>OOCB01000018.1_pt1 | contig 240661 bp, 201 predicted proteins | sample 1671351 | NCBI WGS metagenome assembly OOCB01 (sample SAMN06348148, study PRJEB24527) | human gut metagenome | biome: human gut; feature: ankylosing spondylitis patient; material: feces | host: Homo sapiens | place: China | collected 2015-10 | reverse complement strand
CGAGGAGATGTTTGCGGTACAGCTTACACCCCTGTTAAAGACGCTTGCTACAATTGCACCACTTTCGATGAGTATTCAATCAATTCAACGAGACTCCCCTTGCATGTCCACCCGCTGCAAAAACGTCCGGGTACGTGCAAGCTTCGGATTGCCGAAAATCTGTTCTGGTGGACCCGCCTCTGCGATCTCGCCATTATCCATGAAAAATACACGATCCGCAACGTCACGGGCGAAGCCCATCTCATGCGTGACGATCATCATCGTCATATTTTCCTGTGCCAGCTGTTTGATGACACGCAGTACCTCTCCCGTCAGTTCGGGATCCAGTGCCGAAGTCGGCTCATCAAACAGCAGAATGTCGGGCTGCATCATGAGCGCGCGGGCAATAGCTACACGTTGCTTCTGTCCACCGGACAGATTGACCGGATAGACATCAGCCTTGTCTGACAGCCCTACTTTGCCGAGTAATTCCAGACTGCGCTGCCGGATGATTACCAAGCTTTCTTTTTTCAACGTCTTTGGTGCGAGTTCTAAGTTCTCCCTCACAGTCAGATGCGGGAAGAGGTTAAAATGCTGAAACACCATGCCCATGCGATCCGTAATTTTGCGTATCTCCGCGGCACCCGCGTAACGGCCATTATCGACTAACGTTTGATCCTGAATGCGAATCGTTCCGCCCGAAATATCCTCCAGATGAATCAGGCTACGCAGCATCGTACTTTTTCCCGAACCTGAAGGCCCAATGACGGCAATTACTTCACCTGGTTCCACGTAGAAGGATACCTGCTTCAGCACATCAAGTGTACCGAATGATTTTCTCAACTGATTTACTTCTATTATATGTGTCATATGCAGACAGTCCTTTGATTGATCAGATTTAATTTATTCAAATGAAAACCGCTTCTCCAATCCTTTAAACAGCAAAGTAAGTACCAGAGTCATCAATAGATACATGATCGCAGCGATGAAAAAAGCAATCAACTGCCCATCCCGATTCACTGCCGCTTGAGCATAATACAACAACTCATGCACAGAAACTGCATACAACAATGCCGTATCCTTAATCAGTGTAATGGACTCATTGGCCGTTGCAGGCAATACCACGCGGATCATCTGCGGGATAATGACCTTCATCATCGTTTGCCGTCTCGTTAAACCCAGCACTTTAGCTGCCTCATGCTGTCCCTTGTCTACGGAGAGCAGTCCACCTCTAAAGATTTCGGCAAAGTATGCCGCATAATTTAGTATAAACGCAATCGCTGCCGCAACAAACCGATCAAACACCAAATATTCGCCAATTACAGGCAACAGCGGCAGACCGAAGCAGAAGAAGAAAATTTGCAGCAATAGCGGCGTTCCTCGCATAACATAGACGTACATATGGGCGATCCAGGCCAGGGGTTTGAAACGACTTCGCATGATTAACGTTATCGCAAAACCAAATGGCACAGAGAGCACGATAGCGACCAAAAACATGAAAATCGTCATCTGAGCCCCTTCCAGCATCGGCTTCATCACGGTAAAAATATAATCCCAACTCATTATTATGTCTCCTCTAATCTGTTAACCCCGCACTCCTCGGCAGCTTCATAGGCTCCATCGTGGAATACGGGGTCATTTTGTTTTAACTCATATTTCAGGTGTCACACCTGTCTATTTCAGAACTTTATCTTCACCCAACCATTTGGTGGAAATCTTGGCTGCAGTGCCATCTGCATTAAGTTCATCCAGTGCTTTTTGCAGCTGATTCAGCAGTTCTTCATTGCCTTTTTTGATCCCAATACCATATTGCTCCGGAGCAAGGGCTTCGTCCAACAACTTGTACTTTCCCTCTTCCTTGGACATGTAATATCTCGCAACCACTTCATCAATAATGACTGCATCCAGCCGTGTCGTTTTTAAATCGGTCAGTGCAAGTACATTATCCTTGAATTCTGATGTTTTCACCTTGTCTTTCAAAGGGCTTGCTGCGAGGGCGTCTGCCGCCGAGGAAAGAGCCTGCAATCCTACATTTTTACCATCGAGCTCATCCAGCTTCGTGATTGGCGAGTCCACCAGTGTAATAGCTACCTGACTGTTTTCCAGATATGGCTTCGTAAAGAGCACTTTCTCTTTACGCTCATCTGTAATCGTGTACCCGTTCCAGATCATGTCGATCCTTCCGCTATTCAGCTCCAACTCTTTGGAAGACCAGTCGATTGGCTGGAATGTGATTTCTTTACCCATTTTCTCCGCTGCAGCTCTTGCGTAATCAATATCAAAACCAACAATTTCATTCTGCTCGTCCCGGAAGCCCATTGGAGCAAACTTATCGTCAATGCCTACAACAATCGTGTTATCGTCTTTGCTTGCAGAACTGGAACAACCAGCCACAATCAATACACATATACTAATGAATAATAGTAGAATCGCTTTTTTTCTCATCCCTTGAACCCCTCCATGTCTATAACCAAAACCCAAACGCTTTAGTTCGTTACCACGTTATCAGAGATTTATAATAACATAGCATGGGAGAAGAGTCGAGTATGTTGCCTATTTCCTTCTATTTCATGCAGCTTAATTGTCAACAATCTGTGAAAAGGCATCTTTCACTTGTTCCGGTTCCACCAGCTTCTCGCGTACAGTCGAATTCCATAGCTCCGGGTTTTGAAGCTCCTTTAATTCTGTACCTATCCATTGTTGGGCAGATTCACGTCGCAAGGTCTGGCTGGTATTCTCAAACTGGTAGACGACCTGCTCCAGATTATCGATCATAACAAAGTTCGCAACCGCATTATATACGAGTATCCGCTCAAGTTCCTCTGCATCCATCTCACGCGTATCCAAGCTATAATTCACTTGAGCTGTGAACGTCTCCGGGTACAGTTGGTAACCATTCAATCTTTCACGTAAAGGTAAAGCCTGATTCAGATGACTAAGGTTTGAATTATCACCCATGTAGGGACTGCGATATTTGGCTAAAGCGGCAAAATTATGTGTCAGCGGATTCTGCTGCTCTTCCTCGTACCGAGTCTGTTTCGCCTCGATCTTCGGATTAACGAAGCCTTCAACAATCACTAAGCCACTGATGCCCAACACAACAAGTGTTATAATCCATATGTTTCTAATTCTCATAACGCATCACTCACTTCATACTTACTAACAATCCGATACGCCCGATGCACAACCAAAGGAATAATGACACTCAGTAATGGGATGGCAAAGGCAATGACGATCACAGCAAACTGATAGGGTCCATCCACCTGAATGGGTCGATTAAACCAGATATTGCTTCCGAATCGTAACGCTGCCTGCGTTCCCCATAGTACGAGTATTAATGCTGCCCACAACCACCATATCCTGCGATTCCACTGCACTAAGGCAGGGATTCGAATAACCGTGGTTTTCACGGAGGTTGCAGAATCGTTCGTCTTGTTGATCAACAGATACAATACATACATGCCACCAACAATGAGACTCACGATCATAAGCAGATTGTTTATGGTGGAGCCTTGCATCAGCACTCTCATTGGAATGGTAATGATCCAGGCTATGAGGCTATAAATCAGAGCAGACTGCAACAACGCTGTCCAGTAAGGAACACGTTGTACCCTTCGATGGTCACTCATCACTTCATCCATACCAGCGATATGCTGAATGGCGGTCTGGAACGCCTTCTCTTCACTCATACCCTGCGAGATATAATCGTCAATCCGCGCAGCGAGATTGCTGTGAATCTCTTCTTTTAATTCTCGATTGTCTAATGTATCTTGTGCGTGAGCGAACAAACGATTCACATGACGGGTGATGCGAGCATCCAATCTCATAGGTCTTCATCTCCTTTTTCTCCAGTGACAATCATGCAATCAATCAGTGCCTTGGCTGCTTGCCAAGCATGAACCTGCTCTCTATAGGCTTCAAGGCCTTGCGTTGTAATTCGGTAATATTTGCGTCGTCCTCCCTGCGTCTCTCCCCCCCAGTAGGACTCCACATATCCACTCTTCTCTAGCCTCTTCAAACTGGAATAAAGCGTAGGTTCCTTCAATTCAAACTGCTCTCCGCTCTTACGATAGATCTCCTTAATAATGCTGTAACCATAGTTATCTGCGGGTATAAGTACACTCAGAATGATGGGGTCAATATTGCCCCGAATCAGATCACTGTTAATCACTTGCACATCCATCTACGAGTTTCACCGACTTTCTTTCGTCCTGTGTATACTATAAGACATATTACTATGTCTGTAAAGGTAATATGTATCACATGGTAAATATGCATCGCAAGAGTAACACTAGCAACATTCCTCTCTTCCTTTCGTTTGGAAGATATTAGGGAGGTACATAAAATAAAATTCTTCAATACGATAAGAACATTGACCACATTGTTATTTCTTTCAACTTTGCTTATATTATCCGGCTGTAATCCTACTCCAAGTCATAGTACAAACAAAACTGCCTCACCCTCAACAACAAATGCAAATCAAGCCAAAACGGAATTAAAACAAAATCAGGAACTGCCTACACCAGTGATACAGACTGAAAGTGGCACTCCTATTCCTGCTATACAGGGCAGTTATTGCTGGGAAAGTATGTGTGCAGACTATGCAGGTGATATGGAACTGTTGGAAGGTCAAGTACCTGTCTCCGTGTTGGTAGGCGAGAATATTCTATTCATCTCGGTACAAATGTACCGCCTGACGAGTTAACTCTGGTCGAATATGTGAATGGGGAGGCACGTCCCATCTCTTTGCGAGAAGGTTCATTCCAGTTAGCGCAGGAAAAAGGTACTCATTATTATGGAGCCTTTGCCCGCTGGACTTCCCCTCAAAATTCGCAGGTTTCCTTGGGTGACACCTCTTTTGCCTTTGTGATCCGTGGTGTCGAAAAAAAATAGAAACAAACAGGGCCCCTCCATTTCGGAGAGGCCCTTACGCATTTTTATCTATTGCTGCACTTTCTCGCGATCTTTCCCTTTATCCGATTCACCCGCGTTTTTGTTCGCGGCATCGCGATCCTGCTGCATCTCTTCCACCGTTTTCACCTTAAGACGTGCTGCACCTTCATATTCCTTTGTTGGAATAAGGTCGCCAGCAGCGAGTCTCGCTTCTGCGGCAGCGATAGCGTCACCATACTGTGGCAACCACTGGGCCTGTGCAACCAGCATCTCGTCGACCATCTGCCAGATTTCTTTTGGATTACATACGGCACCCACGAGCGGGTCCATCATAAATGCCTGACGAAGTAATTTGTCGTCTCCGTTCACCGCAGCTTCAACCGCGAGCCGTTGCACGGAAATACTCACATTACATACCGCAGCCGGGCCAAGTGGCAGATCGCCTACATGTGACATGGAGATGCCGTTGCGGTCCACATATCCCGGTGCTTCAATAATCGCATCATCCGGCAGGTTGGAGATGACTCCATTATTAACGGTATTGAAATGTCCACGATAGACACGTCCCGTCTCCAGTCCTTCAATAATGTACGAGCCGTGCTCCTCGCCCCGTTTTTCCGAAATGAATTGCATCGGCTCATCCTTCATCCAGTTTGGAAAATCAGTCTCAAACCAGTTGCGCCCCTCAGTACATACCCGCAGATACCCACCTGTCTCTCCATTAATCCAGTTGCCCAGGTCGATCCATTCGTTGATCTCTTCCGGACGTTTGCGGTACCACGGCACATATTCACTCAGATGACCATTTGATTCCGTGCTGTAATACCCGAAGCGGCGCAGCATATCGATCCGCACTTTCTCAGTGCGGCTGTACTCCGGATGTTTCTCGAAGGCTTCGAGCAGATCACCTGTAAGGTCTTTAGCTTCATGAGACGCCTGAATGTACCAGGTCTGATGGTTGATGCCGGCACAGATAATATCCACTTCGCTCTTTTTCAATCCAAAAGCTTCCGCAATCTGATGATGACCATGCTGTACGCCATGACACAGTCCGATCGTCCGTACACCACCGTACTTGTTGCAAGCCCATGTCAGCATCGCCATCGGATTGGAATAGTTCAAGAGCAGCACGTCGGGTGCGCTCTGTTCACGAATATCTTTACAGATATCCAACATCTCAGCGATTCCGCGTTGTCCATACATAATGCCACCTGCACACAACGTGTCACCGACACACTGATCTACCCCATATTTCAGTGGAATATCCACATCGGTTGCAAATGCTTCCAGTCCCCCAACACGAATCGTACACAGTACATACTTTGCATCTTTCAACGCTTCTTTCCGATCCGTGGTTGGCTGAATCTGAATATTCAATCCATTCTCACGGATATCCCTCTGACACAGCTCAGTCACCATGTCCAGATTGTGTTGGTTAATATCGCAGAACGCAATTTCAATGTTGTTAAACTCGGGTACCGTCAGCAAATCCCTTAACAATCCCCGTGTAAATCCGATACTTCCTGCCCCGATAAACGCCACTTTAAACGACATGCCTATGTCCTCCCCTAATCCGAATCTTTCGCTTCGGTTAATGACTCTCTTCATGAAATCATTGTACCAACCGCAAATAGGGAAGCGTTATCAAAATCATGACCTGTTCAAGATCTTGTTGTCAAAAATCCTAACTTTTACACGTCAGTTCCACTAATCGATATGTATTCGAAAATAACTGCAATCGGCTCATTCATCCGAAGGGTACTGACTAACATGTCGTTCCATAGAGGAGCGAAATTCAACCGGCGTACGACCTGTATATTTTTTGAATAACATATGAAAATACTGACGACTGCCTACTCCAACATAGTCGGAGATCTCCGAAATCGGAATATTCGTCTGCTGAAGCAGCATCTTGGCCTTTTCCATTCGAAGCATCGTCAGGTAGTCGGTAGGTGTGTGCTGCGTGTGCTGACGAAAAATGCGATGTAAATAGCCTGGATGCAGATTGACGGCTGACGCGATATCCTTCATCTGAATGTTGCGATCCATATTGTGATGCATGAATTCAATGGTTCGTTTGACATACAACTCCGCCTGATCTGGCGCACTCCGGCTCATTTCTCCGCGCAGACGTGCAACACGGACCAGCAATTGGATAAACAGTGTACGCACCAGCATACCCTGTTCAGGAGACGAGAGATTCCGGGCTTCACGGTGATGTAACCTTTCCTCTGGTGGAATAATCCTCATCGGCACAGTTGATCTTCCCTGCTCCAGTAGACCACGCTGATCGAGTTCTAACACTAGACTTTTCATAATGTGGTACACCTCTTCCGGGTCAGGCAGTACCAGATATGGCGAAGCATTAGCCAATAAAACATGTACTTCTTCCTCTTCTTGCGCGAGCTGACGGATGGATAACTGTCCGGGAGGTGAGCTTGAGAATCCAAACTCCACATTGAGCATCCGGCAAGGGACACCATCTTCCACCAGCAAACGGTGCGGGACACCTGCGTCGAGCATAATGAACTGTCCTTTTTTCAAAACAGCCTGCTCCGAGCCCCCATCCGGCATCTGCACATCCACCCGGCACATTCCCGAAATAATATACATGATCTCTGTGGAATCATGATGGTGATAGGACATACGATAGTTGTCCCACTGCTTGTAATAGTACGCGTAGAAACGCGGCCCGCAATCCTCTGTTCGCAATGCCTCCTGATACAGGCTTCCTGTCCAGCGCTTTGTGATGCTCATGTCCATACCCCCATTTCTACACGATCAATCCTCACTTTTCTCCATTGTAACAATTCTGTCGGGTGGATATAAACTGTCTGCGTTAAAAGCCTCATTGTATTATTTAATTAGATAAATACTACCGAGCATCTAAACTTCAACGATGTAAAAGAATGACGTAACATGGGTGACTGGGAACTCGCCAAGGTCTGTTTCGCAGATCCAAATGTAAAAAAGCACTGAAACCCCATGTGCTAAGACACATTGGGATTCCAGAGCTTTTAAGGTCCAATACCTACGCTTAAAACTAATGACGCTGTGTTACGTTACAGTCTGATCATGAACACATGTTATGTTGCTATTGTTAGCTATTATTACTCCGGCCTGCTTACTTTCCGCCCTTACCTGGCGTGTAGAACGTAGGTAGCGTTACTTTCGACCAGTCAATATCCGATGCCATATAGAAGGACGGATAGGACGGCTGATTGTATCCACTGTTCTGTCCGGCAATGCCCACACGATACATCGCATCATGCATCAGCGTGTACAGCTTGCGGTCCGTCTTCTCGGTACTCAGATAGATACGAATCGCTGAGCTATCGGTGGTTCTCACCAGCATCTCCTCTCGCCAATCCCCGAAGATATCAGCTACGAGAGATGGTGTTCCTTTGGTGTGATTATTGGTCAATGTGCCTGTTGCTGTCAGCAACGTGCCACGTTTCCAGTCTTTGATGGTTGGTGTAACATCAATCGCACCATCAACGATCTGTGTCGTCATATCAGCAGACCAACGGATATTCATATTCGTTCCCGGCATCTGATCACTGATTTTCTCACCCTTAGCTGTCCACAAACCTACAGCCCATGTCTCCAGTCCACGACGAGTCGGATCAACATCACCCACCATGCCGCGTCCGGTATCTTTCCCCGTGTATCCGCCATAGATTACTTCTCCAGTCTTCGCATCTCGCAGGGAATAGCCGTATGGCGCCCACGGACCACCCTCGTGAACCATAAAAATTTCAAGTCCCGGACGATCCGGGTCGATATCTGCCACATGAAGTGCGTCCCCATGACCCAGACGGGCAATGGTTCCCGGTGCAGCACTTTCGGCAGGCATCAGGTCTGTTGAGCTGTACAGCACGCTGCCGTCATGATCAATCGTGGAGGAGCCATAGATAATCTCCTGTTTGCCGTCACCATCCACATCCGCCACACTGAAATAGTGCGCTCCCTGAGTTGTAATGGAGCCGTACTGCGGATCTGTACCATCTACGCCGTGCGGTCCGTCATTGAATGGGTTCTTCATCGGCGTCCAACCGCTGTCCACTTTCCATTCCTTTTTCAGTTTCTTGCCGTCCCAATTGTAGGCAACCATCGTCGAACGTGTGTAGTATCCGCGTGCAAAGATTGCAGACGGCTTCTTGCCGTCCAGATAAGCCACTCCGGCTAGGAAACGGTCCACTCGATTGCCCGGTTCGATCCGTGCCATGGCATAATCGCCCCACATCAGGCCATCATCATGACGCTCAGGTTCATATGGGATGGTCTCCAGCTCTTTGCCCGATTTACCTTCAAATACCGTAACGTACTCGGGTCCATCCACGATAAAACCTTCAAACTTGCGCAGCTCATTGCGGTTACTGCGTTCTACCGCGTACACATCAATGAAGTAGTCGGCCAGACTCTCGGCATCCTGCTGAGATAATGGGTAATTATATTTTTTCTCGATTCCAAAAGCTTCTTCTAATGTCGCAGGCCAGTTCCCCTTCACAACCTCATCGTGCTTATGCCAGTTTCTGAACATATCCACCATATGATCGTAGTACCCATCAGCACTTAAACGATAATCATCTTCGTTTGAGTACCCTGCCTTGCGATCCTGCTTCGGAAGTGTGATGTACTTCTCGGATGTCACTTTTCCTTTTTTGTTATATTTGATAATCTTCGTGCCCGGAGCGGTCTTGAACATCATCTCGGCCTTGCCATCTCCGTCAAAATCGTAAACTAGCATCTGTGTATAATGAGCACCTGCACGGATATTGACCCCAAGATCGATCCGGTACAACAACTGACCGTCCAAGGTGTAAGCATCAATGTAGGTTTTACCGGTGTATCCTTTTTGTGATACGTCCTTGGCGTTGGAAGGGTCCCATTTGACGAAAAACTCATATTGACCATCCCCATCCACATCACCCACGCTCATGTCATTGGCGGAATACGTATAAGCTTCTCCAGCAGGCGTCACACCATCGGCGGGTTTTTGCAGTGGAATGTCCACATACCCGTTCGCCCAAGGTTTGACGGATGCACTGCGTTTGCTCTCCTTCCCCTTCTTGTTCACCGCTGCCACTTCATAACGGGAAGAAGATTTGCCCGCGGCATCTACATAGTTGGTGCTGTCGGTGACGGTAGCGATCTTTTTGCCATCACGATAGACGTTAAAGTCCGTACCTGTCAGCCCTTTGTCGCTATACCCTGTGGCCTCGTCACCAAGCAATCTCCAACTGAGAAAAACACCTTCAGAGGTCGAAGCAGCCACCAGACCCCGATCCAGATATTCCAGTTGAATCTCTTTCACCTGACTGCCCCCCTTATGTGATTGCAGGCTGGCCTCCGTCGCCCCACTACCGTTCGAAGCTTCTGCTCCGGTAATCCCTGCTGTTCCCCCAACAAGCAGAGCTACGCTGAGTGCTGAAGAGAGCACCTTGGCTGCAAGTGGCATACGAGCCTTCCTGCGACCGGATTGCCGACCTGACACCGATCCCTTATGTACCGGCGCTGTTGTTTCTGAGTTCATCCACCTTCACGCTCCTTGAGACAGAATGGGTAACGCTTGTACACATCGATGATGATTAGACGTTCGATAATCCACACAGACCTTCTTCGAAAGAAGGTTTCAACCCGAAATGATTACGCTTACAAAATTAAAAAAGAGAAATCAGCTTGCCCGACTACCAGAGTGCGGTCCCCCTTCCATTCTCTTTCCAATCCGAGCGAGGTGATCCCGCCCATCGGGTTCTATTATAGACATCCTGTCTGCCAGACCCTAGGCAAATATCCGTCCAAAACGATTAATAATCAGTGTTTTTAGGAGTCATTTGGAAAATCAACCCGATGACGCTTCAGTCGTAAGGATGATTTAAGCTCACCGCCAAGTTTTTCTAACGAATCTCAAACACCCTATTGGGGCGTTAAACTCCAACAACGAATCCTAACGAATCTCAGCAACCTTATTTGGACCAAACCGGGTCTAAACGGGGCAAAATCCACCCAAATTAACTGAATAGCGTGTCTACGATTCGTTAGAATTTTCAACTGTATCAACTCAACTAAATAACGTGCCCTCTGTTCGTTAGAAAAGAAAGAGGGTTGCTCCCGGATCATTTTCATGGCCTGAGGACAGCCCAGCTTAATACATCCGCTCTCACATCCTAATTACGGATCTTCAAGCGATTCTAAATACATTTTGATGTGAGAACTTTAATCTAGAATGACTCTTGTAATGCATAGCAAAAAACCGCGATCCTCTAACACACTGAGGATCGCGGTTAAGACAGTTACAAATAAAGTTTAAGGCTCCATGCCCCATACCAGGTTTCCACCTTGGTGGAGTGTTACCTTGTTCCAATCCTGATAGGATGTTTTCGTTGGATCGAAGGAATAGTCATTAGTCTCGTCAAAGTTGGACCAGTCTGTTTTGTACATACGAAGCTGGATGTCTCCAGTCTGTCCACCAGCCTGAATGCTGCCAGCGCCAGATGTGAAGCTCAGCTCAACGTACGAGTCTGTGAAGGTCCGCTGGATATTGGCTCCGCCAACTTGAGCGTAATCGATGGCAGAATCCATCGCAGCCGAGCCTTCTTTGGAGAAGTAATACCGGATCTTCAGATCACTCAGATTCACAGCAGTACTACCCAGATTTTTGATGTTGAAATACGGTTTGATCTGGCTATCTTGAGCATTGGTATCTCCAGCACGATATTGCACGACAAGATCACTCGTTGGTACAACGACACTTTGAGGTGTCGCGGAAGCTACAGCGGAATCGGCACTTTGCCCTGCTGCATTCACTGCACTTACCACATAATGATACGTTGTGCCGTTCGTCAGGGCAGTGTTGGTGTAGGACGTACCACTCACATTCGCCGCGATCGTTGTGAACGGACCTGCTGCACTCAGCGCGCGTTTCACATCATAACTTGTTGCACCTGTAGAAGCGGTCCACGTCAGGCTCACCTGTGCATTGCCTGCAGTTGCTGTGAGAGCAGTCGGTGCAGCTGGCGCTGTTACACCTGCAACAGGTGTAGCTGTTGCTGTTGCAGAGTTAACACTTTCACCTACTGCATTTGTTGCCGTTACCACATAATAATAGGTTGTACCATTGATCAGACCGGTGTTGCTGTAAGATGTTCCACTTACATTAGCTGCAACTGTTGTGAATGGACCTGATGCACTCAGTGCCCGCTTCACACTATAACTTGTAGCCCCTGTGGAAGCAGTCCACGTCAAGGAGACCTGAGCGTTACCGGCAGAAGCTGTCAATGCTGCTGGTGCTGCCGGAGCTGTTGTTCCGCCCGGAGGATTACCTCCACCGTTACTTGCAGGAAGTACAGGGAATGCGTTTTTCACCAGTGCCACGAATTGATCATGGAACCAGTGACCCGATACCGGAGCATTAGGCAATGCACCTGTTAATACACCATCCCGAGTTGTGAAGGTTGGATCACACATCCGGTCAAAACCTTTGCCTTCGTTATTCGGAATTTCGGAGCTGGAGCCATCGGATTCACCCGGAGGTTTCACCCATACATAAGCATCCAGATGCGCTGGTCCTGGTGCAGCTTTAGGTGCTTCACCAATGCCTGCACCACTGGCATTACACCAGTTCCCCCGATGCTCCCGACGATCTACACGTCCAGAATTCACATAATCGTTGATGTTGCTGCCCGTAGCAGATGCTGGACGGTCTACCCCGCCCCACCCATTCCGGCTAGTATCAATCAGGAAACCTGTGCTGCTTGGCCAGCCAGCTTGTACGAAATCAGCATACAGCGCAGCGGTGAAATCGGTTTCGTCAAAATAAGGATTCCACTCATAAAACTTGGCAGATTTAATCGGTTGTCCACCGATATTGAGATCAGGGTTAGACAGGTTCGGCTCCCCCAGCGGTGTAGTGTTCGCTGTGTTTGTAATGAAGCCATCTGCACTGCTCAGACCTGCGGCTGTCCCTTGCACAACACTTGTATACAGCGCGACTGCTGCAGAACGGTTGTTATCCCATCCAAGCCAGCCGGAGTGGCCGATATCCAGATAGTTGTACACATTTGGAATGGCGTGCAGCTTGTCCAATGCATACTTCACACCTGCCTCATAGATACCTGTTGAGCTGGCTTGACCACAAGCTGGTGTACTCAGGTTGGTCACAAGGTTAGGCAAACTGTCCGGTTCAATGACAGCAATAATACGAATATCCTGATACTTCGGATCTGCGAAGATATCTGCGAGCACATCAATATAATCCGTTTTATAGGTCTGCAGTGCCGCCTGTGTTAGTGGAAGCTCACCATTCGATGCAAGTGCATGACAATCCCGTCCGGGCAGATTGTAAATAACAAATGAAGCCGTTATAGGCGTACCCGGTTTCTTTTGAGCGAGAACGGCATCAAGATGTTGCTCTACACTTTTGCGACCAGCGTTGTCCGTCCCGCCATAGATTGCAGCAATCCGGTCAACCCATACTGCGGTTGGATACGATTTGACCGTCTCCATCTTGGCCTTCAACGACGCATCGTTGGTCAGTGCAATGGACGTATCCACGAGAGCTGAATAGTCCTCGTTCAGATAAGCGGTTGCCCCTACAAATGGATTATCCACATGTGCTTCAGCCGCCTGAGCCAAGCCTGGAGACAGTCCAGGGAAAATCCCCGCCGCGAGCAGCGTTGCTGCAAGCATTTGTTTTACACCTTTCCGCAGGATCTTCTTACCTCTCGATTTGGTTTTCAATTTAGTCTTCATAGTTCCACCTTTCCTTTAGTTAGATTGGGTTGTACTCATGTCTGATCCTCTGTGTCATTATGATGCTTAGCACGAAGAGAACGTTCGGATGAGTTGGTTGTATCACCTCCAAAAGAAATGGTTGTATCACTGGAATCTTGAGCAAACAAATGGTGTGTGAGGGCGAATCATGTGAATGAGTATAATATGGTGGGTGTGGTTGAACGTGTGTTAGACATGAAGAAGTGTGAACAATGACTTATGGGATGTCTGAATCCTAAATTGGGTAAGCGCTTTCTTCAAACGGTTAAAAAAAAGGTCTTCGCCTATCCATCTACAAACATGATGTTCGGTGTCACCTCCTTATGTTCTGATTATACGACATGTAAATTTTACTGTAAATTGAATTATATAAATTTAATTATATTTTTTTCCATAATTCAGGCAGGAATCTGGACATCCCTTGCTCCAAAAGACACACGAGGTCCATCCTGGCAATCTGCCACAATGAACCTCGTGTTTTACAATGCCGAATTAACCCTCTCGTCTAGCTAGTCACTACATATAATGTCTCGTTCTTATATTCCTACATCTAAGGCAAAACGACAATGTCTCCCGGTTTCAAGCCACTAACCACTTCCGTCTTGTCCCCCGATTCCATTCCAGCCTGGATCGTCAGCGGCTCGGTCTGTCCATTGCCTTTGTCTAACAGTACGTAAGGCTCGGTCTGATCCCGCATGATCGCGAGGCTTGACACTACCGTCACTTTATCCTTCCGCATTGTCTCGATATCGCCTTCCAGACTCACGCCTCCATACATTCTGGCGTCCGGCTTCAGATCAATGACCACGTCAAACTGTGAAGCTTGCTTGAGGTCCGTATCGGTACTCTTGCGTGCGAATTTGGACACCTTACTTACCTTCCCGGTGAATTGCAGGTCTTTCTGCGCTGTCATTCGCACCTTAACCGGCATGCCCACCTTGAGCCTGAACATTTCTTCCTCACCAACAATCGTCATAAATTTCAGTTTGCTGATGTTTGTAATCGACCCGATCAGCTGTCCTTCCGTCACCGCACGTGTCTTGCTATCCTCTTCATTCATCTGAAATATACCGGATGCGGAAGCATACACAACAGACTTACTTATTACTGCCTGCTTTTTCTGTATCTCCTTCTCCTTGAGGGCCAACGCTTTTTGATTCAATTCATTCGTCAGGCGTTTACCTTCCCGATCTGCAAATGCCTTCTTGCGCTCCTCTTCCGTCACGCCAAGGGACTCACTCATATTCGCCTGATCCAGGGTAACCTGATTCATCTTGTTTTCCAGCTGAGCTTTCTCCAGATCACTCTGCAACTGTTCTACTTCCGTTTGTAACGTGGAAGTATCGAGGCTAAACAGGATATCGCCTTTGCTCACCTGCTCACCACTTTTCACGTGCCACTGCTTGATGTTGGAAGCATACGGAGCGAAGATATCCGTCTGATCGGTGTATACGGATTTCCCTTTCACCTGTATCGTTTGCGTCATCGTTTCCTGTGTCACATCAAAGGTAATCGGGGGTGGAATCTCTATAGGCGCCTCCGGTTTTGGCTTGTACTTTTCATACAGCCAGTACCCTGCACCTGCCAAAAGTACAACGGTGATGATAATTTTAATCCATTTCTTCATGTGCCCAATTTCCCTTTCGCTGATAAAATTACATTGATTTGATCACAGTTAATGCATTGGTCCGAGATGCGCTGATTGCCGGATATATACCTGATACAATGCCAACCAGAACAGCAAAAACGATGCCAAGTGGCAGAGCCGACTGCTGAATAACGACGGTCATCGGACCATTCATCTGATCTGCCATCTGACTCGCCAGCAGACTGTTCACCCCGCCGAGGGCAGCAAAGGCGATCCCCACACCAGCCACGCCGCCCATTAATCCAAGCATCGCTGCTTCCGTAATAAACATCTGACGGATCTGCCACAGATTTGCGCCCAGCACCTTCATCACACCAATCTGTTTACGACGCTGATGCGTAGACATAATCATCGCTACAATAATGGATAATGAGGCCAGCAGCATGATAAAACCACCGATCCCCAATGCCGCTTTTTGGTACATCGCCAATTGACCTGCCATCGCTTCCTCTTGGAACAGATTGCTCTGTGTGTTTAACGTCAGCTTTTTAATCTGTTCTTCCACCTGGGATACATAACGTTTGTCCTCAACCTTGACCAGAGCTGAGTTAAGATGCTTGGCCGCACTGCTGTCGGCCTGCTGTAATCCAAGCTCATCCTGCAATGCACGAGCTGTATCGAGCGGCAGATATACTTTTTTATCGTTTTGAGCGCTCATATCATCCATGTTGGAAGGCTTCATCAGTTCTCCAGACACGCGTATAGAACCACTCATTTTGGTTTTGCTCGCATTCGCATAATCTTCATATCGGAACTGAACCAGCTGCTGAACCAACTGATCCTGCTTCGCTGACATTTCCGTAAACTGCTCCAAAAGCTCGTTGTTATATGGATCAGCATTCAACTGCTCGAATAACTTCTGAGTTACTTTGGGGTCCACGAGTCCAAATGCAGCCCCATAACTGGTTACCGCCATACGACCATCCTCTGCCCCACGTCCCTCAGCATACTTGTATCCAAACCCGCCCAGGGTCTCCAGCTGGGTACCAATGACCTCAACATACGTGCTGCGACCATCCGGAAGCACCATTTCCAGCGAATCCAGCTTTAACATGGGAGCCACGGCAACAACATGGGGTAGTCTTTGGATAATCTGAATCTTTTCCAACGTCAATGCTCCCCGTTCAAACTTCGATGTCTGACCATTCCCCTTGCCGTTGCCGGTACGAATGCCCTCATTAGGCGTAATCGTAATTTCATCCATCTTGTAATTGTCGTTCAATGTTTTCTCGCTATAGGTCTGTACGGACTGCCCCACACTAAGTGCAATGATCATGGCGGCAGAACCGATGGACAGCCCCATCATGCACAGCAGTGTGACCATTTTTCTGCGAATGATCTGTCCCCAGGCCATACGTGCTACATCCCGTATTCTCACATTTCCTCTCCTTTTGCCTCAAACTTCCCTTACAGCCTCTTCAACCAATATTCCATGTTGCAGTGTAAGCACAACTTGCATCTGCTCCGCGACCTCTGCTTCATGTGTCACAATGACAAAGGTTGTATTCATATCCCGGTTAAGCTGCTGCAAAATCGCAATGATCTCTTCCTCCGTCTCGGTATCCAGATTCCCGGTAGGCTCATCTGCAAAGATCACCGAGGGTTCGGTAATGAGCGAGCGTGCAATACTGACACGTTGTTGTTGACCGCCCGACAACTGGGACGGGAACAATTTTGTTTTTTCACCCAGTCCAACCTGTTCCAGCAGCTTCAATGCTTTTGCTTTGCGTTTCGAAGGGCTTATCCCCATAAATACCAAGGGTAACTCTACATTTTCCCGGATCGTAAGATTGGACAGCAGTTCATAGGATTGAAAAATAAACCCGATATGACTGCGCCTGAACTCAGCCAGGCGATTCTCACTGAAACGTACAATATCTTGTCCCGCAATTAGAATCTTGCCCTGATCCGGTTTCATCAGCCCTGCCATCAGATTTAGCAGTGTGGATTTACCCGAACCAGAACTGCCCAGCAGGGCTACCATCTTGCCTTCTCCAATCGTCAGGTTGATATCCTGAAGCACCGGCACGGTTCCCTGGCCATTGCGGAACGAGTGGGATAATTGTTCAACTTGAAGCATTGCTACATGTCTTCCTTTCTACTTGCTAAATATGTACAGAGGTTGTTCAAAAAAGCCCGCTTTTGATTACGAAGGATGTCTAATGACATCATCAACATCGAATATAGAATTCAGCCGAAATGTCCGTTGCTCACGTAGTTTTCCCTACGCTCTGCTACTCCATTTCTAACTTCATCCCATCTTCTCGGTACTGAAAACCAGTTTTTTTGAACTTGTATGTAAAGATTCGCGTAGCACATTCCCTTATCATTATAGGGTGGAGATGTATCCGGGCTGGCCCGAGTTGTATCCAACTTGTAACATGTCATAACAAAAAGACCTTGTCCACAGAGCAGCTATCGCTCCATCAGACCAAGGTCTTATATTCGTATACCTTCCGCAGCTTACCAGGCTCTGAAACTAAAGCGGTACATTTCACTTTTATCCACTGAGCTGCTCACAGCAAATAATTCATCGTCATTCCATTTCAGACTGATGAAGTTATCAATATTGCGATAGATCACCGTATCCGAGGAAATCTTGCTGTCATTCAGGTAGGCAACATGCAACTCATTCTTCTGATTCTGACTGTCCATCGGGAAAAAGTAAGCTATTCGCGATTCATCTGCATCCAGATCGAAGCTCCAGATCGAACCTTGTAATAACAGATCATACTGCTCCTCTGCTGCGTGATACCGATACAGCCCCTGTACCTTATTCATCGTTCCCTGGATGAGCATGTCACCATTTTTCAGCAACTTGTACTGTTGGATGTCTTCCATTGCAGCATACGCTTTCACTTCATGCTCATCCTCAAGCGATACACGATAGATAGCATACTTGTCTTTCAGCATCACCAGTATATAAAACTGTTGGTGATCCTCACTGACCTGCAACACATCCATAACGATAAACGTATCACTCGAACCTTTCCCTTGTTTTGGTCCTGTGAACATGCTCATCAGCTCTTCATACGTGTAGATGACATGACTCGTCCCCTGGCTCAGATCAACTTGTTTAAATAACAGATCATCCTGACCGATGTAGGATTCATTCCCTGCAAACACTCGATAATACGAGTTGTCGTTCGGAAGCTTGCGACGTTCCCCGCTCTGAATCATATACTCATACGTTGTCTTCTGCGTCTGACCTGACCGATACTGGGAGTAAATGATCTTCTTGTGGTCCGGGCTGATCGTTATGCCGTAATCCGTATTAGCCGCAATGTTCTTCACTTCCTTATCATCCAGATGCAGGAGAGACAGCTTGAGTCCTGAATAGGAAAATTCCGGTTGATTTAATATAATCGTGTTCCGGTCTACCACTTCAAAATCAAAGATCGCAAAGTCATTTGGAATCTTGGTAGCCGACTCGATCTGAATCGTACTGCTCGGTGGTGGTGCCAGACGGCTGTTGAACTGCTCACTTGGCAAAATCACCGTTCTTGGTTTGAGATTTCCGAGACTGAACAGGCTCCCAATCCCGAAAATTCCGCTGACAAATGCGATCAACAACCCTGACAGCATCAATCTGTCACGGTTTTTACGCCAAAATCCAGGATGTCTCATGCGTTCATTTCCCCCGGAAGACTGATATTCACTTGTGTCCCTTCCCGCATGATGCTCTTCATCTGTACTGTTCCTCCATGACGCTCAACGATGTTCTTCACAATAGATAAACCCAGCCCGGCACTGCCTTTCTCGGCCCTGTTGATTCCTTTATCCTGGTAAAAGGGTTCAAATACATGTTGTAGCGCTTCAGCACCGATTCCTTCCCCCTGATCACGGATCACAATAGCGATAGAATCACCTAACCGGAAGGATTGTACTTCGATAATGGAGTTCACATCACTGTACTTGACCGAATTATCCAGGATGTTGAGGAAGACCTCTTTCAACTTATCCCGATCTCCCTGTAAATACTGATGTTCCTCCAGCTCATAGTGAATGCCTATATTGTACTTGCTCGCCTTAATCGACATGTCCTCACAAGCTTCACGAATAATATCTGATATATCGATACGTTCGAACCGGTATGCCTGAATGACCGCAGAGGAGACCGAGACCTCCAGAATATCCGCAACCATCGTGTTGAGACGCTGGCTTTCCTTGATGATATAATTCATGCCCTTGTCAAAAAAGTCCTGGTCGGTAAATCCGTTATCCCGTAAAATCTGGGCGTATCCCAGAATCGTCGTTAAGGGTGTCTTCAATTCATGCGTCACATTGTCAAAAAAGACTTTGCTTCTCGCCTGTACTTGCTTCACTTCGTCTCGCTCTCGCTCAATCACATCAATCTGCTCCCGAACCCGATCAATCATGACGGTGAAGCTTGAAGCCAGTTCACCGATCTCATCCTTGGTTGTAATCTGAATGTCCGCATTCAGACTTCCCTGGGCCACTTCTGCAGAACGTTTTGTCAGTACACGGATAGGTTGTGTAATTTTCCGGGAAATAAAGATGGATGCGATAAATACAAATACGAAAATAACCGCTGCAAAAAACTTGATCGTATTTTGAAAACGAAGGTTGCGTTTGAACAATTCCGTGTAATCCTTCTTCATCTGTACGATTCCAATCAATTGTTGATCCATCTCGAGCGGGAAGGACAGACTGGCTGTGACCCGACCCTTATCCACAACTGTGGTGTAAGCAATCCGGGAATGTACGGCTTCCTCCACATCAGGATGGTCAGACCGCTTAGCAACGTTAACCTCGCTGCCAACAGATCCGTATGGCGAAGCATCGGGGCCATATACTACAATCTCCCCACCAACGGCTGATCCAATCTGCTCCGCAAGCTCGCGACTCCCTGCTTCGAGCGAGTCTCTGCTCATGCGTTTGTTATGTATCAGGAAGTATTGATTCAGCGCGATGTCCAGATTTCTTTTGGATTGCACCATATCCTCATGCACTTCCCGGTACATATTCTCCTGGGCTACCTTATTGGACAGAATCAACAGGACGGAGAATCCGATAAATACAATGACCGAGAACAGCACCACCATTTTGAACTGGATCGTCCACTTCATGTCTGTACCTGAATATTCAGCTTGTACCCCACACCGAATACCGTTTCAATCATCGAAATGCCTTGCACACCACTATCCAGTTTCTTGCGAATCCGTTGTACATGAATGTCCACCGTTCGGGTATCCCCTGCAAAATCAAATCCCCATACCTTGTCAAGCAGTTCAGAACGTGTATGCACCTTGCGATGATGGGTCACGAGAAATAACAACAGATCATATTCTTTATTCGTGAGTCCTGCCCGTTCCCCGTCTTTCCACACTTCCCGTTCATCCTTGCGGATCTCAATATGCTTGCCCAGCCTTACCACCTCATAGGACTGATTCTCCAGTGTCTCGCTGATCAGATCAATCCGGCGAAAAATCGCCCGAATGCGCGCAACCACCTCACGGATATCAAAAGGCTTCGTGATATAGTCATCCGCCCCAAGCTCCATGCCAAGTACCTTGTCCAGCATGTCCGACTTCGCAGTGATCATGATGACAGGTATCTTGGAGTTCACAGATAGTTGCCTGCACACATCAAAACCGCTCATATCTGGCAGCATCAGATCCAGCAGGATCAGATCCGGCTTCGAATCCCGAAGCAGATCCAGACCCTCTTTTCCCGTAGCTGCTTCCTTGATCTCAAATCCTTCCTTACGTAACGAATAGGACAAAATATCGCGAATGGACTCCTCGTCCTCAATAATTAAAATCTCTTTTTGTCTCATGATACTTTCGTAATCTCCCTGCTCTATGAATTTCCTTCATCTGCCTATATTTTGTATCCCAAGCCGTATGCTTGAATAGAGGGAAGCACGAAATGTTACAACTCCGATACAACTCTGAACCTTTTGGAAACAACCTCCCGATATACTTGGATCATAAGAGACTCATACCAGACCGGACCCAAGCCTGATCTGTATCCAAGGGGGATTCACATCATATGAACAGCACACGAATTAATGAAGCTTATATCAACTATAAATCAGAAATCACAAGGTATCTATCCCATATCGTCAAACAACCGCAAGATGCAGAAGATCTGGCTCAGGATTGTTTCATTCGACTAATGAACGTTACCGTGGATATCCCTGAAGATCGCATTCTCTATTATCTCAAACGCATTGCCCGTAACCTGGCGATGGACAGCTTCCGCAGGCGAACCCGTACACTCAGACGAGACAGCCGTCTCGAGGTACCTACCCACCACGTCGATACATCTCACCTTGAAATTAGCGAAGGTGTTCATGATCTTGTTTCCCATATTAACAACACCGAGCATCGTAAAATATTAGAACTTCGCCTCATCCATGGATACTCCATTAAGGAAACAGCAGAGCTGGTGAATCGCAGTGAAGGCATGATTAAATCCTCTGTCTTCCATGCCGTCAATCGAATTCGGGCCAAAGTCATCTCATAAGAGATGGCTTTTTATTTGCGTAAAATCAATATGCACGCAGAATGAATGGATTATGACGGGACCGAAATACCTATGGATATGTCAAAAGACCCAATTTTACAAATATCGAGTTAATTTTTACAAATTGTTATGACTATGTGAGATTTTCATGTGGTAGAATATGGACGAACTCATGAATCAACTAATATTTGGGAGGGATTTGGTTGGGTAAATTAACAGGTATGCGAGGAGTATTTTTAAAATCACTCCTGGCATTGTCCATGGCTTTGCCGCTTCAGGTCGGATTATGGAACGGAGATGCATCGGTTCATGCGGAAGGACCGACAGACCCGGCACCGTTCATCCAGGCAAAGGTTGTGAACCAAAATGCAGGTAAAAAAGTATTATTCGACAACTCTCACGGCCAAACGGCTGGAGCTGCAGACTGGGTCATTGATGGAGGTTTCTCCGACTTCGGGAATGCACTCGCGAATGATGGTTACTATGTCAAAGAACTTCGCAAGACAACTCCATTTACCTATGATGATCTGAAAGAGTATAACGTATTCGTTATTGCAGAGCCTCAAATTCCTTTCAAAACATCCGAACAAGCAGCACTCAAACAATATGTTGAAATGGGCGGCAGCATCTTCTTTGTTGGAGATCACTATAATGCAGACCGTAATAAAAACCGCTGGGATGGCTCTGAAGTCATCAACGGCTATCGTCGGGGAGCATTCGAAGATCCGGCCAAAGGTATGAGCACCGATGAGCGTAATTCTGAAGCGATGCAAAATGTAACCGGCTCGGACTGGTTGTCCGATAACTTTGGCGTACGATTCCGCTATAACGCACTTGGCGATATCAACGCCAATATCGTCGTACCGGCAGATCAAGCCTTCGGCATCACAGAAGGCGTATCGGCTGTAGCCATGCACGCCGGTTCAACACTTGCAATCACCGATCCGGAAAAAGCAAAAGGTATTGTGTACCTGCCTAAAACCAATGCTAAATGGAATAATGCGGTAGACCAAGGTGTCTACAACGGTGGCGGGATTGAAGAAGGTCCTTACGTGGCTGTATCCAAGCTGGGCGCAGGTAAGGCTGCTTTCATCGGTGACTCCTCTCCAGTAGAAGATGCATCACCAAAATATTTGCGTGAAGAGACAGGCACACGCAAAACAACTTATGACGGTTTCAAAGAAGCCGATGATGCCGTGTTGCTCGTGAACACCGTAAACTGGCTTGCTACACAAGAGAACTACACAAGCCTAACTGAAGTGAACGGACTTGAACTGGACACAGCTACAGCGCTGCTGCCATTCGAAGAGCCGGCTGCTTCCACAGAACCACAGGCTGAACCTTGGTCCGCACCTGCTGCCGGATATAAGTGGTACGATCGTTCCACGTTCAAGGCTGGTTCTTATGGTGGCCCTGCATCCAGTGCGAACGCTGCATACAGCTTCGTGAAACAGGATACTCTTCCAAATGCAGAAGACTTCCAGATTCGTGTAGTTGTGGAGAACATGGCTCCGAACACAACCGTATCCGGTTATAGTGCCGGTATCTATCTGACTGGCGGAACACAGGTCGCCATGATCCAGAATGAAAGTGGTACTTGGCCAACTTCGTACGGGTATAGCTCCACATTCAGTGTAACCTCGGACAGCCAAGGTCGCGGGATCAAAGATCTGAACGTCCGGATCAAACCAGGTACAACTGGCGCTGCCAGCTTGCGTCTGCGTCTGAATGGTAGCAACCTGATCACCAATGCCGTGACTGTTGGCAATGTGCCAGCAGAACAGCTTCCGGAAGAAGAAGGACCGATTCCAGCAGCTATCACAGTTGCTGAAGCACGCACCAAAGCTGCTGGCACTACCGTAACCATCGAAGGTGTTGTGACGACAGAGCCAGGGACGTTTGGTGGACAAGCCTTCTATCTTCAAGATGATACCGCTGGAATCTACGTATTCCAGCACACCAGCGGCTTCCATGCAGGTGACAAGGTGAAAGTAACAGCAGCAACAACCATCTATAACAGCGAGTTCGAGCTTACCGATATCGTTGCGATTGAGAAAACAGGTACGGCTTCCGTACCTGCTCCAATCGAGGTTACTGCAATTACAGATGCGAACCAAGGTCAACTGGTTCAATTGAAAAATGTAACGATTGAGAATATCATCAGTGCTACACCAGTTGGATCTTTTGAATTCGACGCGGTAGCAGCAGATGGTACGAGCACACACATCCGTGTAGACACCCGTACAGGTGTGACGGAGACTTCCTTCCCTTATGCTGCTGGTGACAAAATCGATATCACAGGCGTTTCCGCTATTTTCAAAGACGTATATCAATTGAAACCTAGAAGCTTGAATGATTTTGTACCTGCTGAAGAGCAAGGTGGCGGCGAAGTGCCTTCCACTCCAGCTGCAGGAGCACCGGGTAAACCGGTGCTTTCTTCTGATAATGGATATACCACTGGCCTGTTCGAAGGTTCGTATAACGTAAGCATGAACCTCTGGTGGGGCGAAAATGGTTCTGAGTACAAACTGTATGAGAACGGCGTACTGATCGATACGCAAAAGTTGACTGCGGCTTCACCATCGGCTCAGTCCTCCAAAACAGCTATTACAGGTAAAGCCAACGGCACGTATACCTACGTAGCCGAGCTGACCAATGACAAAGGCACAATACGCAGTGACGTGCTGACGGTACAAGTAACCAATGCCGCTCCAGGCAAAGCTACGTTGTCCCAAAACAACTGGGATGGTGACGGCAACTATAACGTATCCATGAACCTCTGGTGGGGTACAAACGCAACCGAATACCGTCTCTATGAGAATGATGTATTAATTGATACACAAGCGTTGAACGCGGCAACACCTGCTTCCCAAAGTGCTACAACTGAATTGTCCGGTCGCGCTAACGGAACGTATTCGTATCGTGCTGAGCTGATCAACGCTGCAGGCGTAACCAGCACAGAGACAATTACGGTTCAAGTTACTAAAGCTTTGCCTTTGGCTAGCTAAGAGTTTTGATTATTTAAACTTGTATAATCCGCAAAGAGGGCCTTTCTCCGTTTAACGGAGAAAGGCCCTCTTTCTATTTATTCTATGTTGTTTCGAGGAGCAAATCCGTCTCCAAATTGCTCACTCATACGCGCTTGAACTTTGTAAGCTTCTTGCTGATTGCGAGCTGTAGCGACCACATAAAAATTCTGGTCTGACGTCTGTCCTGCTCTGCCAAGATTCAGATTAATATTCTCCCATGCTGAATCAAACCAAATTAGTCCATGCCATAACGTTTCCAAGGGTTCACCTGATTTTAGATAATGAAGGTTTCCCATATGAATGCCTCCTTGGCTTTCCGCTACGTAGATAGTCATCATATCTCCAGTTGTTGTAAAATCTTTACCTTCGATTGTAATTCTGCCTTCGAACGTAGACTGACGAAATAGTGGACGGTACATCGTTCCTTCTACCTTAATTGCAGTCGATTCGGTAGTTTCCGGATCAACATAACCAGAATAGATGATTTATATGTCATTAGAACCTCCAGTTCACACCAATGGTCAATAAGTTAATCAGCACATCACTTATCTTACTTGAGAAGGAAACATTGGAGCTAGAGGAGAAATCATTTTAACCGTTTTATTCTCCACTCCCGTCAGATCAATTCTAGTTACATAGGAATTCCTTGGCTGGAAAGTATCTAAAAAAGCTGCCACTGCTAAAGAACCCGACAGATCTTATTCGGCCATTTGGGCCGAATTTTAAAATCTAACGAACCTCAGCATCGCTATTTAACTACATTTCAGTTGCCAAAGGGTTAAATCGGGCAAAACGCAACAAATAGCGCCACTACGATTCGTTAGAATTCCAGTGATGCCTTATAAGGCTAAATAGGGACTCTCAGGTTCCTTAGCCCAGTTCCCGCAAGGCTATGCTACATTGTTTAAATTCTTTATCGCCGATGCAGAACGGGTTCATTTCAAACGTTCTGGCTCATAGCCATTTCTAACAAATAGAATGCTGTTCCATACAGCACAATAAACGGCCACGGCGATGACACTAATGACAAAAATCAAGTTCATCTGTGTAAACGTATAACTGCTTCCCGTGAAAATGATCAGGATTGCACTGAGCCCAATATTTTCTCTGTTATGTTTTTTAAACTTCTGAAAGATCATTCTGTACAGCAATATCAATACCATAAATACAATCCATATAAAATAAAATATTTCCATAGGTCACCTTCCTTTCGAAAAACTCATTTCTTGTATGGGTATCTAAGAGGAGTATTGATTAATATCCTTAATTCCCTTTATATAGAAACCTATTAATATTACATGGATTTGGAAAATAACTCAATCATTGTGATGCATATTCTTGGAATCCTCTTATTCCTCGACGGTTAGCTGAGCAACAAGAACGCACCGATGTTTATTTACAGACACAAAAAAAGACTATCCCTGCCAATATACCGGCACCGAATAGCCCTCTCTTCTTCCTCTATCAACTTATCTTAATTTATCATCTAGTATATTCGTAGCGCCACATTAACCCTTACACCAGCTTCTTACGAATATACCCTGAGATCAAGTCAATAATCGTGATCATCACGATAATACCCAGCAGGATTATACCTACTCGCGGCCAGTTCCGAGTACTTAACGCAAAGATCAGCGGTGTACCGATACCCCCTGCTCCAATTACACCCAGTATAGTCGCGGAACGTACATTGATCTCAAAACGGTACAATGTATAGTTCAGGAAGCCAGGCATAACCTGTGGCAGGATGGCAAACCACAACTGCTGCATACGATTGGCTCCGGAGGCAAGCAGCGCCTCGGATGGGCCGTAGTCGATATTTTCAACTTCATCTGCGTACAACTTGCCTAACATGCCAATGGAGTGCAACCCAAGGGCGAGTACCCCTGCGAACGATCCGGGGCCTACTGCCTTGATGAACAACAAGGCCATGATAATCTCAGGGAACGTGCGAATAAAGCTGAGTACCATTTTGCCTGCACCCGAGATGGAACGATGCCCACTCATGTTACGGGCAGACCAGAAGGCAAATGGAATACAGAGCACGGCCGAGATTACAGTACCTAGTACGGAGATTGCCAACGTGTCTAGCAGTCCGCGCAGCAGGTCTTCTCCCTCAGGCAAATATACAAACTCCCAGTCCGGTGAGAAAATTCCGGCTACAATGGCTTTCATAATCTGAGCGGCAGTTTCCTTGAAACCAGTAAACGGTACACCGGCAAGCGCCCAGACATACACAAGGATTAACAGTAACACAATGACCCAGCGTAGCGGGTTCTTCCGTGGTTTAGGCCGGATGCGGCTTATTTCATTTTTCATCATAGCAATTTCTCCCGCAGCTTAGTACTTACATAATCAATGACCAGAACGATGACGAGGGTAAACAGAATGATTACGCTGGTCTTGTCATACTCCAGGAACCCAAGTGTGGCCTCATAGTAGAGTCCAATCCCTCCGGCTCCCACCAGTCCCAGAATGGCAGCAGCACGTATATTAATTTCAAAGGCATACAGCACATAGGATGTGAACTGGGCAGCCAGTTGCGGCACCACGCCATATACAATGAGCTGAATTCGGTTCATACCAACAGCCGTCATCGCTTCCAGCGGCCCCTGATCAATGGTTTCCAGCGTCTCATACGTCAGCTTCGCGATCAGACCTATCGAGAACACAGCCAGTGCCAAGATTCCGGGGATTGGCCCCAAACCAAACACAGCAACGAACAAAGCAGCAAGCAACAGATCCGGCACGGTCCGAATCAGGTTCAACAGAAAGCGCGCCGGATAGTAGATCCAGCGACTTGGCATCAGGTTACCGGCACAGATAATCGAGACTGGAATCGCAATAATGGCACCAATGGTTGTCCCAATCAGGGCCATTCGAATCGTTTCAAGCATGCCTTGCACGATATTATCAAAGTAACTCCACCGGGGCGGGAACATCTCCTTCAGCAGATCCAGCATGTTGGGAAAACCTTCAAACAACTCCGTGAAGCTGGCATCCGTCTGCTTGGCACTGGCCCACAGAAGGAGCAGAATGATCACTAAGGTGAGCAAATGTTTCGTACGCCCAGGCGGCTTTGGGCGATTCACAACCTGAGCCGGGCTGGAACCAGGTTCCTTCCCCACTCCGCCTGAATTCTGAAGTGGAACGTTGGACTGCCCCTTCATACCACAACTTCTCCCTGCTCATGCACAGCCTGTTTGTCCAACAATTCGTCAGCCAGAATTGGTCTGCCGTAAATTTCTGCAAAGCGCTCATCCGTTGCCTCTTCTACCGGGCCGTCGAAGACCACCTCGCCTGCTCGCAATCCGACAATACGGGTCGCATACTCTCTCGCCAGATCAATAAAGTGAAGGTTGACGATGGTCGTAATCCCAAGGTCTTGATTGATGCGTTTCAGGTCATCCATGACCTGTTTTGTTGTAAGCGGGTCAAGTGAAGCAACCGGTTCGTCGGCCAGAATGATTTTTGCTTCCTGTGCCAGTACACGGGCAATAGCCACACGCTGTTGTTGTCCACCAGACAACTGATCTGCACGGGAATAAGCTTTCTCCGAAATATTCACGCGATCCAGCGCAGTGAACGCCAGTTCAATATCCTCTTTTGGAAAACGCCCCATAATGGTGCGCATGGTGGAATGATATCCAACCCGTCCAGCGAGTACGTTACGTAGTACACTGGACCGTTTTACCAGATTGAAACTCTGGAAAATCATGCCGATGTCACGTCTGATCATGCGTAGCCGTTTGCCTTGTGCCTTCGTGATGGAACTTCCGTTAATCAGAATCTCGCCCTCACTAATGTCGTGCAGTCGGTTAATGGAGCGTAAGAGCGTTGATTTACCCGCACCGGACAGACCCACTACAGCAATGAATTCACCCTGCTCAAATTTCAGATTAATATTATCCAGGCCCTTGGTGCCGTTAGCGTAAGTTTTGGTAACGTTATGAAGCTCAATCATGACAATATCCTTCTTTCATTCATAATGATCATACACATGAGTCCTTGCTATAATGGCACAAGCCAGCGCAGCGTAGATCACGCTGAACTGGCCTGTCCATTGCTACGATTAAGCTGTTCCCATCCAAGAAAGCTACTACAATGTGAACAGATCCCGAACTATTTTTGGATCAGAATTATTCACCTTTCACTTTTTCGCCATACTGACGAACGATCTCAAACTTGCTATCATCGGACTCTACATAACCTTCATGCGTATAGATTTCTTTGATGATCTGGTGACCTTCAGTATCTTTACCGATATCGATGAAGGCTTGTTTGATCTTCGCAGTCCAATCTGCATTCATGTCTGTACGAACGGCAATGGTATCGTTAGGAATAGGCTCAGTGAACGCCAGTACTCGTGTATCTTCAAATACAGTCGGATAGTCTTTAGCTACCGTGTTGCGGGCATCTTGGAAAATAGCTGCTGCATCAACGTCACCGTTCAATACAGCGATAACACCTTGGTCATGACCTTTCAACGTTACAGGTGTTACATCTTTTAATGGATCAATGCCTCTGTCCAGCAACAGACCTGCTGGCCATACATAACCTGCGGAAGACGTTACGTTTTGGTAAGCGACTTTTTTACCTTTAAGGTCCTCGATGGATTGAATCGGCGAATCTTTTTTCACAATGAACATGGATTTATAGGAATCCGCCAACTCTTCGGTTGGAGCACCTGTCTCATCATTTACACCGAAACGTTGTGCTTGCAAGATAACCTGCGCAGCGCCTTTTTCTTTAGCCAGTACATAAGCTGTCGGAGGCAAGAAACCTACGTCTACTTTGTTGGAAGCCATTGCTTCAATAATTGTGTTGTAGTCGGTGGATACGCTGACTTTTACCGGAATGCCCAGTTTGTCACCAAGCAACTTCTCCAGCGGTTTCGCTTTGGCTTCAAGCGTATCTGCGTTCTGGGAAGGAACAAATTGAACCGTCAGTTCAGTTGGCACATAACCTTCGACAGCTTTCTCTGTCTCTGCCGTAGACGTACCGGATGCATTCGAACTCGAATTATCCCCGTTAGCCGAACCTGTTGTACTACTGCTAGACCCACAAGCACTCAGAAACAGAACCAAAATCAACAATGGTAAAAATAAAGCAGACTTCTTCAAACGAACACCCTCCAAAGAGTTTCTATTTTTCAGTACTTATCTACTATAGTTGCCAAATATTAGCGCGATGTGAAACGAAATTTGGAGTTTTGTAAAGTTTCCTGTCAGGCTGTCAGCGCGACTTGTATCTGTTAGAATAGGCTCATTATGGTTGAAGATATAAGAAGAACATCGGAGATAACGGCGTATACTTCGGTTCTTCAAGCTATTCATTCTTCTCCGTTTTATAGTAATTCCATATATCTGAACTTATATATTAGAGGAGATTGTAAAATGACATCCACAAACCATACGGCAAGCTTCGATATTCTGTATACCAGTGATCTGCACGGGGCGATCCGTCCCATTCATTACAATACCAATGCCTACCGCCCCGCTGGGCTTGCCCTGCTGGCTTCCCTGATTCGTAAGGAACGTGAACGTTCTCCTGAATTGATGCTGGTGGATAACGGGGATCTGCTGCAAGGATCACCCTTGGCCTCCTATGCAGCTTCACAGGTTTCCAAAAACGAGGTGCATCCATTCATAACGGTACTGAATGAACTCGGTTATGATGCTGCGGTGATGGGCAATCACGAGTTTAACTATGGTCAGAGTCTGTTGCGCGGAGCAGTTGAAGCTTCTAATTTCCCCTGGCTGTCTGCCAATATTGTAAAAAATGAGCAACCAGACGTACCTGCCTTCGGTCCTCCGTATCTAATCAAAACCTTGTCTACGGGTGTTAAAATTGCCCTCTTGGGCGCAACTACGCACTACATCCCAAACTGGGAGCACCCGAAAAATATTGAGGGTTTACAGTTCCTTGATGCCTTGGAGACGATTCGTGCATGGGTTAGCTATATCCATGAGCATGAACAACCAGATGTAATGGTTGTCAGTTATCACGGTGGATTTGAGAGTGATCTGGAGACAGGCGAGCCCACCGAACGGTTAACTGGAGAAAATCAAGGCTATGCCATCTGCCGGGACATCGAAGGCATTGATGTGTTGCTTACCGGACATCAGCATCGTCAGCTTACCGCTAATATTCATGGTGTAACCGTCATTCAGCCAGGCTTCAGTGGAAATGGTGCGGGGCATGTATCCCTTCAGTTGGAACAATCATCGGGCGGCAAGTGGCAGATTACAGATAAGCAGGCTCGGTTGTTACTTCTGGATGAACATCATGAGGTTGAACCTGATGCAACCGTCATGAAACTGACGGAAGAGCTGGAAACTGAGGCACAAGCATGGCTTGATCAACCCATTGGCGAGGTGGCTGGGGATTTATCCATCACCAATGCTACGGCTCTGCGACTCAAGGCACATCCATTCATTGCTTTTGTACATCAAGTGCAGATGGAAGCGACTGGAGCGCAGCTCTCCAATACCGCCATGCTGAGTGAAGAAGCTCGCGGTTTCGGGAGTCACATCACCGTTCGGGACGTGTTATCCAACTTCATCTATCCTAATACTCTGACGGTGCTGGAGCTGAGTGGTCAGGATATCCGGGAGGCACTGGAACAAACGGCACGTTACTTTGAAGTGAATGCTTCTGGTGAGGTGGCAGTCAATCCGGCTTATATGGAGCCCAAACCCCAACATTATAATTACGATATGTGGGCTGGCATGGAATACGAGCTGGATATCTCCCAACCTGTAGGCAGTCGAGTTGTGAAGTTGGAACATGCAGGCAAGCTAATGGACATGAATGGCATGTACTCTGTGGTGATGAACAGCTACCGCGCTGCTGGCGGCGGGGATTATGCAATGTATCCGGGCAAAAAGGTACTGCACGAAGGTGCCACGGACATGGCCGCACTGGTGGAAGATTACATCCGCAGACACCAGCCGTTAACGGTGGAGCAGGCTAATAACTGGAAAGTTATCGGAAGTTAAATGAGAAAGAGCAGGTCCTGTGATCAGGATCTGCTCTTTTATTTTCAACCTATTGCTTACTTGTTCTTGTTGAATTATGCCGTCCTGTCACGTCCCGTTATCCGATATATTGAAGGATTAACTGATATAACGCTATTGAAAATCCTAAGATACTCGCTTTCATTTTAGATGGATGATATCTTTCGCTACGAATCAAATAAAAGAAAACCAAAATAAACCCTGCGGGGATCCATAGCTCAAAGACACCTTCTGATGTACTTTGAGAATAAATTGGAGTAATGAATGTACTAATTAAAAAGTAAAAGAAAACCGTAAAACGTCTTGTTTCTAATTGCTTGCTCCACCTTACTAGAATAAAAATAATAATGATTGCGATAATCGTAATGTGTAAAGGGGGAAAAAGAAGAGCAGCATTCCCAAATTTAAATTCCATTCCGCATTGCCCTCCTCTCTTTTAATGCATCACATGACTGACTACAGGCATACGTGTATAAATTCATTTTCATGCTTCAAACCGCTGGCAACCGTCCAAAAACGGACCTATTCCAATATATCCTTATTTTAACATACAATCACAGTTCCGTTTTCCATTTTCCTTCAAGGGAATATGCAAAAAGAGCAGAAGTGAGGAGCACCGTGCCCTCATCCCTGCTCATTTTACATACCTACAAGTTTTTTTCTAATACATGTCACATATTATCCAAAATGACTATTGCGCTTTCTTACGCAACTGACTGTAATACAGCTCGCTGTAGAAACCGCCTTGTTCCAGCAATGCATCATGCGAGCCTTGCTCCAGTAGCTGCCCATCCTTCAGCACCAGAATCCGGTCGGCCTGACGGATCGTGTTCAACCTATGGGCAATGACAAAGCTGGTTCGTCCCTGCATCAGACGTTGCAACCCTTCCTGGATTTTAATCTCCGTAACAGTATCAATACTGCTCGTCGCTTCGTCCAGTACAAGTATGGATGGATCTGCCAAGATTGCCCGGGCAATGGCGAGTAGTTGCTTCTGCCCCTGACTAATGCCGCTCCCGTCGGCCTGGAGCACTTTGTCGTATCCATCCTTCATTCGCACAATGAAGGAGTGGGCATTCGCCAGCCGGGAGGCTACTTCCACCTCTTCATCCGTTGCGTCCAGACGGCCAAACCGAATATTTTCTCGAATCGTGCCCTGAAACAGAAATGAATCTTGTAGTACAAATGCCATATGTGACCGCAGATTCTCACGCCGAATGGTGGTCATATCGCGACCATCTACCGTTAATGTGCCACCTGTTGGATCATAGAAACGGGATAACAGCTGAATTAATGTTGTTTTCCCCGCTCCGGTCGGACCCACAAGGGCAATCATCTCCCCCGGTTTGGCTTCAAAGCTGATCTCATGCAAAATGTTACGTCCTTCATCGTATCCAAAGGATACTTTGTCGAAACGAACGGCTCCCTCTACCTTGTCCAGAGATATCGCTGCCCCTTCATCCTTCGCTTCCTCATCTTCGTCCAGCACCTCGAATACGCGCTCAGCCCCCGCAATCGCGGACAATAACGTATTCCACTGGTTCGCCAGATCATTCAGCGGACGAGTGAATTGACGGGCATATTCCACAAAGATAATAATCACCCCGACTGTAACCGAACCCTGAATCGCCAGAATACCACCGATGCCCGCCACAATCGCAAAGCTCAGGTTATTCAATCCATTCATCAGTTTCGGGATAAAACCAGAGATCGTCTGTGCCCAGAAACCGGAAATCCGGATGCGGGTATTCCGTTCCTCAAAACCGCGAATCACTCGCTCCTCTTGGGAGAATGCCTTAATGATCCGCTGCCCGGATAAAGTCTCTTCGATGTAACCGTTAAGTTCACCGAGATTGCGCTGCCGCTCCTTGAAGAGCGGTCCCGTTCTGCGCGTAATCCAACGCATGCCGATGGCCATCAGAGGCACAACGATAAAGGTAAGCAGGGTCAGTAGCGGACTGAGCCAGAGCATAACCCCAAACGTTCCGAGCAGTGTTAATACACTCGAAAAAATCTGGATCGCCGAGCTGTTCAATGTACCGCTGACATTCTCGATATCATTGGTCACCCGGCTCATAATCTCCCCCTGCTGGCGTTTACCGAAGAATGGAATCGGTAATTTGTGCAGATGGGAGAACAGATCATACCGCATGCGGAACACGGTTTCCTGTGCAATTTCGATCATCCATATATTTTGTAACCAAGATGTAAGAGAGAACAAGACATACACTGCGGTTAATCCAATCAGAAACCGAGTCCAGCTTGCCCCGGCTTCCCCCGCGATGAAATCATCCACGGCCACCCCTACCATGTAAGGGCCAAGCAAAGCGAGTGCGGAGCTGGCAAACACCATCAACAGTACCATGGACAGCTTAACCTTGCGACGTGCCAGATAGGTCCAGATACGACCTAGCGTACCTGACCAGTTCTTCGCCCGTGCCTTGGGTTTGCGACCACCGCCTGACCGTAACGTCTCCGGATCAATCGGAGGCGGTGGCTGACGGAAAGGCTCAATGAATGCTTTGAACATGCTGTGCACCCTCCCCGTATTGTGATTCATGGATTCGACGATACAGCTCTGACGACTCCATCAGGTCTTCATGTTTTCCTTGCCCAATGAGTTGTCCATCATCAAGCAGCAGAATCAGGTCCGCCGAAGTGGTTGAACTGATCTTCTGGGTGATGATAAACGTGGTACACGACAATTCCTCCAGCGCATCGAGCAGTCTGCCTTCTGTAGCCACATCCAGCGCACTTGTGCTATCGTCCAGAATCAAAATTCTTGGTCTACGTACCAGTGCTCGTGCAATGGAAAGTCGCTGCTTCTGTCCACCGGAGAGATTCACTCCCCGTTGACCCAGCAATGTATCATAACCGTTTGGTAAATTCTCAATTGTTTCATGGATCTGCGCGCGCTTTGCGGCTTCCACGATCTCATCCAAGGTAGCATCTTCCTGACCCCAGGCAATATTCTCCCGGATGGAACCGGTAAACAGGACAACCTCCTGAGGCACATAACCAATCGCACCACGCAGCATGGACAGATCCAGTTCTGATGCATCGGCACCATCAATCCGTACCTTTCCTTGATCCTCTGTGTATAAACGCGGAATGAGCTGTACCAGCGAGGATTTGCCTGAGCCTGTTGCTCCCATAATGGCAATGCGCTCCCCCGCTTTTGCCGTGAATGTGATGTTATCCAGTACTGTAATTTCACTATTGGGATAACTGAAGCCTACACTGCGGAATTCAACCGCTCCCTGCACAGCGCGCTGTTTCTTCGCTGGGTATACAGATTGCGGAAAATGCGAAGATTTCATAGATCCAGCAGATGGTACAGACGTTGGTAACGACTTCGTCTGTTCAGTCTCCGACGTGTCCTCTGTATTAAACACTTCATTCAGTCGTTGCGCCGAAGCGCTTGCTCTGGAGAAGGTTACCAGAATCCATGACAACGCAGACATGGCACCAATTGTGCGAAGCAGATAGTTAATCACCGCAACCACTTCACCCACGGTTGCATTACCGGAGGCAATGTCGACTCGTCCAAACCATAACACGGCGATGATACAAACGTTCATCATCAGCAGCATGAACGGCATCGTGGTCTCCGTCAAGCGCAGCGCGGAAATTGTGCCTTTCATCAGCTTGCCGCTGAATCCGGCAAAGCGTTCGATCTCATGGCTCATCCGTACGAAGACACGGATCAGCCGAATGCCTGTCAGATTCTCCTGGATGACTCCATTGACGGCATCCAGTCTGCGCTGCACATTGCGGAACAGCAGCGCTGCCTTTTTGATCATCCACACCACAACAATGAGCAGTACAGGCACCATGACAACCAGTAGCAGACCCAACCTCGGGTTCACGATTACTGCCATAATCATGCTACCAATCACCACCAGGGGCACACGTGTCATGAAGCGCAGACTCATGAAGACGGTGTCCTGAACCTGGGTCACATCCCCCGTTAATCGGGTAATCAGGGACGATGTCGCGAACCGGTTAAAGACGGCATAAGAGAACGTTTGCACTTTCTCATACAGCTTCTCCCGCAGATCGTATCCAAACCCCAGACTTGCATGGGATGCAAAGAACGAACTCGCAATTCCGGCAGCAAAAGCCACAACAGCACTAGCAACTAGCACACCGCCCCACAACCAGACGACAGATAAGTCTCCCTGCTGAATCCCGTTATCGATGATCTTGGAGATCAGATAAGGCTGAGCCAGCTCCACCGCAAGCTCAATTAACATCATGACCAGGGCTGCAATCGCGGCAACTCGGTACTTCTTCAAGTAGTACAACAGCTTGATCATAAGCATTCCTCCGGCTCGGAGCACCCTAAACCGATAACATGTTCCAGCTCAGAGCCTCCATTAGACATGTTGTTTTCTCCACAGCGTCCAATATGTAATCATTTCTATGTACACATATGGTTATTATAGCGTATTTTACAATGCCGCTTCTATTCTTATTACCCTACTTTTCCCAATACAATAAACTTCTCTTCATTTTGGCAGTAAAAAAAGGAAGGTCTCCCTTCCTCACACTAGTTAAGTGCTTACAGCTGACGTAGTTTTTCACTTAGATACTCCCGACGTTTCAGCACATATTCGCGAATTCTTTCCGGTTCACCTGCAAATACATCCATGGGCCATTTCATGTAAGGATCTTTGTTGACATCTTCACGAATCCCATTGTGCAATCGATGGACTAGAGGCATAATTCGCTTCTCTGTAAAAGCATTCATCAGATGCTGGCGCATCAGCTTTTTATATTGTTGACGGAAACTGCGAAACGCCAGCAATCGTCCGGTAAGTCTGTTATACCCCTGAATACGAACAAGATTGGGATCAACTCGTGTTCCATAACAGTTCCTCCCCCAAGTACCCTCATAATCCCAAGGCAGGATGCCATATTTACCGCTTTTGATTTTCTCATACCATGTGTAATTCTGATGAAATCCGTCGAAGTTCCCTGTAAGCACAGCTCCACTTAACCAGCGCAAATAATTGTCTGTATCCACCCTCGACTGTAAAAAACGAAACAATTCCAACCTGGACTTTGTGTTCAACTGCTGAATAAAATTACGTAGCCTTGTGCGATCCACATCTTTGCCACGAATTAAGCTGTATCCGGACAATAAATCGGTACTTGTTGAAGAGGATTCCGAATTCATCCTAAAACCAGCATGATCATTCACCGCATAGAAGATACTGCGCACAGGGGTTTTCCTTTGGCGAAAAAAGAAGGATTTCACCCCTTCGATCCGCAGGTATACACCCAAAAGTTGCCCGTTCAGATAGAGTACGCAGTGTTGTGTAGACGGTGCGGGTACACGAATCGACTCAAAAAAACGAAAAGAAAGTGCATTGCGCAACAACGAAGGATCATCATACTCCGCATTAAAATGATACGTCCGGCTGGATGTACGAACCTCAAATGATTTTTTGGGATAACCGCGCGTATGTCCTCCACGGTATCGAAGCCGGATCGGAAACGGCTTGCCGTCCATCTGCATCGTGCTGTTCACAAACGTCTCTGACCATATATTGGACGTTAACTGTTGATATTCGGTTGGAGACAAGCTGATATGGTAGACAGGTAGAGCCATTTCCATCCGCCTTTCGAATACCTGTAAGATTCGCCCGTAGGCTCTTACACCATCCTATGCAGATGCACAGAAAGTCGTACGGGCGAATGCACAGTCCTGATACTTATCACATCCCAATTTACTTGTCATAATGCGGAATAACCGGGTTATTAATCTATAAATTTACATCATTTTCATAGATTATAGCTGAAATGGTATAAATATAGTTAACTGGCTAGTCCCTCCAAGAGGCATGTCACATATGCTTAAACTACAGACAGACACGAATGACGAATGGAAGGGATCATAATTACATCCACCATTTTTGTCCATCTGAACTTATATCATGGAAGGGGTCAAACACAATGTCTATGAATGGTCAAGGAATGAGAGGTTTGTTGGGAAGAGAGATTAAGATTAACCGGGGAGGGCCTGATTCAGTACAAGGTACACTCACGGACGTACGCTGGGACTATATGGCGATGAACTGCAAAGAAGGGATTGTCTACGTTAATGAATCACATGTCAAAAGCATAACAGATACAGGCCGTTCCGGTGGTAACCGAAATGCAGCCATGGGGAATCCTATTCCTTCCAACACGTTTTTGGGCGTTATGCAAGCACTCCGCTTCCGCCGTGTTCAGATTAACCGGGGAGGACCTGAAAAAGTGGAAGGCATCCTGGCCGATGCCAACCAGAACCAATTGATCATGACTTTGAAAAATCAGGAGATTGTTCGTATTCCGATGCAACATGTGAAATCTGTATCCCTCGTACGTGGTGGTGGGAACAACAACAACAACAACAACAACAGTAGTAATACAAGTCAAGGGAACCAAGCAGCCCAAGGTAATCAGGCGGCTCAAGGCAACCAGTCTCGTGGCAACCGTTCTCAAGGGAACCAAGCAGCTCAAGGGAACCAATCCCAGGGTAATAAGTCCGGCGGCAACAAGTCACGGAACAACCAAGGCAATCGTTCTCAGGGGCAACGAGTTCAAGGCAACCAATCCCAAGGAAATAAATCTGGTGGTAACAAGTCGCGTGGCAATCAAGGCAACCAAGGCAGTCAATCCCGTGGTAACAAATCCGGCAATAAAAAGAAGTAAATAAAATAAACTGACAACTTAAGTTATCTACCAGCTTAAAGGGGGGAATTATCATGTTGATCTTCGTCGCATTAGTCTTGATTGGTGTGCCTTTTTACTGGATCGTTGCACCCGGAAGGCCCACTCCATCCCATGAACATCTGCTTCAGGCTTCGTCAGGACTTCTCCCCCTGGGAGGTGAATCACAGTAAATGCCTGACTACCAGTTGTGGTTAACCTTCGGGGTCTTTATCATCACTGTCATTTTCCTGATGTGGCGTCCTGGCGGATTGAATGAATCTATACCCACCTCGCTTGGCGCCCTTCTTCTTATTTTAACTGGAGTGAGCAGCTATGCTCACATTGTTGGAATCTTCGGGATCGTATCTGGTGCAGCCGTAACAATCCTCTCTACCATTGTCATGTCGATTATTTTAGATAGCATCGGTTTTTTTCGCTGGATCGCTTTGAATATGATTGAGAAAGCAAGAGGTTCCGGCTTTCGATTGTTCTGGCTAATTCTATTACTTTGTTTTCTCATGACCATCTTCTTCAACAATGATGGCAGTATTCTGATCACAACTCCGATCATTATTCGAATCTGTTCTATACTTCGTCTGAAAATGCATCAACAGTTACCCTACCTGATCTCCGGTGCGCTAATCGCTACGGCTTCCAGTGCGCCAATTGGACTTAGTAATCTGGCAAATCTGATTGCTTTGCAAATGGTTGGCTTAAATCTGAATACTTATACTCAGATGATGTTTGTGCCATCCATGCTTGCGATCATGGTGATGACCGTACTGCTGTTCTATTATTTTCGTAGAAGTATTCCCAAAGTTATTCATCATTTCCCTGTATCCCTGCAGTCTTCATCCGGTTCAGGATATCATCCGCTACAGACGGCTGAATCCGAGAATAAAGTAGACTGGTGGCTGTTCCGTGTCTGTATAGGCATCGTTGTATTTATCCGTGCAGGATATTTTCTAGCTGAGCAAGTTGGTATACCCATGGAGGTAGTTGCAATCACTGGTGTTATTCTCATGCTCGCTGTGCGTTGGTATCGCACCCGGACTGGACTCAAAGATGTGATAACACAAACGCCTTGGCACATTTTACTCTTCGCCTTCAGCATCTATGTTATTGTAGATAGTCTTCACCGAGCAGGCATGACCGCTTGGATCATTCAGTGGATGAAACCTATAATAGAAGGAGGAAATGCCAGCATCATTGCTGTGTCGGGGTTAATGCTCACTCTGCTTTCCAATCTATTCAACAATTTGCCCTCCGTCATGATTGGGACCTTTGCTGTTACAGATCTTCCACTAAGTGAATCTCAACTGCATCTTGCATATCTTGCGAACATTCTGGGAAGTGATATCGGAGCCTTGCTGACGCCTATTGGCACCTTGGCAACGTTAATTTGGATGTATATATTAAAGACCCATCATATTCGAATCTCCTGGAAACAGTATATGAAAGTTACCTTTATTGTGATACCAATAAGTCTAATTGTTAGCCTAATTTCACTATATATTTGGACATCTATTCTCTATTGAGAGGAGGAATACTGTGGAACTTCTTACGCATTGGCTGGGTAAATCCGTCGAATTGGAGCTGTCTGGCTGTAAACTACCGATCCAGGGTGAGATCATTGATGTAGGCCAGGATCTGATTGTAGTCTACGGAAACCAGCGATTTGTTTATATTCCACTTCATCATGTTCAATCCATGCATGTCAATACGGCAGATGATTCAAGTATAGTTTTGCCAACACCTGACCCCGAGATGGATCACACCAATATCTCTTACCGCAAAATGCTGATGAACGCCCGTGGACGTTTCAGTGAAATCTCCATCGGAGGGAAAACATTGCATGGTTATATTACAAATATTATGAATGACTACTTTATGTTCTACTCTCCGTTATACCATTCTATCTATGTTTCCATTAATCATCTGAAGTATATTATTCCTTCCCCTACTAACAGCACACCCTACTCCCTTAGTAAGCAACATTTCCCTATGCAACCTTCGTCCATGTCACTCTCCCGTACACTCGATCAGCAACTTCATAAAATGATAGGTGAACTTGTTGTACTCAACCTCGGTTGCAAGCCCTACAGAGCAGGGTTATTGAAGAGTGCAGACAGCCACTTGCTTGCGTTGGTAGAAGCGGATGGGACTTCTTTAATTATGCATACCGATCATATCCAAACCATTCATCTCCCTTGAATATCAGAAGAACAAAAAGGTTCATCTGCCTATGGCAGATGAACCTTTTTTTCACCTTTACATCCTACCATCTTCTGCGTCCACGATCACCCCTATTATGATCATTCAACTCACCAAGACGATCGTATGTCTCTTTATATATCCGAATCACGGCCTGAACTTTGATGAAATCAGCATTTTCCGGTCCAAGCCCCTCCATAAACATTCTCTGAATGATCTGTTGGAAGAATTGCACTCTGGCCTCAATCTGTTCTTGCTCAAGCTGTAATATGTCTTCGAAACTGTGGTTCCCTATGTAATCCATCAACTCATCATCAGGACTGGAATAATCTGCGTTTCTCCGATCTGCTACCCATTCATCCGGCTCATTGGACTGGAGGTTAACACTGGTGCGTAATTGGGATAAGATGATTTTCTCTTTAGCCAACATGACATGAAAATCTTTGTTACGGAGTAGCTCCGATACAATCAGACTGCACATTTCACGGTTTTGGATCAGTATGCCATCAAATGGATGCAGCGTCCACTCCCCGTTTGCATAATACAGGTTAAAGTTAAAGAACTCACTGCCATATTTGTATTGAATATTAATCTTGGTCTCATCAATAATCTCGAATGAAAAGTCCAGCATGTTCAGCAAGCTCCTTCGCACAACCCTAGATTTTACCTTCATTCTATCAAATAAATGAAACAAAGAGACGCACTCGGCGTCCCTCGTAGAAAATAAAACCATGTAGCAATCTCGATACGATATGCAGCGAGTCCTACCCTAATCCAGGAAAGATCCTAATGCACTGGAATCCGGTTTGTTTTTCTCCGGAATGGCAGCAGCCTTCGGTCCTTCCAGACCCAGTCGATCGCTCATTTTAGCGTTAAGGGTTGTCATCTTGTTGGTATAGTCATTACAGCTCTCGATGATCCGGCGATTGGACTGCTCGGACAGATCCAGTGCAGACATCAGATCACCCATCGCCTGATTGACCGCTTCAAGGGACATCGCAGGTTTGGACAACAGTTCATTTGTTTTCTCTGTTGTTGTCTTCAACAATCTGGCGTTCTCCTTGAATTGATCTTCAATCGTCTTATTCGTAGCTTCCACAGCAGAAATGACCTTCTCCTGATCATTAAGAGCCATCGCAATCATGGCCGAAACGGTGATCAGATTCGCTGTTTTATCAATGGCATTATTAACGGAATCAATCAGCTTGTCATTGTTATCATTAATGATGTCGGTAGCTGCGATTGCCTGATTGTACAGCATGATCATCTCTGTCATGGATTGGGTACGTGTAACCACTTTGCGCAACCCACGCTCCAGATGTGCTTTACGATTCTCGTTCTCAGGCTTGGCAATCTCAGTTTCAAACAAAGCTTTTAACTGATTACCAAAGGAAATTTTGGTCTGCAGATTGTAGATCTCCTGAATGGAAGAACGTTTCAATTGACGCATGTTCACGATGCTTTCTTCCAGGTTGTCCTTGCCGTCCCGCAACCCGTTAATGATCGCATCAATGTTCGTGCGAACAGATTGATAACGGTATACATAGTTTTTCAGCGGGCTTTTACGTAACAACTTCCCGACAAAACTCACATTTTTACTCTGCTGCAAACTCTCACATTCATCACGGAGCTTCAGGATCATGTTTGATACCTCTGCCCGGTTCCCGGACATCAATTCATTGACTGGGCGATCAAGCAACTTGAGAGTCTGTCCTGCTCTCTCTTGTGTTTTCACGCCCAACTTACCGATATCATCCATTAAGGTATCCAGATGAGCCGGATCACTTTGGGACACTTTCTGAATAAGCTGTGTTGCTTCCTGGTTAATCCGTTGCTCATCTTCTTGCTTCAACTGAGCCCATTCCGTTGCCATGCCAATCCCTCCTATAATTCAGAGCTGTTATACCGTTGATGTATTAGTTCCGCTTTGTTCTGGAGCTCCATTAAGTCTTTATGTTCAATCGTTGATACAATATCCGATATCTTGGAATCCACGTCTCGAAGACCATTCAGCAGCATACGCCGATTGTTGCGTTTGGCTTCTCCACTTAAACGTAAAAATGGATTAATAAAACCGTTCAGGTCTTTCAAAATAAGTCTGCGCACCGTATGGTTGATATCTCCGTTATTTAGTTCCTGAAGGGAAGGAATCACACGCTGCAAACGGGCAAACAACGCCAATGATTTCTCCACGATCTCATTATCCAGCTCGTTCTTCTGACCTTCGGAGATGATCATATCCTCCAGAACTTCCAGGTATTCAATCACCGGATCAAATACAGGATCTGGTTCAGTCCGGGAAGGCTTCGCTTGTTCTGTGCTTGCATGCTGTGCGGGAGTGGAACTCGGTTGGGGCTCTGCCAGAGAAGCTTCTCGCGCCCCTGTTGGCACTGTGCTCGGTGCTTGTCCCCCGTTCAAGCGGGATGATTCATTTCCGATATCTGTTATGGGTACAGGGGCTGATGACGAACCCTGGACCTGTGTACGTGACGTGGAACGTGAAGGAATCAGTCCCCCGACCACAGTTGCCAGTGCCGGAATTGCCCACGTGATGACATCCGGTAGAAAGGGACTCGAGATCGCCGCGAGACCATAACCGACCAATGCGCCTATACCTATCTTCGTTTTCCGTAACATTACTTGTCCTCCTGCCTTAACAACACATACAGTGCATATTCAAAAAGTCTGATTTTCAGTACCGAGAAGATGGACTTTTTGAATAACCTCTCATCCGTATTGTAAAAAAACCATCCAGAAGGTGTCAATGTTGAGGGAAATTCTCAGCTAGACGTGGTGTACTCCGCCTACCTTCTGAACGTCGATTATAAATGGTTGTTCGATATGACTTCCCAGTATGCCAAACTTCGGATGAAGTGGTCCAATATCATGGCCAAGTGCAGACTTGACCGCCAGATACGGGAAGTTCACGCCCGACAGACAAGACATGTGCAACCCACCCGACATACGCGGATTGATCTCCAGCAACTTCGGTGTATCCTTGCGATATTTCATCTGTATATTAAAATTATAAGGAATCCGATATACTTCTGCCACATTGCGGGCAATCGCCAGCAATTCCTCGTTTTCTTCAAGCAAGCGCAAACGTCCTCTTTCTTTTCTACGCGGGATAGCCGTTAATAGTTTCCCATTGCGATCCGAAAGACAATCAATGCTGTATTCATATCCTTCCAGTACCTCCATCACCATGACATTTTGAAAGGACGGAGCAGAAGAGAACGCACGCAGGGCATCTTCATACGAAATGGAGTTAAGCGCGTATCCGAACAACTCCTGCAACGGATCACGTTCATTATTAATCACTCGGAATCCCATACCACCCTCACCATTACATGGTTTGAAGCATACATCGTGTCCACGTGCACGTAGCGCCTCATAGGCTTGCTGGAATTGTGCAGCATTACTGACCGTGAAATAATCCGGAATCTCCATAATGCCCTTCTCACGCACCGATTCATAGAACCGGTCTTTCTCCATCAATTGTTCCAGCAATTCCGTGTCCGAGCATACGATAACCCGTGTACCGATCTCTTCGAACAGGGAGATATGTCTGCTGATGTCCAGCATGTTCCAGCGTGGAATAAACACATCAATCTGATGACGACGGCAAAAGTCGAGGCAAAAATCAACATACTCCCGGCCCGTTAGACGCGGTTCAACTTCTGCAACATCACAGCCCTGTAATGCCATATGTCCAGGATCAGGATGAGTACCGTAGATCTCAAATTCCAACCCGTCCTCATTGTCCCGAATCGCATTCATATAATGATACGTTACAGAGAACCAACGGTTGAAGTAAATCTTCATTTTTTTCATTTATACGGTCTCCCTTATCTCGGCATGGTCTATCTGGGTCTGTTGATCGTTATGAATACGGTGAACGTAATCGAGAATCTCATCTGCTGCAAAAGCACCGAATTGTTCCGTAAATTGATACGGTACCTGCTCAGGTACACGCTGTCTCTCCACATGTAACTCTCCGTGAGACGGAGCAATGGCGTAGTGCGCAAAGTCCAGCAAACAACGATCCAGCAAGGAATCACCCGAAGCAATCACAGGCACATCGCCAATGCGTTGCCTAATATGCTCCACTGCAGCTCGTTTGTTCACGGCCGAAGGCACCAGATAGAGCTTCCGCCCCTGAATCGAACTCTCCCATCCCAGCGTCTCTAACACCCGAATCTTTTCCGCAATATGCTCCATTGGAAGCTTGTCACGTTCGATCAGCAATGCAAAGAACAGCTCATCACACAATCGCTGATTAATTACCCACTCCGGGCTCAGCACATCGTCAAATAAATCCAGGATCTCTTCGGGAGTAGCTGCCTGCTGACGAAGCAAAGAACGAATATGCAGATTCCATTCATCGTCTACCTGACCGTCAACAATGATGTTGCCACCATTACTCGTCACCGCATATTTCGGAATACATTCGCTCTGAAAAATATGAATGCGCCGGTACTGCTCCACGGTACGTGTCGTCACCGGCATAAATACAATGTCTTGTGGCAAAGACTGCAACCGCTCCAGTGCATATGCTGACATAAAAGCGGACAACTTGCCGTTAATCCACTCTGCGGGAACAAGTCCCGGTGTATCTTCGGGAATACGGAGCGCACGACGGGAGTACACCAGCGTCTGGTCCAGATCACTTGCGTAGATCATCATTCTCCTCCACCTCCCAGGGATTGAATAATGCCGCAACAGGAATAGGTTAATCCCGGATATACCTCAACCGGCACATTTCTGTCTCTGGCGAGCATCATGATATGTTGCAAATCCGGATTATCCAGACGGTCCACAAGAATCTTCCAAGGGACACGGCGCAGTAACACCCGGGTTGTTTCTCCGATTCCAGGTTTGATCAGATTGATGTTCGCAATACCAAAGGATTGCTGGATGGACTCGATATCCTGCCAGCCTTTCCAGGTGATTTCTGAAGTACCAGTAGCATTGTCCTCCGTTTGAATCTCCGCCAGATCCATCATTTGCGGAAAATGCTGAGCGATAGTATCCACGTATTGGGTCGACACATCGTCAGAGGACCATTCACGATACCATTTGGCCCCGTGAAAATCTGCCGGTCCAATCAGATCATCGCGAAGTACTGTACGGCTCACCAGTCCCGATACCGTGGAATTCAGACAAGCACTAGGAATAAGATAATCTTCCCTTGTCCCAAAGGTGCCTGAGCATTGCCCCGGATCGGCCAACACGGCAAGATCATCATCGAGACTTATGCCATAAGTCCGTTCCATTTGGTCACAGGATTCTTTCAGCACTTTGCGAATAGCCCCTTTTCCTGTCCAACCATCTACAAACTGAATGGCTGTTTCCAGACCATGCTGCTGTAAAATATATAAAATTGCGTTCTCGTCCATACCCTTGCCACGAATAATTGAAATGCTATAATGCGGAATCGTCACTTTGTATTTCAATTCAATATAACGTTTGATCAGGATGCCCACAGGTGTTCCGGCTCGAGCCAGAGATACCAGCACCAGATTCAGTCCCCTGCGCTCTACAATCTTCTCAGCCACAATGGCGGTATGACGCGCGATTCTTGCAGCGGATTGTTCCAGTGTCTGATGGAACAGCTCGATGTATTCTGCTGTGGGCTGGTATTCCACGGGCAGCATCTCCGAATAATGAACCCCGGATTGGATCGCCTGCTCCCGTTCACCCGTTCCCTTTTCCAGATCCACATGGCTGATATCCTTCAGTAGGAAAACAACGTCCGATGCAGCATAACTGCCCATCGGTTCGGGAGACGGAATCTCACGTTGTCTGATTAGCTCCAGTGTAGTTAAGTTCATTGCTCGTTGTCCCCTGTCTTCTCTGGCAAGCCGCAATATACGATATGAATGTGTCCACACCCCAACTGCCCCAGTACCTTCAACATCGGTTCCATTCGTTCTTCGGACATCTGTCTCTCCAGCAGAACAAAAATCTCGTCATACTGTCCCGGGGCGATGTTATAGATAAAGTTACGAACGGATGCGTCTTCCGGTGAGGCATATCCGGCACCACTACGAACAGCATATCCTGGAGCCGGATGTGTATGGATTGGACTTCGGGTAGTGGATTGATACAACACGCCTTCTCCCATCTCGGCAGCAATACGCATCGGAATGTACATGAACTCCCCTGTTCCCATCACCAAAGTCCGTTCTCCCGTACGCTGCGTCCGAAGCCGTTCTGCAATCCGGCTAATCTCCTGGCGCAATTCGCCATTATGACGGGATTGCATACCAAACCTGCCCGTATGTTGGACGTAGCTCGCTGTGCTGCGTTTGCCTTCACCATCCTCCGAAGTGGCATGTAGCTGTTCGAAGTCATCGGCAACGGTAGAAGTCTGAAGCGTTACGGCAGGATGAAATAGCTGCTCATCTTGCTGTGTTGGTTCCAAATGTGGAGTACCCACTACTTCAATGCGACCCTTCAACAGGCTTAACGGTGTAATGGTAATCCCCAGTTCAGCTTCCAGTTCGACAAACCGAAGTTCGTCCGCTTCCGTACGCCAGTCCAACAGCGAAGCAATCACATATTGCTTCCGGGGGTATCTGGCCTGAATATCCCGAATGATATTCAACGTCGTTTTGCCCGTCGTAATCTCGTCGTCCACCAGAACAATCGGGCCCTCTCCTGCAAAAGCTTCATGATCCAACGCATAACAACGATGAGCCATCGCATGGGAATGTTCTTCTTCAAATTGAATATCTGGATGCATCGCTGGAACATACTCGCGAGTGGTGTGAATATAAGAAGCTTGATCAGCAAACATCTCGTACATGCTGTGACCCAACGCTGTAGCGGTCTCGGCAAAACCAACAAAACGAATCGTTTCCGGCAAACTCAAGCTTTCTTGCAACAGCATGTTGTACACTTGCCGGGCTTGTTGGGGATCAATCAGCCCCTCGACCATTTCCCGTTTCCACTCGGTGATCTGAACTTTCGTCTCTTCCGTCTTTTCAGTCAGGTGCTCATATAACAGAACAGCCAATGCCGCGCCACTCAGAAGCGAGGTATACGGGTTAACCGGGATGTGCTTGCCCAGCAGTCTGCTTACAAACAGAAATGAACGTTTCTTATTGATGCGTGCAGCCATGGAAAATAGAGATTCTAGTGGAAGTTGCAGCGTGTTATGTGTAACCTGAACGTTCAGACTGAATTGATCAAGAATTGGGAACGTAGTTATGTTGTTGTTCGTGCTTGGGCAAGAGCCCGACAAAATGCTGCTGTTCATGTAACACCCCATATATTTGTGATCGGATTAGAATTCGATTCGCCCAGCTCAAGTGTGGTTTAATCTCATTCATTTTGTTATAGTAATTACTTTTGAACACACCCAGGCTACCGTCATTACGGGCGATGATGTCTTGTGCATCGGAATATTCCTCATGTGTAACAACGTACATCGCTTGTACGGGCTTAATATGAGAAGGATGAATGATCGTTTTGCCTACAATTCCATTTTCCTTGTCCATCATAACTTCACGCATCAATCCATCCATTGTGTTCGTAATATATTTCATTCTCAGATGCAGCCCTGACTTGCCCAGGGTTTCTTCGAATGGAGTCTGTCGTAATTGAGGTTTGAACACGCGCTCCCGCTGACTGAAATATTCCCAGACAGGACCTGAGATCACATACGGCTTGTCCATTCGTCCAAACAGGTTGATAATATCCGAGATGCAGTCACGGATCGTGGCGATATCGTATATGGTTAATTCCGGGCTTCGGCGTAGTCCAAACAGGCTGGAGAAATCGGTCGCACCAATGCGTACATTGAGCACATATTCAACATTTTCATCAAGGATGTTACGAAGGCCCAGTAAGGTCTCCCAACGTGTCTCCCGATATATAATTGAAGCCGTTTCCAATATAGGCATTCCATAGAGAACGGGATAATGATCCGGTTTCCGTTGATTATAACTGCGGATCTGGTCGAAATAGGCCCTTCCATTGCCCACACAAAACTTGGGCAATGCCACGCCTGTCAGCATGGACACCAATTCTCCCAACGTATCAATAAGACGTTCCAACTGTTGTGGTGAACGTACACGAGCAAACAGAAGAGGCATTTGATCCTGACTCAGCATGCCTGTCTCCATATAAGTCATCAGTTGAGTTAGATGCTGTACCAGACACTGCTCGGCAAACTCTACTTGATCGTCACCCACAGCGTCCTCCAGATCAATAATAATGGTCGTCAGACCTTCATGTTTACCATTCATAATGTCGTCCGCGATATGTGTGCGCGTCGCGGGCATATATAGAGCAGCCCCAACAGCATATGCCAGTAGATCTTTGGAAGTCCGGTGATTGAACGAGACGGGTGAAGAGAAAAATAAAGTATCTTCTTCTTCCAGACTCAAAAAGTTAAAATATTTCAGGGGTGTCTCCTCCTCGCACCTTTGGCAATAGCCAATCTGCAATAGTTGATTCCAGCTGTCGGGGCATAAAAACCAATCCCTCCTTAGTCTGGAGGGATTGATGGTCTATTATCGAGGATAACGTTGGTCAACAGTATCCTTGCAATGGTGCTGACCGATACAGCGTTTATATATTGAATAAATACAAATGATTACTTTCTTCCCGCAACCCACTGCATTCCCCAATCATGAGCCTCGTCCAACGCCTGATGCCCATTATAGAACTGCACGATTCGTTCAATACTGAATGTCTCATTGTTCACATTGCGTAACATCGCGATGCCACACATGCCAAGCGGGCTCCCGTATTCATTCATTCGGACAATGATATCCGGGCCATCCTTCTGCTGGATAGTTACCACACCGTCTACTTGAGACCAGTTGGCCACACCACCATAAATATAGGTAAATACCAAGATGCGCTCAATTTCCGAGATACGGGCACCATTAATCCGCAGATTCTCTCCCGTCTTAACCGATCCCGTCCGGTCATCCCCATCCAGTGCAATATAAGGGAAACGGTTGAGTGAACCAAACGTCTGTCCCAATGCCTGAATTACATCTCGTGTACCATCCTTCATCTCGAACAGGCAGCCCAAGTCCAGATCCACACTCTTGCTGCGACCAAACAACCCTTTGCTACCCTGTTGATTCCAGTTGAGGTTAATCAGGATTTCACCAAGTCCCCCCGCATTTTTCTTGAGGTTAATGGTGTCGCCCTTCTTCTTCAATTCAATTTTGCTGAAATTGATCGAATTCACAGGAGCAGGCGTCGGTTCTGGTGCGGGCGCCGGGGGTAGTGGAGTCGGTACAGCTGTCGGAGGAACGGTTGAAGTCGTTGGTGCAGGGTCCGATCCACCATCCACATCCACACCAAAGTTAGCGCAGAGTGCATTCAATCCGCCTGCAAAACCCGATCCTATCGCATTGAACTTCCATTCTCCGTTATGACGATACAATTCACCGATGACAATCGCGGTCTCCACTGTAAAACCGCTTCCCAGATCATATCTCATTACTTCCTGACCTGTAGCTGCATTGGCAAACCGTAGAAAACCATGCTGAACCTGTCCAAAATGATGGCGTCGTGCTTCACCGTCATGAATCGTCAGGCTGAAGGCGATTTTCTCAATTCGGGCAGGGATTTTGCCAAGATCAATGGCGAATTGTTTCTTCTCGCCACCAACCTGTCCACCATCCATATACGTGATGAACGAGGTAGAGGGCTGATTATAAAAGATAAAATCCTCATCTCCAGCCACTTTATTGTCTGAACCCAGAAGGAATGCTGATGTGTCCAGCTCTACACCCGAGGCTGCCTCCCAACCAATGCCTACCGTTAGACGGGACAAGCCCGGATTGGTTTTGGTCAGATCACTCTTCTGGCCTTTCACGACAGAAATCGCCATAGCAGAATCACCTTTCTATGCCAAGTTATGTTATTGTGCATCCAGCCCGTAATTTTTGCATAAAGCAGATAGTCCACCAGTGAAGCCGCTGCCTACCGCCTGGAATTTCCAGTCCGCACCTGCACGGTAAAACTCACAGAACACTACAGCTGTTTCGGTAGAGTAGTCTTCTCCCAGGTCGAAACGAAGCACTTCCCGATCACTTGCAGCATCTACAACACGAACAAAAGCATTGGAGACTTGTCCAAAATTCTGCCCTCGTCCATCTCCATCATAGATGGTTACGGTAATACCGATCCGGTGAATGTGCGCAGGGATTTTACTGAAATCAACAACAACTTGCTCATCATCGCCGTCACCCTCACCTGTACGGTTATCACCAGTATGTGTTACTGAACCCGCACCGCCGCTTGGATTGTTGTAAAAAACAAAGTCATCCGTACCTTTGGCTTTTCCATCTTCGTACAACAAAAAAGCCGAAGCGTCCAGGTCAAAGTCGACTCCACCACTATATTTGTTTGTATCCCAACCCAAACCAACCACCACACGGGTAAGGCCTGGATTCGTCTTAGTCAGGTCAATACGTTGTCCTTTGGCAAGACTGATCGTCATTTGTTTTTCCACCTTTCCAAAATATGTGATTAAATGAAAAGGAGAACCGTCCAGGAGACGGTTCTTCCCATCCTGTAAGTCGTACTGTACGTCCTATTGCAAACCGTAGTCGCGTGTCAATCCAACCAATCCATCCTGGTAACCACTACCAATGGCACTGAACTTCCACTCGCCGTTATGACGATACAATTCACCAACAACTACACCTGTTTCGATGGAGAAGTCTTCTCCCAGGTCGAAACGAATCAGTTCTTCGCTGTTTGCTTCGTTGACGATTCGCACATAAGCACGGGAGACTTGTCCGAAGTTCTGGCTACGTTCTGTAGCTTCGTAGATTGTAATGGAGAAAGCAATTTTCTCTACATTCGCGGGTACGTTAGGCAGGTCGATATTGATCTGCTCATCATCGCCATCGCCATCTCCTGTACGGTTGTCACCGGTGTGAACAACAGAACCATTTTCATTTTGTGGATTGTTGAAGAAGATGAAGTTTTTCTCGCCTTCTACTTTACCGTTTGCATTGGCACAGAATACCGATACATCCAGGTCAAAGTCTTTTCCGCCATCATACTTATTGGTATCCCAGCCCAAGCCTACTGTGATTTTTGTCAAACCTGGGTTTGTTTTAGTCAGATCGATTTTTTGACCTTTAGAGAGATTAATTGCCATCGTATGATCATCCTCGCTTATTTAAGTGTATTGTAGTTATCGTGACATATGAATATCAGGATTATTGTCGATTTAGGTTAAATCTTGTACTTAGGAGTACCTGCGAGCGAGTTCGTTGATATGTACCGCATGGGAACCCTCTCCAATTGCCGAGAATTTCCATTCGCCTCCATGACGATACAATTCACCACAGATCAACGCCGTTGAACCTGTGTAGTTTTCGGATAGATTGAACTTCACGAGCTCACTGGAATTTTTACCATCCAGAATACGAATATAAGCCTTCTCAATCATGCCAAAATCTTGCTTGCGATTGACACAATCGTAGATATTAACAACGATTAATACTTTATGAACATCAGCAGGAATACGGGACAGATCCATTTTGATCTGTTCGTCGTCACCGTCTCCCTGTCCTGTTAGATTGTCACCTGAATGGATAACCGAACGACATGCACTTTGCTTGTTGTGGAAGCAAACCAGGTTGGAGTCCTTGACCAACTTGCCTTCCTCATTCAACATGATCGCCGATGCATCACAATCGATATCCGCTTGTTTTTTTCTTCCAAAGAAACCTTTGGCAGTTACCGGGTCCCAACCGAGACCAGCAATCACCTCAGTAAGTCCTGCATTGCCTTTGGTTAAATCAATCTTCTGTCCTTTGACCAAATTAATGCTTGCCACTGATTTTCACCTCCCTTCATATGTAAAATAGCTACTTAGAGATTGAATTCACTCGGGTTCAGTCCAAGTACGATACATATCTCCGCAACGACTCTTTTCTCCTGATCATCAAAGTTGCCGTCAGCTGAACCAATCGCACTGCATACACCCACAATAACGCGTCCTACATCTGGCTTGGCTTTGAATTTCCCAATGGCTTTCAGCGCTTCCTGCTTCCCGATCTCTGGAGAGAACTCAAAGTTCGCGACATAATGATTAAAGCGTGTAATCACTTCAGCCATATCAAATACTTTCAATTCCTGACTCAGGTTGATATAACCGGCCATCTTATTCTTTTCCGCTTCGTCAATGGAACCATCTGCAAAAGCAACCAGTGCACAACCTGCAACCACGGCATCCATAAAATCTTTATTTTTAAACTTTTTGACTTGCTCTTCAAGTCCTTGTTTTGTTGAATTTAACCAGCTTTTAAATGAACTCATACTCAACCTCCAATAGTTTCAACCTGGTGTTCCGTACATTCTTTTCAAGATTTTTCAGTAACTTTCATGTCTACATCATGTTGAATATAAGTTAAATTATTCCTTAACTATACTCTGAAATACGGCAATATTCTACATTAAAAAACAATTAATACCTTATGATACGCATCGTTCTGGATATAGTTTCAAGCGAGATGCGAGAACTTTCTATTCACTTCATTTTTCAGGCAAATATTCCCCTATTTGAAGTCCAAACATAAAAAGGCTCTGATCAGGGGATCAGAGCGCTTATTTCTACAACACCAAAATTATAAATTTCATGAATGATTTGAATCCTTGAATTCACTCTGCTTTTTCAAAATCAGCCTGTTGTTGTTCATAGATTTCATAGAAGTCGTCCCAGACTAGTACATTATCCTTTTCCTTGCCCCACCAGTCTTTGTACCATGCTTCAATCTCCGGGCCCCCGCCTTGCTCCCACTTCTGCTGTGCTTCCGTTGCAGCCTGTTCGACTGTATATTTGCTTCCGCCAATGATGGAGCGGGTAAAGATATCGTTGATCGCTGTTGTCACATTGGTCAACTTCACCTGAAGCTCCTTGGGTAGCTGCGGCATATGTTCTGAATGGGTAACACCCTCTCCTACCGGAAGATCCGTCATGTATACCTCACGCGCTTCCTTGAATAGTCGAAGTCCTTCCTTCTGCGATGGGATCTCTTCGCTGAACAGCATTTCTGTGTACCCGCATTTGCCTTCCTCCAGACGGCTGTACAACATGGCGTAATCGCCTGCCCAGCTGATCTCCTGCTTATATTTCTCCTGATTCGAGATGCGCGGACAGCCTTGATCGTTCAGCGTATAATGCGTGTTTTCAAATCCATTTTTGAAGGTTCGACCTGACTCTATTTTGGTCAGAAAATCGATATATTGCATAACTGCTTCCGGATTTTTGGCTCGTGCATTCACAGCTGCAGTCATCTGAACCGGGTTATTCCACACCATCGTGTGCTGTCCTACGGACGTGGTTGGCAGAGCGATGACCTTTAATTTGGCTTCAGGAACATTCTGCATCAGTGTATCCAGTTCCTTCGCTGCAAACCCGGTATAATCCGAAGTCATGGCCGCGTACATACCGATTTTGCCATTCAGGAAATCCTGCTTCGCCTTAGCCCCGTCCTTGTCGGTCAATAAGTCCTTATCCACCACTCCTGCTTCATATAATGCACGTTTGAATGCTGTGGCTTCTTTCATGTTGTTGGGACCAACCACCATCTCCCCGTCCTTCACATTCACCCAGTTGGCGTTGTACATATAGCGGAATAGACCCGCTGTATCACCAAACTGGAATCCACCGATGCCGTATGTATCCTTAGCTCCGTTTCCATCGGGATCATTCTCCGTGAAGGCCTTGGCTACCGCCAGCATCTCTTCCTCATTGGTCGGTACCTCCAGATTCAACTTTTCCAGCCAGTCTTCCCGAATGAAAAAGCTCGTTAGTGGAAACACCTCGTTCATACGTCCCACTTCATAGAGCTTACCATCGCTTTTGATGCCGGCCTTCTTGAGCTGGGGATATTTCTCCATCAAGGCTTTGTATTCCACACTCGAGTTCTCGATCAACTCACCTAGTGGCATCAGCTGTTTTTGATTAAACAGTGTGTTACGGATCGGGGTACCGAATTCAAAAATGATATCCGGTGCACTGCCAGATGCGAATAATACGTTAAGTTTCGACTGAGATTCCCAGCGCGGAACTGCTGTATATTTTACATTTGCCGGGCCATTCTCGTTAATCCACTTGGACCACATATTATCTTCGATCGTACCCATGCCGCTTGGGACCGCGCCCCGATCATAGATCGTTGACGTAATGTTCCCCCTGTTGCCTTCGCCTTCCGCCTGTTCGCTACCGTTACCTCCTGTACATCCCGCCAGCAAACCACCGATCAAGCCCAGAACGAGACCCGACTTCATCCATGCCTTCATCGTTAACGCCATAGATAAGACCCTCTTTCTCTCCTGTATTATGAACCCATGCGGGTTAACCCACAGCCTGCTTTAACCTTTAATTGATCCAAGCATGACCCCTTTAACGAAGTACTTCTGCAAGAACGGATACACTGCCAAAATGGGTATGACCATCACAATGACAGCTGCTGCCCGGATGCCTTCCGGGGTCAGATTCGATATCATCGTTGGATCGGTAAAATCCTGTACATTCAGATTGGACATAATCATATTTTGGACAAGCACGGTCATGTTGTATTTGGACGTATCATTGATATAAATCATCACACTCATGAACGAATTCCAGTAACCCACGCCGTAAAAGAGAGCAATAGTCGCCAGCAAAGGTTTGGATAATGGCAACACGATTCGGAACAAAAGCCCCAGTTCACCACAACCATCGATGCGCGCAGCCTCGTCCACTTCCCCCGGCAGATTTTCAAAATAAGATCGCATAATCAGCATGTTGTACGTGCTTACCAGACCCGGTAGCCAAAGCGCGCCGTAACTGTTCACAAGACCGAGATTTTGCACAACCAAATAAGTCGGGATGAGTCCACCGTTAAAAATCATCGTGAACACCATCGCCATCGTAAAGAAGCGCCGGTGGTAAAAATGTCTACGTGACAGCGGATATGCCGCCATAATCGTCACCGCCATGCTGAGCCCTGTACCGATCAATGTGATCTCCACACTGTTCCAGAATGCATTCAGAATCGGCGTTCCCGTAATTAGGCTGTGATAGGAGAACCAGGTGAAATCGACGGGCCATAACCCCACTTGACCTGAAACAACCGCTCTCGCATCACTAAATGACAAGGCAACAATGTTGAGTAAGGGCAGGATACAGCTGACGGCAACCAATGACAACAATACATAATTGATTAGATAAAAGACTTTTTCTCCTTTGGTTTTTCTCATGCTGTTCTCCCTCCCTACCACAAACCTTCGTTAAATCGACGCGCGATATAATTTGCACTGAAAATGAGGATAAATGCAACCAGTGATTCGAACAATCCCATCGCTGTTGTCAGGCTGAACTGTGCTCCCTGAAGACCGGTGCGGTAGATATAGGTACTAATTACATCCGCTATCTCATTGACATTGGAATTCTGAAGCATATATACCTGGTCGAATCCGACCTCCATCACCCGCCCCATCGACAGAATAAGCAGGAGAATAATGGTGGAGCGTATACCCGGAAGGGTGACATGCCAGATCTGGCGCATTTTGCTGGCCCCATCCATCTGTGCAGCCTCGTATTGACTCGGATCAATGGTCGTTAGTGCCGCGAGAAAAATGATGGCATTAAAGCCCATGTCCTTCCAGATCCCTGAGCCAACAAACACCGCAACCCACGAACCCTTGTTGTACATGAACGGATAAGGTGCTCCCGTCCAGGCCTCGACCCAGCGGTTGACGATCCCATTTTCCAAAGAGAACACCGTCATGATCATCATCGCAATGATGACCCAGGAAAAGAAGTGTGGCATATAAACCACCGTCTGCACCGTTCGCTTAAAGGCCATGTTTCGCACTTCATTCAGCATAATGGCCAGAATGATCGGAATGGGAAACCCGATAATGATGCTTAACAGACTGAGGAACAAGGTGTTGCGAATAATCTCCACCGTGCGCGGATCACTGAACAGCGTCTGAAAATGCTGAAAGCCCACCCATGGACTGTTCCACAGCCCATCATAGAAGTTGTAATCCTTAAAGGCCATGACCAGCCCTCCGATGGGTGCATAACGAAAGGTCAGGTAGAACATAATCACCGGAACAAACATCAAGATTAACGGAATATTCATCTTGAATCGTCGAAGCCGCTGCTGCCGAATCCGCTGCTTCATTTCACTGTCCGGCGGTTGTAATCCAGACGGCGGACCTGCGGTCAGTTCCCCCTTCACATCCATCACTCCTCTCTGCTGTTGATGTACTATAGTTGTATTGTAGATAAAAATGTAAGCGTAAACATTTGTTATTTAACGATCCTTTTATAATTTTCTACGCAAAAATAACCCCACATGGTGGGGTTGCCCTTGGAAACAAACAGATATTAAGAGGAGGCTTCTCTTTAATTGTGACCCTGCAGCATTCGAGGGGGATTTCTACCGGGCACTTCACTTGGCTACTTGCTTGCGATATTCACGGGGCGATACCCCCGTCATCTGTTTGAATACGGTTGTAAAATAACTGGAGTTATCGAACCCGGTCAGTTCCGCTATATCTGCCATGCTCTGCCGAGTGCTGTGCAGCAGTAGCTTCGCCTTATCAATTCGGCGCTTGCTGACATATTGGCTGAAGCCTTGTCCTGTTTCTTTTTTGAACAAATGGCTCAAGTAGTTGGGTGTCACATGAACATGGGCAGCCACGGCCTGCAACGTGCATGTGCTGGAATAGTTCATTTCAATATACTGTATAACACGTGTAACGACATGATCCTGCTGTTCCTGAGTTAGCCGCATCAGCATATCCACCCACTCTTCGCTCTTGCATCTGGCCCAAGCGATGACTTCAGGTATGGTATGAATCCAGAGCAGTGGATCTGGGGCAGTTGAGTCCATACCACTGGATTCCTGAGGCTGAAGCTGTTGTACCAGTAAGTCCGTCATGACCTTCATAAGCATATGAATCTCCGCTTTGCCTTGTGACAAGCTCATCCCGGACGCTTCTTCTAGCAACATCTCGATCCGATTCATTATCGATCCGAATTGATGGTGGAGCAGCAACAAAGTCAGTTCCTCTCGCAGTCTCTCGGTACGGTCCACCTGGCTGTATTGTTCCCTGATCCGAATGTCGGACTGTTTTCGGCGATATCGTTCATGTGCCTTTTGTAACACCTGGCATGCTTCATCGAGCGAGAACGGCTTTAACAAAAATTCAATTGCTCCATATCGGATGGCACGCTGTGCATATTCGAACTCTCGATAACCTGTCAAAATGATAATCATAATGTCCAGTCCACTCTCGTGTATACGTTCAGCCAAATCTAGACCATCCATCACAGGCATGTTGATGTCCGTAATGATCAGATCAGGTGTGCAGCTGTGTACAGCCTGTATCGCTTCTTCTCCATCGGCCGCTTCCCCAACGACCTCCCACCCGAGGGGGTTATTGCGAACCAGATGAATCAGACCCTGACGAAATAATGCTTCATCATCCACTACAAGCATACGTCCATTCAACAGAACCTACTCCTTTCAGTCACCTGAATTTCCCGGCATGAGTCCTCACCGATCTGATAAGGCAAACGAAGACGTACTAGCGTACCCGCTCCCACAGTCGACTCGATCTGTACACCGTAGGGTTCACCGTGAATCAACTCAATTCTTCGAAGTACACTCCGCATGCCAATGTGCTGACGTTCCTCATCGGCATGTGCCACTGGCTTCATAATGCGTTCAATGACCGATGCGTGCATGCCGCAGCCGTTATCTGAAATTTCAATGATAAGCAGATCCGGCTCTCCTTCATGCCCGGTATGCCGCGAGCCACGAATTTCCAGATGGCGGTTGTTCCTTTTGTCCGAGAAGGCATGAACAAAAACATTCTCCACGATGGGCTGAAGCAACAGTCGGATCACCTGACAGCGAAACAATTCAGCAGGAACGGCAATTTCAATCGACAAGGCTTCCTGATACCGGGCCTGCTGAATCTGCAGGTAGTGATCTATTTGCTTCATCTCATCCTGCACGGTCGTCAGTTGCTGCACGGGTTCCAGCGTATACTGCAGCATCTCGGACAAGGCAGTGACCAGGCGAGCCGATTTCTCATCACCAAGCATATAGAACTTCCAGAAAAACATGCTCAGCGTGTTATACAGAAAATGGGGATTCAGCTGGGCCTGAATAGCTTTGAGTTCAGCTTCTTTTTCACTGAGTTCGCGCTCGTACACTTCATGTATAAGCGTATCAATCCGGGAAGCCATTGCATTGAATCGTTCACCGATGAAACCGAGCTCATCCCGTGTCTCGATCCGTACCCGTGTATCGAACTGTCCATCACGCACTCTTTTCATCGCGTTGACTAGACTCGCAAGTGGACGCAACAGTCTGCCGCTAATTACTGTAATGATGAACCAGGAGCATAATATGCTGGCTACCGCAGAGAACACAGCAACTTTTACAATGATCTTTCCCTTGTTCTGAATCTGAGCGAGTGAGACCTTGCTGACCAGGGTGAAGCCCGCTTTGTCTGACGTTTGCTTCGTATACAATTGGGTTGTTCCCTGCTCGTCCCTGATCTCCGTCGCCCCTAGGCTTAGCTCGGTAAGTGGTGGTGGATCCGCATCCTGATTATGAAATGCATAAAGAAGCTCACCATCTGCGTCAAACAAGTAGACAGCAACTTCCTCATTCAGCCGCAGATCTTTGAGATACGATTCGAACAACGAGGTGTTAAACAGAATTAACATGACGCCATAGGTTTCCAGATCAACAGACCGCATTAATCGTCCCGCCAGAATCCAATTGGATTGTTCCTCCTGCAAGAAGGCATCCGGCCCCAAACGATTCCAACCATATTCGCCGCCCGTTCCTTCCAGTCTATGAACCATCTCTGCCAGATAGGAAGGATCCATCTGTTGAAATGAGCCAGCAAAGGCGCCGAGATTAAATATGTTATCCTTCAGGTCATATATGCGGAGCCCCATGATCTCCGGTGCATCCAGCCTTACCTGATACAACTGATCATCCAGTTCATCCTCTAGCTTCATCTGATCATAGGACGAGATGCCAGAGGTCTGTGCTTTGATGGCATTTTTTACGGAGGGATTCAGTGTGATATAATCGGTGACTTTATACATGTCGTGTACCCTGGAATCCAGACGTGCAAGAATCTGCTCTGCGGTAAGACTATACTGGCGACTGACCTCTTCATTGAACAGGTCGATATGGATACGATAGGTGATCAACCCTGTGATTCCGGAGATTAAGACCGTTGCGGTAGATAAGAATAAGATTAGCTTCGTTTTAAATTTAAAGCGTTTACAAAAGTTCATCCACCACATCTTTCACACACCTCACCTATATTCCGTACATGTCTTACTCCTAAAAACATATCATACACCTATTGGAAAAAACCAGAAAAACCCTGACCCCGCTTCAAGCGGTAGTCAGAGTTTGAAGGCATGTGATCCAGACATGTTACCGGGATGTCCCAGATTAACTCTGGATCACGGCATTTTTATTCCCCGTAAATCTCTTTGACCCGTTCTTCTTCATTGGTAGACAAGAGAACATTAAGCAACCCCATGGCATTATTGGTATCGGTTCTCGTCGTCTTGTACATCTCGGCAAACGCCGCTTCATCCTGCTCCGGGTCCATCGCAGCAAGCTTGCCCCATGACGTGCGTGCTTTGTCGTATAGCGTACTCAACGTAATGTCACGCGGATGCTGTGCAACAGGTGCCATGGATTCAAATTTCGCTGTGACCCTGAAGAAATCCATCGAATCCTGGAATGATGTACTGCTATAATCCTTATTTTTCATCGCATCTTCGGTAATCAGCAGACCTTCACGGGCGATAAACAGTGTTTTCACCAAGGCACGCTCCAGATTGGTTGCTTCTTCCCAAGTTATATAAGATTCATCAGGTGCTTGTACGGTTGTGAAAAATGGAAAGGCATCATCAATTAACCGCTGCGAATCGGAATGAATTGGAACCTCTGCATTCATGTCCACAACGGCATCACTATAGTTGGCCACATTAATATTTTTGGAACCTTCCTCACTAACCCGACGCACCGGATGATCATTCAGGGGAATACGGATATAACCGAGTTTATCCGCATACTGCTGCTTCAACTCTTCCAATGTGGAGTCCTTTCCAATCTTGCCGTCGTCAGCTGAAGAAGCTTCTTCTGTAGCTGAACCTGTCTCCTCACTCCCATTCAAACCGGTTGCTGCGGTTTCCGTTACGGTCGCATTTGAGCTACTTGTCTCTGACGAAGCAACTTCTGTACCGGAAGCAGACTCCGGCGATGACGTCTCTTTCGCTCCGCCACCACAAGCTGTCAGAATCGCTGCCAAACCAAGCATAACTGTGAACGTCTTTATCGTATAATTCCATTTCATCGTATAATCTTCCCCTATCGTATGTATATTCCTGAGAACCATTAACCTCTGGCTCCAAGACTTGAACACCTACTTACAAAAATATCCTTTCATATAACATGCTTGATTCACACAATTGGACATGGTCTACATTCTATCATAAGTTAAAAACCGGTTGTATACGACGATATACCTGTGTCTAAAGCCTTTTACTAGGCACGCATTAACTACCACCGCAACACAAAAACACTGCCGCCCGTATGGACAACAGCATTCGTGAAGCGTAATTATTTGATACCTTTAGCCTTCTCCATATGCTCTGACCGAATCTGAGGATCGGTGGAATTAACCGATGATAACAGAGCGTAGATCGCCTGAATATCTTTCTCTTGAAATACGGTTTCGGGAACCTCACTCTCAAGTCGTTCCGTCTTCCGCTGAATCGTTTCCACCAATTCATGATCGTAGATGATCAGTTCATCCGAATTCACATACCTCACAGCAGGATCAACACTGATGCGGCAACGGTTGGTGAAGGTCACCATGGAGACAAGACGTACTCTTTTGTAGTCTCCGAGGTGTGCATGAATGGCTTCCACATGTGCACGATGCTGCATAAGTGGATTGTACATTTTGACCCGGCTGCTGCTGACCGACCAATTGGCCTCTCTTCTTCCGCCGCGAATCTCACCTGTCGTCAGATTTCGAGTTTCGATTACAAAGATTGCCCGAGGGCCGATCACGACATGATCAATCTGCGAATAACCGGAGCGTGACTTCGGATTGGTAACGAGCAGGTCGTTCAGCACTTTATATTGACTTGGAAGACCTATCAGCTGATCTGCTGTACTAGGCTCCTCCGGCTGGCGTATCCAATCCCCTTCCGCTTTTTTCTTGCGCTTACTACGGACCATACGCGGGGGAATGGTTGTCGTTGATGGTAACGCTGAAGCGGAGGCTGTAATCTGGTTCGCAAGCTCTGGTTGTGTCTTGAACAGAGACAGGATTTTCTTGAACATGGGCAAGCTCCGTTCTATTATAGTGTGGGTTACGGGTGACCATTACAGGAGGAATAACATCCTTTGACACATTCATTATGTAAACTTCTATTACTTATGTCGGATAAAGCAGGGTAAAAATAAAGGGAAAACGATCAAAATCTCTCCAATACGCAAAGTACATATGAACATTTAACCAATTTCGTGACTTTAGACGCATAAACAAGCCGCAAAATTAAAAAAAAACAGCGCAACCCTTTCCTGAATAGAAAAAGAATACGCTGCTGTTCTCTTGGTTGTTAAGCCTGAAGATAATAGGTGTAGAGCACCTGAGTACCCTTCTCTTCCAGCCCATTATTCGCTATTTCCTGATACAGGGATTCGGCCAGAGCCAACCCAGGCGTTTTCATGCCCATCGCTTTTGCAGACTCCAGTGCAATTCCCATGTCTTTGATAAAATGTTTCACATAGAATCCAGGCTCATAATCGCCTGCGATCATGCGCGGACCGAGATTGCTGAGTGACCAGCTTCCGGCTGCACCGGTAGCAATACTCTTCAGCACGGTCTCCGCGTCCAGACCAGACGTCTTGGCATAGGCAAGTGCTTCGCATACACCCATCATGCCAGAGGCAATGGCAATCTGGTTGCACATTTTGGTATGCTGCCCGGCTCCCGCCTTGCCTTGCAACACAATGTTGGTGCCCATCTGCTCAAACAGCGGACGCACAGCTTCAAAGGCCTCCGAACTACCACCAACCATAATGGAAAGCTTGGCGTTCTGCGCTCCGATATCACCGCCCGATACAGGCGCGTCCAGTGCATGCAGTCCTTTGGCTTCCGCAGCTTCAAAGATTCGTGCAGCCAGTAACGGACTGGATGTTGTCATATCAATCAGATATGAACCCGGTTTGGCATTGGCTACGAGACCATCCTCACCGAGATAAATCTCCTCTACATCTTTCGGATACCCCACCATCGTTATGATGACATCACACGCAGCAGCCAGTTTGCCTGGTGTGTCATGCCATACGGCACCTTCTTTCACCAACGCTTCCGCTTTGGCAGCAGTTCGCGTGTACACATGCAGCGGATATCCCGCTTGCTGGATATGCCCAGCCATGCTTTTACCCATCACGCCTGTACCAATAAAGCCAACTTTTGTCTCTCCAGGTGCCTTCGTTGTATTTGTCATCGCAGGTTTCCTCCCTATTTCTCTATGCTTCGCTCAGTGCTTGTCTTCGACATTGCTATATCTGTATGTTAAAGCTTTCTGCGTAGTCCGTCCATATCGCTTGCAGCTTTCTGTGAAAAAATCTGAAAAAGGAATCAACTTCCTGTATGCTGTACAACCTAACGGAAACTTCCTTCATTGGAAAGGAGGATTCGCATGAGTCGTGAAAAAGGTCAAATTACCATTTGGTTGTCCTTTTCCATCATTTTATTAAGTGCCGGACTGGTCTGCCATGTCTTGTCCATTCCAGGAATTCTCGAAGCAGCAGGCAGGGATGGATGGTTGTCTGTCGTAGCGGCTGGCCCTTTTTTCATGTTGTTTCTATGCATGATGTATATCATCATTCGGCGAGTACGTGGACAGCGATTAACAGATTGGATTACGCGAGAATTCGGGGCGGTCCCTTCCTGGATCTTCCGGATCTCCGCTTCCATTCTGCTATTCACGCTTGGCACGCATACGTTGTATGAGACAACCAACTGGACCGTATCCACGTATCTTCAATTCACACCTCCCTATGTTCTGGCAGGTGGCGGAGCACTGGTTGCTGCGTGGGCAGCGGCTAAAGGCATACGCTCCATCGCGATGACTTCCAGTCTGCTGCTGCCCTTTGTAATTTTGCTAGGTTATTTTGTAATGTCCGCCAATATGAAATATAAAGACTACAGTCTATTGTTCCCGATTATGGAGAACGGCATGGGTCCCGTGTGGCGGGGCATGATCTACTCTCTTGCCGGGCTTATGGAAATCTGGATTCTTATGTTGTTCCAACATGAAGTCAAAGGCAAAATTCGTTGGTGGCACGTTCTGATCCTTGGCGTGTTTATGCTCAGTATGGCGATCGGACCAACCATCGGAGCCATCGTGGAATTTGGTCCCGAAGAAGCAGCCAAACAACGAAACAGTCCCTATGAGCAATGGAAACTTGTGAATATCGGCAAGCTGCTGCAGCACGTTGATTTTTTGTCCATCTATCAGTGGCTCAGTGGTTCCTTCGCAAGGGTCGCCATATCCATGTATCTCATCGTGGATCTGCTGAATTTCCGCAGACCGAAGAAACGATATATCGCGATTCTCACCATTACCGTCATCATGAGCTTCATGGCGATGCAATGGTGGCGCATTGATTACGTGGATTATTATGTGGACCATATTCAGTTCCCGGTCATGCTCGCTTATGTATCCATCGTTACCGTAATATTGACCATTGCCGCATTAATCCACAAAAAGGACAAGGAGGCTCCCAAACGTGCCGATCTCAACCCAACCCAAGAATAATCCTGACGTTGAACCGTTCCGAATGAACGAGCATAACCTGAATACCTTTTTTGCCGGATCTGATGATGTCATCATCAATAGTCATATGATCGGAGAACCTCCGATGCAACTCCTTATGACCTATTGCAGCGGTATGGTAGATAGTGAAGCGATCTACGATATTATTCTCCCGGAACTCAAACGAACATATGAAAATACACACTTTATCCGTACATCCGATATTGAAAAGTGCATCAGCCTGGATTGGACCCGAATGGATCTGCAAGATCCGGCATTTGGAACTGAACTGATGTCTCTCCGTGTTTTTGAAGGTCATATGTTAGTCTGTATACCATCCCTGCAAACCATGTGGAGTATTGATATATCTAACATCCCTACTCGGACACCGGAGGAATCGACCACCGAAGTTTCGATCCGCGGGGCAAGAGATGGGTTCATTGAACCACTTGCCGTTAATGTTGCCTTGATACGCACCCGTCTGCGTACGAACCAACTGGCCTGTAATATCGAACTGATCGGTACACGTTCTGCAACCAAGGTGGCATTGATGTATATCAAGAATATCGCCAATCCGGAGCTAATCGAAGACGTCCAGGATCGGTTGCGTAAGATTGAGACCGAACGCATCTTGACCGCCAATGAACTGGAAGAATTGCTGTCGCCTTCGAAGATTACTTTGTTTCCCGTCACCCATTATACGGGCAGGCCTGACTTTGCTGCAGAATGTCTCCTGAATGGACGTTTTATCCTCATTGTCGACGGCAATCCCAGCGCCATCATTGGGCCAGTCAATCTGTTTCTTCTGCTCAAATCCCCGGAGGATGCCAGCTTTCCCTTCTTGCCTGTGAACGTAGGACGGATGCTGCGCTTTCTTGGCCTGATGATCACCGTGTTCCTGCCCGGATTCTATATTGCGCTGACATCCTTTCATATGGATCAGATCCCCTTTCCTCTAGTCGCAACAATCTCGGTTGGACGCATGGGACTTCCGATGGAATCGGGAATGGAGATGTTTCTCATTATGCTGCTGATGGAGCTGTTCCGTGAGGCAGGGGTACGTTTGCCAAGTGCCATCGGCCAGACATTAACTGTCGTTGGAGGTCTGATTATCGGAGATTCCGCCATTCGAGCCGGCATGGTCTCTCCCCTCATGATTGTCATCATCGCAGTTACTGTTGTAGCTGGAGCAACCATTGTGAATCAGGTCATGACCAGTTCTGTGCTGATCCTGCGGTTTCTTTGTTTTGTCCTGGGGGCATCCCTCGGCATCTATGGGTTCATCCTGTCGTTGATTATGTTCCTTATCTACCTGACCGATCTCAAATCATTTGGCATTCCGTATCTCACGCCGTTAACACCGCTTCATTTCAAACAAGCGATAGCTTCATTATTCAAACTGCCAAAGGGGTTAGGTAAACGAAGACCCGTCTATCTCGAGACCCAGGAGCCCCGCAAGAAAGGGAACGAACGATGAAGCGTTTGTTACGGCGATGTTTGCTGGGTTTGTTAAGCCTATCGATGTGCGTGATGACAAGTGGGTGCTGGAGTGCCTTTGAGATTCAACAGGTAGACTACGCCAAAGCATTTGGGATTGATTATAAGGACGGCATGTATCACCTGTATGTGCAAACGCTGGATTTTGCCAGTGTCGCCAAAAGTGAAAGTTCAACCAAAAGTGCAGATACACCGCCTGTATGGGTCGGACATGCCGAAGGGAAAACCATGAGTCTGGCGCTGAACGAACTGTTCCGTACGGCTCAATTACACATGGCTTGGGGACATGTGACAGCCATCGTTATGGCCGAAGGTGTGCTGACAAGCAAACATATCAAAGAAGTGTTCGACATGCTGGGACGGTTTCCAGAATCCCGTTATACAACCTGGGTGTATGGAACACGAGAGCCTCTGGAGAAAATCCTGAGTGCAACGTCCATCTATAATATGTCGCCACTGGACAGCATTCTTCACAACCCGCTCCCCACTTATATGGAAGAATCGTTGTACCCGCCTGTGCTTAGTTTTAAGCTCATTGCAACACATAATGATCCCGCTACCACGACGTATCTGCCGAGTCTTGCATTGAACGATACCCAGTGGGCTGAGAATGAGAAAAAACATGATTTGTTTCTGGTGGAAGGGGCCTTTTTCGAAAAGACTGGCTATGACTTTGAATATTTCCCACGCAGTCAGCTTCCCGGTTATCACTGGCTAATCAAAGACATGCGGCGGGCCCCTCTACTTGTCCAGAAGGATGGAACGATCTACGGGGCGCTCAGTGTAGGATTACCAAAGATCAAAATTAAACCTGTCATTCAGGGTGAAGACGTTACGTTCAACATTGATGCCCACTACCTCACTGCCCTGTACGAATACCTGGTGCCCACCTCTTATGAGAAGATGATCCAGATTAGTGAAGTGAAGTTGCGGGAGCAGATCATGCAGACCTATCGTCACGGCCTTGAGCGTGGTGTGGATATTTACGGTCTTCAGGAGAAGCTGTATCGCAAAAATCCAAAGCTCTGGCGTAAGTTATCAAACAATGGGAGCAAGATGATGCTTACCGAAGACTCGATTAAAGATCTGAAAATCCATCTCACCATCCCATATACAGGGAAATATAAACGGAAAGTATAGCAAGAACGCGAAATACCCCTTGTCCGGTATGCAGCCGGATAAGGGGTGTTTGTGTAGATGGAGGTAGTTCGTTTGTAGTTCGGGTCATGCGGATCTATGACAGCGAAGTTTCCATTCCATAAGCCAGCCTGCTTCCTAATCCTCACTATCGAGAGATGAGTATATGATGTGACCTTCATCATTTAATCCTTTTATGTCCCATATCATCTCGTGAATCGGCTGCTGGATTACCGCATACCACAACCTGCCGTTGGATTGATTGGAAGACGATTTCACGATATCCGCTTCTAACCGTGAAGATGCCAGATTTGGTTCGTAGCGAATATGCACCTGAGTAATGTCAGCATCGTGGAGATACCCGTATATAATATAGATCATTTTGCCTTTAGACTCCTCGTATCCTGATATATGAGAAGTAAGCGGCTCGGAAGGATTATCCTGCAGACCACCGCCCATTCTGGCCAGTTCGGAGAACCACATCTTTTGCTGGATCAAAGCAGGAGTCAGGTTATTCGTAGTGAGATCTTGATATAAAACCAATTGTGTTCGCGGTTCAATAGTTGTAACTAGCTTTACCTGTTCTGGGGGAATACCTTTTTCGCTTAAGATTGTGTCGATGTCCTGCGGACCACAAGAGCGTATCAAAAACAGAGCGACCAGTACAAAGAACAACACGTACGCTACCCGTTTACGGTTGCTTGTCTTGGGCATAGATTAACCTCTCCTTAAAATTGAATCTTTATAAACAATAAATTATTGTAGAAATGGTATGTCAGATAGTGCTGCACCGAAGTAATCTACCAGCATCCATGCAACGATCCATAACAGTGGCAAATGCGATCAACGGCCAGATCAGTAATGTCAGACCGTACATTAAGGTGAAAATCATGATGTACAAGAAACTTCTTTCTTTATTTCTTGTTATATCTTTGCTTAACAATGAACTCTCTCCCATGCGTTCATTTTATTTAAAAAAACGGCCAACGGCCGCCTTCTCTCAACTAACTTTCACTTCTTATAATAATGCATCACCCGCAACCGAGTAGTCAGGATTAAGGTCTGAGGAATGAGCACAAAAACAATATACATAAGTACAATTAACCATAGATGTGCGGCAAAATGTTCTGCACCGAACGATGGTTTCGGACGTTCAATCCAATACCACCAACACGGGATGGCAATAAACCATGTCAATCCTGTCGAGAGGAACAAGTCTTTCACATCGCTCCATAGAAAGCAGAACACCGCGACGAACAAGATGGGCATAATCCATGAATCCAATATTGGCCCCCAGCTCTGGAAGACAAATATAATGGCCGGATACAGAAGATTGATGGTCCAGCGCCAGATGTTATTAGTATAAAGATTCATAAAACTTCTCACCTCGTTACATTCCGTTGCAATTGTACTAGCAGAAAAATTAGAATAAAAGTGTCGTTAGATTTTATCACCAAATAGGAGAATGAAAGCTTGATGAAAACAAAACTTTTGGCTATATTCTTACTTGTTTTTACACTTGCAATAGGAGGATGTTCTAGCCTGTCCACATCAGATAAGCAAAACATTCTTGAAAAAGCTACACCCGTCAGTATCCAATACATTAAGGATTATTTCGACGCAGACTTTGTCATCACGAGTCATGATATTGACGACCCTTCGATCCACTCCCGCTTGTACCTGTATGGTCATGTAACGGGTCATGAAGATGAGCACATTACCGTTTCATATAACTATGACACACGGGAAGTCATCAGTGTGACAGGACCGGGGTGGTTCATCGATAGCCGCAATCCAAAAAAGTAAGATCCGTCTAAACTGCAATGATACATACAGTTAGCTCGTTCTTTGCCTTTGTTAATTATGAGAAAGAAATGAACAGATGAAGCATGATTTTGGATATTATTGCTCATACTACCTTCAGGAAATTATCGAAGGAGTGACAGCATGAGGTTAAAAAGTATCATCGCCGTTGGAGCCGTGTTAACCTGCTCAACTCTGTTATGGGGCTGTGGCAATGGCACTGCAAATAATACATCCCAGCAACAGAATGACACCGTTCGATCGGAGAGCTGGAGCGATCCCAAACGACTGGAAGCTTCCCATCTTGAGGCGCTTGAACGTATGGAGAAAGACCATATTCACCGAATGGTCTCGCTTAGCGCAAGTACAGATGGAGACAAAGTGATGACCACACTTGAACGGTCGAGCCAAAAGCTGCAGGAAATGAGACCGCTCGCCGAAATGCTCCAGCATGAAGGACATCCAGCATTATTACAACGAATCCAGGACATGTCCGGTGATATCCAAGGTTCCAAATCCGTCATTGCTGAGATGAAAAATCTGCCTCAGGACGGTAAAATTAAGATTCAGTCCGAGAATTCCGATTCCTTGCATCACATCAGCAGCTTCCGCGATTACCACCAGTATATTCAAGAGAAAATTCAAACATTGAACAGGAATACTACTGATATACACTAATCAGTTATAGCACTGCTTACCCAAGGAAAGTAAATAGTTAGGTAGGAGGATTACTTCCTACCTAACTATTTACTTATGAGCAGATTGAGACAATTACTGTATCCTACTGCAACCTTCCATGAATCGTACGTATCTTCCGTTCCTGTTGTATCAGTCGTTGCTGATCAGCGATTACGAAATCTTCTCTCCTTCGTACAAATTAAGTTAAGGCAGTTCCGAAATTTCCTTATATGTTTTATCAGTTATATAGGTATCCATAAAAACTCTTCTCTGTTTACTGATCTAAAAAGTTAAAGTATATTATAATCTACTAAGTTAACATATATAGGAGGTTAAAGATTATTTTAAAAAATATTCAATTTGTATCTTTTACTCTTATAATATTATCCCTTATATTGGGAGGATGTAACTCTATAACGAATCAAGACAAGATTATTGAAGAAGCCACTCAAGTGGGTCATCAATACTTCATTAATCACTATAATACTGAAGTGGAATTCATTGATCATAAATTTATGCCGAAAGATCTTAGCCACAATATTAGTTTGAGTGGACATGTTAAAGATCATAAGGAAACCGAAATCACTATCCTAATTGATTATGATACATTTGAAGTTCAAACAGCTGTTGTACCGAAAGAGTTACTCGACAAGAAAATCAAATAAGTTCCAACAAGGAGTGGTAGATGTGCTCAATAAAAAATATCGCACACTTCTAACGCTATTAATAATGATTGGTTTAAGTATCACTGTATTTTGTGCTTGTATGTCCAACGAGCAAAAAGAAATTGTACACAAAGCGGAGATCGCAAGCCAAGTTTATTTTAAGGAAACCTATGGAATTAATATTGAATTTACAGGCCACAAGTTCATTCCATCTGACTTGTCTCATACTGTGTCACTAACAGGGTACGTAAAAGGAAATAAGACCCAAGAAATATTCTCAATGGTGGATTACGATACTTATGAAGTCAAAACAGGCTCAGTGCCCGAAGACATCAAACCTCTTAAGTAGTTTATAAGAAATTTTAACTTTTAAAACTTTAGGGCCTTGTACAGGTACATGGCTCTTTCATATGTAATAGTAGGGATTTCATAGCTAACCTTATCCTCTTTTTTCCAAAGAAGTAGAATCATTATAGTCCATCTTCTGTGAATCGTGTATACGACATATAAGAAATGAGCACAAAGTCTTTATAAATTTCAGGCATTAAATCTTACATATTATAAGTTATAGGACGTTGTTACCAGAATAATTTCAGTAATTTGCATAAATATGTGAAAGTAACGGTTTATAACTTTGTCAGGCAGCGACGCTCTATATACATCTTTACACTCGTCACTGCCTATACACTCATAATGCTAGCTCCTCACTCGAATCAGATACGTGAAATATGAAGCCCTCCTGATTCATCAATTGGATTACGAGTAGCAGACACAGTAATTCACTTTACACCACCTCAGTCAGCGCCTGGTTTTCACACTTTTTCCTCTTCTTTACAGCTTCATTCCACCCACAACGAAACCCAGATGAACATGCTAAACAGCAAGACTGGTGCAAGTGCGCCTGTGGCTAATATGATCCAAAGTGTCGCGGGCTTGATCCTTTGGCAGTATGTATCGACTTTGCGCATCCGATCTTTGCGCCACTTGGCAAACCTGAGCTGTCTGACCATCCGACTCAGAACTATTTGCCGCTGCTCGCCCTCTTCGAATTCATCGATCGCACGCCGCAACTCCTCGTATAATTGAGCCTCTTCCTGCCCAGCCACTGTAGGTGTAATCATCTGATCCTTCCTCCCATGAGAACATTATTGAGATATAGCCACTACTTAAATAACACATTACAGACCTTCAAGGTTTGAAGTTTTTTTAAAAAATGGACAATCTAAAAAGCCCGGGCATAGCCCGGACTTCGTTGAATTATGCTAGAACTATTTATTCAAGTGATTTTTAGCTCGCGTTAGCAATCAATGTATTCAGGCATACCGCGCCTTGTGCACGCACATTAACGACGATAATCGGCGTTTCCAGCATGTCGTGCATCCAGGACATATATTCTTCTACTTTTTCGTTCGGAAGGATCGTCAGAATAACCCCTGCGAATCCACCACCATGAATACGACAAGCGCCATCACCCAGGTTTTGCAGATAATTCTCGGTCAGTGCCAGCGCGATGCCAATCTCCTGTTCCTTCACAGCACCACTCTGATATACATTCTGCAGCCACTTCCATGATGAGTTACCGGACGCCGTAATCAGTTTCAAGAAATCAGCAAAACGTCCATCACGCAACGCCTGAACCTGACCATCGACACGTTTGTTTTCCTCCAGGAAATGAAGCGCACGCAGCACGGCACGATCCCCAGCAGCTTCACGAACCTTCTTGAGGTTGGCGTAGATTGCGTCAGCTGTAATTTCCCGAACATACTCACTACCCAGCGCCTGAGCAACCGCTCTCATCTCATATGGCACAGCAGCGTAATCTTCCGTCAGATCGGCGTGGTTACCACCTGTATTCACAATGACCAATGAGTAACCGTTCTGTTGGAAATCCCATTGAACAGGCTCGATAACCGGCTGTGCAGGATTCTCAAAATCAATGGCAATCAGTCCGCCGTACGCACAAGCCATCTGATCCAGCAGACCGGAAGGTTTGTTCCAATAGTGATTCTCCGCATACTGACCGATTTTGGCCAAGGTGACAACATCCAGTGCTCCATCATTATAGAAGTGATTCAAAATCGTACAGATCAGCATCTCAAATGACGCCGATGAACTGAGTCCTGATGCCGAGAATACGTTACTGGAGATGTACGCTTGGAAGCCGCCAACCTGGTGTCCAAACTCTCCGAATCCCGCAGCCATACCGCGAATCAATGCTGTTGTGCCATCGTCTTCCGTATTTGGCGTGAGATCCGTGAGATCGATTACATATTTCTTGTCGTAGCCTTCCGAATAAAAAGTAATAACCGATTCTGCCGTTGGCGCAGCCACCGCAAGTGTATCCAGTGTGATGCTGCCCGCCAGCACTTTACCATGGTTATGATCCGTATGATTGCCGCCAATCTCGCTGCGTCCTGCTGCGCTGAACAACTTGCTTCCCTCTTGCGGGCCGAAGTACTCTTCGAACGTTGCGTTCAGCTTTGTGTAACGTGCAGTCTGTTCTTCTACTTGTGATTGTCCATACATTTGGGCAAGCAACGCTTGGCCCTCCGTGGATTGGATCAGATTCAATGGTTGTGTCGTCATTAATAATCCTCCTATGGATATGCAGCTTTTATTTTTAGACTGTTGGTGAACATGGTTGTCGCATCTGTTTCATGCCTTATTCCTCTCCCATTATCTCAGCTTCGTAGCGGAAAAGGTAGGGTAGAATTGAAAGTTTGTAAGCGTTTTGTGAAGTTATTTGTTGTAAAAATAGGATTGAAAACCATTTTAGAATAACTTAAATTTGGTTTAAGTGAAAACACATTATTTTCCAACCTCAAAGTTGCTATGCTTAACATCTTATTGATGGAGGGAACGATGAAAATCAAATCGAACTATACCAAGTTATTCGGTGCATTTTCGCTTACATTTTTGGGTGATGGACTTACACTCGCTGCGGTTCCGTGGCTCATATCAACCCTTACAAGCGATACACTGTATGCTTCTGTCACCATGACGGCACTTCGTTTACCCTGGCTACTATTCAGTCTTCCTGTAGGTGTCCTCATCGACCGTTACTCACGCAAACATATGCTGATTGGGGCAGGCTTTACGCGAATGATCCTTCTGCTTGGACTGACGTTATGCATCTGGGGAGGATGGGTGAGCATTCCGATTCTAGCTCTGTTCATGTTTGGGATTGGCCTGAGCCGAGTTGTATTCGACAGTACGGTGCAGACGGTAATCCCACAACTTGTAGATCAAAGTAAATTGGAGAAAGCGAATGGGCAGTTCACCGCCGGACAGTTAATCACAAGTGATATTCTGGGCGTTGCTCTGGGAGGGTTTATCATAACCCTGCATATTGTATTTCCTTTTGCCATAGACGCCGTAACGGCTGTAGTTGCTCTGCTTTTTTTAATCAGTTTGAAGGGAAACTTCTACCCAGGGGATACGGAAACAACCAAGAAGGAAGTTCGCCCGATGAAGAATTGGAAACGTGAGATGTGGTCCGGTATTCAATATGTCTATCATGATCGTTTTCTCCGCGGATTAGCCATTCTGTCTGTCACCGTTACGCTGATGTATTCGATCATTCTGGCTACTCAGATTTTCTTTGTACGAGATGTGCTTCAGTTGGATGCTTTTGCATTTGGTATCCTCATCTCCATTGCAACAATCGGCAGCATTGTAGGGAGCCAGGCTGTTGCTTATATGCGTAAGAGATGGAGTACAAAACAATTGATTATTTCCTCCATTTTGTGCATGGGAATGATCTACGGTGTGGTGGGTCTTTCTACAAATGCGTATATGGTAGGCGGCCTGTACTTCTGTGCTGCATTTTTCATTATTGTCTACAATGTTACCCGTTCCTCCATCCTGCAACGTTCCGTTCCTAATGAGATGCTTGGCCGGGTCGGAAGTGTGTTTCGCTTTTTGTCCTTTGGGATCAGTGCCATTGGTACGCTTCTCGGCGGATTATTGGTGCGGGTTAGTGAAACAACATTTGATCGTGTATTCTCGCTGCAACTCCCTTATCTCTTGTTAAGCCTGATCTATCTCCTGTCTGCCCTGATATTCGCAATGAAGATGAAGAATCATTCAGAGAACCAGAAGCCTAACATCAACGCTTGACTGTTACGTTAGGTCATACTTGATAATGATCTCAAGCTTACATGAAGGAGAGATTAAGGATGAAGATTACCGCGTTACGTTCAGATCAAATCTATGAGGAAATCATTCAGGCTACACCCGATGAGAAAGTGGAGTTATACCGCGAGCGAATGATGAGTCCATTCATGAACAAATGGAACATTCAACAGATCCCGTTTCGCTCTCAAGAGCCTCACGGCTTCGATGTGATCATGATGAATAACTTTATGAATATCGCTCCCGCAGATATCACACCTGAGATTAACGAATCGTTAGCAGCGATCTCGTCTGAAACATTTTGGCAACAGTGTCATGAAGCTGTTTGTACGAGTCTATACACCTTTACAGATCACGGGATTGAGCTATCGGTCTCCGAATATCTATATACGATTTTATTAGGCGACAAGAACAGTCCTTCACTCACCATGAACGAAGGCATCAGCGGAGATGGTGGAATCCCGGGTTATATTATTGCGAACCTGATCCCCAATAGGTATACTCTACCTCGTATGCAATCCGTGTTAGCCCATGAATGCAATCATAATGTGAGATATCAATATATTCAGTGGAATCCACAGATTACGCTTGGGGAAATGGTTGTTAGTGAGGGGTTGGCCGAGAGCTTTGCGACATCCCTGTATGGAGAAGAGTTGCTAGGCCCCTGGGTAGCTAAAACGGATATGGAGACTTTGAATAAAGTAATTAAACCAAAGATAAAAGATCAGCTGTATGTCACCGGTTTTGACCAAATTAATCCGTATCTATACGGCGATGAACTTGCCATCATGCAAAACTTCGCGCCCGTAGGTATGCCCTATGCGGCTGGCTATGCTTGCGGTTATCACTTAATTCAATATTATCTGAACAAAACAGGTACACCGATTACCCAAGCAACCATTACTCCGGCAAGTGTCATCCTTGCTGAAACAAAGGACTTTTGGAATGAAGACACCCTATTTCACCGTTAAAAATATTATTCAAATTACTGGCATCACCAAACGTGCATTACATTATTATGATAAAACAGATCTATTAAAACCGAGCAAAGTCGAAGACAATGGCTATCGGTATTACGATCAAGAGGCACTCGGGAATCTGCAGATGATTCTGTTGTTCAAAGAAATGAATTTCTCATTAAAAGACATTGCGGCCATGATGCAACTTTCCAAAGAAGAACAAAAAGATATCCTAAGAGAGCACCGCAGCACACTCGTTCAACGCAAACAAAAGCTCGAAACCATCATTCATCAATTGGATGAGTATGTAGATGGGACGGATATCTCTCATCTTAATCTGTTTGACGACTCTCCCATTCTGCCCATCCAAGAACAATATGAATCCGAGGCGAAGTTTATATATGGAGATACCGAGAAATATCAGGAATTCGAAGCTAATGTGAGCCAGCTGTCTGTGGAAGAACAAGAAAAAGCCTACCAGCAGTTCTCGGTCAATATGGAGCAAGTATTTCGGGAATTGGCGAAGCATCAGGATCTGTCCCCTGCTTCTGGTGAGGTGCAAGAGCTAGTGGGAGAATGGAAGAGTTGTCTGGAGCAGTTTATGGTCTGTGATATTGAGATTCTGAGATGTATCGCAGAAGCCTATACGACGGATCGTCGCTATGCGGGTTATTTTGATCAGTTTGGCGATGAGGATTTTTTGAGTTTTTTGTATGAAGCGATTATGGTTTATGTGAAGGGTGGGGGAAGACCTTTAAATCCCGTTTCCTAGTATTAGGATGGTTTCAAAAGCAGATTTCGGGCAGTAAATGTCTCCCCTACCGTATTGCGCAACGTCCTTTCGTACCGGTTCACTTGAATGTAGCGTCCCTCTGGTATAATCCTTCACTTCGCTCTAATTCTAGTTATCTATACTTGCTATAGCTTGATTATCCACTAAAAAACACAATCTTCCGATTTAAAATTCACAGTTACGAAAGTATACTAAAAAATTCAATCCTTTTTTCCTGGTCCTTTTGTATTAATGTATATAAATTCCACTTAATAGGTATCATATGGAAATTTTATATGTTAAGGTTATTAATGTTGGCCAACACGAATAAACCAACTCAAGGTATATTAGGGAGAGATGATTAATTGAAGAAATTTTTAAGTTTAGTGATAACATTGACCTTAGTATTGTCGTGTACTACTATTAATTCAGCTTCTGCAAATGTGACTGAGGAAAGCAATGAGAACTCTGAAATCAGTAGTCTATTTACCAATTTTATAGATACTGCATTTGAGAATACCGAAGATTTTACAGTTAAGGATCTTGAAGGTTCAGTTGTTACAGATCGTTTTATCGAAGTTACTAGTGAACCTTATGAAGCAGCAGATTATCGGACAATACAAAATATAATTATAGAAAACAACTGGTTTTTATCATATAGAGAACATACTCCATTAGACAACTTAAAAGAATCAGGCTTAGAAGTTAATGCTCTAAGTAACATCAGGGGAGAGAATGTCTCGGAGAGATTCTATCACATTGCAAAAGATTCAAGAGACAAATTCACAAAAGAGTGGGTCGTTACTCTTTCAGGTAATTTCTCTTATAATACAAGTACATTTAAAGTAACATCTGTTAGTGGACCTAAAATCAGCCTAACCACAGCAAACTTCGGAGCTATGTTTTCTCCGGCTCTAGAAGACATCTATACCTATAATTCCTCTTCTGGATCTACAGCTACCTTCAATGCAAGGTATAAAATGAGAGCTGTACTCGGATTATCTATAGGAGATCTTCCATTAGGAGTCAATCTCGATTTTGGAACTCATACGGATACTATGAACGCATATCCTTCCGTACTACAGCCTTAAATAGGGATGTCAGTTTTATTAAGTAAAGAGGTGACCATACATGAAAACAAAAAGTGAAAAGCTACCAACACTCTTTTTACTTATATACGCTGTCCTAATGCTTATAAGTTACAGTGCCTATCTATTTTTAGAGAATACCCGATTAAGTCAATCCCAAAAATGGCTATCTGAAGGCATCTTAACCAAGGATGATGTTAATTCCATAAGCCAAACCGGAAGATGGACAACGATCTCAGAATCTGCGTTCCTCATTATATTCGTGATTGTATTCATTTTTGTAATGTATCAATTTCAGAAAAAACCTTTAAAACATTTTTTCATCTTCAATGCAGCATTATTTATTGGAGTTACACTAATTAGTTACGTCGTTTCACTTGCTAGCTCCATGCCGATAGGTAATTCAGTTCAACCGGTTATTATCCCTGCGTTTTTACTCGTTGCCCTGTGTATCTATACGTTATGGAAAACAAGAAATGGAAAATAGAAACCAGACTACATGCCACAAAACGGTATGTAGTCTGGTTTTTTTGTTCAACTTGAGTTCCCTCGTTCAAAATACGCATGCAAACGATACTGACAAATCTCCTTCGTCCAACGATACAGTAGCGCCTTTTCCTGCGCATCCTTCACCTGCACATTCAGCGAGAACACGCCATCCTCGAATCGTGTCATGCTACCCTTCGCCCCGCTCCACATTGACATCGGCATGTCGATAATCAGTTTCTCAATCCGTGTTGCCGTCTTCTCATTCCATTCCCAGATCGCAAGCTTTTCCTTGTCTGAAAAGTCTTTCCGTTTCCGATATTCCTTCTCCGTCAGGTACGTATGGAAGAACCTTGCCATCTCCCCCGGCGTGATCGAGTCCATCCAGTGGGCTTCGCCTCGCTCCAGCATGTATAGCAGCACGATCATTTTGTAGCTTTTGTTCATGAGTGTCTTCTCCACATCACGCAGCCACGCCTCATGCCGGACGTACACCTCTCCCTCAGCATGGGACAGCAGCTCCGCCCAATAGAGAAACCCAACATACGAACCAAATTCGCTCCGGTACCCGATACTCTTCGAACGCCCCATCAAAAAGGCAAAAGTAACAGCCCAAAACGGTACAGTTGTAACGGGTGAGAATTTTTATGATTATAAGCAAAAGTCCGAAATAAACATCCAAAAAGTTCTAAAGGGTGATTCTGCTTTACTCAACCAAAAAGTCACACTCTATCAAATGGGTGGTGAAGATAAAAATGTTGTAGTCAAATATCATGGAACAACTCCTCTTGTTGAAAATGATAGTGTAATTCTCTATTTAAAGAAAATTGGCGACAATGAGTATATTCCAATCAATGAGGATGTGAGTATTTTTAAAGTGGGAACTAATGAGCAGCTTATAAATTTACAAAGTCTTAAGATCATCTCTGAATTGACACTTATAGAGGAATCTACACATTAAAATGATGGAATGAATACAGCGGCCTTAATTGGCCGCTGTATTCATTCCATCCATCTTTACTGCTCTATAGTAAGTCTCATTATCTTTTACTGCAATATAATCGTCTGTCTCTACATTTTTTACTTTAAATAATTTTGTCCCTTTTTTATACTTGTTGGAGAACAGATTCGGTAATTTATTACTTTCATTTGTAGAGTATTTTTTAATTGTTCCAATTTCGATTTCCACATCAGTTGTAGTAACAGTTTCAGTTGTCACCTTGTAAATCCCATTCTCCCAAGTTACGACATCAAATGCCCAACTTTGAAGTTCATTATGACCTGAGTTTGAGCATGCCACAAGTAACAACATTGAAGTCAGAATGAATACAAAAGTCCTTCTCATAAAAAAACCTCCCACTACAAAATGTTGTTATCTCATAATCCGGAAAATTCGAACAGCAAGAATTTAAAGCGCAAATATGTACATAATATTACCAATAATGTTTTTTATTGTACACACTAAGCTGTGTAATTCATCATGAAATTCTGTAAATTATCATCTATGTCAGAAGTATGGTCGTAGGAAAGTTAAAAAAAACTTGGAAGAAGCGCCTGCGAAGCGGCGGTAGCCCGTAACCAGATGTCATATACTTTACCTAAATCCATCTAAAAAACGTTCTGTCTTTGATTACGATAAGCTCTACATGTAAAAAGTATTTGCTGAATTCATCAGAATACTTTGATTATGCTGAAATGCGATAGAATAAATAAAGATCTGCAACTTCAGGAACAAAATTATAGATTTCACGGCTTGGATACTTTCAACTGAAGGGATCGGTTGATTTTGTAAAGTAGTCGATTGGATTGAGGAGATAAAAATAACCCATGACTACTCGGATTCGAGTTGAAATGGGCTTTCTGCCATTATTAATTTCAAATTGTTCTGCATCAAACTCTGGTTCAGAAGGATTCTAAGCCAACAGTTTCGAGACAATAACATTTGTATCCATCATTTCTTTATCAATCTCGACCAAGCAAGTGTCATCATCCATAGCTGGTTCATAACCGATTCTAACTTTTTCAATTGCATACTTCTTCTTAATATCAAGAATATACTCTATTAACTTCTGAGCATTTAACGTTGTCTCTGAATTTTCTCCGCTGAACAACTCCTCTTCTGGAAAATTCATAACGATATCTCCAGATTCCTCATCGAATGAAAATACAATCATCACGTCGTTATAGGTATGACCTAGGTTAAGCTGAGATAATAATATATTCCCCGTTCCCTTAGGAGAAAGAATCTCTTCAAGGCTCTCTATTTGCTGAAATTCAATATCGTTTTCACTACGGTTATCATAAAAGTGAGAACTTTTGATCCGATCCACCTGAATGTTAAGATCATTTTTAATGAATCGATCTAGACTGTTTTTGTTAAAATCAATTAAAATAATTTCTAAACTTTCCACAGTACAACCCCTCTAACATCAGGTAATTCTTCATATCACATTAATTCGGTATTGTAGGCGGATGTAGTTGCTTATGTGCCAACCCAAACCATTGCTCAATATGGTTACATAACAATGGGATGTCTTGAATAGCTTGCTCACAGATTTCTTTATATGAATCGTGAAGAACTTCCTCAAGTTCCAAATTCACCTGATATGCCTCAGTTTGTTTAGCATGCTTCACATCCACTGGCTCAATGACATAATTCTGATTTTTGGTTAAAGGATTTACATAGATCGTCCACTCAAGGTTTCCCTTAAAGTGCTGAATACAATTCTTTAATTGCTCGTAAAGCTGATCAGCGTTATGGAATCTAAAATAAAACCCCGCAGGTTTCTCATATATCCGATTTGGATTATACATCTCTGTTCTATTCCATTCATACGAACCTAATTTGGCCAAGGTATACGCCATAAGTTCCGGTGCAAGCACCTCTTCTTTGTTTTTTAGATAAATACTTTTAGACACGATACCCACCTCACTTGAGAGTACGAACCATGGGTTGTTGATTTTATGTCTCATATTACTCAAATCGAATCGGGATTAACATAACACCATTCGGAATGAATTGTAGTTTTCAGAATTTTCTCCAGATCAGATAAGGTATATATCCAGTCTTCCTCGATCCATATGACCATCTGTGGCTGTCTAATAAGAAAATGATATAGAAAGATTAGAGTAACCTCTTCATTTTGATAAACTTCATCTAAAATCAGCGTATTAAAATATACTCTCCCATCATCTCTCCATTCCAATTCTCTATATTGATATTGAACAGGTTCATCATATACATCAACTCTGATGTTATTCTTTTGCTCACTATGGCCCAACTCTTCTTGGTCTGAAAAGGTTATTCCCAAGGAGCAATGTTTCATGTTCTGTTCTGAATCTGTATCTTCAATTCCAAAAACTAAAGTTAACTTTGCATCCAGACAAGCTTCTTGTATATCCTGGATCAAACGCTCAATGGGAATATTACTATTTTCCTCTACTAAAACAAAAGCAGATGCCATTACTTCAGTACCTCCCTTAATTCTTCTAACGAGTTAACCACTTTGACACCCTTGCTCTCAATATAATCGATTTTCTCAGATGCAATTCGACCCGTATTTTCTAGTGCCGCGTCTATATATAAAATAACTTCCTTCTTCTTGTAATTGAAAAATTCTTTATTATTCATATCCACTAATCTATCTATTTGGTCTGTTTTCACTGCTCCCGCTGACTTTTTCACTTCAATAATTTGTGAGTTCGTTACAACATCCAAATCCGTAACTCTTAATTTATTTTCTGCATTTTTAATTTCCACCCCAAATCCAGTTACCCCGACATGCCGATCTACAAATTCACCAACTTTTCCTTCAACAATTTTCCCTGTGTCTCTGCTATGTTTTGCAGCTTCTATAGCATTGGTAATATTTTTGGGATTGTGCTCTACCCAAACGATTTTGTTTCCAGCTTGGTTAGTATACTCCACTTCTAATCCTTTGTTCGTTTTGCTGACCATTGGGTTATCGTGCAATATTTTGGTTTGAAGGTGACTAGGCTTTACTTTTCTGTCTTTCGGTAATCTTAATCCCTCTTTCGGAACCTTATAACCCTTATTATACGTTCCAGTAAAAGCCAACACGAGCTTAGCAGTCTGTAAACCTCCTATAGAAACTGCTGCTTGCCATGCTGGTATGGATTCTCCAGTTATGGGATGATGACCTTCCTTAAATGCACTAATCTGTTCATCATATATATCCCCAACGCCAAACTCCGGTTGCTTCGGTCCAGCTCTCATTTCTTCATAGGTGCCACCCTGTTCCCAATACTTAACAAACTCTTTTTGCCCTGGCATCCCATCCTCTGCTTTACTGGCAGGCATGTTAACTCTAAACAAAGGATTGTATACCATTCGTCTTTCGTTCTCTGTGTTACCTGTATTATGGTTCATCATTGTATGGGCAACAATCTGTCCAGCAACGGCTCCCAAGCTCACTTGTTCCTGATCTGCTTGGTCGAATCTCTCGGCAATCGACATTAGATCCTGAGAGGACTTCACCATACTTTCCAGTGCTCGATCCAGTACAAAACGTGACTGCTGAAAATCATAAAAAAATCGTTCTTGCGTTGCTCCCGCCCACTGAGACTGGATGAATCCGATCCTTGCAGTCAGGTCATTACGTATACCTTCCAACTGCTGCCTGCCCTGCTCAATCTGTTTAGATACATGCAGCAGCTCCTCCGGTGTTACTTTAATTGTACTCATATCATTCTCCGCGTTTGAAATAGGATTTTACCATGTTAGCAGAAGCTTGATGTATATACATCCTTCTAACATCCTGATTTTTCCTTTCTCATCATAACAATATTTCCAACAACGTACTTCATAGATCCTAATTCAAAGGAAATCTTCTTAATCTCTTGATTTAATAAAAAACAATCCATAAACACACCAACGGGCACAAAGTCAACAATGCCGCTGTAAAACTGATCTGTCCCGCGACTCGTCCTCCGGTAAACTCTTGCCGTGAAAAGAACATCCAGATCGAAAGGTACGTAGCGCCTAGTGGGAATGAAATTATCCCGCTAAACGTACTCGGTTCCATATACCCAATCATCATGCTTTTACCAATTAGGATTAGAGTAACCAATTCCAATATAGATAATATGAAAAACGCGATAGCAATTACTCTTTTCAAAATGTACACCTACTTTCCCGATGCAAAGCAAAGAAAATCCTTTGTAATCTCTGCATCATATCCTTTATTTGGGTGATGTCATCTTGTAAGCGTAACACAAATAAATCAAACATTTAACCTAAATGATCAATAAAAAACATCTTACTCTGATGAATCATCCTTCAATTGAGTGGCTAACTCGTCCAATATCTCTTCTGTTCGTTGAAGAAGCTTTTCGATGTTGTTCAGTTCTAGTGGCTGGTCATGTGGGTAATCTGCTAGGGATGACATATGTTGCATCGTACCGATGAACAAGGCAATATCCAATCCGGGTTCAGTGTCCGTATGCACTAAAGGCAAGATTACGTTCATGGTGAGTTCCTTGGGTGGATGAACTGAATGATACTTATGGATATAAAGCGCCTTGATCATGGAGGCTAGAGCCCAATCGCAGAGAATCAGGCAGGCTTTGAACTGATTGTGATTATGCATAATTGCAGCAAGTTTGATGTGATACTGGGAAAGTCGTTGATATTCAAATTCATCATTCTGCCGATTCGTGTAGGAGTAAGCGTGATTCAAGGTAATCAACTCCTCAATATTTTAGTTTAGAATCCACACTACATTTGAACACTCTGCATAATTTTTTAAAACTTTTGGGCAAGATAGAAACAAATATTACTACATAGTAGTTTTAAATACAAATCACTTATTATCTATCGGTTAATTAACGATGATTCTTTCTCTACACTTCTAATTAAAGAGAGGTGTTCATATGTCCGAACTTTTAGAATTAGTGGGCGCGAGAATAAGAGATCTAAGAAAATCTAGAGATCTGTCTCAAGAAGCATTAGCTGAAAATGCGGGGTTTAATCCAAGTTACATTGGTTTTATTGAACGAGCAGAACGAAATATATCTTTAAAAAATCTTGAAAAGATTGCTGCCGCTTTAGATGTCGGTGTATATGAACTGTTTACATACGTTAAGGAGCGTGAAGATCTCTCGCAGGATGATTCCAATATTACTAAGATCATTTCTCTATTAAGAACCCATGAACCTAAGCACATTTTAATGGTGCTTAATATAATTACTGAGATCTTCGATACTTATGATAAAAACTAAAATAACGAGGAGCACGCCGATCGTACACGATCGGAATGTTACCTCGTTATTTTCATTATTCCTTCATCTTTTATTCACGTAATTACGTACTATATTTACTTTATTATGTAATTTAGACATTGAACATTTGTTCGTCTTACGATAAAATCAATATACATTCTACGTTATTACGTACGTAAAACAGGGGGATGCCTATGAACTTCAGTTATAGTTTTCCAGCGATTCGCGGGATTCAAGCTGGAAGAGATTTTTATACAGTAATGTGCCCATTGAAATTAATACCTAGGATATTCCTTTTTGATGAGGAGGAAATTCCGGCCGACCACCGTGCACAACGTTTAATGAATAAATCAAGAATTCCGGATATTACGAACTATATTCTTGAGAATCCTAAAGATTATATTTTCTCTTCGTTAACTGCATCAGTAAACGGCGAGCTAATTTTCCAGCCACAATCAGAAGAGTTTAAAGATCTTGGTTATTTAAATATTTCTTTAGATGCTCAATTTCTCATTAATGACGGTCAACATAGACGTGCAGCTATTGAAGAAGCTCTCAAAATTTCGCCTGAACTTGGTGACGAAACGATATCCGTAGTATTCTTTCATGACCTTGGACTTCTGCGCTCTCAGCAAATGTTTTCGGATTTGAATCGTCATGCAGTGAATACCACATCTTCAATCGGAATTCTATACGATCACCGTGATCAACTATCTTTGATCACTAAAAGTTTAATTAATGAAATTCCTTTATTAGAGCGGTATACGGATCGTGAGAAAGTATCGTTGTCCAAAAATTCTCCTAAATTGTTTGCTCTGAATCACATTTTCAATACGATCTGTAAACTGTTAGGCAAGCGTAAAGGTGAGTTAATCTCAGAACCCGAGAAAAAATTTGTGTCTGAGTTCTGGGCTCTTCTTTGTGTTTCTATATTAGAATGGCAAGATGTGCTCAATAAGCGAACCTCGCCAAGAGATCTTCGTATTGGTTCGGTTGTAGCGCATGGTGTATTTCTCGAAGCTCTTGGTATAGTCGGCCACTATCTTTATCGTTATCATGCAGATCAATGGGAATTGTACGTAAAAGAACTATCCAAAATCGACTGGAGTCGCGATAATAAAGCGGATTGGTTAGGCCGTGCTTATGGACAAACCGGACGTATTAACAAGACAAATGAGACCATTCAATTGACTGCAAATCTCATAAAATTTAAACTAGGGCTCCCCTTAACAGAAGCCGAGCAGAAAATTGAAAATAAAATAAAAGAAGGTACATCTACTGATGTTTAACATATTTAATACTGGAAGCAAGTTCGTTGAAGCCAAAGAACTAGTCAAAGAAGTCTATTTAGCAGATGAGAAGCCTTGGGTCGTAGGTTTCAGTGGGGGAAAAGACTCAACGGCAGTTGTACAACTAGTCTTTCAAGCCTTATCTGAGCTAGAACCTTCTCTTCTGAAGAAAAAAGTGTACGTCATTTCATCAGATACTCAAGTAGAAACTCCTTTAATTATAGACAAAATCACGCGAACTCTTGGACGCATACAAAATAAAGCACTCGCTGTAGGTTTGCCTATTGAAACACACAAGGTACGTCCAAAAGTTGAGCAAACCTTTTGGGCCTCTATTATTGGAAAAGGTTATCCTACTCCTCGTCAAAAGTTCAGATGGTGTACGGATCGTTTGAAAATCGAGCCTGCTAACCGCTTCATTCTTGATAAAGTAGATCAGTTTGGTGAAGTGGTTATGTTACTAGGAGTTCGAGATTCCGAAAGTTCTACAAGAGCAGGAGTAATGCAGTCTCATACTATAGAAGGTTCAAATTTAATGCGTCACTCTACACTTCGAAACGCATTTGTTTTTGCTCCGATTCGCTCCTACACTCTTGATGATGTATGGGAATTTTTATTGCAGTATGAGTCACCATGGGGCGATGATAATAATGAACTGCTTCAGCTCTATCAAGATTCAAGTAGTGAATGCCCTCTCGTGGTAGACAAAGAGATAAAAGAAAGTGCAGGTTCTTGTGGAAACAGTCGTTTTGGGTGTTGGACATGTACAGTTGTTAATGAAGATAAGGCGTTAAGCGGATTTATTAATAACGGTGTAGATTGGTTACGTCCATTATATGATTTTAGAAATTTCCTTGTTCAAATACGTGAAGACCGTACGAAAAGACAAAAACATCGTATGAATGGCGAAGTCTATCTGACAACAAATTTAGGCGGAATAGATCCTGATGACTTGAGTCATCCGAGAATCTACAAATCTGAAATGAAGCATTATATTGAAGAAAATAAAATTAACCTTGCTTCTGTGGAGGAATTGGATATTTTAATCGTTGATGATGAGAATCCAGATGCTCTTCCTAAACGTTTTGGTGTAGGTCCTTTCACAATGAAAGCTCGGGAAGAAATTCTTCGAAAATTATTACAAACTCAAGAAGAAATTCGCCAAATGCATGACCCTAACGTTGAATTAATCACATTTGAAGAGCTTAAGGCGATTCGGAAATATTGGCATGACGATCTACAGTGGGAAGATCGACTTCCTCTGATCGTCGAAGAAGAAACAGGTATAGTTTACGATTGGCATCAAAATGATCGTCCTGTATTCAAAGAAGACCAAGTTACCGATCTTGAATCTCTTTGTCAAGAAGAAGGAGTCAACCTTAATCTTCTTAAAGAATTAATATCTGTTGAGAAAGAATACTCCGGTGTAAAAGTAAGAAGAGGACTATTCCAGGCATTTGATAAAACACTCAGACAAGATTTCTTACATTTATAAAGGTGGATAAATAATCGATGCACATTCAAAAACTGGCTCTCCGAAATATAGGTGCTTACCATGGAGAGCTCAATAAATTTGATTTCCGTACAATGGCTAACCGTAACGTAATACTACTTGGTGGGAAAAATGGTGCTGGTAAAACGACAATACTAGAATCTTTAAGAATCGTTTTATTTGGATCTATGGCATATGGTTTTGTTACTGAGAATGAACCCTATTATCGTAAAATTAGAACATTATTGAATCGTAAAGCAATTAATGAGAATGTGACTGACGCATTTCAGATTACTCTTGATTACAGTTCCACTGAGGATTTCGAATTACATGAATATTCATTAGTAAGAAGCTGGAGAATAAAAAATGATCGTATTCGTGAGAGTTTTGCAGTTAAACGTGATAATCAATTCTTATCTGCTCAACAAACTTCTGATTTCCAGAGTCGATTACGTGAAGAAATGCCTCCAAAATTATTTGAACTTTGCCTTTTTGATGGTGAGGATATTTCGCGTATTGTTTCTGAAGAAAAAATTCCAGAGTACTTGAAAGAGTCGGGTAAGATTCTATTTAATCTGGATTTATTCGTAAATTTGGAAAAGGATCTGAACACATACCGAATACAATATGCTCAGCAAAATGCAAGTGCAGCAGAAGAAGTTGCACAATTTGAGAAACTTGAGATTGAAATCGATCAACTCAAAACAACAATTGAAGAAAAGCAACAGTTCTCAATTCTGTACTCAGAAGAGATCGACAACTTAAACGATACAATTAAACAGGATAAAAAAGATTTCGAAATTCACGGCGGATTACTTCAAGAAAAAAGGCAAGACGTCGTTTCTCGGATCAATATGATTGAAAACAAACGAAAAACAAATTCAGAACATGTTCGTCATTTTGTTTCGTCCCTTCTTCCCTTTTTTATAGCAAGAAAACAGCTCCAGCAAGTTGATCATCAGTTGAACGCAGAGAAACAATATGAGTCATATGAATATGTTGCGAACACAATCGAACAAAATAAACTGACTGCGCTTCTTAGTGCTAGTATTTCAGGAAACAAAGAAATTGCTAGTTCCGAAGCAAAAGCTGTACTTGAAGGTATATTGAATTTAATCAAACCCGATCAAGCGGAATTAATACATCGGGCATCGTTTGAACAACGTAGCGAAATTCATAATTTGAATAAACAACTTGAAGGACTTAACATCATTAATTATGTTAACCGATTTGATGAAAATGCTATGTTGTTAAAAGAAGCCCAGGAACTAAGAACTAAATTAGAAATGAATGATCAGGCCAGTGAGTTTAAAGAACTTCTTGGACGAATCGAGCAAAAAACAAAACAAGTTGAACAACACAAGATTTTAATAGAACAACTTGGGTCTGAAATTCAAAATCTTTCTGAAAGCTTGCACGCTAAGCTCTCTCAAAAAGATAAAGTAGAAGAAAAAATTAGAGAATACCATAAGTCAGAAAAATCGTATGAAATGACTGAGAAATTGTTGACAGTTAGTCAGCGCTTTAGAGAACGGCAGTGGCGCAAAAAACTTGATGATGTAGCTAATGAAACTGTACGTATGATTGATGTTCTTTTCCGTAAAAAAGATTTCATAAAACGAATTTATATAGACCATACCACTTTTGAATTAAAGCTATATAACCTAATGAATCAAGAAATTTCAAAAGAGCGCCTATCTGCTGGCGAAAAAGAAATGCTTATGTTAACGGTCATACTAGCGATGTTTAGAGTATCTGGTTGGAAATTACCTTTTGTGTTCGATACCTTAATGGGTAGACTTGACCAGGATCACAAAAAGTCACTTATTCAACATTTTATCCCTCGTTGCGGAGAACAAGTCCTTATGTTTACAACTGATTCTGAAATAACGTCGGAACAGTTTCCTGTGATTGAAGAAATTACAACACGCTGTTACACCTTAGAATACGATGCTTCTCAAGAAAGCGCAGTAATCGTAAAAGACCGCTACTTTGATATCATTAGAGAGGCGGTACAGTAGTTATGAATTTTACTTTAAAAACATCAAAATATACTAAAGAGACTCTCACGCAACTCCATGCTTCCACCGGAATCACGCCTAATATTCTAATCCGTTACGCTGTTGCTTTATCTCTTAGAAATACTACTCAGATTGTGCCTATTACAAAAGATTTTACAGACGGATTAGTGTTAAACCGTAGCACCGTTACAGGAGAATATGACTATGCCTTTCGTGCAATGATTACACAGGCGGCAGGTCGCGAATTAACAGATGAGGAGTTTTTTCCTGCATATTTTAACGCTCACTTGGAACGTGGAATACGATTGTTAGCTTCAGAGTATAAAACGGCAGGCAATTATGAGAAATTTATTCGTAACTTGTTATCTTAACGAAAGTAGTGATCTCAATGTTATATCTGGATAATAGCGCTACAACAAAGATTCACCCTGACGTTTTGGAAGCAATGCTCCCTTATCTCCAAGAGGAATACGGTAATCCTTCCAGCAAATTTTATTCCCTTGCAGAGAATGCTAAGAAAGCTGTGGCTACCGCTCGAGAACAAGTTGCACAACTATTAGGATGTGACCCAGACGAGGTTGTCTTTACAAGTGGTGCTACTGAAAGTAACAATATGATTATTAAAGGTGTAGCTGATTATTACAGTCATAAAGGCAGCTCTTCTAATTATTTGCTAACTTCTTCTGCTGAGCATCCGTCTGTACTGGAAACAGTAGAATTTTTGGGTGAACGCGGGTACAAAACGAAGTTCCTTGATGTCGATACTTTTGCAAGAGTGGATCTTCAAAATGTCAAAGAAACAGTTACTCAACTCCAGCCTCTTCTTACTTCATTTATGTGGGGAAATAATGAGATTGGGTCATTGAATCCGATTGGTGAGCTTTCTAAATTGTTTACAGCTAATAATTTATTCTTCCACACTGATGCAACTCAGGTTATAGGTAAAATACCAGTTAATTTGCGGAAACATATTGGAATTCGCTTCCTCTCTATGTCAGCACACAAAATAGGCGGCCCCAAAGGAATCGGAGCTGCCATCATTCGGAAACAATCTAAAGAGATTTTCACTCGCTTAACGCCCCTACTTCACGGAGGAGGACAGGAAAACAACTATCGGAGTGGAACTCTGGCTGTACACAATATTGTTGGATTGGGAAAAGCTGCTGAGCTAGCATCAAAGAAGCTAGAGGAAAACGTCAAGCGTCTAACTCAATTAGAAAACTATCTTGTTGATATACTTAAGACTAATTTAGGTAACAAGATTGCTTTTAATAGCGACAATAACGACAAAATTCCAGGATTAATTAGCCTTCAATTTATTGGAGTAAACAATGAGTTGTTGCTAAAAAAACTTTCCAATTTTATTGCATTGTCTTCCGGTTCAGCTTGTAGTTCAAGTAAACCAAGCCATGTTCTGAGTGCCGCCGGGAAAACGTTGGAAGAGGTTCGTCAGACAATAAGGATTACGTTGAGTGCTGATGTAGATGAGAAAGATCTTGATCTTTTTGGGAAAATAAAATAAACACGGGACAGCGCACCCGTGTTTGTTTTTATCAAATCGAGAAAATTTTTGTCGCTAGCTCTATATAGTAGTTTCTTCTGTTAACAATCTCCTCTATACCCCAAGAATTATTGTCAGCAATTACTCTTGTAATCGTTATATTTGATCCTAAATAATATTCCTTTTTATCTTTAAAATCATTATTTGAGGCAGCTTTATTGTCATTTGGAGACCAAAATGATAAGTTTCCAATATTATGGACATACTCTTCAGATAAGTCCCCGCTGATTTTTGGTTTTTGTGGATAAATATGTTCTATTTCAATAGAATCTAAGTTATACTGCACACTCATAATAGGATATGGTTTCTTTAAGTTATTATTCTCATACCAATGATGATAACTCTCTAACGTAGTAAGAAAATATCTTATCTTTTTTATCGTCTTGGTATTTTTTTTATAGATAAGATTCGATTCTAAACTATCTACGAAAATCTTATCATTGCAATATGTTTCAATAATGTCCCTTAGCTCAGCTCTAAAATCGTTGATACTAAAAACTCCACCTTTTCTGAGTTTTATAATATATTTTCTATATACTTCGGACAATCTATTTGCCCGCAAACCAGAAATTGTTATATAGCGAAAGACAAATTTTTCTATGCTCAAAATGGCATTTATAAAATCATCTTCTGAAGCACACTCATACAAAGCTAACAAAAAAGGAATACAAAGTTTATGATCTAACTCTTTGATTACTAATGATAATCTACTTTTTTGCCAACTTGTTGCATTATAAGGCTGGGGATATGGATACAAGCCCTCAGTAATTGAGTCATAAACCAGATACATATCTCTCAGATTTTCTATCCTTGATTTTATTGTATTCTCTACATCTTCACTAAGATTGTGAAAAAATGCTTTTTGAAATTGTCTATGGACATTACTCCTTTTTATTTCTGCAACATGCGATGTCAAATATGATTTTATATACTTCTCCGAATTTTTCTTAGCTAAAATTTCATCCCAATAAGATGAAGCTGCTTCTTGTCTTGTAAAATCACTTTCTAGTTGCTCTAAAGTAGATGAACGAAGATAGTCTCCAATCGCAAGCTCTTTACCACGATCATTCAAAACTTCGAATAATTGATACGCTTCATTGATATCGTCGCATGTTATATGAATAACAACTGAATTTTCCAAAAGTTTTTCTCTAAGCGAAGATAGCTTATCTAATTTTTGTTCTGCCCGAAGATTTTCCTCCTCAACAATAGGACGAATCAATTCATTATTAATTAATGTCCTTGCATTTTTAAGTCTGCTATGTGATTCTATAGTGGTATTCGTTTTATGTCTATTCTCTAATAAATTCACAAAATAATCCCTATCAACTTTTGAAAGAGTGAGTCTATTCTCTCTTTTTGGTGGTTTTAGTTTGGTATTCTTATACGTAATGTAAGTGGAATACAACTCTTCTGCAAGAAATTTAGCAGTTTCTGAAGTTGTATTATCATTCTCTGAGTCAGCTAATTTAGATATCTCATCAAATGCTTCCTTTAACAATATTAATAAAATAGTGAAAGTAACTAATCGTTGCTGACCATCCACAACTCGAAAAATTCGTCCTGCTACATTATTAGCATGTTCATGAACACTTACAATTCCTCCAAAAAAATATTCGTCTTGGATATCATGTATATCCTGACAAAATGATTCTATTTCTTCCTTTTCCCAACTATACGCTCGTTGATGTTGAGGTATTACAAAAGGATTACGATTATTAAACAGATCCCCTATACTATGTTTGTCATTCGCTAATATTGCCATATTGCTGATTCTCCTTCAGTCTACTTAATCTCATCCTACTATTGCCTTTAAAAGTTCTGGAATTTCATCATGATCTTCGAACCAAACAATTCTTATTCCTAGTTTCTCAAAAGACCTTTCCCTAGAAAGGTGAAAATCGTCAATAAAAGCCTCTCGTAACTCTTGAGAAAACGCCTCTACTTCCTCTCTTAATCTCTCCTCCTCTAGTTCCAAATCAAGTCTTTGCATAAGAGCATAATGTTTTACTTTGTTTGAGTTTCTTCTAGAAGAAATATCTAGAATACGTCTCATGTTCGGATCATTCATTGATAAACCTAAAAATACGCACACATTCTCTTTTAAAATATGCATTTGGGTAATGTTTGACCATGAATAGGCATCTGTGTACATGGTATGATATGCCTGTTCTGAGAAAACAATTAAATTTTCAGAGGCATTATCATAATTTGTATCATGTTGAGGCAAATATCCGTGAACATGGAAAATTGGCAATAGCACCGGATTGATTTCATCGTCCTCTTTAAATACAGACATATAATCCACTGGAACGCGTGAAAGATGTTGCTCTAGTAAATCGTCATAGTTAAATGTAACAACAGAGCGAATTCTATATTTACCACGATGATTACAAAGTTTCGCGATCCATATTAATGTCTCTGACGTATACTCTCTTTTTCTTTTTCCATACAAAGCTTCTCTAATATATTTAGATAGACCCGAGTGATGATTAATCGTAGACTCAAGGAAAAATGCGTTAATGATTGGAGATTCATCCCTTAATTTACTCAATAAATTAACCATTAACTTTTTTTCTTCCTTATTGACAATTGTTGCTGATAATTTCCCTCCAAATTTTCTAGTAATCATTTGTTCCACAACTGCTCCATTTAAACGCTCTAGAAGAGAATCCCAGGTTGGAAATCCTGCTGAAGTCGAAACACCCGCTCCTAAAAAAAGTGATAGCTGATCCCGCTGAAATGCGTCTTGTATTTGAACGATGTATCCATCCCTTTTATGTTTCCATTCTGGTTCTTTATTGATATCAGGTTTATTTTTACTTTTATCATCTTGAGTTAATAAGAAATACTTATCTTTGTTTTGATAAAAATATATTTTTTTGGATCCCTGAACACCAATATATCCCTTCATATGCCTTCGAATAGCCTGAGTTAGCACACCTATTTCATTCTGAGTATTAAAACTGTACCACCCTTTATCCTTTATAACTTTTAAAATTTCAGAAGGAGTTCCAGGCTGACCAATCTCCTTCAAAGCAAGAATAGCTGCATCATATATTTTCATTGTTCACCTACATTCTTAATTATCAGACAACTCCCAGAACGCCTTATCCCGCATCCAAATCGGTTGCCCTGAACCAGCCTTGACGATACTGTAATGTTTTTGTAGCGATTTAATCCGGCTCATAATGTTATCCTCTTCTAACTTACTCTGGGTGCTAAACACCATTCGAATTTCCTTAGCAGACATTTCGGACACATTATGCACAATCCATGTCAAAATGTAATTTGCATAATCATTATCCGATGTTGAAAAATGACTTAGAAATTGTGTAGATAAAATCGTCCCTACACCATATTCTCTTCCTTCTTTCAAAATCTTTTTAATTGAAGTGAAATCTTTGCTGAGGAAATTATCCGCTTCATCTACTAAAATCATTCTTGTAATTTCACGATATGCCCCATCTATTGCACTGTGCCCGAACATTTGCATTTGATTGTAGAAAACATCAAGTGTAATAGAAACTACAAGATTTTGAATACTCTCGCTGTATCCTGACAAGTTAATTACCGTGATCCCGTCAATCATATCGAACAGCGAGATGGTTTTGGTCGAGTCCGTCTCAAACACTTCTGTTTCATATAACTCTTTAAGTGCTGCATACAAAGAATCAATTTTAGAGTTTTCTTTTCCAGCATAAAGTTCATATATATCACTCATCGTTGGAGCAGGTAAATTCCAAGTCGTAGAATCCCCTTTTAGAATGCCTTTATTAGCGTATGCCTCCATCATTAAATCCTTCAAAGTAATTGCTTGAACTTGCCCAAGGTTGAAGGACCTTACAATTGTGTCTGTAAGAGAGTTACTTGTATGAAGAGGCAACAACGGTTTAATCGGTTCTGCCATGTACAAAGATAAGGGATTAAACGGCAAATGATATAGATTATATACCTTAGCATTTGTTTTTTCAGTAAAATCAGGCTTGATATAATCACCTTTATAATCAAAAATCAAAATACCTATGGGAGTTTGATTCACGTTATCATAGCTATTACGACTTAACTGCGTAATCAATGATTTCGTGAATTGTGTCTTCCCCGTTCCCATCGTTCCAATGATTCCTGTATTGGTGTGCATAATCTTATCCGTTGAAGTAGGGAACCATTTAACATCTTCATTCGAAGTTGCATTATGTCCGAATAAAACTTCTAGTGGTTTGGTCGTTTCTTGAGAATCTACAAATCTCTGAGAATCCATATTATTTGTTTCTAAATCACTTAAGTTCTCATCCGATTTAAGCGCAGTGGCTGCTACTTCATCCAATCCGGCTCCATAATGTTCACTATTTTCAGCAACAAGTAATATCGATTCCTCACTATCTTGTGCTATTTCATAACGTCTAGAAGAATTATATAAATTACTCAGCAATTGCTCAGGGGACAAATCCCCTTGATTACTCTGTATATATTCCTTCATCTCTTCAACACTCTTGAGTATAAATTCATAACCACTCTGTTCAGGATAGTCATAAACCATCACATTATCGTTCATTTTGATATCGGTAAATATGACATCCTTCTTAAATGAGATTACTGAACCTTGACCAATATACTGATCTAACGTATCTACAATCGTATAGTTATCATTAAGAAGACGTTCGCGAACATCATGGTCCGTAATTTGACTCCATGATTGTTCAGGCCACACTGAATAGAGCTTCATTTTCTCCGCACTTGCAATCGCTAGTTGAATAAAGAAATTACGATATAGTACAGCTTGAAAATTTTTCTCATCCCCTGTTAAGAACTCCATTAATAGCTGTTTAGTTTCTTTTACTTGTTTTATCGCTTTATCTTGCACGTTAGCACCGTTATATCCTATTTTGACCTCAATGGGGTAAAAGTGAACAAACATCTCTTGGTCAGAAGGTTCGACACCAATCAATAACAAATCATCACTATAAGAACCGAATCTACCCAATTTTTTAGCAGAAAATAAACCTTCGGATTGTCTTAGGCCAGTCCCACCTGAAATTCTGAGAATTTCTTCCATTGAGATTGGAATCCATATAATATTGCTGTGTGCATATGCAGCAAGGGATAGTTTAACTGCAGAAAGAATACTGATTTTTTCCTTTGGAAAATAGTTCTTCTGAGCCAAAAGACGAAGTAGCCAATTGCCATTAATAGCATTAAAGAAATTGATAATTGGAGGCAACACATGATCGTCTACATACAGCCTCTGATGTCCAAGGAATTCTTTAATTAAACGCTGATATTGTTTAGATCTTCTGGTAACAGTTATCGCATCAAAACCACTAGAGGATGTATATTGATCACTGTAATGAATAACTAGCAACTCTTTTTTAGCATCACTATTCTTGAAAAAACTCAAGTCTACTTTTGGCTCAATAAAAGTAACCCAATGGGCTGAATCGTAGACTTGATCTAGTTGCTGTTTATGATCTGCAGAGATCGCAGTAACAATATTAATATCCTCTTGGTAATTATCAAGAGTTCGGGCAACTCTCAGTAAAGAATTTAATTTCGGTACCATTTTCAATAGTGGAGCTTCTTGTGTCGGATAATATCTCGTTCCGAATCCCGTTTTGTAATCTTCGTTGATGAATACAGAAGGAATACCTGAAACAAGTCCGAATAATGAAACTCCCGTAATAATCTCCGAAGCATTGCTTGTAGCAATCTGCTCGATTTTATTCATCTGATAGAAAGTAACATGACTGTACTCGTAACGATCCGTATCCACATTTTTAGAATAAAACTTCACTTTGTCTCGGAAAACATTTAACAATTCTTCTGCGTGATATCCATCCAATTCCAGTTTGAGATTGAACTGTTTGGCAATCTCTTCTGCATCTGTATATTGTGACATCTCCTCAAAAACATTGTTGATTCCTTTTTCAGCATAGATGTGAATTTCAATAGGGAGTAGGTTCCCTTTTTCCAAGTTATCTTTAAGTTGCTTCTTGTAGTATTCAAAAAGACCTTGAAGGATTTCCTGACAGTCTCCCATATTAATCGTATTAATTTTAAGCGGGGCTCGACGATCTAATTCAAAAAGATATCCAAAATGACCAGTAAATTCTTCAATTTTTTCTTGAACCAATTTATTCACAAAGGTTTTGGATGACTCGAATCTTGGTAAACTTTGATCCATGTAAGAAGCCCACTCATACGAATCACTCATCTCAATTGCCTTATACAGTTTGGAAGTGAAATTAACATACGGTAATAGATTCGTAGATCTCATGGAATGCAACAGCTCATCATTGATTGACTCGTCACCAACCAATTGATTTAATTGTAATTGGTAAGCCAAATGTAGAGGATGTAATGGTGTAAATAGCCATTCTGGGTTTATATGATTTTTCTGAATCGTTCCAACTAAAACAAGATCTCTTTGGGTCTGGTTTAATGACTGACCGTTTTGTAATTGTTCAAGCTCCTGTAAATACACATCTATATAGTTACGGGCTAGCACAGTATAATCTTCATCGAAATAGGCTAAACTTGGGAGTAAATCGTTAGTTCTAAAGTATCGTAATAAATCGCAATATGCCTCTTTTAACGGTTCAGAAACTGAAATAGCTTGCGGAACAATCTCTCCTAAGTTATCTTCGAGAAAAAACAAATGATTGGTTTCTAAGAGTTTGCGTTCCCTCTCTAAATTACGTTTGAATTCTCCTTGAGCAAAAGTCTCCCTCGTTCCTTGCACGATCTTCATCTTTTCATTCTCTATGCGATAGGTAAAGTGCTCTTGCTTTTCACGTTTCAGCTTCCACACGCTAAAACCACCAATAGGAACAGGTCGTTCAACTAAATCTTGCACAGCAAATGGAATACTTGTATGAGGAAGCTGGATGTTAAAATAAATCATTTCTTCATCACTATTATTTTCATCATTGCGAGAAACAACTAATTCCTGTTCCTCAGTAATGTCAAATGTGCTGTGCGATTCTGTTAAATTAACTTTGGTGATTTCTGAAGCATCCTTATTGAAAAACCAATGTTCCGCATCTGAATTAATTAAAAGATACGAACCCTTGGATTTTGATAACGTAATGGCATAAGACGTTTGTATCGTCTGAAGAAGCTTGGACTGTGTCTCAACCACTGTAATTCTAAATTCATAGGCTGGAGACACCTCTGTCTTGTATTTCACACCATAAAATGTAGTCTGTCCAACTTCATGTTTTAAGTGTACGCGGATCTTCTTACCTGCTTGTTCCACCTGTATTGGCTGTTTAATTTTAGTTTCATTGATATACTGATTTTTGATAAAATCATTAAATGTAAACTCTAATGAGATATGTTCTTTTTGATCAGGATTGAATACGATAATGTTTCGTTTACGTTGCTTACTCTTGGTCTCGCCATCGGCTCTCTCCCAATACTCTAACCCTTCCAAGGTCAACTTCTTACCAGCCTCTACATACTCCAAACCTTTTCCTTCTAATTTTTTCTGATTCGATCTTCTTACCAAACCAAAATCAACATCCTGCCACGTTTCAGACTCGGATAAAACCTTGATCCCCTGATCATCAAAATGCCGCTCCAGGCTGACCTCAGCAGAACCATATTGATGGGCTATTTCAACGTCACTATATAACGAATGGTTTTCCTTTAATCTTTCTTTAATTTCCTTAAGAGTTCTAGGAGTATTGAAAAGCTCTGCATCATAAAAAATCCCAAAGTTTCTATATTCATGCTTATTCAATTTTTCATTGTTCAGCACAGTAAGTATATTCTCGTAGTCAAACAAGTTTACTCTCTCATGAAGTCCCTGTTGAGCTTTCATGGACTCAATCGAGAAGTTAAGAATTTGCTTCTCTTCTGAGGATAGATTCGATTGCTTCATCATTTCTTGCAAATCTTTTTCAATTGAATCAATATGAAACGGCATACCTTCTTTTGCAAACGAAGTCATTCCCTGAACCAAACTATCTAAGTTTGAATTGTGGATTAAAAGCATAGCCAAATCTTTAAAAGGATCTTCATGTGTGCCAACTTTATTCCGTAATGTTGTAAGAAAGTCTGGCGTGATCTCCTCAATATTTGATGCGATTAATACCTTGGACTGATCATAATTTAAAGTGTGCGATTGATAGAATCCATCCTCAGTTGACATTGAGAACGGACTAACTCGATTAATGTCCTTAATTTGATTTACTAGATTTACGACTTGTTCTTCACGTTCAAATTGAATATGATATTTTTCTCCTGCCTGAATATTGACCTCGCTCAAAAAACGATCTACGAGATGAGCAAGATAACTATAAAAATGCTTTGACATAAATAGCATCCCCACTATCACTTTTTTTCTCTAGCAAATTCAACTTTTCAAAATACTCAATGATGGAAACTTGAGTATCTCTATCATAAATAATTCCTCTCACTTCGAATTGTTCAAATAGTTTCTTCAATCTGATTTTAGGCTCATCTTTAATGATAACTTTAGTAAAGAATAATAAATAATCTGTATCCAGAATTAACATCTTACCTGATCTCCCCCTAGATTTGAGGAATGTTCTCTGACAAAAATGAGTAAACCACGTCTTATATTCGTTATACGGTTTGGAACGAAATGAATTATTAAACTGGTAATCAATCATTTGAAATAAAGCAGATAATTTATTTAATACAGGCAGGTCATAAGTTTCAGGATTTAAGTTCATTTGACTCCACTTTACATCGGATAGTCCCTCACAATATTGTTCACTCAACTTATCTACATCTTCTTCGACCGCAAGAGTTTCTTCATATGTACCTGAACGAAGTATTTCGGAGATCTCTTGATAGGAAAGTAACTTCCCTACTCCTTCAACTGAAATATTAAGCATTTTCAGAAAATTCACATGAGTAAACATACGATTAATCGATCGCTCAATGTTTTTCCATCCGTATTCGTAACTAACTCTAGTTTTCGATAGTCTTTCTTCTTCTTCAAATGTAAAATAAATGGGCACTATGCTCTTCTCGTATTTGGCAAACAGAGTTTCATTTCTACGAGACATTTGAGTCATATAGAAAAAATAATAGTAAGATAGAAGTTTCTCAAATTGTTGAGTGAATAAATCCTGTTTCGTAGAAAGCCATTCAAAATCTACAGCAAATAATTCAGAGATTTCTGGTAATAACACAGCAAACTTTCGTGATTGTGCCTCCTCACTTTTCAACTCTGGTAAAGCTTTGAATATTAACGAACTCATCAAATCATCCGTCTGATGTTCTTCTTTACTGATTTCCCATGCAGCTTTTTCATTCCATAAAACCGCATAAAGAAACTCGGCCAACTTTCTGTTCTCGTTCTCAACTGTATTGATATAATAAAGTGTCTGAGGATGGAATAAAAATAGTTGATTGTTTTCGTCAATGAATAAAGTTTTAATCATCTGCTTGAATTCATTTTTTTGATTTATATCTTTGAACTCAATGGATTTTAGTACATCTTCGACTAGTTGATCGGGGTTCGCTTCTGAGGACATTTTCTTTTGCCCAACCAGACGCAAAAACTCGCCTACAACTTCCTTAAGGTTGAATTGCATATCTTTAAATTTTGTGTTGTAAGGTAAGAGTTCAACAGGAATTTTGGGGTTATGCCTAATGGAAGAATCAAATTTGAACTTGTCCTTAATGGTTTCTAAATCCAACTTATACTCCATATTTTCACATCTCCGTATATGAATATTGGTCGAATAACTCATCGTAAGTTAGTCTATAACGCTGGGACTTGCCGAACTTTTTACTTTCAAAAATAAGCTCATTTTTGTCGTTTCCTTTACTACTCAACTGATCTATGAATTCAACAAACTTGATATATTGGAACTTGTCTTTCTTATTCGGTCGATAACCATTCTTGATTCGAATCAACAAGGAATATAGTGAGAAATCAATATCGATTTCGACCGGAGTTCCGCCTTTGGGTCTGAAAGCAATCGTTAACATTGGAAGAAATTTCATTAATATCTCTTCTACTCTAGATTCGACTCGTTCAAGCGCTGGTTCGATTTCGAGCTTCTGTAAAGCGTAATAATGCGTCTGTGGTTGTCCAATTTGAACATATATAAGTCCGCCATGTCCCTCACCATTCCATTTATATATTGCATCACGAACGTCTTCTCTATAGAGCTTGGATAGCATATTCCAAGATCTTCTATTCCAATGAAATAAGTAATTCATGTATTGATCATAGACCTGATCTTTAAATGAGTCGTGTTTTTCTTTTGGAACTAAATAGTATAAGTATACAAATAACTTAACTAACTCATTTCTAAATGGAATACTCTTTTTGTCTTCTTCTTTCCACGGGGAGTGTGGAACAAGAGATTTTGCAAAATACGGCGCCCTATTAACGTCAATATATAGGCTAAACAAATATGCACCGTCTCTTCTAGATTTAAAATCTATCAAATGCTGATCAAGTAACTCAGTACGATATTGTGTTGGATTGATATGATTTATGGCTTGATGTATAGCCGATGCATCTTCACGATCAAATAGCTGAAAAGGAAGTAGACATGACGTATAAGATTGAAAATCCTGATGTGTGATTAATTCCATTAACTTCTCATGATCTACATTATCCATTGAGGAGGGAACAATTATATTGTATATAAAGTCCAGCAGAGCCCGAGTCGAAATAATAAGCTTTTCTTTTACCATCGCTTGAATCAATAAATCAATAATTTTGTCTTGAATATCCTCATATTGTAATAACTCATAATTTTGAATAATAGGATTTTTAAAAACAACCTCGGGATGTTCAGCCTTCTCTCTTAGATAAGCCTCATAGAACGGATTCTGTTCTGTATCCTGAGTAATTCTTTGTAAAATTCCTCTAATGTAACTGGAACGAGGACCATGTTCCGTTAGCTCATACATGTGATAATCACTGAAATTCACATATTTGAAAATGTGATCATCCTGAGACACTTCCTCTGTAATTACAGACTCCATAATTCTCTTTGCATGTACATATTCTCTAAGCCGAGTGAACTCCTTTCCTTCCTCTGCATCAATAAAGTTATTCAGAGCGCCCAGATTAATGGCTAAAACAATGGTTATAATCGGACCCGTTCCAATCTCTTGATCTGAAAACGGCTTTAGTACCTTGGCCAACGTTTCAATTGAAGTTTTCCGAGGAGAGAAACTCTCCGTTGCATCATTATGTAAATAAAATCGTTCTGGATCGGCTAAAAAATCATACTTATCTTTTAAGTAAGATAAGATATGTGATTTACCATCGCCCACTCCGCCACACACCAATATTAACTGTGGTTCATTTGTTTGATTGGCTTCTAAAATATAGTTTTCAAGTTCCTTTTCCACCGGTCTTTGAACATGCATATATTTTTTAAATTCACTAAATCCCTCAAGATTCTCTACAGCTTCCTTCGAAGACTGCTTACAGCGCTTAAGAACATCAATGAAATGAGTATTTGTAGACATGCCCCATCCTCCAAACACATTTTTATAAATCTCCACAAAAAAAGACATAGTTCTCCTGTAGGAACCATGTCTGTCATCATACGCTGTTTACTGTGTAATAGACCATGCTTTGGTCCCGCATACATAAAGTTAAAAAAGGAAGCACTAATCTACAATAAATGACTATTTATAGGATAAATATACCACACTTATGGTTCTTAAGGTACAAAATTAAGATTTATAGGTATTATTTCCAAGCGGCCTACGCATGTTTGAATATGATTAGAACAAAAAGCCTGCTTAACATGTCCGATTTCTTTATAGTACTCTGTCAAACAATACACTTATTCGCCACCGCCACCATCTTCGTAGGTATCTCTTCCCGCAACCGCCACACAATGCACATCGGTTTGTTCCCCTCATGAATTACATAATCCGCTTCGCCCAAGAAAACAAATGGAGACGTATAGTCTTGCACTTCCTTATACTCCCGCACGAATGCTGTTCAGCTTGGAATACACATGGGTCAACACTTCCCCCTGCTCATCCAGTTGCAATTCGTTGTACTCTTCTTCCCCCAGTGTGCCTTTCAGGGTAGCAATAATCTCATTACACGTTCGGATCTGCGCCAACACTGCTGGCTTATCTTCCGTCTGTTCCCATACAATCTTGAGCGCTCACCGGGTCACCGCCGCCAAATACGTGAACAGCAGTTTACGTGCTTCCTCTGCATCCAGCTTCTCGGTGCCAATGTTATACACATCCGGGTCCAGCGCCGAAATCTCATGCTTGGTGATTGTGTTGATAAGCTGTTCATATATGCCTTGTTTCATGAATGTACCTCGCGAGAGTTAGGAAGGTTGTGGATAGTTCTCTATGTATATGTAGCTGAAAGTTGCTTCTTCTATATTATCGACCAATCTGTGGAAGATTTCATTAATTGTTTGATTTCATAGAAAAAGCACCTCTACTTGTGGTCTGGTAGAAGTGCTTAATGATGTGACTTTAAATCGTGTATAGATGTGCGCAACTCATATCATCTTTTCACTGTATCACTTAGAATTATAAGTTAGTATGACAGTCTTCTCTCTTAGTTTGAAAATACGGTTACCATCTTATCTTTAATAAAGATTGATAAATAATCGCTTGTTTTTTGAGTTTGAATATCAGCACAAAGGCTAGTTATCTCCTTTTGAAGTACCAAAAGCGCGGCTGGAATAACAAAAATGTTCATTTTCTTTATATTCAGACCCTTATCATCAATTTCAATCTCGATTCTCTTTATATCGTCGTCAGCACGCAAAATATCACCTAGACAATAAACAATCTTGTCTTCTCTATCCTCCTTAACCACTTTTTCTCCTAATAACCCTAAGAGAACTTGATAATTCGGATCTCCGTCTTTAAATATATTAATTAACTCAATGATTAGGTCATTCAGAGAAATATTTCTTAATTTCTCTTCCATCCTCTCTCTTGAATCATCTAGAAACCACGATTCGAGATCCACTGGTGTATCGTCTATTATCCCGGGAACATAGGGCTTAGTGTAAAGAAATTCTTTATTCATTGTTTAACCTACCTTTTAATGTTTTGTATATTCCCCACCTATTTTTTTGGCAACTCTGTCAAATAGCATATCCCACACTGCATCTTTATTACCAGTTTTGAAATATTCTTGTGCTTTTAGATCACTTCTTAGCTCTTTTTGAATATTAGCGAATATAATTCCTATGTCTTCTGCATTTTCTTTCCAACCTTCTGCCCCTCGTTTCATACTCAAATTAGTACCATTTGGAGAAACAGCTCTTATCTCAGCCATATTAAAATCTATTGCAGTGGCTATATCCTCAAGACTGAAAGGCCCGTTAGTTGGATGGTTATGAGTAAATACCGTATCTTTAGCTACATCTTTATGGTTACTTATATTTATAGACTTTTCAGTACCAACAACCGTTTCTCCTATTAAATTACCATTCTTATCAAAAAATTGCCCGTGTTCCAAGGGTTTATTTCGAATTTGATCCTCAAACTTATTAACAGATTCTAAATAATGAGTTCTACCCGTCCTTTTATTTCCTTCCCCATGCCCCGGCTTTCCTCCACCCGACCCACCCAGATCGGTATGCTTATCATCCATCGAACGAAATGCTTTGCCAAACAATACATATGCTAGAGCCTGACCTGTCATCGCTCCACCGTAATATCCTGCTCCACTCTCATCAATCTGTTTCTTCTGCTCATCCACAAATTGCTCTATATCAGACCTCGCCGTTCCCGTACCCCAAGCGGTATCCCATGCAAACTGAATACCTCGCCCAACGTCTACAACTTTGCCCACTGTCATGGCATATGCCACACTGCTTAATGTACTGAACGGCTTATCGAAGAAAGCTTCTGCCGTCTGGCCCATTCCCGTTATTGTTTCCCCTACTGATTTATCAAGCAGCCCTACAGCGAAATTGCGCTTCAGCTCCTCTGGGATGTACAATGCCACCTCGCCTGAGCCATCCGTTGTTCTGAAGTTCTTTGCGATAAACGTAAACTCTTTCTGGATTTCGTCCAACAGCCCGAGTGTAGTCGGGAACACTTCTTTTGCCTGCATAAAATCCCAGAAGAAACGCTCTCCGGTCACACCCGACCAATCGGATTGCAACATATAGATGGATTTCTCTAGTTCCCAGACCATTCGCTCCAGTTCCTGTTTCTTCTGCTGGACCAATCGAGCTTTCTCGTCCAACACATCGGGATGTACCTGAATACGTTGCATCCTATCTTCACCGCCAACCTGACCATAGTTTATGTACCTAAATTTTAACAAGTGAGAGTGAGGATTGGAATCAAACGGAAGGATCATTTCCTCGTTAAAGATGCAGTAGGCAGGAAACATTCACTAGCCAGATATTTTGCGTGTTAGTGCACTTTGTATTTAGGCAAAATGACTGTTTTGCCGGCGTATAAAGCTGATGAAACGATTAACTGACTTCCACCCGTTCGATCCGGTCAGCTCTGCAGATATTTCTTCATTCGTACCTTGGATTTAATGCGTCTCTCCAAACGTCATCACCAACGAAATCTACATTATTCTCTTGAAAATAATTTCGGGTCTCTTGCTCCAGATCATTCAAGATTTGGGGCCAATCATTTTCGTTAGTCTCCTTGGATTCAAAATCCCCAACAATGTTCAGCCATCGCTGGTTTAACTGCTGATACTCCTCGATCCTGGCTTTAAGTTCAGGTGTTACAGGATAACTGGTTACATCCAGCCTCTCGAACGTCATTCGCATACGTTGAAGTGTAGGGGGTAATATGTCATCTAGACCTAGATCGTTTGTGAGCAAAGCTGGGGGTTTTACCAGCCAGTTGGCTTCTTCGCTGAAACTTAGATTCATTAAGTTATACTTATCCATAATCTGCGTCATATCTGTAAAGTTGTAATAGAGCTGGCTGCCTTGTTCTCCATCCTCCACCATCTCGTTTGTTATTTTCTCATTCTTAAGTATTTGGTCGAATAAAATATCATTATCTATAATCGCACTTTTCGTATCAACCATATCTTGTCGTACATTCATCGTTAGATACTGTTCATACATTCTTTTTTCTTTATAAAAGCTATAGGTTAGAACAAGCAATAATGCTAGGCCAATGCAGCATCCAATCATTACAAATCGTTTCATTGATATCATAGCAATTTGTTCTCCTAAGTTTTTAATAGTAAGAAGCACCTCTACGTTTGCCTGGTAGAAGTGCCTTTGAGTAGTATCATTATTTCATTACCTGCTGCTTTTTTTAACTTGATAATTCCTTTTCAATATAAGGACGGTCAAGTAAAAGAAGAAGGCTTGGAGTTAGGTATTTAGTTTGATATTCATCCAACCGATTATTAACCGCCAACAGACCATTCTCCATTCTAAGTAGTTGAGTAGAACCATCTTCTAGGAATAAAAGATTACCACTAGTATTTCCTATAAGGTTTCCTATGATTTTAAATAAATGCTCAAGTCCTTCATAAAATGTATTATCAAATAACTGAACCCTAATGCACACATTAACATCTAAGTTGTAATGATTTCTAACAAAAGCTATGTCAGAAATATCTTCAATTTCAAGAGTCAAAGAGAAAAAATTAGATCCAATTACTATTTCTTCATCGTTACTATTAAATGAAACTGATCCGTTAACAAATTCAATGGTATATCTTTCTAACAGCTTCCCTAAAGAATTAAGATCTAAATTAGATCGTAGAAATAATTCGTAATCCATGTACTGATCCTCCTCTATTCGATGAGTAGAATCCTGTTGAATTGATCTCACTAAAAATCTTCTACATATCTTTATAGTCTCTGGTTTCAATAAACCTTCTGTACTCTACTCGATCCCAAAAACCGTCTTCGTTATTAATTCTTAGAATCCCATCAATTCTATAAACACATTCATTATCATTAAGAAGAAACAAAAGGTTACTTTCCGTCGAATCGATTATTTCAAAGACAAGTACAAGAATGCGGATAATTGCCTATATACTATCCCAGTCATTATCTATTCGGAAATTTAAACTCTGATTATATTTAAAATCATTGGCAAGAAACTCTGAATCGTAACCAAATGGACTAGCTGAAGTATCAATTAAAGCAATTGAAAATCCAACTTTATTTACTGTTTCCTCAATTTTTAATCCTTTGTCTAATTGTATTACTTCATCACAAATAATATTGATCTTAGTTAATTTCTCAATCAGAGTTTTTTTTGTCAACACAACTTCTTCACATTTCAAGGAGCAGTCAGTTGCCATTTAATCTCCTCCTACTATTACATACAAACCTCTACTATAATTTGGTAGGAGTGCTGTTTGTATGAATACAATTAATTATTAATATCAATCGGATCTTTCTCCACAAATTTTTCATACCAATTGTTTAGTGGGAAATGTGAGACTTGTATAATTTCTAGAGAGAGTGGTTTGATGGTAAAAGAGCCGCCCCTTTCAAAAAGTTTAATTAACGGTTCATAAATGTCTAGATATTGACTAATGCCCGTGTTATTCTCTGCGTACTTCGCCAACTGTAAATAGTATTCAAATATTCTTTTCACATATGAGTTTTGATTCAAATAAGCAACAGCCTCTGAACTACAATAAGCTGAAATATCTAATTCCTCTTCTTGATCTCCTAGCAGTTTCGCCACATTTGTAAATGCAGGTGGCATAGGCTTCAGCTGCTCCGCTTTATAAAACTGAGCCATTCTTCTGAGAAATTCATAGCCGAGGTTAGTATCCTTCTCAGAGACACCAGTACCTATTGAACCCCAATTTATACTATTTAATTTGGATACTGCATTTTCCAATAACATTCTGTTTCACCCCAACATTCAGCAATTAATCTCATATTCGTAGTACTTGCTAGTATCCTCATTCCATAAAAATGAACCTCTACGTTTGTCTGGTAGAATTGCTTTTATGCATTATTTATCTGTAATTCAGTTGAGAGATTTCATAAAAACTGAATACTCAATATTTTCGAGAAGTTCTCCGTAATGCGTTTGGAGTAATTCAAGATATGTTCCGTTGAACGTATACTTTCCGTTTTTAAAGAAAAATATCTCTTCTCCAGATGTGTGATAGAATACCCCATCTACTTTGAGTGACCCGATAACAGAAAAAGAAATCTCGTACATCGTTTTATACCATAATTCATATTGTTGATTATTCTCCAATTCAAAAGATATTGTTTGTTGATAAATAAAATCCTCTTCTTGAAACATAGTTTCATAAGAAGCTGCTGGATGATCAGCTGGAAAATTATTATCATAAACAGTAATTTTTAAACCACCGCTTAGATCAAACTCATGAATGAACAATGCATTGTGTTGTCGGTTCATATAATTCACTTCAAAATTCTTACTTTCAATTAATCTTTTCAACCATAAAGGATCTTGTTTTCCATTCAACTTCAGTGAATATTCCATAAACTTGTCTCCTCTACTTTAAGGGAATACCGATATGATCTTACCGTCCTTTTTGATTGCGATAACTTCTTCTAAACCTTGGATTTCCCATTCTTTAAATTGCTTAAGCAACGCAGAATCATCTCCAGACCACTTTGTTAAATTAATCACCACATTCTTGGTTTGTTGTTTAATAACAACCTTTTCTTGAACCTCACTCCAAATACCTCTAATACCTTTATTCTCAGTTGGTGCATAACAGTCAAATATACGCCCTTCAATTCTAAAATCGGGATCTCTTTTGGAATCAATTCCATCACTATCTAAAACTTTAGGGTTCTGTTCAATCCGATATCCACTTCTCGCCAATTGATCAGCAGCATCATTTTCTAGTTCTAAAGACTGTTTAGTCGCCTTATCCGCATTATTCGGAATTTTTGTTCTCGCTCCACTTGGTAAGGCTTCTGGATTAGGTGATCCACTTGGCTTTATTAGATCTCTGGGACTGTCAATTCCCTTTTGAGGCTCCTTCTTATTTCCACCCGACCCAATGTCGTCCTTCGAACGAAAAGCTTTGCCAAACAAAACATACGCCAAAGCCTGTCCTGTCATCGCCCCACCGTAATACCCTGCACCATTCTCATCAATCTGTTTCTTCTGCTCTTCTACAAATTGCTCTATATCAGACCTCGCTGTTCCCGTACCCCAGGCGGTATCCCATGCAAACTGAATACCACGTCCAACGTCTACAACTTTGCCCACTGTCATGGCATATGCCACACTGCTTAATGTACTGAACGGGTTATCGAAGAGAGCTTCTGCCGTCTGGCCCATTCCCGTTACTGTTTCTCCTACTGATTTATCAAGCAGCCCTACAGCGAAATTTCGCTTTAGTTCTTCTGGAATGTACAGTGCAACCTCACCTGAGCCGTCTGTTGTTCTGAAGTTCATTGCTATAAACGTAAACTCTTTCTGGATTTCGTCCAACAGCCCGAGTGTAGTCGGGAACACTTCTTTCACCTGCATAAAATCCCAAAAGAATCGCTCTCCTGTCACACCAGACCAATCGGACTGCAACATATAGATCGATTTCTCCAGTTCCCAGACCATTCGCTCCAGTTCCTGTTTTTTCTGTTGGACCAACCGGGCCTTTTACTCTAATAGATCGGGATGTACCTCGATTCGTTGCATTTCCTTATCACCCGCCAACCTGACCTTAGTTTATGTACCTAAATTTTAACAAGTGGGAAGGAAGATTGGAATCAAACGGAAGGATCATTTCCTCAGAGGTTATCCGGTAGTTGGGCAACATCCTTGGGTAACTATTTTTGCACATTAATGCATGGATGAATGCCGTTGAGTCGACTGGGTATCTTGTACAAAAAGAACGACTTCTATCACAGATAGAAGTCGCAAAAGATAACGATACAGTAGGATTAAATCTTCTTTAAGACACTACAAATTGTACGACAATTGGAGTCCCATCATTTAATGCATCTCCACCGGGAATTGTAATTGTAGTCGTCGTAGTCGAGGAGGTATCTGCTGTTTGCATAAGGCCGTTAATATAAAGATTGTAGTAGTTGTAGGTGCCTGGAAATGCGGTTGCAGCTACACCAGCGTCGTTTGTAAAAGCAGTCGCAGCAATGGCAAACGTTGCCCCAGTGCCGGTCCCATCACCAATGGTTGCAACAAATCTTAAACTGTTCTGAAATGGTGTCACAAGTGGCATGTTTCTCACCTCCTACCTAACATAGTATATGTGGTAGGTTTGGGAGTAGTGAAGGCAAAGGAACCAGCAACTACAACCAACTTTAACCATTTATGATATTGGCTGTTATTATAATTATCTCGATAGTGATAGGTGTCCCTGCAAAGATAACACCGTTTTGTGACGAAAAAAACAACCTCTCCGCACTTACACTGTATGAGTTTCCTGGTTGGACGATCCCGTTGATATATAGATTGTTGAAACTAGTAAGTCCGACCCCGGCAAATTCGGTTATGCTGTCGCCATCGTCATTTGTGAATTCTGTGGCAGGAATTACAACCGATGCCGACAAATCCAGATCGGTATCCGGAAAATAGAAGTAACGGTTTGCCGTAGGAATGATTTCAATTCCGGGTACAACGCCAGGTGGACCTTGCTCACCTGGGGGACCCGTTGGTCCTTGGACTCCGGGAGCTCCCGCCTGACCCGGCTCACCCTGAGGACCTGCGAGACCCTGCGCTCCGGGAATTCCCGGTTGTCCCGGCTCACCCTGAGGACCTGCGGGGCCCTGCGCTCCGGGAATTCCCGGTTGTCCCGGCTCACCCTGAGGACCTGCGGGACCCTGCGCTCCAGGAAACCCTTGTTGACCTGGCCCGCCGTGAGGGCCTGCGGGGCCTTGCGCTCCGGGAACCCCTTGTTGACCCGGCCCGCCGTGAGGGCCTGCGGTACCCTGCGCTCCGGGAACCCCTTGTTGACCCGGCCCGCCGTGAGGGCCTGCGGGGCCTTGGGCACCTGCCACACCTTGCGTTCCAGGGGGATTCACAGTCTCCAATTCATGTTGTCTCAACGGAGCAAGCAGGGTAGTAAGCTCACAACATACCGGGTTGCTACCCATCTCTCTCGGTAATGAAATGACTTTTTTGTCACGGGCCATTTTCTGTGATCTTACTGGACGCTTCAGTGAGCAGCGCTTTCTCCGATAAGACCTACGGATAATATGGCATTTCTTTCGTTTTCCCAAGTGTTTTTTTCTGCATTTCGACGTAGAACGACTGGGCCTTAATTTGTTGAGGGTGGCTGTCCTCTTGTTCAGATACTTCAAAATGGTCATCTCCTTAGGCCAAGGCACACAGTATATATGCCCTATACTATGTCCTTAACACATTCGGAGAGTGTGCGAATAACTATGAGGGAAGCCCAATAAAAAAGACAAGAGTCTTGCTATAGTTGTCCTTTGTCTTGCCAGCATGGCTTCATTGTCTCCCCAGTAGGACCTCACAGATCATATTTTATGTTTAACTCAGACGATCATGGGAGCAAACTTCATCTATAGAGTTCAGCGGGTTTCGATCGAGTTCCAATTTCTTTTGCTGGACCAATCGAGCTTTCTCAATCCAGGCAACATTCATTAGCCAGATATTTTACGTGTTCGTGCACGTTTTTCAGTAGACTCTTACCTCTTCTTAAAATGCTGAACGATCTCTTCCGGTTCCTGCGTCTCCAATGTAATCTGGCCTTTCTCGAATAGGATCATGTACGGATATGATTTCAGACCAAAAATCTTCTCATAATTAAACTTATTCTCATCACGGACATTATAAAAGGTTACGTTAGTTATTGGGCCTTTTGCCCTCAAATTCTCGTTATTCACTTCATTTAATTGCGTCTGTAACTCAACAGTAAATGGTCGCTCCGAAGGTCGGTCGGTAAATACAATGAGTGATGCATCATTTCTTTGATTTTGCGTTAGATAATCAATGGCTTTCTCTCTATTGTTCTGACCACACCCTGTCACTAAAAGTATCAAAATACATAACACCCAAAGCCTCTTCATTTATATAACCACCCAAAATATGATATAATTGGTTATTAACTATTAAATTCACTTCATTAAAAATCTATTCGCTGAAAGGAAGATGCACATTGAACAAAAGGAATATCATCATCGCTATCATTATTGCTCTTATCATATTGATACTTCAACTTGTGCTTTATTTTTCTGTAACTAATAAAGAAGGATCCGCACTTCCCGATTCAAACATCCCACTTCAAACCAAAACCGTAGATGAGCTTACCATCACACTGCGTAATGCAACCTAACCTACACAGATCATGAAGTGCACTTGGGTTATGAGATTCAGGGTGGTGGACAGTCAATGCTTTGTACAGATAAAATCTCGATTTTTCACCTTTCAAATAGAAACAAAAACCTGCATACCAGCCTCGGCTTCACAGTTTTTATTAAGAATTTGCATGTGGATACATCTCATTTACAACTTAGGCATCCAAAAGGGGTTCTCTTCCTTCTCACACCCGGTTAACACGTAAAAAATATGTCCCTGCTCACTCTTCATTGTCCCGATCCCTTTGCAGGTGTCAGTCTTCATTCCCTGTTTGGAGCCGTAGGCATCCCTTGAGTTATCGTAAGCGATTGAATAGCTGTACCATCATAGATCAATTCCTGAATAATGGGCCCACCTTCAATGGTATACATCGTTACACGAACCTGATCCTGCTGTTTTTTCTTCACATTTTTCATAAATGTTTCCCACTTATCTTCGTTCCGTATGCCTCCATGAAGCACAACCACATCCCCGCTTTGCTCCGCTTGCTCTGGATTATGGGGCTCAATAATTTCTGGGAATGATTTCGTGATTACTGGAGAATCCGTTGTTGGATCATTTGCCTGACAGGCAGTTAACAGCATTAAAGCCAACGATAGGATAAGCATACTTTTTCTCATTCCATCACCTCATCTATGAAACGGTTCAATACTATCCTTTGTTGCATGATTATGCTTAATTTGTCATTTATCTGTAACTCCCTCGTTGTCCCGAACGTTTAGAATCATAGAAATGTATAAACAGGAACGAAAATTTTAATGATTTATCATTCAGTAGGGGGTTAGTTTAATGACATTAAAAACAATGCTCGGTGTAGCACTGGCTCTATCTGTACTCATATCCACCCATTCGGCCAATACAGCGACTCTAGCTTCAACGAACGAACGGCAGTCAACCGCTTTTGCCCATGAAATGGAGCGCTCCTTCCCAACATCTACATCTGTTCTGCTTATTGCCCCAACTCAACATGAAGGTCGTTCCGCATACAACGGCAGCTTTACAATGGTTGCTTCGAATGGGACACATGCCAACATATCAGTTGGAAACAACAGCAACCAAACGGTATATGTGAAGATGTATGTAGATGAAGGAAGTGAACCTATGGAAACATCTATCAGCAGAAATAGTGTTAAAACGATCAACCTGCTTGCATTACAAGACACGGATATTAAGTTGTACATTTATAGCAGAATAGGTCATCACTTAGATCTCTCAGTTGAAGCAGAGCAGTTTCATTGATGTTTTCTCTCACACCTACATACAAGAAAAACCCTTCACGCAAGCGATTCAGATCCACGTTTCCATGAACCGCTGCCTGCTTGAAGGGGTTTTATATTTCGATCACATTTATTTCTCGAATCTGAACCAGCCGAAGTCAAACTGACTGCCGGGCAGGAAGATAAAGCTTACTTTCTGCACACCTGTCACTTGCTCAAGCTCAAACACCCGCTCCTCATATCTACCTGACTGCGTGAACTCAACCAGCTGATTGCTCTGTCCGTCCGCACCTGCGAAGCGAATATGAATCGTATTTTTATCAATTGGTGAATGGCCGTAGATCACGAGCTTGGATGTGCCTTCTGCCGTAAAGTCCATGTTTTCAAACTCCAGCGATACATTGTTCCCGATACCTTCTACTCGATCAGCTTCAATTTTGAACGTATCTCCGTAGAGATGATCACAGGATGCAGCCGCATTCTGTTCAAAGGCCCGACTCTGACGTTCGAAGGAGAAGCCTTTAATATGAATCTTCTGCTTCAGTACAAAACAGATCGACGTGATCCCGCTAAGGCGTTTGGATAAGTGGTATGTCTCTTCCTGGTATACATTCCAGATGGACTCTTTGTCATACACCACATCCGCGATCATCGTGCTTCCCTCTTCATCCGGCATACCTTCCCAGATCTGAATGAAGTAGTCCTCCGTGGACAACGTAAAGATAGGAATCGTTATGGTATCGGAGCCGTACGGTCCAAAGTCAATATTACGGAAGCCTACATGCGTCTCTCCATCCCGACTTGTCGCTACCCCGCGCTCATTGCCGTTACCAACCTCACCTTTGGTGTAATCGTACAGTCCACCCGTGATGAAGCCGTATGGATCTTTGTAGGCTGTACCGAGACCGTCCGCCTTGAACTCCAGCTGGGAGATGAGTTTCGTTTTATCCGTACCGTTGGTACTGGTTGCGCGAAGCCGGAACTCCCCGTCACCTATAGCCGATACCTTCACCGCATGTTGATGCCCACCGTTATCGCCGGTTTCTGCTTGAACAGCTTCCACTTTGGCAATGTTGGATTCAATTCCTGCATCGTTCACAACAGCCCACTCTATGTCGCGGTAGGAGGTGTTCTCTGGATACAGCTTGGCGGTTACAGTAAGCTCTGGGTTGGACGGATCGAGCAACTGTCCTGCAGTACTGATGATCTCGATTTTCCGCAAAGGAATTTCCTGAGCATTCCCCGTAAGCACTGGACGTTCTTCATTGTTCATGAAGACAGATTGTACTTGTTTCTCATCATTAAGTTCAGCCGCCACAAGTAGAGATTCAAATTCAGCCGTAGCTCCTTCCAACCCTTCGGAAGAAACTTCAATCCGTACCGTTCCAGCTTCATTTGTCGCTCCGATGATCGCCATCAGCTTGCCGCTGAATAGTCTTCTGCTCAACCCTTTGTAGGGATCATAGTCGGTGCTGTCCCCATTATCCAGACCCAGCAGTCGTCCTGCACCAGTCACCTGAACTTGCACGCGGTTGTTCGCATTGTGAACCGGATTACCCGCTTCATCTTCCACATCAATTTCTACAAAAATAAGGTCTGTGCCATTCGCTTGTAGCTGCTCCCGATCCGCTTGCAGACGAATCTTCTTCGCATCCGTATAGGATCTTTGCACATCGGTTGCAATGATCTGGCCGTTCTCATCGTAAGCGATCGCTTTCAGCTCGCCCTCTTCGTACGGCACTTTCCACCAGCCAGACAGCTGTGTTCCGTTGGCATGATCGATATCGTACGTACCAATGGTTTTACCGTTGAGTTGCAGCTCAATCTTCGGCGCGTTGCTGCACACGCGTACATCAATAATCTGACCCGGGCTGAAATCCCAATAAGGGAACAGGTGAACCATCGGACTTTTCTTATAATCCGTCCAAGCCGCTTGGTAGATATAATAAGAGTCTTTCGGGAACGTTGCCGTATCCAACTGTCCAAAATACGAATTCTTCGTATGATACGGTGTCGGTTCTCCGATATAATCGAATCCGGTCCACAGGAACTGACCCAGCGAATATGGTGTATCCCGTTCTGCCAAGATGCAGTATTCTGCCGACTTCGCGCCCCAGCTGGTCGTACTGTTACCCAAAGCCGAGCACTGCTCGTCATCATCTGCCAGAATCGGCTGTTCGAACGGGAAGTGATAGATGCCACGACTCTGCACCACCGAAGACGTCTCACTACCATAGATGATCCAGTCCGGATGCTCTTCATGATGTTTGTCGTAATATTTTTCCGCGTAGTTGTAACCTGCCAGCTTCACGATGTCCGCACATTTTTGTGCATTTTCCCAAGGCATGTAGTTCGAACCAATCGTCACGCCAGCATTACCTTTTGGATCAAATTCCAGCACATAATCCATCAGCATGCGAGTGACTTCCTGTCCACGCTCATCCGCATGGGTATCGTAAATTTCGTTCCCGATACTCCACATGATCAGACTGGCATGGTTACGGTCACGCTTCACCCAACTCTTCACATCCGTATGAACCCATTCCGGGAAAAACCTCGCATAATCGTATGGCGTTTTGGCACGTTCCCACATATCAAAGGCTTCAGACACAACCAGCATACCCATCTCATCTGCAAGTTCCATGAACTCTTTGGCAGGCATATTATGCGCGGTACGGATGGCGTTAACGCCCATTTCTTTGAGCAAAACAAATCTTCTACGCAATGCCGTCAGGTTAAACGCAGCTCCCAGCGCCCCAAGATCGTGATGTTCACACACGCCGTTCAGCTTCATCTTGACCCCGTTCAGGTGGAACCCTTCATTGGCATCAAGTTTGATATCCCGGAATCCAATGCGCTGTGATACCGATTCAACTGTCCGATCTTCCGAGATCAATCGCAACTCAGTCACCAGTTCATACAGATGCGGTGCATCCGGGCTCCACAGGTTTGGACTCTCCACAATGATCTGTTGGCTATCTGCCAATGCGACCGCATTCTCACCCAGCGAAGCCGTAACATTCGTCTTCGTCGATGCCACCACCTGACCTTCATTCCGGATCGTATGCACCAACTCTGCGTTCTGATTCTGTTCCAGGTTCAGTTCCGTATCTACTTCCACCTGCCAGCCATTCGGATGCTGATTAATAGATACATAGATCCCATCCGTAACAATATGGTTGCGGTCTCTCGTCTTCAGCCACACATGGCGATAGATTCCGGCCCCGGAATACCATCTGCTGTTCGGGCTCTGATGTACTACTTTGACCACAATCTCATTGTCGCCTTCCACCAGTGCATTCGTGATCTCATGTTCAAACGCAGAATAGCCATACTTCCACTCCCCAACCAGCTGCCCGTTCACATACACCGAAGAATCCATGTATACGCCATCAAAACAAAGCAGAAGCTGCTGCTCATCCTTCGTGTAATGGAACGTCTTGCGGTACCATCCAATGCTGTCCTCATACAGTTCAAGCGTATTATATATTAGCCAATCATGGGGAAGTTCCACAGGTTCGAACACCAGACCCGCAGGTTCCGTAACGTCCAGCTTACTTTTCGCGAATTGCCATCCATCATTAAAAAGTCTCTTCTGATTCATGGTAGTAGATTCTCACTTTCTTGAAGTAAATTATGATTGCGGTTACAACAGTAGATGTCGCTTTTTCCGAAAACCTTTTCGGTAATACACAAGTATGACTATAACACATAACCCGATTATACCATCAGTCTCTTTCCTATACCTCCATTTGATAAGATTTTTTAGCCGTAATGATGAACGTTTTATTCCTCCATGTACCCGATCTCTTGATGACTACAAACCAAAAAGGCAACCCGTCAGCCGGGTCACCTTCTCTGTCTATCCTTTAGCACGCCACTTCTTCTCTATACACTCCTGCACCAACAATGCTTAATCTCTATCCCTTGTAAAAAGGGTTCCACCCTATGCCTTTGCCCGATGGCATCGCGCCAGGCACCCCATCCGCTTCAAGCAGCGGACGGACAACTAACTTCACGGGCCACTCCTTGCTCTCGAATATCGCATGAGCGAGCGCGGCCCGGTCGGATTTGGGAAGCTGCACATGTTGCAGCGCTTCCTTCCAAGCCTGCTCCGTGATCTCCCATAACTTCGTTTCGGGAATGTGATACACTTCGCTCAGTGCCTCCATGATCGCAGCCAGATTCACCTGCGTCCCCAAAGACTGCACATAGAAAATCAGCTTCTGGATCGTCTCGTTATACAAGCTGTTCGAGTAGCCAGGCCTAATATGATAGGCGGGGCCTGCAATGCCATGTTTGTCCAGATAAGGCTGATGCAGACGCACGGAATCATGATCGCGGAACAAAAGACCCTCTACCTGATTATCCCGTAACACCAGACAGCAGTTCTGACCATGAATCTCAGGTACAACACCCACCTTGAACAGGCGCATCACGATATCATAGAACGTCGTAGCTATACTGGTATAAAAGTCGAGAACATTCGTGCTACTCAGGTTTTCCCCCAGAATTTCCGTTAATAGATGATGTCCTTCCAGATTCACACCCAGTGCGGCCATTGGGATTACTTTGTAATCTTCACCCAATAACTCAGAGGGATACACACGAATCTGTGCAGCCAGATGGCGGGGATGATCATCGAACAGTCCCATGGATTCCGGCATGAAGCCCCACCAGTTCTGCTCTTCACACATATACACCTTGTCCTTCAACGTCTCGTCACAAGCAACGGCCTGCCTTAACATGCGTTCTCCAGCAAGACCATTCAGAAGTTTGACTACCGGAAGATAACGAGCAGCCCCCAGAGACAGTACACTAACCGGTAGCTTGAGCATTAGGGTGGATTCGGTTGATGGAGCCATCGAGCGCAGAGAGGACGTGGCCTGTACGTCGCCCACTTCTATGTCCAATACGACAATGCTACCCTCTTCGATCTCTCCAGTGAAGCGGGGCAGAATCACATGCTGCAATTGCCACGGATGAACAGGCATCGGCAGATATTTGTCCAACGTAATCCCTTTTCGAGCAAACTCGGCTTCCACCACTCCGCGCTGAACATCGTCTAACACGTCCAAAATGGACAGCCCATCTTCACAACCTTGCTGCATGGCATCCAGCCGTATAGCCACCCAGCGCAGCGAAATCGCCTTCCCGAATTCTGCTGCATACCGTGTTACATCTTCTGCATTGAATCCCACCTTGGCTTTGGACGATGGGTGAAATGGACGATCCCGCAATGCCGCAACGCGCTCCCCCTTGATAAACCATTCATAAGCAGAAGCCGGGACGTTAGCGGACAGATACTGGACTTGTTCCCAGCCCAAAGCATACTGCTCCACAGCAATGTCCAGACTAACCAGGAATTCCGCCACCCCAGGCTGCGCATAGGCCTTATCCGACAAAGCCCTCTGTAACACCGCACGTCCAACTTCTGCCGGAGTATCAAGGAGAACCCAGCTTCCATCAGTTTTCTCCTCGTAGATCGGTGAACCCTGAACCCACTGAGTCCCCTGTCTTACTCCAGTTTCAACCAGACACAGCACGCCTTGAGTGTGCAATCTATAGCGAGACGCTACATTATGATTATGCTCTTCGCTGTCATATCCCTTGTACAATCGACGGAACGGTGCAGGTGCTTCGGCAAAATCAATGAATGGGTGATCCTCCAGTGGGAGTAATTGCTCCGACAAAAATGAATTCATCAGATCCGCCATAATCCGGCGTTCAGCGGCTTGCAGACTGGAACGTTTCATCAGTGTTGACATGATTATTGTCCTCCGTTAGATAATGGAATGCCGGGTGCGGATGCCCCAGAAAATCATGATGCGAGATGGTCCAGCAATAAGCCCCAGACTTTTCAAACAAAACAATATCTCCCACGCGCAGCAGTGCTACCTCCGCATCAGAATGCATGCGATCCTTGGGTGTGCATAGCTCACCTACGATATGGACTCGACGATCTTTTACCTGTGGACGGGCAAACGAGTGTTTCCAGCGATCCGTCGCCATAATCTGAAACGGATGGTTATGTCCCCATGAAGCAGGCAGACGATTGTGGTGCGTACCTCCTCTTAACACGGCAAAATACTGATCATGAGAGGTTTTGATATCCGTAACTTCTGCTGCGTAGTACCCATGGTCTGCCACCAGTAGTCGACCCGATTCAAAATACAGCTGACCTCCGCTTGAAGCAAGGCGCTCTCTGGCTTCACTTTGCTCCAGCAGGGAAGTGAACAAGGGCCAGTCGAATCCGGGACTGCCATCATACGTGACACCGAATCCACCTCCTGCATTCACTACTTCCACAGGAAGATCATACTGCTGCTGCCACTGTTCCACCTTTTGCAAATACAACTCGATCATCTCGGCGTGTAGCCTTGCATCCATATTGTTGGACAAGGAGTGAAAATGGAACCCGCTTAACCGAACCACACCCGCGCCTTCCACACGAATGAGTTCAATGGCTTCTTCCACCGCCTCTTCATCGATTCCAAAAGGACTCGGCCCACCGCCCATGACAATCTTCGTCCGAGGTAACGTACTGCTCCGCAGGTTGATTCGGAGCAGTATTCGCACTTCCTGCGCTTGCTTCTGTTGTTGCTTGTGTTTCGGCTCGTGTTCTTGATCCTGTTTTTGCTTTTGCTCTTGCATCAGTTCCTCGCCGTATGCTTGCGTATATCTCTGCTCCGGGTTCTGCTCCCATTCTTGCTTCTGCCTGCTCTCCTGCACCTGCTCCTGCTCCATCGCCCTCTCTTTCGCAATCGCAATGATGCGCCGAAGTTCCAACAGACTCTCCACATGGATGTAGCTCACGCGCTGCTCGATCGCCAGCCTCAGTTCGCTCTCCTTTTTACCCGGACCTCCAAACAGAATTTGAACCTCGCGACTTACCGCTCTAACCTTCAGCAGCTCTCCAATTGAAGCCACTTCAAAGCCCTTCACAAATGGAAGCAGCGCCTCAATGATCCGCGGATCAGGATTCGCCTTGATAGCGTAGAACAACTGTGTGTTTCCGGGCATACTGCCCAACATCTGACGTACATGTTCCTGAATGCCCGCCAGATCATAGATATACGCACATACCGGGTCTTCCATCCCTCGTTGAAGTTCATCGATCGCCTGCCATACACTAGGTTTCATATCTGCCCACCCGCATTCCTGTAGTCATTCCGTTTTTGGGCATATGCCCGAAACGCCGTATTCCGATCATCACCAAGCACGTATATATGTACTCCCCGCTCAGCCCAGAGCGACATATCATCCACACCTCTAGTGACCGTTGCATAAGGTACTTCGCACTGCCGAGCAGTAGCATGCAATTCATCCAGTGCACGTCTCACATCCGGGTGCTCTGTCTGCCATGGCACGCCGAGGGATTGCGACAGATCCGCCGCCCCTTCCAATACAAAACTCACCTGAGGGTGAGACAGAATCTGTGTACTCTGCCGAACACCCTCCACACTTTCGATCATGGGTACAACCATCACTTGTTCGTTCGCTTTCCCAATATATCCCGTGAGCGGATATTTTCCGAATACACCGGGACGACCACTATTCAAGCTCCGCATGCCAACCGGATGATAGTAGGCGTGACGAACCGCTTCCTCCACCTGCTCCAGTTGCTCGACATGTGGAATGACGATACCTTGTGCGCCACAGTCCAGCACTTTCAGAATCTCCACTCGCTCCACCTTCGAAATTCGAACCAACGGGGTTAGGCCCACCAGTTCCGCCGCACGAACCAAATCTTCTACCGATTCCATCGATGTTGCGGCATGTTCCAGATCAATAATGACAAAATCATATTCCGCATGTCCGATCATCTCAATGATCACCGGGTGTGGTATGGATACAAAAAGGCCGTATACGGGCTGTTTGCGTGCAATTTTTTCCTTCAGCGTGTTAATCCTCATTCGACGATTCCCTTTAATTCGGGTGTTCCATTTGATTCAAGTACATCCTTTGATATCTTGAGCGGATTGCTCGCTTTGCGGAAATATAACTCTCCATCCCCATACAGACGGCGCTTGGTCATCTCTTCAATCAGTGCATCTTCGGCAAAAAGGTCAAATGCAACGAACCGTTCCGTGTACTCCGGGTGCTGCTTCTGATAATCCACAATTACACCTGCGCACAGCTGCCAGAACGCTTCCTCCGACAACCCAAACTTCTCCAAAGCCAGCGCAATATCTGTCATGCAGATAAAAAAGAATGCATCATACGTATAGTCCCGGACTTCCGACACATCTCCGGCATAGATGAAGGAATATCGATTGAACTTGCGGTGGGTTTCCGGCTCGGGGTTCAGCTTCGGTGCCCGTTCCGGGTGTAACAGTTGATCTGGTACATAGCGAACGCCATCATGCAGATCCTTGATAAGGATTCGTTTCGGCAGATCATCTTCCAGTACCAAAATGATATTCTGAGCATGAGATTCCAGCGCAATCCCGTGTGCATAGAGCAAATGAATAATCGGCAGTGTAACTGTGCGAACAAGGGCCTCGCTCCACTTTTCCACACCATGTCGTTCTACAGCATCCTGAATAAATGGAACACCATCCGGCTGCACCAACATCAATGCATTCAGCGGCCATGCGGTCTCGCCTTCCTTCAGATGAACCGATACATTCTCCCGCCAGATCGCACCGAGTGTGCCATAAGCTCGTCCATACTGAGTTACAGGTAACTGCTCATAACGGAACGACAGTCCCATGATTTCTTTTAAAATGCCAAACTGCGCCTGTTGCAACAGCTCATCTTCACGAACAAGTTCATCCAGCCAATCGCTGATCAGCGGTGCGTTCTGGGTCGTATGCTGTGCCAGAATACGTGTGCTCGACGTGTTGGTGATGCTAAGGGCCAGCTTGATGTAAGGGGCTTCCGGATTCACCCGATTCGACAGCGAACGGATCGACTGCTGCGCACGATATGGCGAAGACGATGGACCAAGATACACGATGTCTCCATCCATCAACTGACGGGCATATACCGATTCCAACTGGTGCTCCCACTGCCATGGATGAACCGGAATGAATACATATCGATCACCCGCCTTAGAACCTATTTCCCCATCTACCTTGCTGTCTTTGCTGCCAACGCTAGAGCCTATTAAGCTATCTTGAACAGCTGTTATTTCACCAACCTCGGCACTGCTCTCAAGCTGATCTGCACTCGCCGCATATGCGTTGACGTTCTCACCCGTGTCCGTAAAACCTTGTTGTTGCAGGATCTGTTGAAATCGCTGTACGTCCTCTGCGGTCAGATGTTGTCCCACCAGTTCTTCCGAGCTATAACCCGCGGATACAGCGGTCTGAGCAAATTCTTTTTTTACAGCAACCCAGACTAATGCAACCTCCGAGTTAAATTCAGGGCCATAGGCCAGATTGTCTTTCAAAGAAAATCCCAGCCTCGACTTATAACTCGGGTGGTACAGATGACCGTCGGTCATGTGACTTTCAAGCGCATCATAATGCCGATCTTCATTCGGAATGTTCAAGGGCAATATAGCTTGGCACTGACTGTCCTTTGCCATCGTTTCGAGTAGTTCCTGGATAAAAGCCGTGACATTTGCCCCCTTCAACGCGTTCAGTACGATTTCCTCCAAAAACAGATCCAGATCGGTGCAGGATACGCCTTCTCTTTGGATCGAACCCTTCTTCACCTTCACCCGGCCAAATGAAAACTTCCGTTCAGCTTCACACGTGTACGCCACAGAATCGCCGGAAGATGTGAGGCCGCTGGTTCGCCATTCGCTCCCACTTACATGACTGTCCAGAATGCCTTCGAACCACATCGCCTCCAGCGTCTGCCGCATGATCCGTTCCTGTACAGCCACGTAGACTGCTTCTGTCTTGCCGCCTGCTTCAGCCCTGTATCTCACGACTCCCACGCACTTCACTCCCCATTCGTTTCATTACATTGCTCACCGGCACGTAGGCCGGGGTCTGGCTGATCCCTCTTACACAACTCACCAAGTTTTGTTTGGCCAGAAATGCATCCGTTGTCAGCAGATGTCGTACATATGCATTGCCCGTTCGTTCCAGCTCCTCCACAAGTACCTCACGTACCTGTTTCCAGAAATGCTCCTCCGGGACGTTCACATCTCGCGCCATCGCATGAATCAAAGACCCCAGATGATTGACGATAAAATAGTACGATGTCCGCGCCCAGGCTTTCTCTCGCGAATAAAATAATAAATCGGACGTAGCACGATCCTGCTCACTTATAAGTTCCTCATCCACACTGACCCCTTCCAGATCGCGGACGATAAACTCAACAGGCAACCCATCCTTTAAGGTCACAAGGGTATTCTGCAAATGGGCTTCAAAATGAATACCTCTCTCTCCCGCCGTCTGTACAATCGGTAGCAGAGAACATTTCAGATAACGTTCCAGCCAACGCTCGGCAATGTCACGTCCACCACCCAGCATCGTCATCAGTCTCGACCGCATCCCAGGAAGCGGCGCTTCAACCAGACTGGATAAGACATACGTATTCTCAACATCAAACTCAATGGGCCGATAAGCTATCGTAAACAGACTGGTTAACTCTTCATCTTCAAAAGCACAAGTCGCTACACCAGTCTCATACGCAATATGTGTGAGCGGTTCAGCACCGAAGCAGTCATGCTGCCTGACGTACTTGGAGGCATCCAGTGTTCTGCGCATCTGCTCAGCACTGTTGGTGCGAATCATGTTGGTGATCTGCATGTTCAGTGACAGCTTGATATTGCAGTTCCATTCGGGAACATAAACCGTACGGACTGAAGAAGTTGGGTAGACGGTTGGCCCCGCACTACCGAGTAGGATTAATTTTTCATCTCGAATATAGTGCTGTACCTCGGACAATCGTGATATGTATGCGTATTGCCATGGATGGACAGGTAGCAGCCCATACATTTCTTTTAAAATAGGCTCCACATGGCTCCACAGTAAGTCTTGCAAATCCATTGTCGCCTCGTCATCGACCCATTCCTGCACGTAGACATCCTGCCTCACGGCGATATAACAGAGTTGAAATGATGTCCTTAACTCCGGACTGTACTTCTGCACATCATCCTCGCTGAAGCCTTTGGAGTTCTTCGGGAAAGGGTGAAACGGATGACCATACAACAAAGACTGTTCCGATGTGCGATAGTCGTGGATGTCAAGACCGGCCGCTTGTTCGATATATAACGTAAGGTTGCGCACACTGTTATCTACCTTTTGTGCAAAATCTCTGGCATACGCCAGCTCTACGCGATTCGTATTCTCACCCAATGGATGTACATTCTCCAGCTCAAGTGAACACTTCATTTCCATCACACTTTTCTTCACTCCATGTTGATCCGAACTCGCCCGCTGTTCCCCATTCCCGCTTAGCTCAGATGTGATCCAACGAACCAGGTCGCTATAATGCACCGCTTCCCCGCCAGATTCCATGCTGAGGTATTCATGCTCCCCCATGGCAGAGTAATAAGACAAGCGTCCTGTCACCTTCACCCTACTAGCTTGAAAAGTAACAGTGTACGACAGCGTGTTCGGATTAATCCGAATATCGCTTTCCTTCTCTAGCGCAAGCTCACGGATGTAACAGTTCAACAGCAGTTTGCACGAATGTTCATGGGCCTGTTGCTCAGCCTCAGACCGGAGCTTGTTTTCCATCTCGAACAATGATGCCAACCTTCTTTCGGGTTATAAGTAAGACCAGGGGAAGTGTAAGCAGTATGGCGCAGCCAAGTCCGATACAGATCTCTTTGAGCGCTCCCCATTTTGCCATCTCCATGGACGTTCCTGCCCCGGCAAGCCATTGCCAACGCATATCGTAATACAGGGTCAAGCCCATCACCGCAAACGAAGAAGCCAGACGCTCAATCGTGGTTGATAACACCGACCCTTCGTGCATGTCTTCGTCCGGTAATGCTTGCAGACCAATCGCAGAAATGCTCATGCCTGACAGACCAACGCCGATTCCTCGACACGCCATGAGTATACCGATGATCCAGATTGACGCTCCCAGGGGCAGAACTGCAAACGACAAGATCGATATGGATACCAACAATGTGCCCCAAGCGATAAAATGCATGGACCGACCGCGATCCAGCAAGCTACCGCCAATCCACATGAACAGACTTGTACAGATCGATAAGGGAATGAACAGTGCACCGGACAGGGCCGGTGACAGGTGGAAGACGTCCTGGAACAATAGTGGCAATGCAAAGATCACGCCAAACATGACACAATCCTGAATCGTCGAGATCAATACGGTCAGTGGAAAGACGGCATTACGTCGCAGTAACTGGTACCGGATAAGTGGTTCCTTCCGACCGTTCTCGGTCTGGACAAAACGAATGAGCAACACCACACCGAGCGCAATCAGCAGCCAAGGTACCCATACTGCCACGACAGGACTTGCGTACAACTGTACTCCCAGACTAAGAGCACCTACCGCGCAGATCAGCAGCATGACACTGGATGGATGCCATTTTTTCCTGCGGGCAGGGATATAGGTCTGAATGACTCGACCGCAGCCGATCAACGAGAATATAGCCAGTGGCACATTGAGCCAGAACAACATTTCAAGCCGTCCATACTGAATGATGAATCCACCCAGCGTAGGCCCGGCAGCCGGAGCCAGCATAAGCAGCAAGCCCCACGCTCCTGTAATTCGTCCCCTTACCTCCGGTCCGTAGACATCAAACAGCAGCACAAGTGATAACGGAATCATCAGCCCCGCGGCAACGCCATGCATGAAACGAACCAGCAACAGTACCTCAATAGAGTGATAAAACAACGCACCTGCCACCGAGAACAGTCCATAGATGCTGATGCCCAACATATACGTCTGCTTACGCCCCAGTCGGTCCACAATCAGGGAAGCCAGCGGCATTGTTAACGTCATAGCCAGCATGTACAAGGCAATGATCCACCCTCCTGCTGTCGTAGAAATCTGATAATATTGCACAAAATAAGGCAGCAGCAGGTTAAATGCACTGTTGGTCAGTACCAGCGAAAAAGCACCGATCAGAATCGCGAGTAATACTGCATGCCTCTTCATCAGGGAAAGCTTCAGCATGCGGCTGTTGCTAAGGCAATCGCTTCAGCTACCGACTTCTCAAAGATCGCAAGGATTGCACCCGATTCTTGCTCCGTAATATTCAGCGGCGGCAGAAAACGAACAACAGCTGAATGACGCCCGCCCAGTTCCACAATTAATCCATTCTTGAAACATTCACGCTGAATAGACTCAGCCAGCGCACCATTAGGCAGATAATGTCCCAGACGATCCTTCCGTCCTGTTGGATCCACCACTTCAACGCCGATCATTAGTCCTCTGCCTCGCACGTCACCAATCTCTGCATACCGCTCTTTCATTGCATTCAGTTGATTCATGAACTGCTCACTGCGCAGATGCACGTTGTGTAAGACATCCTGTTCCCGAATATAACGAAGTGTAGCAAGTCCCGCTGCCATGGCGAGCTGATTGCCACGGAACGTGCCTGTATGTGCACCAGGCTGCCATTGGTCCAGCTCTTCTTTGTAGATGACAACAGACATCGGCAAACTTCCGCCAACTGCTTTGGAGCAGACAATTACATCGGGTATGATTCCGGCATGTTCAAATGAAAACATCCGGCCTGTCCGTCCAATGCCTGTCTGCACTTCGTCGATGATGAGCGGAATATTTCGCTCTGCTGTGATTCGACGCAGCTCCCTCAGCCATTCAATGTCTGCCGGAATCGCCCCGCCTTCACCCTGCACCGTCTCCACAATGACCCCACACGGTGCCGCAATACCGCTCTCGCAATCATCGAGCAAGTTCTCGATATACTGTGCGCTTAACCGGGCCGTCATGCCTTCACCAACACCAAATGGGCAACGGTATTCATAAGGAAACGGCAGGAAATGAACATCGGGCAGCAGGCTTTGCAGATGTTGTTTCTTGCTCAGGTTGCCACTCATCGACATTGTCGCTTGGGTCGAACCGTGATAACCTCCCTGAAAGGCAAGAATAGACTTGCCACCTGTAGCATGTTTGACCAGCTTAATGGCTGCTTCAACTGCATCGGCCCCCGTTGGACCACAGAACTGGATTTTGGCTTTATCTCGCATCTCTGCCGGAAGAATGGAGAATAGTTCTTGCATATATGAAAGCTTCAGCGGCGTTGCCAGATCCAGTGTATGAAGAGGAATCTGCTGATCTAGAACATCGCGAATGGCGTTGACCACCGTGTCATGGTTATGCCCCAGCGCCAATGTTCCTGCCCCAGCCAGGCAGTCGTAGAATACGCGGCCTTCCGTATCGGTAATCTTCACCCCATGGGCCTTGTTAATGACAAGCGGGAAATGTCTCGGGTACGATCTTGCATTGGATTCCTTCTCATTTTGCATCTTCAGATATTCCGTCTGCACCTCTACTGACATAGCCCTCTAACGCTCCTTATAATCGATTCAGGCTGAACCTACTGCCTGTGATTCTTGTTCTACATTTTGCATATGACATGGTATTGGTTCAAAATCATGGTGAGGTCCGAATTAAATGATGGTATCCGTTATCTGTCATCCGTCATATATTGTCATCTATACGTTGTTATAAGCTATATATCTTATATTCAAGTTGCTCCTGACACAGGTATTCCAGGTATAACCGAACCACATCACGAGTTGTTCCACCATGGGGAAAGACGTGGTGTGTCAGATCTGGCAAGGCGTTCACTTCCAGGATGCCTCCCTGATCTCTGGAGATCGGGGTGCGGATATCACAACAACGAACATCGACTCCTGCTACATCGATCTGAAGAGTCTTTGCCGCCTGAATGATCATTCGGGCATTTTCGGGATGAATGATTTCGGTACAATCCTTGTAGAATTCACTGATTTTTCCGGCGGCAGAATTGCGGAGATCGTATAGCTCGATTTCTTTTCCCGCGGCAGGAACTTCATCCAGTGTTGTCCCTTGTGCATGTAATACCTCCAGCAGTCGTTCCGTTTCTGCATTAACCTCGGGAAATGCTTCATACTCCCCAATGGGTGTCATCTCGATTCGTTCCTGATTCAACTGCTCAATTAACGCCCGAACGGTTGAAGTTCCGTCTCCCTCAACATAGACAGGCCGATACTGGTTCACAGCCGCCACTTCACCGTTAATGATCAGCACTCTGTAATCAATCCCGGTCACATATTGCTGTAACATAATGCTGCTGCCATGGACACTCGCAAGACGAATGGCTTCCTCCAGTTCATCTGCGGTACGCACATCCAGCGTCACGCCGATGCTACTGCTCGCATCCAGTGGTTTCACTACAATAGAGCCGTATCTATTCAGAAAAGCTACTGCTTCGCTTCCCATCTCCGGGATCACGATAAATGACGGTACAGGCATTCCCTGTTCATGCAATAACATATTACATGCCTGCTTGTTCTTGGCGAGCAGTCCAGCGATTAACGGCAGACGATGAGATCTGGTTTTGTTAATGATGATCTCTTGGTCCCCTACAGACAGCTTCAGGAAATCTTCGCATCCCTCAAGAAGTGGCTCACAGGTGATGCCCATTTCTCTCGCTTTGCTTATAATGAGTCGGTTTTGCAGATTATGAATCCCTTTCGGAAACACTGAAAATCCTCCTCGATCGAATGAAGGTACTCGCACCTATATAAGTTGAATACTGTTTTTACACGAAATCACTGCGCGGTCAGAACCATCTTCCGATCGCTGTTATCCCCAGATTTTTTTGAATCCCTTTACAAAGGGAAAATCCGGTGATAAAGGCGCACGCTACGCTTCTTCAGATCTGTTCTGCCCCCTCCGTTAACGTGTGAAATTTGAATTAAACTTATATAGCTCATACTTTCATCAATTTTTATTGTAGTTTTATATTGATAATGATTATCAATATCATATAAAATCTATTTTATGGCAATTCGAGTTATTTTGTCAATAATAAACTTTTAAGGAAAAAATAAGATTTGTTTTGGCTTGGGTTTATGTCGGCGTGGTTTGGTTACATTCGAATAACAGATACAACAAATAGGGCAAGCTCTGGATCAGGATGAAACTGAGAGCTTGCCTGTTCCTGTTATCTACATTGAATGTAGAAGAGTTGACGTGAAGGCTTGAAGAATAAGGATATAACTTGAATAATTCGTTGATTTCATTATTGAAGTAATCGTGGAGCATGTAGCCAAATACTTAATGGTTTAAATTGAGACAGGCCAGACATTAATCCTCGGGATCTCCGTCAGCCGATACCCCGCAGCCAAAGTCTGCATCTCCTGATCCTCAAGCCAGTTGTGTATAACGCTGTTCTCCATTCAGCTTCCTTCCCCTTCCATGCGGGATACAGGTTGGTGTACCGAACAGTGGATCAACTGCAATCTCACACTCCATCTGGAAGACTTTACGGACCATCTCCTGTGTAACAATATCTTCCGGTTTACCTTCTGCGTAGATGGACTTGTTGTGAACAGCCACAATGTGATGCGCATAACGACATGCCAGATTCAGATCATGAAGTACCATAACAATCGTGCGTCCTTCCCGTTCGTTCAACTCAAACAACAGATCGAGGATATCAATCTGATGTGTCATATCCAGATAGGTTGTAGGTTCATCCAATAGCAGCGTTTCGGTACCCTGCGCAAGTGTCATCGCAATCCAGGCACGCTGACGCTGTCCACCGGACAATGCATCCACAGGTCGATCCGCGAGTTCTGTCAGATGTGTGGACTCCAGTGCCAGCTTGACCATACGCTCATCCTCACGAGACCATTGCTTCAGCCATGTTTGATGTGGATAACGTCCTTGCTTGACCAGTTGGCTCACTGTCAATCCTTCTGGAGCGGTCGGACCCTGCGGCAAGATGGACATGCGCCTTGAAATCTCCTTGGTCGGCAGCTTTGCAATCTCTTCGCCATCCAGCAGCACCGAACCGGAGCTGGATTTCAGCAACCGGGCCATCGTACGCAACAGCGTAGATTTGCCACAGCCGTTGCTGCCAATGAGGACGGTAATCTGTCCCTTGGGAATGGTCAGGTTCAAATTTTCAATAATGGGATCTGCTCCATAGGAGATCGTAAGCTCCTTGGCTTCCAGAATACTCACAGCTCTCTCCTCCTCAAAACTGATTTCGATTCTTGAACAACAAATACAGGAAAAATGGTGCGCCTACGCCTGCGGTGAATACCCCTGCGGGAACATCCAGCGGTAGAAAGGCAGTGCGGGCAATCAGATCTGCCGCAAATACAAGCAGAGCACCAACCAGTCCAGACACAATCAGCATACTGCCAAACATCCGTCCAACCAGCTTTCGGGCAATATGTGGAGCGATCAAGCCTACAAAACCAATGGTTCCGGCAACCGCAACGGCGATTCCCGCCAGCAGTACACTGCATAACAACAACGCTGAACGATGCCGCTGTACAGTTACACCCAGCCCTGTGGCCAGATCATCCCCGAACTCCTGTGCATTCAGGCTGCGAGCGAACCAGATCGCCAGCGGTATAACAATTACGATAACCGGTAAAATCGTTCGGACATCGGTCCACGATGCTCCGTATACACTTCCTGTCAGCCAGATATAGGCTTGACCTGCCGTGTAGAACGGACTCAGAATCAGCATAAAGGTCGTTCCAGCTCCGGTAATGGCTGACACTCCAATTCCGATCAGCACCAGACGGATCGGACTGACTCCCTTTTTCCAGGCAAGCACATAGATGATCAAAGCCGTCACAATTGCGCCAGCGATGGCGAACAATGGCAACAACTTGATACTTACCGCTCCACCTAACAGCGTAACAAAACCTACAGCTGCAACGGCCGCGCCGCCGGTGATGCCGATGACATCCGGTGAGGCCAGCGGATTACGGATAATGCCTTGCAGAAGTGCGCCTGACATACCGAGGGCTGCTCCTACGAGCAGAGATAATAACACCCGTGGCAGTCTTAAGGTCAGCACGACGAAGTCATGCTCTCCTGCATTCAGACCAAATATCGTTCTGAGCACATCCAGCGGAGAAATAAAGTCACTGCCTACACTGGTACCGACCACTCCTGCCATCAGGAACAAGAGGATACATATACCGATGACAAGTAATGATTTTCGTTCCATTTGCACTGAGACAGTGTCTTTTTTGTTGCGAAAAGTCAACACCTTCCTCATATCTTCGTCACCCCCTTGCGGGCAATATACACGAAGAAGGGTCCGCCAATCAGTGCAGTCATGACACCGAGTGGAACTTCCTGCGGCATGATCACCAACCTTGCAACCACATCCGCGGACAGTAGCAGAATCGCTCCCCCTACAATAGAGTAAGGAACGAGCCAGCGGTAATCATTTCCCACCAGTGCACGCATGATATGCGGGACAACCAGACCGACAAGACCGATTGAACCGGCTACGGCAACCGAACCACCCGCCAGCAATACCGTAACAATTCCCATGAGCACCTTGACTAGAAGTACATTCTGTCCCATGCCTTTGGCGATATCGTCACCCGTCAACAGCAGATTGATGGCTCTGCCCATGAACAAAGAGACAATAGCTGCGGCTGTCATGTACGGCAGAACAGGATATAACATATCCAATGTCCGACCACTTACTGAACCGGCAAGCCAGAACAGTACATCCTGCAATCCGGTTCCATCCAGCACCAGAATGGCCTGTGTGAACGAGGCAAATAACGCGGAGATTGCCGTCCCTGCCAGTACAATCTTGATCGGTGTCAGGCCATCACGACCGAGGGAACCTAGCCCATATACAATTGCCGCGGCTACAGCAGCCCCTGCAAAACCAAACCACATCATGGTGGTGAGCGAAGATACGGACAATACAACAATGGCAATAACAATAAAAAAGATCGCACCAGAATTAATTCCGAACACACTCGGTGATGCCAGCGGGTTACGTGTCAATGCCTGCATCAGCCCACCCGCCACGGCCAAACTTGCTCCTACAACAGCAGCAATAACTGTACGTGGCAACCGTTCCGTCAGCAGAACCACATGTTCCACAGAACTCTCGTCATAGAATTGCAGTGCTTCCCATGCCATCTGAAACGTGATATGCGTACGTCCCAGAATCATACTGGCTAGGCAAGCAAGTAGAAGTAATATGAATAAACCAACCAGTCCATAGATCTTGGCGCTTGCCTTTGTAAAAAGGGGAAACATACTCTCACTCTTTCATCTGTAAAATGATAAAAGACCTGCCTGCCCATACACTTCGTTAACGAATGTTCTGGTGCATGGCAGGTCCTGCTCCTGTTAGTTAGTTCAGGTTGAACTGCTTATATAGATCGTCCAGCATCATGTTGGCCGATGTGTATCCACCTGCCATGTTCCAGGCCACTTCATCGACCTGAACCAGTTGGTTGTTTTTGACTGCATCAAGGTTTTTCCACAGTGGACTGCTGGTCCAATCATCATAATTTTTCTGAATGGCATCTGTTTCTGTGCCTGAATTGAAGTTGAAGATCATGTCTGCATTCATATCTGGAATGTTTTCTTTGGAAGTCAATTCAACTCCCCATGTGTCTGCGTCATGTCCGGCAGGTCTGGTGAACCCAAGTTCATTCAGAATCTTACCTGCATATCCCATGTAGAAAATACGAACTTGATCGGCTCTAAAGTTCGTGATGGTTGCTTCAATTGGCAGACGATCCCCCATTTTCTCTTTGAAATCAGCTACACGGCCATCCCAATCAGACAACAATTTATCCGATTGCTCAACCCTATTCATCGCTTCCCCAACAGTTTTCACCGTTTCTTTCCAGTCAAAAAGCGTCTCCGTCACTACCGTTGGTGCGATCTGCGACAGTTGCTCATAGATCTCTTCATGTCTGATCTTCGTAGCAATAATCAAGTCGGGTTTCAACTTGTTGATCTCTTCCAGATTGGGTTGCGATTCCTGTCCTACTTGTGGAACTCCGTCCAGATCTGCTCTCAGATATTCATAGACTGGCTGCTGAACCCAGGATTCCACCACGCCTGTCGGTTTCACGCCAAGTGCAACAACGACATCATTCGCACCCTGGAACAGTGTCACGATCTTTTGCGGGGTTCCCTTGATTGTGGTTTCGCCCATGGCATGTTTGATCACTCGGGTCTGATCTTCAGTCGCACTGGCAGTTGTATCACTTTCATTATTGTTCTCATTGCTGCTTGCAGCTTGGCTGGACGTATTCGTTGTCTCGGCACTTCCACCCGAAGCACAACCAGCAAGTAATGAAATCATCAGAATAAGTGCTGCATAAATGTATAGCTTTTTCTTTACTTTATACATGAAATCCGTCTCCCCTTTTTTATCTAAATGATATTGAATCTCATTATCAATTGTATTGTAATGGAGATGAAATCATTATACAAGCATTTTATTTGGAATAACTTCTCACTCCCTGTCGAACTCTGTAACTTCATAAAACAACATTAAATAAAGATAAATTAACTAAACCAATACAATATATATCGATACAATACGCCTCCACACAAACCATATATGTAATTTTTTTCTTACCTACGAAATATACAAATCTCTCTTTTTACTTTTAGTTTCATCTAATACATGTCCTTTTTGCTAGTGACTCATTATTCATTCATATGCGTTTGACTGATGAATTTACTGTAAAACAATTCCTGTAATTTCTTGTTGTACTATGTTAGATTATCCATTGGAATAAAATCACATCTATAGATAGGGGATATTAACACGTGAAGAAATCATGGGTACTATCAATCATTATGAGTTTTGTCTTGCTCGGCGGGGTGTTCGCACCTGTAGGGTCCTATGCCGCTGCTGCGGATGACTCAACCACTACATATTCGGAAGACGAATACTATGAAGAAATTGACACATCAGAACAAGAACCGATCCCTACAGTCGAAGAAGAAGATTTCCTGGGCTACCTTGATCAGTTGGATATGGCATCGGTATATGAGGAGAGAGCCTTCAATGCTTTGGGAGGTGGATTTTACATCACATCATCCAATCGCAAGTCCGTTTTCCTGAAACTGACCAATACAGCGATTCCTAACTACACCAAATATGTATCCAAGCTGAAGATGATCAAACCGCAAAATGCGGAATTGCAAAAAATCCATGCCAACTTGATCAAAGGTAGCTATACACAGCTGGAAGGATTCCAACTCGCTAAAAAATCTGTCTCCAAAACAACGGTAAACAGCGCTGTCCTGAAACAAGCCAATGCCAAAATTGCTACCGGCAAGAAAAATATCGAGAAATTTCACAAAGAATTCTCTGCATACGCCAATAAACTTGGATTTGATTTATAAAAAACAGTAATTGCAGATATGCGTCCTACATTTCGAATAAAACAATTTGAAATTTAAGGAAAAAAAGTGTTTTCTTTTGCTGCGTTAGTTCGTATAATAGCACTATAATCAAAAGGCTATGCTGCCGAAAGGTACAACCTCGTGAACAATTGAGGTTGTGCCTTTTTTTGCGTTTAATGGCCACTTTTATCTAAATTTCATCATCTGACGAGGAGTGATTTACATGATTATTGAAGCCGTTTACCATCGCCCCAAACTCAATTGGTCCTATGCGTATGACCGCTCGACCATGCACCTCCGACTTCGGTCCAAACGTGGGGACCTGGATGCGGTGATTGCGATTACGGGAGACAAATATGCCTGGGATCGGACGATCACACACATCCCCATGCATATCTTTGCCCGGGATGAAATGTTCGATTATTGGGAAGCTGAGACTTCACCTCCCTATCGCCGATTACGGTATGGTTTCCAACTGATTCAAGGAGAGGAATCGGTCTGGATGACGGAGCGCGGATTCGAGCAGGCGCTGCCTGATCATCCGCTCGAATTCTTTGATTTTCCATTTATGAATCCAGTCGACATTTTTGAACCGCCTGCCTGGGTTAAGGACGCTGTGTTTTATCAGATTTTCCCTGAACGTTATGCCAATGGTGATCCATCCCTCAGTCCCAAAAATGCTGAACCCTGGGGAGGAGAACCTACACCGGTGAACTTCTTCGGCGGCGATCTCCAAGGTGTGCTGGATCATCTAGATCATATAAGTCAGCTCGGCATCAATGCCATTTATTTCTGTCCGTTGTTTGAGGCCACTACGAATCACAAATACAATACAGGCGATTACATGAAGGTTGATCCTCACTTTGGTACCAATGAACAGTTCAAAGCGTTCGTGGACGCCTGTCATCAGCGCGGCATACGCGTTGTTCTGGATGCGGTATTCAATCATTCCGGCAGAGAGTTCCCTCCTTTTGTAGATGTCATGAAGAACGGTCCCTCTTCCCCCTACGCAGATTGGTTCTATATCAAGGACTGGCCGCCGCGTGTGGAGGATGGCATACCGACTTATGACACCTTTGCCTTTGAACCGCTCATGCCGAAACTGAACACGGAACACCCTGAAGTGAAGGCATACCTATTAGAGGTAGGACGTTTCTGGATTGAGGAGATGGACATTGACGGATGGCGGCTCGATGTGGCGAATGAGGTGGATCATCAGTTCTGGCGCGCATTCCGTCAGACGGTAAAAGCCATTAAACCTGACGCCTATCTGCTCGGTGAGATCTGGCATGATTCGCTCATGTGGCTTCAGGGAGACCAGTTCGATGCCGTGATGAATTATCCGTTTACCAATTCGGTATTGGACTATACGGTGCATGGCAAGCTCGATGGACTTGGATTCGCAAATGAGATCGGCAAACTGCTTGCAGCCTATTCACAGCCTGTAACGGAAGCCGCCTTCAATCTGCTCGGAAGTCATGATACCCCCAGACTGCTGACCTTATGTGATGGAGACGAGCGCAAGATGAAACTTGCCGTTACGTTACTGCTTACGTATCCAGGTGTGCCATGTATCTATTATGGAGACGAAGTGGGACTTGATGGAGGATATGATCCGGGTTGCCGCAAGTGTATGGAGTGGGATGAGACCAAGCAGAATCGCGAGCTTCTGGAATTCTTCACCCGTACGATTTCCCTTCGCAAACAGCACCCTGCCCTGCGCAGCACGGAACTGAAGATTGTATATGCAAAAGCCGGAGACCCTTGTCTTGCCATCGAACGATTGGATTCGCATACGGGAGAGCGCATGCTTCTTGTTCTTAATGCGGGTGATGAACCATGCACCCTTGAACTCCCCTTGGGAGATCGTAACATCTGGCGAAATCTGTTCACATCAAACACCGTGGAAGCTCGGCAAAATAAACTGACCCTCGATCTGGAAGCATACGGATTCTCCCTGATGCAACTTGAGGTTAAACAACCAGCTGAGGCCTGAGATAAATACATCTAACAAGGGAAAATAACTTCAAAGGGCTGTCCTCCAGGTCATATTTACGACCAAGGACAGCCTCTTCTGTATCTTATACGTCATATCCTAACGAACCCAGCACACCTTATTCGCTTCATTATACGCGGGTTAAATGCCTAACGAATCAGAGAGACCTTATTTCGTCCAATACGTCGATTTTCGAGACCAGAAGCCGTATTTTTGAAGCAATAACGTTACTGAGATTCGTTAGGTTTTACTTTTCTTGATTATCCCCTCAATACGATGTTTGAGGTTCGTTAGCGATACCGATTCAAGCAAGATGATACTCTTCGAGGCAGCGACCTATTTCCCAGCCGAGGCGAAGGGTGTCGAAGTCATTGGTTTTCGTATTTTCTTCATTCTTGAACTTACGAGCGCTCCCTGTGTAATTACAATTTTCTGCGGAATCTTGTATGAAGGCAGCTTGTCCTGACAATATTCCCAGATGGATCGCCGCAGATCAGTGAGAGTACATTCTGTAGCCAGCCGGATCGTCACTTTCACCCTCTGACCCGTGATACCACTCTGTTCTCCCGAAACTACGGCCGCTTCAATACATTCCATCTCTTCCAGAACACCCTCGACCTCGGCAGGATACACTTTCCGTCCCCCTACATTAATAATCTCGGAACGACGTCCCAGAATACGAATGTACCCCTGCTCCAGCACGGCTTCATCCCCTGTACGTAACCACCCGTCCTCTGTAAAAGGTGAAGGTGCATTCAAATATCCAATCATCGCGGTTTCCGTGTGAATCTGCAATTCTCCTTCCACCACCCGGTACTTGACCCCTTCGTCTTGAATGGAAAACAGCAACGAGCCTGGCTCTTTGGAGCGGGTTGGCAGAATGCCAAGTTCAGACATGCCATAGGCTTGTATTGTCCTTAGTTGTGGAAATCTCCGGTTCCAGGCTGCCAGTACGGATTCAGGCATCACTTCCGATCCGTATGACACAACCTCGAGACTCGACAGATCATACCCCTCATCATTTCTACCCAGTAGCAACAGATTCATAAATGTTGGAGAGACCGGAAGAGCCTGCACACGAAACTTCTCAATCGTTCGGCACACTTCTTCGGGAGATCGATCTGCAATGATACAGAGACAGCCCCCACTGGACAGGGATTGTAGCATTGTATTCACACCGCCGATATGATCAAACATCATAAAAGGAATCGTTCGCAAAGGCCGAACCTGCCGCCGAAAACCATGTAACAGCCGATCTGCACGATGCACAGTCGCTTTACTCACTCCGGTTGATCCGGATGAAAAGAGTACAAGTCCGCCTACGCCTACTTGTGCCAGCGAGGATAACAACACAGGAACCTCTCCAGATAATTCACATGTTTGCCGAATGCACAACTTGCCTTCTTCAACGCCCAAACGCCACTTCACCTGTGCCAGCTGGATATATTCCTCTCGTTTGGCTTCAACCAGGTTCCGATCCATGGGGAGCACGATACACCCTTGTCCGAGCAAAGCAACCAATGCTGCCGCTGCATAGGGAGAATAATCTTCCTCCAGCGTTACAAGTTGCCCAGTCAGCTTTTCTGCTGTAATCCACTTACTCATGATGCCAACCTGTTCCAGCAGCCACCGATAGCTGTACTCCTGATCTTTCCAGATCAGCGCAGGTTGCTGTCCCTGTTCCGCGAATCGTTCAAGCAAGAATTGGTTCAACATCTTGCATCCTCCTTACCGTCAGGCGCCCATTGCTGTGCGAGATAATCAACAAGTGAATCCACGGTCTGATATGGGCTTTCCGGCATGGAAGCAGTAGCCATCTCCGCCAGTGCGGCTCCCATCCCCGTTCCCCATCGATCTTCGATTCCCTGCTCTACCACTGCAAGCAATGACACGAGTTCCAGCGAATCCAGTTGCCCACTTCGTCCGTACAGTGGAGCGTTACCACCCTCACCAAGTGGAATCGTTGTATTATGGTACGCGTTTAACTCCCGGCAACTATCCAATACGATACGGAGCAAATCCTCCCTGTGTTCTTGTCCAATCATTAACACGGCCTGACGTGGGAAGCAATCTGCCTGAGGTATGGACTGTCGAAGTGACTCATACCATTGCCATTCATCGGTGACCAACATTTTAATTACACTTGTTAGCTGTACTTTCCACTGCTCACGCTGCTTTATCCGACTGACCTGAAGCATATTATAGGCCTTCTCCCAACGTACAATGATCTCGCTGAATTCTCTCGCATATTGATCAAATGGAGAACCGAGCCATAAGACAGACTCCTGAAGAAGATCTCGAAGAAAATATCGACTCCATCGCATATCAAACAGCAGACCCGATATTAACATTTCATTGGCCTGATCCCCTTCATTCGCCCCACGCAGTGCATCTAAGAGTCGCAGAGACACCACATGTCCAAAATGAAAATTCCGCTCTCCTTGCGTAATCGTCCGGCCTGTCAGAAATTCTTCAATCTGCGTTGTTAACGCCTGGATCAACATGTCTCGGTAACCGTCAGAGTCCAGCTTCGCAGTCGCCCGAATGTCCATGGTTCCATACGTTCGGAGTTCTTCTTTGCGTTTGGCCTGCGCAAGCTCAGGTATGCTTTGGTTACCTTTCCAGAAGTCATGAAAGGCCCTTTGAGTAACCTTTCCCTTATACTTGGAGGGCACGGGATCGTAGACGTGAACATGCTCATCTTCCAAACCATATACAGCAATCCAATGGTCTACCAGATGTAGTCGGGAGCCCTGCTTCACATGTTTGCGAATGTACTCGGGATTCTGATAATCCTCACAGTAAGGCAGGTGATAACTGGTTCCTGTAGCCAAAAAAAGCCCACCTTCGCCAATATACTGCCGGATCTGCGTCTTGCCTTCTTCGAAGCTGTCCAGCTGTCGCTGACCATATATCTCCCAGATCGGCTCTACATAATCCAGTTTGTGAAAATAAGGCTTCACCAGTCCGTTATCCCCGCACGAAGGAAGGCTGTACAACCGACTTGCCGCCAGCAGTGCAAGACTTGTGATGGATCCTTGTCGATGGAGCACTTCATGAATCAGAGGAAAATTGCAGGGATAATAATAAGGAATGTCCAACACTGGAGCGAATGAAGGAATGATCATTTTGGGCCTCCTGTTCCCGTTTTGGCTGACGTACCGCCCCAGGATTGGATTAGGTAATGCACAGACATATCATCTGTCGCTCGAAATACCCGATTGGCAATAGGTTTGCCATCCACATCGGTCTCGAAACGACGGAAACCGCGAGTAAACCGGAAGGAGAACCCACTATCTCGCGTGACTTGATAACAACCTTCATATCGACCTTTACCAGAACGGACAAGCTTCATGCCCATCCCACCATATATCGTTTCCTCCGAGTCTTCGTCGGGAGCTACCTCTGCACGAATGCAGACCTCTACGTGAGTTGACAATTCAGGAACGACCGTATAGATGCGTGTAGCAGACAGTTCCCCCACAGTCAGCGTGATGGATGCACTTCCAATACCGACAGGAACCAACTCTCCACTCGCATGAACCTGAAGTACATTCGGGTCACTCGAAGTATAATTCCCATGCAGCAGACTCTGAACCAATCCACTCTCGTAGTGCATTTGTGCATTGATACACACGGTCATTCCACCCTCTAGTCCGATGACATCCCTTCCAAGCAGTTCGAGCGAGGAGGGCTTACCCACGTGGCCGAACATGTACAGTAACGGGAGGTGAACGCGTGCTCCCCAGTCACCTTCCTGATGGCAGGCACCCTGCTGTTCCAGAAATGCCAATTCCTCACACGATCCTACTCCGCGTTCAAGTAATTGATGAGCTACCCTTCTGACCTGAGAAGGCAGAAACAATCCTTCCATATCTCCAATATCCATCCACATTCGAACGTCGGGTACCTCTTCTGGCAAGCGATACATGTTTTCTTCCAACAGTCCGCTCTCCGATGTTTCGTCCAGCTGCACATCTACATAGAATGGCGACATCATGATCAGTTTTCCAAAAACATCCGGATTTCGCATCCCCATGTGCAATGTACAAAGCGCCGCGGCAGATGAACCTAACAGCCCGGTATTCTGATTGTCCGGGAACGTCCGGTAACGATGATCAATGATCGGCTTGAGCTCATGAATGATGAAATGCTCATAGGCGATGCCTGAACACCCCACACTCACGGCCTCTCTCTCCGGAGCGACGAAGTGATAGAATTCGTTGTGCGTGACTGGACGGACATGCGTAATGCCCACAATAATCAGTGATTCAATCTGCCCGGAGGAAATAAGACCGTCTGCTGTCTGGTCCATATTCCATGTTTCATTGCCTGGCCCGGATGGACCAAAAGCCCGCTGCCCCGCATGAACGTACAGAACCGGATAATGCCGAGCTGCCTGCTCATGGTAACCGGGCGGGAGGTACACATAAATGTTGCGGATATTGCCCAGCCGCGACGCCTGAATGCCTTCCAAACATTCGATGACAGAATGGGTACTCAACGATCATCAACCGCCTCTCTTCTCCCAATTCGACTGCATAATACAAATAACCCCGCCTCAGAAGAGACGGGGTTGTCCTAGAAAACACGTAAGTGTCCCGGGATACATAGCCCTTATATTGTGAATCTGCGAATAGTTTAAATCCCCGGACGTGCTTTTGTAAACATAAAAATAGAAAATAAATGCTCCCAAAAAAGTTATTGACATAAGATCCAATATTTCTTACGATAACGTTGTGATCATAACTCGAGGGCCATGCTTTTAAACCTGAGCGGTTTAGGACAACCCCGGTAACTCCCGAAGGAGATGCCGGGGTTGTTGGCGTGTCAAAAGGAGGGAAGTCTTCAATCCACTGCGTAACACTTCGCTGTATTGAAAGCGCTATTATTCAAGAGCCGGGTTGGTTGTTTATCTAAACTACTACATTCACGAGAAGGGTGGATTACTATGTTTCAAATGGCCAAACGTGTACTCCTCAGCACAACACTGACACTCAGTTTACTTGCAGGGGGCGCACTTCCCTATCTGCCTGCTTCAGCGATCTATGCCGATGCGGATACCGCGGTTACCAACAAGCAGAACTTTAGTACAGACGTCATCTATCAGATCTTTACAGACCGGTTCCTGGACGGCAATCCTTCCAACAATCCTACCGGAGCTGCCTACGATGCCACTTGTAGTAACCTGAAGTTGTATTGCGGAGGCGACTGGCAGGGTTTGATCAACAAAATCAACGATAACTATTTTAGCGATCTGGGCGTTACGGCACTGTGGATCTCCCAACCGGTCGAAAATATCTTCGCTACCATCAACTACGGCGGCGTGATCAACACAGCGTATCATGGCTACTGGGCACGTGATTTCAAGAAGACCAATCCGTATTTCGGAACGATGGCTGACTTTCAAAATCTGATTACGACTGCTCATGCCAAAGGCATCAAGATCGTAATTGACTTTGCACCGAACCATACGTCTCCTGCCATGGAAACCGATACATCCTTTGCAGAGAATGGCAAGTTATACGATAACGGTAATCTTGTTGGCGGATACACGAATGATACGAATGGTTACTTCCATCACAACGGCGGCTCCGATTTTTCCTCCCTGGAGAATGGTATCTACAAAAATCTCTATGACCTCGCTGACCTGAATCACAATAACAGTACCATTGATCAATATTTCAAAGATGCAATCAAGCTATGGCTTGATATGGGCGTGGACGGCATTCGTGTTGATGCGGTCAAACATATGCCCCTCGGCTGGCAAAAGAGCTGGATGTCTTCCATCTATGCACATAAACCTGTATTCACCTTTGGTGAATGGTTCCTGGGATCCGCTGCATCGGATGCGGATAACACGGAATTTGCCAATGAATCCGGGATGAGCCTGCTCGATTTTCGCTTTAATTCTGCCGTGCGTGACGTCTTCCGGGATAACACATCCAACATGTATGCTCTGGATTCGATGATTACAGGCACAGCGGCAGATTACAATCAGGTGAATGACCAAGTCACGTTCATCGACAACCATGATATGGATCGGTTCAAAACAAGTGCCGTGAACAACCGTCGTCTGGAACAAGCGCTGGCCTTCACGCTGACTTCACGCGGCGTACCTGCCATCTATTATGGTACCGAGCAGTATCTGACTGGAAACGGAGACCCTGATAATCGAGCCAAAATGCCTTCCTTCTCCAAAACAACCACTGCCTTCAACGTGATCAGCAAACTGGCCCCTCTGCGCAAATCCAATCCAGCAATCGCCTATGGCTCTACTCAGCAACGCTGGATCAATAATGATGTGTACGTTTATGAACGCAAATTTGGAAAAAGTGTAGCTGTTGTTGCGGTGAACCGTAATCTCTCCACACCAGCGAGCATTGCGAATCTAAGCACTTCACTGCCAACAGGCAACTACACCGATGTACTGGGCGGTGCACTGAACGGTAGTAACATCACTTCCACCAATGGCAACGTCTCTTCCTTCACACTGGCAGCCGGAGCAACAGCGGTATGGCAATATACAACGAGCGAAACTACACCAACGATCGGGCATGTAGGTCCGGTGATGGGCAAACCGGGTAATGTCGTTACCATTAGCGGACGTGGATTTGGCTCCACCAAAGGTACCGTATACTTCGGTACCACAGCCGTTACCGGTGCAGCGATCACATCGTGGGAAGATACACAGATCAAAGTAACGATCCCAGCGGTTGCCGCAGGCAATTATGCTGTGAAAGTAGCTGCGAACGGCGTTAACAGCAATGCGTATAACAACTTTACCATCCTTACGGGTGATCAGGTCACTGTACGATTTGTCATTAACAATGCGTCCACCACACTGGGTCAGAACATCTATCTAACAGGTAATGTTGCAGAACTGGGCAACTGGAGTACGGGCACAACAGCTATTGGCCCTGCTTTCAATCAGGTTATCCACGCCTACCCAACTTGGTACTATGATGTGAGTGTGCCAGCCGGGAAACAACTGGAGTTCAAATTCTTCAAGAAAAATGGGGCAACCATTACGTGGGAAGGTGGTTCCAACCACACGTTCACCACACCAACCAGCGGTACAGCCACAGTCAATGTAAACTGGCAATAGGATATTCAGTCCACAAGGTAACCCGGAGTTACGCTAACGCAGCGTATGCTCCGGGTTTTGCTGTACCTAGCGAGCTTGCTTAGATTGCTTCTATCCTCTCTCTGTTGAATGTGTACATGTGGGTTCAATTCATATCATTTTGATGTATCATACATGTCATTGATAGGTTCGGATCGACTTCAATGTTGTAGCGGCCAGAATACCTGTCGCCAGCAGTAATATGCCCACGCCTTGCAGCACAGAAGCTGCCCCCCATTGATCTGCCAATACGGAAACAACCGTCAATCCCAGAATAGGCGCTGTACTGGTGATTGTTCCAACTACACCATAGACCCTTCCTTGCAGCTCGTCTGGAACGGCTGTCCTCAGCATAATCTGGGTGAGCATCGTACAGCAGGCGAACATCGCACCTCCGCCCACGATGAACGGCAACGCCATGATTGGTGAGGATACATTCGCCAAAAAAATATAAAGCGGCCCTAATACAATCAGACCGATAAATACCCATCTCCCTCTTTGCTTCAATCGTTTTCCCGAAGCAATCAACAGCGCAGAGCCAATCATGTATCCCAGCGGAATACAGGTCTCAATTAATCCAAACTGTACCGGATTTGCCTCCCATACCTTGACCGCCATCACTTGAACCAGCATCATCGCAGACATGAAAAACAAAATCAGCACGGGATTGAGCAATACGATGGATCGAATCAGACGATTCCGATAGATGTAGCCAAACGAACTGCGCCACTCCTGAGCAAACGTGGTCTGTTGACTAACGGATCGCTGCACCTCTGGAAAGCGGCCCGCCATCACTACATATACTGCAGACAACAGGAAGGTTGCCCCTGTAATTAATATGGCAATGAATCCGCCAAATGCAGCAACAGCCACTCCCGCTGCGGCTAGTCCACTGATCCGGGCAAGATTATCTACCATATGAATGGTTCCGGTTGCTTGTTGAATATGCTCCCTGCCTACCATACTTGCTACAGAGGCGTGGAATGCAGGGGCCTGAAAAAGACTTGAAAACATGGATAGCGAAAGCAACAACAGCACCACCGGGAACGGCGCATGCCAACCGAACAAGCTAATCGCAATCATTATAGCCATTACGCCCCGAAATACATCCGAGGCCAGCATCAGCTTCCTGCGATCCAATCGGTCTGCAACCGTACCCGCCACCGATCCAAACAGAAAACTGACGGCCATATTGCAGATCTGTACGGCTGCCATGCTCTTTGCACTCCCCGTGGTCTGTAACACCCACAGGCTGATCGCAATCCCATTGAAGCAATCCCCGAAGACCGAGATCCCGTAGCCGTACAATATCCTCCGAAAGGTAACATTACGCCAAAGTGTTGTTCGAGCTATAGTATTATGCAATGCAGCTTGTCCATCTTGGTATCCGATAATCTCGGGCTCACTGGATGGTATCATGCCCATACATCACGTTCCTCCCTAATCATGATTCGAGCCCATGCAGAACCAGGCACTTCCGCAGCATTGCCAGTCGATAAAGACATGACATCACGGAAGTGCCTGGTTGGCGTGCCGCAGGTATCGCGGCTGACTATGCTGTTATGGCACAGGATTACCCTTTCGAAGCTCCTGCCGTCAGACCCTGAACCAGGAATCGTTGCAGGAAAACAAACAGCAGGGTAATTGGAATAGCAATCAAAACCGCCCCCGCAGCAAACATCGTAAAATTACTGTCCTGATAACGGTTGACCAGATCCCACATGCCTACCGCAAGGGTCCAGTTCTCTTTCGTCCGCAGCACCAGCCGGGCGAAGATAAAGTCCATCCACGCACCGGTGAAACTGGTTAGTGCCACATAAGTCAGCATTGGTTTGGATAAGGGCAGAATGATGCTGGTGAATACTCGCAGGTGACTCGCACCATCCATGCGCGCCGCTTCGTCTAGGCTGCGCGGGATGGTGTCAAAGAAACCTTTGACGATAAATCCGCCCAGTACCGCTCCTGATGAATAGACCAGGATGAGCGCAGCATGGGTGTCGAGCAATTTAATTTGCAGCAAAATGATATAGATTGCAATCATGCTCATGAAACTCGGGAACATCCCGAGGATCAGCATGGTGGAGAGAATCGTTTTACGTCCACGGAAGCGGAAGCGGGACAGGGCATACATCCCAAGTGTCACCATCAACGTGGAGAAGATCATCGTGAAAAAGGCAATTTTCAGCGTATTCATATACCATCTGCCGTACATAAAGGACGGGTTATTGAACAGCTCACCGTAATGAGTAAGCGTGAATGCTTCTGGCCATAACCGTTCACTAAACAATGCCGCGCCAGGTCTCAGAGAAGAGAGAAAGATCCAGAGCACCGGGTAGATGGAGACAACGGCGATGATCAGCAACAGCACATAACTCAGGGCCAAACGCAGCGGATTATTACGTGTCTTCATTGAATCATGTCCTCCTCCTTGAATGATTTGGAGCGGCGGAAGTTCCAGATAGAGAATGAAGCGATAATAAGGAAGATGATAATGCCTACCGCTGATGCCATGTTGAATTTGTTATTGTCGAGTGTGAGCTTGTAGAGCCAGGTCACCAGCAGGTCCGTGGCCCCTGCGTACTGGTAGTCTCCCCGCAATGGATTCCCGTTGGTCAGCAGGAAGATGACATTGAAGTTGTTGAAATTTCCGGCGAACTGCATGATGAGTACCGGAGTTGTGGCAAAAAGAATGAACGGCATCGTAATGATCCGGAATTTCTGAAACGCAGATGCTCCGTCCACTTCGGCAGCCTCGTAGAGATCACGAGGGATGGCCGTCAATACACCCAGAATCAACACCATACTGACCGGAATACCGATCCACATGTTGACGACAATAACGGTGACCTTGGCCCAGAACGGATCTGTCAGCCAGGGTAATCCCTCCAGCCCAAATGCTCTCATGTACGTATTAATTGGACCAAACTGACCATTGAACAGATTACGCATGAGCAGCAAGGAGATGATCTGCGGGATGGCATAAGGCAGAATAAAAATGGTCCGCCACAGCTTTTTGAAGCGTATGCCCCTCTGTTCAATCAACAGTGCCACAAGTACGCCGCCAAAATAGGTGGTGACTGTAGCCAAAATGGCCCAGATGACCGTCCAAGTGAGTACACCGTAGAATGTCTGGCTCCAGGATTTCAATTGAATCAGATCACTGAACGTCTTGAAGCCCACCCAGTCCACGAGTTTGGCTGGCGGAATATGATCCGGGGCCGAATAGTTGGTAAACGCGATCGTGATCGTAAACAGGATGGGCATAACGGTGAAGAAAAGAATACCTAGTGCCGGGATGGACAGGAACAGATACGGAAAGTTTTTGTCCATCATGTTCCGAAGCGATGCCGCTGCACCCAGGGTCTGCTTGCCTTCTTCCCTCGCGAGTCCCGTGACGTACGCATCCCGGATATTCAGGATGTAGATCAGAATAAACACAAAAAACACCAGCAGTACGATAATGCCATCAAGTAGCAAAAAGATGGAATGGTCTCCCCTTTGAAGTACAGTAGACCCATTCACTTTGACAAAACGCTGTGTATTTTCCCCCAGTGTCCATATGCCCCATACGGCCTGTGACAGGCGAGGAAGCAGGTACGCAAGCCCTGCTCCCTCCAGTAACAGTAGACAAATTCCCTTAATCCATTGTCGATTGTACAGCTGTCCAAGACCTTGCAGTATGATAGAACATATGGCTGCTGTCATCCGGTGCTGTCTTTCCCTGTTCGGTCCAACAGGCACCGGGACATGCTGCTGTTGCATTCGCTCTCTCCTCCCCGCCTATTGCTAACCTGCATACATTGAACAAAAGTGTACTTACACTGACCACTCCGATGACAGAACAAGCTTCCGATGGGTGATAAAGGCGAGCCTATGCTTCCGAAGTAGCTTTCTTTCAGAAAGCTTTTAGTTTCACTTCTTCAGCTTTCTTCTGTCCTCTACGTTTTGGTGTAAATATGAAGTTCAATTATGCAGCTCTTATGCATATCTTCGCACTCGTCGTTCGTCCTTATTGGACGGTGGCAAGGCTTTCCTGGATCTGTTTCACGGCATTGTCCAGCGATGCCTTCACGTCCTTATCGGTATCCCAGATATCCGTAATGGCCGACGTGATCGGTCCCCATACGCTGTCCATGGCAGGAAGCGAAGGCATTGGGGTCGAGTTGTTGAACTGTTCCAGGAACGCCTTATTGATCGGGTCCTCCTGCAACTTCGGATCAGCAGCTACGTTTTTGTTCGCAGGAAGTGTACCGTTCAGGTCAAAGTTCTCCATCTGAGCTTCTTCATTGGAAAGGAACGCTGCCAAGAGCTTCGACGCATTCGGGTATTGTGTAAATGCATTCACATAATAGGCTTTAACACCTGAGAAGGAGGTCATCGGTTTGCCATCGATTGCCGGAAGCGGAGCAACGCCAAAATCAATACCTGCATTGCGATAATCGGCAATGGTCCACGGACCGTTAATGTCCATAGCCAGCTTGCCGCTGGAGAACAATCCTTTTTTGATATCATAGTTCACGTCACCCATCTTGAGCGGCAGCACTTCCGACTTCAGCGTCTGCAAAAACTGTCCACCCTTCTGGGCTCCTTCGTTATTCAGACCGAGATCCGTGCTATCCATCCCGTTGTCTCCAAAAATATAACCGCCCTGTGAAGCCAGGAACGCATAGTTATAGTAAAATTGCTGCAATTCCCACATCAGCGCATACTGATTGGACTTCACATTATTGAACGTCTTGGCGAAACTGATAATCTCATCAAAGTTTTTCGGAGCTTCTGGATAGAGTGCCTTGTTATAGAAAAGGGCGTAGGTCTCCACGCTGTACGGATAGCCGTACAGGATATCCTTGAACGTCACTGCCTTCAGCGCGTTGTCGCTGGTGTTCTCTGCGGTCTCTGCTTCGAATATGTCATTGGGCAGAATAAGTCCCGCCTCTGAAGCGCTACCAATCTTATCATGTGGGAAAACAACGACATCTGCCGCCAGACCCGCCGGGCCATCCGTCGTCAGCTTGGTTACCTGATCAGTTGGAGGTAATTCCTCCATTTTGACTGTTACCCCATATTTTTCTTCGAATTTTTTGGCTCTTTGTTCAATAAAGCTGCTTTGATTTTTATCCTCCCAGATCACCAGTGTTGCCCCTTCTTCAGGCTGAAGGTTCTCGGCTGTCAGTTGAACAACTTCCTCCGGATTCTCACCTGCCGTAGTTGGAGATGTGCTTCCGCCTCCCGTAGAGCACGCAACCAGTGTAAAAGCCATCATGACGGACAATGTTGCCCCTTGCCATTTTCTCATGTAAAATGTCCCCTTCCCTCTGCTTGGTCCAACAAAGTTCGCGCTTTTCACCCTTTTGTCTGCGTATGTTGTCAGGTTTTGCATCCCATACCCTCTTTTGTACAAACGTTTGCTCAAATGGGAGACAAGATGACCTCTCGGTTCAATATGTAGGGGTAAACAAGTCAAGAAGTATGTAAATCCACTGATGTAAGCGCTACAATAACAATCACATCATACAATAACGTTCTTTATTTGCACAAACGTTTGCACAAGCCATATTTGCTCAATTTTAACCAATTTCCTTCTTCTACCTACAGCAATTTCCTGTTTCCTTGTTCTGACTCTTTCTTCCTTAATTTCACTTCGCGTGCATCCCTTACTCGGCAGTTAGCAATTGATTTCCCGTATCCTTTGGATTACCATAGGAGAATATTTATACGATTGTTCAGAAGGGATTTTTTCACATGATTACGATCAAGGATATTGCCAAATTGGCGGGCGTTTCCCCTTCTACAGTGTCACGGGTGATTTCCAACCATCCCAGAATCAGCACCAAAACGTCTCTCAAAGTGAAGCAAATTATGAAAGAATTGAACTACCATCCCAACATCATCGCGAAGAGCCTGGTTTCCAAAACAACACATACCCTTGGGATTATGCTTCCGCGTCCTGCAGAAGAGTTGTTTCAAAATTACTTTTTCGGGGAACTGCTGCGAGGTATTATCACACATGCCACCCGAATGAATTATGAATTGCTGCTAACAACGGAAACATCATCAGACAATGAACTGCATGCAATATCACGCCTTGTGCATGGCCGTAGAGTTGATGGTATTCTGTTGCTTGGGTCCAAACGAGATGATCCCATCATTTCATTTTTGGAAGCGGAAAAGTTTCCTTTTGTGTTAATCGGTCGCAGTGAAGCTCATCCAAATGCCCCAATGGTGGATAACGATAATGTGCAGACCGCTTATGATGCGACTCATCATCTAATCGCTCAGGGACATACTCGAATCGGATTTGTCAGCGGTCCTCCGGACATTACGTTATCGCATGATCGTATGTTAGGATACCAAAAAGCGCTTGCCCAAGCCGGGCTGGATGCGGATAGTGATTGGATTGTGGAAGGTGAATTTCTGCAGGAAAGTGGATTCAGAGCGATGTCGCTGTTCATGTCCTTACCAGACAGACCCACTGCAATTGTTGTCATCGATGACAATGTAGCCTTTGGGGTATTGAGAGCTCTTGCCGAGCTTCATTATCTGGTGCCTGAAGATATCAGTGTGGTCAGTTTTAACAATATTGCATTATCGGAACTGGCTTCTCCACCCCTAAGCTCTATCGACATCGGGACTTATCAGCTTGGTTATACAGCCGTTCAGGTATTGTTAAAAATTCTTAGTGGGGAACCACAGCTTCATAATCCGGTCATTATCCCCCCATCGTCTGATCGTGCGTGAATCCTCACTCTTTTCCAAACCAAGGCCACCCTCAGATTGATTCATTTCGGGTTTCCGTGTAGTAATGCAAACGTTTGTCCTACACGGAATATGATGCTGTTATCCACCGTACGTAGGTGCATAGGTGCAAAAAAAGAAGCCGCATATACTCATGCGGCTTCCTTAATTCACACACTATTTCCGTACTCCATGCTTGGCTGCACTTCAATGGATTAATACGAACTCCAGCCTGCATCAGCTGTAACGACAGTTCCGTTCACGAAGCTGGACTCGTCAGATCCGAGGAACAGAGCCACTTTGGCAATCTCTTCACTCGTTCCAATGCGTGGGTTGATTGCCATCCCAAGCTGTTGCCGCCCTGCACCGAAATGGCTAATACCTGCCATGGAGGAGCTGATATTGGTTGCCACAGCGCCTGGAGCGATCGCGTTACAGCGAATGCCTTGCTCAGCATACATATACCCTGTATTTTTGGTGAAGCCCACGACCGCATGTTTGGAAGCTGTATAGGCTGCTCCTGCACGTCCGCCGTGTAGGCCCCCTGCTGAAGCAATGTTCACGATAACACCTTTTTGTTTTTCCAGGAAGATCGGCAATACTTTACGCGTTGTCCGCATCACACTGGTTGTGTTCACAGCAAACAATCTCTCCCACTTCTCATCCGTTACATCTGCTGCCGGCTCCATGCCATCCATAATTCCCGCATTGTTAACCAGAATATCTACTGTACCGTATGTGCTCACCGTCGTATCGATCAGATTTTGCACATCTTCTTCTTTAGCTACATTGGCCAGAACGACAATCGCTTCTCCGCCCTGTGCCTTAATATCATTCACTACCGCTTGTGCGGATTCTTCGTTAATATCCGATACAACGACTTTCGCGCCTTCTTGAGCATACAACGTGGCAATTGCTTTCCCCATACCTGAACCAGCACCTGTAACAACAGCAACTTTATCTTGAAGTTTCATTCCATGTATCCTCCTTTGTGTATTCGTTTACAATAAGTTAACAAACAAATGTTCATTAACTCTTACTCTTAGTATAATAAGTCATAGCGTTTCACTTCAATCAGTAAAAGCTTGTCCAGTTGTACGTTAAACAACACTTATAAGCCCGAATGTACTTTAAAGTGAACGATATAAATTGAACTAAACATTTACACGAAACGGAGAGGACAGAAATAACCTGAAGAAGCGTAAGCGTTCGCCTAAAAGCTTTCTGGAAGAAAGCTGCATCGGAAGCATATGCTATCCCCGGATTTACCATTTATAATAGGAATCAAAAAATCTGGGGATAACAGCGATCGGAAGGTTTTTCTGTCATCGGAGTGGCCAGTGTAAATATGCTTTAGTTCAACTTATATAGCGAGGAGGAAAATAGATGTCTGAAACTCTGAATTCGATGGACCGAAGAATTAAGAAATCAAAAGTTGCACTGAAGGATGCACTCATCCATTTGATGCAAAAACATCCCTTTAAAGAAATATCGATTACGGATATTGTGCAGCGAGCCGACCTGAATCGGGGAACTTTCTACAGGCATTATCAGTACAAAGAAGACCTGTTCAACGAAATTATCGATGATGTGATTCAGGATCTGGTAACTTCTTTCCGTAAACCCTATCAGGATGAGGAAAAGTTCGAAGTCAATCTGATGCCCTCTTCGGCGATCACTATATTTGAGCATGTACACCAACACGCACAATTCTACACACTGGTTGTGAAATCTGAGGCCTCCTCCAACTTCCAGCGCATGATCTGTGATGTTCTTCGGGATCTCGCTTTACAGGATCTGAATCATATCTTCCCTCCGCACATCAACCATGAAATATTGGCAAGCTACCAATCTCATGCGATATTTGGCATGATCATGGAGTGGATCAGACAGGATTTCAAGCATAGCCCCGCCTACATGGCCGAGGAGTTGTTCAAGATCATCCATTACAAGCCGGATAACACTTTAAGGCGTCCCCCTGTATAGAAGTCTCCTTCTTAGCCGTTGATCCATATTGCCAAAATAAAAAGAACGGTTGAATCGGCAGGTTACCCTGCGTTCAACCGTAATTTGCGGATGTATCTTCCATATATGTATTTCTCATATCCTAGTGAGTAAATTCAGCAAAGAAGCTGGTGCTCCTCAGGCTCTGGTCCGTCTAGACTGTGTGAATGTAGCAAAATGCTAATATGAATCTCTTGTAAAGTTGGTATATAAAGATTCTAGTCTCCCGTCTACCAAGTGATTACTTTGCCGCTAATCCATCCGTACTTCCCACTACTTGTCCATACTTCGTACCACGTACGACCATCCGATGGATCATAAACGGAACCGCCCCAGTGTTCCAATTGATCTCCTTTGTCCACAACGGCAACAGCAGATCCGTTGATCGAAGGTATATCTCGCATATTTGCATGGGCCACCGATACGGTCACGAACTGTACTTTAGATGTGGAATACGCATTTCCTTCGTAATAGCGACCATCCGATTGCTTCACCACTTTACTGCTCACCCATCCGATGCTTCCATCCGAAATACTTACCTGATACCAGGTACGACCGTCCGAGGGGTCAAAATTTTTGCGATGCAAATATACAGCTTCATCGTCTTGGTATAGGATACCTACTGATCTTGCATGGATACTAGGTGCAACGCGCAGATTTATTTCTGAAGACGTTGGCTTCAGATAATCAATACTTTGTTCTGCTGACGTCTCAGACACAGTGTAGCTTGCTTCTTCCTTAAGCTTCTCTACTGCTATTTCCTGAGCCGTATCTTCTTGAACCTTGTTAACTTCCGTTTGAGCTTCACTCTTCGAGTCAACCGCTAGCTCTACCTGCTCTCCGCCTTGAACTACATCTGACTGTATAACTGGTTTGGTTGTCTCCTGTAATTCTTGGCTCTTCCCTTCTTCCTTAATGGTAATCTCAATCCCGCCACAACCGCTCAATACAATAGACGCTCCCAGCAGTATGGCAAACACCTTCTGACCCTTCATCGTATCCCTCTATTTCCTGTATATAGTTAGTCCAACTCCCCGACTACAAGCCTCTTTAATTTTAATTCAATTGGCTATAATTGTATATGGAGATTCCATCAATTGTTGGCTTAAAAGACTGAGCAGCTTCCCATCAGCAAGAAGTAGATCAGAATGATTCTGTTCGTCGAAATTCGGTACCCGCGAGCAATGCCATGAATGATACAAAGCTGACATCAAAAAAAGACTCCCGAGGGAGTCTTTTCCGGCAGATTATGTCCTTGGCCTTAATCTGCTCACTACAGCCCCAGCTTTTGCCCTTTCTCCAACCGCTGAATCTGTTGCTCGCCGGTATCCGCAAGTTCACGGAACTGGTTAATCGTCTCACGCATTCTTGGCAGAGCTTCCTGCTTATAAAGACTAATCGAATCGAGCGCCGACAGCACATCGGTAAACGCCTGTTTCATCGTATCCACGGAGATGCTGGCTTCATACGCCTGCTTTTGGATGGCAATTCCCTGATCCTTGAGCATCTTGGATGTTCCGGCGATCAGATCATTGGTTGTCTGGTTCAGCAACTCAATTTTCTGCAATACAATCTTCTGATTATATAAAGCACTCGCTACAGTAACGGCAATTTTCAATGCAGAGATGGTTACATTCTTCGCACGGTCTACGCCTCGGATCAGTTCCTTATTATTGCGGATGACCACTTCAATCGCCATGATGCCCTGCTGATTCACGACCAGCATTTGTTGAAGATCCATGACCCGCTGACGGAGCGGAAACAGCACTTCTTCCGTAATAAATCGGACTTTCTCAGGGTCTTCATTGCGGACCTTGGCCGCTTCGATCTGGCCATCGATGGACTCATCCATAAGCACGCCAAGCTGAATCTCCTTTTGCAGTCGTTTGGTGAGTTCCCGCAGGTTCTGCTGTTCAATCTCCAGCGTTGTATTATCGTTACGCAGGGTAGATCTGCCTTTATCCAAAGAGGTTACGATGTCAGCGATGACTGCGTCAGCCTTCTGGTATTTCAGGAAATAGGCGCGAAGCGGATTGAACAATTTCCCAAGGAAACCGTTCTTGGCAAAGTCGACCACACTCGGGTCGAGATCCTTCAGTTGCATATGCAGCTCGGTCAAGCCTTTGGCGACCTGACCGCCCTCGTCTCCCGTCTTGGACAGATGTCCAACGGAGACTTGAAGCAAGGCGTTTTTCTCAGAAGAGGATCTCATCGTGTTCATGCCAAAACCGTCAATGGATTGCAAAATCTCTTTGCGCTTCTCCAAGGATTCGAGGTCCAGTGTCATGATCATCTCTACGTTGGCATTTGCCACTTGTTGAAGCTCCGCGACCTCGGCGGGCACGGGTTTCACCTCTTCTTCGATCACCTTCTGAATTTCCTTCTGGCTCGGTATTTCCATTGAAAATGACATCTACAGTTCCCCCTTTAAATACGTGCTGTAAAATGATTGATATTCCACGCGAGTGACTCCGATTGCAGTACCATCCTCCGATCGCTGTTATCCCCAGATTTCTTCATTTTCCTCATTAATCGGTTGAAATCTGGTGATAAAGGCGACCGCTACGCTTCTTCAGATCGGTTCTGCACTCTACGTCTTCGTGTTATAAATTTACATCTGTACGTTAAACAGGTTACCAATCTTGTACACGACATCGTCGGTATCGGCATTGATGCTTGCGGCTTCGTTAATGCTGGAGATGCTCTCCAAAGCCTTGATGTCCGCGTTGTATCCAATCGTATAGATTGGCACTTTGTACGTCTCGACCAGTTCACGAATATCCTTCAGGGTATGACCTTCGTTGGTCTCGCCATCACTCAGGACAAAGATCAACGGCTTCACGTTTGGATTAGCGGCCATATAATCTTCCAGCATCTTCATCGCCACCACGATCCCGTCAAAGGTTGCTGTACCGCCGCCAGCTTGCAGACTATCAACTGTTCCGACAAACATGGACTGCTGGTTCGTATCATACTTGGCAATCGGCAGATTCACGGTTACCCCGCTAGAATAAGAAACCAGGCCAATACTATTCTCAGTGCCCAGGTACTTCTGACCTTTGCGTAGGGACTCCTTCAGTCGATTAAGCGGTTCGCCGTCCATGCTTCCGGACACGTCTGTCACGAACACGGCGGCAATTGGTTTACTACCGTTTTTCTTCTCTTTCCATACTTTCTGTGCAGACAACAACGTGCCGCCATCCACGGTAGCCAGCTCGGATTTGTAATCCTGCAAACCGTTGAAGCCAAACTCTTCTGCCGATTGTTGGTACTTCGCTTGAGTTACGAATTCTGCAAACTTTTGGATGATTTCCTGTTTGTTCTGTGGCAATTGTCCCAATGCATACAGCGGGCTATCATGTCTCACACCAAATGGTGTAAAGACGTATCCACTCTTCAGATCAGCGGTATTCACATACGTCTGGTATTCGAGTACAAAGGCATCCAGTCTGCCTGACTTGGCAGCTTCCCGCATCTGAATCGTTGTCGATGCTGTAAACGGTACATTCGTCTGGAATTTTTCGAACCCTTCAATGGCCTTCTCGCCAAGCGGGTTGGCGCTGTCATACGTATTCAGTGCAGTCACCAGGAAATTAAGTCCTGTGGAGCTGGCAAATGGATCGGTATATCCCATCGCGAGTTCATTGTTGGCAATGGCTTCGGTTACGGTTTTTACATTAACGGAGCCGTACGTATCAACTAGTGCATCATATTTCGCTTTGGAAATAACAATACCCGGAACGTTCCCGACCAATCGCTCGGATACCATCTCTGTCTTCACCCCACTAGCCTCAACCATCTCGCCCCATAGTTCATTGGAAGGTGTGAATGCATCCGGCATATACTTACCAGACTTGATATAATCGGTGGCCGTACCGGAGGCAATGTTGCGGATTTTGACTGATACCTGTTTCCCACCAACGGTAATATTAGCTTTGTTGAACTCCTCGCCCACTTCGGTTAACCAGCCGTCTACCCCGCTACCCGACTTCTCTGGGGAAGAGAAGATTTCGACGTAATCATTTGTTGTATTCTCTACGGCAATTGCAAATTTGGAGATATCCGGCAGTGATTCTGCCACATCGACCGGGTCGAGATCAATCTGTCCTTTGACCGGTTCCGCCGTCGCTGGCGCAATGTCCGCATACAGTTTCCCCAGTTCCTTACCTGCATTCTCTGTGCTCACCTGTGTGGTCGACTTGCCAAAGTTCGACGTCAGTGTAATCCCTGCATAGACCAGACCAAATACAAGTACCAGCATTACAATCGATATGAAAAAAAACTTTCCCTTCTTGGCCATACGAGCAACCCCTCACTGTCTGTATAATTTGGTGTGCTTGATTAACTGATCAATCTCCTGCATACAAGGCATCTGTTCAATATCTCCGGCTTCAAAGCTGTCGAGGCGTGAAATCTCGAGTAACAACTGATCGAGCTTGAGCAAAATTTCCTCATTGGTGTGTAATGCATTTTTTACATAAGACAGATAATCGTTGTATACCTTGGTTTTTTCTTGAAAAAGTTTCTGGGGAAGTGTGGAGGATTTGGACTTCATCATGTTGGCATAGTCAGCTTCATCAAATACATTCAACCGGTTCAGCACACTGCGGATGTTCAGATACAACAGCTTCTCCACTTCCAGTGTGACCGAAGCAAATTTCTTGTAGCTCAGTTCTCCGGGATCAAACCGTTGATGAAGCACGTTCAGGAGTGTTTCTTTTTTCTTTTTCATTCGACTAAGTTGGGACAGCCCCAGCGTAATATCTTCTTCGAGGACTTTGATGCGTCTATAAAAAGATAGTGCCTCCACATAATCTTCATGCGTTTCGATATGCTTCACGGGCAGGACTACCGGTTGTCTGAACAGCAAGGTGTAACTTCCATATAAGAGTGCCATTGCACTGCCGAACAGAAGGGTAACGGATAGCGCAGTTGTGAATGCGCCCTCCCCGAAATTTAGCCCGATAAAGCCGGGTGAGAATGCGAGAACATTCACAGCCACAATACCGAGGACCAACCCCAACAATTTTATGTACTTAATCATGTTCAATCATCCGACCTCCTTTCATGTTATATATTGGTGCTTCATGTCGTAATTTTCCTATTCAGCTTATTCTTATTGTACATGATGTTAACGCTCTCAGGTGGATATGATTGGATATTTGGATACTCATAATATACGTGGTTTGGGCTTATCCCATTTCATATTTTCAGGGACAACATGGAACTTGGCAGGAAATTTTGTGGTCAATCCATAAAAAGTGAGCTTTACGAGACAGCAGATTGTGGAGAAGAAATGTTATCAGGTAATACGTGGAAAATAGCTATGCGTGTCATTTTTTATATAAGACTTGTCTGAAAAAAAGAGCAATGCAAAAAGGACGAATCGGAGATCATCCGATTTCGCCCCTTATGCGTTGGTTCATTATTTTTCGTGTTCTTATTAAAATTTTGATGCCGTGTTCTACATCTAACGAACTGAGGTGACGTTATTAGGTACATTCCAGCTCTTCTGAAAATGTAACGAACCTGAGACACGTTATGTTCCCGTTTTAGGCGAAAAGACGTTGTTTATCGCCTATTTCGAATGAAATAGCATCGCTGAGATTCGTTACATTTCCCACCACATCAATATTGCCCATATAAGACGTGTACGGTTCGTTAGAATAAAAAAATGGCCGCCTTATTGCTTCGTCTGTAGCAGACAGATTGACGCTTCGCACTACCTGAACTTGAACAGCGAATCCAACGGAATTACCAATTCAGGATATATAACCGATTGAATCGTTTCCTGCTCTGTATACAGATGACGGGTCTGGTAACTGCCATCCTCCAGCGTGTACACATGGACGGTTTGATTGCCGGGGTCAACAATCCAGTATTCGTTCACACCATATTTCTGATACAAGTTAAATTTTTCGTTAAAATCCTTTAACGCAGTCGAAGGCGATAACACCTCGATAATTAAAGAAGGCGCACCGTGACAGCCACTTTTGGATATCTGGTCTTTGGAGCACACTACCGATAAATCAGGCTGTACAACTTGATCTGGTAGGTCATATTGTTCATTTTCGCTAAAATACACATCAAAAGGGGCAACAAACACGAAACATTTCCGATTCTGAAAAAAAGTCCGCAAAGAGAAGTGCAGCTCACCCACAATAAACTGGTGCGATGAAGTAGGTACTGGCGAGATATTAAAAGCTCTGCCGTTAATTAATTCCCATGATCCTTCCCATGTTAACCAATCCTGAAAGCTATAAGTACCTTTATTGTCGGGTTTTGCCACACTTCGATCCTCCTCTTCCAACTAACCGTATTTTTGTTTTCATTATAACATTGTGTTTGCGCCTTTTCACACCATGCCTCTTATCACGAAAAGATGGATTCCGGTTTGCTTCGCGTGGTGCGCACCTCTACAACTTTCCCGGCACATCCATTGTCGCCCTTCGCCTGGAACATTACCTTAACGCTGTCTTTACCTGATGTTACGGCCTCAGGAATATCGTAGGTCACATAGAACACTTCGCCAATCTTGTTCATATGAATTCGCTGCTCACCGATGAGTGTTCCATCCACGGTAATGGCGAATTGTCTGTCATATAACTTACCTTCCCGTTTAAACGCGGAATGATCTCCGCCCCAATAGGCCACACATAGATAATTGGTTGCCTCACGATCCACTGCCAGTTGGTAACTGAAGTAAGCCCCACTGACGCCAAAAGCTTCTCGCCACATATGCAACTTCTTACTTCCATCTGTGGTTGAACCGTTGTGGTGCTCCCCACGGCAATTGCTATCCAGATGATGTCCAATCTCATCCTGCTGGCCGTCAGCCTGAACCCTGTCGATCGTGATATCGTTCAACTCTTTCTCCAGCGCATCCCCTTCATCGTTAAGCGGCCAATAGACCGTATAGAACTCATGATGCACATCATAGAACGGAATGAGCTTCACGGCTTCGCCTGTGGAAGTAACATCTTTGCTAAGTTCAAATGTTAACGTGTCTGCATCCACAACCTTGATCCACTCTCGCACATCATCCTGCTCCGTCCAGATCACAGGTACAGGTGCAGTCTTGGGATTTAGAGCTGTTTCGTCCACAATCGTATCCTCCGGAAGACCCTCATTTCCTAGTGCACCAGCGAGTACTATCGGGCCGTACAGGAATGCCACTTTGTGGGAATCATCCCGGGCAGTGTACTGGCGGAGTGACATCGGCAGTGTGATGGTGATGACATCGCCCGTTGTCCATGTGCGCTCGATGGAAAGATAGCCGGGTTCCATCCGTGTATACGGATGTTCCGTATCCCCGTTAACTGTTGCCGTCATTGGCTCTTGCAGCCATGAGGGCACACGTAATCTTAGATGAGCCGAGGCGTTGCCTCCGGTGATCGTCAGGGTTACCTTTTCCGAATAAGGAAAGTTGGTTTCGAGCTTCAGGGATAATCCCTGTGAAGTCCAATCCAATTGGGAAGCGATATACAGGTTGACGTACAGGTCCTGTTCATCCTCAAAATAGATGGCCTCGGCATATTTGCCCGGGTTCTCCATGCCTGATCCTGTGCAGCACCACCAAGCGGTATCGTGAGTACCATAAATTTTATAGTGGCCTTGCAGCGTTGATGCAAAATATGTTTTGTTCCCTGTATCAGGGTCCTGCGTGCCGAGGATATGATTGTAGATGGCGTTTTCATAATAGTCCATGTAGGCGCTATCATGATTCCAGACGAAGAGTTGCTTCGTTAGATGTAACATGTTGTGAGTACAACAGCTCTCTCCTGTTTTGATGCCCAGACTCTCCATGCCCTTTGCTTCGTAATGCTCCGAAATACTCGTCGCACCAAATACATAAGACCGATGATGCACCGTGGTGTTCCAGAAAAACTCTGCCGCTGTCCGATAACTCTCATGAGTATGGTCCTGATTGTAGATTTCGGCTGCACCGATCACTTTGGGAATCTGCGTATTGGCGTGTTTGCCTTGAAGATCGTCCTGCTTGTGCTCCAAGGGTCTCAGGATCAATTGATGGGTGAACTTGTTAGCGATTTCAAGGTATAAGGCTTTGCCCGTAATCCCATACAAGTGTGCAAATACTTCATTCATGCCCCCGTGTTCACTTTGAAGCATCGTCTGCATCTGTTCTTCTGTCATCGGGAGCAAACCTTCTACCGCCCAGTCTGCAAATCGAGTAACCACATCAAGTGCCTGTCTATTGCCAGTGAGTTTATACGCATCAATCAGGCCGCGATAGATTTTGTGCACACTGTACCAGGGAACCCAGTATTCACCGATATTGAATCCACCAATATTCTCTGCTCGAAAAGCCATGTGGAAAGGTTCTTCGGACAAACCACCGATATATCCGCTCCCCGTGGTCTGCTGGATTCTCGCCAGTTCGGTGACCGCATAATCCAGTCTTTCTTTTAACGTGATATTCCCGGTTGCCTGATACGTCACAGCCAGGGCAGACAGATAATGTCCGAGTGAATGTCCACTGATGGTACGTGCCTCCCAACCCGCGTAGCGCTCTTTTCGGGCAGGTAAACCATGCGCTTCGAAGCATGGAGCCAGGAATCGATCAATATCCAGCGATAACAGGTAACGCTCCCCCACCTCTTGTGATGTTCGGAAAACACCATTTAACAGATCTACATGTTCCGGTCCCAGAAATCCTTTTTTCGTATCAATCATGACACTCACTCCTTCTCGGGATGTACTAGCTATCGATTCATTCTTAAGGGGTAAAATCCGTGTTCTGTTCCATATGACTAATACTCATCAATCTACTGTAGAGCTTGAATATCCCCATACTATCAAATAAAATACAATTACATCAGACTCATAATCCAAGAAAAGGTGGATAAATCCGTCCTATGCAAAAGCCACTGGAACATTACCTGTGCGGCAAGTTCATATCCGAAGGCAACTGGAGCCACATGAGACGCAGCATGCCTGTGCATGAGATCATTTTGATGCTGGAAGGTGAGATGTACATCGCGGAAGACGAGGAACAATATGTAGTTCGTGCCAATGATCTGTTGTTTCTGCGCGCCGGTCGTACCCACTATGGCTACCAGATCAGCGACGCCCCCGTGAGCTTCTACTGGGTTCACTATGATGCCGTGCAGGCAGAATTCAGTCGCTTTAGGACACATGCCACCATTCAGGTGCCTTCCATGGCCAATCAGTTATTCAAGCAATTGCTGCATGTGTCATCCTTCTCACCCGAGGAAGCCAACGCTGCTTTGTTATTGTTGTTCAGAGAACTGGAGCGGAATATAGAGGCGGATTATCGCCCGCATAATGCGATTGTTGACCATATCTGCAAGTGGGTCGATATTCATCTGCACACAAACATCACGGTGAGTCAGATTGCAGAAAATTTTAATTTTAACAAAGACTATATTTCCAAAATGGTAAAGCGCGAGAAAGGTACCGGACTCAAAACCTATATCCTCACAGAACGTATTCGCCGGGCAAAACAATTGCTGCTGAACACCAATGCCAGTGTAAAAGAAATTGCCGGACAGTGCGGCTTCTCCGACTACAAGCTGTTCCTGCGCATGTTCAAGCAATACGAAGGCAATACGCCAACCGAATATCGCAATCATCTGTATTCCACACAGCTCAATCGCTGATACGCTATGATCTATAGAAATGACTGAGTTACCTATAGAAAATTTGAATAAATCGGATTGAATCCGTTATGGTAAAATGCAAGAAAACTATATTCCATACTTAACCCATAAGAGAAGGGGAACTATAAAATGACAACGGCTGCCGTTACGATTCATCCTGCCACAGAAGCAGACCATCCAGAGATTGTAGATATCCTTGTTGCAAGTTATGCCGAGTATCGGGAGACTTTTGAGCAAAATGAACGCTGGGAGGCCTACCTCAAAGATATTCGAGAGTCTGTGGTTAATCCGTACCTGACACAATTATGGATCGCGAAGATTGATGATCAGATCGTTGGTACAGTCCAATTATTCGAAACAGCGCGCAAGGCTTATCCAAACTTTGAATTGCCAATCGATTATCCGTTTATTCGGCTGTTGGGTGTTGATCCAAAATGGAGAGGTCACGGGATTGCCAGGGTATTGCTCCAGCAATGCGTAGATTCTGCCAAAGAAATGGGCAAAAATACGGTGTATTTATATACGGGCGGTCAGATGGTCAATGCCATCCGTTTATATGAGCGTTTTGGATTTACAGAGGATGAGGAGTTCAGCTCCGAGAGTGGCGGGGGCAAGGCAATATGTTACCGTTATGATTCCTAGTGTTGGCTAACAGCAACATGGGATTAGGGAACAGAAAATGAAATGTAAAAAAGACCGATCATCTTTATGACGGTCTTTTCTACGTTTATAAATGATCAATCAACATTTGAAATGATACATCGCTATTGATTTTTTAGCCGCCAATCTCTACCAAAATCTTCGCATGGCTCTTGTCGCTCATTAACAACTCAAGCCCTTCCTGAACGATGTCGTCAAGTTTGATTTTCTTAGTGATGACCTGTTTCACATCGAGCGACCCTTCAGCAATTAATGAAATCACTTCAGGGAAAATGTGGCGATATGCCAGCGTTGCCGTTAGATTCGCTTCTTTGACCAGAAGATCGAAGAAGTTCACTTGAAGCGGATTTGGAATCGCTGCGATGACAACAACTTCTCCGCCTTTTTTGACAACCGCAATGGCACTATCCATCGTTGGTTGCACACCTGCTGCTTCATAAGCTACATCAATGCCGCCCGATTGTTGCAGGATCACCTCTGTTGCATTGACTTTGGCACTGTTCACCGGAATCGCTCCCAGCTTGGCTACCAGGTCCAGACGTTCCTCAAATACATCGACTGCATAGATTTCAGAGGCTCCTGCTGCTTTGGCAGACAGAATGGTCAATAATCCAATTGGACCTGCTCCATATACGGCTACTTTGTTCCCCACTTTCAGCTTGCTGTGACGAACCGCGTGAAAGGCTACGGCTGTAGGCTCTACAAGCGCACCTTCTTCGAAAGATACGTTATCCGGTATGGGATGAACCATATATGCTTCAACAACAACATACTCCGCAAAACCACCATCACCATTCAGTCCAACGAATCCAAATTGAGTACACTGGTTGTAACGTCCCTGGATACAGTACTCACATTTTCCGCAATGGTACAACGGCTCTACCACAACTCGATCCCCTACACTGATACCGCTTACATTACTCCCCAATTCACTTACGGTTCCTGCAAATTCATGACCCAGTGTCAATGGTGCTTTCTGTCCTGAGAGCGGATGATTCTCGCCTTCTTGAATACCCACACCATGATGATAGGCATGCAAGTCACTGCCGCAGATCCCCGCATATTCAACTTTGATTTTGACCTGACCCGCTTGAGCAACCGGAACTTCCCGTTCTTCTACACGCACGTCTTTATGGGCATACCATACTGCTGCTTTCATGAAGTTCATCCCCTTTGTATGATTGTCTATATATTATATCGCTGTTCATGTATTATTCATATTTATAGATACTAATGTTAACATTAGTTGTATTAATGCTAAACGGAGATGAAATCATGAATCTGGAACAGCTCGAATATGTCGTTGAAATTGCGAAAACGAAATCATTCTCCGCCGCCTCGGAGCATCTACATGTCACACAATCGGCGATCAGCCAATCGGTTCATCGTCTGGAGAAAGAATTGGGTATCATCCTATTCGAACGCTCGCGGCAGGGAACTCATCCCACTCCCGAAGGCAAACAATTCATTGCCAAGGCACTGGATATTTTACAGCGGATTGATGAATTAAAATCCCTGAACGCAGAAGCCTCCTCACTTAGCGGAGAGCTTCATGTGGCTACTTTTCCAAGTGTCATGCCCTATCTTGTCCAGTCTGCTGCAGATATGAAGCGTGAGCACCCACAACTTAACATTTCCATTGAAGAGAAAGGGTCCATGGAAATTATCGAAGATATTCGCAATAACAAAACCCATCTGGGCTTTATCGCGATCTATGCGAAACAATTGCGGGAATTCGATGGACTTCACTTCAGTCCCATGTACTCGGGTAAGCTGGTAGTCGGTACTCATCACCTGTCTGAACTTGCCAAGCACAGCCGTGTTTCACCTGATCAATTAAAAGAACACAAGCTGGCACTGTATCGAGATGGTTTCATCGAAGACTTCATCAAGGAATTCACCTATGATCATGGACCTCTGTCCATTCTGTTTAAAACAAATAATTCAGAAGCCATCAACATGGTGTTAAGAAACGATATTGCCGCCACGATTGGTCACGACTTTTCCTTTCACCAAAATCCCTTATGGAAAGAAGGTCTGGTGAAGATGGTAGAGATCGCTGGAATCGATCAACCGAAAATGCAAATTGGCTTCGTGCAGACGGAGTCCAAGGAGTCCGCCGTAGCCGCAGAACGATTCGCCCAACGCTTCAGACAGGCGATAGAGCTGGATCATTTAAAAGTTTAAATCTAAAAAAGTGCTCCACCCTTTGAAGGAAGTTTGGGATGAACACCAACTTCTCCAAGAGTGGAACACTTTTCTGACTATCTCTTGCGTTACTATTACTACACCTTACTCAAACTATACTTTAACTTTTCGTACGGCTTCACTCATCTCGTTCGTCTGCCGCTCCAGCATGGTGGAGGTTTGCGCCACCCTGTTGAACATGGCCGACTGTTCACGCATCAAGCGATAGATATCATCCGAATGATCCGACACCCCGGCTGATATCTGAGAGATCGTATTGACGGAGGCTGCAGCCTCTTCCGATCCTGCCGAGATTTCTTCTGCCGCAGCGGAGACTTCCTGAATACGATTGGTCACCAGTTGGAACGCATCAACCACATGGGCGAAAGCTTGCTCCGCTTCTGCGGTAATTGTAACCCCTTGTCCAATCTCGGTTGCAGTAACCCCCATCTGTGAGCCAATCTGCTGTGATTCTTGTTGAATACGAAGCAACAAGTCGGAGATCCGTTCCATGGATGTGCTTGAGGCCTCAGCAAGCTTCCGAACTTCATCCGCCACAACCGCAAAACCTTTGCCGTGTTCTCCTGCATGTGCTGCCTCTATGGATGCATTAAGCGCAAGTAGCTTCGTCTGACTCGCAAAGTCACGAACCGTGTGCAGGGCACCACCAATTTCCTGGGAGTAGTTGTTCAGCACCTGAACCATCGCTACAACTTCACTTGAGACATTTGAGATACTCTCCATCTGTGTTTTCATCAGTGTCATGCTCTGTTTACCGGACTCCGCCGTAGAAAGCGCACTTGATGCCGCATCCGACACAACCATCGAGGATTCGGATATATCCGTTATGCCTTTTGCGATCTCTTCCATCGCATGCGCGCTATCGCTTGCACCCTGCTTCTGCGTATGTGCACCCTGCCTAATCTGTTCGACAGATTGATCAACCGTCTTGCCCATCTCAAGCATCTCTTCGGTACTGCGATTAAATTCCTTCGTTGATTCCGATAAAATATCTGTGGTTACTGCTACGCCTTCAACCATGTTACTCACAATCTTATTCAAGTTCCCGGACATATGTATCATCGCTTGATATGTTGTTCCAATCTCATCTTGGCTGCGCAAACGATACGACGTCAAAATTTGGTTCGCTTCTGCAAGCTCACCCTGTGCCATTTTTTCCACACTCGCCTTCAGCGGTTGAAGTGGCCGCAGTCCTCTTACGATAAACCACGTGACAACAGCAATGCCTATAAGTGTAATTAGTAGCAACAAAGCATAGAAGGGAATACTCGATTTCATTATATCTGACTCAATGCTTCCGATCACCGATACCGCCGTATCGATCCCAATTACACCTGTTACAGCACCGTTACTATCCAGCATGGGAGCGTATGAGGAAATATAGTCGCCATACTCCTCATTGTTAATAATTGAAGAACTGGCTGTTTGCCCCTGCAACAGCTTCTGCACAGCCTCCTGAGGGACATCCGTGACTTCATTGATCGGCGAAGCTTTATCTGCATCCTTCATACCATCCACCATAATAAGTGGCGTACCTTTGTCATCTATTTTGACGAAATACACATACATTGCACCAATGCTTACGCGAAAGTCATCCAGTTCATCACGAATCTTCAAGAATTCGTCATTCTCCTTGGGGTCCTTGGCAAACTCGGCATAAGATGCTGTATCCAGCTGATTCACATAACTCTGAGCAATCTGGATGTTGTAACTCGAAATGGCCTCCTGCGCAGCTAGTTTCATATTGGCCACCTGTAACAGCATGCTTCCAACGGCTATAATCGTAATGACCAGTGTGACTACTGCAACAATGCGCACAACCAAACGTTTTCTAAAAAAACCAATCATCCGCTCCTCTTCCTCTCCCGTGAACCCAAGCCTTTTTGACTAGGCACTACCCAAAAAACGCATGCTTGAAGCACTATGTATGGGAAAATAGTAAACGAATATGTCGAATTAGGCAAGAAAATATTGGGTTTACATAAAAACGCTATCATGGCCGTGGGAGCTTTGTTCATTGGATCAGTATTCGGAGTTTTGTGTATACACTACTGAGTTAATAGGGATCTCGGATTGGCTTATTGATTTACCAACACATATACCAATACTTTTTTTATTCATTAACGAACTTGAGATTTGTATTGAAACCACTTCTATTGAAAATTCTTTATTGTCAGGTGTTCGTACAAAAATATAATTATTGATTCGCTTTTTAATTTGATCATGGCTCAGATTATCAAGATCAGGATTGATTCCCACTAAAATAGTGCCATGTTCTGACGATTCAAAAATATCTCCAACATTCATTAATTTATACATAATTACAATCCCTTCTCCTTTTATCTATGTTGAATATAAAGTTCGTTTTTTACATCCTTTACACGGAGATCTGCATTTTTCAATCTCGTAATCGCATCTCTGAGTAGTGTCATTCTCTCTACAGAAGTTAACTCTGGGGCAAATCTCGCCGCTCTTATACTGGCTTGTGCTTCGTCCAACGCAAAATTTCGCGCATAGGTTGCATCATCAAGATTATATAATTCGAAAGCTTTTCCGCTTTTAAACGCTTCATAATGTCCAATAATCTCATGGGCTATAGTAGCTCTACCCGAAACACGTGTATTCGCACTTAATGTGCCTATTCCAAGAGACTCTGCTGGTAAAACATCTGTATTGATATACAGTCTGTCATACATCATACCGGTATTCCAATGTTCTCGAAATACTATATTCTCTTCCGGAAAACCTAATCTTACAGAGTAACTAACCAATTCAGTTTTCTGAGCATCTGTTAGTTCTATTTCATTTCTTAAACCATCTGATGAAATTTGTCGATAATCCCCTGTCCCCGCCTCTTTTTCCTTCTCCAGATACTCGGAAAACTTAGAGGATTCTCTCGCCTTTTTACTCTCAGCAATGTTATCCAGAACTCGAAGGCGTTGATCTTTATGTCCATTAAAACTACCTGTTAACTGCCCTGTACCAGGCGGACGATTGAATGAATTAATCTTCGCGCCGCCTCCCGACGAAGTCAGAAGATTATGCGGCTTGATCATCGTGGAGGCATAACCCCCACCAACCATTAGACCTCCCAACCCAATCATATTCGCCCAGTGTTCACTGGACCAGGCATTGGTCGGAAAGGTGGCTTCCCGTATCGTCCCATGGATACCAAATGTGAGCCAGTTGGCAGCATCATTCGGGGAGTTGAATGCTTTATCCGCCCTGTCTACATACCCCTGAACAAGACCACTTGGAATACCAAATGTCCAATAATCCAGAAAACCACCTACACTATCATAACGCTTTTGATATCGATCATCCGCAGATTGCATAAAGGCTTGTCCCAATTCGACTAAACTATCAGCAGACTTCTGAAAAGCATGACGGGTGTCGGTTGCTGGTGCCCTGCATTCATCTGGCGGTGGTGGTGCGCAACTCGCATCATAGGATTGTACAGCTTGCTGATCAGCAAGTCTGAATTTCTCCGCATGCCCTTCAAGCTCCTTCGCAATGGATAAGGATAGTGAGACAAAGTCATCCATCACCCGCTGCGCAACTATAAAATCAACATAAAACCTTTCCTTCGTACTACCATCCCACTGTCTTTCGATTTCGAATAAATGTTGTTTCAAGATGTTATTCATCTGAAAAACCTGATTCTGAGCTGTTGTAAATTGTTTCGAGACAGATATCAACTGTTCAGGAGTTACTTTTATCGTTGTCATGTGAGACCTCGTTCTAAATATATTTCGTTGTTATACGAACATTTGTTGTTTAGAATGCTATAAGATTCATATGTACAGATGGGCTTTTATTATAAAGTGAACACAGATCATTTCGTAGAGACTGCCGGTTTATTTATCTAGTTCGTATTACCCCTAATTTGTCCCAGTTATAACAAAAACAGAGGTTCTAGTTCCAAAATAAAATCGTTTCCTTAGTGCCTACAAAAAAACACCCCGGCACAAGCGCCGAGATGTCGTGTTGTTCTACATTTGTATACTACCCATTTATACTAAACTGTTTGTTTATTCGTCCTTCTGAATCGAATCAGGGACCAGATAATCAGCAACGCGAGCACGGCAAGACAGATACTAATGCTGAACCGATTACCTTCATCAAACACAAACATCACCGCAATCACACTAAGACATAGTACCACGACTCCGGTTATATAAGGGAATCCCCAAACTTTGAAGGTCGGTTGAACCGGATATCTCTTCCGCAGTTTCAACTGTGATGAGGCAATACAGATCCACACAAGGATTACGACAAACCCCGGAACTGCGAGCAATACGCGGAACAGTTGATCCTGCGCGAACAGGCCAAGCAAGGAACCTCCGAGCAAAACCACTGAGCACACCAGAAGTGTGTTAACAGGGCTACCATTGCGATTCGTCTGTGACAATGCCTTCGGAGCTTCCCCACCCACTGCCATGGAGTGCATCATCCGGGATGCACCATAGATCCCTGAATTCGCAGCAGACAGAACGGCAGTCACCAAAATAAAGTTCATTATGTGTGCTGCTCCCGGCAGTCCCGTGGATGCAAGCACCTGAACAAATGGACTGCTCTCCGGCCCGATCTCATTCCATGGGATAAGACCACAGATGATGAGAATCGGCAAGGTGAAGAACAGAATAATTCTGAGCATGAAATTGCCCACGATTTTGGGCATAACCTTTTCTGCATTTTCCGTCTCGGTCAGGGTCAGACCAATCAGCTCCGATCCCCCATAGGAGAACATGACCACAAGCAGTGCCGAGAAGATCGATGACCATCCGTTCGGGAAGAATCCGCCTGCTTGCGTATAATTTTGCAGATATGGCGTGTTATCACTTGGGATAATGCCAAAGATCAATCCTGCACCCAGGAAGATAAAAATAATGATCATGGCAATTTTGATCCCGGCCAGCCAAAACTCAAATTCCCCAAACACACCTACACTTAACAGATTAACCAGTATAATGAACGCTGCACAAGCCAGACTCAGCATCCACAGCGGTACTTCACTGAACCAATACTGCAAAAAGCTCCCGGCGGCAATCACCTCAATGACACACACCGATAACCATAGAAAGCAGTACATCCATCCCATAACAAAGGAAACTCTGCTACCAAATGCCTCCTGCACGAAGTCTTTCATATTTTTGTTCTTGTACACCGTAGCCATCTCCGCCATCGCGGCCATAACAACCAGCAGCAATAATCCGGCAAAAATGTATGTGACAATAACGCCCGGACCCGCGAGTCCAATCGTCTCTGCACTGCCTTTGAAAATTCCCGTTCCAATGACACCACCCATAGCCATAAAACTGATGTGTCTTGGTTTAAGCTTCTTTTGTAGTGTTCCTTCTGTCTGAGCCAATTCAAGTCCTCCTGATGTAAAAAACGTCTGTAATGCTGTCTTGTTTCATAGACATAATGTCCAGTATACCCTATTGTCCATCAATCAGCCCAGAAGTTCCTTATGGCCAATTCATCCCAAACATATATGGACATAACCTATGTTTTATACCCCACAATCGCATGAAGCAATCTATGTACAATCCAGCTGATCAAACTGTACACTGCCCCATAGATGAACCAAGCGCCTATGTTACTACCCATTGTTGAAAGACTACTCGCGATATACAACAAAGGCAGCATAAAAGATATAATCAGCGCTCCCCAAAGTCTAAACCCTTTGGCAAAATAACTGCATATTCCAAGCACCGCTGCAATGATGGGACATAACACCAAGACAGCAAACAGCGGATTCATATCATCGAACCACCAATATATCATGCACGACTCCCTCCACATTCTTCGTCATAAGGCCACGTTACTTTAATGCTGTATTATTTAGTTTATTCTACTCTTTTTCCATCTCTTAAAATGTACAATATGTTGCAAAATTAAAAAACCAGCGTCCTGTAAAAAAACAGAATACTGGTTTCTCATGTAAATCCATTTAAATTGTTCTCGTCATAAACGTGCTGTTCGGGTCCAATACATAATCCGCGAATGGTTCGCAATATTCAAATCCGAAATCTTCATACAACTTCCGTGCCGGGATAAATGAATCCATTGAACCCGTCTCCAGACTGATTCGCTTATAACCACGGTCTGTGGCAACCTCCATAATATGAGCCAAAATTTTTCTCGCTACGCCTTTTCTCAGATGAGCCGAAGCGGTACGCATCGACTTCAACTCTGCATGCTCTGGATCAAGTTCTTTGATAGCCCCGCAGCCGAGCAAGTCGTCCCCTTCCCAAGCACACCAGAAAGTAATTTCGGGCTCCTTGAGTCCGTCCAGATTCAACGCATGAATACTTTCTGGAGGCGAATCTGCCGCCATCCCTTGCAAGTGCTCCGCAATTAAAGCCTTAACTAGGACTCCACTCAAATCATCCACTTTGATCTCCATAACGTACCACTCCCGCCGACATTTTTATTGGTTTTATCACTGAATGTATATCAATCATTTTATCTTACTACCGTGTTAGGTTTTATGACAAGAGGTTACTTATATCCACTGAAATACGCTATTGTGATTCACCTATAATTTCCAGTATGATGAGGCTATCATATGCCAAAGGGGCGAGGTCTATTGCGAAATATACATAGAGTTAAACGTGGAACTAAGGTGAAGCAAGCTTAACTTAATTTAAAGGAGAACCCTATGACACTCACTACGGATAACCTGTTTTATAGCAAACGATTAAAGATGACGCCACCACGCTCTGAAGACGTGCAGACCATGTTGCAATGGAACGAAGACCCGGAGTACCTTCGGAATGTGGATACTGACCTGGCCATTCCCTATTCGGAGAAACAGTTGGAGGATGAGGGCGAAACGAAGAACAAGGAAGTTTACTTCAGACTTCGCACGCATGAAGAGGATACGCTGATTGGTTTTGTCGTCATTCATGGCATTGAATGGAACAACCGCTGCGGACAGCTTGCCATTGGCATCGGACTTGCCAAACATCGCAACAAGGGATATGGCACGGAAGCGTTGAATCTTATTTTACGATATGCGTTCCATGAGATGAATCTGGACCGAGTTGGTCTCGATGTCATCGCCTACAATGCCAAAGCAATCCGTTCCTATGAAAAGGTTGGTTTTCAGTTGGAAGGTCGTGCACGCTCAGCTGTATATCGTGATGGTAAGCGTTATGACCGCTTGATGATGGGAATCCTAAGACCAGAATGGGAAACACACAATCAGATCCATACGGAGGGTGAACAAGTATGACCAAGAATGCAGAAGTTACTGCGTTTATTGAACAGATTCAGATCCCCTGGCAAGTAGAAATCGCTGAACAATTGCGCCAGTTAGTGCATGATACCATCCCTGACGTACAAGAACGCGTACAATACAAGAAACCTCATTTTTTGAAAAACGGAAAGTACGCTGCGGTCATCTCGCCTTCCAAACAAGCCATGTCTTTCACCCTCTTCAATGCAACCGGACTCGATCTACCCGATGGGATATTTGAAGGCCCGGAAGAACGAAAAACGATCAAACTCAAGGAAAAAGATACGCCGGACTATGAATGGTTGGCTGATTTGTTAAAGCAGGCATCTGCGGAATTGTAGACGGGTCTAGTAAAGAGGCACATACGCCGAAGTAGTAACTTAGGTAGTAATGTGCGGTTGGAGTATATGGGGTGAGTTTGGGTTTGGGTTTGGGTTTGGGTTTGGGTTTGGGTTTGGGCCAAGCGCTAACGAATCGGACACACCTTATATCGCAGTTTTAAAAACATATGAAATTCTAACGAATCTCAGCAGTCTTATTACAGAAACCCCCTTCGATTTTCTTCGAAAAACCTTGCCAATAGAAGCAATAACGTGGCTACGATTCGTTAGAATTCTATACTGCTACAAATTCACCCAATAAGACGTGCTAGGTTCGTTAGACTGTGTGATACGACAAGCGGCCTCTGCACGTAGAAAAAACAACCCATTCTCACTCTGGCGGCTAAATAAATAGCATAAACGACTGGCTGTAGCAAAGATATCTCACATCCATCCTGCGCAGGGCAAAGGGGCATCCCATGAAGTTCCAAGAACTTCGGGATGCCCCTTTGTTATAGTCTGTCTACTACTGTCATTCCAACCTTAAAAGCGGTGTAATATCATAATAAGATGACTGCTTATAATTGCTTATAATGTTATATACTAGCTTCCACCATCAAGATTGCTGGTACGATACGGCGGTCATCTGACACGGCTCACATATGAACATGTAATACATACCCTCACCATATTTCTCAACCTCGCCCCAGTCCAGTTGTGCGACAGCCTTCATTCTCGTGGAACAGCGTGGACATATTGGGTACTCCGCATCTTGAACCCATCCCGGATGGCCGCCGACCTGAGATAACGATGGCTCCATCGCCCACTCACTGGCATGGAATGCATGACGCGATGCATTCGCAATCCCAAACTTCTGGCCAACATCCGGTGCAAGTTTACCATAGTCGTCCAGGTCAATCTCTTCCATTCCCGCAGGCATGACATTATGTGAACTCCATAACGGTTCTCCTGCTACGTCCAGCTCCATGTAAACCACACCGTAACTGCTGCATATCACGCAAGTCTGTATCTGAAGTTGCTGAGCATGCCAAGAAACGTCATTCAATGCTGGATGCTTAACATCCAGACTAATTAAGGTGGTTAACGCATTGCCACACCATGGACAGCAATTGGTGCTAGGGTTCAGCATCGAGAGTGAATTTCCGGTTAACTCCACGTTAGGTCCTTCATTCTCTTTTACTTTATAGAGTGAATAACTTGGGGTGATGAATAATTCCCTGCGCTGCCCGTCTTTTGTAAGCTCCCAACCAGCTTCAGTGGTGTAATGCTCAGGTGCCACGTATAATTCGTTCGCCCAAGATGGAGGAGATTGTCTCCACTGCCGGAACTGCCGCACGACAACATCATCTCCGATATGGGCCAGCATGAGCAATATGTGGTTCCGATTCTCATCATCGGTATTCACCTGCTGTAAGAGATGATCACGAACCTCACCCGAGGCACTTTTATACAAAATGGCAGGATAATAGATCTCTTGTTCCAGCACCTCAGGAATTTCGGCAGTCAACGATATATCATGGTAGCAGACCAGATATACCAGAATGTCTTTGCCCGTATCTTCATCACCTGTACAAATCCGTTGCATCGCGTAATCCTTCATCTGATCTTGTTGCTCTACAGACAAAGATAGATATACCTGTTCCTCGGATTGTTCATAGGGCGTATAACGAATTAGTGGATCGCGAACCTGAGGTTTGTGCATGATTTTCAAAATTTCGACTGGGTCTGTAATACCTGCATACAAGTTCACGTCACGTCGATTCGCTTCAATGTATCTCTGACGCTCCTCGCGTTCCATCTCCTGCTTGCAAGGCATGCAATAACCACCCGTTTTCAACGCTGTTGCTGGTAAAATGGTATTTGCACACCCTTCCCGTATACACGGAATTCGTTCTGTCATATTCCAACCTCCTTCAACTATTGGCAATGGAAAACACGCCACAATGTGACGTGCTTGTCCCTTACTCCATATTTAAATGTTGCCGATCCTATATTGAAAATGCGAATCAGTGATGTCCCAATTGGTCCTTGGTGAATTCATAAAAGGCGAGCGCATCTTCACTGCTGGCAAAGCCTGCTTGAGCCATCTTTTCACTGCCTCCACCTTTACCCTGGTATGCTCCAAGATTACCTTTGAAGAAAGGTCCACAAGCCCATTCAGGCGGCTGGCCGTTCTGTGCCAGAACTACTTTGGCCTCTGAGATACTGGCAAAGAGTACAAGCCCCTCATGGTCTGCCGTCAGCTTGGTAGCAAGACTCTGCATATCCTTGAGCGATTTGTCTTCAAAGACCTGAGCAATTACCAGCCCTTGCCGAGCGGCCAGAAGTTCCTCCGCATAATAGGCATCATTGGTTGTTTTCACTGCATTCAGCTCGGTTTGTAGCTGTTTTTGCTCCAGTTCCATTTTCTCAATACGCTCCAATAATTCGTCCTTGCTGGTCTTTAATTTAACCATGATGCTATTGAGCACGTTTTGTGTAGCTGTGAATTCATTCAGCGCCCTTGTTCCACATTTGAAATATATGCGGGTACCGCCCTTCACTTTTTCGGTTTTCAACAGTTTGATGATCCCAATCTCACCTGTCGCCGACACATGCGTTCCACCGCAGGCGTTATACTCCACACCCTCGATCTCGACGATGCGAATGTCTTCCGTTACCGTAGGTTGCTTCACCAATGGTAACTGTGCAGCCTCTTCTGCTGTAACCCAAGACGTGTTGATGCGAGCGTTACGATAGATCTGACGATTCACTTCTTGTTCAATGGCGGTTAATTGATTCGCTCCCAGTTCAGCCGTAGCCACATCAATCGTGTCATACTCCGTACCGAGATGGAAACTGAGGGTCATCGCTTCAGTCAGCTTTAGAGTGATTGCCGATAACAAATGCTGACCCGTATGCTGCTGCATATGATCGAATCTGCGCTCCCAGTCAATCTCACAATGTACCTCAGTCTCTTCAGGGGTGCGTTCCAGCTTATGCCATACTTCGTCATCTTCAATGTTCACATCCAGAACAGCGATGCCACCAATTTGTCCCAGATCACAAGGTTGTCCGCCCCCATGCGGGTAAAAAGCAGTCTCCGCAAGCGTGACATATACACCGTCTTCCTTGTCTACTCTGTCTGTAATCGTTGTATGCCACTCTCTTGTATAAGCAGAGTCATAATAGATTTTTTGCGTCATTGAATCATCCCGATCCCTTCTCGTTCAAATGGGTTTTCATAATCTCCAGATTACACTATCTGGAACCCTCAAGCCAATTTATGGCATAGAGTATCCCCTTTTTCTATCCAAAAGATTACTCTGTGAGCGAAAATAGCTATTAATCGAGAAAGGAACGTTTGCAGGAAGATGCTTCTGGTAAAGGCTTATCATTCTATGATGTTTTTAAGATAAACTTTCAAACTGTCTTGTTCGACTTTAATAAAAAAAAGAAGAGTGAATAATCACTCTACTTTCTGAAAACCATTTTAACAAACAACTTTTCATTAAATCTTGTAGCTAATAGATCGCTATCGGCCCGTAAGGACCATCAATAATTTCAATTTTCGTTTCAAAAATATCTGTTAAAATTTCGGGGTCCATCACTTCATCTACGGTTCCAAAAGCGGCGATTTGACCATCTTTCATGGCACATATTCGATCCGAATATTTGGCGGCAAAATTGATATCATGCATAACCGTCAGAATGGTTCTTCCAAATTCATTAGCGGCATATCTCAAATGCTCCATCATCCGAACAGAACGCGCAACATCCAGATTGTTCAAAGGCTCGTCCAAAAGTACATATTCCGTCTCCTGACACAACACCATAGCTACATAGGCTCTTTGCCTTTGACCACCAGAAAGCTCATCTAGATATCTATTTTCCAGAGCAGTTAAGTCTAGAAAATCAATATATTTAGAAATAATAGCTTCATCCTCATCCGTTAATCTTCCCTTAGAATAAGGAAAACGTCCGAATCCGGCAAGTTGTCTAACGGTAAGCCTTGTGACAAAATGATTTTCTTGTCGTAAAACCGTTATAATCTTGGCCAGATCCCTTGATTTGGATGTGGAAACATCCATATTGGCAACCTTGATCTGACCTTCGTCCAAATCCAAAAGTCTTCCGATCATCAGAAGTGTCGTCGATTTCCCCGCACCGTTGGGTCCAATTAAAGAAGTAAGACCGGCTTTGGGTATATGAATATTCAAAGGGCCTATCTCTACCTCGGCTGCATAGGTTTTTTTGACATTATTGACCTGTATCATAAAGAACCCTTCCTTAAAATCACAATTAAAAATGTTAGTCCGCCAACCAATTCTATAATAATGGAAACAACACCTTGGGCATTGAAAACATGATTCATAACAAAGTATGCACCGGTTAAGATCACAAACCCTATCGCCAGTGCCATTGGGAAAACATATCTGTGATCATAGGTTTGCGCGGCCTGATAACTCAAAATCGCAACTAAAAATCCATAGAATGTAAGTGGTCCAACCAAAGCCGTCGAAATGGCCATCAAAATGGAAACCAGGACCAGTGTATAAATCACACTACTTTGATGTTTAGTTCCCAAAGAAGTCGAGACATCCTTACCCAGCGACAATACATTTAACCTCTTGGCATTAGCAAGCAGCAGAATTGCTGCAATGATGACGATAGGAATCGCAATCGGGAAATAGGCAGAATCCGCATTATTCACGGAAGCAAACATTCTTGCCTGCAAAATATCAAACTCAGACGGTGCAAGAAGTCTTCTCATAAATGAAGATACGGATCTCAGCCCGGTCCCAATGATAATACCGACTAGAAGCAGAAGTTGTAAATTTCCGTATTTTCCGGAAAGCAGCCATCCATAAAGGATTAAACACATGATGACCATTGCAGCAACTTGATATAAGAAGGAATCAACACCGCTAAAATTCACAAATACCGTAGCACCAAGGAAAAATATAGTACTCGTATGAATGGTTGAATAAATAGCATCAAAACCTAAAAGGGACGGAGTTATAATTCTGTTATTCGTAATCGATTGAAAAGCAACCGTAGATAAACTTTGGCAAATTGCAGCGATCAGCATTGAAATCAGAGCAACTACCCTTCTTGTAACAACGGGTATAAAAGAAGGAGAAGACACCGGGACTGGATTGTTATAAATCAGTAGCCCAACTGATGCAAAAACGCCCAGAATAATTAATGTTATCAGCAAAATCCAATAACGCTTTTCTTCTTTCTTGGTACGGAAGGCTCTAGCTGATCTTTTTTTAGGACGACGGCTAGAATCGATTTCGATATTTAGTGGATTTCTACTTGCTAAGTCGCTCATCTTACCCTCCTTGTTGACCGCCTTTGTCTTAACAAAATGACAATGAATACGACGGCTCCCACTGTTCCAAGGATCATCGAGACAGGTATTTCAAAAGGCATAATAATGACACGAGACAGGATATCACACACAATGATGCTGCCCATCCCTAATAAGCACACCCATGGCAAATTGCTCCTGAGATCGTCACCCCTAAACATGGAGACAATATTGGGGACAATTAACCCTAGAAAAGGCAAGTTCCCAATGACCGCTGCAACGATTCCAACGGCTAGTGAAATAAGCGCAGTACCCAAAAGAATGATCCTGTCATAATTTACGCCAAGACTGGTAGCGACATCTTCCCCTAGTCCGGCTAGTGTCAGCCGATCAGCAAAAACAAATATAAGAATAGTCACCAATACAATAAGCCATAAATATTCATACCTGCCAATTTGCACAGATGAGAAGGAGCCTGCAAACCAGCTTTCGATATTTTGAGTCATTTGGAACACAAGCCCCACGAAAGTTGAAAATGCAGAAATGACAGCTCCAAGCATCATTCCAATAATCGGGACAACTAAGGACGAACGGAGCTTAACTTTCTTTAGAAACATAAAAAAAATCATCGTTCCTATAAAAGAAAAAATGATTGCACCAGTCATTCTTAGCGTTAAGCTCGGAGCAGGAAAGATCAGATAAATAAACATGATCCCCAGTCCTGACCATTCCATTGTTCCTGTTGTCGTAGGTTCCACCAAGCGATTCTGTGTAATAAGCTGCATGACCAGTCCTGCCATTGCCATGGCGGCACCGGTAAGCATTAATGCAACAGTTCTTGGGACACGAGTAATGAAGAACATCTCCATTCCATCCGCTTGTCCTCGTATGTCGTAGACTCCAATAAACAGTGAGGTAATGCCTAAAATAATAGTGGCTATAATCGCAATGATAAAAGGTATAGTCCATAGCTTTTTCGGATTATGACGCTGGGGTTGAGAATTCTCAACCCCAGCTAATTTTGGTATTAAATTTTTCTGCACTGCAGCATACTCCTTTTTACTGTTTAGCTAAAGCTTTCGTAAGGTTGTTAATCAACTCCAAGAAAGTTTCGATGGATTCATTGGTGTACGTATCGTTTGGAGCATAAACGATTTGTTTTTGAGTAATAGCAGTGGTGTTTTTCAGAGCAGGTGAGTTATCAATAACGTCTTGAGCCGGAACGGCACCTTCTTCAGCAGATACAGCTGCATCCCGATCCAGTACGAAAATCCAATCTGGATTACTTTGGGCAATCGCTTCAACAGAAATATCATCACCTTGATGATCAGAAGAAGATTTGTCCACTTCTAGTGCCGGAACCCAGCCGAAAATGTCATACAATGGTCCCCACACACGTCCAGTAAGAGGAGCCGAGAAACCGATGTTTCCACCAGAAACAACAACACTCATAATTTTATCTTCACCGTTATAAGCGGCCTTAGCTTCTTCAATAGCTTTATCAAAATCAGCAATCAGTTGGGCAGCTTCTTCTTGCTTCTCAAAAACTTTTCCCAAATTGGTTGTTGCATCTTTAAGTCCATTAACAAAGTTTTCTCCAGGTGATGCTGTTTCTTCAAGCTCAATATTAAGGTCGATCACTGCTGCATTAGGTACTAATTTTTTGATGTCTTCATAGTAACTAGCAAACCGTTGACCAACAATGACAAGATCAGGCTGTATTGATGCCAATAGTTCAAGGTTTGGTTCGCGGTGATTCCCAATATTTTGTACCGATTCATCCGCCACATATGGTGAATCCGCAGGCATTACATCCTTCGGCGCTGCTGCCAATTTGACGCCCCAAGTGGACAGAGTCTCAAATGTTCTGTTATCCAGAGCAACGACCTTCGTTGGATTTACAGGCACAGTTACCGTTCCATGAGCATCCGTAATTTCAACTGTTGTGGCTGTAGCAGCAGCATCGGAAGTTGCAGCCTCTGTATTCGCAGTATCCGTCGAAGCAGGTTCATTACTTGAACAAGCTGCCAACACCAAAGTTAAAGCTGCAACCATGATAAACATTAATTTTGAATAAATAGACTTTCTCATTTAATTTATATCCCCCTAGATTTAGAAAATTTGGATTCCAACGCAGCGTACTGTGTTGGATAAACTCAGTATCATATACCTCCTCAGACGTAAATTTTAGAGAAAAACTTAACCCCTTTTCACTGTAGTGCTGAGTAACAAAACAACAAATGATAGTGATTATCAATATCAATAGGTTATATTATAACAAGTTAGAAGGCATTTTCAACAACCTAATTGTTTTAATTCATGGCGAAATTATGAACCAAATATTCCATTGTATGTATTTATATGCATAAAAATCGACATTTCAATACAAAAAAAGAAGCATCACTGTGTGATACTTCTTTTGCGGTAAGAACACTTTATACTTTTATATTTCTCATCGAAATGATCTGATTTTTCACCAACATTCTTATTTCATCGACTCAGATAATTCTGTGAAAATAACACCCAGCGCATACGCACCAGCATCCGGGTAGCCCAGACTACGATCACCGACGGCACCTGCACGTCCCATACGTGCCACGATGTCTTCGGTTTTCTTCGCACCTTCAACGGCTGCTGCTGCACCTTTGGCAAATGCTGTTTTGAAGTTATCGCCAGACTCCGCGCTTTGTGTCCAGGAATCGGCACACGGAACGAGTGCATCGATCAAGGTTTTATCACCTACAACGGCGCCACGTCCGAAGGAACGTTCTCCTGTAGACTGAATCCCTTGTACGGCTGCATGGATCATCTCAGCAAATTCAGCAACGTTTAATTGCTGTTTATCCCCTACAGCTTTGCCAGCTGCACGGAATGCTGAACCCCAGATCGGGCCAGATGCGCCACCACAATATTCCATGATGACCAAGGAACATGCATCGAGGAATGATCCAATGTCTTTTTTATCTTCGTTAATGATGTGATTCCATTCGCGTTTCAACTGGCGGAAGCCTTTTGCCACACTCATACCGAAATCGCCATCACCGGCATGGGAATCCAATTCACAGAATGGTACTTCATTCTTGATGATGATCTCACCCATTTTATCGATCAGATAGACGACATTGTCCAGTGAAAATTGATTGCCTTTGATGACCGCAGCTGATGCATCCGTCTCCACTTCGTAAGATACAGGAGCGTCTTCACCCACAACAGCTTCCAGCGCTTCGGAATACGCCACTTGTGCTGCTGGAGGGCCGGATACTTTAAATGCAGGTGTATCACTTTCCTTGAACAACAGCGTTTTTAGTTCATCATCCAGTTTCAGGATCGTAACCGACGCACCCGCCATATCGATACTTGTCATGTAGTTGCCTACAAACGTAGTAGCGACCTTCAGACCTGCATGTCCAGCAAGCTCACGCTGAACGGAATTGTTGAGCAGATACAGTTCTTGCAGTGGCGTTGCACCAAAACCATTCACGAGCACCGCAATCTCAGCGGATGCATCCTTATCCAGCTTCATGTCTGCGAGCAATGCTTCGACCATACGTCCTGCCAATTCATCAGCCGATACGATTTTCTCCCGGCGAATCCCTGGCTCACCATGAATCCCTACGCCGAATTCCATCTCATCTTCAGCAATTTCGAATGTAGGCGTGCCTTTGGCGGGCACCGTACAGGATGTGAATCCAAAACCAATACTGCGCACGTTCTGAGCTGCTTTCTCAGCAACGGATTTCACATCAGCCAGACTGCGGCCTTCTTCGGCTGCTGCTCCGGCGATCTTGTGAACCAGTACAGTTCCGGCAACACCGCGACGCCCAACGGTATACAAACTGTCTTGTACAGCGATGTCATCCTCAACACGTACATACTGTACGTTGATGCCATCTTCTTCAGCCAGATGTGCTGCATTCTTGAAATTCATCATGTCGCCGCTGTAGTTCTTGATGATCAAGAGTGTACCCTTGTTGCTGGCTGTTGCCTTGATCGCTTGATACACCTGGATTTGGGAAGGAGATGCGAATACATCTCCACACACCGCTGCATCCAGCATGCCTTTACCCACATAACCAGCGTGAGCCGGTTCATGTCCGCTGCCTCCGCCACTGATCAGGCTGACTTTATCGGCCTGAATCTCTCTGCGTTTGATGACTTTATATTTTTTCAGAAATTCAAGCTCCGGGTGTGCAAGCGCAATCCCGTTGCACATTTCCATAACAACATGTTCGGCCTGGTTAATAATTTTCTTCATTATTTTACCTCCCGGCGAGCTGCTTTGTACTCACGGCCCATGCGGTCAGCCGCTGCAATGGCAGCAGCTACTTCAGGAACGGTGATTGGGAACGGCATGGCGTGAATGGATTCTTCCGGAATACAAGCGATCTCTGCCACTTTCAACAACTCTTCCTGACTAATCGTATCTACACCGATATCCGCCAAGCTGATCGGCAGTCCCACTTCAAGACAGAAGTCCATGACTTCATGCAGCTCTTCGGTTGGTGCATTTTCCAGTACAAGTTGTGCAATCGTACCGAAGGATACTTTTTCACCGTGGAAGAAATGATGTGTGCCTTCCAGAACAGTCAAACCGTTGTGGATCGCATGTGCTGCGGCCAGACCGCCACTTTCGAATCCAAGACCTGACAACAGAATGTTAGTCTCAACGATGTTTTCCAGGGCTTGTGTCACAACGTTGCTGTCACTGGCTACTTTTGCTTTTGCACCATCAGTCAGCAGCATTTCATAACACAATTTTGCCAGTGCAAGCGCCGCATTGGTACCTACTGCAGATGGGGTATATCCTTCGCGGGAACCCATTGGCAGACTTGCATTTACACGGGAATAAGATTTCGCTGTTGCTCTTGCTTCGAAGTATGTAGAGAGCGCATCTCCCATACCGGATACGAGGAAACGGGTTGGTGCATTAGCAATTACCGTTGTATCAACGAGTACCACACTTGGGCTTTGTTTGAAGTAAGCATAGTCATCAAAAGAACCATCCGGTGTGTACAATACAGCGGAGTGACTTGTCGGTGCGTCTGTTGCCGCAATCGTTGGGCAGATGATCAGTGCTTCGCCTTCAGCTACACATTTAGCCGCATCAATGGCTTTACCACCACCAAGACCGATGGTAGAGTCACATCCTTTTTCCTTCGCGATCGCTTGCAGACGAGCAACTTCCTCACGGGAACATTCCCCTTTAAAACCGCTTTCAACAAACGTAATATTAAATTTCTCGGCTGTTGCATCCAGCTTAGCTTTGACACGCTGTACATCATCGGGATGTGCAATCAGCAAAGCAGATTCTCCGAAGGATTTAACAAAGTACCCCAGGTTCAACAACTCGTCTTCGCCTTGTACATATTTAGTTGGGCTGATAAATGCTTTTCTCATAATATTATATGCCTCCTAAGGATATGAAATAGTGTAGTGATTACATCAAATTTTAATTTCTTACAATTGACCTTAATATAACGCATAAGCAACAGGTTTACAGTGGACTTTGATAACAAATTATTATAATTTACAATCGTAATTTTTTGCTTTTTGGCACAATCATGGTATCTTATTGTCATGAGATGGTTGAATTTTGACCTCCCATTATACATTACCCGTCATCATTACATCTTAATATGTACAACTTGCTAACTTTTAACGGCCTAAATTATGAATCTGGTTAGCCTATGGAGGTTGCACCAATGATCAAAGAATATCTGCATATCAATAAAATTCTGGACCTTAATAAATGGAAGCGTCTACAAGATTCTCTCGCAACAGTAACCAAACTGGCGATCCTCACCGTTGATTATAAAGGCATTCCCGTAACCAGTCACAGTAGCTGTCAGGCTTTCTGCCAGAATGTCCGTAAAGACCCGGAGCTTCTCCCCTACTGTCAAAAATGTGATTCACGCGGTGGTCTGGAAGCGGTCCGATTGAATGAACCTTATGTGTATTTATGCCATTTCAATATTATAGATATCGCGATTCCGATCACGATTGATGGCAAATATATCGGTGCCGTCATGGCAGGACAAGTGAAACTCGCCGATCCGGAAAAGGGTAGCGACTTGGAGCAAATTGTCACGTCCAAAAACGTACCCATGCATGCAGCCAAGTTGGAGGAATTAAAGGATGATTACGCCCAGCTACCTGTGATGACCTATGAAGAGATTGTGAAAATCTCTAACATGTTATCCCTGCTCTGCAACTACATTGTGGAAGAAGCGCTAAACAAAAATCTGTTAGTTGAAATGTTCGAGAAAGCTTCAGGCAATCAGGAGACTCTAAACCTCTCCACCATTCTGCCGGGTTACTCCATTCGTAATATCGAGTCGATCAAAAAAGAGATGACCAATGCGATAGCGGATGCTTATCTCAAAAATAGCCCAAGTGACACGGAAAGCTCCAGTCCGGTACTTCAGCCTGCTTTTGAATACATTCACAGTCACAAAAGCGAACAGGTTTCGCTCAAACAAATGGCCGATCTATGCCACCTGAGTCCAAGTTATTTCAGCAGGCTGTTTGCCAAGGAAACGGGTGAAAACTTCACAACCTACCTGGCAAAACTCAAGATTAAATGGGCCAAGCAATTGCTGGAGGTCACCGACATGCCTGTCTCACAGATCAGTGATGAGCTGGGATTTAATGAATCGGGATATTTTATCAAAATATTCAAAAAGTTCGAGGAAATTACGCCTGCTCTCTATCGCAAATACCTCCAGGAGAAGATATAGATTCACTGATACTTTTTTCGTATCAAAGATGAGGTTAAAAGATATTTCACCTATTAATCTGCCATTGTTACAATGGAGTCCAGATGACTTAGGGAGGCGACATGAATGGAATATCGCAAATTAGGAAACAGTGGATTAACCGTCAGTGAGATTTCACTCGGCAACTGGATTACGCATGGAGCGCAAGTCGAGGATGGAATAGCAGAAGCTTGTGTGCGAACCGCATTGGATGCAGGTATTACCACATTTGATACCGCAGATGTGTACTCCAATACCAAGGCAGAGTCCGTACTGGGACAGGCTTTTAAGGATATACGAAGAGAAAGTATTGAACTATGCACCAAAGTCTGTCACCCAACCGGCACAGGTCATAATGACCGCGGACTTTCACGTAAACACATCATGGAAGCCTGCAATGGTTCATTGCGGCGGCTACAGACGGATTATATCGATGTCTATTACGCTCACCGTTATGACTACAATACTCCGCTGGAAGAGACTTTTCTGGCATTCTCCGATCTGGTGCGTCAGGGCAAAGTTCATTACATTGGCGTAAGTGAATGGAACGCAGATCAGATTGCAAGAGGAGCCGCTTTGGCGCGGGAACTTCATGTCCCCTTCATTGCAAGTCAGCCCCAATATTCGATGTTGTGGCGTGTGATTGAGCAAGAAGTCGTACCTGCAAGCGATCAAGCAGGACTGGGACAGATCACATGGTCTCCTCTTGCTCAGGGTATACTATCAGGCAAATATGCGCCTAACGCAGCATTGCCCACCGGATCACGTGCAGCTGCTGAGGCAGGAGCACCCTTTTTCACTAAACTGGCTGGTCAGTGGTTACGTGAAGATGTTCTTACCGCTGTGCAACAACTTGTTCCACTCGCTAAAGAGATTGGTCTAACTCTCCCCCAACTCGCTGTGGCGTGGGTTCTTCAGCATACGTATGTTAGTTCCGTCATTATCGGTGCATCCCGGCCGGAGCAGGTATTGGAGAATGTAAAAGCTTCTGGTGTGAAACTGGACCCTGCGATCATGACTCGTATTGATGAAATATTGAATCCGTGGATTGAGCGTGATCCAGCCAAGACGGGTTAAACACATTCATCAACAATGCCCATAAAGCGGGACACTACTTCCTGATTCATATCCGTCCGCCATGCCGTATACAACGGTACGGAGGGCGGATTTTCTTCTAATGGGAGAAAGACTACACCCTTTCGCTGGAACACATCCACCGATGACGGGACAATGGAAATGCCCATGCCCGCCGCAACGAGATTCACAATCGTATACATCTGGATCGCTTCCTGCGTAATTCGAGGATCTACGCCATGCTCCCTGCAATAATCCAAAACGAGACGATGGAACGGGGAACCCAGATGCCTTGGGAATAAAATAAAATCTTCATCCGCCAGTTCTCGAATTGAAACTTGAGTCTGAGAAGCCTTCGGGTGATGATCTGGCAATACAGCAATCAACGTTTCCATCTGGCAGGGGCGGAACGAGACATGACGAGTATCTTCCTGATATCGCAAAAATCCAATATGGATCTGTCCGTCTTCCAGTGCCTGCAATTGTTGGGATGAAGTCATCTCACGCAGCGTCAATTCAATCTGAGGATACGCAGCGCGAAATTTCCTAAGAACATCCACCATAATGCTCCCCGAAGCCGAATCCACAAAGGCTATGGTGATATGCCCGATGATGCCCTGATCTGCTTTTTGCGTAAGCTGAATGGATCGTTCGAGCTGGGCCATAATTAGCCTGGCCTGTTCCAGAAATACCGCACCTGCCGGGGTGAGACGAACCATTTTTCTGGTGCGCTCCAACAACTTCACGCCAAGCTCATCCTCTAAATTCTGAATCTGCTGGCTCAGCGGTGGTTGCGTCATATTTAATTTTTCCGCTGCACGGTGAAAATGAAGTTCTTCTGCCACCGTGATAAAGTATCTTAACTTCCGAATATCCATAAGCCGATTGCGCATCCTTCCGTCTACCTTGTTAATTCATCTGTTCCTGAACCCAGATTGCCGACTCAGCCAGCATCGTCATCAATTCATTAAAGTCCACAGCAATCTCCCGCAGAGGAGTTTCCCCTGCATCGTGGATCAACATCAGCACCTTGCCTGAATTTTGATCCAGTATAGCCATACTTCCTTCACCAAATCCACCAATCGGGAAAGGCTGGAGGTCAGCTGGCAGCTCGTATTCTTTCTCATATTCACGGTATACTTCCAAAAAATCCGGATAAGCCCAGCTCAGTTCTTTCACCGAATACAAGGCAGGGTCGCCGAAGTTACATGCACCGAACTCAAGTAAAAGTGCGCGATACGCTGCGGGCAGTTTTACATTATGCTTTTGCTCAAAATCCTCAATGCTCTGTTGTTTCTCAGGAGTACACCCATCTCCCATTGTTGTATCGTAGGCCTTCACCAAAAGATCACGAATCGGTTCCAATTCTATCGACGTCACTTGAACTCCCCCTTAAGATACCTTTCTCCACTGATCAGCCGTTGTGAATTCAATAGTTCTCCTTGAAGCGCAACACCTTACCCAAACAAGAGTCGAGCATTAAAATCAACTTCTTATCTCACCTGTTTACGCAACTCTTGACCCAGCCATTCCAGTGCTGCACGCAGCTTGTCCTGAGGAACTTTCTCATAACGATCACCCGTAGACAATTCAAAGGCACAGCTGTTCCCACTTGTTTTGTTCAGATATGAAGTCAATCCTATGCCATACTGCTGAGCCATTTGCACAAGAATTGGTTCAACTTCGGCAGCAGCGAGCGCAAAGTGCACATGGAACATATTTGATACAGGTACCTCGGGCAACGTTTGTATCCCGTGACACGCATTCAGTAAGAAGGCGAGTTCTTGAGCCTGCTCGTAATACAACTCCATTTTGCCAATCCGTTCATTGAAATAATACTGAGAACTCAGAATATACGGATACAGGCCGATCAGATCTCCGCCGTGCCGACGTTTCCATACTTTCGATTCTTGCATCACATCCGGATCACCCGCCAATATAGCCCCCGCAATACCTCCAATGCCTTTATAAAAGGATACATACACCGTATCAAACAAACTGCAAATCTCCGCAGGCGTTTTCTGATAATAGGGAGTAATCTCAAACAGGCGTGCCCCGTCCAGATGTAGCTTAATCCCGCGTTCACGGCAATAGGCCGAGATCGCTTCCAGTTCTTCATACGCCGGTAATTGCCCACCAATCTCACGTTGTGGCAGTTCCAACAGCAGACAGGCAATGTCCTGATCAAGCGCTTGTACATCTTGCAAACGAATCAACCGATCCTTGTCAGTAAGCAAAATCGATTCGATCTGGTGTAACTCTTTCAATCCGTCTTCCTCATGGATTTCCAGATGACACAGAGGGTGGTAAGCTACTCGTTTTACATCTTTGCGATCACACCAGATCCGTAATGCAATCTGCTGTGCCATCGTTCCACTTGGGAAAAACACCGCCGATTCCTTGCCAAGAACGTCAGCCATCTGTTCCTGAAATTCTTCAATGAGGGGGCCGTTCCCGTAGTGGTCACTGAACAACTCCCCATCGATCTGGTCCAGTACATTCTGAAGTACCTTCACTTGGCGACTGCCATGACCACCTACAATAAAGTCTGCCTGATTAAATGCATCACCCAACGTTAACGCAGTTTCTTTCAAGATCACTCACTCCTTTATAGTGCATGTTCATAAACGGACTTTTGAACAACCTCTTATAGGTCTGGTTCTGTAATAATCTCAACCAAAGCGCTGAGTGCACTAGATATATGTTCACCACGGGAATACACAAATCCTACTTCCAACCGACAATAGGGATCAGGCAAAGACATCACCGCGATCTCACCTCTTAATTCTGCTTTGGTAACCGAAGAGCGTGGCAGCAATGATACGCCGAGCCCGGCAGATACACCATTCAGAATCGTGTCCAGTGTTCCATATTCCATGATGTTAAGCGTGTGGATACCCTGATCGTTCAAAAAGGATTCCGCCTGAGTGCGATGAGTGCATCCGATCTCAAAAAACAACATCGGCCTAGACAATAACGTGTACATCTCATGTACTCCAGATTCAGCGATCAACACCAATTCCTCGTCATACATCTTCATATAATTCAGCTCAGGATGATCAATTGGGCCATATATTAAGGCTCCATGCAATTCATGTTGGATGACCTTCTGGTTCAGTTCATGGGTCCCACCCGTGACAAGCGAATGTTGTACTTCCGGGTAGCATGAAGTATATTCAGCCAGGAGCGGCGTCAGAAAAGTAGAAGCTGCTGTCTCTATGGCACCCAGACGAAGCATGCCCGCTGGTGGGTTACCCACTTGCGTGGCCTGCTCTGCTTCATATAATAATTCCAATATTCTATCCGCATACCCAAGCAGGTTCTCTCCTGCTGATGTAAGCGACATCCCCCGATTGGAACGATGAAATAGCGGTACTTGCAGTTGGTTCTCCAACTGTTTAATCCGTGCTGTTACATTGGACTGCACATAATTAAGTGAGAGCGCAGCTTTACTGATACTACCTTCGCGGGCAACCGCCTGAAATATTTTCAAATCACCTGCATCCATACCCTGATCACCTGCTCGTCGTTATATCAGCATTCTGCATCATCCGATTCATGCAAAGTGCTTATCTATTATTTTTAATGATACTGACAATCATTTTTGTTCATTTTACGTGAATCTGCTCCGTCTGTACAATGAGGCTCAGTAGTGAAATCTAGCTACACAGACAGGAGGAATATTGAACATGAAAGCTATTGTCCATTCGGCCCAGAGCGGCCTTGCAGGTCTTCAATATACAGAGTCAATCTCTCGGGCACCAGAAGCCCGGGAAGTGCAGATTCAATTAAAATCCGCTGGAATCAACCATCGGGATCTATTCATCATGGCAGGACGAGGAACCCAGGACACCCCGCTCGTTCCCGGTTCCGATGGAGCAGGTATTGTCGTAGCGATTGGCGAAAGCGTAAGAGGGTTCGCGATAGGAGATGAAGTCATTATCCATCCTACACTCGGTTGGGAACATGCATCTGAAGTGCCGACCGTACCCGATATTGTTGGTGGCCCTACGGATGGAACACTGGCTCAATATATAACGTTGCCTGCTGAAAATGCCCTGCCTAAGCCAGCCCACCTATCCTGGGAGGAAGCAGGCGTATTGCCCCTTTCAGCCCTGACGGCCTATCGCGCCTTATTCACTCGCGGTGTATTGAAGAAAGGTGAACATGTGCTCATTCCCGGTATTGGCGGTGGTGTAGCAACCTATGCCCTGCTCATGGCGGTTGCGGCAGGTGCCAAGGTGACCGTCACCTCCAGAAGTGAAGCCAAAAGAAATGAGGCACTGCGCTTGGGTGCTACCCATGCATTGGATAGTCATGCCGATTGGAGTACGCAGAACGATATGGAAGCTGTGGACATCATCTTGGATAGCATCGGACAAGCCATGTTCCCAAAATATTTTGATATAATCAGACCAGGTGGACGTATCGTGATGTATGGTGCAAGTTCGGGGGATGATCTGACCCTACCCATTCGCTCTATCTTCTTCCCGCAGATCAGTCTGATCGGCACCTCTATGGGCAGCCGTGAGGAGTTTATCCAGATGCTGCAATGGGTGGAGCAACATGACATACACCCTGTAATTGATGGCGTATATCCGTTACAGGACGCAGCGAAAGCGTTCGAACGTATGGAAAAAGGCGAGCAATTTGGTAATCTGGCTATCCTTATGGAGTGATATCTATTTTGAGATGGGCCTTCATGAATTGTTGAAACTTGATTTAGATAATGGGGTGAATCCATCTGACCCGTCTCGCTAAACGTATACTAATTGTCCTTATTGCTATTATCATTGTGGCCCAAATTCCTATGTTAAAAGAAACCTTAGCCCGAGGAGTTACTACGTTATATGTGAAGATAAAGTATCCCGAACATTCCTTTCAATTCCAAGACTTCATCTACGAGTCTCATTTCGGAAACTATATCATTTCTTATACTGATCAAGACGAACAACGCATTAGTCTGATGCTTGAGCCCAATTTTTTTCCGGCGCTCATTACGTATGATCCATTGAATCAACCCATGAAATGACTAGTTTGTTCACACTATGAATCATTCAGGAGGAATCGATATGGACAATAGATTACATTTGGTAGAATTGGTTCGCAAACTGATGGACTCTGAAGGAACGGAAGCCGAGTTGGATGACATGTTGACGGAGCTACAACAGCAGGTTCCACATGCGGGGATCAGTAATCTCATTTTCTGGGATGATCGAGACCTGACGCCTGAACAGATTGTGGAAGAAGCCTTGGCTTCCCGTCCGATCCTGCTTCCGCCCAAGCCATAATATAACTCTGGTGGTGAACGGTCGGATATGTCTGACATGTCTGATTTAAATCATAATAACAACAATGAACACCCTGATTTTAACGAAATCAGCGGAGAAGAAAACATATTAGTCAGAGGAGCGGCCTTTGCTATTCTTGTTGCACATCAACAAGTTAATGGTGCAGCATCCGCGCTAGAATCACTTCAATCCGATCCTGATTTTGGCTCTTCTGCAATGCGGGTACTGCAATTGAAACAAGGAAGTAATAATCAATAAACCAAGTTTACCCTCCCCAATTTCCATAATTTCGTTATAATGGTAAGCAAGACACCATGCTATTGGAGGAGAATTATGGAAACGGAAGCTTTACGCAACGTGGAACAACTAGCTCTGAAGAAACACAAGATTTACAAACAAAGTTTAATCAGGTACCTTGCACGCTCCATGCTGGCCAGTATGTTTATCGGATTCGGCGTCATCGTGGCGTTTAAGACAGGTAACTTCTTTTATATGGAGCAGTCCCCGTTCACCTATCCGATGGCGGCAATTACGTTTGGGGCGGCCATCATTCTGATCGCCTATGGCGGGGGTGACCTGTTCACGGGCAATACGTTTTATTACACGTATGCGGCGCTGCGCAAGAAACTGCGCTGGTTCGAAGTGATCAAGCTGTGGATTGCGAGTTATAGCGGTAACCTGATGGGCGCAGCTGTGTTTGCCCTGTTAATCTACCTGACCGGATTGTTCGACTCGTCTCAGGTGAACGGTTTTCTGTTAAGCGTGGTGGAGCATAAGATGGAAGTTCCAACCATGCAGCTCTTTTTCCGGGGAATCCTGTGTAACTGGCTTGTATGTATGGCGTTCTTTGTCCCGATGTTCATGAAGGAGAATGGAGCCAAAATGTTTGCCATGATGCTCTTTGTGTTCTGCTTCTTCATCTCGGGATACGAGCACAGCATCGCCAATATGTGTACGTTCGCGATTGCACTTGTGCTGAATCACCCGGGGACGATCTCATTTGAAGGTGTGCTTCACAACCTGGTTCCCGTGACCTTGGGTAATCTGGTGGGTGGTGTGCTGCTGATGGGCTTCATGTATTATGCGGTGAACAAACCGTTTCTGGATGAAGAGACACATTAATCTCTGGCAAAAAAAGCCCTCCTTCCGGCCCGGTCCTTCGACCGTGGCTAATCGGTAAGAAGAATCCAAAACACCCCGGCAACCTTCCCATCTCAGGGAGAAGGTTGCCGGGGTGTTTCTCTATAGGCAGGCTCACGGATAAGCCGCCTGCCCTCCACACGCATAGCCATGTGATACACAATCACATGGCTCCAGGGGGGTGGGTCGGCAAGCAGGCCGCAATCAGGTTGCCCTGTGTTGCCCGCTTGCCAACCCCATCCGTGGCTTAGAAGTACTCCCGCCACGGAGTATATTCAATATCGTTGTCGCCGCGCGTGACCACGATCATATTCTCGATTTTGCCCGTGTCCTTATTGGTACGGTAGATCATCGTACGTGTCTCGCCTTCTTCCGGCACAGAGAACAGGAACTTGTCCGCAACGAAGGAAGAACCAAGTCCAGTGGCATGTTCTGTAAAGGCAGAGCCCGTCTTGCTTGTGAGCAGCAGACCAATCCCGTAGGCTGTAGCGGTTTGTGCTGCTTTGCCAAAGAGATGCTCACCTTGACTGGTCGTGTGCGTTTGCTCCGAATACCTATACTTTTCCGTATCCTTGCTATAGTCCACCACATTGCCCTGTTTATCCAGACTGATGGTGGTTGTTTCGCCCTTGTCGCTTTTCACCTGATACGTACCTACGATGGAATCCTCGGTAATTTTCACCGTCTTGCCCGTATTGGGGTCAGTCTGATAGATTACATCTTCATACTGAAGCCGAATGATGTTCATGCTGGCCTGAATCTGTTGCGCCAGTTCTTCGTCACCCATCTCTTTGGCTTTCTTCAGCATTTCCTCATAGTTCTGGTATTTCTCGGCATCCTTCTCATCCCATTCATCCATGTTCTTTGGTGGACCTGGCGTTTTGTCCAGATCATCGCCTTTATTTTTGCCCATGGTTGATAGCGCCCGCGCTGCGGTCAGCGCCGTCATGATTGCCTGGCTCACCGCCTCTTCATCTGTCGTGCGGAAACGCTCGGCAATCTTCTTAAGCTCCGACTGAATGGACAGAACCAGTTCCAGAACAGATTTCATCGTGCCTTGAGCCGTTGAATAATCGTTATAAAAACGCTCACGCTCCATGCCATCCCAGTTGCTGCGCATGACACTCATCTTACCGTCCAATGTGGACATGAATCCCGATAATTGCTGATGTGCCTGAGCGAACTGCCCACTGACCGTCTCCAGTTGTTCCGGTGTCACCTTGATCTGTGTCATCCTGCACACTCCTCTTCGTGGTCATTATATCCCTTGGTTAACCAATGTGTTGCCCGAACAGAACTCTCCCAGATCTCGACCAACTTGTCATGATCCTGTTCCCGATATTCAACGACTAACATGTCCAACTTATGCTCCTTTTCTATTAAAAGTAAAAGGTTATGTAAAAGCCCGATCCTGGGATCGGACTTGTTTAATACATCAAATTTGAAATAACTCTACGTTTATTTTACCATGTCCATCATTCAATCTGTACCCATAATTTCCAATCTTGAGTCAACGTTCTACCCCCGTTTTTGGCTTCCAACGGAAGGTTGCTGCCGATTGGGAAGGCAGTATATATCGAAACGAATCTCCGCTCATGACTACATCAAAGGAAACTTCTGCCTCACCCGTGTTAGTTGCAACCAGCACCATCGTTCCATCCGGATTGCGGAAGGTTACGTTCTCGATCTTGCCCTGTTCTTGCGTGGAATCAACTCTCACAGCTCCCGGACGTACATAACGGCTGATGTGGCCTAACACATAATACTCGACATTTCTAGTGATTTCATCACTGTCCGGGTCAATCGTCACAACCCCACGACAGTTCTCACAGCCACCGTTCGTCGGTCCACCTTGCGGATCGAGTGCGATGTTCCAGAGCAGCACATTTTTCGCCCAGTTGCGAGGTGCACCAATGATGAGATTGGACATCTGCCAGCTCAGATTCTCGCCAAAATCTGGACTCCACTCCCCACCACTACATTCGGTAAAATAAATATTCTTGTCCGGGAAGCGCTCATGCACTTCCGACATGGCAGATGGATCACCTGCATAACAGTGGAAAGCAGATCCATCGATATAAGCAGCAGCCTGCTCATCACCAAGCACCTTGTTGGTATATTCAACCGCCTGATCCCAGTTATGATCATACGCAATGATTCGCGTGTCCAGTCCCGCATCCTGTAGAGCCGGGCCGAGATAATCCTGAATGAACATCGCTTGTTCTTCAGCTCCCATACTCATACTCGGATATTTGTCCGAGGTGAACTCCGGTTCATTTTGCAACGTGATCCCGTAGATGGGAATGCCCTTTGTCTGATAAGCTTTGATATATTTCACAAAATATCTCGCGTACGCTTCATACACCTGGGGATCGTTGTAATCCAGATACCAGCCGTTAGTGGTCTTTTCTCCATATTTCATCCAAGCTGGGGCCGTCCACGGTGTGCCAAATACTTTAAGATCCGATTTAAGACTAGCTACACGCTCCAGCATATTCACAACTTTCTGATCCTTTTCGATCGAAAAGGATTCCATGTCATAGTCCTTGCCAGACTCGATATCATCATAGGTATAACTCGAAGCCACACCTGTTTCATCTACCGAATAATCGGAGGCACCAATCGTATGACGCACCATATCCATGTTCAGCCCTTCTGTTGTAAACAGTTCCTTCAGCAGTTGCTCTTGTTGTTCCTCTGGGAGCTCGTTGATCAGATGTGCCGATGAACTCGTCATCGCTGCGCCAAAACCATCCATGGTCTGATACGTCTTGTCCGGGTCAATCTGTATGGTGAACGCCGACGAAGAAATGTCTGGCTCCTGCGTTGAAGAAACTGAAGAACTTGTGTCTGCATCATGGTGACCGGTAATTGGAATGGGCTCCTGTCGTGCAAGCAGATTTTGCTGATCTCCCGTGGTTAACCAAACTTCGGCCGTTCTCTGTTTGTCCACAACCGGTGGCGGAGCGGGTTGTTCACTTCGGTTGAAGATAAGCCAGATTCCTATACCGACAAAACAAACAGCAGCGATCAACAGGATCATCCATCGTTTGAGATATTCTCGCCAACCTATGTTTATCATGCTTCACTCTCCTTCCATTGTGGAAAAAGCCGCGGCCACTAGGCCACGACTCATTTTCCTAATCTATATGAAGTAGAACAAACTGCATTTAACGAAATAACTTCACTGGGAGAACAACCTTCCAATCTCCCTTATTGAACTTTATTTACCGGACTTGCTTCCGATATTCACACTGCCTGTCAGACGGATATCATCCGATGCACTGCCAACATACACTTGGACTTTCCCCTTAGGCATTACCCATTCATGGGATGTTTCATCCCAATAGGACAATGCGCTGCGATCCAGTTGAATGTTGACCCGTTGTTGCTTGCCTGCTTTCAGATCTACCTTCGCCCAACCAGCAAGCTGCTTCTCTGGCGTTTCAACTTTAGTTGGCAGATTGCCAACATAGACCTGTACAACTTCTGCACCGGAAACTTTACCGGTGTTACGCAGATTCAGGGATACTTCTACGGTTTCCTTATCGCCTTTACCAGTGTTTTTCACATGCAGATTACGATAATTAAAATCGGTATACGACAGTCCGTGTCCAAAAGCAAACGCCGGTGTCATGCCTTCTTTGTCATATCCTTTGTACCCTACAAAGATACCTTCTGAGTAGTTACCCACCCCATTCACACCTGGGAATTGTTCCGCAGTGGATACAGGGGTCTGGGAATCATCTGATGGGAACGTCACCGGCAACTTACCGGATGGATTCACATCACCAAACAGCACACGTGCCACTGCATTACCTTGTTCCTGACCTGCATACCAAGCCTGAACGATGGATGGCACTTCTTTTTGCCAGGAATCCATTTCAACAGCGCGACCACTCATTTGCACCACGATCGTTTTTGGATTGGCTGCTGCTACCTTGCGGATCAGCTGCTCCTGGTTATTCGGCAGTTCCAGATCGGAACGGTCGACGTAACCTTCACTGTCATACGTACGAGTTACCACGACGGCAACATCGGATTTTTTCGCCAGCTCAACTGCTTTTTGCATTTTAATATCCACAGCGTCGTCTGGAGCTTCCCAGCCGAAACGAACCTGTGCACCCATATCATGATTGGTCTGTACCGGGAAATCCGTACGATACTCAATTCGAATATTGTGGGACTCACCTTCTTTGAATGTGATTTCTTTCTTCGTTGTACTCAATGTTTCACCTTGATTGTCTACGAGTAATTTATCATCCACATACAGTTTCGCAGAACCTAGACTGGTCAGGGACAGTTTATATTCACCCGTTTGAGGTGCTGTGATCGCCCCTGTCCAACGAGCAGACATTTTGGCATTGAATTTCGTAGGTGTCACTGGAAGCTTGGAAGACTGTGCGTTAAAACCTTCATAGTTGTAGAATCCAAGATTCATGTTGACCTGATGATCTGTACGGACCAAAGAAGGATTACCCTCCATATCTTTATTCGTCCAGTATTCAGCACGCAGACCGTATTCCGCACGATCTGTACCATAGTCTCTTTCACTTTCCTGAGCATCCGCTGGTGATAAAAGAGTAGAAGGTACAGCAGATGGTCCATTAAATGCATCTCCTGCGGAGATAGGATCGGTTCCGGCAGCATATTTTACATCCACACCGTTACCGGCACGGTTACGAATGCCTTGAAGTGGACTTACGGTATACGTCGGATTAACCAGACTGCTACCTCCACCAGCAGCAGATGCGTTATCTGCATCCGGACCGATGACAGCGATGGATTTCACGTTTTTCTTGGACAGCGGCAGCACATTATCGTTGTTTTGCAAAAGAACCATGCTCTCTTCTGCAACTTCACGTGCCTGTTTGCCGTCTTTCTTGGCATTGATTTGTGTATTCGTTACAGGGTTATCGAACAGCCCTTTATCGAACATTTGAAGCAAAATGCGTCTAACCTTCTCATCAATGGTTTGCTCGCTGACTTCGCCATTGTTCACGGCTTCCAGCAATTTGTCTCCCCATTTGCCGTAAGGCTCTCCCGGTGTCTCCAGATCCAGACCCGCATTGGCGGACTTGGCTGTGCTGAAGTTTGCACCGTAGTCACTCATGACAAACCCTTCGAAGCCAAACTGATCCCGAAGGACATTGGTCAGCATCTCCTTGTTCTCACAAGCATATGTACCGTTCACCTGGTTAAATGAACACATTGCTGAACCAAGATCCGCTTTTTCGACCATCGCCTGGAACGGACGTGCATAGACTTCCTGAATCGCACGTTCACTTGCTGTTGCATTGGTCGTGAAACGTTCCGTCTCCTGGTTGTTCAGGATATAGTGCTTCGCAGTAGCGATTACCGGATTACTTTGAATCCCGTTCACATACGCTGCACCCATGCCGGAAGCCAGTAGCGGATCTTCTCCGAGAGATTCGAAGTTCCGGGAACCCCATGGTGTACGTGCAATATCCAGCCCAGGGCCGAGCACTACATTATGTGTTGTATCATGTGCTTCCTTACCGATTAGATCGCCATATTTCTTGGCCAGATTGGTATCCCAGGAAGCGGCAAGCGCGATGGGTGCAGGCAATGCCGTGGACTTTTTGTCCTGCACATCCGGGTTAGCCACACGTACTCCTGCGGGTCCATCTGCCATCTGTAATGCCGGAATGCCGAGGCGCTCCAATCCATCATTATAGAAACCATAATAGTTATTTACTTTACCGGTTACGAATCCAACTTTCTCCTCCAGCGTCATCTCCTTGAGTAGCAGCTCGGTACGTTCCTCCGCAGACAAGGATTTGTTCATCCAAGGCCGATTGGCCCCAGATTCCGCCTCCGCGGCGAAGGCGTGCAGCGGCATAGCCGCAACCGCCACGATGATTAATAACATAAACCATCGTTTGAGGAAAATCAGATTGAGTCTTCTGTTCATGTTGTAAGTTCTCCTTCTCTCTTGATCATTTTTCTTGTGCACATATTGAATACATGTATACAAGGGAATGCGAACTGGCTTGATCCCAGTCTTTCAAGCATTCAGGTCGTCCTGCACATGGCTTCTGAAACTGCAGCCTGCAAGCAAGTCAGCAGATTTCGCTTTCTAACGATAGCCGACATGATCATGAATTACATCCCCTTAAATTTGGTAAATGACCGATTAGAACAAGCCTAGTTCTTTGGAATCACCATATTAACAATTCAGATAACAAAACAAGAAAACGAATTATTTACATTTCCGTAACTACTTTCGAACAAATTCTTTACTTTTAAAAACAGTCGGTTCGACCCACTCCCGATCAACCAATTAATGCAATTAATTATCAGATTAAGGAATATATCGACACACTCTGGGTCCTAAGTCTATTTGTAAACGGAACCAATCCGGTCCATTGAAATATCCAAAAATATAAAAGCAGCTGAGGTCCCTTTTAACAGGTTCTTCAGCTGCCTTTATGTTGGAATTGTTCCATATTGTTCACTTTCCATCCATGATTCTTGTTCTACACTCGTTATATTGAGATTCGAAGTTACATTGAAATCGGAGTAGCAAATAAAAAACCGCCCCAAGAGGGACGGCTCACTTCTGTTCAATCACTTCTAGTTCTGTAACTGTGCAAGAATCTGCGGGTCCTTGATCTTTTTATCTTCGGCGAGCAACATCACCTTGGACAGAATCTCAGCTGTTCTCGGATCTTCATCGAGGAATGGCAGGAAGATTCGACCCCGATGCTGACTGTGCACCGGTACGATATGAAGTGCACCTGTGGCTTGTTTGAACACATTACCACTCCCCAGATGAACAGCATACTCACCTAATTCACCATCAATTCGTGCGTAATTCCCGTCCAAACGTACATTGTCGATCTTCAGCAGACGCAACGATTCGTTCACAATGACGTGGCGCATCTCGATTGTTGTCAGGCTAGCTTCCGGATCTACGCCTCCCACATGTGCAACGCTGACCACCAGATCGATATCACGCATAACTTCGGAGAAGAACGTCAGCGGCACATCTTGCAGCGCTACAGATTTGTAGCTCTTACGATCGTAGAACTGCACCGTCTCCAAGGTAGGTGCCTCGGTATCTGCTGGTGAGAACCAATCTGCCATAGCATAGAGATTCGCAATCAGATTATGCTCATAACTTACCTTCTGCAGACCTTCTTCATAACTGACAGTCCATTGGCGTCCTTTAAGCAGAGCTACTGCTTTTTTCGGTTGAATCTGATACCCGGCATATCGGCGAGACACCGTACCATTAGCCAATTCGTCCTCGTTAGGAAGATACAGCTCACGGAATACCTGCTTGAACGGCTGACGCTCCTGACGGGTGAACAGATCCCGCTGGAATTCACTCCAGCTTCCGCTCTGATACAGATGAAGCGGATGAGCAATCAACAGTTGATCCTGTTCCGATAGTGCCTGGATCGTACCCTCCGGCCCTGGAGCAACCAAACCACTGGACGATACATCGAATCTTCCAGTCTTGTCACCTGACTGGAAGACAAGTGTTCTTACCAGCGGTTGTATAACCGGATTTTGCATCAGACTGGCAATTTCCTCACGTGTAAATGACGTTCCAGCAGTCATCGAACGTTCCAGCTCCTGCCGTGCCCGGCGATACTGATCCACCAGATCCGATTTCAGCTCTTTCAGTTCAGCGATATATCCATCTTTTTTGAACCGGGCAGGTACAGATTTGAGTGTCTTCCCTTTGCTAACGATAACCATCTCGGGTTGGCCTTCCTCATCAATGACCAATTGTGCCGTCGTGTCAGCATCCAATGCATGAGGTTCAAAGAAGGATTTCATCTCATCCAACTTACGTGCTTCCATGTCCCACATCAGCCGCGTAACATCGGCATAACCTGCATTACGAGCAAGATTGCCCAGTGCAATCTGCGATGCCACACCTTCACTGGCACGGCGTTGCGCACCGAATTGTTTGCTCTGCATCAGGAACTTCTGAATGAAGTCGTATCGCTCACGCAGATCCTGTTCGCGATTTACAGCGAATGGAATCAAACTGTAGGTTAACAAATGATCCTTGTTTCGCTTGTCTGACACGGACTCACGCATATCGTCCAATCGAAGCTTGCCCAGTGCAGCATCTGCGAACAATTGGGATCTGCGGTGATTAGATCCCCCGGAAATGTACTTGGCACAATCGTATAACAGATTGAACCGTTCCTCCCCGACAGCAGCATAGGCTTCTTCAAACCAAGCGATATCAAACGCACCTTCATTAAAGTCCTGTGGTGAGATTGGAGAATAGTGGGCCACGATGGTTTCTTTCTCGGCAGTAAAGCGTTCATTAATATGGGCATGGAAATACCAGGCTGCACTGCGAAGACCTTCCCATCCCAGATGTTTCGCTACAATCTCCATCCACTGCGGGGCGTACATGGCTGCTTCCAGCAATTTTTTCTCATTCACCGGATACTTATGGAGCAACTCCCCAAGACGCTTATCATCTTCTCCATTCCGTGGATGACAATTCTGAATTAAATAGCTAAACGTCTCTTTACGTGTTGTGTTGTCTCCATAGCTATAGATATATCCACGGACAAATGTATCCTGATCCATCGCCGAGACTAGATGTACCCAGTGTTCCATGCCTTCAATTCGATCCAGTTTCATGGCAAGTGTGCTTACTTCTGTAGAGAGTTCTCCCCGGGTCAGCTCAATCTCCAGAATGCGATCGACCACCGCATCTCGCAATTGAACAAGCTTCGGATCACTCGCGATCATTTCTGTACGAGTGGATGTTAAGTCCCGAATAAACAACAGACGATTCCCACCGACCAGCACCTGTCGATATATCTCTTGATCATCAATCAGGTTCAACTGGTACGCACGCAGGAAATCTTCAAGTGACAGTAAAGACAGCGGTTGACTACTCTCTACAAGACTGGTGAACTGGTAAGCTGTCTGGAAGAAACGTTTGAAGCTGTTATCGTCATGGATTTTGCCACGAACTACATAATTCCAAGGTCCAGTCAGAATATGAAGCATGCCTGACTCTTTTTCGAGTCGATCAGCAGGCATACTTGCGATGATGGAGGCCCAGGTTTTCTCAGCTATTTCAAACGTGTCGATCGGATCGCTATCTTGAAATGCCGCCGATATCAGTGCCACTACCTGATCCTTATACGTTAACGAATCCAGCATCTGCTGCAGCTTTTCGATGTCATCCAGAGGATAGATCCGTTCGGCAAACGACTTGCGCCAGCCTTCCAATAATGGAATCTTCTGCAATTCGTCATAGTCATACTGCTCACGGAAATAACTGTAATGGTCGCTCAAATTGCCATTGAACTCCCCGAGCTGTATAGCCATGTATAGCTGCATCAGTTCCACACTGTTGAACTCGGCATGTTGAATATAGTTCTCCCATACGTCATGAAGCGGGAACTGTTCCATCTGCTTCATTTCAATCCGCTCTCCATACGGAACCTTGGAGCGAAGACTCGCTCCGACTAACAATGTGTCTTTATAGCCAGCGTAGTATTCCACTTGATACTCATAATCCCTGTGTTCATGCACTAATTCACTAAGTCCCTCCAGAAATGGTCTGGTCTTATCCAGAGAGAGTGTAAAGATATCCTTCGGATTATGGCCCTTGAGATCACGCTTCTCATCCAGCAATGGCTCACGTCGCTTCGGATCAAATAAACCAAATCCATTAGAAACTGTGTAACGACTCCCCTGATCAGTCAGCTTATCCAGTAGTTTCTGTTCCTTGGCAGTGGGTGTCTCAATCAGCTGCGCCAATGGCTGCAATTGCTCCTGCTGATCTATCCGCTCTGGATCTGCCGCAATCTCGGTCAATAATTCTAGCGCACCCAAGCGCTGCAGTTCACTCTTGGCCTGCAAAAGTCGCTTCAGCGAGACCTCCAATTGGTCCACGGGTTGCAGTAACAATACATGGATGACCTTCTGACGAAGTGAGCCTGTTTTGAGCTTCATCAACGCCTCCATCTGTTTCATCTCATCAACCGTCAACGTGAGTAGCTTCGCTTTGGCGAGTGCACTCTCCCGATTACTGATGCTTTTATCAGACAAACTCTCAAACACAAACTGTCTTTGCACCTCATTATCGGGATGCTGAACAAACTGGGACAACAGTTCTCCGCGCAGTTCCGGGCTTAAACGGTCCTTGATTGCGATGACCTCCCCGATCCATTCCGGGTCCATATCATAAGCGGCCAAATATAACATTTTTTTGACTACATCATCCGTATCAATCCGGTAGTGAACATACTCAAGTACACCCGATGGTCCACCTGACCCGCCTTTTGGAATGGCAGCCAGCATCTGTTTGAACCGATCAAAATCCTGACGCCGCAATCCCTTATCTCCAAGAGCAGGCAATGGCCACACATAGACGCTACGCTGATTCTCTCCATTCTCGAAACTCCAGTTGTACATATACATCGCATCATAGTTGGTCACAATCCAGTGCATCAACTCGGTATCCTGCGCCTCCAGATAACGACGTGCAATGTCCAAACGAAGCTCCCTGTTCTGGCTGTTAGCCAGTACATATTGAGCAACAATCTTCTGATATAACTGACCTTGATCCATAATCTCGATTATCTTGCTCTTCAATTCATTCTCTTCAATGACCGCTGTCGCCCAAAGACTGATAAAGAGTTTGTTGGCGTTAGCTTCCTGCTGCCAGGCCTCGCGTACTTCTGGTTGCACAAGCGCCTGATAGGCCTGTTCAATCAACTGTGCCGCAACACGCTGGTTGGCTGCTTCTATACCGATCCCCGTCCATACGGCAAGCGCTCTTACCACGGAACTGAAACGAATCAGGTTGTTGTCGATAATGATTTTTAATATGTAAATATAGGCTTCCAGTGTCCCTTCATCCATCCGCTCCACAATGCTTTGGCGAAGCCCTTCCTGCAACCTTGCTGCAACGAGTAGCTCACCCACCATCTGATAGGCATCCGCCTGATCGCTCATGAATATACCTTTGATCATTTCATGGGTTAACAGCGCCGTCTGATTGTCACCATAGATAATATCATGTAGCGCCTGCTTCATATCTCCGCCCTGATGATCCAGTTCATAAGCGATACAATCCGCCAGGACCCAACGGATCTCATGCAAATAATCCAGCTTGTACTCACGAAGTGACACATATTCTTCCAGCGAGAAATTTTTCATTTCCATACGGAACAATCCCATCAGTTTACGGATGACTTGTTCTACATGCTGCTCCGGATCGGATGTGCGGAAAGGGCGGCGTTCATAGTTGTTACTGTATGGGAAACGAGTCGCACGCTCTGCGATATAACGGAATCGTGCAACCAATGACTCGCTCGCCAGATGCTGGAGCACATCCAGTAGTGGCTCGAATAATGGTTTCTGTGTTTCTGCAGCCAACCTTCCAAGCAACTTATCAGTATTCAAAAACATCTTTTCGTCTCCACGTAAATACGTAGACCCGGCGATCTCCACAACATAGCCTGCCAGCTCAAGCTGTACCCCTGTTAACGACTTGGCTCTTTCCTGCAATCCATCCATATACACCTGTACTTGCTCTTCCTGATTCATCCTGTTCTCCTCCTTCATCGTTCTCTACCACAGACGTCCGGCTAGCATTGTAAAACGAATAAACACCACGTTATCTCCGTCTTTTACAACAAGTGACTCATCCAGTTCCTGCAATTCTTCATCGTTGAGAAACACTTTGTACAACCCATCCTCATATGCGGTTATAGCTGTCTCCATCGCAACTTCCAGATCAGGAACACCCTCATTGTATACTGCGCCAAACCCGACTTTCCCCACCGCTCCTTGCGCGTCAATATCATCCGGCATCAGGTAGGCGAACAATTCTGCCTGTTGTTTCTTGTCCTGAAGCGCTTTTACTTGTACAGCCACCATGTTCTCAATGAGCTGCCTTAACGTATGAGTTGTTTCCGGAAGTTCGGCAGCTTGCTTGGCAAGTACCGGCTTGCGCTTGCCCAGACTTTTTACCGTTATCCATACGTTCACTGCATTCCCTCCCTTATCCTGCTCTATTTGAAGAAGCTTCCATAAGCCCCGATATCTATACCACGATGCGGAATAACCTAAACTCGAAATGACTATCTGTCTCTAAATAAAATATAAAATACGTACATATGTACCCCTAATGAACATCATAACTAAAATTCAATCCATATTCATGAGCCAATCCTCATGTTTACGTGGAACCACGGAACTATGGCCTACTTGCGTACATATACGCAAAAAAAGCCGCACAGTCTCATATAAATATGGACTGTGCAGCCGCTAAGCTAACATCAGAACAGTTTATGTCGCCGGTAACCTGTAATTTTATGAGTCATCTCGCCAGACGCAACGGTCGAATGGTTACAGCTGCTGTCTTGAAGCCAGGCATCCGACAGAACGGATCTAGCTCTGGTCTGGTGGCCCGATTCACATTCTGAATGCCGCCCCAATGCATCGGCACGAACAAGGTATCCTCCCGAATGGAATCCTTGATGCGCGAACGAACCGTGAAGCTTCCGTACGTCGATTGAATCTCTACCCACTCTCCATCGTGAATACGATAACGGGCAGCGGTAGCCGGGTGAAGTTCAACAAAGTTCTCCAATTCACGAGCTGCCAGTGCCGGACTTCGATGTGTCTGCACCCCTGTAAGATAATGAGGTAGCACACGCCCATTGGTGAGAATTAAGGGGAACTCGGAAGATATATCATTCCAGCCCGGGCTGGATTCAAATGTGAATGCCGCTTTGCCGTCCGGGTGAGCGAATCGTTCACCGAACAGCAGCCCTTCTCCCTGATCCTCCAGGGCAGAACACGGCCAGTATACCCCTTTCTCGTTACGCAAACGCTCATAGGTAATGCCATAGTAATCAGCCACTCCGCCACGACTCGCCACCCGAAGCTCATTAAAGATATCCTCAGCAGTGTCATATTCAAAATAAGAAGCTCTACCCAATTGCGCGGCAATCCGGCATAATATATCCCAATCATCAAGCGTTTCTCCCGGCGCAGGCCGCCCCTGTTCACGGAGCAGAACACGCCCCTCCAGATTGGTCAATGTACCTTCATTCTCCATATAAGATGTAACCGGCAGAACCAGATCAGCCATTCGCGCTGTCTCGGACAGAAACATGTCTGCCACGATCAGAAAGTCCAGCTTGCGCAGACCTTCTTCCACCAAACGCACATTGGGGTTGGATACGACCGGGTTGGAGCCCATTACAAGCAACGCCCGAATCTCCTGATCATGGGCCTTCTCCATCATCTCGTAGGCGGATACCCCTTTGCCTGGCAAACTTGCAGGGTCCACACCCCAGACGGATGCCACATAGGCACGATCGGCTTCATTTTCAATGGATCGATAACCCGGTAACTGGTCAGCCTTCTGACCATGCTCCCGTCCGCCCTGCCCATTGCCTTGACCTGTGATGGCACCATATCCGCAGCCTTCTCTACCAATTTTGCCAGTTGCCAGCACCAGGTTCAAAAAGTGTCTCACTGCCATATGTCCATCCGTCTGCTGCTCCACACCACGTGCTGTCATGATCATGCCTGTCTCTGCCTCACCGTATGCCATCGCCGCCTGACGAATCAGCGCCAGATCAACCCCGCACGCTTGTGCCGCCTGTTCGAGTTGCAGATCAGCCAACCCTTGTATCAATTGATCGTAACCATGCGTTCGTTGGTCTATAAAATGAGGCTTCACCAATCCGGCATCCATAATCACCTTCAACATGCTGTCCGCCAGCAGAGCATCCATGCCAGGCTTCACCTGTAAATGAAGGTCGGCAATGGCAGCGGTTGCCGTCTTGCGTGGATCAATAACGATAATGAACGCCCCGTTCTCCTTGGCCTGATTGAAGTAGGGCAACAGGGTAGGTTGGCATTCTGCAATATTGGTGCCTGCGAGTACAATACAGCCCGCCTTGGGAATATCAGACAGTCGGAACGTCAACCCACGATCCATCCCGAACACTTTACTTCCAGCTGAAGCCGCAGCTGACATACAGAACCGTCCATTATAGTCGATATATTTTGTCCCCAATGCAACTCTGGCGAACTTACCGAGCAGATAGGCTGTTTCATTGGTCAGAGATCCGCCTCCGTATACTCCGACCGTATCTGCTCCGTATAAATCCCTCAAGTCCTGAAACCGCTCTGCGATGGTCTGAATGGCCTCCTTCCAGGAACAGGGTTCAAGCTCGCCATTACGACGAATGAGCGGATGCATTAATCGTTGACCACTGAGCGCATGTTGATGTGCATTCATACCCTTCACACACAACCTGCCCTGAGAGGCTTCATTCGGGACACCCTGAACCGTATACTCACCACGACGCTGGCCTGGAACAGGTGCAGCCAGTTCTTCAACAGTCATCTTGCACTGCACACTGCAATACGGACACTGGGTTTCCTTTACATACAGCTTGGAGGCTGTTGGTTCTGAACTCACGGATAATCCCATCTTTCCATCCCCGCCTTTCATCTATATATCAGCTTGAAGTGTAGCTGCAAGTTCCTTCTGTAACTGGTCATCCAGCATCGTTTCCCGAATCGACATGAATCCCAATCGTTCCGTCCATGCCCATAACGGCTCATCATACCAAGCGGTTTGGCGATACCATTGAAGACAGGCTGATGCGAGTGTGGCCGCTTGCACCTCTGTTTCAGCCACCCCAATCAAGCCACCTTGTTTGACCGGATGCTCTGCATTACCGCCTGCGTAGATCTCCCATCCAGCTGGTGAAGCCAGCAAGCCAATATCCTGCACCAGTGCGCTCACCAACGAACCGGGCCCTGGTGCAACTCCCATATTCACCGGCGACGGCATCGCAGCGCCGATCCAACTCTCACGAAGTTGTGCAGCCAACCCCCTGGCATCTCTCGCATAGGATGACATCGGGATCTGATCATCCCAGCGCACCTGAACCTCTGAGTGACCTTCGATATCTCGAACAACCATCGTTCCACCGGATACCTGTAAGTAATAATGAATTACGGGGCGACATACCGTGCAACCAAGCTCCGAACCCCAACCCAGCTTCTGCAAGATCAAAGATATCTCTGGTAGCCCTGTCTCCAGAACATCGATGTCAGCCAGTATTTCCTTCAGTTCTGCATGCCCAAGCGCCGTACAACTGCACACAGGCATTGGAGCAGGTTTGTCTGGTGTGGCTACCACGCCAGTACCCCCGTTATTTTTCAGGTTATGCGTATGTTTCAACAGAGCAGCCACCATCGGGCGACAGCCACCGCATGAACCTGACGCCTTGGTCTGCTCCTTCACCTGATCTGCCGTTTCGAGACCCTGTTCCTGAATGGCCTTCATTATCGCAGCCTTGGTCACATTGTTGCAGGCACATACGGTCTCCTGAGCCGGTAATGCCGCAGCAGCCATCTCAGCCGGGTCCCGAGCCCCTTCACGCGGAGCCAATTCCGCCACATCTGCACCCCGTTGCACAAGTCCAAGCAATGCCGTTCCTTCGGTTGTATCTCCAAATAAAATGGCTCCACGCACTTTGCCAGCCTGCATCAGCACTTTTTTATATGTGCCTTGAATGCCATCCAGATGTTGAATTGCGGTCTGCATGCCTTCCCCACTGATCTCACCCGCTGAGAAAACATCAACCCCCGATACCTTTAACTGTGAGTAGGGAATAGATCCTTTGTATTCAGGTGTTTCCTGTCCACAGAGTGTACGTGCGAGCACCTTCCCCTGTTCGTATAAGGGGGCCACCAGACCATAACTGATTCCCCGATGTTCAGCACATTCCCCAACTGCGTAGATATCCGGTACACTGGTGCGCATATAGTCATCTACCATAATTGCCCGATTGGTTGCGATTCCACTTCGTCTGGCCAGATCCACATTTGGCCGAATCCCTACAGCGACAATGACAACCTGAGCTTCAAGCTTGGAACCATCTGTGAAGAGCAGCCCCTGCGCCTGCGATCGTCCGGTGATTTTTTGCGTATTTTTGGCCAAAAGAAAGGACATACCCTGCCCTTCAAGTTCCTCCTGAAGCATCACGGCAGCCTTCTGATCCAACTGCCGATTCATAATGTAAGGTGCGTTATGGACCACCACAGCTTCCATGCCCAGATGCAGTAACCCGCGCGCAGCCTCTAGCCCAAGCAATCCGCCACCAATGATGGCGGCCTTGCGATAGGTTTTGGAATAATCAGACATGCGCGTACAATCGTCAATCGTTCGGAAGGACATGACCCGCTCTTTATCAATTCCCGGAATCGGTGGGATAAAAGGTGAAGACCCTGTCGCCAGAATCAGGACATCATAGGTTTCTTTTAGTCCGGATTCCGTCTCTATATATTTTCCACGGGTATCAATGCGGTGTACCGTTTCACCTGTACATAGCCGTATATGATGCTCGGCATACCAAGTCCAATCATTGATAATGATATCCTGTAACGAATGCTCACCCTGCAATACTTTCGATAACATGATCCGATTGTAGTTGGGACGGGGTTCATTGCCGTAGATTACAATCTCATACGTATCAGGCTCCAGTGCGATAATCTCTTCGACACACTTCACTCCAGCCATGCCATTCCCGATAATCACCAGTTTGCTTCTGCTCATGGGCTGCCCCCTATCTCTCTCACTCCTGAAAATAAACAGAAAAATCCCTTCTCCATGATTCGGAAAAGGGCACCGTTGCCTCCGGAATCCACACGCCTTTGTGTGGATTCATATTAGATTCAGATTAAGGGAATCTCAATCTAATGTCAACTAAATTAACATTAAAAATGCGAATGACGATTAAAAAATGAATTATTTAAAATCTCATGTAATTTTTATTGACATACACATTTTCTCTTGATTATAATTTGAATCAAAATCACAGTGCTGTGATCAACTCAGATGCGGGAACACAATGACGTGTACCGCCTGTCGGCAACGGGGCCGCAAATCGTTCAGATCTGGACGAATTGCGGCCTTTTTCTGCCTTAACAAGCACATAGACAAATCACGAAGATCTCAATTGGATGAGGAGCGATGATGGATGATGGAGAGCAAAAGTTTTTGGAAAAGCGGGCATAAGCCCACCCTCTTCGGGGCGTTTATGTATTTTGACATCAGTTTTATGATATGGGGGATGCTTGGTCCACTCGCAGTTGTCATAGCGTTGGATTATCCGATGACTCCGCTGGAAAAGGCCAATCTGGTCGCATTGCCTATTCTCGGCGGCTCCATCCTGCGCCTTGTGCTTGGCTTCATGTCTGATTATATTGGTCCGAAACTGACCGCACAGATCGGGATGCTCGTCACCTTAGTTCCTTTGTTACTCGGCTGGTTATGGGTTGACTCCTTAAGCCAACTGTACGTGGTGGCACTCTTGCTTGGTGTCGCAGGCGCCTCCTTTGCTGCTGCGCTACCTCTGGCAGGCCAATGGTATGGCAAGGAGCATCAGGGTCTGGCCATGGGTATTGCCGGGGCGGGTAACAGCGGAACCGTACTTGCGACGTTGTTTGCCAATCGCTTGGCTACGCATTTTGGCAGCTGGGAAGTTGTGTTCGGACTTGCTATTATACCGATTGTTATTGTATTCATTCTCTTTTCTATCTTTGCCAAGAATAGCCCTAACCGGCCTGAACCCAAGAAATTATCCCAATACGGAAGTCTGCTTAAACAAAAAGATGCTTGGGTATTCTGTGCCTTCTATTGTGTGACCTTTGGTGGCTTCGTTGGATTATGTAACTATCTCACCATCTTCTTCAACACCCAGTATGGGCTCTCTCCTGTTCGTGCCGCTGACATTACCACCTTCTGTGTAATCGCAGGCAGTTTCTTCCGGCCTGTAGGGGGTTATCTGGCGGACAAAATTGGTGGAACCCGCATGCTAACATTCCTGTACACAGGGGCTTGTGTCATGTTAATCGGAGTATCCTTCATGCCACCGCTTCCTGTTGTAGTAGTCATGTTGTTCCTCGGTATGATGTGTCTGGGAGCCGGAAATGGCTCTGTGTTCCAACTGGTTCCCCAACGTTTCGGCAATGAGATTGGCCTGATGACAGGTATTGTGGGTGCCGCTGGCGGATTGGGCGGGTATGCACTGCCGCTGATTCTCGGTCAACTGTATAGCAGCTATCAATCCTATACACCAGGTTTTGTCATTCTTAGCCTGATTGCAGCAGCTTCCCTGTTCCTGGTTCTCTTCATGCAATCCCGCTGGCGTGTGAGCTGGTTGAGCCGAGGTAACAAAGGCATGGCGGAATCGACATCCCTTTCTTCCTGAGCAACCACTCGGCCGTTAACCAATGGTACGGTGTATGTGGATGATCCCGAAGTCGAAGTAAGCAAAGAACAGCGCAGCCTGATGGGGCTACGCTGTTTTTTCTGCTTAAAGCTACTTTTTTTGCTTAAGATGAATACTTTTGAAGAACAATAACCGCATTATGACCGCCAAAACCAAAGGAATTAGACATCCCAATCCGCAACTCTGCTTTTCTTGCCTCGTTTGGTACATAATCCAGATCACATTCAGGGTCCCTCTGCTCCTGATTGATGGTTGGAGGAATAATGCCATGCCGCAGACTTTGAATAAGTGAGATCGCCTCTGCTCCACCTGCTGCACCAAGCATATGTCCTGTCATCGATTTATTCGCTGTGACCGGAATATCATAGGCACCTGTCCCGAAAAGTTGCTTAATCGCTCTTGTCTCAGACAGATCACCTGCCTCCGTACTGGTGGCATGAGCGTTAATCACATCAATGTCCTCAGGCCCAATCTGAGCTTCTTTCAGTGATGCTTTCATCGCCAGATATGCACCCCGCCCTTCCGGGTGGGTAGCTACCATATGATACGCATCTGAACTGGCACCATATCCAATCACTTCGGCAAGAATATTCGCCCCTCTTCCCAGTGCATGAGACAGTGATTCCACGACCAGAATTCCGGCGCCCTCCGCCATGACAAAACCGTCTCTCCCTGCATCAAATGGACGGCTGGCTGCTTGGAACGCTTCATTTCGTGTAGACAACGCTGTCGCATTACCGAAGCTTGCCAGTGACACTTCGGTTACAGCCGCTTCTGTCCCTCCAGCAATAATGACATCGGCTCCGCCATGACGAATTAACCGGAAAGCTTCTCCAATGGCTGTATTTCCAATGGAACAAGCTGTTACTGGCGATAATGTCGGTCCCCAGCAACCAAACCTCATACTGACCATAGCTGCCGCCATATTGGAGATCATCATCGGTACCAGTGTTGGGCTGACTCGCGCAGGTCCCCGATCTGACAGGACCTTGCCTTGTTCCATTAATGTCTGGATGCCGCCTATGCCTGAACCAATATATACACCTACCCGTCCACGGTCCATTTCATCCATCACAAGACCCGATTGTGATACAGCCTGATCCGCAGCAGCAACAGCAAATTGAACGAATCGATCCATACGCCTTGCTTCCTTGCGTCCAAAACGCTCTTCACCATCAAAATCACGGACCACTCCTGCGATTCTGGTTTTGTACGAAGCTGTATCAAAATGTTCTATAGGTGATACACCTGATCTACCCTCAATCAATCCGTTCCAGAATGTATCTACATCATTTCCCAGAGGAGAGATAACTCCCATACCTGTAATCACGACTCGTTCCATGTCCATCCTCCTTCAGCGCTGTTGTCTACCTTACTCTTACGCTCTGCCACTAATAGTGCACTTTTGAATATCCTATTACAAGTTGTCAATTATAATAGTATAATGACTACCATGATAACGAGGATTGAAGGTGATGGATTGAACTACGATGTCAGGTTACAGGCATTGTCCACTTTTCTGAAAACACAGCGTTCCAAAATTTCCCCCGAATCGGTCGGTTTACCCACTGGAAGTCGGAGAAGAACGCCTGGGCTGAGGAGAGAAGAGGTTTCCCAACTGGCAGGAGTGAGTACAACATGGTATACCTGGCTTGAACAAGGTCGGGATATTCAGGTATCCCATTCCGTGTTGGATAACATTGCTTCGGCACTGAGGCTTACTACAGATGAACGAAAGTATCTGTTTTCGCTCGCCATGGAGCATCATACGGAGCTGCCTACACTAGAAGAAGAACCGGTTCAACTTCACCCTTCTTTGCAGAAAATTTTGCAAGAACTTCACCACTGTCCTACCGTGATCTCGGATCGGCGTTGTTACATTGTCGGCTGGAATGATGCAGCCCGGCATGTTTTTATCGATTTTGAACAGATTGCCCCCGAACAGCGGAATATGATCAGTCTGTTATTTGATCGAAAGGAGTTTCGCAGGCTCGCGGTGAACTGGGAGGATTTTGTTAGCGGATTTCTGGCAATTTTTCGTGCTTACTATGGCCAGTATGTTGATGATGAATGGTATAATTTATTTTTGGATGACATGATGAACAGACATCCCGATTTTCATACCCTTTGGAAACAAAGCAGCGTCAGTAGTGCCCCGGACGTATTAATCGAATTCAGGCATTCTAAAGCAGGCAAAATGTTGTTTGATCTGACTTCGTTGCAGGTTCAGGGTAGTTCCGATCTGCGTTGCAGTGTCTACACCCCTGCGCCAGAGAGCGCTACCGAGCGTAAATTGATGCGCCTGATCGAGCGTGAAGCTGATCCACATCTTGGCAAGCATTAAATCGGAGTCTCTCACCTTCTTGGAGTCATGTTAGAGCCTTGACATCCTCATGTTGCATGTTTTAAATATCAGGTATATTAAGTAATCCATGGATCTTAGTCCTTCTACAAGAAGGGGGTTCAGAAAGGAATATCATGACGAAAGTGCTTATCATAGAGGACGACAACATGTTAGGCGATACATTATCCTTGTATTTGCAAGGTGAAGGGTATGATGTTATCCGTGTCGATAACGCAAGAGATGGTCTTCTACAGCTTCAAGCGCGGCCTGATATCCTGCTTCTTGACTTGATGCTCCCTGATTCGGGTAATAAGAATCCTAGTTCTCTCATGCGCCAACATACGGCAATCCCCATCATTGTCATCTCTTCCTTAACCGAGGTTTCTGAGCGGATTCGATCATTAACAGACGGAGCTGATGACTATGTATGTAAGCCTTTCAGCATGCAGGAGCTGAAAGCACGTATTGAGGCCGTATTGCGTCGTTACTCTATATTGAACAGCTCTGTTGTCACTGAACAGGAATCCGGAATATCTCTCGATCTGGCCCGAAGAACTGTTTTGTTGAATAACCAGCGCGTGGAGATGACGTTTTCCGAATTTGAGATCATGAAGCTGTTTATTCTCAATCCTGGCAAAGTCTACAGTCGGTATGCCCTGATCGAAGCCATTCGTGGTATTGATGCCTACATTAATGATCGCACCATTGATGTGCACATTACCAAGCTTCGCAAAAAAATTGAGGACAATCCAAAAAACCCCCAATACATTCAAACCATCTGGGGGGTCGGATATAAGTTCACACCTTAAAACAACACAGCTTCATTCCGATCACCATGGAAGAGACTCGGTAATTTTATCAATTTCCTGTTGTACCTTCTCCAATACTGAACGCTGTTCCTCATCTTTGAATAACGGACGGGACAAGAGCGATTCCAATTGGAGAACCGCACACATCAGGTCCACTGCATGCAGATTCGCAGCTACGCCTCGAAGAGAATGAACACTACGAATTACATCAGCAATCTGCTGTTGCTGAAGCTGAATCGCCAATTTTTTCTGAAACGAGCCATACTCCATTCTGAATTTCGTGAGCGCATATTGCAGAATATGCGGTTTGCCGTCCATCTGTCTGATCGCCTTATCTGCATCAATTCCATTGATCTCCCTTATGCCTTTTAGATCAATCCATATTTCCAAAATGTCTGCGAGCTGTTGTTCATGTATGGGCTTAGTCAGGATGGCATTCATACCTGCTTCAAGATATAATTCATGGTCCCTTTTTAAACCATTCGCTGTAAGCGCAATAATGGGTGTACGATCATATTTCCTCATCTTCCTAATGTGTCGCGCTGCATCAATTCCGTTCATATCTGGCATATAGAGATCCATCAGAATCAGTTCCCATGTTTGTTCGTCCAATTTCTTCAAAACCTCTGTGCCACTGTCTGCCAGTGTCACCTTGAATCCGGTATGTTCCAGCATGGCCCGAATGACCAGTTGATTGATTTCATGATCTTCAGCGATCAGAATGTGCCCTTTGGATTTAAGCAAGTAGGATTCATCACCTTCTATCATCCGCTTTTTCTCCAATGGCCCTTCACCCTGAAGTGCAAGTAATACTTCGAACAATCCCAGACGTGTAATCGGTTTGATCATCATGAGATCCGGGCGAAAGGATCTCTCCTCACTCCACAGGGCATTTTCACTAAAAGCATGGGTATAACCCACCATTTGAAATTTGGTTTGATTCATTCGCTTCATGAAACTATCCCATGACGATCCGTTGACGGTCTCCTCTGCATCCATATCCAACATGATCAACATCGAACTTGCCCCATCTACATGATGGACATACCAATCACTTTCCATCATATGGTTCAAGGAAGTATACAGCGTCGGATTCATCCCGAATGAATAGAGCAGCTGCTTCAGATTTGCGCCCATCCGTTCATCATCTTCAATGATAACCACATCATTCGCACCATATAGGAGAGGGTGTGTCTGCAGGGAGAAACTCTCTTCTTCTTCCGAATCTGCAAGTTCAAATATCAAGTCGAATGAAAACAGACTGTACTCTCCCAAAACACTATCCACCCGCAAGCTTCCTCCCAAAGAGGTGACCAGAAGGTAACAGATGACCAGCCCAAGACCAGAGCCACCATATGTTCGATACGTCGAGGGTTCCGCTTGAGTAAACGGGACAAAGAGCCGTTCCAATTGTTCGGGTGACATTCCGATTCCCGTGTCCTGTACCTCAAAACGGACATGAACTCGCTCCGCCTCCAATGAAAGAACCTCTGCCTGCAACGTTACATATCCATGCTCCGTAAATTTAATCGCATTACTGAGCAGATTCAATAACACCTGTTCAAGTCGGAACGGATCACCAATCACCGTTAATGGCAGATCGGGATCGGTTGTAAAGATCACTTCGATATCTTTGTGCCCGATGGCCACACCGATCTGATCTGCCACACGTCTGATCACATCCTCTGGTGAAAAAGAGACCTTCTCCAACATCAGCTTGCCTGCCTCAATTTTCGAAAAATCAAGAATATCATTTACGAGGGTAAGCAAGGTTTGGGAGGACGCATTGATTTTACTCAAATAATCCTTTTGTTGTGGAGATAGATCTGTCCGTTGAAGCAACAACGAAAAGTTGATAATACCGCTCAGTGGGGTACGAATCTCGTGGCTCATGAATGCGAGAAACTCACTCTTTGCCTGGCTTGCTTTGTCAGCCTTAACACGTCTATAGTGATCCGAAATGTCATGAATGACTGCCTTAATTTTCTCACTCGAGTTTAATACTTTAACAGGGGATAGGTGAACCCTAACATGCTGCTCATGACCTTCTCCAACAATAAAACTCAGTTCCGTATCCTGTGCTATATTGTGATGTAAGGCTTTTTGGAAAACGAACAACCAGTTCTCCAGCTGCTCAATGAACAACAATTCTTCAAGCTGACGCCCAATCACTTCCTGCCTGCCGAGACCGAGAACATCCAGAAATTTCTGATTCACTGACACAATACATCTGTTGTTATCCAAACCGACAAACCAGTCTGCCGACACTCGCTCAAGTGTTCGATATCGCTCTTCACTTTCTTGAATCCTTCGTTTAACCGCTCTGTGCTCCGTAATATCAAGTCCATATCCCACGACATATTTCACCACACCCTCTTCTCGCAGAGGGCGAACGTTCACCAGCGAATAGTAACCTCCATGCTCAATCTCGTAAAAAAAAGATTCCCCTTCCCATGCCCGGTTAAACTGCTTTCGCAGAAATTCTACCTTTTCCTGAGGTAAAATATCCAATGTGCCCAGTTTGTAATCTTGCTTCAGACTACTCATATCCAAGCCCAGTCGGGAGAGCATCTCTCCCTCAAGCACAAGATACTCGAATTTTCCGTTCTGTTTTCGGATTTTAAAAGTAAAACCCGGCTGCATACGAAGCATCTCTAGCATTTCCTGATCCCTCTGAATGACCAATCTCCTATATCGATGATTTTGGTTCAGATAATACAGGAATAATATGACGGACAGCAGGCAGATACATTGAAAAAAGAGAATCTGCCCCATCATTAGCAGAGAAGGGGAATTTGTCTTTAGTACAGAAAACTCATACACAGTAATCAACAGCAACGCTCCGGACAACCACTTCTGTATAAATCCCCTGATATACTTAAAGATCAGACATATGGCTACGACAAATAACAACTCTGTCAACGCATACTGCCAGTTCTCCAACAAGGGATTACGCCCCATATTAATCCGAAACATCCACATGAATGCAAAAGTAACGAAAGCAGAGCCACTCCCACCAAAATAAGCAGCAAGCAGATACACAATGGCCCGGAAATTCAACAATGTACCATCCTCAAGCACAATAGAGAAATAATAGAGCGCCGTGCCCAACATGCTCAGCGTAATACCAATAATGATTCGAGTCGTGATGGATGTTGAACGGGTAGCATTTGTATGGTTCAAATAGTGATGAATTAGGAAAACAAAGATCAAAATTAGCGTGAAATTTAATACAAGATCGCGTAGCAAATGGTCACCGTCCACATTACGACTTCAGGATTTCATGCATTCAATGAATGTTGTCAGATTCATGGTCGCAGTTCCTCAGTACACAAATCATAGTATGCCGTGCTCCCTTATTCAATTGACGATATTGACCATTTTTTTGAAAACAATTACTGCTTTCAGCTAACATCCCCTTATCACCAAACAACGTTTTTTTTCATGAAAATTCATCATTAAATATGCTGATATAAAAAAGAGAATCATCCAAATGAACCGATGTAATCGTAACTTGGGCTTCCCACACTTCCTGATCAACCTTCATCAGTTTGGCAACGCCGGACCAGGTCTGATTGCCTCTCCAGTGGGTATCCATTAGCAATCGGGCAGGCTGACCTATGGTGCTCTCCCGTGAGAATCCTGTTTTGGTTACATAAACGGAATTCACATCCAGAATCACACCCTCCTCATCTGTAATCATGACCGCATCCGTTAGCAGTAAGAAGGCTTTGAGTTCCAGTTGCATGGTTGTCCACTCCCTCTAATGAAACATGATGTGATGCTGTCCCTGTGTGATATCTCTCTTCTACGATCCCGTTAATACTTAAACTGTCTAATCAGGCGCTGCAGCTCTTCAGCCAGGGTGGACAAGCCACGAGCCGAGGAAGAAATCTGCTCCATCGCTGCCAGTTGCTCCTCTGAGGAAGCGGCCACTTCTTCGGAAGTTGCGGCGTTGCCTGACGCAATGCCTGCCAACTCATTGGATACAGCAGATACTTCCTGTACACCTGCTGTGATCTCTTGCGACGTGGCAGCAATCTCTTCAATCTGAGGTGTCGTTTCCCGCATGCTATCCAGAATACGTTCAAACTTCCGAATCGCTTCTGTAGAGATGTCCATGCCCTCTCCAACCTCTGAAGTCACCTTCTCCATCATGCGAACGGAAGCAGCCATATCTTCCTGTACCGCCGTAGTCAGCACGGTGATTTCATTGACGGACTGCCCGGATTGCTCTGCCAACTTGCGAACCTCTGCTGCTACAACAGCGAATCCATTGCCATGTGTACCTGCACGAGCAGCTTCAATGGATGCGTTCAGCGCGAGCAGGTTTGTCTGTTTGGCTATATTTCCGATTAACTCCGTGATCGCTGAAATTTGGTGTGATCGTTCATATAACGCTTGAATCAATTGGTTTGTCTGTGCTACCGTCTCTTGAATCGATTGCATCTGACTCACCGTCTGCTTGACGGTGTTGCCGCCTTCTTCTGCTTGTACGGTTGTATGTTTCGCCAAATCAGCGACATGTATGGAACGTTCGGCGATTCTTGTAATACCAATCGTAATTTCATTCATGGCCTGATGGTTATGTTCAATACCTTCGGTCTGTTTCTCCGCACCACTCGCAATTTCTTGAATGGCTCGCGCTACCTGCTCACTGGCTGCACTGGTTGATTCCGCACTCTGAGCCATTTCATCCGATGAGATGACTACCTGACTGGCGCTGTTCTCCACATTTTGAATCAACACACGCAGATTGTGTTGCATTTTGCCAAAGGCATCACTCAGTTCACCAATCTCATCATTACTTGTGCTTGTAATGGTCTGGGTTAGATCCCCTTCACTCACCTGAATCGCCTGAACCTTCAACTGACGAATCGGTTTAACAATTGATCGCATCACAAGCCAGATGATCAAAATTCCGATGACAAGACAGGAAACGATGACCATAATCGTTCGATTCAGAATAGGCGCAGCGGCATCCTCAACTTCAGAAGAAAACATGGTGCCTGCGACCTTCCATCCCGTGGATGCATTCGTGGCGTAATACATGACCTTATCAACCTGATCAAAGGTATAGTTGAAGTTACCGGATTCATTCGTATACACTTGTGTCCAAAAATCTTCTGTTGCATCTGTTCCAGGTTGCATCGTCGGATGATAGATATACTTTTCGCTGGCATCCAGCAGAATCAGATGTCCCTTTTCTCCAACTTTAATTCCGCTAACTAATTGACTAATGTCCGCCAGATTGAGATCCAGTTGGACCACACCAGATTGGTCTTCCAGTGCCTTCGCAATCGTAATGGTAATCTCTTTTGTCTCGGCAGAAATATAAGGGTCTGTAACAATGACCTGCTGTGGAGTACCCATCGCTTCTGTGTACCATGGTCTTGTTCGCGGATCGTAATCTTCAGGCATCTCCGCATCAGAGGACATCAGATACACACCTGCCTCTGTGCCTACACCTATGGTGATGATATCTTTGTTCTGTGCGGCATACCCCTTCAATTCGTTCACAACCCGAACCTCGGCATCTTCTTGACGCAATTGCTCCGCGAGTGTACTCGCATAATATTCAATGTGGTTCCGCTTGGCATTGACTGAAAGATCTATCGTTGCACTGGCAAGGTTCACATTTTCCATCGCACTATGTAAAATTTGCTTCTCCACTTCATCTTTTGCACTGTTATACGATAAAACTCCAATACTTAACGAAGGTATGGCCAGGAAAGCAATAAAGGACACCACCAGCTTGGTCTTAAAGTTCTTATGCATCTTGTTGAACCAGGTCGATTTGCTATTTTTTCGGGACAAATTTCTCTACCTCTTCCAGATAAATTTTAGTTTTACTTGATCTACTTATAAGTTGAACTAGTGATTATTTACACTTGCCACTCCGATGACAGAACAACCGCCAATTGCTGAATGATTCATACAACTTATATAGCTCTTGTATAGCTCTCATAGATTGTAAACCATCTTTTCAAAAAACTAGGTCTCACTTCTTGTGAAAAACACTCTTTACACTACAAAACTCGAACAAATCTCTTAATTTATAATCCAAAAGAACTATTTTCAAACAAATTATACGAAAAAACTATTAAATAAAGTGTTCCGGGGATATGACCAAATTGTTAACTTTCTAAATACTTGTTAATAAACAAGCGGACGACAAAAAAAAGATCCAAGCGTTATCGCTCAGATCTAAAGGTTATTTACATTGGACCAACGTATTCTCTATTTAAATGCCGGGATCGCGATATCTGCATATTTCTCTTCGAAGAAGGCTTTGACCTCTGGACCCGCCATGCGTTTAGCCAGCTTCTGGATCGCTTCGGAGTCCTTATTATCCTCACGGGCAACCATGGTAATTGCAAAATGGGAATCATCCTTCTCGGTTAACAGTGCATCCTTCTTCGGTGTAAGACCGAGCGGACTGGCATATGCCGGAGTCATGGCTACCAGATCAGCATCATCCATCATGCGAGCCAGCATCAACAAGTCCACTTCCTCAAACTTGAAGTTCTTTGTATTCTCGGTGATGTCTGCCTGTGTGGCGTTAAAACCTACGCCCTCTTTCAGCTTAATCAACCCGTTCTGCTCCAGCATCACGAGAGAGCGACCAATGTTGGAAGGATCGTTTGCAATTGCAATCGTTGCACCTTCTGGCAATTCCTCAATCGTTTTGTACTTTTTGGAGTAGCCGCCATAGATGGCATTATAGATGGGCTGCACGGCCACCAGATTGGCATTGTTCGCTTCATTATACTGGGTCATGTAAGGCACGTGTTGGAAGAAGTTTGCATCCACTTCCTTGTTCGCAAGTGCCGTATTTGGTTGAACGTTATCTGACAACACAACAACTTCCAGGTTGACGCCATCTTCCTTCAATAGCGGTTTAACAATATCCAGCACATCTGTCATCGGCGGAATCAACGTAGCTACTTTCAACGTAACTTCTTGTGCAGCTTGTGTACCTTCTTTTGTTCCTTCAGCCGCAGGTGTTTCTTCTTTTTTGCCACAAGCAGCTACAACCAGCATTACTGCAAGCAACATAAGCATCATTTTCACTTTCATTTCATGTCTACCCCTCATCGTATAATCTGTATTGGTTATTCTTAATAATGCAATGCACGGTCCAACCGTTCAGGATCTGCGATCCAGCCAGTGGGACAGTCTGCTACCTGTGAATTGGATCATCTGTACCAGGATAATCATAATGATGATCGTAAATACCATAATCTCCGTTTCGAAGCGCTGATAACCGTAGCGAATGGCAAAATCGCCAACCCCGCCGCCACCTACAATACCCATCACCGTCGAGTAAGAGATGAAGCTAATCGTAGCTGTCGTGAGTCCCAGCACAAGACCAGATCGTGCCTCCACGTACAAAAACTTCACCACAAGCTGCATCGTCGATGCCCCCATGGAAGCAGCAGCTTCAACCACTCCCCTCGGAACATCCAGCAACGCTTGTTCCACCAGTCTGGCGTAGTAGGCAATTGCAATGACCGAGAGTGGCACGGTTGCCGCCAGCGTACCTATGGACGTTCCCACAACAATCCGTGTGAATGGAATCATGAATACAACCAGCAGTAAGAACGGAAACGAACGAACGATGTTAACGACACTGCCGAGTACAAAGGACAGCGTTTGATTCTGATACCGTTGTCCTCTCCGGAATAAGTACAGCAGTGTACCCAGAGGTAACCCAATCAGAACAGCTGCCGCAATGGAGATACCCACCATGACAAAAGTCTCTCCGATCGCCTGCCATATCTCATGCTGATATTTCAGCACAGACTCAGGTAACCTCATGACTTGTCCTCCTGTTCTGCCTGACGGAACAGAGACGAACCTGTCATCCCGTATTCGTCACCCGCAAGCAAGGAGGTCAACAGATCAGGCTGCGGAGCAGGGATACTGCTCACTTCCGCTTTAGACAACGTACGAACGAGTCGCCCATCCTTCATGACGGATATCCTGTGACATAGTCTGCGAGCCACTTCCATCTCATGCGTTACTACAACAATGGTCACGCCCAGCGTTTCATTGATATGTCGCAGCACATCCAGAATACCGTTCGTGGTCTGTGGATCAAGCGAAGAGGTCGGTTCATCACAGAGCAGCACATCCGGACGACTAGCCAGCGCTCGTGCAATGGCCACACGCTGCTTCTGTCCTCCGCTAAGCTGAGCAGGATATTGACCCGCCTTGTCTTCCAGTCCAACAAACCGCAGTACCTCAAGTCCACGTTCAACTCGCTGCGCACGGGGCATACCCGCAAGCTCCAATGGCATGCAGACATTGCCACTCACCGTTCGGTTACTGACAAGATTGAAGTGTTGAAAGATCATGCCAATGGATCTTCGTGCCTGACGCAGACTCTGTTCATTCATCTGGGTCAGGTGCTGCCCATTCACAACAACCTCACCATCATCCGGCTTTTCCAATCCGTTGAGCATCCGCAGAAGTGTGGATTTGCCTGCACCACTTGATCCGATGATGCCATGTATTTCTCCTTGTCCCACTTCGAGGGACACCGAGCTTAATGCTTCGAATCCCTGATCTGCACGGGAACCGCGCTCGTTATAACGTTTGCTTACACCATATAATGAGATCATGGAGAGTCCTCCCGTGAATGATCATGCATGGTTCTTCAAGAACACATGAAGAAAGCCCGCACAGCCGATAACCGGAGCGCGAGCAAGCCTGTTCATTTATAATAAATCAACATCCCTTACGAGACAAGCTTTTAAGGTGAGATTGCCTCCTGCAGTCGGCTGGCTTCATATACACGAAAACGTCCGTTGGACGAACCCACATACACTTCATTACCGATCCGGTTAATCATTCCATTCTTCGCATCCCGGTCCCGGTGCTCCGGGTTTCCCATCACAACGTCATGTACACGACCTAACAGTGCTCCATTCTTTTTATTCATCACGAGAAGATTTTCGTCCATGGGCAACAGCAACTGATCATCAATGACCAGATAACTTCCCTGATTCGTCGGATGCCTTAGTGTTGCAATCGTATCTTTGGCATTCCAACGCGTCTCCCCCGTTTTATAATCCAAAGCCGCTAGATAACCGTTCTTAATCACATACAACTGATCCTCTTCCACCAGTCCTCGTTCAATCTTGCCCTTGATCGTCCAGCGTGTTTTGCCTGTCCTGGCATCATACAGGGTGGTTGTAAAATCTTCATATTCGCCGTAATGATCGCCGTTTTTGTTCTCACGGATCAACAACATGCCATCATTCAGCTCCTCAAATCTCTGTCCTACTCGAGCAGGGAATTGGGCAAGCTTTTTCCCCGTGTTCAGATCAAGCAGAAGCCACTGATTATCTAGTGATAGCCATCTTTCAGCATTCGTGGTTGCAAAGGGATCAAGACGTTCAATTCCACCAGTATATGGATCATTCCAAAATTGTTCTATGGTGGATCGTTTGCCCTTTAAGCTCCATACGGTTCGCCCTGATTGCGGATCGGCTGCAACCAGCTTATTCTTTTCCCAATACAACACATAGGGGTCATCTGCACTCTTGTTCAATAATTCATAACCTGTAGCCAGTTTTCGCGTCCACAATGTTTTTCCGTTTGCACTGTCCAGAACCGTTAACCAACTGTTGCTTGAGCTCTCAACAACCGGGTTATCCACAACCACAACGTTCTTAGCAGCGGTGATGCCATTTAGTCTAAAATTTTGCTTAGGAGTGTACGTCCACATGACCTTTCCGTTCTTCAAGTTCAGATGACGAATACGATCCACGTATTTTTTCTTATCAGGGTCATAATCGGTGTAGATTGTAACGTATTTGCGCTCTGCATCCACCTCTGCCTGCTGTCTTCCAAAACCCCCGTTAATCCCCCATAATTGCTGGCCGGAATGTCGGTCAAGGGCATATATGGAACCTTCGTAGTAACCTCCGCTAAATCCACCGTCATCGCCTTTCATCAGGAGCACGTCATCCGTGGCTGCTTGTAAAAAAGTGTAGTTAATATCCCCCTGGTTGGTCCATACCGGTTTCCAAGGGATTGTCGTTGGCAGTGTTGTGCCATACATTTTTGTCGTGAACCCATATTCATCGGCCCGACTGATGTTCCAATCAGAAACCACAACATTTCGTTCATCCTGTGGTAGATTCCAGCGTGTCCTGACCACCTTGCCATTCTTGTTGAATGTGACCAGAAATTGTGCATCTTCCCGCTCATATCTCCAGGTCTGCCCAATACTCATTGCATAACCAGTATCATTCAAATTGCTTGAACTCTCTTTCCAATCCGGTTCGCCTAACCACCCAGCCACTTGTTTGGAGGTGATTGCATTGTTCAGCTTCATATCTGTCAGATGGCGTATAACCGAAGTTGGTAGCGATGCATCCTGTTGGAACCAACCATCCGCCACATTCATCCGCTGTTCTATAGCCTGTGCCTTGATCCAGAAGAGTCCTGGCCGATAAATGAAAGATTCTTTATTCCAGACTCGTGGGGCAATGGAGACCCCATACCAGCCTTTCCACTTTGCAACAATAACAGCCTTATCTGTGAGCGCTTTCTCACTAGACCAAGTTGTAGAACTATCTGGAACCAGATACAACTTGCTGCCTGATTGGAGTGTGAAGCTTTGGGGAGCTGTTTCCGTCATACTTCTGCTCTCCTTCAGTGCATACCAACTTGGCATCCAAAAGTTTCCATAATCGGTTGACTTAAGCTGCACCCACTCACCTCGAACCGAGGCCAACGTATACTTTTCGTTTTTTGTTGTATAGTATTCAATCCCCAGCTTGTCAGCAGCCACACTGCCGTCCCTTCTGTTTTTGAACAGAGGGATGTCATTAATAAGCGTAACGGTGTCTCCTTGTTTGTAAGCTAACTTTGCAGTTAAGACTTGGGAACTTGCCCCCAATGCTTGTGGCGTTGTAGCCAAAGCTTGTCCTTCAAGGGCGACCATTTTGGAATCCAGCAGCATCCAGCCCGTCAACAGCACAGCTGATAATCCAGTCATGGTAATCCATTTGTACCCCGTTCTCTGCCAGTCAGGACCCGTCTTCACTCTCGTTCATCCCCATTCATTAGAAGTTATTTCCAATAGAGACGCAGTAAAAAGGAAAAAGTTACCGTTTACCTCAATATATTTCTATCTATCTGCCCGTATTACCTTACATCCACCATCGTAGCATGATAAGGAAAGGTAATCCCGATGTAATAAGCCGCTGTTAAGGTGAGCATATAATAAAATACAAACCACAGATCAGCTCGCGAATAGCCAATCTGAATGTAATACGTGCGGCTCGCGCCATCTGTGAACCCTTTCGCTTCCATCGCTACCGCCATTCGCTGTGCACGGCGAATACTCTGTGCCAGCAGCGGAATAGCGTAACGCTTGAGTGTACGATACACATTCCAGCGAGAGCCACGTTGCTGTGTTCCACGAATACGAATAGCGTAACGGAGCGTCTGGAATTCATCCAGCAAAATGGGGATCATGCGCATCGCGGCCAAAAAGCTATAGGCATATTTTGCAGGAAGCCGCCATTGCTGCATCAGGGAATAAAACAGCCTTACCGGCTTCGTTGTCAGTCCGAACAGCAGGCCAGCCGCTGCCATGCTCAACGAGCGAAAACCCAAGTGTAGACCGCGATAAAAACTCTCTTCGGTTATGTGGATTAGTCCCCACTTATACCATGTGGTCTCGCCCTTACCAAACATCATCATACCTGTAGACGTCGAGATAAACACCAGAATGAATGGTGATGCGTACAGCATCAATCTATACCATGGATGACCTGTCCAGCACAGTAACAGCATCATCGCCAACGCAAAGTTGGTCATTACATTCAGATTGTGAATGAGGATAACGATGACAAACATCATCGTCAGAATGATCATCTTTAATCCCGGATTGACGTTATGAAGCCAGGTTTCACGGTGAGGAAACGACAGTTGCATCAGATAACCTCCCCTCACCTACCGTCCAGATTCGGGTGCAATATCTTTTTACAATTTCACGATCATGGGTAACCATAACAATAGCTGTTCCCTCTCTCCGCAATTGCTCCAGTTGTGCTAACATGGCAAACGTATTGCGGGCATCCTGTCCAAAAGTAGGTTCATCCAACAGCAGTATTCGCTGCTCTCTCACCAGTGCAGAGGCAACGCTCAAGCGTCGTTTCTGTCCCATCGATAATTGGTAGGGATGGCGCTCGGACAGGTCGATTAATCCAAATTGATTCAGCATATGATCAGTCCTGACAAGTCTTTCTTCCGTTGAAAGCCTGCCCCCCAGCAATGAGAATTCCACTTCTTCCGCGACGGTGTTGGTCACAAATTGAAACTCCGGGTTCTGAAATACAAACGCAATTCGATCTGCAAGCTGCTCTGTTTTGCCAGAAGGCTGACCGTCCACCTCATAATGACCTGTTGTTTTCAGGATACTCATCAGAGATAACAACAATGAACTCTTGCCAGCTCCATTAGCTCCGACAATACCAATCCAATCCCCATGCCATACTTTGGCCTGTTCTACCTGAATGAAGGGTGTTTTCCCACGCCATCCGGTGAACTGTTGCAAGTCCAGTGCAGGCAGATAGCCGGGTGATACAGGCGATAAGGATGAGACGTGAGATATGGGGGATATACCCGGTGTATCGGATAAGCCAGACGATTGCTGTGCTTCCAAACTTGAGATGCCGTGATCCACACACACTTGAAGCTCTCCAGAAGCACTTCCCTCTTCTTGCTTAGCTGCCTGCTCGTGCTCATCCCACACACCCGGATACCAGATTCCATAAGCCTTCAGCTTTTCCCGTTCATGAGTAAATACCTGCTGTGCTGGCCCATCCGCCACAATCTTTCCTTCAGGTGATAACACAATGATGCGGTCGACCATATCCACAATCTCGTTTATTTTGTGTTCAACGATAATGATCGTTTTGTCACTGGCGATCCGTCTGACCGTATCCCACACCTGGGAAGTCCCCTCATCATCCAGCAGTGCAGTGGGTTCATCCAAAAACAATACCTCCGGGTCCATGGCAAGCATCGAAGCAATCGCAAGACGCTGCTTCATCCCCTGAGACATGGACTGGATCAATACACGATTCTGTTCAAAGGATAACCCCACTTGTTTCAGATAATATTCAATCAGAGCAGGCATCTCTTCACACGGAATATTTCGGTTTTCCAGAACAAATGCGATCTCTTCATCCGTAAAGGACATACAGAACTGGGTATCCGGATCTTGAAATACCACTCCTGCTTGGGCGGGAACCTGAATATCATCACATTTCATCGGAATCTCAACCGAACGTGGTATCAGACCGCTCAGAATTTGCAATAACGTTGATTTACCGGAGCCACTTGGGCCAAGCAACAGCACTTTCTCCCCTTGACGCACAGAAAGAGACAAGCCTTGAAATACCAAGGCTTCCTCTCCCGGGAACTTGCATCTTAGATTAGTTACACTTACCGCTTGCGAATTCCCCTCTCCGCTCATCTAATCCAGCGCCTCATAATCTTGTTTGGATACCGGTCTGAGTGAACGCGTTACACCGGTTAGTTCCAATGCTTTGGCAAGATAATAAGCAAACACTCCAGCAATCAGAATACTTCCAATGAAGCGGAATCCGATAAATAACGTATAATTCCAGGCCGAGAGTGAATCAATATACCCGTACTGGTAATCCAGCAAAAGCGAAGCCGCTGCGGCTCCTATGGCTGCAAGACAGGTGACAAACAGATTGGTTTTGCGATACAAAAATGCGGCGAAGAATATCTCGGCTCCCAATCCTTGCAACAGACCGTATACAAGTGTGGACATGCCCCATTCACTACCCAGAAAAGCACTTACCGTTGATGCCGCAACTTCGGCAAGAATAGCCACGCCTGGTTTACGAATGATAACAAAAGCAAACGTGCCCGCCATAAACCACATGCCGTAGATCATCTGCTCCGCATGAACGCCAAATGGTTTCATCAAGTCATATGTAGGTCCCCATATCTTGTAAATCACCCCAAACACTACTGCGATCACGATGGTTACCAGAATATCCGTTAGTTTCAATCGTTTGTTGCCTGCTGTTGTTGCCATGTTCTCTACGTCCTTCCTTTGTTCCCTGTGGGGGTTATCAAAATAAACGAAAAAGCCTCCCCGGTTCCGGGCAGGCCTCACGCACAGTGGACAATCTTCACAATGATGTATTGGATGGATGTCGAAAATACGGAATATTAACCAGCACCCCTCCGCCCTGGCAGATACACCACCACAGTTCAAAGAGGTCTGTTGTTCATCCACGTTCATTCCCACAATTCACCCTTACATATCGCAAATCCATGTTCTCTACGCTGGCATTACCCAGATCAGATGTACGGTCAGCAGCACAAGGCCACTCTCTCAGCCCAACTTCATTGAGCTCCCGGTTCACTTATTTCATTGCTTCTAATGTACATCAGATGGGTATTTGTGGCAATCCCTAGAAAAATCATCATGCTTCATTTGGGGTAACAGGGGAAAGTATCTGATGGTTCACTTTCCATAATATGAAACATTTAGGTTATGTAGTCCGTCTTAAACATTAGAAGGGAGATTGATAGTGATGAAAGATTACAATTCTGTTTGGCAGCTTAAAACATGGAAAATGGTCCTTGCCGCTTCGATACTCACCGCAGGCACGGCACCTGCCTTACTCTCATCCACTGTGGCGGAAGCCGCAGCAACTAAACCTAAACCGACAGCTTATATTAACAATGTTCAAGCTCAATATGATGTTGTCATACGGCAGGGTATTACGTACGTGGCATTGACGGAGCTTCAATTCCTCGGCAACTATACGTTTGGTTACAATAACAAAACAAAAGAGATCAGCATTAGCACAGGCAGCGATAAGTATGTCCTTACACCTAACAGCAAAACAATGAAGAAAAACGGTCAGAATGCGACATTATCCTCAGCGCCGATTCTGGTGAATGGTAAAGCGATGCTTCCTCTCCGTGCCATCGGTGAAGCTTTTGGTGCCAAGGTGCAGTGGAACCAGAAGGCCAAGGAAGCCTACATTTACACTACCGATGCTACGATTGTAAAAGAATATAACAGTACCGATCTGACTGTGGCGCGTGAAGCCGCACTGCATCTGCCACGCTTCTCTGAACTGGGACAAGCACGTCTGGACATTCGCAATCCTTTGGGTCCGGTGGATTCATCCATTGAATACATCTTTGAGCAAGGTAAAAAAGATCGTTTCTTCGTTGTTGAGGATAACGATCTGATCAGTTATTATATCCTTAAAAATGGAAGTGCACTACTACAATGGCAGGCTAACATCAGCAAAAATGCCGGAACCATCGGTGACCTGTTCTTTATTAAAAACAAAGCGGTTGCTGAAGCAGGGACTCGTCCTTCCGTAACAGGTCAAACACTCGTATCATTCAAGTACTCTCGCATGCTTGAAGAAACCTCTTACGAGATCATGAACAAATTGGGCTCTATTGATACCGGTTCTGTTGTCCCCGAGAAAGGCAAAGTCATCGTCGAAGTTCCGGGAGAGAAATAGTCTGAGCATCCTCTATAAGACATTGCTCAGCAGAAATATATTATCACATCTGCATTACAAAGAGCGTCCCACAAAGTCATTGTAACAATGACCTTGGAACGCTCTTTTTGGCGTTATATTTTAACTTCAAATTACAAGCGGAGCTTAAACTTTTACCAACTCCAGCGATTCAATCTCCTGTCTAATATTGCGTGTTCCCAGACTGGCTCGTTTTCCCTGAAGCAAACCCCTTGAACAACGTTGGTACTTTGGAATAACGGGTATTCGTAATTTTGCCTTGTGATGTACTGCTGTCTGTACGCATAATCGAATCTTTCACATTGGAAATGTTGGAGTTATCCAGCGTCATGTTAACTGCAAAGGAAGTTCCACCATTTTGGCGAACCAGTTTGCCAATATCATCTGCACGGAAATTTTTGATGTTAATTGTTCCAGCTGCATTCATCTGGAACACTTTATCATAAGCCTTATACGCTGCCCCACCGGTAATGTTAACCGTTCCGGCAGACTTCAATGTCAGTGCATCCTCGCCCACGTCCTGCCAGACCACATTCGATATATTACAGTTGCCATAACAGTGAACACCATCAGCAGCTGGTGATCCAATGTTTACGTTTTTGAGCGTGGCCCCTGCCTCCAGACGGAAGACTGGCTTCTGATTTTCTGCTTGAGATCCGTCGCCCAGTGTGGAAGGATTAGCTACAAATGTTTTGCCTTGACCATCATAGGTCGTGCCCTTTGGAACAACAATAGTTGAATTTACAACCGTAGGCGCAGCCGCAGCAGGAACTGCACCAAATATAGAAGCAACCAAACCAGCGGACAGTAACAACGTCAACATTTTTTTCATAACTTTATTCCTCCCTTATTCTCTCATTTTTTTGGTAGTGTACAGCCTGAGCTTGTACTGGAAGTTCGCCAGAGGTGCACCTCTGTCCGATCTACAACCTAATCCTACCAAATAAGGGAGGTAACTAGAATAATCATTAGATCAGATATATCATGATAACGCACAATCCCTGTCATATCGGCATTTTTTGCATATCAGGTTTCTCAAGCAATATGCTGATATCAACCTCAGGTATGCTCATTTGTAACGTATGTACCCCTCACTTAATCCCCAATAACAAAAAAAGACCACTACATTTGTCTCCAAATGTGTGATCTTGAATGGCTTCCTGGTTGCTCATATAAGATATCAGGCTCCGAATCTCTGACGATAACCGCACTTTCGACACAACTCTTCCACAGCTTCACGTTTGGAGAAGCCATATACCAGATTGTTTGCTCGCTCACCCTCAATAATCTCCGAGAATGACTTCTCATGCACATTACCCAGGTTAATCACACCCTCGCCATCGAGACAGCATGGAACCACCGTTCCATCTACAAGCACAGCTGCCTGACTGCGCAATGCATGGCAGAAGCCTTTGCCATCATCTTCAGGTGCATCCAGACTTGGCCACTGGAACTCATGGTCCTGATTCAGGTATACATTCGGGGCAATTTTGACCCCACTGCCTGGGACTACTTTTTCCTCAATGCGGAAGTCGAGATTGAATTCACGTTCCAATACTTCAAGGGTCTCCCGATTTCGATTCATCTGAGCATTTGTGAAGTTATCCTGCGTCAGATTCCAAAGTCGGAATGAGATGATGACATTGTGCTTAACGGCCTCGTGTACAAAGGACAAAATATGACGCAGGTATCCGTCACGATCTGTTGAACCTTCATGCCCATCGAAGCTGTGCAGGGAGAAATTCATCTGCCGCAGCGCCGGTTTGCCAAGCAATTTATGCTGAGTCTTGGGCAGCAGTGTACCATTCGTTGTAATGTTCACCTTGAGTCCCTTCTCATGTGCGGAATCGAGCAACAGATCTATTTTGGGATGCAACAAGGGTTCACCTTTGACATGTAGATAAATATGATTGGTGTGTGGTTTAACTTGATCCAGTATATTGTTGAAGACTTCAGGGTCAATGAATCCTTTGGCACGCTGTGTCTGCGGACAGAAGCTGCATGCCAGATTGCAGATACTCGTGATCTCAATATATACTTTTTTGAACGTTTTCAACTCGGGTCCCCATTCTGCTTCGGAGGGAGAACAATCCCGCCTGCATTTGTGATCCGGCCAATATGCGCCACCACTATTATATCGGGTTAGGGAGCCCAGGTAAATTGTTCAGTTGTTCGGGTCTGACTCCAAGTTCATCTCAAGAATTCTATCACGCTGCCTCTTTACAGTTCATGTTCGAGTGATATATGCTGAACACACAACTGCATATCTTGAACTTTTGCACTAGGGGAGCCTTGCGGCTGAGATGAATATGACTATTCGGACCCTTTGAACCTGATCTGGATCATACCAGCGGAGGGAAGTGGAGCGGCCTTTTAGTAAGCGGAATTTTTTCATGTATGTGAAGATAAATTGCGGATTTAACTTACAGACCCACTCATTTCTCCGGAAATGGGTGGGTCTTTTTTGTTCCTTTTGCAGAGTATAGGATGCCGTTGTTATTGCAGTAGTCTGACATCAAGGGGGTGAGGATCAGATGGATAACCATGTAACCATTCACAACGTAAGCTTTGCTTTTCCCGAAAAAAAGGATTCCCCTGTGCTCTCCAATGTGTCGCTTCAGGTTCAACAAGGAGAATTTGTCTCGCTCATCGGCTCCAGCGGATCAGGTAAAAGCACGCTCTTCAAGCTACTCGCAGGCTTGCATGAGCCAACCGTCGGCACCATCGATATTGCTGATGTACCGCACGGACAACGGCTCGGACGAGTCGCCTATATGCCGCAGAAAGATCTGCTGTTATCTTGGCGTACCGTCATGGAGAACTGCATGCTACCTGCCGAGCTGTCACCAGGCCGACAGGACAAGGACAAACTACGAGCCGATATCATCGCAGGATTGGCAAAGTTCGGCTTGTCCGGTTATGAGCAGGCCTATCCAGATGAGTTATCCGGCGGCATGCGGCAGCGGGTGGCATTGCTGCGTACCTTGCTTACAGGCGGGCAGCTCATGTTGCTGGATGAACCCTTCGGTGCACTCGACGCACTAACCAAACGAGAAATGCATCGCTGGTTGCTGGAGCTGTGGGAGGGCTTTGGCCAAACCGTGCTGTTCATTACACATGACATCGAAGAAGCCCTGCTGTTAAGTGACCGTATCATTCTGTTAACTCCAGGGGGGCAAGGTCAGCAGTTGCGGGAGATGACGGTTCCTTTACCACGCCCAAGGCATTCGGACATGATCTACGAACTGGCTCTCGTGCAGATGAGGCAACAACTGGAGGAACAATTACATGCAAAATGATAGAGCTGAGGTTAGCGTTTGGACGTGGTGTTTAAAGTGGCTCTCGAGGTCGTTTTCCCAATATGGTTTGTTTATTCTGCTCATGTTCTTATTACTGGCGATCTGGGAAGTGATTGTGCGTATGGGATGGGTGCCCTCCTTCATCATTCCTGCACCCACGGCCATCGCAAGCTCACTGGTTGAACATCGCCGTCTGCTGTTGACCATCCATCTGCCTGCTACCTTTATGGAGGTTGTTGTTGGTTTTGTCTTGTCCATAGTGACTGGAATTACGCTGGCAACAGGCATGCATATGAACCGATCGATTGAAAAGGCATTGTATCCCTTCATCGTGATCAGTCAGACCATACCGTTGATTGCCTTGTCCCCCGTATTTATCCTGTGGTTTGGTTACACGTTGTGGAGCAAAGTCGCCGTGGTGTTCTTAATCGCATTCTTTCCCATTGTGGTCAGTACCTACGATGGACTCCGCCAAGGCGATCCAGAGCAGCGTGAACTGCTGCTCACCATGGGCGCCAGCAAGTGGGATATTTTTTGCAAACTCCAGGTTCCGCTGGCACTTCCCTCTTTTTTCTCCGGGCTAAAGATGTCTGTGGTGTACTGCGTGGTTGGGGCAACGATTGGCGAATGGCTCGGTGGCAGCAAAGGTCTCGGATACTTCAGCCGCCGCATGTCCAGCAACATGAACACGGATGCGATGTTTGCCGCTATTGTGCTGTTATCCCTGCTTGGGATCGTTTTGTTTGTACTGATTGCCTGGCTGGAGAAACGGTTTAGCATACGGCGTCATCGTCATGGAGGCAACAGAAAAGTTGGATAATACTTAGATAGAAATTTGATGTAAATACAAGAGTTACATTCTTCAAAACAAAACATATCTTATGCACAATTTCAGCAACATCTTCAATCAGTTCATTGTCACATTATCGTTAACATGCTGTTGCCCATTTTCTACAAATCAAAACGATGAAATGAGGAACTTCATTTATGAATAACAAAGGTATATACTCCCTGCTTCCCATCATACTCATTAGCCTTTTGCTGATCGTTAGCGGATGTAGCACCACAGACAATAGCCAAAATACGCCAACAACAGATTCGGCAACCAATACACAGCAAACAGATCCGTCTGCAACCGAACCAGCATCAGACACCAAAGATAAACTGTCTATCATGCTCGACTGGTACCCGAATGCAGTACACTCCTTCATCTATGTGGCTCAGGAAAAAGGATACTTTGCAGACCAAGATCTGGATGTCGATATTCAGATGCCTGCGGATACCAATGATTCGCTCAAACTTGTTGCTGCCGGAAAAATTGATCTGGCCCTAAGTTACCAGCCCCAAATCTTGCTCGCGCGTGGCGAGAACATTCCTGTACGTTCCATTGCTGCTGTTGTTCGCCACCCCCTAGTGCATCTGTTGACCGAAGCGAATGGCAACGTAAGTTCACCCAAAGATCTTGAAGAAAAGACTGTTGGTTATTCCTCCATTCCTCTGTACGAAGCGATGGTACGCACGATGATCAGTAAGGATGGCGGCAATCCCGACAACATAAATCTGGTCGACGTTGGGTTCGATCTGATTCCTTCGCTGGCTTCCGGACAAGCGGATGCGATTATGGGTGGTTTTATTAACCATGAACAATTGATTTTGGAGAAAGAAGGACATGCCATGAAATCGATTAACCCCGTCGATTATGGTGTGCCTGATTATTATGAATTGGTCCTGACTGCAAGTGAAGCTGGCATTGAAGCAAAAAAAGACCAACTTACCCGGTTCGTCAAAGCGGTCCAGGAAGGACAGAAATATGTGACTGAGCATCCAGAAGAAGCCTTGAGTATTCTGCTCGCTCATGAGAATGAAACATCACCGCTTGACCCGGAGATCGAAACTAAAAGCCTGGCAATTCTGCTACCACTCATGAATGAAGAAGGCCAACCATTTGGTCGGCAGGAAATGGAATCGTGGGAAAATGTACGTGCATGGCTCGTTGAACAGGATTTGATTCCTGAATCGGTGAAAGCCGAGGATGCTTTTATTACTCTGCAAGGAGAGTAACTGATTTAGATTTTACGTTTCTGCTTTTCCCGCATTAATGATCTGGCTGTTGTTAGACTCTGCGCCCCAACTCAACAAGGGAACTCATATCCAATTATTCTGTTGAGTGACTCCAGATATCGGACTTCCGCCGATCGGGTTACTTCAAAACAAGGAGGAAATTATATGTCTTATCTGGAACGTGTTCGTACGCAAAATCCGCTGGTACACAATATCACTAACCTTGTCGTGGCTCCCTTCACAGCCAATGGTCTGCTTGCACTCGGTGCGTCCCCTTTTATGGCATATGCTCATGAAGAGGTCGCTGATGTCGCCAAGATGTCAGGAGCCGTGGTACTCAACATCGGTACACTCGATGACAAAGTCGTTCAGGCAATCCGTCTGGCAGGCCAATCGGCTAATGCGCATCACGTGCCTGTGGTGCTTGATCCGGTTGGAGCTGGCGCAACCACCTATCGCACGGAAACCGTGCAGATGCTCATTCGTGAACTTCGTCTCACGGTACTGCGCGGCAATGTGGCAGAAGTCGCTAATGTCATCGGTGAGAGTTGGAGTATTAAAGGTGTGGACGCAGGATCAGGTGAGGGCGACCGAATCGGCATTGCGGAGCGGGCAGCGCATAAACTTGGCTGTGTCGTGGTCATTACCGGAAAAGAAGATATTATTACTGATGGACAATCCACATTCCTCACGAGTAATGGTCATGCCCTGCTCACTCAGGTCACAGGTGCTGGCTGTCTGCTCAGTTCAGTGATTGGCGCTTTTACAGCCATAGCGGAATCAGGTGCCGATCTTCTAGGCAGCGTTGTTGAAGCGCTCGCTTTTTATGGTGTAGCGGCTGAACTGGCAGCAGAGCGTACGGCTCACCTGGGACCCGGCAGCTTCCAGATTGAGTTGTTGAATCAACTGGCACAAGTGACACCTGATCTCTTGGCAGAACGCGCACAGATCCGTCAGACCCGTGGAGGTGCAGTATGAGCATTGCTCAAGCGCTAACCATTGCAGGCTCCGATAATGGCGGCGGCGCAGGAATTCAGGCCGATCTGAAAACATTCCAAGAACTTGGCGTATACGGCATGACCGTTATCACCGCTATTGCTGCCCAAAATACAACTGGTGTGCAGGGCGTTTTTCCCATCCCTTACGATGGCATTGCCCAGCAATTGGACTCGACCGGCGAAGACTTTCAACCAACCGCAACGAAGACCGGAATGTTATATAGTGCCGAGATTATTCGTCTAGTCGCTGAGAAATGGCAGCAATACCGTTGGTCAAATCTGGTCATCGACCCTGTGATGGTAGCCAAAGGTGGCGCCCCCCTTCTCCAGCAGGAAGCTGTACAGGCGTTGGTTACGGAGCTGTTGCCCCATGCCCTGATCACAACACCCAATATCCCGGAAGCGGAACTGCTTACCGAGATGTCTATCACCAATCTGAGTCAGCGGGAAGAAGCCGCAAGACGGATTGTACAGATGGGCTCAACGTATGCTTTGGTCAAAGGTGGTCATGATGAAGGAAGTGGTATGATCGTAGATGTGCTCTACGATGGGCAGTCTTTTCATTATCTGGAGAATGTTCGTGTTGTAACACGTCATACACACGGAACGGGATGCACATACTCTGCTGCGATTACCGCAGAGTTAGCCAAGGGTTCACCTGTTCTGGCTGCCGTTACGACCGCGCGAGCATTCATTCAGGCAGCCATCGAAGATGAGCTGGGGATTGGGGCCGGACATGGGCCGACAAATCATTTTGCGTATCAGCGCAGACAGCGGGGTGAGCAGTGATGCACCCTTGGAATGCAGAAGCGGTACGACGCGCGATGCAGGTGTATTTAGTGATGGGCAGCGTCAATACAAAGCAAGACCCTGTGGAAGTGCTGCGCCAGGCCATTGCTGGCGGCATTACGCTGTTCCAGTTCCGTGAAAAGGGAACTGGCGCCCTGGTCGATGAAGCTCGCATCACACTTGCGATGCGGCTTCGCGAGGTGTGCAGCCAGCACGGGGTCCCGTTCATCGTGAACGATGATGTGGAGCTGGCTGTAGCGGTGGAGGCCGACGGCGTGCATGTCGGCCAGGATGATGCGGACGCGGCGCTGGTACGCGCCCGCATTGGAGATGGGCGGATGCTTGGCGTATCCGCCCACTCCGTGGATGAGGCACGCCGTGCGTTGCAGGCGGGCGCCGACTACCTTGGCGTCGGGCCCATGTACCCGACGCGCTCCAAAGCGGATGCCCATGCTGTGCTGGGCCCCGCAGGGGTGGCGGAACTGCGCGCCGCAGGCATCGCAGTTCCGATTGTGGGTATCGGCGGTATTACGCCCGATACCACGGCCGCCGTGATGGCGGCTGGAGCCGACGGAGTAGCCGTCATCTCCGCCATCGCGGGCGCGGCCAACGTGCGCGCAGCGGCTGCGCAGTTCGCTGCGGCAGTGCGCGGGATGCAGGCGTAGCCCTGCTCTCCCTGCACTGCCAGCCCCGTGGGCTGCACCGCATACATGGTACAGCTCACAACCGCTCACTCTCCTCTCCATAACAGAGGAGCCTCAAAACACCCCCGCGGCGCGGCAGCAACCCATGTCTTCGACATAGAAGCACAGCCGCTCCCCTACAGTGACTGAATGTTATAATAATTCAGTCACATCCTGTCATCAATCCAAGATCAAGATGCAGCTTCCATGCTCGCATCTTGTTTTTTCATTTTCAACGGTTGACTCTCACGTAACGTGACACTGTACAATCGGTGTTGTAAGGAGGTTTCACACATGGCCATGAAGGTAAAAGAAGTTGCCGAACTTGCCTCGATCAGTGTGCGCACACTGCATCACTATGATGAGATCGGATTGTTAACACCGGACGAAGTAACTTCTGCCGGATATCGATTATATTCAGATGCCAACCTGGAACGGTTGCAGCAGATATTGTTTTTCAAGGAACTCGACTTCTCTCTGAAGGAGATCAAAAACATTATAACCAACCCCTCCTTCAATCCGGAAGAAGCACTTAAAATGCATCGACTTATACTGCTGGAGAAGCGTCAACGCTTGGACCAGATGATTGCTACCATTGATAGAACGGTTTTACACGTGAGAGGAGAAATTAAAATGACAGCCAAAGAACAATTCGAAGGATTTGATTTTAGCCAGAATCCGTATGAACAAGAAGCGCGGGAACGTTGGGGAGACCATGCCGTCGATCACGCAAATCAGAAGCTGCACAGTAAATCAACCACAGAGCAAGAGGCTCTGTCCGATAAAATGAACGAAATCTACAAGAGTCTGGCCGCACTTCGTCACACAGAACCAGCATCTGCCGAGGCACAGGCCGGTATTCAAGAATGGTACACCTGGCTGAATCAGATGGGAAGCTACTCGCCTGAAGCCTTCAGAGGACTTGGTCAGATGTACGTGGACGATGAACGCTTCACGCGTAATATTGATCAGTTTGGCGATGGTTTGGCAGTATTTATGAGGGATGCTATGGCTGTATTTGCTGACCAAAACAAATAATATAGCCCTGTCTTCAACCACATACAGTATTATTCAACTCTCATTGTCGTCAGATGTGTACTGTAAACGATAGTCTGGAACTTAGAGCTCTGTCCTCTAGTGGTAAAAGTAATCTCTCGTCATCAGCTTTATTCGCTGTAAATGACCATTCGGATATTTGAACCTACCACCTGAGGTAACCATATCGTTCTTGTAATTAACCTTATGAACATGCTGAATATTTACTAGAGTTATGTGGTAAGTAATTTAAATCGATCCGAATTGTTGCAAAAGTTATGAGCAATATCCCCCTACCTGGTGTATACACAAAAGGGACGTACACCCTCAGGCGTATCGTCCCTATGTATGTAAGTATCTCAGCCGCAATGTGAACAAGCCTAACTGCTGCTCACTCTGAGTACTTTATAAATATCTTTTAAAGTAGATGCTCTTTACTACGTTTTTCTTCTGCTCCCAGTCCTTCGATATAACCTTTTCACAAGTGCTTAGGATGATGAGCATTAAGTTTCTTCTGTCAAACGTTCTTCATTTTACTGCCAAGCGTCCACCGTCTATCCGATTAAGCTCTTGGTGCGTGATCCGATGAAGATGCATCCGTAGCTAGACTGGTTCTCGCCATCCGGCCAGGAATCTGCCATGCAGACACAATCGCAAGCACGATGAATAACAAATCAATCGGTTGACTGAAGTACTCCTGGAAGGTTTCCACAAACGCACTGATCATCTCGCTATCAAACACAAGTTCCATCACGCCTACATCACCAAACAGTTCGGAAGTAAAATAAACCACCGTCAGATATTTCCCCAACAAAATGCCGACAAGTGCAAACAGTACGGCAATAATCTTATGTACCGTCGCAATTTGTTTATTGGAGAACAACACAACTGCGTAACCTGTGAGCGCTCCAATCAGAATCGCAATTAATCCCACCTCATAATCGGTCATTGCAGCAATAGCTGCCCATACGATGCCTCCCAGAATGGCTGCAATTAAGCCACCAATGATCGGCATACCGATTTTAACTCCTTGTTTCTCTTCCACGTTGTCTTTCCCTCCTGAGTCATGCATATGCTTCTTTTCCATAATTCACCTTTCCTATGAAACCACAAAAAGACCTATTATTCAACATTTTTCTACTTTTGGTGCCATGTATACACATAATAGAAAAGATATATTAAGCATCCATTTCCTTATTCGCTCGAATATCATTTTAGTTTTGCCCACAAACCTCTCATAATCATTCCCTTGGCACATAAAAAAACACCCCTCCAACAGCATAAATAGCCGTAGAAGGGATGTTGTCCATATCTGTATCATAGATATAACCAATGTAACCGAGAAAACTACATTGAAAAGCTCTCTCTATCTTACCTTTGCACTTCCTTGGAAGGCTGAATGACAGCTGCAATCTGTGCCAAAATGGCATCCACCGATGCAGGATCATGCACATCATACTCATCAATGTTCAGACGCAACACAGGGCAAGCTGTAAACTGATCAATCCACACGGAATAGCGCTCGTGCATGTGTTCCCAGTACGAACGGTCCGTCTGAATCTCCATCTCGCGTCCGCGTTCCGTAATACGGTTTAAAATCGAAGGCAGACTGCCTTCCAGATAGATCAGCACGTCTGGATGTGGGAAATACGGTGTCATTACCATCGCTTCAAATAAACTGCTGTATGTCTCGAAATCTGTAGCAGACATGGTTCCTTGATCTGCATGCATTTGTGCAAAAATGCCCGTATCTTCATAGATGGAACGATCCTGTACGAATCCGCCACCCAGTTCAAAAATCTTTTTCTGTTCCTTGAATCGCTCTGCCAGGAAATAAATCTGCAGATGGAAGCTCCAACGCTCAAAGTCATGATAGAACTTCTCCAAATATGGATTATGATCAACTTGCTCTAGAGAGGTCTTGAAGTTCAAACGCTGCGCAAGTGCAGCTGTTAACGTGGATTTGCCCACCCCAACCGTACCTGCTACCGTAATTAATGCATTCGTTGGAATGCCATAGTTATTCATATGATATACTCCTTTACCTGATTAACAATTTGCCTGAAGTGTTCAGGATGTTCCACAAAGTCGAGTTGCTCTGCATTGACCTTAATGATTACTGGCGGATTTGAGCTATTTGCCAGATAGTCCATGCCTGTTTTGTAATCGGCGATCAGTTGTTCCATATATGCCGGGTCCATATCCTGCTCAAATGAGCGTCCACGCTTGTTAATGCGGTACATCAACGTATCGAGTTCAGCTTCAATATAGAGCACCAGGTTGGGCTTTGGCAGATCATCTGTTAACAGATGATAGATTTGACGATATTTATCCCGTTTCGTTCCCTTTAAGGTACGATCGGCAAAAATCATATTCTTATAGATATGATAGTCTGAAATGACTGGGGTATTCTGCTCTACATAATGAACGCCCGTGTCTTCCAGTTGTTTAAACCGATTACACAGAAAAAACATTTCCAATTGGAAACTCCACTCGTCGATATCCTGATAAAAGGAAGCCAGAAATGGATTCTCTTCTACGATTTCTTTAACTAACGGAAGATTCAATTCATGGGAAAGCATCGTTGCCAGCGTTGTTTTCCCCGCTCCGATCGGACCTTCCACAGCAATAAACGGGGCTGATTTCATCGTGTTCACTGTTCCTCCTCGTACTTATGCGTGTTTCCGTTTTCTATATAGACCTCACCTATTGTATCACAGCTTTAAGGATTGGAACGCCAGTATTTTATGTATATAACAAGTCAAATCACAACTATTGAATTACATTAAAATAAAAAAGACACACTCGATATCATCAAGTGTGTCTTCCTGTTGCTTGGCGGCGTCCTACTCTCCCAGGACCCTGCGGTCCAAGTACCATCGGCGCTAGAGGGCTTAACGGTCGTGTTCGGGATGGGTACGTGTGGAACCCCTCCGCCATCGCCACCAAACGCGTAGCTTACATTTCAGAGTTGTTGCTCTCTGAAAACTAGATTCGAAACGAAACATGCGATTTAGAACTTGCTATTGGATAAGCCCTCGACCGATTAGTACTGGTCAGCTCCATGCATTGCTGCACTTCCACCCCCAGCCTATCTACCTC
>OOCB01000017.1_pt1 | contig 241857 bp, 179 predicted proteins | sample 1671351 | NCBI WGS metagenome assembly OOCB01 (sample SAMN06348148, study PRJEB24527) | human gut metagenome | biome: human gut; feature: ankylosing spondylitis patient; material: feces | host: Homo sapiens | place: China | collected 2015-10 | reverse complement strand
CTCCCATGTGGACACCTCCGTTAGTCTTATTATCCTTCCGTCCGTTAACGGGTGTCCACTTTTTATTCTAGCTCCATGATGTTCCTTACAATTTAAAAGGAGGAGCTAAAGGCCAAATAAGACGTCCTGTGTTCCTTAGAAAAGCGCATACCCATCCGCGAGGAGCAGCCAGCTTGGACTCCAAGACTTTTTAAACGCTGACATCCATCATCATATAGCTTGGGTAAACGTCAAGATCCAGCAGTGATTCAAGGGCTCCGCTTGGTCAACTCTGGAGTGAACGGAGGAGAAGAACCCGAAGCAAGCCTGCGCAGGTTCTCTCCATAGCCTGGAGCATGTTCTTCCAGTACAAAACGACGATCATTGCGAACGTTTCCTGCTTCCACTTCCTCAGCCAGCAGTTGATACCGTTCATACATCTGAACACCAGCGGCGGCAGTCTGTTGGGCTCGATCCGTGAATCCTGCCTTCCATTCCCGCCTCGCTACCTGCTCCATCCAATACAAAGCCGAGGATTGGCCAATGCCATCATACCGATTCAATGCGATCGCTTGTTCAAAATATTCTCCAGCCTGCTGTCCTTCGCCGAATTGGGCTACCAATCGTCCCAGTTCGATGTAAATCTGAGGGTGCATCGGGGAATGGGACAAGCTGTTTAAAAGGAGTGATTCTGCTTCTCGTCCCGGAAGAGATCGTGCAAGGGATATCACGATATCCGGTCGATTCGGGTTAGACTGAAGGGCAGCCACAAGATGCACCTTCTGTGCTGGAGTGCCATCCGGTTCAGACATCGCCTGACGGTACTGCACTTCTGCTACGGCATATCGAGAGGTCAGCCAGACTGTTCCACCAATCCAGAAAAGGATGATCATCACTGTGGATCCCCTTATTAGCCGAGCAGTTACTCGCTGAAAAATATGAAAGAAGGAACGCATCGCGACAGCTGATGGGTGGGATTGGGTTGATAAATATCGCAAGAAAAGAGATCTGGATTTAGATCTCAATTTAGATCCCGATTTGGATCTGACAGGAGTGTATTTCACAGTTACGCCGGATCGCTGGACCCCCTCTGTTTCCGTCTTCAATGCGACTGCCCAAGCACCGAGCCAGATGAAGAGCATCCAAAATAATGTAAAGCTCCAGTCAAAGTCCATCGCCCCATGCAGGCCAAAAATAAGCACGGAAGGCATGAGCTGCGGTGCAAAATGAAAGATGCTTCGCAGGGTGAGTAGAAACCACCCTGTGACAAGCAGGATGCCGATCATGCCCGTGTCCAGGGCGAGATCGAGCAGGCCGTTGTGAACCTCGCCTCCAACATAAGGCGAGGATTGAATGGCGCGGAACATGTTGCGCCATGTATCTCCCCCGTGGCCGAGCCATGTGGCCTCGGTCCACAGCTGGAGGGCGTCCCGCCACATCTGTAGGCGGGACACCCCAGTGCCGACACCCGCCGCGAGGCGATCGGCGGTGGAGGCCACGGCCATTAGTGCGGCGGCGGCTCCCGCCAGCACAATGGCCGTCAGGGCAGCGGCGCGTGGAGCCTTGGCGGCGCCGCTGTGCCATAGACGGCACAGCAGCAGCGTGCCGAGCAGCGCAGCTGCCCATGCCCCGGCCAGTGCCAGCAGGCCGGGCACGGGTGCAGGCGCCAGCTGGGCAGCAGCCAGCTGGCGGTACAGCCAGGCCGCGCACGCCAGTGGCGCGGCCATGGCCAGCAGCGGCAGGCGGGCACCGCGCCGCTGCAAAGCAAAGGCGGCGACCGCGGCGCAGCCGGTCGCCAGCCAAGCGCCGCGCGACTCGCTCAGCAGGAGCGCGGCTTGCGTGGGCATGAGCGGCAGCACTGCCGCGATGAGTCGCCCGGCCGGCACAGGCCGGGCTATGACTCGTGCGGCGGCTGTTAGCCGCTCCAATGCGTACATGCCTACAACGGCACCGTACGCATTCGGGTACTGCAATAATCCGCCGAGCCTTGCTCCGGCGGAACTAATCTCGGGGTCAGCAGTCCGCATCACCCCGAAGGGCATCGGCAATATCCCGCACACGGCAAGGATGCCGCTTAGCACAAGCAAGCCGCCTGCCATCTGCCAACCACAGGCTAACCAACGCACACCATCCGTGCGCGTAGCCAGTATTGCAGTGAGTAGCGTAAACATCGCAAGTAGGCTCCACCGCAGCATTTCATCCATGCTGCCCTGTTTACTCACCGAGCCTGCCCATGCATGTAGCCCAAACCAGGTCATCATCCCCAGCGGCCACAATACCCGCCCCATTCCCGGAAATCGAAATATTGTTTCAACGATTCGTTCAATGTTCCCCTGACCCTGTACCAATAACACGGGTATTCGTTCACTCGCCTTCTGTGGACGAATACCGACAAAAAAAAGAAAAAACAGGATCAATATGCTTCCTCCTGCGATCAAAAGGACAGGATACAGATCAGCCGAATAGTACAGTCCCCGACTCAGACATCCTGCAAGCAACAAGACAATGGAGAGTATGCCCAACCCAACAGTCCACCCAGATCCTGAATAACGTTTACATCTCAAACTTTGAGAAAAACTCCCTGACGCATCGGTCTGAATAGCTCCATTTGGATTATTTTTATCCTCTTTTTTATACGTACCATCTTTGTTGTATGTATGTTCCCTATTATATGTACTGTCTTTACTGCCCTTATTGTCCCCATTACATAAGTCCTTGTTATCTACAGATTCTGTACCATTTGCATGGTGAGACCCTTCAAACGCCTGTTCCATCATTTCCTCATTCGCCGCATACCCTCGTCTATACCTTACAACTCCCTTATGCATTGTCCTATTCTTCATCCTTATACCCCCTCTTTCCTACCACCGCTCCATATGCATAACAAAAAGACAGAAGATCCCGATAACGGGTCCTTCTGCCTGATATACATCTGACAGTTATGATGTTACTTGCTACGAAGTATGTGCATTGAATATCATTTTACATTCAGGGACCCTAGTTGCAGTATGTCCCTGGATTGTCATTGGCACACTCAGCAAAGGTCGCAATTTGCGGAATCCTGAACGGTTTCTTTGCTCGAATTTGATTTCCCGTTGGCCTGCTTGCCATCGCCAGGAAGCAAATCGGCACAAGCCCGCTCCAAATATGGATCGGCATGAATGAAATCACGGAAAGCTGTGTATTCATTCCACATCTCCGTCACTTCGCCGGCCTGACCGCGAACAGCACGAATCAATATGTTTTTAGGCGTATTCTCCATATCGATGAATTCAAGCAATTGTGTCTTGTATCCCATCAGATCAAGCAACTTGGCACGAATCCCATCCGTAGCCAGTGCGGAAAAACGTTCCTTGAGGATGCCATGGGACAACAACGGATTCATCACGGAAGCCTCTACTTGGTCAAACAGTTCATGCTGACAGCAAGGAACAGACAGAATAACAGAAGCCCCCCAACGAACTGCCTTCTCCAAAGCAGCATCGGTAGCTGTATCACAGGCATGCAGTGTGACAACCATATCCACTTCATTTAATTCATCGTAATCCGCGATGTCTCCAACCAGAAACTTCAGATCGCCATAATGCAATCGATTAGCCAGATCATTACAGTGTTCAATTACATCTGCCTTCAAGTCCAACCCAATAATCTTGAGTGAACGCCGTTGTTGTACAGACAGATAATGATATAACGCAAATGTCAGATAAGACTTGCCGCAACCAAAATCAACGATGGTCAGTGGACGTCCTTCCGGCAGATGTGGAATGACATCCTGCACCATTTCGAGGAAACGGTTGATCTGTCTGAACTTGTCATACTTGCGGGCCAGCACACGACCTTCTTCGTTCATAATACCAAGTTCAACGAGGAACGATACAGGTACGCCTTCTTCTAATACATATTGTTTCTTGCGATTATGCGACAGATCCACCGCAGTTTTGGAAGCAGATTTGGTCAGAATGGATACTTTATATTTTTTGCTGATCAAAATTTGATAGTCTGCCTCGGTCGTACAGAGCAGCCCTTGACGAAACGTCTCTTCGCATAACAAAGTCATGCGCTCAGCCGCTTCAGCCGGAGTCAAATTCTCGTGCAGCACTTTGTTGTTATAATGAAATGCAAATTGATAATGCAGCTGATTCTTCAGTGTCACCGGCTTGACTTGCACTTTGGTATACGAGACATTGTCCCGTCTGCGCAGCTGGCTCCAGGTCGCTGTAATCAGCGAATTCTGTTCAAAGATGTCTTGTATAAGCTTTCGCAATGAATCCACGGGGTACATCTCACTTTCGATTTGGTTTGGTCAACCGTTACCATACCACAATTCCGTTCCCTCTCCAAGTAAAGGCATGTAACAGGCCTTGATCCAATCCATATTTTATGAGTTCATCTCTTGACGACTTAGTTCAGCTAGTCCCTCTTCAACTTCGTTCCGTGGCAGACCGCCCTGCTCCAGTTGTACATCTGTGAGTGGGCTCAACCTTTCATAGAACGCCTGTACATCATCTCGGTAGCTCACCGGGAATTCAGCACCAAGCTGTAGCAGCCTGTACCAACTGTTCTCTGCCTGGTCATAACGTCCTTGTTGTTCACGATACAGGGCAAGCTGTCTTTCGGTTCGAGCAGGAAGTTCATATTCTTTCGTAAGCCCTAATACACCCTCCACCCGTTCCAGTGCGTCCAATAACTTAGGATTAGCGCCATAATTCAATGCATACAGGTAAAAATGAAGTGATCTCATCAATCGAATGACAGCCTCATCCTCTGCGTCCATTCTCTCCTGATCATCTATGCCTTCCACTTTGGCCTTCTCTTGATAGATGTAAGCCTCTTCTTCAATCAGCCTCGCGGCTTGCTGCAGATTGTCTACCTCAATCATTCCGCGAAAACGGAACATTTCAATAACATCCTCTGCTGGCAATGAGTTCAGTAGAGATAAGTTCAACCCAAACTGCCTGCGCATCAACTCATCCAGTTCAGACAATGCCTCGGTGTGCTTACGCTGCTGTTTGAGCGTGAACACTTTGCCTATTGCTTCAGTCATTTCCTCCATCATGCGGAGCAGATAATCTTTTCTGAACATGCTGTATGCCCCCTCATCATTCGACCCTATACATTCAATCGTTCTCATATCGTTCCTTTATATTTATTTTAATTCATGCCATGACAAAAAGCCAAAAACAAGACACACGTGTCTTTGCTCTGGCCATGAACACACTAAACCCCTGCCTATCCCAAAGGGACGTGGCAGGGGCTCGGTTGAAATGGAACTGGTTACTCCTCCTCCACAAGAGGTTGAATCATCCAGAAACCAAACTATATTCTAAAGATATCAACATTAATCACTTCATCAATTACTTCGATAATCCAGCCATAAATTGTTTAATGACCTGAATTAACTCTTCAGGAGCTTCATACATGCTCATATGACCTGCACCCGCAATCACGGCTTGCACGATATGTGGCTTGTCACTTGTAAATGTACGTTCTGGCGGGATAACAGCATCCTTCTCTCCTGCAACCAGCAATACAGGTAAAGGTGTAGCCGATAACACATCGCGGCGATCCGGGCGTTCTCGCATAGCAAGTGCAGCACCAACAGCACCTTGAGGAGCAGTCTGGTATCCAATTTCCTTCACACGTGTTACATGGTTAGATAACGATTCCACATGTTCCGGTGCAAACAGTCCGGGAACCAGTCCATCTACAAAATTCACGATACCTTCGGTCTGAATGGTGGATACAGCACGAAGGCGTTTTTCCTTGGCTTCTTCACTGTCCGGATAGGCTGTCGAATGAATCAGACCAAATGCATTCAAACGCTCCGGGTGACGTTGTGCAATCGAGAGCGCAATGTATCCCCCCATCGAGTGTCCCAGAAGGACCGCTTTTTCCACATTCAACTCATCCATCAACTGTAATACATCGTTGCCCATCTGTTCGATGGTATAACTTCCTACAGGTGCATCTGTTTTTCCGTGTCCACGCAGATCAGGTACGATACAGCGATAGCTGCGTGCCAGTTCAGGTACGACCTCATCCCAATACGATGAACTGCCACAGTATCCGTGGAGCAAAATGAGTGCTTCTCCCTTACCTTGTTCGGCATAACAAATCGTCGTTCCATCACACATCACTTTTTCCATATGAATCCCTCTCTCTGCGCGAATTAAATAATTCAGGTTGTATATTATTAAGCCTACATATCATGAATGAAACGTTTGTCTCCATTTCCATGCTTCAATTGCGGCATCTGCAATCGTTCGGGACATCCCCATAACCAAGTGAAGCGAGGTCATCTGCAAAATGGAATAGGGCCTTGGTCCATTCGCATTAACCACAGCTGCTACACTGTATTGTCCAACAGGGGGTAGCTTGCCTCCGACCGATTGGGCCGGAATGAGTGGGTTATTCGAGAGATAGTATGTACCTACCGCCTGCTTTGGACCCAGACATGCATCAATCGCTATGATGGCATGGTGTGCAGGAATAAGTGCCAATTTCTTTTCCAGCGTATCTGCATCACAAGGGGAAGACAGCGTGCCAATCACGTTCTCCATTCCGCTCTCTTGCAGTAAACTTCCTGTCATTGGACCCAGAGCATCCCCGGTGGAACGATCAGTACCGATGCAGACAAACGTGATTTCAGCTGGAGAATGAAGTTGAACGATGTTTTTGAAAAATAAAACCAGATTCTCTGCAGGCACGCCTTTGCGGACTTCCCTTCCTTGATGGCGAACCATTTCTCGCTTATACGCTGCCAAACTGTATTCCCTCCAGTACACTCAGGTTTCCGTTAAATCCTGTTGTTGTATCCATCATTGTAACCGATGCTTGGTTTCCTCGCAAAAGCATTAGCCTGAGCGCTTCCAATCATGATACAATAACAAGAGTTTCCGATACGGAAGGGATGAACTTAACGATGGATTTATCACAAGCAACAGCAGCCAATATGGAATATATGATTGAAGCGATCAAAACCAAACTTCGTATGGCAAGCGGTGCCGCCATGCAAGCTTCTTCATTCCCACTTGAGAAATATGAAGATCTGTTTGACCTGTATGAAATGATTTTGAGCAAGGAACATCTCAGTATCTCTGAAGTGGAAGCTGTCGCTTCGGAACTGGGTAATCTTCGTAAATCTTAAGCCAAAAAAGGACCTGTTTTCCACCTCACCGTGGGAACAGGTCCTTTTTCACATGTTTATATTTCAGACTATCTTTTACGGAATACATCCCATCCTTAAGGCAGGTCAACCAAAACAAATTCGGCAGGTTCACTGTCTGTGCTCGTGATTTGCAGATCACAGCTTTTGCGAATTCGTGCGGCATCCCCCGGCTTGAGGTTGAAGTTACCATCCGAACAATGAATCTCCACATGTCCACTGATCAGGAAAAGATGTGTCCGTCGATCTTCGTGTTGCGGGTACATCAACTTTTTCCCGGACTCCAAATGGGACAGATAACAGGTTACATCCTGGGAAATAGGCAATGCGCCTTCGCTTCCCTCGCCCCCTTGCCCGGATACAATCGGACATAGACGATTCAAATGCTCCTGCGGCTCTATTCTCCGATTCGTATAGGAAGGTTTCAGCATACGCTCCGATGGCAAAAACCACATCTGGAGGAAACGTACCGGTTCATCCGCTGACGGATTGGTCTCGGAGTGTTCCACTCCCGTACCCGCACTCATCACCTGGACCGTTCCCGGTTCAAGCAATTGTTCTGTTCCCATACTATCCGTATGTTTGAGTGTACCCGATATGACATAACTGACAAGTTCAAGATCATGATGTGGATGTTTCTTAAAGCCTTCTTGCGGCATCAGCGTGTTTTCATTATGAGCCAACAGACAGCCAAAATGGGCGTTGCTTGGATCATCATAATCCGCAAAGGAAAAGCTGAATTCACTGTGTATCCAACCTCGATCCGACGTGTGCCTTTCTTCCGATGTCACCACTTTAATCATGTTCATCCACCTCCAAGGGTTTAGAGCTGCCACATTACCGCGGCAGTCCATGCGTGTATATGAATTGTATAGATGAATACCAGTTGGTATGTCATCTTTACCCGGGGTCCGGCAACTCTAATCACGCCCCTTCTTAAGGTTATACGCTATCTTCAAGTGAGTGGAGAATGAACTCACTATCTGCATGACCTACAAGGGTACCCGCATCATTTCGGATGTCAGAAGGGAACACTTCAGCCAATCGTGCAATGGTTCTCTCATTGGAATAACCAATCTGTCTTAGGATGGATTGGGTGATTAAAGCCCACTCTTCCTCGGAACCATCAAGCACCTTGAAGGTGATTCCCAGTCTTTCTTTTTTCAGACCAAATCCGAATACCCCCTTGAATCCACCCTTCGCTACAATGTTATTGTCTTCCAGCAGCACTGAATCTACACGCTCCGTGCCACCAACCATCAACGGATGTTCATTCATAGCTGATGTTATGGTCTCTACAGCTGTTCTTGTGGAAGGATCAGCGATAAGATCTGGACAAGCGAGCTTCAGATAGGCGTTCGACAATGCCGACAACGGCAAAGAAAATACCGGAAAGCCGCAGCCATCCGTCCCAAGCTTAATCTCTTTTTCTTCAATACCTGCCAGGTCGGCAAAGGTTTCAAGAATTTCTCGTTGTACCGGATGATCCGGTTCAGCGTAACTGCCCAGATCAACCTGCTTCATCTGACTGTACCCCAGAATTCCCAGATGTTTTCCGGAGCAGTTGTGCAAGATGCGCCGTTTCTCTCCTTGTCCACGTAACCATTGATTACGGCTTTCTTCATTAAGCGGATAACTTGGTGCACAGATCAGGCATTCTTCTCCCAATCCGATCTTACCGGATAACTGCTCCAGCACCCGAATGTGTTCCGGTTCCGAACGATGCGAAGAGGACATAATGGCAATCTCCTGTGCTGATAGGCCATAGTGACTGGCAATTCCTGCCCGAATACCTGGAATGGCTTGAAAAGGTTTGGCAGATGAACGAGTGAACGCTCTAAAATGAGGGTCACCAGCCGAGTATACGATTCGTCCATACTCATCCGTAATACTTATGTGTCCGTAATGGGCGCATTCCATAACGCCTGCACGGTATTCTTTAATTAACAAGGCACTCTCCATGCGAGTTCTCTCCTTTGTGCTCCCGATTTCATCTCTGCTTTGCGTCACGACGCCGCATGGGATATCTTAAATAGTATAGTACAAAAGCGACGTTTTTACAGTTTTTTCGACAGGCATTTCGGGTATAGCTTTATCATCTATGTTCATCTACTACAATAACTGAAGGAGAAACACATTATGCCGCGCAAAACGTATTCACCAGCCTCATTCAGTTCAAATTCAGGCACGTTATTAAGTCCACTCCTCAACTGGGGTTTGGCTGGTCTGGCCCTCAGCGCATCGGTCGTATTTATCTTGGCAGGTCTGGGTGCCTGGTTGGGTGATGATGTTATTATTCGTCTGGATGATCAAATTCAGCAATTATTTTATCTGAATTCAGATTCACGTCTTCATCTATTCCCTTACACTGCATTCATAACCGCACTGGGTTCATTCAAAATCTCTGCTGTGGCTGCAGGAGGGTTTGCTCTTCTTTTCTTCATTCAACGCAGTCCAAGGTTTGTTGTATATGGATATGCGCTCACGGGAAGTTTTGCCATGATGTGGATTCTGAACACGTTATTGAAGGAATTTTTCAGACGAAGCAGACCTGAACTCGATCATCTGCTGGTCGTTCACGGGTACAGCTTTCCAAGCGGACATGCCATGATCTCCATGGGCTTCTACGGCATGCTCTTTGTAATCTGGGCCATTGAAAGACAGCGACATAACTCTTCCGGTGTGTGGCTTCCTGTTCTAGGTGGTATTAGTTTTATTTTCTTGATTGGCCTCAGCCGGATCATGTTGGGCGTTCATTATCCTACGGATGTATTTACTGGATTTACTGCTGGATTGGCATGGATCTTCTGCATGGTTAAAGGCATTAAACAAAGCCACTAAAGAATGAATTCCACTAATTACCAGTTCATTCATCCTCATCTTTATTGTTTCACAGGGTTGCACGGGGTTTATATACGAAGTAAGCAAACGCGAACAGACAACATCCTACATCAAGTTTAAAAGGAGGCGGTTGTTATGTGGGGCATCATTATCAGCATTGTGATGGCTGTCATCATCGGTTTGATCGGAGATGCACTTGCCGGTCACAACATGCCTGGAGGCATAATCGGTGCAATGATTGCCGGATTTGCCGGAGCCTGGCTAGGAGCACTTTTGCTTGGTAACTGGGGACCAGTTATCGGTAACTTTGCCATTATCCCTGCCATCATTGGTACAGCGCTCTTTGTTTTCTTGCTGGGGCTTGTGTCCAGACTGCTAAGACAGGCTGCCTGATTCGGGCAACAAGGTGTTCGTTGTTTCGTATTTGTTTCTTAAATTGAAGAAGGAGTGATTAGACATGAATAAAGCAGAAGAGCAATATCCTGTACAGACGGGTTCCACTTTCGCAAAAGGTATTTTCATCGGGGGTTTGCTGGGAGCTGCAGCAGCACTACTCTTTGCGCCTAAACCGGGACGTGAATTGCGTGGTGACCTTTCCGAGAAAGTGGGCATCGTTACTGACCGCACCAAAGAAGTGGCAACTGTTGTAGGTGACAAAGCCTCTGAACTGGCTAAAACGGTCTCTTCCAAAACTTCCGACATTGCAAAAACGGTAAATCAAGGCCGCAATGATGTAATGGACTCTGTGAGAAAAGCGTCCGCTGATGTGGCTAACGAAGCATCCCGTGCATCTGATGAAGTGGCTGCCGCTTCCGTTGAAGCGAAGGAAGATGCACGTAAAGAACTTAACTCGACTAGCCTGTAAGGCGATACAGATCGAGTGACTAATAGCCAGCTGCACTCCAGCTGGCTATTTTTTATCCAATGAGAGTTGAGGAGGACAAATAATATGAGTAAAGTTACAATCAACGGTAATACTCCAATTACGGGAGGAACACCGGCACAGCAGTATGATACAAGCGAGCACCCTTTTGAATTGCGTCATGAGGTAAAGCGATTGAACACCCGTCTGGACCAGATTGCGGACAGTCTGGAGAGAGCACAGATCAAGGATATTATTGAGAATTACAGCAGTCCCAAAAAGCGGATTATTACCAATTTTACAGCGGGCATGGCACGAGGTCTCGGTCTGACTGTGGGTACCTTTGTTGTTCTCGGTTTGCTGGCATTCATTCTCAGCCAATTCGTGAATATGCCGATTGTGGGCCAATATATCGCTGACTTGCTTGGTTATATTGAAGATTACAAAAACTAAGAGGACTAACCAACAGTAGGCTATCCCTTACGTTTTTCCGTTGCTCCTTTTTTCTCTGTCTCTTCAGCTGAAGGCTGTGAGGATTTCACTTTGAGCAGATCTCCTGTCCAGCCTTTCATCATCAGCCATACATACATGCTGATCATGCTTAAGATAATGACAACAAGGACCAGTACAACTCCCCATGATTTGTCGATAAAGGGCAGGTTCTCAAAGTTCATCCCCCAGATCGCGCCAGCTGCCGTGGCAGGTATGAACACAGCAGTGACAATGGTCAGCGTCTTCATGATCTCATTGCCACGTACACCGGAGATCGCATTATCAATGGAGATTAACGTATCGATCTCTTTCTCGTAGTGACTAAACAAACGTTCCATTCGCTCTACCCGATGTTGGAGTTGCTGGAAATATCGATTTTCATTTATTTCATCAAGGTAAGCCTCATGTGAAGCAGCCATCAGTTCCGAGTAAGGGATGAACAGATTACTCCAATACAATAATTCAAATCGAGCGGCGAGAATCTGGTCCATCAAGGTGCGGGCATTGCGGGATTCCATCTTCCGTTCCAGATCACGCAGGTTCATCTCAAAATGATCCATCCCCACATGGTAGTAATGCAGTATAGCTCGAAAAAGTACAAACATCCCGTCCCTGGCTTCACTACATTGCTGTAACATATGGGCACGTTCATCCGTCTTCATAATGCCTCGTGTATTGTCATCCATATTCAAGGTAACCAGGTTATTGCGATCGACATAGAAAAACATCTGATTATCTTGACGTTTGTCATCTCTCTCATTCTTGACAGCATACAACAATGAACCAAATATGACTGGTTCTTTACCATTCACGAAACGGACGGACAAATAATTCGATTCCACTTCCGGAATCTTATGAAGCCAATACCGCATATCCGGAAACGCCTCTGTCAGCTCCTCCAACGCATCGTTCATGCTATCGGTGTCAGGTGCAACCCAATCCCACCATTGCCAATGGTCCGAGCAAGATAACTTGTCACGGCGAGCTTCCAACTTGATTTGGTTCATAATCACTTTATCCACTCCTGCACTCATGTTCTTCATTGCATGCCCATCTTTTTGATCCCAAAAAGGACACGTATGCATTTCAGCGCATTGACGTGTCCTTCTTTATGCCGTACTCAACAACATTAGGGTTCCATTTGTCATAACATTGAAGCATTAGACATGATCTGTTTCAGTTTCTCTGTAGCTCGCTTCTGAATCCGAGATACACTCATCTGTGAAACACCAAGCTTCTGGGCAATTGCCCGCTGAGATTGGCCATCCTGGAATGCTAGAATAAGTACCTGCTGTTCTTGTTCCTTCAATTGTCCCAATGCCTGTTGCAAGTCCATCCGTTTTTCGACCGAATCATAGTCATTAACATCTGCACTGATCAGTTCTCCCAATGTTGCTGCACTGTCATCCTGAGATAAAGGAGAATCCAGTGATACATAGTGGTAACATTCCCGACCAGCCAGAACTTCAATTGTCTCTTCTGCAGTCAGATCAAGGTATTCAGCAATTTCGTTCACACCGGGTGAGCGCTCCAGCTTAACGGTTAACTCATCAATGGCATGTTGCACAAGGGCTCCCTTTTCCTTAATCCTCCGGGGCACCTGAATATACCAGGATTTATCACGCAAGTAGTTCTTCATATGACCGATCATGCTCTTCATGGCATAAGGTTCAAACGGAATACCCAGGTTGATATCGTATTGCTTAAGCAAACGAATCAAAGCCATCTGCCCGGTCTGATACAAGTCTTCGTATAGATCGGGGCGATTCCGAGCGATTTTACCTGCTGCCATCTTGACCATTGGTTCATATTTACGGATGAGAACTGTTGCAATTTCATTATCTAGGGTCTGCTGGTATTCCCAGATCAAACCTATAGCTTCAGACATGGACTCTGGGGGAGTCACTTTTTCATTCATACTTTCTCCTCACTTCTTGCAAGACGTTTTACGAGTACTACTTTCGTACCTTTGCCCGTCTCACTTTCCACACTGACATCATCCATCAAGGCTTGCATCAGGTAGAACCCAAGTCCGCCAATCTGTGCTTCCGTCAGTTCTTTGTCGTGTAGACCGGCACGTGACACAGCAGGGTTCATGTTCTCGAAGCTGGCACCTTCGTCCTTGACAATAATGGACAATGTTTCGCCATCCACTTCGAATACAACTTCAACCATGCCGCCTTCGTGTGAGTAGGCATACAATACAGAGTTGTTACAGGCCTCGGATACAGCAACTTTCATATCCTCAATGTCTTCGTAGGAAAATCCCATTTTGGATGCTACTCCATAGAGATTGAGTCTTACAATATCAACGTAATCAGCTGTCGCAGGTAAATTAAGGGTGACTCTTTGAACTTCTGCATTCATTCCTTTTTCGATCCTTTCCTATTGGGAATTCTTCTGTGTGACAAAGAATTTGGCGATGCCCGTCATGTCAAAAAGTTTCTGAATCTGCGCAGGAACTTCCTGTACTTCAAAGCGAGCTTCCATTCCATGTCTGGCCTTCAGAACAGATAACAGGATACCAATCCCTGTACTATCGATATACTTCAATTCTTTCATGTTAATCACAAGATCCTGTTCCTTGTTATCCACGAGCGGCTCCATCACCAAGCGGAAGTCAGGAGCAACCGACAAATCCAGTTCGCCAGTCAGATACACCGTGCACACGCCGTCCTGAGTTTCAGTTCTTGCATTGAATTTTTCATTTTTATTTGTATTCATTAGACATCTCTCTCCTGATCAATGGTTTCCTTACCTAATAACCCAACTTCAGCATGAGTGAATCAGAAAGAAGTTTGGAAAATGTTTCAATTGGCCTGATTCATGGCTGAAGGGCCTGGTTCTAACATTTGTCGTTGTTTCTGAAACTGGGCTATTTTCTGTTTTACATTGCCCATTTTCACCGGTTTACTAATATAATCATCCATGCCGGCAGCAATACAGCGTTGCTGAATACCTTCCATTACGTTAGCAGTCATGGCTATAATGATTGGCTGATTAGACTGGGACAGACTCTCTCGAATCCGCCGTGTACATTCCAAACCGTCCATCACAGGCATCTGCAGATCCATAAACACATAGTCATAGGGATAACGGCTGCCGTTTACCATATCGAGTGCGCTCTGTCCATCTTCAGCAATGTCTGAGAGCAACCCCAGCTTACCAAGCATAATCGCCATCAACTTCTGGTTGATCGGATGATCATCCACAATTAATACCGTAGGATATTTATTCTCATTTTTCACATCCGTTGGTTTCTCTTCCCCGTTCCCCTGGACCAGTTCAGTTTCTACATAACGTTTCGCCTGAATTGTAAATACAAACGTTGCTCCCCGTTGCTCTGTTGTATCCAGATAGATCTGTCCACCCATCATTTCAACCAGAGTCTTGCATATTGCCAGTCCTAAGCCAGTTCCACCGTATTTACGTGTCATGGATGTATCCAGCTGGGAAAACGGCTGGAACAGGCGATCAACTTTGTCTGAAGCGATACCTATCCCGGTGTCTTTAACGGCAAACTCCAATGCCATTTCTCCATCCTCTTCTTCCTTAACTGACACGATCAGATAAACTCCACCCTGATCGGTAAATTTGATCGCATTGGCAATAAGATTCAAGAGAACCTGACGGAGCCTTGCCATATCTCCATAGATTAATTCAGGTACAGAATCTTCCAGGAAATAATCCAGTTCCAGATTCTTTTTGCCTGCTTCTGCAGCAAACAATCCCAACACTTCCCGAATACAGGAGACAATTTCAAAAGGATGCTCTTCCAGTTCCATTTTGCCGGATTCCATCTTGGTAAAATCAAGAATGTCGTTGATGACCGTGACAAGTGCATCTGCGCTGCGACGAACGATGTCTGCATATTCCTTCTGATCTTCCCTCAGTTCCGTTTCCATCAGCAGATCAACCATACCGATAACTCCGTTCATCGGTGTACGAATCTCATGACTCATCATTGCCAGGAACTCAGTCTTTGCATTGGCTGCAATTTCTGCTTCTTCCTTGGCCTGAATGAGTTGTTGGTTCATCTTCTCCAGTTCCTGTGTCTTCTGGTGAAGAAGCATGGTCTGTGTCTTCAAACGTTTATTGGTGATAAACATCTCCACAAAGCCCTCGATTTTGGATTTCAAAATCTGAGGAATAAATGGCTTAACCATGTAATCAATGGCCCCGGCTGAATATCCGGCAAACAAGTGCTCCGCTTCTCTGCTATTGGCAGAGATGAATATAATCGGCACATCCTTGGACTTGTCCCGTGCCTTAATTAACTTTGCTGTCTCAATTCCGTCCATTCCAGGCATCTGCACATCGAGAACGATAACCGCAAATTCGTCTTTTAGCAGACAGCGGAGTGCCTCTTCTCCGGAAGTTGCCTTAACGAGTTTATATTGTTCCGATTCCAGAACTGCTTCAAGAGCAAGCAAGTTCTCAGGGCGGTCATCTACCAATAATATGTGGATTGGTTCATTGAGCCCCATGGCTAACCCTAACCCCCTATTTGATCTTCCGGTATATTTTTTCGGTCCGGTCTAACGGCTCATAGGTATCACTGAACTCTGTAAAATGTATCGATTCTTTCGACCCCAGAACCAGAATACCAAAGTGGCTCAAGCTCTCATGAAACAGCCCATGCACATGGTTCCGCAGTTCATCATTAAAATAAATCATGACATTACGGCAAAAGATAACATTAAACTCGTTAAATGACCGGTCTGTTGCCAGGTTGTGCTCGGCGAAAATGATGTTCTTCCTTAGAAAAGGATGAAATATCACCGAATTGTATTTCGCTGTATAGTACTCGGAGAAGGCTCTGGTACCCCCTGCCTCCAAATAATTTGTAGTAAATAGTTTCATTTTCTCAATACCATATACGCCTTCTTTGGCCTGTTGCAAAGAGCGATCATTCATATCCGTTGCGTAGATTCTTGCCTTGTCATACAGTCCTTCCTCATGCAACATGATGGCCATGGAATAAACTTCCTCTCCCGTAGAACATCCCGCATGCCATATTCGGATATACGGGTAGGTTCTCAGGATAGGAATAATCTGTTCCCGAAACATTCGGAAAAGCGAAGGATCTCGAAACATTTCCGTTACAGGGATGGATAAGTTCTGTACAAAACGTTCAAACGCGGAACGGTCATGAAGAACACGCTCCTGCAAGCCGGAGATGCTTTTAACACCTTCAGCATGTGCATGATGCCAGATTCTTCGTTTCAGGGATGGCAGTGCATAGTTTCTAAAATCATATCCATATAAACGGTGCATGCCTTCCAACAGCAACTCAATCTCGATCAGCTCGCGTTCTTCATCTTGCGGCATACGGACCAAATCTGCCCCCGTCTCGGTAGGTTCCCACGGTGTCATAAGTTCTCTCCACTTCTTCATTTGTTACTTGCGTATTCGTCGTATTGTCTTTCATTACCCAAACAATGAACATCCGAATAATGAACTTACGAATACAGCCATACGCGCATTAAGGATAACAATTGATCTGTCTGGATCGGTTTTTTCACATAATCAGATGCTCCGGCCTCAATACATTTGCCGCGATCCTCTTTCATGGCTTTGGCCGTAAGCGCAATAATCGGCAACTTTTCAAACTGCGGGATCTGTCTGATTCGTGTCATCGCTTCATAACCGTCCATCTCTGGCATCATCATATCCATCAGTACCAGATCAAATTCCGGATTTTTGTCCAAAATCTCCAAAGCCTCTCGGCCGTTCTCAGCAAACGTCACATCCATCCGATAGCCTTCAAGAACACTTGAAAGGGCAAATACGTTACGAATATCGTCATCTACAAGCAATATTTTCTTGCCTTCAAACAACGTTTCTTTGTTGTGTAGTTTCTGTAAGATTCGACGCTTGTCTTCCGGCAAATTGGCTTCTACCCGATGCAGGAACAAAGTGGTCTCATCCAGCAGACGTTCCGGTGACTTCACATCCTTGATAATGATGGATTCCGCATATTTGCGCAGCTTCATTTCTTCCTTGGAATCCAGTTCTTTGCCTGTATAAATTATAATCGGCAGATCGTTCAGATATTCATCATCACGAATCTGGTCGAGCAACTCAAACCCGGTCATATCGGTTAACATCAGATCGAGTACCATGCAGTCATAACGCTGGCTGTGTAATTCATTCAATGCCTCACTACCTGTCGATACAGCGGTGATTGCAACATCATCATGACCAATCAATTCAATAATGGCTTTACGCTGAATTTCATCATCTTCGACGATCAACAGTCGTTTCAATTGATTCTCAGTATATGATTTGATATGCGAGAATGCTTTATCCAGTGAATCCTTGCTCGAAGGTTTTTTCAGATACGCAATGGCACCCATCATCAGACCTTGCTTCATATCATCAATGACTGAAATCACATGAACCGGAATGTGGCGTGTTGCCGAACTGCTCTTCAGCTCGCCCAGAATGGTCCAACCATCCATCACCGGCAATTGAATATCCAGGATAATGGCATCCGGCAGATATTGACGTGCCATTTCTAGTCCTTTATCACCTTGAAGGGCAACAAGTGCTTTGAATCCTCTTCCTCTCGCCATATCCGTCAAAATATGTGCAAAGTTCACGTCATCCTCAATGATGAGCAGGATTTTGTCACCTTCCATCAGATTCTCCCGATCATCTTCGATCTGCGTGACATCTGGAGTATGGGTAGGAGACAGATCCGTACCCACGCTACGCTCCGGATCAGGAGAGAGAATGGACTGATGACTTGAAAGCATGGTCCGTGCTTCGATGGACTTTTCATAAAGATCCTCTGAGGAAACAGCTGCTTCTCTTGAAGCACCTTCCTCCGCCGCCAAGGCTTCCTCTTCATGATTATCCGGCAGGTATAAGGTAAAGCAGCTACCTTCTCCCTCGGATGATTCCACCTGTATTGCACCACCAAGCAAACGTGCCAGTTCCCTGCTAATGGACAATCCCAGACCAGTTCCACCGTATTTCCGACTTGTGGTCCCGTCTACTTGCTGGAACGCTTCAAAGATCAGATCCGTCTTGTCCGATGGAATACCAATGCCGGTGTCTTTTACACTGAATCCGAGATATTCCTGATTGGTGTTCATATAACCCGGCAGTTCTTCCGGTTTCATCCGTCGTCCAATCAGACTAACCGAACCTCGATTGGTGAACTTAAATGCGTTCGACAACAAATTCCGTAAAATCTGTTTGACGCGATGGCTGTCGGTGTACACCCATTCCGGTAGATCGCTGTCGAAATCAATATTCAAGTTCAGTTCCTTTTTGTTCGCCATCGGTCCAAAGTTCTGCTGAACAAAGCTGGTCAGCTCTTCCATTCGTACGGTCTCATAATTGATATCCATCTTACCTGCGTCCACCTTGGACAGATCCAGAATCTCATCAATCATCTTCAGCAGATCCGCGCCCGACATGTAGATGGTTTGCGCATATTCCTGCTGTTTGTCAGTTAGATTCCCACCCTTGTTCTCCGACAATAACTGGGACAAAATGAGTAGACTGTTCAATGGTGTACGGAGTTCATGTGACATATTCGCTAAAAATTCGGACTTGTACTTGCTTGTCATCGACAGCTGTGTAGCTTGCTGTTCCAACTGTGTCTTCGTTTTCTCAATTTCGTCATTTTTCTCTTCGACTTCACGCACCTGCTCTTCAAGTGCCCGCGTCTTGGCAATGAGCTCCGTATTGAAATGCTCCAGTTCTTCCTGCTGACGCTGCAGCAATTCCTCGGAACGTTTAAGCGCTTCTGTCTGCTCCTCCAGATTCTCATTGGAACGACGAAGTTCTTCTTGCTGTGTCTGCAATTCTTCCGATTGAACCTGAAGTTCCTCAGTCAGTGCCTGGGATTCACGCAGCAGCTCCTCCACACGCAAACGACGTCGAACGTTGTTCAAAATTACGCCCAGGTTCATAATCAGTTGTGTGAATAACTGCTTGTGCAGTTCATTGAAACCTTCAAAGGAAGCCACCTCAACTACACCAATCAGTTCATCTTCAAACACGACAGGATAGATCATGATACCCGCAGCACGTGTTGAGCCTGATGCTGAACCAATATGCACGTAATCTTCAGGCGTATTTTCCAGAATAATCGGTGTCATATCCAGCGCAGCTTGACCAATCAGGCCTTCACCGATGCGATACATTTCCTTACCAACATCTTCGTTCTCTTCAAATGCGTATGCACCGTAACGTCTCAGTTCGTCGGGATGTTTCTCCTCATCGATCAGATAGACGACACCCAACTGAGCACCAAGCACAGGTGTGAACTCACTGATAAACATCTGTGAAATTTGGCGAATGGAGCCAATCCCCCGAAGCAGCTCCGGGACTCTTGCGATGTTCGAACTCATCCAGTTTTGATCCTGCTGAGCCTGCACATAAGCCCTCTCGATCTCCAGTTTTTCTTCCAGATCACTGGATACATCCTTGAACACACTGGCAATCTGACCAATCTCATCGGTTGATTTGACCTGTATGCGCCGAATGGTTCGGTAACGCCCTTTACCAAAACTGTTAATCATCATAGATACAGTGTTCAGACCCCGTGTAATACTTGGCAGCACCCACATAATGACACCCAATGCAAGCAACAACCCCGCAATCATGATACCTATCGTGATCTGTACTGCTCTCGTATACGCTGCGTTAGCGTTCTTGATCTCGGCATCAATCTCTTGGTCCTGATAACGCGAAAGAGCATTCAAACTATCCACAGCTTCTTTTTGCACTGCGAGTCCTGTTGAATTGCGGTAGTTATTCGCATCTTCTACCCTGCTTTGGGACATCAGGTTGATCTGTCTCGTTGCATAGGAAGTATAAGCAGTCCACGCAGTATTCACACGATCCACCAGTTGATGTTCAGGTGCACTGTCTGCTCGGTTTCTCACTTCTACGAGGTAACCATCCCCCCGATCCTTCATATCCTTCAGGTCACCTTCAGCAGCACTAATTGAATTGTTCGGATTCAATAACAAGTTAGCCAGCACTTTGGCAATATCATTGACCTCTCCACGTACAGCAGATGTGAACCTTACTTTGAGATAACGTTCTTGATACATCTGATCAATCTGTTTATTACTGCTGTTTAACCGTTCATAACTCACAAACGTGAGCACGATCAAAATAGCCATCAGAGCGGTAAAACCAATCAGCAGTTTATTCCTGATCTTCATTCATCCCCCGCTCCTTTATCCAAAGTAATCCAGACCAGACATTTATCATCATCCCGCTCCTGGGGAATTTCGTCGTCAAAAAACATGGCCTGCATAGCAGCTTCATTCCACTGATGTGAGCCGGTCAGTTTTTCGATCAGGAATTCATGTTGCTCCTCCTGCCCGCCCTGAACAGCTTCCAATAATCCATCCGTATAGAGTGCAATATGCCCGTCACCCTCATAATGGATCGTTTGTGGTTCAATATCCATCTTGTCAAATAAACCAACAGGACAGCAGACGCTGTCAAATGTGGTGACACTGCCGTCGTTTCGGAAAAATAAAGCAGGCGGATGCCCTGCATTAACATAATCAATGCGCTTCATCCGTGTATCAACGACCAGATAAATGGCCGTGAAATAATACTGCACCAATTGTTTCTCCAAATGGAGCTGGTTAAAACGACGGTTCAACTCTTGAATGACCTTCTCTGGATCCACATAAGTGGTAACCGTATCTTTCAACACAGAAGCGATAAACATGGTAAACAGGGATGAAGATATCCCGTGTCCCATCATGTCGAGCAGCAGTACTCCGTAACGGCCTTCCCCAAGGGGGTACCAAGAATACAGATCACCCGCAAGCTCAAAGGATGGTTTATAGATGGCATGCACTTGGAACAACGGGTCCCTAATTGCCGGACTTAATACAGCATTTTGGACCATCGCTGCCAACTTGAGTTCATCCTGAATACGTTGATCACGCTCTTTATGCCAATCCTTCTCCTGTTTCAAACGAAGTGCAAGTCGAATTCTGGCCATCAGTTCGACTTTATTAATCGGCTTGGTCACATAATCAGATGCACCAGCATCCAATGCTTCGGCAAGTTTCTTGGAGTCTCCGATGGCAGTCACCATAATAATCGGTATATCCTTCAGATTCTCAAATTTCTGCACAATACTGCAGGCTTCGATACCGTCCATCTCAGGCATCATCATATCTAGCAAAATCAGGTCAATATCCGACGGTCTTGGACGAAGTTCGTTGCTTTCCTCCCCAATTCCTAACACTTCAAACATTTCCATGGCGGAACTCGCCGTTACAATGTCACGATAGTTTTCTTTTTTCAGAATTTCTCGAATGATAATGACATTCGTCGGATTGTCGTCAACAATAAGTATTCTCATTGATATCTCCTTATCTGTGGCGTCCGGGTTTGTCGATTCTTATTAGGTTAAAACAAACGTTGATTATACAAATTTTGCATACAAAACGGCAGTAGACATAATAATTCCTAGTATAACTATAATCGTAAAAACAAAAAACTTCTATCAGTAAATGGCACCATCGTAGGGGAATATCCCCGCGACTCACCCTGTTTTTGCAGCGTCCTGATCCCGCTTCCAAACTTGCAAAAACATAGATAAGGAATGGGGTTTTCCCCATTCCTTATCTATGTTTTTGATTAAGCATTTTACATAAATGATTCAGAAGCTTGTCCATGTTCAGCAAACTTCAACTTATCGAGTTAATCTTTCTTTTTAGCAATAACGAGTACTTTACCTTTGTCGAGTTCACTCTCGTAGAAATCCGCTTCGGCTTCGGTAAAGCCCATCGAAACAATTTTGGCCCGGAGTTCATCACCACGTGAGCGGAACAGATTCGCCAAGGAATCAAATACGCCCTCTTCCTTTATGCCAATTTCTTTGGCATCTGCTGTATCGGCAATTCGATCTGTACGATCCTTCTCATGGGCGAGAACAAAGATTTGATCAGCAAGGTATCCGGTAATCTGCAATTCTTTCACCGCTTCTACCGCCTGGACTCCGTTTTCTACCACTTTTGCATAAGCTTGCTCATTGGTTGAATTCATCGTTTCCACTCTCCTCTGATTTAATCTTCTGTATCGAGCTACTTAGTATATAACCATACTATATGGGTTTGAAACGATTTGGTAATAACCAATCCTAGGAAACTGTGTCATCAAAAAGATCAATGCCTTCAATCTGATGAGAGCCTGACTTCATATATACCTTCAGAGCCTGGTCTCCACGGAGAAACACTTCTCCGTCCTCTGCCACATAATAAGGTTTCCCTAGAGCATGATGGATCGCTTCAATATTCATCTCAATTCTCTTTCCGTTTAACATGATGTGATTCTCAGATGCATCGATATGCACATATTGAATGACATCCGTATCTTCACACAAGCCAACCTTCACATCATGAAAGTGATATTCAGGACACCCCAGATAAGGATCTTCCTGCTTATACCCCGGCTGGCCCTTCTTGGCCAACAAATCATCCATGGTGTCATCCAGAGAAATGCCATTCAGAGTCCGAAAATGCTGGAAAGTCTCGGATCGATCAACAGCCAGAGTTACCTCTGACGCCTTCTCTTCCATTGCCGTCCATTGCATATCGTGAGCAGCGGGTACCGCTGCCGGTTGAACGGAAAAGGGAGAAATTACGCTAAACATCACAAGCAGTAGTTTCATCATGATTCTCACCCTTTCATCAGGTTCATCACCGCTCTGAAGGCTTCTTCATGGGTTACAAAGCGGTCATGTTACTTGCGCATCCGTTGCCATACATTCGCTGCAACATCAATATACTTCATCCAGTTTTTCCCACCCTTAGCTTCACCATTATATGTAGCTTCATAGGATTGCAGGGTACGATCCGTTGATGTAGCAGGCGGTGCAGTTACATGAACCGCTTCAGCATGCTTGGTCTGTTCAGCGTTGTTACGTTTGGTCTGAAATTTCGCCATCAGCGTTGTGGAGACTTGTTTGGCTGCTGCCGTCACTTCATTCAACACTTCTCCCAGATTCTCAACAGATTCCATAACAGGATCAATTTTTTTCATTTTGTGTTGTACATCCACCGTAATATCATTGGCATGTCTTACCGTCTGCTTCACTTCATAACTAAGTTCGTCAATGGTTTTCTGTACCTCCTGCAATGTCTGTGAGACATTGTCCAAAGAACCCTGAGCGGATTTCAAGGTACGAATTAAAAAGAATACCAGTACTGCAAATGCCACTGCAATCAGGGCCACGCTAATTTGATAGATCATAGAAGAACCTCTCTTTCCATATGTGCATCAGTTTGTTATTGCTATAGTTACCCGGCGATTTCCCGGACGAAACAATATTATATATCCCTTCATATATGCCTTCGCTTGGAAAAAAAACCAATGTTTCAAGCGGTTAGCACTCGGTTAAAGTTAGACTACACAAGGCGGTGAGGTGAACACAACTCACTCCACAATCAATTATACGAAAGGATGAATACTTATGTTGAAATGGTCTGTATTATTTCTAATTATTGCACTGGTAGCAGGTATTTTTGGATTCTTCGGTATTGTTGAAGCAGCTGCTTCAATCGCGAAAGTACTCTTCTTCATCTTTGTTGTACTGTTCGTAATCTCCCTGATTACGGGACGTAGCCGAATGCGATAACCTCAGGCTCTGATATGACTGAGTGTTTACTAAACGATTACATACAAAAGCCGATCGTGCTCCCAAGCCGATTGGCTTTTGTGCGTTCAGGCATAGGTCAACTTTTCTATATTATGTATTGCACTCCCTTCTGCTTTATTCCAATCCGCTCTCGTATGAATCCCAAAAAAAACAGGACCTTTTTGAGATAGCCAACCCGGTTTTATCCCACTGAAGTATGATATTTACAGGCTTGCTATATACCCACATATGAGCCAGTTGACACTGGAGAATGCAAGAAAATATTGTTATAATTTGTGATTCATAAGGGTGCTTGCTTGGTTACTTGTAATCAGGACAACATTTTACATACCTACCGAGGAGGAAAAACAAAATGAAAAAAATCGTAAGTTTTGCCGCTGCTTTAACGTTGATGGGTTCGATGGCTGCCGCTGCGGGTGCGGAGGAAGCGGTTACTGGAACGGTAAATCCGGAAACAGGAACTGAGGCTACAACAACACCAACGACCACAACAACTCCGGCTGTTGAAGTGAACAAACCTGCTGTAGAAACAGTAGAAGGTACTGCTGAGACTGTAACAGGTACAACAGTAGACACTACAGGTGCAGAAGGTACTTCAACTACAACTGAAACGCCAGCTACGACTACAGATGAGAAAATGTTTGAAGAGCCACTCGTAAAACCAGGTGATGAAGTACTGGCACCAACGATGTTGCTGAACCTTCTGGAGCGCACTTGGTTCTATGATGCACCTAACGGTAAACCAATCGGTGCATTAGGCTCCCAAGTCATCGATACAACAGGTGAAGTGGTTGATGGATTCGATGGCGGCGAGTGGGTACAAGTATACACTTGGAAAGGCAAAGCGTGGATCCACGTTGCCATTCAATAACATCGTATAATCGTTCTAACGATAAGTAAAGAGGACAGCACGCACAATCGCGGCTGTCCTCTTTTCATTTTCCAAGATGTTCACTCCCTGTTCAAGGGTTCCTTGTGACTTCTTCCGTCTTTGGTTCCACATGTACATGTACATGCATGATGTTATGCGATCGCTTCAACCGCTCTTCAACACGGTCACAGATCTGATGGCCTTCAATCAAGCTTAGGCCTCCGTCCACTTCAATGACTACATCCACAAGTACATGACTGCCGTGCACACGTGCCTTCACGTCCTTGATCATCTCAACACCGGGAACGCGTGCTACGGAGGATCTGAGATCCGTCAGTTCCTTCTGGTCAAATCCATCGGTAAGACGATGTGTAGAATCCCGAAAAATCTCCCAAGCCGTTTTGCAGATCAACAGACCTACAGCAATGGCAGCTACTTTATCCAGCCATGGAAGTCCAAACTGCGCACCTATAATTCCAATTGCAGCGCCTATGCTGACCCAGGCATCGGAACGATTATCTTTCGCCGCAGCCATCAGAGCCTGACTATTAATTTGTTTTGCCAGACGGTGATTGTAACGGTACACGCCTAACATCACCACAGCACAGACTACAGCCACCGCTGCCGCCCACAGGTTTGGAGCAACAAAGGCTCCTTCATACCAGGAGCGAACGGCTTCAACCAATACTTGCAGCCCAACCATAGCCATAATAAATGAAGCTACCAAAGCAGCAACCGTCTCCGCTCTAAAATGACCATAGGCATGATCCGAATCAGGTGGTTTCTGGGAGATCCGAAGCCCAATCAGTACAGCAATGGATGCTACAATATCTGTAAGGTTATTAAAACCATCGGCCAGCAAGGCGCTGGAAGCAAATAAATATCCACAGATCAGCTTAAAAGCGGACAAGACGAGATAGGCTACGATACTAACCCAAGCCCCTCGCTCCCCTTTTCGAATTTCTTCATAAGCGTTCAAACCGGGCGACACCCCTTTAACGTTTCGTATTACGGTTTTTCCATGTTACCAAATGCGGAGCGTGTGGGTCTACAGAAACAGTGTTGCCAGGTTGCATTGCTGTAGGCAAGCCGAAACAAAGTTGCCAGACGGCAGGGCTGTAGTTATTGAGAAAAAATGTTGGCCTGGGTAAAACCAAAGGTTTTGAGCATTTTATCAGGTTGCCCTTGTGGGGCTTTTATAAAACGTATAAAATAGGTACATCCCGTCCAATCTGGACGGCTCACTGTAAGACCGGGAGGGAAATAACGATGAGCGAAAATAACGAACCGAAAAAGGTCAGTTTGCAGGATGCTATACGCCAAAAACTGGCGCAAAAGAAAGAACAAGCAAATTCTGGTAACCAATCCAGCGCCTACTTTGAAGGCGGACCTAAAGCGATGAAGAGTCAAAACAACAAAAAGCCTAACAACCAACGTCGCCGTACTGGTGGATCTTAGGTCTTAAAGCCGCCGAGAAACCATTGAATTACAAAAAGAACCGCAAGCCCTCTTCACAGAGGCTTGCGGTTCTTTGGTGTTCCTATAATCATGTGCCGCAGATGATGCTTAGATTAAGCTTCTACCGGATACATTTTATTGCGCAGTTCTTTGATTTCATCACTTTCCAGATATTCGTCATAGCTCATTTGGCGATCGATGATGCCTGTTGGCGTAATTTCGATAATCCGGTTAGCAATCGTTTGGATGAACTGATGGTCATGGGATGTAAACAGCATTGTGCCGTCAAAGTCAATCATACCGTTATTCAGTGCTGTGATGGATTCAAGATCCAAGTGGTTCGTTGGCTCATCCAGAATCAGTGCGTTTGCACCTGTCTGCATCATTTTTGCCAGCATACAACGAACCTTCTCCCCCCCGGAGAGTACGCTAGCCTTCTTCTGGGACTCCTCACCGGAGAACAGCATACGGCCCAAGAATCCACGCAGATACGTTTCATCCTGATCTTTCGAATACTGACGGAGCCAATCCACGAGAGTCATGTCTACACCGTCAAAATACTGAGAGTTATCTTTCGGGAAATAAGCCTGAGTCGTCGTTATACCCCAAGTATATTCGCCGCTATCTGCTTCGGTTTCACCCATGAGAATATCAAATAACAGTGATTTGGCATTTCCGTTCGGGCCAACAAATGCAATTTTGTCACCTTTGTTCACCACAAAGCTCACATCATTCAACATTTTCACACCATCGATGGATTTGTCAATACGATCTACCGTCAGCAATTGTTTACCTGCTTCACGTTCAGGCTTGAAGTTGATAAACGGGTATTTACGGTTGGATGGACGAAGGTCATCCAATGTGATTTTGTCGAGTGTTTTCTTCCGGGAAGTCGCCTGTTTGGACTTCGAAGCGTTCGCAGAGAAACGTTGAATAAAGGCTTGCAGCTCTTTAATCTTCTCTTCTTTTTTCTTGTTGGCATCCCGCTGCAGAGCAAGTGCCAATTGGCTGGACTCATACCAGAAGTCATAGTTACCTACGTACATCTGGATTTTACCGAAGTCAATATCTGCGATATGCGTACATACCTTGTTCAGGAAGTGACGGTCATGGGATACCACAATAACGGTACCTTCATAATCCATCAGGAAGTTCTCCAGCCATTGAATGGATTCGAGGTCCAAGTGGTTGGTAGGCTCATCGAGCAACAGGTTGTTTGGACGGCCAAACAACGCTTGTGCCAGCAATACACGGACTTTTTCGTTTCCGCTCAGCTCTATCATTTTTTTGTCATGCATGTCACGTACAATGCCAAGACCGATCAGGAGCGCCGCTGCATCTGGTTCAGCATCCCAGCCGTTTTGCTCAGCGAATTCCCCTTCAAGCTCACCTGCACGCAAACCGTCTTCTTCTGTGAAGTCTGCCTTCGCATACAAAGCATCCTTCTCTTTCATGATGGAATACAGACGAGCGTGACCCATAATGACCGTTTCGAGAACCGGATACTCATCATATTCAAAGTGGTTTTGCTTCAAAACGGCCATACGTTCGCCCGGGGTGATGTGCACCTCTCCCGAGTTGGCTTCAATCTCACCAGACAAAATTTTCAAGAATGTTGATTTGCCGGCTCCGTTGGCGCCGATCAGGCCGTAACAGTTCCCTGGCGTGAATTTGATATTTACATCTTCAAAAAGTGCACGTTTTCCGTAGCGGAGCGTGATGCCGCTTGTACTGATCATTAAGCATACCATCCTTTATTGGTTAATCTGCATACTGCATGAATAGCAAGTTGCGTAAATCATGGATTCAATATCCCGATGCCTATTCTGGCACCATATTATAACACAAAAAAGCGGCAAATTCGAAAATTGGCCGCTTTTTACTTATTAAAGATTTGGTAAATGTACTGTTCATGCAGGCATATCCCTACATTAACATATTTGGCTCACTTTTGTTAGCCCTGTTTACCTTCCTCGTGATGAATGCGGAGTGTTTCGCCATGACCAAGCACCCGAATCCGCTCTTTACCAATGCCTAAACGTTCACGTTCAACTTCCAGCCGATCCAGCGCTTCCTTGGGCGTATCATCCGCCAGCTTGAATGTGCCGTAATGCATTGGCACCATGAGCTGTGAGCCGGATTCAACGAACCCCTGCAGCGCTTCTTCGGGTGTCACATGCTGAGAAGTCATGAACCATTCCGGATCGTAGGCACCGATGGGCATCAGGGTAACCCCAATGTCAAAGCGTTCTCCAATCGTTTTGAAACCCTGGAAGTAACCTGTATCACCCACAAAATACAACACAGGCGGACCGCCGGATGTTTTGGATGTTTCGTCCTTCCCTGATTCCGTGGATGATTCATCCTGATTGTTCGTTGTTGTAGCACTTTCCACTGCTGAATTCGTTGCCGAATGATTCGATTCCAATACATAACCGCCCCAATGAGACGTATTGGTATCAAACAACGTTCGGCGCGTCCAGTGCTGTGCAGGAACAAAAGTTATTTTGACTCCGCCAAGTGTCATATGATCCCACCATTTCATCTCCTGGCATCGATGGAATCCTTTGCGAATCATCTTGCGTTTCAGACCATCGGGTACGATCAGCAACGTCTTGGCTGTAATAAGCTTACGCAAGGAAGCCAGATGCAGATGATCATAGTGGGAATGGGATATCAGAATCACATCCAACGGTGGAATATCCTGAATCGGAATGCCGGGGGCACCGAGCCTGCGTTGAAATCCCATTTTTTCGGCCCACACCGGGTCAGTCACGATGTTTAATCCATAATATTGAATGAAAAACGTGGAGTGACCAATCCAGGTAATACTTGTGTCATCCCGGTTGGCATGCAGATAATCCAGTTCAGGCGGGTGTTTGGGCACGGTGTAGGAGTAGTCCTTCACTTTGCTCCGCCGTTGCTCCCTCCATTGTTTGAATTCCTTCAGCGTTTTGTCCGTACTTACATTATCGATATTGTTATAACGGATTTTTGGCATGAAAGGGCCCTCCTCCCTTCCTCATTTCTTAACAAGAGATTACCCCAAACGGGAATGGACGTACCAATCAATCCTTTGGGTTCTTATATACGGCCAGATATACAAACAGAAAGACAATAGCAGCCGCAATGATCAGTGGAGGGGCGTACATAATGGTGAATGTCTCAAAAAAGCTCAATCCGGTTATACCGGGTATCCCCGTGACTCCCTCAGTAGATAGTGGATCCAGCAAGGAAGTCATGAGTGAGAACATGTATGGGTGCATGAACAGACTCATCCTTTCTTTTTACCAGAATTACCGCGCACATAATTGGCATCAAACAGGAACAGCTTCATAATCAGCACAAGCGAAGGAATGAGCACGAGTAGCCCCAGACTAAACGCTGTAATGAGCGCAATCCCCATCGTGCGATTCGTAAAGCCGTCGTAAATATTGATGTAAGGATACAATATGTACGGAAGGTGAGATCGCCCGTAACCATACCAGGCAAAGGCAAACTGAAGCATGACAGCAACAAAACACCAACCCAGATATTTACTTTTCCACACCAGCGACACAGCAATGACAAAACAAATAAACGAAGCGATGAACATCCACGAAATATTTACCATCTGCTCAAAGTGTTCGGGATTCTGTTTGTTAATCTGCAGAAAAGCCAGAAAGCTTGCAAAAATGGTAGGCAAACTCCAGAGCAGCGCGTACTCTCGAAGCACCTCATATGCCGGCTCATCCCCCGCCCGTTTTGCATAATAAGATAGAAACATCGCCGAGATGTACAGCACACTAACCAGTGCAAGCAAAACAACCGACCATGTATAGGGATTCGTCAAAAATTCACGCCAGCGAAAAAACACCTGATCGCCCACCTCTTCAATGATCCCGCCTTCGGATATCGCCAAAATGGTGGAAAATACCGCCGGAATCAGCAATCCCGTCGCCCCGTACAATGCCATATAGATCCGGCTGTTCTGCCCATGATTGCCATAGGTATTGTAGGCGTAATACACGCCCCGGATCGCAAGCAGTACAATGGCCAGGGAACCCGGCACCAGCAAGGCCGTCCCGTAATAAAAGGCGCTGTCCGGATAAAACCCGACCAGTCCGACCACAAAAAAGATCAAAAACACATTCGTCACTTCCCACACGGGAGACAGGTAGCGCTGAATGATGTTATGAATTTTGTTCTCATGCCCGGTCAAAATGCTATAAAAGCTGAAGAACCCGGCGCCAAAATCAATCGAAGCAACGATCAGGTAACCGAACAAAAACGTCCACAATATTGCGATGCCTGCAATTTCGAAACTCAATGCACGATCCCTCCTTCAAGCCCCAGAGACTCTAGTTCCTTCTCTGCTTCCTTGTTACGGAACAGCTTGCTGAGTACCCGAATGCACGAGAAACACAGGATCAGATACAGCAATATGAACAACACTAACATCCATCCTACCGAAGTTGACGTCGTGGCCGCTTCCGCCACCTTCATATATCCGCGTAAGATCCAAGGTTGCCTGCCAACTTCAGCGAACATCCACCCCAACTCGATCGCAATCATGGCCAGTGGCCCCAGCAAGACAATGCCAAGCAGCAGCCACTTGGGATAGGGCTTGCGCCCTGGCAACCAGCGCCGCAGTACATATAACACAGGAATCATCAGGATGATCACTCCGGTGGTGACCTTCAGGTCGAACATATAATGTATGGATAGTGGTGGTCTCAGATCCGCCGGAAATTCTTCGAGACCTTTCACTTCCGTATCTGGACGATTACCCGCCAAAATGCTAAGCGCATAGGGAATCTCAATCGCGTATTTCACTTCATTATTCTCATCCAAAATACCGCCATAAACGAGCGGTGCCTCTTTCATCGTCTTGAAATGCCATTCTGCGGCAGCCAGCTTCTCCGGCTGATATTTCGCCAGGAATTTACCGGAGGAATCGCCGATCATGACGGTACTAATGGCAAATACGAGCGCAGATACCGTCGTGAGTTTCAGTGCTTTTTTGTAATACACATGATCCCGTCCCCGAAGCAAACTGAAGGCGGCGATCCCCGCCAGAATACCTGCACTCAAGGTGTAGGATGAGGCGAGCACATGGGACACTTTGGTTGGCGTTGCCGGATTCAACATGGCAGCAATCGGATGAATGTCCTTCATGATGCCATTAATCAGGGTGAATCCCTGAGGCTGGTTCATGAAGGAGTTCACCGTTGTAATGAAGATCGCAGATGCAGATGAGCCGAGAGCTACCGGAATTAACAGCAGCATATGCGTATATTTCTTTTTGAAACGATCCCACGTATAGAGGTAAATCCCAAGAAAGATAGCCTCTATAAAAAAGGCAAACGTCTCCATGAACAGCGGCAGGGCGATTGCCTGACCCGCTACCCGCATAAACATCGGCCACAGCAGACTGAGCTGTAATCCGATCGAGGTGCCTGTAACGACGCCAACAGCAACGGTGATGACAAAACCTCGCGCCCACCGGCGTGCCAGCAAGGTGTAATGCATATCATTGGTTCGGAGTCCTCGCCACTCGGCCAAGGCAATCATAAGTGGAACACCTACACCAATAGAGGCAAAAATAATGTGTACAAACAGGGTAAGGCCGGTTAGTATCCGGCTGAGCAAAACAGGGTCCAGGGATGACATGGTTACACTCCTCTTTCACATAATCGTTATGTACGACAGCAGTTACTCTGCTTGAACGTGTATCTCAATAACTCATGATTCGGATGATGCTCTTCACAACGGCATACAGCACAACCACAGCTGCAACCAGACAGACGATAATGAGTGTTTTCTCTTGTTTACGGAACATATACCTGCCGTCCTCCTTTTGCATGGGATGCAAATTATGGCTCTATAGACAGTTTGCAAAAGAAGTTGTTTTTTTATCCGGGGAAATTGAAAAACAAAAAAGCCTTTCCCCTTATCACGCTCACGCGCTGAAGGGCAAAGGCTCTATCCGTAGGTCTCGTACATAAACATTATTCATAAAAAAAGTGGAATACATTTCTTCATTCTTCATTAAATTCAGACCAATACGTCCTGCTTGGGCAGTCGTACCTTGAACGTACTTCCTTTGTCCGGTGCAGATATAAAGGTCAGCGTACCCTTGTGATCCTCTACAATTTTACGGGAAATGTACAACCCAATTCCTGTTCCACCAATCTGCCGGTGATCCGAATTATCGACCCGATAGAATTTGTTAAACAGCATGTCCTTCTCTTGCTCCGCAATACCTATTCCGTAATCACGCACATCAAGACATAACCATTCCTCTTCTTCCCATAACGTAATATCAATACGATCGGCTCCCGGAGAATACTTAACTGCATTGCCCACCAGATTATGCAGAACCTGAACCATCCTGTTCTGGTCCGCATAAGCAAAGAAGTCTCCATTAAACGTATGCACGTAGATACGTTGGGCAGACTTCATATTCCACTGTTCAGCAACCCCTTCTACCAACTCCACCAGCGGTACATACGTCATGTGGTAAGTCATACCTTCGTTGTCGAGGCGCTGAATATCCAGTACATCATCGAGCAAACTGCTCAGCCGCTTGCCCTCCGAAGAGATGGTCTGCATGAATTCACGCTGTTGAGCTGCAGGAAGGTCATACATCATCATAAGTTCCACATATCCCATAATGGTGGCTACAGGCGTTCGAAGCTCATGAGATACCACACTGATGAGCTCATTTTTCATCCGATCCAGCCGTTCTTCTCCTGTCCGGTCACGGAACACCAGCAGAAACCCATGGTTTTTACCCGGGACATCCATCTGCTTCATGTACAAGGAAAATACACTTTTATCCACATTATTGAATATAAATTCGGTCTCGATAAACGCCGTTTCTCCATTCAGGAATGCTCTCGTCTGTTCCATCAGATTGAAGTTGTCCGTTAATACCATCGTATCAATCGCCTGCGCCAAATCCTCAATGGATCTTCCCATAAAATCACCCAAACCAAACATCTCTTCTATCCTTCGGTTGACGATGGTTATGGTCCCTGATCGATCAGACATCACGAGCCCTTCTCGTACGGATTCAATAAATTGCTCACTGATATCTCGCTGTTCCTGGATCGCAATCTTCTCATTGAACAACTCCGAGTTCAGCTTCTCCAGCGCAAGGGCATGACGTACACGATCTTCTTCTGCTCTGGTCCGCTCCGTAATATCCTTAATAAACAGGTTATATAATGTCTCATTTTTGCCCAACTGGATCTCAACAATTTTGTACTCAATCGGAAATACGGAACCATCCCGCCGGATACCTGAAATTTCTTCAACGATGGTGTATCTTTTACCTTCGACATATTCAAATCGCTCCAGCAAATTCTTGATCTCCTTGCAGCTGGCCCCTTGAAAAAGAGATGGTGCTTCCTTGTGCAGGAGCACTTCTTCCCGACGCAATCCAAACATTCTTTCAGCCTCTGGATTAAACTCAACGATCAGCCCATTGGAGTCCACAGCGATAATCGCATCAATAGAGGATTCAATAATGGCACGTTTGACCTCTTCACTATTCTTGAGTTCCTTGGTACGCTCAATAACCCTGTCCTCCAGCGTTAACTTGTCGTGACGAATCTGTTCGAATTGTTCCAGCAGCACATCGGCCATTTTGCGCAAATTACCAATCAGGATCTGTACTTCGGTTACATGGCTGGTTGGCCACTCCATCTTCCCATTTCGAAACAGCAGTCTCGGAAGAGAGCCTGTCATTCGGGTCAGTCTTAACAGCGGGCTAACAACCTTACTGCTGAGAGGAGCCGCTACGATCATGGAAGCCACGATGATGATGAACAGGGATTGCAGCGTGGTCAGATAAATGGATTCGATGCGGGGGTAATACTCGGACGAGTCGGCCACAATGAATACCCGATAAGGTGTTAACCTTGTCATTTCTGCTTCATAGATAAAAGAGGCTTGTTTCCAATGATTCAATACATCGCTGTAATGGATATTTGCGGAACTTAACAGAATGAGGTTATCCCTCGACTTCAGAAGACGGAATCTGTCCATGTCCAGATACTCGCCCACCTGTAGTGTATTCAAACCAGAAGCGACGACTGTATCATTGCGATTCAGCAGAATCACATTCACACCCAGTAGATGATGATAACGCGCCATATTCTGATCCATATTCTCAGAGGTAACGTACTCTTCATCAAGATCCTGAACCACCGCAGTTGCTGCATATTTCATATCACGTAATATGGCATCATTCATTTGCCCCAATTGTCTGCGGCTATCTGCGGATAACAGTACGAGAGAAACAAATACCACAAAGGCGACTACGTATTTAAACGCAATTCTTGTTAGTGGAATGGTTCCCATGCGTTTTGATTTGTGTTCACCCGTGGTGATCCAAAAATCAACTACAATTCCCGCAATCAGCGCATTCACCATACCAATCACAGCAATATACATATACTCATACTTCAAATCGTCTATATTTAAACCCAACATAAAATGCCCGGCATAGATAACAGGAAGTAACATGACTACCCAAAAGACAGCATTAGCCTTGATTAAGCTGCCATTCTTCCAGCGGATCTGCCAAACGAGCATCCAGATTAATTCCATGAAGTGGGCAAGCATGACAGTTAGATTGTGCGGCACAAAGCCAACAAAGACGGTATTCAGGAGATGGATAACTGTAAGGGTGACAAATCCATAGATGGCCCCATGCAAACGAAGAGCAATGAGTGCTGCGGCGCTACCAATCATAAACTGTACACCATAGAATAAAGTAAACGGAAAAATAGTGCTTAGTGTGCCCAGAATGATCAGAATGCTGGTCCCAATCCAGGATATTCTCAGTTTCAACACGACCCAATCCAGCATTTGTCTTGCCTTTATACGATCCATAGGCAATTGCCCTCATGGATCATTTTTTCTTCTGTTTTCAACAACAACGTTGGTTCCCCCTATAAACTTAAGCGGATACAATATTACTTTTTTCCCCTTAACTCGTTCTGATCCATTATACTGTAATTAATACTTGGTGTAGCTTTGGGAAATTCTGATTGATCGGCAACCAAACTGCATTCATGCTAGAATATTGAAGTTCATTCAAAAAGCGTCTTCTTTCTCTACATATACATCCTATATTTTGGGATAGAAACATTAAAAAATTTGCGGCATTTATTCGCAATTCACCTTGTTTTTTTAGCATTTTCTTAACATATTATTTTCACCAGGAGTGTGACCCTATGACTATCAAAGTACTTCTTATAGAAGATGAGAAAAATCTAGCCGACATGATTGCTTTCTTTCTTGAGGAGGAAGGATACATCACTGAACGGGTTCATCATGCCCGCGAGGCACTTCAACTGTTTCCACAATTCCAGCCGGATATTGTTGTAACGGATCTCATGCTTCCTGAAATGGATGGAAATGATCTCGTAGAAGCCTTTCGCCAGCACTCCACTGTGCCCATTCTGATGATCTCGGCAAGCACCATGCTGAATGATCGACTTCGTGCATTGCATAATGGTGCGGATGACTTTCTGTGCAAACCATTTAGTTTGAAAGAGTTGGATGCCCGGATTAAAGCACTGCTGCGAAGATCAATCATTTCCTATCAGGATAAACCGGTAAAAGAAGACAAGCAGGCAGAGGTTACTGGACATGTGAATGTGAATGAGTACAGAAGAACCCTGTTTGTGGATGGCGTTGAAATCGAGGTCACTCATATTGAGTTTGAGATTATGAAGGAATTGTACCGCAATCCGGGTAAAGTGTTCACCCGCAATGAACTGATGGATCGGATCAAAGGCTCCGAACGCGCCTATCTGGATCGTACCATTGATGTTCATATCTCAAGTCTGCGTAAAAAAATTGAGCCTGACCCCAAGAACCCACGTTATATTAAGACGGTTTGGGGAACAGGCTATAAATATGTGATCTAATACGATCGTAACGATTAAAAAGTTAAACATCTTTGGCCATATCTCTCTTTTATCTCATGGATAAGATGGGTGGTATGGCTATTTTTGAGTTATGGATAGACGAAGAATGAAACCAATTTTCCATATCCTTGATTAGTTGATTCGGGTCTTGCTCGTTCCAGAGAATCATCTTCATCTCACCCGTACCTGTAATTTCTTGCAGGTGACGCTTACGAATAAGGGATTGGAAATCCGTAATGACTAGTAACGGAAGTTGTGGCATAAAAGCCCGAATGGCATTTGCTGCTGACACCGCTTCTTCGGCAACCTGATAATCAACAATACAATAACGGGCATTTTCCCAACTTCCCCGATGTGTTTCTATCGCAGAACCAGATGTTGAGTCCTCAATCCAGTTCCTGAACAATTGAATAATATTCTCATATGCAATACGACGTTTTCCATCCGAGAGCACGGTAATGGGTTCCATAGGTATACCTCCAGTTGATTCTTATCTTTATTGTGCCAATTTTCGTTTAAAAATGTTTGTGCGTGAACATGAAAGAAGTGTTAACAAATTTCGCACTTCTTCACATTAAGTGTTAGACACGTCCACTTCACTTCTGGATGATTTCGCAGATTCCACACATTGATGTAAAATAGAGAAATACCCGTGTGATTTAATTTACGGGAAGTTAAAGATGAATCTGGTACTATAGGAGGTTACATTGATGAATATTGTTTCCATTGAACCAACACCGAGTCCAAATACGATGATGTTACATCTCGATGAACGTCTGGAGGACGGAATTCGCAAAACATATACACTGGACAACGAACGATCTGCTCCGGCGTTCATTCGCCAGATGCTTCATATTCCCGGTGTAAAGAGTGTGTTCCACACAACAGACTTTGTCGCACTTGATCGTAAAGGGAATGCCGACTGGTCCGTTATCTTGGGCGAAGTCCAAAATCGCCTTGGACAGCACGGCATCGATCTGGACTGGATTGAATCCGAAGATGGTTCAGGCGAGCACTTCGGAGAAGCACAGGTATTTGTACAATTCTTCCGAGGTGTACCGATGCAAATTAGGGTCAAGGCCGGGGTCAAGGAAGAACGAATTTCGTTGTCAGACCGCTTTGTCAAAGCCGTAACAGAAGTCGCCAGTGCAACGATGATCAAGGAACGTAAACTGAGTGATTACGGGGTTCGATATGGTGAATTGCCTGATATTGCACGTGAAGTCGAGCAGGAATTGGAAGCCGCTTACCCGCCGGAACGGCTGGAGCAAGTCATTAAACAGGCCATTGAACATGGTACCAAATCCGAAGAGTTCGTCGAGCGCCGCCGTGAATTGGATGGAGCCGAACTTGAAGAGGCTCTGCGAAACGAAGACTGGAATGTTCGCTATGCGGCATTTGACAGCATGGAGCCTACGGCAGAAAGACTGCCTCTCGTAGCCCATGCCTTGCATGACAACAAAATGCAGATACGTCGCTTGGCTGTCGTATACCTGGGTGACATTCGTACACCGGAAGCGATGGAACTGCTGTATGAAGCACTTCAGGACAGTTCTCCTGCGGTACGCCGGACTGCCGGGGATACCTTGTCGGATATCGGTGATCCTGCCGCCACTCCAGCCATGACAGCTACGTTATCCGATAAAAGTAAACTTGTACGCTGGCGTGCAGCACGTTTTCTCTATGAGGTCGGAACTGAAGAAGCAGAGCAAGCGTTGCGCGTTGCAGCCGATGATCCTGAATTTGAAGTCAGCCTGCAGGCCAAGATGGCTCTGGAGCGGATCGAATCGGGCGAACAGGCTGCTGGAACGGTATGGCAGCAGATGGCTGGCCGTAATAAAAAAGAGGAATAGTCGTCTCTCAGACCTCACATCCAACAATTGTTATTGCACTGGAAAACCATGCGCGTTATACTGATTGTCTGTTTACTAAACAGGACACACGGTGTTAAGTTGTGTTGTTCATAATTTCATAGACAATAGATACACCTCATCCATTGATGGTGAGGTAGAGGTCGCGGGTGCGATCAGTACGCTGATGGAGGCGCTAAGGAGCCGCTTATGAGATCAGCCGAAAGGTGTACCCGCCGAAGCTCGCTGGACGTTCCTTATACGGTCCAGTGAGCTGGGGTTGCTGTCGAAAGGCGCAGAACTGTCACGGAAGTACATTTCCTTTATATAAAGGTATGAATTCTTCTGTGTTGAGCTATCTTAATCATCTGGGACATGGTGCGGACATTGAAATATTAAAGACCGCAGGCTGATGCCTGTGGTCTTTTGTTTATGAATTCAAGTATCGCAAACATCAGTATACCGAATGAAGGAGTGTTTCCATGCAAGACCGCAGTAACCCAACAACAACAACTGGACCTTCCCTGAAAAAAGGATTACGCGCACGCCATATGACGATGATCGCCCTCGGTGGCTCAATTGGTACCGGGCTGTTTCTCGCAAGTGGTACCGCCATCTCAACCGCAGGCCCTGGTGGAGCATTAATTGCCTATGTGGCCGTTGGCATCATGGTTTATTTCCTAATGACCAGCCTTGGTGAGCTTGCTACCTTTATGCCGGACTCCGGTTCATTTAATACGTATGCCGCACGTTTTGTCGATCCTGCTCTCGGGTTCGCCATGGGCTGGAACTTTTGGTACAACTGGGCGGTAACCATTGCAGCAGAGCTTGCTGCCGCTACTGTACTCATTAAATACTGGTTCCCCGACAGTTCATCCATGTTATGGAGCTTATTGTTCCTCGTGCTGATCTTTTCCTTGAACGTGTTGTCTGTTAAAGGCTATGGAGAGTCCGAGTACTGGTTCGCCATTATCAAAGTCGCTACTGTTATCATCTTCCTGGCCGTTGGTGTGCTCATGATCTTTGGTATTATGGGCGGAGAAGCCGTTGGTTTTAGCAACTTCACCATCGGTGATGCGCCCATCCATGGCGGATTCTTCGCTGTGCTTGGTGTGTTCATGGCTGCTGGATTCTCATTTCAAGGTACCGAGCTTATCGGAGTAGCTGCCGGTGAAAGTGAAAACCCGCGCGAGAATGTCCCTCGTGCAATTCGTCAGGTATTTTGGCGTATTCTGATTTTTTACATTTTGGCGATTACCGTGATCAGTTTGATCATCCCGTATACTCATCCGAATCTGCTCAAAGGTGACCTGGAAAATATCGGTGTCAGCCCGTTCACACTGGTGTTTGAGAAAGCTGGCCTCGCCATTGCGGCTTCCGTCATGAATGCCGTTATTCTGACTTCTGTACTCTCTGCCGGTAACTCAGGCATGTATGCTTCAAGCCGGGTTCTCTATGCTCTTGCCCGTGACGGTAAAGCCCCTCGTTTCTTGGGCAAGTTGAACAAAAAGGGTATTCCAATGAATGCACTTTTGCTTACAACAGCCGTTGGTATGTTGGCATTCCTTGCCTCGCTGTTCGGTGATGGGATTGTGTACACCTGGTTGCTGAATGCATCCGGGATGTGCGGATTTATCACTTGGCTGGGTATCGCTATCAGTCATTATCGCTTCCGTCGTGCATACGTTGCACAAGGCAGGGATCTGAGCGATCTGCCTTACCGTGCACGCTGGTTCCCGTTTGGGCCCATCTTCGCTTTTGTCCTGTGTATCGTTGTGATCATTGGACAGAACTACCAGGCATTCACGGGTGATCAGATCGACTGGAGTGGAGCCATCGTTGCCTACTTGAGCGTACCCCTGTTCCTGGTGTTGTGGCTCGGTTACAAATGGATCAAAAAGACCAAAGTGGTGCCGTTGCAGGAATGTGACTTCACACCTACGGATTCACCAGCTGATAAATAGTGGCTATTTAATAAAACCTCCCCGTGGCGTTGCAGTTTTCCTACTGTAGCGAAACGGGGAGGTTTTGTTTTGGATCGGCCTCCCCCTTCGAACATTTCTGTACATCCTTTCGTCCCTGTCCATATTTTGTATAGGTCGGTAAGTAAAATAGAGAAAGGTATACTATTTTTCTTGGACAACGGGAGTTGGTGTATAATGAAAAAATTCTCTATTCTGCTCGTTCTATTGGGCATCCTGATCATCAGCTTTCCTTTCCTGCGGGAAACGTATTATGACTGGCAGCAAACCCGTGTCATGAACGATCTGGAGCAATTGCAAAACGGCTTGTCTAAGCTTAATCACTCCTTCGAACAAGGCATACAGGATGCAGTTTCTGCCGAGCCGACTACTGACAATACAGGTACAGTGCAAGAGGTCTCATCGGATACGTTGGGGGTGTTATCGATTGACAAGATTGATGTCCGCTTACCGATTCTGGAGGGTGCAACGGAAGCCAACATGAAGGTAGCTGCAACCCATCTTGTTGAAACCACCAGTATCGGGAACAAAGGTAATGCTGCGATAGCCGCTCATCGCGCCCACAAAAAAGGACGACTGTTCAATCGTCTGGGAGAACTCCAGATTGGTGATTCAATGGAAGTCACCCTGGCAGATCGAACGATTATCCAATATAAGGTAGATCAGATATCCGTTGTGGAGCCAACTGACTTATCTGTGCTGGAGGATCCTGGGCTTGGACAGGTCCTTACCTTGATTACCTGTGATCCACTCGTCAATCCAACACATCGCCTAATTGTAAGAGCTATTGCAGTGAAACCAAATGTTACGGGGACCTGATCCTCCCTAAATATCACCAAAAAATACCCTCTAGCATATTCACACGTCGACGCTAAGTCTTCGTAGTGATTGCTAGAGGGTATTTCTATCTCACACGATGAATTTTAGATACTGCGTGTTTCGATCTAGCGATGAAGCTGTTGTCTGCGGCGGAAGTACATGAATCCCGCGCTACCTAGCGCCATCAGCATCATGCCCACAGCAGTGTAAGCCATTGTGCTCTCTTCACCTGTTTGTGGCAGCATTCCCTGAGATCCAGAATTTCCGTTTGGCTGTGATGCGGAATTTCCATTGCCCTGTGATCCATCTGTATCCGTTCCAGCAGGAGGTGCAAGTGCACCATCCCCATCAGGTGCATCTGTATCCCCAACTGGAGGTGCAGTATCGTCACCGTTGGAATCGCCTGGTGTCGGTGTCACTACCCCGGAATCTTCATCTGTCGGACTTTCGCTTCCTCCCCCAGACTCTGTAGGTTCAGTTACAACCGTGCCTGGAACCGACGGATTTGGTTTTCCTGGTTCCGGAGTTACTGGTTTCTCTGGATCTGGTGTTACACCCGTAGTAGGTGTTCCCGGATTATAAGGTCCACTAGACCCACCACCCGATACCGGGATAGCCTGATTCGTTTTTTCCACAACTACAGCTTCGGTTTGTATGTTCGTAATTTCAAATGGTACTGGTGTTGTTTCCAACATGTATCCGTTAGGCGCTTTTATTTCAACCAACTGATATTTATTGATATCCAAGCCTTCAAGTACAATTTCACCTTGTTGATTGGTTGTCAGTGAAGCCTCATCTAGACCTGTTACCTTGTGGAACTCCCAATTCCCATTTGCATCCATCAATGCAGTTTGAGCCCGTAATTCAAATACAGCTCCTTGAAGGTGCTGAGTTCGGCCCGCATTGGTTTTAATCAATTTAACAGAACGATCATTTTTTTTATTTTCAATGGTTATTTGAGTTTCTGGTTTGATAATAGATACAAGGGTCTCCGGCTGTTCAATAACAAAGCCTTCTGCCTTGGTCTCTAACAATGTATATGAACCATAATCCAAACCATCGAATTCAATGACCCCATTTAGGTCGGTTACTTTTGTATCGATGACAATGTTGGAACGATCACGCAATTCGAATTCGATTCCGCTTAATACAGACTTATCCTTGGCATTTACTTTGGTAACGACAAGTTTACCACCTGCACCCATTGCATTAGACTTCGTCAAGGTAATACTCTCCGTCTGATTCTCTACAATGGTAAACGGAATTGGTGTAGCATCCAATTGATAAAACTCAGGTGCCACGACTTCTACCAGCTCATAATCCCCTGGCGACAGTCCACCTTTGGCGATCTTCCCATCTTCCCCTGTCGTTAACTCATCGATTTTCTCTCGCGTTGCGCCGTCCTTGGAGTACAATTCGAAAGTTGCACCCTTAAGTGTCTTGGAGGAGTCCACCGCATCTACCTTGGTTAATTCAAACCCTTGGCGAATCTTTTTATTTTCAATTTCAAAAGCAATATCCGCATCCTTAAATTCAATCGTTTGACCTGAGGCAGAGCCATATTCAGGATCAACCAAATATCCTGCCGGTGCAGATAATTCTTTTAACTTATAAGGTACACCGTTGGTTAGATTGTTTAATCGATAGTTTCTGGAGCTTTCAACCACACCATTCTCGTCCGTTGGTTTCAATGTTTCCAGAAGCGTAGTTCCAGACGCATTATAGATTGCAAATATTGCACCCTCCAGCGGAACTCCTGTATCACTGACTTTGTGAATTCTGATTTTGCCCAGACCTGTAGAGGCTCCTCCACCAGCTCCAGCCAAGGAAACTTTGATTCCCGACTGATTACCTTCTCCGATTACCGAGGAAGATTGGCCTGCAAATTCAACCTTATTCTCAATTCGGGCGCCATGATCGGCATTAATATAAGACTGATATTCCAAAATGAATGCAGTATGGATATCTTTCTTGAAGGTGAAGGTAAATGTATTACCTTCCACGTCCAATTCATAATCAGCCGGATCAACAAGTCCAGCTTTGGTGGATACATTGCCTGAATTGTTGGCAGGTAAATTGGTTGCATATAATTTCAATGAATCAGCCAATAAAATCTGGTTCTCTGACAAGGTATCTGTTAATTGGTTACCCGCAGGAATGAAAGATTGACTTGGATTGATATTTACCGTCCATGATGCTTTATCCGTTGTACCTTCTTGCTTGCCTGTTTTGCGCACGTATACACCACCGTTGGCAGGTGTAACACTGGCTGATCTATTAAATCGTATTGCACCACCCTCACCATCCGTCAGAACAGCCTGGTTGGCATATGCGCCTGCTACAGAATATGGTCCATCCAGACTTGTTTGGTACTGAATGCGATAAGCCATTTTGCCCATGTTACCCAGATCCAACGCAAAACCTTTACCGTCCGGGTTCAACTGGAATTGACCAGGTGTGAGCAGAACCTCGCTACCCACAGCAGTAACATTATTGGCTCCCTGCAACTCTAACTCATGAACTTTCAATGAGCCGTCTACGAAAGATTGGTCTCCAGTGTAAGCATCCTTAAGGATTGCATCCTGAATATCAAACAAATTGTAGTTTACATCGATTGTCCAGGTGATCTTTTTATCTTTGGCGCTATATTCACCCTTTTTGTTACCATTTTGAATTGTGTAGTCTTGCGGTTTGACCGCAGCAGTTTTGGTAATCGCAGTCTGTTTTACATCAGACTCTTCCCAATCGATCTTGGCTGAGTTGCGATATTCATCATTCGTTGGCATACCCGCTGTGGGATCAAAGCTTGTTTTATAAGTAATAACATGCTCCGTACTGAGCGTTACGCCGTCCTTCAAGCGAAGTGAGAATCCTTTTTCATACGTTGGATCAGCCGGGTCTGGAGTCAGTTCAAAGTCGTCTTTGTTAACACCACTCACTTGAAGACTACCCGGAATCAGTTTCATATGTCTGCCTTCGTAATTGTCGGTGATGACGATATCCGTCATGTCCTGCAAATCACGGTTCACAACAATCTGCCATTCGATTTCTTTTGTGTTGAAGTTTTCACTTTTTACACTCTTTGCAAAAATGACTTCCTGGATGTCTCTTCGGCCTGTTTTGGAAGTACCATCATACATGTTCACTGTGTTCGTAATGGTGTCGTTTGTATACACACGATGAATAGATTGAGTATCATATTCGATCTCATAGGCCTTTGTAATATCGTTCTTAAAATGTAATCTGAAGCCATTATCGAACCCTGTACCCATCGCTTCGAGTGTGTATTCATTCGGATTGATCAGTGTTCTGTTGGAAGCCGCTCCACTTGCATTAATGTCCACTTGATACACTTTGACGGAATTGTTGATCAGTTGCTGTTTTGCCGTATCAAAGCGGTCTTCAATCCATGCATTCGTTTGCATAATTTCTTGCTGATTGTAGTTATATCGCACTTTCCATGTGATCGTCTGGGTTACCGGATCATACGCACTCTCTTGCCCTGATTTGTTCAAAGGCTCATTAAAACTCACACGAACTCGGCCAATATCTGTTTCGTTGTGCTCACTCTGATCCGTTGTAAGCGCAACCTGGTTTTGATACTCCACGTTGGTGAACGGAGCAGTGGTTGGTGCTTTAACACTTGTCGTATAGGTTACACGATAGGCCTTATCTGTATCTCCCAATTGAATTGGAAACTGTGGTTCCGTTTGAACTACTGGGCCTTCTTTTACAGATCCATTCAATTGCACTTCCAATTCGCGAATTTCGATATTGCCCTTGAGCTCCAGCTCTGCTGGGAACGTGTCTGCAAGAACAGCATTTTTCATTGCCTTCTCGCCTTGGTTAAAATCTACAGTCCATTTAATTTCATCCGAGTTGAAGTTGTCTTTGTTTGCGCTTCCCGATTTCTTCAACTTATCTACGGCTGTGTTGGCAAAATGTACATCAATGATGCCCTGCCCTACGGAACTAAAGTCTATCTCCTGTTTCAAGCCATCTTCCATCTTGCTCTCATCGAACTTAATCCACACGTAGAAGTTGCCTTCCAGCTTCGCATGATCGATCAGTTCATTAAAGGTAAAGATGATTGTGCCATCTGGATTCACCACATACTCCCCAACACCGCCATCCAGATTACCCTTAAGCTGCGATCCGATGATGAATTTATCAGGCAAGTTAAAGGTGAACGTAGAGCCATCGCTGTAGTTGTGGTTTTCATCTGCAAGTCCCCATGTAAAGACTACAGCCACCTCATCCTGGATTCGTGGTCGAATATCCTCGATTTTATCTCCTTTGACTTCAATCGTGCCATTCCCGTTGTCTTCTGGTGCCTGATTGTACATCTGCACACTGGTAATCAATTGATCTGTAATTACCGGGCCTGCAGCTGCGATTGCTAAACTGCTCTGGTTGAGGTTTCCCTCCCCCTCTTCTTCCGGAGTGGCAGCAACGTCAACGTTGTTAACCTCTTCCGAACCTGCCAAACCTTCTTCTGATGCTGTATCGCTGATTGCACTGGCTGGCAAATTAGTTAATTCATCCTGAGCATGCATTGTTGGTGTAAATATCCAACCCTGCATCATTTGCGTGACCAGTAACAGAGCAATGATCACTATGCTCACTTTTTTCCTCATTGTTTGCATATCCTCCTCGTACGTAGTGTTGGCATACGCCGAAGATTAGAATAGCAAAGCTACATATACAAAAAATAGACAACACTAAAATCCTCGTTTTTGAACACAAAATTGAACACAAAAAAGGATACTCCTCAAGCGGAGCATCCTGTTCAAACGGTTGTTATAATGTCCAGTTAATTTTGACGCGCAGATCCGTAGTACCTTCCATTTTGGATACATAATAAGATATCGATTTCATGCCAAGTTGGTACAAATCCTGCAAATCTTCAATCAGTCCAGCCTCCGTACCCTTGTACCTGAACGTGAGTGAGGTTCCGCCTTCCTTCAGCTTACTCTGAACTTTGGTCTTCAGCGCAGCATGGCCTTTAACAGCATCCTGTTCATCATACAGGGAATAGTCCAGAGCGTGGTACAGCTTCTGATAAGCGGCTTTTTTGTTATCTCCGGCCTTCACCAGCTTTAATAAAGCTTCTCGATATGGGGCGGGCGCAGCGGGGTACTTGCTTTTGCCTGTCCAGATATGGTCACGTGCCATCTCATCATCACTCAGCAAATAGTAGCTGTGGCTAACCTTACCTTTGCGGTCAGGGGTAGGATCATCCCAGGTAGTGTCCATGTGATACCACTTGCCGTCCAGGTTCACGATATTCCAGGCATGAAGCTGCCCGCCCGCTGTACCTTCCACAATCCGGTTATCGATACCTACTCGCTCCAGCATCCGATATGCCAACAGTGAATATCCCTGACAGACGGTACTGCCTGTAACAAGCCCGTCGTAGGCCGTATATTTCTTCAACGAAGTATCGTAAGAAAGGTTAAGCACAATCCAGTCGTGGATGACCTTGACCTTCTCATGATCCGTCATGCCTGGTTTGATGATTTCTTTCAACACGTTTGTGACTTTACGATTCACATAATCGGTCTGCTCCTTGGTCTCCCGATAGGAGAGAGTCACATGCACCTCGGCCGACACATTGGAGCCTTTATAATTAAATGCATAACTTTTAACGGTATATTGGATATAGGGGTCACTCTTCATTGCCTCATCGATGGAGGTTTGTAATTGTTTTTTGAGGCCCTTCACATTGCCTTTGTATGTAAAAACAAGTTCCTCCGTTCGCTGTGACATTGCGGTAAGCAAGGTCTGGCGCAAATCTGTTGCCGTGGATATATCTGATGTCCCTGATGCAGCATACAATTGATCCAGATCAACCGTACGTGGTAACGCTACAGCAATCAGACAGCCTGCCAGCAGTATGGTGATAATTCGTTTCCCGTTCTTACCCATGAAAGGAACCCACCCTTCTTTGCAAAGTTCTCACGCCCTATTGTATCACAAAAGGCTCTGTCGTCATTCTTCTAGTTTTGTCAAAGCAAATCAAAAGAGACCTTCTATGGAAGGTCCCTTTGATCTTTAGTTCATTGAATCACGATTACCCGTTATCTTCATCCTATGTTTCGTTTGGTCACGATATGAGTGATTCCTCGTCTAATACAGGCGATTACCACTCATAAACGTATCTGTTTTACCTTGAAGCTTCGCCAGCCGTTCCAATACCTGTGACGCTTCAGCTACCGTCACTTTACGTGCAGGCATGAATCGTCCTTCAATCGAAGGAAGCAATCCCAGCTTCAGACTCAGGGAGACCGCTCCCTTACTCGTAATGGCACTGGCATCCGCAATGTTGGGAAGATCCGATGGCAACGTATAGAATCCGGCCAGCTTCTCATAGCGTAAAATACGTACAAGCAGCACTGCCAATTCTTCACGTGTCATCTCTTCCTGCGGATTCAAATTCTGTTCAGGGTCCGCTCCGGCAAGCCAGCGCTGATCGATTAATGCCCGAACTGCCTTATAATACGGGCTGTCAGGTGTCACATCAGCGTATAACTTGTCATCTCCGTCCCCACTGTAGTACAGATCCATATTTGGATTAATCGCTCTTGCCAGATAGTTAAACCAATCCCCTCGGGTGATCACACGATCCGGGAATACGCGTCCCTGTTCATCAGCAAGCAATACGCCATGCTGTGTCATATTGCGTAGAGCTGCTTCGGCCACATGACCCAAGATATCCGTAGGTTCAGCCTTGGTTGCAGAGCTTGTGTCCCCGTATAAAAGCTTCCACTCCCCTGTGTTCGCATCCAGCGCTTCATAGTTGCCATAGATCGAATTCTCATCACGTGTAGGCATATAAGCAAGGTTCACCCCCGCTGGGATGACTTGACCACCGTTCATACCATATCCGCCATAACGGGAATATGCGAGGATCAGCTTGAATTCCTCCAGATAGAGTGCCTTGGCCTCTTCATAACTGATGGCTGGCTTAACATCTGCTGGCAGTTGTTCAGGCGTTGCCGCAATACGTGTATAGAACCCGTTAATCGTCCCGTTGTTTAACACCTGTACTTGTGCCGTATCTTCCTTAACCGGAATTCCGTTCAGATAACGCTGGAACAAAAATGTGCGAGCATCATCCACCTCAATCACGTTAGCCAGTCGGAACTGCTCCGTTGCGTCTGGAACTAGCGCAATCACCGTGTCCATCGCCAGTTTCTCAGCCTGCTTCCGGGTTACCAATTTGCCTGCCTTCTCCTCAGCCGGCTTCTCCTGTTCCATCTCCGGTCCCATTCGTTGCATCATCGTATAACTGTAGATCTGCCCGGTAACTGCATCTACCTGTGCTGAGATATCCCGCATGAACATATAGGACATATTGGCACTTCGATCGCTCCAGCTCAGACTCCACACCTGATTGTTCGGACTTGAGTAATATCCCTTGCCCAACTGGTTATGCTCCAGCTTATATCCCTTGGGAATATCAAAGTTTGTTGCGACCCGATTGGCGGCCTGCTGCACATTTAACCTCGTACCATTGGCCGGGACAAAAGGCGTTACATCACCTTTTAACTTCGTATCCTGCTGCAAAGAATCTTCATCTACAGCTTTACCTGTTAATGTATTAATCCGTTCCAACGTATTGGCTTCAATCGGAATGATACTGATATTTTTTGGTGTATATGCAAGGTAATACTGCTGACCCTGTTTGGAAGATAGACGATCTTTGGCGATATAAGCCAGCTCCACATCGAACTGTTCTTCAAACTGCTGTCTGGCCTTCTCTTCTGAAGCTGCCGGTTTCGATGAGGGATACTTGGCTTCAATAGTACCCCGTGAGTAACCTGTCACCAAACCACTTTCATCCACATTAATGTAGACTGTCTCTGCGTCAGATAACAATCCATCATGTTTTAACTGGTACCCGTATCGATACTCTGTTCTGCCAAACAATGACTCTTGTTCGATGGAAGAATACAGATCTCCAAGCGGAGCATATTCATTGTCCTTAAGACCCGGAATCGCTTGGTACAACAGTGTCACGGCCTTTTCTTCAGCTTGAGCTTTGGTTAACTTCACATCTGATTCCGAGACATGTTTATCCAGGATATCCGACGGCAAATGTACACTTAACACTTCCCCTGTGCCTGCATGTACAGTTCCACTGAATCCCGACGTATGATTACCTTGTGTAATCTGGAACCCGATCTCCCACGCCTTGTAGTCTGGCGGTGGATAGGAATTAGGTGAATCGAATCGTGCAGATGAGATCGTTGCTTTTTTTAATAATGGAAATAATTTCAGTATATTTTCACTGGCTTGCCTGGATGAGATTTTCGCTCCCTCAGGCACGTCATTGCTCGTTGCGTCTAGTTGTTCATTTTCCCCCGTTGTCGCTGCGGTCAACTGCTCTGCTTGCGCGGCTGATGCACTGCCTGCAAAACCTGGTGTTTGCGAAGCAAGCAGCAGTGTTGCCATCGCTACGGTTGTTGCTTTGGTTGCGAACATTTTCAAACGTAGATTAAACTTCCAATTCAAACTCAAATCTGGACCTCTCCCTTCAATTTCATACAAAGAAGCATAACAAATAACCTCGCATGAATATTGCCAGTCTATTCTATGATACCATAAGCTTCCTTTTTAATCGTCGTTTTCCGGGCAATTTTACAAATGTGAATTTCTGCATATTGCTAGTAACAGCAAAAAAAACGCCAATTACGTTGGCGTTTTATCTGTTAGCCTGCACTCTTATGTAGGCTGAATCTACCTTGTCAACTACTCGCTTTAGACGAATCGTTCAACTTCGCCTGACCTTGGACATGGGTTTTCAAAAATGGAATAACGGTGTCCCAGAAGGTGGGATCTTCCTCAGAACAACTGTGTCCTCCGCTGTTGACCCATAGATGTTCAACAGGCGGATCGGCTTTGGACATAAAATATTCAAGCTCACTCGGGGGAATGAAATTATCTCCCTTGGAGTGCACCATAAGCATCGGCAGTTGCATCCCCCTGCGCCGTTCATTCAGCATCATCACCGGATCACGCTGACGATAAGATTTCAGAGATTCACCCAGTCGCCAGAACCAGATTCTCGGAATTAACTGGGCCAGTGGAAACAAGGGCAGACGCCGGCGTCTCAGCTCTGCACTGACGATTACTTCAAATTGCGATGGCATCGAGTCCGTAATCACTGCTGATACAGGAATTCCCTCCGTCACTGCAAGAATCGTACCCAATCCCCCCAAAGAATGACCAAGCACTCCGATGGCATCCGCATCAATCTCTGGTCGTGCAGTCGTATACTGCAACGCCGCGAGCAGATCATCCCGGAACAGGTAGGCAGATGCAGCACGAACCGGATCACTCGCCCCATGACTACGCACATCATACATAAATAGGGCATATCCTGCTTCCCAGATCGGACGTGCGTAACGAAGAACACGGGAGCGATTGGAGCCCCAGCCATGTGCAATAATAACGAGCGGCCATGGTTTCGAAATGTCGGCTTTGGCCGGGATGAACCAGCCATGCACCCGACCTCCCCCACTGTCAAAGGTCACATCCTCAAATGGCATTGGGGGTGTGAGTGTGATTGGAATCTTTTTGGGTGTCTGGCTATTTACCGCTGCCTTCCATAAACCACCTGCCGTTACTGCGGCCACGGCGAGCATGCCGCCTATCATTGTTTTAGCTTTCACAGGGCATCTCTCCTCTCCGAATTCTGGCATACATCCATCATAAAACAATAGAATGAACGGCACGTTAAGCGACATGGGTTTTTATGATAAAGATTAATCCAACAACTAATTTAAAGGAACCATCATATATATACCCAAATATACATATTCCTCATCTGATGCTGGAATCCTAGGCTTCAGCTGCTTCCACAAATCTCCGTGCACATGCTGCAATCTGCTCATGATCTCCTGCCACAAGAGCTTCTCGTGGTAAAAGTGCACTTCCCAGACCCACTGCAGCAGCGCCTGCTGCGTAATAATCAGCAATATTCTCCAGTGTGGCACCACCTGTTGCCAGCAGTGGAATATGATTCAGTGGAGCTTTGATCTCCCGCAGATACGGTATACCCAGACTCGCCATCGGAAACAACTTCACAACTCGTGCTCCCGCTTCATGGGCAGCGACAATCTCCGTAGGTGTCATGGCTCCAGGCCAGATCTCGACACCATGTTCTACAGCATATTCAATGACAGACAGATCGACATTGGGAGATACCAGAAATTGTGCTCCTGCAGCGACGGCTTCCTTCGCCATCTGCACATTCAGTACCGTACCCGCTCCAACATAAGCCTTTCCTTCATGCCGCTCACGCCAGTCTGCAATAATATCATGTGCTCCAGTTGTGTTCAGTGTGACTTCCATTAGTCGGATGCCGCCACCTGTCATACCTTGTCCAGCTGTTACTGCCGCTTCGCGGCTTATACCGCGCACAATCGCAACTAGCCTTGACTCCAATAGTACTTCCGTCAAATTCATATCCAGTTCCCCTTGCTTCATCAATTCGGCAGCCGAAGACAGGCAATCATGGTCACCGCTTTTCCGTTATTCATTATTGTAAGGCATATCCTCTCCTGGATGAAATCATTTGATCCAATATTCACTTCTTGCTTTTAAAAAGACATTGAATTCAACTTGGTTTTGTAGTCAACCTGAAGGAAACAAGGGCAATCGCCAAAGCCAACAGCAGGACCATACCACCAATCCACCCCAAATTTTGAACGGAATTGTATTTCACAACTACACCTCCCAATCCGGCACCGAAAGTCATACCTATGTTCATTACTGCCGTATTGTAACTCAGGACTGTTTCAGAAGACTGTGGTCTCAATGTTATCAAATAGAACTGATTCGCGGGCGTTGTTATCCAGGCAGCTGTGCCCCAAATCATGATGGTCAGAAGAATACCTATTGTGGAACCTGCTGTGATGGGCAAAATAAAGAGGGCACCAGCATGAATAATCAAACTGATTGGAATCGTGCGAACAGGTCCCCATCGATCTACCGCATAGCCACCAAGACGGGAACCTATGAATGCAAATACACCCAATACAAGTAACGCCGTACTAATCATTTCTATTGAAAAATCGGCTACTGAACTTAAAAGTGGAGCGATATAAGCAAATACCATGGTGTAGCCCAGAATCCAGAAAACAGTCGTTAATAATCCGGTGATAACCTTTTTATCTTTGATAATCAATAATTGTTGCTTCAGGGAGAGAGACGGGTTACCCTCCATTCGAGGAATAAATCTGTACAACAGCATGAAATTAATAAATGCGATAATTGCAATCATGATATAAACGTAGTGCCAATCCATGTAGGCAGCAATGAAGGTACCAATCGGCACTCCTAATACCAATGAAACGGTGAATCCTGTGATGACAGTTGCAATGGCACTACCCTGTTTGCCAGAAGGAGCTAGTCTTGCAGCATAGTTCGTGGCTAGGACAAAATATAGACCACCACTCATGGCCAATACGATGCGTGAGAACATAAGCATGCCAAAGTTCAAACTGAAGAATGCAATGATATTTCCCAAGATAAAAATAAGCATGGAATACAGAAGTACTTTTTTACGTTGTAACTTGGAAGTCAGCATGACCAGAGCCCAGGCTCCCAATGCATGAGATAGTGCATATACGGTGACCAATTGTCCCGCTAATGAGATCGAAACCTGTAAATCGCGGGCAATGATATCTAAAACACCAGATACGACAAATTCGGCTGTTCCCACAACAAAGGCTCCTAAAGCCAATAAATAGATAATAAATGAATTCATTTCAGTCTCCTTTATTCAAAAAATAGTGTGTGAAATCTTCTGGATATATTCGTTTGTTGAGTTTTTTTAATAGATATAAAAGACAAATTATATCTATTAAAAAAACAAAAAAATACTTAATGCATCATTGATATTTTACCGGCAATCGAAGATAATTTTCGATTTTTAAACACTTCTTCCATCTGTCCTTCGGCAGTGATCATGGTTTCTTGAATTAAGCATCCCTGTTTATGATGACAACAATCAAACAGAGAGGTTGTACCCTCAATGGCCTGGATGATGTCCAAAAACGTAAGATCCTCCCACTTCTCCTGAAGTGTATACCCGCCATGGGCACCAGATGAAGAATGAATCATCCCCTCTTTTGTCAATTTGGTTAAAATCTTGGACAGATATGTGGGTGAAACATTCTGCCACTTTGAAAGTTGCTGCACACCCACAGGTTTATCTGAATTGGATGCCGCAAGAAAAAGCATCGTGTGCAGGGCGTAATTGGTAGCTTTGGAATACTTCATCATCTCATTCCTCCCTAATAAAAGACTTAATATATCTACAATAACTCCTTTAATACAATTACGTCAATAACCCCCTCTCATAAAAGCGGCACATTGCGTCCACTCTTTTATCAGAGGAGGCTCTTGTTACAAACAACTGTTCCAGCAATATCTATACCTACAGTTCCAATCTATATGCATGCTTTAGGCATTTTCCAATACGTTATCCTTCTCCAAATCTTTAAAGTATCGATCGTTATATAACATGCTTGGATGTGTTGGATGATAGGCGAGTGCGATATCATTATGTTCCCGGGCCTTGGCACGGTTACCCATCCGGTCATAACACACACATAGTTGCAGATGCGGCATCCAGGTCCAAGCTGCTTCATTCAGCACTACCATAGGGTCATCAGGACGTACAGCACGAGTCGCCTGTTCGTACCAGAACAGGGCCTTGCGATAATCTTCACGGTCGGCAAAATAACCACCCAATCGACAGCAAATCTCGGCTCTTGGCAAATCATAGGCAAATGATCGGAACAACGCCGTGACTTCCTGTTCCGGATGTTCAAGTGCAGCTTCACAATCCGCAATTTTCTGGCAAGCAGCGATCTGATCTTCCACCCAGCCCAATCCGGTATCCAGAAACTTCTCATAGTACTTCACCGCATCCTCATGCTGTCCATGGTCCTTCAGCTCATTACCGAAATAGTACAAGTCACGCGGCCCGAATTCCTCTCCGGCCTGTTCCCTTTTGCGATAGATCCGCAGATTACGATCGGTATACACCTTATCTTTCTTGTGGGTAACCGCTATATCACTATGCAGCAGATTGCCCGCTACAGCCAGATATTCATGGACCGCGCCAATCCAGCGAAATTGCCGATCCCGACGCACCAGACGATTCCGGCGCAGGCTGTAGGCTACCTTGCCATCTGCTGTGAATGACAGATTATAATCCATTGTAACACTATCAACATCCGGGTCCAGCGAACGTTTCAAGGCGATCAGTTTCGCCCGATCTTCCGGTTCGAACACATCGTCTGCATCCAGCCACAGAATATATTCACTCTTTGCCTGATCGAAGGCATAGTTGCGTGCTGCTGCAAAGTCATCCACCCATTCAAAATCAACGATACGATCCGTATATCTGGAAGCAATCTGACGGGTACGATCCGTTGATCCGGTATCCACGATTACAATCTCATCGGCGATACCGTTGACCGAGTCCAGACATCTCGCAAGGGAAGCTTCTTCATTTTTCACAATCATACACAGGGTAATACTGATCGTCTCCTCCCCTCGTCTCGCCCTGCGGTTAAAGGCGGAAACCCCCGGAAGTTCGGACAATCGATAGATGTGGTATGCGGGGAGATGAGTATCAACGAACAAACGAAAACCCAGTGCTTGAGCACGGATGCAGAAATGACGATCTTCGCCCCAGAAGGATACATTGGGAATCTGGTCATATGAAGCTCCTGCTGCCAGAACATTTTTGCGAATAAGAGTACATGCCCCTAGCCCTCCAACTTCATAACAACCCGGGATCCGTAGCTGATTTAGAAAAGCAGTCGTTTGCGTGCCCTCGTCCTCCGTCTCGGTTCCGTCTACTGTTTTGCCACCGCGGCGAAACAAAGCATACTCATCTTGCAGCCATACCTGCGGCATTTCCCTGGCATCCGGCTGCCAGCGGGTCCAAAAAATATTGGATACAATGTCTTTGCCACTCGATACAAGTTGCTCCAGCGTCCGTGGATGCAGCACCAAGTCAGAATCAATCAGGAACACCGCATCGTAGTGATTGTCGCGTGCATATTGCAATATGCGATTTTTCAAACCGGCTACACGCCAAATCTGTTCATCCTGCCAATAATGTCCTCCCTCATCCTTGCTGTACACCCCTTTGTTGTCAGGACTACCGCTACCATGTTCATCTGCTTGAATAACCGTCCCTTCATGCTGAAGCACAAATTCATGCAATATATTCGATGCGGATTCTTCCACGTTATCGTCTACAAACAGATAGTCCGTCTTCACTGTTGTTCGTTCCAGTGCATGCAGAGAATCCAGAAATTCACGGAGAACCGGCGTTGTCTGGCGAATCGGGCTGGCGATCAGTATTCTTTCCTGGCCAGGCGCTTCAAGCGTTTCCGATTGGCGGGTTTCCAGCGATTTATCAGAACGTCTGGCCGGTCGATGATTACTCTGGCTCTCTTTCTGATTGTCATTTGCGCTCTCATGTTGCTTCTCATTCTGATTCTCTTTCTCTTGGGAATTCGGCTCTACTTGAGGTTTGAATTCTTCTTGCGATTTACGTAACGGTTCTTTCTTCAACGTGCTCACTCCCCCTCTCCTTATTCGAACCATGCCAACAGTCGTGGCTCTTGATCCAATATCGATTCGTACTGTTCCTTCCAACCGTATCTTGCTTCAGGGTCCAGTGTTTGATAGCGTTCATATTTGCGGATACGGTCTTCTTCCCGCGCCCAACCATAGTGCTTCACCCGGGGAGCATGACATCCATAGGACCAATGCTGGATCGTTAACGGAAAACGACCACAATGCTGGGGTGTCTCCTTCCATTCATAGTTCATCCCCGGGTGATAACGAATCAGAAATGGCCGATAATAGGCATGAGCCTGCCAGAACTCATCTTCCCGGTAATGCGTCTCACTCCACATATCAAACAATCTGAAATAGACCGCATCTTCATTGCCACTGAGCAGCAGATCCCTTACCAACCCAAAGTCACTGGTTAGAATCTCATCCGCATCCAGATTCAAAATCCACTCCGGATTGGTCGCCACCGTCTCTTCCCATTGTTGTTTTCTCAGGCTTACCTCGTCTGCAAAACGTGAAGCAGCGTTCTCCACTAATACGAGTGGAATACCGTCCAGAAGTTCCCTGCACAGCCCGACCGTTCCATCCGTGCTTCCGTCATCAATGATTACTGCGCGATCAATCCAGGGACGATGTCTCTCCAGTGCCTGCCTGAGATAACGATTCTCTTCATTACGAACGATCATCGACAAGGTAATATGTGGTCTTCCATGTTCCTCATGTCCATCCAAAGCTTCACCCCCTTGCTCAAACTTCTACCTATTAAAATTTCGGGCACACGATGCCTGGACGAATCACAATCCTCTATTTCCAATCTATGCAGAGCCTGAATGCGGATATGCAGGCCGAGTAAACCTTTCATGGGGTTAATCTTGATGAACGACAAAAAAGCACCCGCCTTCGCGGATGCTTTTAAATGTAATCATAAGATTAATGTAGTGAAATAAATGAATTAACGGTATTCAGCCAAACGATCATTGAGACTACGTGTCTGTCCATAGACTTCCTGATACAGTGCGAACAGTCCATCATAGACGGCAACCGTTTCCGGGTTCGGCTCATAGGACTTCGCTGGACGAATAAACGCTGTTGCACATTCTTGCAAAGACGGGAACCAGCCACAGCCATAGGCAGCCAGCATCGCTGCACCCATCGCTGGACCCTGTTCGCTCTCCAGCTTCACAATCGTGGCGTTAAAGACATCAGCTTGCATTTGCAACCAAGCTTCGTTCTTGGCGCCGCCACCAATGGAGATGACTTCATTGACGGTTTTGCCTGCACCACGCAGAATATCAATGGACTCGCGTAGCGAGAAGGTAATACCCTCCATCACCGCACGTCCAAAGTGCTCCAGCTTGTGCCCTGCATCCATACCGATGAAACTGCCACGGATATTCGCATCCGGATGAGGTGTACGCTCCCCAACGATATATGGTGTGAACAACAATCCGTTGCTGCCCGCCGGAATCTGATCGATGCCCTGCAAGAGCACATCAAACGATTTATCCGCTGCAAACGTATCCTTGAACCAGGACAGGCTATATCCTGCGGCAAGCGTTACACCCATAATATAGAAGGCATCTTTCTCTCCGTGGTTAAAAAAGTGTACTTTGCCTTCGAAGTCGAGATCTTTACGCTCTTCGTAGGAAAGCACAACCCCGGACGTTCCGATGCTGCACATCGTCTGTCCTTCACTCAGAATGCCTGCGCCAATGGCACCACACGCATTATCCGCACCACCTGCGTATACTTTTGTTGCAGCCGCTAGACCCGTTTGATCCGCAATCTCAGGCAGCAACGTGCCCACTTCCTCAAATGATTCCACAAGACGTGGACAAAGAGAGATTGGCAGTTCGAAAGCTTCTGCAATCTCGTCGCTCCACTGTTTGCCTGCAACGTCCAGCAACAAAGTTCCCGCTGCATCAGAATAATCCATAGCGTAATCCCCGGTCAGGCGATAACGCACATAGTCTTTAGGCAACAGGAACAAGGATGCTTGCTGTAACAATTCAGGCTCGTTCTCCTGAACCCACAGAATTTTTGGCAAGGTAAAGCCTTCCAGTGCACGGTTCCGGGCAATACTTAACAGCTTGCCATCCAGCACTTTTTCGATGCGACGGCACTGAGCCGTTGTGCGTGTATCGTTCCACAGGATTGCGTTACGCAGCGGTTTACCTTCTGCATCCACCAAGACCAGTCCATGCATCTGACCGGAGAAGCTCAATCCCTCGATTTCCGAAGGCTGCACGCCAGATACTTCAAGCAATTTACGCAAGGAAACAATGGTCTGCTCTACCCAATCTTCGGGATTTTGTTCACTGTATCCAGCCTTGGGCTGGTACAACGGGTATGCCTCGGATGCTTCAAATGCCACTTTTCCTTCACGATTGACCAACACGGTTTTGACCGCACTGGTTCCAAGATCGACGCCAATTACGTAACTCATAGGTTAACTCCTCTCGTTTATCACAGGTTATATCCACGGAAGATCCAAGTACGCATGAAAGTCACTCCGTGATCAGAAAACCCTTGGATCGCCGTTACCCCCAGATTTCCTTTATACCCCTTAGCAAGGGTGAAATCCGGGGATAAATGCGACCGCTTTGCTTCCTCGGGTCCTTTCTGCTCACTCCGTTTTGCATGCATGATACTGGACACACATGGATATGAAACGTGTAAAACATACTCGTTCTTATAACAGAAAGATTGATCCAATGACCTTGATTCGTCATTGGTTATAAATGAAACCTTGATGCTCATGTGGTCACTCCGTGATCAGAAAACCCTCGGATCGCCGTTACCCCCGGATTTCCTTTAATCCCTTTGACAAGGGAGAAATCCGGGTATAAGCCTATGCTTCCGAAGCCAGCTTTCTTTCAGAAAGCTCTTAGCGAACGCTCCGCTTCCTCGGGTCCTTTCTGCTCACTCCGTTTTGCATGCACCATCTTAGACAACCATTTATATCAAAAAACTTAAAAACCATGTTATTTGTTTAACCAAAAAACCGCCCCCGTCTTCCCAAGGGAAAGTCGGGGACGGTCCGAATGTCATGCTTGTTCAGGCGTTCCATGGTACAAGCTAATCTTGTGCATAGGCAAGCTTGGATACTAATGTCCAACACATATAAGTTGAGTAACCATCGGTGGTCGACGTGCACCAACCCTGCCTAATGCGCTATTAGTCAGCCAAGATGTACTGGTTGAGTTGTGCTCTCAGCAATTCCTGACGTCCGGATTGGTTTTTGCGTGGGCTTTCGTTGTTGAGTGCATACTCAGCAAGGGAAGCCAGTGTTGCTTTACCTGCAACTACATCTGCACCGATACCTTCGCTGAAGCTGCTGTAACGTTTTTCGATGAAGTCATCGAATACGCGATCTTCAATCAACTTCGCTGCTACTTTCAGACCTTTTGCATACGTGTCCATACCTGCGATGTGTGCCAAGAACAGATCATCAGCTTCGAAGGAACCACGACGTACTTTCGCGTCAAAGTTCACACCACCACGGCCGATACCGCCGTTTTTCAATACTTCATACATTGTCAATGTAGCATCGTACATATCAACCGGGAACTCGTCCGTATCCCAACCGATCAACATGTCGCCTTGGTTCGCATCGAGGGAACCGAGCATACCGTTTGTACGAGCAACGCGGATTTCGTGATCGAATGTATGACCAGCCAGTGTAGCATGGTTCGCTTCCAGGTTGAGTTTGAAGTGTTTGTCCAAACCGTATTTTTGCAAGAAAGCAATGGAAGTTGCTGCATCATAATCATATTGGTGTTTCGTTGGCTCTTTTGGTTTAGGCTCGATCAGGAATTGTGCATCAAAGCCAATTTCCTTCGCGTAGTCTACAGCCATGTGGAACATGCGAGCAATGTTGTCTTGCTCCAGTTGCATGTCTGTATTCAGCAATGTGTCGTAACCTTCACGACCGCCCCAGAATACATAGTTTTCAGCGCCCAGACGTTTACCAACTTCCAGACCTTTTTTGATCTGTGCTGCAGCGTGAGCGTACACGTCTGCGTTGCAAGTAGAAGCCGCACCAAACATGAAGCGTGGGTTCGAGAACATGTTCGCCGTGTTCCAGAGCAGTTTTTTGCCGCTGGATTTCATATGATCTTCAATCAGATCAACAATCGTATCAATGTTGCTGTAGAACTCACGCAGGTTGTTGCCTTCTGGTGCAATGTCCACATCGTGGAAACAGAAGAACGGGAGATTCATTTTTTCCAAAAATTCAAATGCCGCTTCCACGCGTACTTTCGCGAGGTCCAGACCCGAGTATTTATCCCACGAACGAACAGCTGTCTCCGCACCAAACGGGTCACTGCCGCCTGCAGTTAATGTATGCCAGTAAGCCATGCCAAAACGGAAATGTTCTTCCATCGATTTGCCGGCTACCACTTCTTCCGGATTATAATGTTTAAAAGCAAAAGGATTCTTGGAATCTTTACCTTCAAATGCAATTTTATTAACGGATTCAAAATAGGCCATGTGTAAAATGCCTCCTCAATAGTTTTAAGAAATCGTTTACACCGTTATCCTATCACATCGAATTTACTTTGTCTATTGGTTAAACAAAGTAAAAATAAAATTGTTTTTTACACGGTTGTTTACGCTATAATAGTCGAATAACTTGTTTCGGATGTGGGTCAGAACCCTTTTATCAGAAGAATAGGAGTGCCTTAACCATATGAAAATTACCGGAGACCAGATGCTGGTCAAAAAAATAAACAAGTCGATCGTTCTCGATACGATCCGACGCCATGCCCCTCTTTCTCGCGCACGAGTGTCCGAGGTTACGGGGCTGAACAAAGCAACGGTATCCAACCTGGTTGCTGATCTGATCAGTGATGACCTGGTGCAGGAGATTGGCCCTGGGGAATCCAGCGGCGGACGTAAACCACTCATGCTGCTGTTTCGAGGGACATCAGGCTATGCAGTCGGTCTGGAACTCAGTGTGACCCACTTGAAAGGCGTGCTTACAGATCTGGAAGGACACATCATTACAGAGTACGCAGTGACCTTGGAACATCATGACGTGTCCTCTGTACTGGAGCAATTGAAATTGGCAGCAAAGCAACTCATTGAAGCAGCTCCTGCTTCCCCTCATGGAGTCATTGGTATTGGCATCGGGGTGCCCGGCATGGTGGATGAGGCAGGAACGGTCCTGTTTGCACCCAACTTGGGGTGGGAGAAGGTAACTCTGCGCTCGATGCTTGAAGAAGAATTTCAACTGCCTGTAACGATTGATAATGAAGCCAATGCTGGTGCCCATGGAGAGTTGAATTTTGGAGCAGGTATCGGTGTACGTCACATGATCTACATCAGTGCAGGCATGGGGATTGGTTCAGGCATCATGGTAGATGGTGAATTATACAAAGGCGCGTGGGGCTACGCAGGAGAAACAGGCCATATGTCCATTGAAGCGGAAGGTCTGCCCTGCTCCTGTGGTAATCGTGGTTGCTGGGAGTTGTACGCATCGGAAAAAGCCTACGAACACCCGGATCATCAGCTAAAATTACCTGCTCATACCACACGCGAACTTATTCATTATGCGGAGCAAGGCCACGAGGCTGTTCAAGAATTATACAACACGATTGGGCGAAAACTGGGGATTGGCATTACCAATATCGTTAACAGTTTCAACCCGGAACGTATTATCATTGGCGGTCCGCTCTCTGAAGCAGGTCCATGGATTGAAACAGCGTTAAAACAAGTTGTCGAGGAACGTACATTACCTTATCACCGCCGCAGTTTGCAGATTGAATGGGCAGCTCTGGGTAGCCGTTCCACCCGCGTTGGTGCCGCTTACTCTGCGATATCCCAGTTTTTAGGTAAAATTAGGGTGTCTGTCTAATAACAGATGAAAATTGACATCATTTCGCCCCATTTCCTCCCTTTTTGTTAAAGAAATCCAGATGTATAATGGGGTTATGTGATTTTTGTCATGGCTGTGTGAATCAAGCTGTGTTAATTCCGATAAAGAAACGGAGTGAAAAAAAGCGTGACCTACGTGGATACTTCAGATATCTCGGCGCAAATGTTTGTCACCGTCCTCCTGTTCCTGATTGTGCTTGCGCCCCTGTTCAGCCTTGGCATACTCCGATTGTTCCAGAGCAAAAAGAAGGCTGGTTTCATGTACATGCTGTCAGGATTGCTGGTGTATGTTGTATTTCAGACTTTCATGAGTATTTTTTTCTAGATCATATTCTGCGTTTGCACAAAAAACCGTACCCTTCCAGGTACGGTTCTTTCTATATCCTAACGGCTCGCGAAAACCGGAATTGCATATGAATCGAAAATTTCTTTCAACACATGATGATTCAGATAATCAGCCTGATTTAAGCGTCCAATGCTTTGGCAAATTGGGTTTTGTTCATACCCAGAATGCGGTGTTCACCAATGACAGTCAATGGCACGGCACGTACACCCATGTCCCATACTTGTTGTGCAAATTCATCGCTAGTTTCGATGTTGCGCTCTTCATAAGAGATACCTTTGTCAGCCAGGAACGTTTTTACGGATTTGCAGTTCGGGCAGTTCGTTGATGTATATACAATTACGTTTTCCATGTTTAATTCACCTCATATGGTTTTATATTAATCTATAGTTTGGTTGGAATCAGCTCATTCTATTACAGAACAACTGCGCTGTGCTCCAAGCTCTCAATGTATTTCTCTGTGTCCATGGCAGCCATACATCCGCTACCTGCAGCTGTAATCGCTTGTTTGTAACGTGTATCCTGAACGTCACCACATGCAAATACGCCTGGGATGTTTGTCTCGGATGTACCTGGTGTAGTCAGGATATATCCATGTTCGTCCGTAGTGATCTGTCCGCCAAGGAAACCAGTGTTTGGTGTGTGACCGATCGCTACGAATACGCCACTTGCCGGAATCACTTCTTCTTCACCTGTTTCGTTGTTTAACACTTTCAGTCCGGTTACGCCGTTGTCGCCAGCAAGTACTTCGAGTGGTGTACGGTTCAAAGCCATTTCTACTTTTTCGTTGCTCCGTGCACGATCCTGCATGATTTTGGAGCCACGCAGTTCTTCACGACGGTGTACCAACGTTACTTTGGAACCGAAACGGGACAGGAAACTTGCTTCCTCAAGAGCAGAGTCGCCACCGCCGATAACGATGATTTCTTTGTTACGGAAGAAGAATCCATCACATGTTGCACATGTGCTGACACCGCGGCCTACATTCGTTTCTTCGCCAGGGATACCCAGGTATTTAGCAGTTGCGCCTGTGGACAGGATCAATGTTTCCGATACGAGTTCACCCATACCTTCAACTTGAATCTTGAATGGACGCTCGCTCATGTCGATGTTGTTAACCCAGCCTGTACGGAATTCAGCACCGAAGCGCTCAGCTTGTTTACGCATGTTATCCATCAGTTCAGGACCCATAATTCCATCAGGGAAACCTGGGAAGTTCTCCACTTCAGTCGTTGTTGTCAGTTGGCCACCAGGTTGTGGTCCTTCAATAACGAGTGGGTTCAAGTTGGCACGTGCCAGATAGATTGCTGCTGTCAGCCCTGCAGGGCCTGTTCCAATAATAATTGATTTATACATGTATAGTTCCTCCCCCGGGTTCTGCAAAAAGGTTAGACCCTCCGGCATCAAAAGCTTAGGCTTTTGCATACACTAGAACGAAAAGCCCACATCATGTCCACAAGACCTGCCTGTGATATGACAATGGCCCTATGCAGAAACGGAATTCTAATTTATAATCATTCTAATCTGTTGTTCATTATGATCTCTTTTATGTACGGTGTCAATGCTCGGCAGCGATTATGAAGAAGTCTTCATCAGGAGGGAAAATGGAAGCATGAACGATGCACTCATTGGCAGTTTTATATCAGCCATGTCTACCGGCCTAGGGGCCGTACCGATTCTATTTATGCGTAAAATATCACACCGTCTGCGTGATATCTTGCTGGCATACGCCGCAGGTATTATGACCTCAGCCTCGGTGTATAATCTCATTCCGGAAGCGCTTGGCCAATCGAATCTCTTTGTACTTGCATTTGGTATTATGCTTGGTAGCCTGGTTCTACTGGTGCTGGAGATGAAGATTCCACACGTCGATCTGGAGAATCCCGAGAAAATGCCTTTTAAAATTGAAACCAAAGCCTTCATGATTATTGCAGCCATCACCATGCATAACCTGCCAGAAGGGTTATCCGTTGGCGTTAGCTATGCAAGCTCGGATGAGAACCTTGGCAATCTCATTGCCTTTTCCATTGGATTGCAAAATGCGCCGGAAGGATTTCTGGTGGCCCTTTTCCTAGTAAACCAGAACATTGGCCGCTTCAAAGCGCTGGGTATTGCCACCCTGACCGGAGCGGTAGAGATTATTACAGCTATGATTGGTTACACCTTAAGCAGTCTCGTAGCTGGTCTTGTGCCTTATGGTCTGGCCTTTGCAGCCGGTGCGATGATGTTCATTGTTTATAAGGAACTTATTCCCGAAAGTCACGGCGATGGCAATGCACGTGTGGCGACGATGTCCTTTTTACTCGGGCTCATCACGATGATTGGTCTGACCGAACTGTTTTAATTGAAGACTAAAGAACCCGAGCGAACAGTCCAAGACTGTCGACCGGGTTCTTTGTTTAGCCACAAATGAAGATTCCATGAAATTACTGGGATCGTCTGTCAGAGGTATTCTGCCCTCTCCTGATCAGGATTGGATGAAACGAATCAATTCCGAATTGAATTTTTCCAATTCATCATAGAATGCACCATGACCACTCTCTTCAAAAGCAATCAGCTGAGACGAAGCGATGCCTTGGTGCATCTGCTCGGCGAACTCAAACGGACAGATCTCATCTTTTTTCCCGTGCAAAATGGCTGTTGGCACTTGAATGGAACTCAGGTCACCTCGCAAGTCCTCATCCCGCAACGCAATTGCACTGCGAATGGTACCATAAGATGAAGCTTCCATGCCGAGGGCGTGGAACCAATCCATGAATGGCTGGCTGTGTTTCTTCGCGAAGAACATGCCGCCAAACGTCTCCAACAACTTCGGACGATCTGCAAAGATCGGCTCAATGATCTGCTCGTTCAGCTGCTCTGGAGTCAATCCATACGGATAACCTTCACGCTGTGTGAACACAGGTGCTGCCGCAGATAACAAGGCCAGCTTGGAGACGCCATGTCCCTTATGGCGAGCCATGTAATGTACTGCGATCGCTCCACCCATAGAGAATCCTGCGAGTACCGCGTCTTTCAGCTCCAGATCATCAATAACGGCACGAACATCGTCTGCCATGCGATCATAATCATATCCTGTGGACGGCTTATCCGATAAGCCATATCCTCTAAAATCTATCGCAATGGCACGAATGCCATGGTTCGGCAGTACGTTCAATTGATATTCAAACATTTTATAATTAACAGGCCAGCCGTGCAAAAAGACAACCGGGGTTCCTTCGCCAATATCTTCAACATATACTTTTACATTTGGTTCCACTTGTACATAACGTCCCATATTTCACAGCTCCCTTATTATCGAATCGTCTCTTCGAATCATTACCCGCTGACCCAAGGTTCAAACGTAAGCTGTTCAACCAGCCGCATACTACTAGCGAGACCAATTAGCCATTTTCCTCTTCTAATCTGATTACCGTAGCAGTCTAAGCCCATTCAGAATAACCAGAATTGTACTGCCTTCATGACCTACCACACCCAGAGGCAATGCAACGTCTTGGAGGAAGTTACCAACAATCAAAGCCAGAATAACGGTAATGGCAAAAAACATATTCTGTTTCACCGTGCGCTGTGCTCGACGAGCCTGCCCAATCACCCAAGCGATCTCTTCAATGTTATCGTTCATAAGTACCGCATCAGCGACCTCCAGTGCAGTCCCGCTGCCGGACAATCCCATCCCCATACCCACAGTAGCTGCTGCAAGTGCCGGTGCATCATTGACACCATCCCCTACCATCAGCACAGGACCATACTGTTTGCGGAGTGCTTGTACCTGCTTCACCTTATCTCCAGGCAGCAAGTCTGCATAGACCATGTTTACTCCAGTTTCACACGCAACTACAGAAGCTGATCTGGCCCGATCACCTGTTAACATGGCAACTTTTACACCCATCGCTTCAAGCTTTTTCACTGCAGCGGCTGCCTGTGGCCGTACCGTATCCCGCATCGCGATCAGCCCGACCAATTCACCATCAGCCATAACAACGGATACAGTTTTCCCCTCCCCCTCAAGACGGGAGCATACATCACCCCACTCAGAAGATACCTTCACAGGGTTAACATCATGTTCATCTGAATCATCAACGTTGCTGCCTGTCATCTTCTCTGACTGCATTGATCCCAGTACATTTGTTTTGCCAATGCTCCAGACCACACCATGTATAGTTCCTTCGATGCCCCAGCCTGTTAGAGCCTGTACGTGCTCCGCTTCCTGAAGTGTAATATTCTCCTTGTTCGCCTGATCTACGATGGCACGAGCTAAAGGATGCATGGACAGGTTCTCAATCGCCGCTACTGCAGCTAACAGCTGGGCACGATCTACATGTTCAGCCGTAATAATATCGGTCACTTGTGGGGTGCCCATGGTCAATGTACCTGTTTTGTCAAAAGCCACGACCCGCGTGCGAGCCATATTCTCCATATGGGCACCACCCTTGAAGAGAATACCACGGCGCGCACTGCTGGACATCGCGGACAAAATAACAGGCATGATGGAAGACACCAATGCACAAGGTGAAGCAACAACCAGAAACACCATCGCTTTATAAAATGCCTCATTCCATGTCCAGCCAAGCAGTAGTGGAGTTCCTGCAATCACAAGTAAAGTTACCCCTACAACAATACGTGCGTAAATTCCTTCAAACCGCTCCATAAAACGCTGGGAATCCGGCACTTCTGCCTGCGCTTCTTCCACCATTTTAATGATTTTGCCAAACAGTGACCCTTCAGCCGATTTTGTAACCTCTACGTATAATGCACCCTCCCCGTTTACCGTACCTGCATAGACTTCATCCCCCGCAACTTTGTCCACAGGCAGGGATTCTCCGGTGATGGATGACTGATTGATAAAAGAACTCCCACGGTACACCACGCCATCTGCTGGGATGAGTTCTCCCGGTTTGACCAACAGCAGATCACCCGGCTCCAGATCATCAATAGCCACGAGGTTCATCTGTCCATCCTCAATACGCAGTGCAGTCTCTGGCTTGAGCGCCAGTAAAGATGAGATATCCTTATGACTGCGCTCTGTCGCGTAACTTTCCAATGCACCACTGAGTGCAAAAATAAAGATCAGCATCGCACCTTCATTCCAGTAACCGATGGCTGCTGCCCCAAGGGATGCGGCAATCATCAGCAGGTTTACATCCAGATCACGTTCCTTCACCAGTGTCTCGATGCCTTCCTTCGCTTTGGTCCAACCGCCAACGGCATACGCCACAATGTAGAGCATGATGGATAAGGTACCAAAATAAGGTGCAGTTCCCCAGGCAATCAGCATCAACAGCCCGCTGCCCAATGCAGATTGCATCTCTTTATTCTGCACCATGGCTCGAAAATCAGGCTTACGTCCCCGGTTTGGGCCTGGTGTTTGGGATAAGCGCTGTTCCGCTTGTTTCTGTCTGTGTAGTGGTTGATGTATCGCTTGCATATGAATCACGTTCCTTTCGAATGGTAGGTTTGCGGATGAAGAGTCTGCTAAATTCCGCTCCCAAAAATGAAGTTGTATTGAGAATGAGAGCCATTGTTAATGCCCTAAAAATGACACATGCTGCTGCGGGAATCCCGCAGCAGCATGGTTTTGTGAATGATTTTGACATAATCTCGAATGAGAATGATAATCATTTTTGCACTTATGCAATTGTGTTTACTCAATACAACTTTTAATCAGTATATGCCTGCGATCCACATTTGTAAATGGGCTTTTTTCGATGGATAGTCATACATGCGTGTTCAAAAAGACAAAAAGCCGCTGTCCCGGAGGACAACGGCTTTAACCATCTATTGATACTCATATGACCTGTTTATGGCATATCACTTAAGTGATTGTTTACACATCCACCCAAATGCCATTTACGCGCCTACACTTGCTCCCTGACTTGCTTTGATGGCTTGCTCCAGATCATAGATAATGTCTTGAATGTTCTCCGTACCCACAGACAGACGAATCAACTCCGGATTAACCCCTGCTGCGGTTTGTTCATCTTCGGTCAACTGCGCGTGAGTTGTACTTGCCGGGTGAATAATCAGTGACTTGGAATCGCCCACGTTTGCAAGGTGAGAGAACAGTTTGACACTTTCAATCAATTTGCGGCCTGCATCCGCACCACCTTTGATTCCAAAGGTTAGAATCGCACCCTGCCCTCTTGGCAGATACTTCTGTGCAAGCTCATAAGAACCGTGGCTCGGTAGACCTGCATAACTTACCCAAGACACATCCTCATGTTTCTCAAGGAATTCTGCAACCGCAAGGGCGTTGCTACTATGACGCTCTACGCGCAGATGTAATGTCTCGAGTCCTTGCAGCAACAACCAGGAGTTGAATGGAGAGATCGTTGCACCCAAGTCACGCAGAAGTTGTACACGAGCTTTGATAATATAAGCAATCGGTCCAACCGCTTCCGTATATACCACACCGTTATAACTGGAGTCCGGCTCCGTCAATCCAGGGAACTTGCCACTTGCTTTCCAGTCAAATTTCCCGCTGTCCACTATAACGCCACCAATGGATGTACCATGACCGCCAATAAATTTCGTTGCAGAGTGAACGACAATATCTGCGCCATGTTCGATTGGACGAAGCAGGTACGGACTTGGGAATGTGTTATCCACGATCAAAGGAATTCCATGTTCATGAGCGATGGCTGCCACCGCTTCAATATCCAGTACATTCCCCTTTGGATTACCGATCGTTTCGGCATACAATGCTTTCGTTTTCTCCGTAATCGCTGCCCGGAAATTCTCAGGATCACTGGAATCCACAAATTTTACGTCCAGACCCAGTTTCGGCAAAGTCGTCGAGAACAGATTGTATGTACCTCCATACAAACTCGCCGAAGATACGATCTCATCACCTGCACCAGCAATATTCAGAAGTGAAAACGTAATGGCTGCCTGACCAGAAGCTGTAGCCAGCGCTCCAGCTCCGCCTTCCAACGCCGCAATTCGTTGCTCAAACACGTCGGTTGTTGGATTCATCAGACGGGTATAAATGTTGCCAAACTCTTTCAAACCAAACAAGTTAGCTGCATGCTCGGTGTCCTTGAATCCATAGGATGTTGTCTGATACAAGGGCACAGCTCGTGCGTTGGTGGTTGGATCAATCTCCTGGCCTGCATGAATTGCCAATGTTTCAAATGAAAGCTCACGTTCGTTTGACATAAATCTGAATCCTCCCTCAATGTATACGTTCTTTAAGTTCCTGATGTCTTCGCATGGTAGCGTATGTTTTCCATATTCTCTCACAAGATGTCGCATTTGAAAAGAATTATTTCCGATTTTTCCGATAAGAAATATTAAATATGTATATTATCAATTTCTGTACCAAAAAAACCTTTGCACTCGCAAAGGTTTTTCAGCTACTTTGGCTTCGGTATGCAATACCTCATCCTGGGTTTGGTTAGACCCGAACTGCACTCCATACTTCACGCAAATGTTTGGCCGCAGGTACAGCTTCCTCCGCAGTTACGCCTTCAAGTGAAATATCGATATGTGGCTTATACGTTTTTAACAATTCAAAAAATAACGGGTAATCCAGTATCCCTGCCCCAGGTACCGGATTGTACTTCTCTCCCTGTGCATCAAAGGCTACATCTTTGGCATGGATCACAATCATGCGCTGATACAGCGATTCCATCACCTCGCGCAAGAAAGCCCCTTGATCTGTTGCATGTGGTTGTTTGATCAGATTACACGGATCGAACAGCATCCCCAGATTCGATGAAGGAATCTCTTCAAACAAACGTGTCATATGTTCATGGGTATGAAGAGTATGTGTGGACACAGGCTCAATCGCCGCATGCACGCCCCATTTCTCCGCTTCCTCAGCCAACTCCTCAACCGTTTCTTTCAGCACACTCCACGCCTTCTCTTCATATCCATCCGGATGTGTATCCTGATAGGTGTCCAAGCCCCCGGTCTCCGTTGCAACCATGCTGCAACCAAAATCCCGGGCATAACGCAGATGCTCCTTGAATCGATCAATGTCCGCACGTCGTCTTACCGGATCAGGGTCAATCGGATTAATATAACAGCCCAGTACTGCAATCTTCACCCCGCGCTGTGCAAATTGATCTCCGATCTCATTCGCTAGCCCTGGGCTCAGCTTGCCATTCGATGAGTCCACATCGGATAATGCTTTGGCCAGCGCCAGCTGTACGGAATTAAATCCGTTATCCGCAATCGTCTGCGCAAGCTGTGCTGTAGGCTGTTTGCCAAATGTATGTGCCAGAATACCAAGTTTCATCTCACTGCCTCCCTATGCTAATCCGATTATCAAACGATTAACGTGCCATCCAGCCGCCATCGACATTCAGCACATGACCATTCAGATAATCCGAAGCGGCAGATGCCAGAAAGACAACCGGGCCTTTCAGATCTTCAGGTGTTCCCCAACGCCCAGCAGGAATACGAGCTGTAATATCCCGGTACCGATTCTCGTCCGCACGGATCTGGGTAGTATTATCGGTTTCCATATAACCAGGTGCGATACCGTTAATCTGGATTCCCTTCCCTGCCCATTCATTGGCGAGTGCTTTGGTTAAACCGGCAACGCCATGTTTACTGGCTGTATACCCTGGCACGTTGATCCCACCTTGATAGGACAACATGGATGCAATATTAATGATTTTGCCACTTCCGCGTTCAATCATATGTCTGCCTGCCAATTGGCTTAGGAAAAATACAGTGTTCAGGTTCAGACCAATTACATCATGCCAGTCCTGAACTGCATGATCAGCCGCAGGTGTGCGACGAATGATTCCGGCATTGTTGACGAGAATGTCAATTCTGCCCTGGAACGCAAGCGCCTGTTCGAACACAGCCGACAACTCATCTTCACGACTTAAATCCGCTTCAATCACATAAGCTTTGCGTCCGAGTGCTTCAATGGCACTTGCCGTTGCCGCAGGCTTGGAATAAGAGACCAGCACCACATCAGCACCTGCTTCTGCCAAACCAATGGCCATCCCTTGTCCAAGTCCTCCCGAGGTACCTGTCACCAGTGCAACTTGTCCGCTTAAATCAAATGGGTTCATGAATGATTCCTCCGCATGGTTTTGATATGCAATCCTTAGATCCGTCCGTTCTTTAATCCCATGAATAATGAATGAGGTTAACTTTGATAATCCACTGTGACACCGCTCTGCTCGTATAAGGCAGCCGTCTCTTCATCCAAACGACTATCGCTGATAATATAGTCCAGTTGCGAACACTGGGCGAAAGTTCGCAGTGCAAATTGTCCGAATTTATAATGATCCACAACGCCGTATACTTGCTGCGAGGCAGATATCATTGCTTTTTTCAAAGGAACCAGATCTCCCGTGTATATGGATAATCCAAATTCCGGATGAAGGGCTGTCGTGGATATAAAGGCTTTATGAATGTTAAGACTGGATATAAACGCAGCCGTATCATCCCCAACCAACATATTCCGTACACGCGCCCCGCCAGGCACAACCAGTCGCACTTGCTCCTTTTTGGTCAACTCCGCAATAATGAACAGGTCATTGGTCACCACCGTCAGCGGTTGATTATCGAGACGTTTGGCCATCTCCAGCGTAGTGCTGCCACCATCGAGAGCAACGATATCTCCAGGTCGAATGTAAGCAAGGGCACGTTCAGCAATCTCCGTCTTCTCCGAATGATGCTTCTCGGTAACTCCGCGGCTATTCAAGATGCCATACTGGTCATTCTGAGCCAGCATAGCACCACCATGGACACGTACGAGCAGTCCCATACCCTCCAACTTGTCGAGATCCTCTCGCACAGTCTTCCCCGTCACCTGCAACAACTCACTCAGATCACTGACGGTTACTTCCTGGCGTTCCAGCAGAGCCTCCATAATTTTTTCATGTCTTTTCAATGGATTCATCATAATCAACTTCCTATATTACCTGAGTCAAATGAATGAGTGTTCTAGTGTCTACCCTGTCAATTTAACTCAGACATCTGTAATTTATTATTTCAGGTCTTTCATCGCTACGCCGTCCATATCTTCGAACGTCTGGTTCTCACCAGCCATCGCCCAACAGAAGGTGTAATTGCTTGTACCCACACCACTGTGAATGGACCAGCTTGGGGAAATGATCGCCTGGCGATCACGTACAACCAGATGACGTGTTTCGTTTGGCTCACCCATCATATGGAATACAACACCGTCTTCAGGCAAGTTCCAGTACAAGTATACTTCGGAACGGCGGTTATGGGTATGTGCAGGCATCGTGTTCCACATGTTACCCTTGTTGAGTTCGGTAATGCCCATCACCAACTGACAACTCTGAATTCCGCCTTCTCCTTGGTGAATGTAACGATAGATCGTACGCTCATTGGAAGTTTCGATGCTGCCCAGATGATTTGGCTGAGCTTGTTCTTGTGTTGCTTTTACTGTTGGATAGGTGTGATGAGCCGGTGTGGATACAAAATAGAATTGGGCAGGTTGAGCCTTGTCACTGCTTGTGAACACAACTTCCTTCACACCTCTACCGATGTAGAGACATTCCTTCGCTCCAATCTCATAACCTTGTCCGTCCGCTGTCACTGTTCCGTGACCACCGACATTAATGATACCGATTTCACGACGCTCCAGGAAAAAGTTCGTTCCGATATCTTTCAGGTTCACTTCAAGGGTAATGTCCTTGCTCTCAGGTACAGCCGTTCCCACAATATAACGATCCACATGAGAATACACCGTTACCAATTCATCGGTTGCAAACAGTTGCTCCATCAAAAATTCCTCACGCAGGCGAGATGTATCATACGTTTTCACTTCATTGGGATGTGCAGCATAACGATTTTCCATTATTAATCCATTCCTTTCGTCATTTAAATTAGTTGGGATTGAGTTTGATAATGTTCATATAAGTTCATTTTAGTTCATTATGTATCTTTTGTGTACCTTTATTTTTGAAAAAGTAATTTATGTGATAATGAGCTTAAGACTTTTTTCCAAGTCTTATGTACTACTGTATTAAGAGAACCTTCCCCTCGATACCCGATTCAGCCGCTGTAATAGCCTGTTGTACATTCGTTAGTTCATACGTCGCCCCAATGTTTGCCATGACAAGTCTCCCTGCTCTGACCAGCTCCATCACCTCATGAAATACCTGTTCCCAGCGTTCTTGCGAACAGCGTTCCACCCAATGTTTTAACCAGAAAAGTTTCACATGAACTTGTGTTCCCCGGGTTACTTCATGCCATAACGGTGTGATCCCCGAAAGCAGTCCTACACTGATGACCGTCCCATTTGGTTTAAGGCAACTCACCAATTGTTCCCCGTCTGTCCCTCCAATACAATCCACGGCTGCATCAGCACCGTATCCCTCTGTTAATTCCGTAATTCTAGACTGTAGCAACTCTTTCGTCGTATTGATAACAGAAACTGCTCCAAGACGATACAGTTCAGCAGTATGACGATCATCTCTCGTAAGCGCAATCAATTTAAATCCATAAATTTTTGAGATCTGTGCAAAGATTCGCCCGATTGCAGATCCCCCTGCATTCACAATCAGGGTATCACCATACGTAAGCTTAAGCACCTCTGTACAGATCAACCAAGCCGTAACCGGATTAATATAGAGCTGGCTGGCTGAGTGATCATCGATATCATTCGGCACAATAATTGTATGTCGCTCCAAAGTCTTCACGACGTCCTGCCAAGTATTCTCACCTTTTAGTGGCAAGACGCGGCGCCCCAACATTTGATTGGATACTCCCAATCCTACTGCTTCTACTATCCCCATACCCTCAAACCCGGGAACAGCTGGTAATCGGGTACGATGCGGGTAAGCTCCTCGAACAGGAATAATATCGGAGGGATTAATAGGCCGAGCATACATCCTCACTGCTAATTCACCGGGTCCAGGGGGTATCACATCTTTTTCTTCCATACATAACACTTCACTTGGTTCGCCAAAACGATAATAACGGATTACCCTTGCTTTCATTGGTACATCTCCTAAAATAATTTTTCTAAAATTTCTCTAACTAAAATATTGAATATATTTCCAGAGTGTATGACAATAGTATCACTGGTAAATTATTTCATAAACGACTTATTAAGATATAATACAACTTTTTCATTAAAATATGCGATAACTTCTGATTCGAAAAAAAGAGCCCCACAACCTTGAATTCCAAGGTCGTGAAGCTCTTCATCATGTGAATTAATGTGCAACAGCGTTGTTAAGCATGATCCAGATCGAACCAATCACGATAGTCATCATAATCAGTAATCCGAAAATAAGTGCCATCACATTCCAGCGTGGTTTCCCTGTTTCACGGATATGCATGAAGAAGAAGAGTTGAACCACAAACTGAAGTGCTGCTGTACCAAGAATCACAACGAGTGTTCCTGTTTTGCCCATCATGTCGTTCAAAACCACCACAAGTGGAATGATTGTCAGTACGACGGACAGAATGAAGCCGATGACATAAGACTTCAGTGAGCCATGTTGTTCATGGCCGTGGGAATCATGTGAGTTGTGCTCTGCCATCTACATCACCCCCATGAGATAGACGATCGACAGGAGGAAAATCCATACGACGTCCAAGAAGTGCCAGTACAAACTGATGACGTTGATTTTACCGCGAGTAACATCAGTAATACCACGTTTTTTCAGTTGTAACATAAGTCCAATCATCCAGATCAGACCAAGCGATACGTGAAGTCCGTGAGTTCCCACAAGGGTGAAGAATGCGCCAGAAGCAGCACTCGTTGTAAAGCTGAACCCTTCGTGAATCAACTCAATAAACTCATATACTTCCAGTGCGATAAAGCTTGCACCCAGAACGGCTGTAACTGCCAGCCAACTGATTAATTGTTTTACTTTGCCTTGATTCATCGCCAGTACGGCTAGTCCGCTCGTGAATGAACTTGTGAGCAAGATAAACGTTTCGGCAATAACACCAGGCATTTTGATCAATTCAGACAAAATCGGTCCGCCCGCCGTATTGTCACGCAACACAATGAAGGTTGCGAACAATACGGAGAACAGGATAACGTCGGAAATCAGGAAGAACCAGAAACCGAGAATTTTCATTTCCTGTGGATCATGATGTCCATGGTCGTGACCATGTGCATGATTCTCACCGTGCTTAGCGGCTGCTTGAGCCATCTATACCGACCCCCTTAACGACGCTTCGGTACGTTTAATTTCGTCGACCGGAATGTAATAATCCGTATCATATGAGAATGAACGGGCGATCATACAGATCCCTACGCCAGCGAGTCCGAGAATTGCCATCCACAACCATCCGAATACAAAGCCGAAACCGGCGATGAACCAGAAGACAGACATGATGAACGGAATTCCAGAGTTCTTCGGCATATGAATCGGCTCAAGCGGTTGCTCTGCCGGATAGATGCCTTTGGCACGACGTTCTTTCTCTTCCCACCACTCATCAATATCATCTCCGCGCGGTGTAACGGCGAAGTTGTATTCAGGAGCTGGTGAAGGAATTGACCACTCCAGCGTACGGCCATCCCATGGATCGGCGGAAGCTTTAAGTGTTTTGTATTTGCGAATACCGTCTGCGATTTGTGCAACTTGGAACAGGAATCCGACACCCATCAGGAATGCCCCGATTGTGGATACGAAGTTCAGTTCCCACCAGCCAGTATCCCAGCCGTATGTGCTCAGACGACGTGTCATACCCATTAGACCGACAGCGTACTGCGGCATGAAGCAGACATAGAAACCAATATTCCAAGTCCAGAATGCCCATTTGCCCAGTTTCTCTTCGAGTTGGAAACCGAACATTTTAGGCCACCAGTAGTACAGACCTGCGAAGTATCCGAAGACAACGCCACCGATCAATACTTGGTGGAAGTGGGCAATCAGGAAGTAACTGTTGTGGAACTGGAAGTCAGCAGGAGCAACGGATAACAGAACGCCTGTCATACCCCCGACAATAAAGCACGGGATAAAGGCAAGTGTCCACATCATCGGAGTCGCCATGCGAATCCTTCCTCGATACATGGTAAACAGCCAGTTGAATATCTTAACCCCTGTTGGAATAGCAATCAACATCGTAGTTACGGCGAAGAATGCATTCACGTCTGCTCCGGAACCCATCGTGAAGAAGTGATGCGCCCATGTGAAGAAGGACAGGAAGCTGATGATCAACATCGCGAATACCATCGATTTGTAGCCAAACAGTTTTTTCCGAGAGAAGGTACTTACAATCTCGGAGAACACACCGAATGCCGGCAAGACGACAATGTATACCTCAGGGTGACCCCACATCCAGATCAAGTTGATATACATCATTGGGTTACCGCCCAGATCAAGTGTGAAGAAATGCGCCCCGGCAAACCTGTCGAGGAATAACAATGCAAGTGTCACAGTCAAGATCGGGAAAGCAAACAAGATAATGATACAAGTGGAGAATACCGACCATGTGAACATCGGCATTTTCATCCATCTCATGCCTGGCGCACGCATTTTAATGATGGTAACCAGGAAGTTGATACCGGTAGCCAAGGAACCGATACCCGATATCTGTATACCCCATATATAGAAGTTCTGTCCTACCCCCGGACTGTGTGACAGCTCCGATAGAGGCGGATAACTCAGCCATCCTGCATCCGGTGAACCACCGATAACAAATGACAGGTTAAACAGCATTGCTCCCAGGAAGAATAACCAGAAGCTCAGTGCATTCAGGAACGGGAACGCAACGTCCCTTGCTCCGATCTGTAATGGCACGATAACGTTAAATAGACCAAACATAAATGGCATCGCCATGAACAAGATCATGATCGTACCGTGAGTTGTAAAGACCTGATTATAATGCTCAGGATTCAGAAATTCATTGTTAGGCATAGCTAGCTGAAGGCGCATCATTAGCGCATCCACACCACCACGGAACAACATGATAATGGAAGCAATGATATACATGATACCGATCTTTTTGTGATCGACAGTCGTTAACCAGTTACGCCAGAGCCAGCCCCATTTTTTGAAATAAGTTAGCACCGCTACAATAGTAATCATGGTAATTCCGATAGCTACCATCGCACCATAAATGAGCGGATCACCGGTTACGAAAAACTCCGATGCAAACTCTTTAAGTCCCTCTAACATTGGGGGCCTCCTTTCGAATCTTTAGTTAGCACTCTCGTCCTCGTCTTGATTGGACGTATCAGTTGCATTTTGAATGGCTCCAGAAGCTTCTTTTGAAGTTCCATGCTTACTGTGAGCACTTTGACCATCTACTACATACTTGGTCACAATATTTTGGAACAATCCTTCTGGGAAGGCAGAATAATAAGCAACGTTGCTTGTGCCTGGCTCAGCCAGTGCTTTGTAACCTTCTGTAGTCAACGCCTGAGAACTCTGTTTCACTTCAGCTACCCAATTGTCAAAATCTTCGTCCGATGTAGCATTCACATCAAAACGCATTTCTCCAAAATGCTCACCTGTGAAGTTAGCGCCTGAACCCCAGTACTTGCCTTCATGATCTGCCTGCAGATACAAGGTCATCGCCATACCCGACATCGTATAAATCTGTCCTCCAAGTTGCGGAATCCAGAATGAGTTCATCGGTGAATCCGCAGTGAGTTCAAATTTCACGGGCCGGTCTGCCGGAATATTCAACGTATTAACCGTTGCAATTCCTTGTTCTGGATACATAAACAGCCATTTCCAGTCCAGTGAAGACACTTGGATGGTAATTGGTGCTTTCTCGTGAGCCAACGGCTTCGAAGGTTCCAAAACATACGTGTAACGAATCGTTACAATTGCAAGTATTCCAATAATAATAATTGGAATGGTCCACCATACAACCTCCGCTTTGGTGCTATGAGCCCAGTTAGGTTCATATGCTGCTTTGTTGTCCGGTTTCTCACGGTAACGCCATACGATTACGGCAGCCAAAATGAGTACTGGCACAATAATGACAGCACACAAAATTGTCGAGATGACAATCAAATCTCTCTGCGAAGCGCCAATTGGCCCCTTCGGATCCAGAACAACGTACTGTCCGCCTGCCAGCATTGGCCAGACAATCAATGCAATTGTAACCAACGTCAGGACAACCGGAATGATAATCCGGATTAGCGACCTAGGTTTCTTGTTCATTTTGATCCCCTCTCCTTAAATTCGCTCATACTGAAAAATCAGTATACTACTCTCTTCCTACTAAAGATATCAGAAATGAACAACTTTTTTGTTCTTGTTAACAAATTTGTCGATTTTACACCTTAAATGTGTGAATTTTTTCTCACAAATCGCTTGCATGCTTGATATTTGTACTTCGTAATCTTTACACATCAAGTCACAAAATAAAACCCTTTGCAGTCCCGTTGAACAGTGTCAACGAATCCGCAAAGGGCTTTATTGACTGGATTCCGGGAACTCATCCAGTCTTATTATGAACGAATTAACGCAGGATTATAATCAATCAGCGCCTTCGTCTTCCCGGCGTGTATGAACAAGGCCAATCGCTTTGGCAATAACGTAAATAAACACACTACCTACAAGGAATCCAATACCAACCATCAAGCCAAGATTACGATCATTAAATTCGTTCAGATTGATCAGACACATGATCACTCCCGTAATGAGTGCGACCCATGCCAGAACTGTCATCGTCAAGACGGCGCGCCGCATATTTTTGTCTTTGCGCTCCAATTGGCTAACCATTGCTGTCTTCGATGCCATAGTAAACACTTCCTTTTCCCTTTTTGTAAGTGCTTTCCTTATACCAATATACCACATCAGTATGATTTTTAGTCAACAAATGTTCAAATTTTATTCGCAATTTGGACACTTTATTTTCATTTCGACCATTGACAAAACATTATTAAATTCTTTCATACTTCTTATAACCCAAAAAACGTCTCTTCATAACAGGAACTGCACTTGACCTTATGAAACCTTTATGAACTACTCCTTTCCAACGGTAAAAACACAAAAAAAGACGGCACATTGGAATACTCCAATGTTACCGTCGTTCTCAGCTTTAATAAGGGAACCATATATAATGAGGACCTGCTTTACCCTTGAAACCTGCCACCCAAACTATTGGGGATTATGTTCGTTCCGTGTCTCCAACCAATTATTCTTGATAACGTTCTGATACCAGTAATAACTCTCCTTCGGTGTTCTCACGAGTGAACGATAGTCCATATGAACAAGACCAAAACGCATACGGTAGCCTTCTGCCCACTCGAAATTATCCATCAGTGACCATGCCATGTACCCTTTCAGGTTAATGCCGTCATTAATGATGCGGTGAATTTGAGCCAAATGCTGCTCATAATATGAAATCCGGCGATCATCGTTAATCTTTCCGTTCTCCAGGTCATCATTGATGCAGGCACCATTCTCTGTGATATATACATCCACATTGCCGTACTTTTGCAAGTAATGCATAAATTCATACAAACCACGTGATTCTACGGGCCAGCCAATATCAGTTTTGGTGAGGCCCATATCAACTTCTTCCGATTGCAGAGCACCTGCCTCCGGATTGAAGCGATTGATCCCCATCGTGTAATAGTTAATGCCGAGCAGATCGATCGGTTGCGAGATAATCTCCATATCGCCTTCCTGAATTGGCACAGTAGCCCCCGCTTCTGCAAACCAATCCACCATAAACTGCGGATATGAACCTTTGTAGATTGGATCAAGGAACCAATCGGTATTAAGCGCAATTGATCGGTCACACGCAGCTTGGTCCTCGGGAGATTTGCTGTACGGCTCAGCCCAGCACACGTTCGGAGCAATACCAATCTGACCGGTTGTTCCCAAGCGACGGAAAGATTGAACGGCTTTACCATGAGCAACCAGTAATCCATGTGCCACATTAATAGAAGTTTGCAGGTCTTTGTTTCCTGGCGCATGAATCCCCAGAAGGTTCGACAGGAACGCGATACACCATGGTTCGTTGAATGTCAGCCAGAAGTTGATTTTGCCCGAGAATTCTTTGAAAATCACTTCCGCATATTTCACAAAAGCATCCACAGTTCTGCGGTTGCCCCAGCCTCCGTCATCCTCCAGCGTTTGCGGAAGATCCCAGTGATACAGTGTGAGGAACGGTTCAATTCCAGCTGCGATTAATGCATCCACGAAGCGGTGGTAGAAGTCCAGACCTTCCCGATTGATCTCACCATCTCCGTCAGGAATAATACGCGGCCACGCAATGGAGAACCGGTACGTATTAATCCCGAGTTTCTTCATTAGTTCGATGTCTTCCTCGTAACGGTGGTAACTGTCACATGCGACATCCCCATTGTCTCCGTTATATACCTTGCCAGGTGTGCGCGCAAACGTATCCCAGATGGATACCCCGCGTCCACCTTCCTGTGCAGCTCCTTCTATTTGATAGGAAGCTGTTGCTGTTCCCCAGCGAAAATCTTGCGGAAATTTAAAAATCGTCATGGTTGGCTCCTCCGTCTCATAATGACACGCGGATCGTCTGTCCTGCGGTCATGGTTAAAATAATTACATAATCGCCCTGAGGCGTAAGCTCTGCCTTGGCTTGTTCGTTTCCTTCCACACGCAGCGGATAAGCACTGCGAACGGTCAGCGTGTCACTTCGTTCTGCTTTGATGACTGCTGACGCAAGCTTGTTGTCCGCCCATGTTATTCCCACTGTATAACTACCTCTTGCACGAAGCCCTTCAACTCGACCTTGAGTCCAGAGTTCAGGCAGTGCCGGCAGTAAATGTAACTCGTTCAAGTGACTCTGCAACAACATCTCGGCTATTCCAGCCGTGCCTCCAAAGTTACCATCGATCTGGAACGGCGGATGATCGTCAAACAGATTCGGATGTGTGGATCGGGCCAGCAAGGTGCGCACAAACTGATGTGCCTGGCTGCCATCCAGCAGTCGTGCATACAGATTGATCAACCATGCACAGCTCCATCCTGTATGCCCACCACCTTGTGAGATACGACGTTCAAGCGATACCCTTGCAGCTTCCACAAGTTCTGGTGTGTGCACTCGATTGATCTGCTCTCCCGGATACAGTCCATACAGATGGGAGACGTGACGATGCCCTGGCTCGGATTCGGCAAAATCCTTAAACCACTCCAGCAATTGTCCTTCGCTTCCAATTCGGAATGGATAGAGTTTCTCCAGAGCCTCACTCCACTCGCTTGCCAACGACTCATCTATATTTAGTTGCTTCGAGGCCTCAATACAGCGGCTGAACAGTTCACGAATTAACGTCATATCCATCGTTGAAGCCATGGATATACTGCGTGCCTCCCCAGCATCTGTGAGAAACTTATTCTCTGGTGAAGTGGATGGAATCGTAACCAGATAACCATCGGGCCCTTCCACCAGCCAATCGAGACAGAACAGCGCCGCCTCTTTCATGATGGGATACGCACGTTCCTCAAGAAAACGCTGATCCCCGGTAAATTGGTAATGCTCCCATAGATGCGAGGTCAGCCACACGCCACCCATCGGCCAAAAAGCCCAGCTTGCATCTCCACCTGTCGGTGTAGAGGTTCTCCAGATATCCACGTTATGATGGGCAGTCCATCCACGGGCTCCATACAGAATCCGCGCCGTTCTTCGTCCTGTATCACTGAGATCGGTCAGCATATCAAACAGTGGCTCATGACATTCACTGAGATTACAGACTTCCGCTGGCCAGTAATTCATCTCCGTGTTGATGTTGATCGTGTAGTCACTGTGCCATGGCGGCTCTACCTGATGATTCCAGATTCCCTGCAGATTGGCAGGCTGGCTGCCCGGACGCGAACTAGCCATTAACAGATATCTTCCATATTGAAAATAAAGTGCCTCCAGTCCAGGGTCTTGTTGCCCTGCCTGATAAGCCTGCAGCCGCTCATCTGTAGGTAATTCGCCGTTAGCCGATACCCCTAAATCAATAGAGACTCTGTTAAACAACGCGCTATGATCCTGAATATGTCGGTCACGAAGCGCTTCCGCGCCATGTGTGGTCGCTTTGGAGATCATCTCCTTGCATTCCTCTTCCAATACAAGATGATCCTTCACAGGTAACACATCGTAACTCTCAAAGGAGGTAGCCGCTGCCAGATAAAACACAACCTGATCAGCACCCAGAATATGTAACTTGCCTTCCAGATTGGAGACCTTCACCTGGTCACCAGATGCCGTAAATGCTAGACGGACAGCATAAGCCGTTCCCCGATCCTCTTCATAGAGAACGGATTCCGGGTGATCTCCGAAGTAATTGGACTCCACATGACTTGGGCACCGACTGAACATGGTTAGAGCATCTCCCGAAGTCTCAACGCGATAAGGATGGGGACTGTCTAGCGTAACACTTACACTCACAGCGCCCTTCTGATCAGCAGTTAATGTGCAGACCATCAGATCATCCGAAGCACTTGAATACACTTCACGTACGTATTGAGTTCCTTCCAATGAGTAGGTTGTGGTTGCAATACCCGATTCCAGATCAAGCTCCCGTTCAAATGCATCATATGAAAGATCTTCCAGACCCTCATGGTGCAATAGAAAATGACCCATCGGCTGGTAAGCCTCCACATCACGACCAAGCATTTCACGGTTCAACAAATCCTCAGCTTCACCATACTGCCCAGACATGATCAACTCTCGCGTCTGCTTCAAATACCGCTGACTGCTGTATTGAATCGTATCCCGTGGAAACCCTGACCATAATGTATCTTCATTGAGCTGAATTCGTTCATCTGCTGCGCCACCGTACACCATGCCTCCAAGACGGCCGTTTCCGATGGGCAATGCTTCTTCCCAGCGTTTTGCCGGTTGTTGATACCATAGACGATTGATTTTAGGTTGGTTATTGTGTTGGGACATGATTAGCTCCTGTTCCTGAATAAGCTGTATATTTCTTATGTTATAAAACGTTTTCGGTAAGTGCTTACAATAATAAAATTATATGTGATTTCAAAATTTGCGTCAATGCAAATCATCACATCATTCCACAAAAAAAAGGCCCCGTATAGGGCCCTTTCCTTGTGTAACCATGGATCACAGACAATCCATATTATTTTACGTCTTTTCCTGTCCACAGAGAGACACGTTCCTTAACCCAAACCGTAAATTGTTTCTCCATTTCAACTGCACCCGCTTTGTCCAAATCAGCCAGTAAAGCATCATAGGTTGCATCAAAGTTTGCTGGTGTAGTCAGAACAGCTTCCGGAATCCGTTTACGGATGATATCCTGCGTTTTCTGGAACGTTACCTCATAGTCTGTACCGGAAGGTACGGACATGTTATACGCTGCGCCCCAATCCTTAACTGGCAGATCTTCTTCAGCCGGATAGAACTCTTTCCAAGTCGTGATACCGTAAGCTTTCAGCGTTTCTTTCTCTGCAGCCGTGTAACCAGCTACAATCTGCTCAGGGAAGTTTGTTGTGTAATAGTTATCCGTAGAATCTTTTACACCATCACCGTATCTTGCGCTAAATATGTTATACATCCCAATTCCTGTTTCCTTGCTGAAATTGGAGTTGTCATTCGTTTTGCGGTCCTGTACGTCATCTGGAATCACGCGTTTACCATCTTCTACGTTGTAATGTTCACCTTCGATACCCCAGTTTCTCAGAACTTGTCCTTCATCGGAAGCAAGCCAATCCATGAATTTGATGATACGCACTGGATCTTTGGCCGAAGTTGTAATCCCGATGCCATAACCGTCAAATCCGGCTGGTTGGAACGTGTGATCCACAATCTCATCGTTAAGTGATACAGAGAAGTGAGCGTATGTGGCATCATCCTTACCAGATGATTTAAGCGCGTTCTCCGCTTCTTGATAGTTCCACTCTTGGTCAATCAGACCGAGGACACGGCCACTGGCAATTTTGGACTTGTATTGGTCATCCTTTTGAACAAAGGCATCTTTGTCCAGTAGGCCTTCATTGTACATTTTATTCAACCAGCGGAAATATTCTCTTTCCTCTGGACGTTTATAGTGCAATTTGGCTTCATACGTTTCAGGGTCAATGTAATATTCACCATCATCCGGTGCACCTGTTGCCTGGAAAGCCGGGTTCGTTACCGTGATCATGATTTTCCAATCATCTGCATTCAATGTTAATGGAATGGTTGGTTGACCATCAATGGTTGGATGTTTTTCATAATAGGCTCTAAGTACATTCTCGTAATCCTCAAGTGTCTTCACTTCAGGATATCCGAGCTCTTTCAATACTCTTTGCTGAATTTCAAATCCACCTGTAGCGTCAAACGTAACATTATCAACACCCATATTGGTTGGAATGGTATAGATCGCTTGATCTTCCAAACTGTATTTCAAACGGTTCATCTGTTCCCCATAGATTTTTTTCAGATTGGGAGCATGCTCCTCAATCAGATCCGTGAGATCCAGCATCGCGCCTGCATCCACAAGCTTAGATAAGTTACCTTTAGGGTATATCATATCAGGAAAGTCACCACTGGCAGCCATCAGTGCAATCTTCTGGTTACCACCATCGTTTACATCATATTCAGCTTCAATTGTAACGCCTGTTTGTTCCGTAATCTTTTTACCAACAGCATCTTGCATCTTGTTCCAGGTCGGACTAGCATCCCCCCCGAAGAACGTAACTGTAATTGGTTCCGTACCGCTGGACTCTGTAGTCTCTTTGGTTCCCGAATTCCCACAACCAGCTGTAACCAACATTGCACTTGCGAGCATCAACATTGCAAACGTCTTGGGTGTATTGCCTTTCATTTTGCCTCTCATTGTCTAGTTCCCCCTATTATTTATGAAGGTTTTATCTGTATAACAGGCTTTATGCCTGAGGATACCACTTTTTTTGAATGCGCTTTCGGTATCGTCTATTCCGACGTGTTCACTAAAGCTGACGTTTCGATTCTGCAAAAAGAAAGATTCTTCTTCTAACAAACGTAAAACGTTTTCGTAAATGAGATAAACCGCTTACTGAAAGTGCTTACATGATAGATTATAGGCTATCCATCACCTCACGTCAACAATAAAAAAAGCCCTTTCTCAAGGGCTTTTTTTGCTATGAAAATCCTTAACTTTAATGCTTGGTTTTCAAGCTTATTTCACATCTTTTCCAGTCCAGAGAGCTACACGTTCTTTGATCCAAACCGTGTATTGTTTCTCCATCTCCACTGCACCCGCTTTATCGAGTTCAGCCAGAAGACTATCATATACGCTGTCGAAGTTCTCAGGTTTGGCAAGGATCGCCTCTGGAATACGTTTACGTACGATATCCTGTGTTTTCTGGAACGTTACGTTGTAATCCGTGTCAGATGGTACAGGCATGTTGTATGCTGCGCCCCAATCTTTCAGCTTCAGATCATCTTCGGAAGGATAGAAATCTTTCCATGTTGTAATACCGTATGCTTTCAACGTTTCCTTCTCAGCGGCAGTGTAACCTGCTTGAATCTGTTCAGGGAAATTCGTTGTGTAATAGTTATCTGTGGCATCTTTCACACCATCACCGTATCTGGCGCTAAATACGTTATACATGCCTACGCCTGATTCTTTGGTAAAAGCAGAGTTATCATTGGTTTTGCGATCTTGTACGTCAGCCGGAATGATGCGTTTACCATTCTCGACTTGGTAATGTTGGCCTTCAACGCCCCAGTTTCTCAGGACCTGACCTTCATCGGAAGCAAGCCAATCCATGAATTTGATAATACGTACCGGATCTTTGGCCGAAGTTGTGATTCCGATACCATAACCGTCAAATCCTGTCGGTTGGAACGTATGATCCACAATATCCTTGTTCAGGGATACGGAGAAGTGGGCATATGTTTTGTCGCCACCGTTAGATGATTTCAAAGCATTCTCCGCCTCACCATAGTTCCACTCTTGGTCAATTAGACCAAGTACACGGCCACTGGCAATTTTGGATTTGTATTGGTCATCCTTTTGAACAAATGTATCTTTATCAAGCAGACCCTCATTGTACATTTTGTTCAACCAACGGAAATATTCTTTTTCTTCAGGACGTTTGTAGTGTAGAACGGCTTCATACGTCTCAGGGTTGATATAATACTCACCGTCATCCGGTCCACCCGTAGCTTGGAATGCAGGGTTCGTTACCGTAATCATAATTTTCCAGTCATCTGCATTCAATGTTAACGGAATCGTCGGTTGACCATCAATCGTTGGATGTTTTTCATAATACGTTCTCAGTACGTTCTCGTAGTCCTCAAGCGTTTTTACTTCAGGGTAGCCAAGCTCTTTCAATACTCTTTGTTGAATTTCGAATCCGCCCGTAGCGTCAAATGAAACGTTATCTACACCCATGTTGGTCGGGATCGTGTAAATGGCTTGATCTTCCAAACTGTATTTCAGACGGTTCATCTGATCACCATAGATTTTTTTCAAGTTGGGAGCATGCTCCTCAATTAGATCGGTCAGGTCCAGCATCGCGCCTGCATCCACAAGCTTAGACAAGTTGCCTTTAGGATAGATAATATCAGGGTAATCACCACTGGCAGCCATCAAAGGAATCTTTTGGTCACCGCCATTATTCACATCATACTCAGCTTCAATTGTAACTCCCGTTGCCTTAGTAATTTCTTGACCGACAGCATCCTTCATGTTATTCCAGTTCGGACTCGCGTCTGCACCAAAGAATGTAAAGGTCACTGGACTGGTTGTATCTCCGGAATCAACCGGTTTCTCTGAAGCGTTAGTTCCTCCTCCACTGCCGCTGCATCCTGCTGTAATTGCAAGAGCACTGGCTAACAGAAGCATTGCGAATGTTTTTGGTGTTTTGCCCTTCATGTGTAATCCCCCTTATGGATATTAATGAAGCTGTATATTTGTATAACAGGCTGACCTGCACATACCGTGACCAGATGAAACAAATGTAATTTTCTTGTTTTTATAACATTAGAAGCGTTTTCTTAAAAAATAAAAAAATGTTCTTCTTTCCTTATTTCCTCTTCATTCTGCAAATGTTTACTTTGAGATTCAGGTGTATGCCACGTGTTGTACAAGCAAATGTAAGTGCTTTCATACTTGAATAATAATCGCTCCTATATCCCTTGTCAATAGTGAATTTATAAAATTGAAAATGTTTTTTAGAAAACGTTTTATATAAAAAAAGAACCCAAATATTCTGGGTTCTTTTTCGTTTTAGATCTGAATTGCTAATCGTTTATTTAGCTTCTTCACCGCTCCACAATTGAACACGGTTTTGAACGAGTTCTGTATATTGTTTCTCCATATCCTCTGCTCCTGCTTGGTTCACTTCTGCAATCATACCGTCATAGATCGCATCGAACTGTTCAGGAGTACTCAGAATGGCTTCCGGGATACGTTTCCGAATGATATCCTGTGTTTTCTTGAAGATGACGTTGTAGTTGGAGTCACCTGGTGTTGGCAGATTGTATGCTGCTCCCCATGGTTTGATTGGGAATTCATCTTCACCCGGGAACAGATCTTTCCACGTCGTAGCACCGTAAGCTTTGAGTGTTTCTTTCTCTGCATCGGAATATGCTGCCACGATCTGTTCAGGGAAATTCGTAGTGTAGTAGTTATCCGTTGAATCCTTCACACCGTCTCCATAGTGACCGGACATATTGGTGTACAGTCCAATACCCGTTTCTTTCTGGAATACGGCTGCATTATTGGTTTTCTGATCCAGAATGTCGGCAGGAATGACACGTTTGCCGTCCTTCACTTCATACTGTTTGCCCTCAATTCCCCAATTCATCAGCACTTGCCCTTCTTCAGAAGCCAGGTAATCGAAGAATTTGATCGTACGAACCGGGTCAGGATTCGATGTTGTAATCCCTACACCCCAACCGGATACAAAACCAGGGTCTTGGTAGGCATGATCCTTGATATCCTCGGACAGGGTTACTGGAAAGTGTGAATACGTTGCTTCAGTCTTACCAGCGGATTTCAATGCATTTTCTGCATCGGAATATCCCCAATCCTGGTCAATGACACCCAGAACACGTCCACTTGCAATTTTGGATTTGTATTGGTCTGTTTTCTGGATAAAGCTGTCCTGATCCAGCAATCCAGTGTTGTACATATGGTTCAACCAGCGGAAGTATTCTTTTTCCTCTGGACGTTTGTAATGCAGACTTGCTTCATACGTCTCTGGATCGATGTAGTATTCACCATCATCCGGTGCACCTGTTGCCTGGAAGGCTGGGTTCGTTACGGTAATCATGATTCTCCAATCATCCGCGTCCAGTGTTAACGGGATGGTTGGCTGACCATCAATTGTTGGGTGTTTTTCTTTGTACGCCTTCAATACATTCTCGTAATCCTGAAGTGTACGTACTTCCGGGTATCCGAGTTCTTTCAGTACACGGTGCTGAATGCCAAATCCACCACCTGCATCAAAGTACTTTTGGTCTACCGCATAATACGTTGGCAGCACATAAATAGCCTGATCTTCATTACTGTATTTCAACCGGTCCATGTAATTACCATACAGCTTCTTCAGATTGGGAGCATATTGGTCGATCAGATCTGTCAGATCGAGCATTGCTCCGGCATCCACCAGTTTGCTGAGTTCTCCTTTGGGGGAGACAATATCCGGATAGTCTCCGCTCGCCGCCATTAAGGATATTTTATCTTGACCACCACTAACGGCAAATTCACCGTTAAGGGTTATCCCTGTTTTTTCCGTAAGGACTTTACCTACTTCATCCTTCATGCCATTCCAGTTCGGACTGGGGTCAACGCTGAAGAAATCAAAAGTAAGTGGAGTTGTCTCTGCGCTTGTATCCTTGAACGACGTATCACTGCCGCTTCCTCCACCGCAACCTGCGAGTAAAGACATTGCAAGCACTGGTGCCAGTGCAATCTTCATTTTGGAACTTGCCATAATGGTAATCCTCCCTGTTTCATATGTCTGTTTGTCCGGGACTTTTTTGTCCCTGTCTATAGCTTCATGAATACCACACCGCAGCCCTATACGGTGAAGCGCAGACCAAATGGCTGCGCTTCGGGTATCCTGATGCTTCATTTGTAGATGTACGGCCGCTCTATGTGGCAGCCTGTACCCTATTGTTTAACCTTTTACTGCGCCCAGTGTCATACCACCAACAAAGTACTTCTGAAGGAATGGATATACAATGAGGATTGGAACCGTCACAACGATCGTAATCGCCATTTTGATCGATTCCGGTGAAATCTGTGTCATTTGCTGCGCCATATCATTGGCATTTCGTCCAGCACCTGAGCCCTGCTGTGTACTTTGCAATACTTTCATCAGCTCATATTGGAGCGTGGTCAGATGTGCCTTTGAACCATTATACAGGTACGTATCAAACCACGCATTCCATTGACCTACAGCCAGGAACAATGCGATGGTAGCAAGCACTGGTTTACACAGTGGCAAGATGATTCTGTAATAGATTGTAAAGTCATTCGCTCCATCCAGCTTCGCGGATTCCTGCAATGAGTATGGCAGGCCATCAATGAATGAACGGATGATAAACACGTTAAATGCACTGATCATGCCAGGCAATACATATACCCAGAATGTACCGATCAGGTCCAAGTCACGCATCAGGATGTATACCGGAATCAGACCACCGGAGAAATACATCGTGAGTGCGAGTGTTGTGGATACAAATTTTCTAAGTCCAAAGTCAGGTCTGCTCAGTGTAAAGGCGATCATAGATGAACTGATCAATCCGAGCACGGTACCTACAAGTGTACGCAGAATGGATATCTGCAAACCTTGTAACAATCCATCATATTGGAAAATCGTTTTGTAGTTCTGTAATGTGAATTCGCGAGGCCACAAGTAAATTCCGCCACGTACTGTATCTGTCGAGTTATTGAGTGAGATGGCTAGTACGTTAAGGAATGGATAAAGTGTTACAACCAGCACCATGGTCATCGCGAGGATGTTGAATATATCGAACAGTTTATCGCCCCGAGTAGCATTGAATGCTTTGTTCGCCATAATGTCGTCCCCTCCCTACATGATGCTTTCTTTTGTGAATTTTTTGAACAAGCCGTTCGCAGTAAACAGAAGGATGATACTGACAACGGAGTTGAATATACCTATGGCTGTACCATACGAGAATCGTCCCATATTCAAACCATAATTGAGCGCGTATAGATCAAGTACTTCCGAGTAGTCTGTGACCAGACTGTTTTGTAGCAAAAATTGCTTCTCGAAACCGATACTGATAAGATGTCCAATCGACATGATGAAAAGTACAGAAATCGTGGTCCGTATGCCAGGCAGCGTAATATGCCACATCTGTCTCCAGCGGTTGGCTCCATCTACACGGGAGGCTTCATACAGCTCATTGTCGATACCTGTAATCGCCGCCAGATAGATGATGGCATTCCAACCGGTTTCCTTCCACATATCTGAAGCGGTTACAATGTACCAGAACAAGTTCCCCTTGGCCATGAATTGGATCGGCTGATCGATAATGTTCAGTCCTACCAATAGATCATTGATAATCCCTCCATCGGTGGAGAGCATCTTCGTAATGATCCCGGCTACAACAACCCAGGATACAAAGTGAGGCAGATATGATACCGTTTGCACGGCACGTTTGAAGAACATGCCTCTCATTTCATTCAGGAGAATAGCGAAGAATATCGGTACGATAAAACCGACAACTAGTCCCATCAAGCTCATTGCAAGCGTATTCCGAAGTACCAGATAGAAACGATCATCACTGAACAGCTCTACAAAGTGTTTAAAACCAACCCACTCTTGATCACCAAATGATCTGGCAGGTTTATAATTTTGGAAAGCCATCGTCCATCCCCATAGTGGCAGATAGTTAAATACGAAAACCCAAGCTACGAATGGCAATGACATGAGATAGAGATATTTCTGCTGTTTCATTCTGTCCCAAATTCCGTTCCGCCGATTCTTTAAAGGCGGTTTGGGGTCACTGCTTCTGTTCGCGGAAGCGGATTTTTTTGTTAGCGTTTCCATCTCCGTTCCCCCTCCTCTGTTTTATAAAATAATCATACTCGATAGAGCGTTTTCAAAATACCATCTGGATTTTAGAGAAAATCATATAAAAATTAGATATAGACATATATAATCAGACATTAATTCGTTAAAATCAGTGATAAATTCTACTTTCAAATGATATAAAAGTAATATTAAGGTAAAATACTATCTAAAGTGGTAAATATCGAAAACGTTTTATAGTAATCGTTTACTTCAATTACATGGCATACAAAAAGGACCCTTTCGGGTCCCTCTGATTACAATGTAAATTGAATGGTTTGCAGTTTAACGATGCCGAGTAATTGCGCTACGGATATGGAGGTTGCTGGACGGAATTGATCTCCATTCAGATACGCAAGCATCTCCTGAAATAAGTAGGCGGCTTCCGGACGCTTCATTACAGCCAGATTGGCAAACGGAAGTGAGGATATCAAAATCTTGCCCTTCCCTACTTTTGCCTCAAAGGCATAAGCGAGTCGTTTGGCCCGATGGAAATGGTCCACCACTTCGATCAGCGGTTCCACCCCGGGCAACGTATCCAAACATATCGCTGGTGTACCGTTCACCAAGTGATACCAATGCCAGTCCGAAGCCCCATCATGCGGGAAGGAGCCTAGTAGTGCTGGCCGATCTCTCAAATACATACCCATCGTTGCACCAGGCTGTGTAGCAAACATCAGGTAATTCCAGAATACAGGCAGATACTTGGTCTCCACTGAATCATATAACCCTTCTGCGGTTGGCTGTAGCCAAACACTCCCCCCGTTGACCACATAATCAACGACATTGGGTGTTAACGACTGAACGATAACCAAGTCAATCTCCCGATTTTTCAACAACTGGAATCCATCGATGCGATCTACGCAATCATCATGCGCTTCACCCAATAATGGCTTCAACTCTGCCACGGTATTCCAGAACCGATTTGAACTCGGATGAGACTGATAAAAAGGAAACGACCAGCCATGCCATACATTCGCTACAGTTCTTTCCGAATCGCCTGATATCAGCTCCGCTTCGATCCGAAAAGCTACTGCCCCTTCATGAGGAGCGGTAGCGACGATGCTTCCCAGTGACATGACAGACCCACATTGGATATCTCCGGTCTTCCATTCCCCTTCAGTAAGTGTCACATCATCGCTTATTAACCTCCACTGAGTGACCGCGTCCTCAAGCGGCTCCTTACCGTAGTGAGAGATGCGTACATCGACATGAATGGGTTCTCCGGCGTAAAATGTACGCTCCTTGCAGCTTAACAACAGCACCACATCTGCGTTGAAACACATGAATTCTTCTGGTGTTGTAATGCCTTTGTCATCCCAAAATACATCCAGAATGCCCGTCGTAGCATGTCCCTGCCCTGGAAAATCACGAATGTCCAGAAGCTGTACGCCCGCAGCGTCCGGTGTTCGCCGAATTCGCTCCATAGCTTCTTTTAAGGAACGTACCAGATGGGTACCACTGACCTGTTGAAAATGCTCCAGGTCCTCGATCATACCTTTGTTTGTTAACGATTCTTCGATCGGTCGTAACCAGCTAGGACGCAATACGCCAGTATACTTCGCTCGCTCTTGGGGCCGCACATACATGGTGTACTGTGCATGTTCGTGCCCAATGACGGGATGCTCCGCGAGCCGAGTGACTGCATGATAGTCCAGCGTGGTATCCGGCACAGCAGAATATGCGGATTCCAACGGGGGATGCCAGTTCAACGACTGAATATAATAATCACCTTCCCGCCCTTGCGTCGGAAGCTGTCCAAAACCTGTATTGTCCGTATATAACCGGGTCGGGTCCATATCCCTTGCCCTCGATACTAATGCATTGAGTTCAGGGTGGCCGTTCGGACCAATGAGTTCATTCCCCATGGAGAACATGACGAATGAAGGATGCCTATGCAGCGACTGAAGCAACCCGTCCAGTTCTTGTGTCAGATAGGACAATACTTCAGCTGGCGCAGACTGATCCGATTGCTCAAAGAAACGAGACCAATGGGGAAGTTCTGCCTGCACCAGCATGCCTGCTTCATCAGCAGCATCCCAGAAAGGCTCCGGCGCGCTCCACCCATGCAGTCGGACATGATTGAAGCCATACGATCTGGCGATTCGAAATTGCTGAAGATAATGCTCCTTGTCCCAGACGGGATAACCCGTCAGTGGAAAGATACAGCAATCGACGTATCCACGCAAATATACTGGTGTCCCATTCAACTCAAGCTGCTTCCCGTTTGTTGCAAAGGAGCGTACACCAAATGATTGCTCCAGCCGATCCAGTTCCCGTTCACCGTCATGCAGACGGATCACTGCCTTGTATAATTCAGGGGATTCATCTGACCATCTTGCGACAGACTTTCCTGTCCCAAGTTCCAATCGCCACTGATCTATTACAGCGTTGCTTTCAGTTAACCCTGCTGAGCTTATATCCAGATGTGATGGATCATTCAGATTCACATTACAACTATATCGATCAAGCCATGTGCCGTCCGGATGCTGGATATCCACATGTAATTGCATCGATCTAGCGGAATCATCTGCGGGAGCGCTTACAGTACAATCAACCAGAATGGTTCCGTTCTCAACATCTGGTTGAATACGTAACGTCTGTAATCGGCATGGGGGCAGACTGTCCAGATAAACACCACCCGTGATTCCACCCCAGGCTGTGGCCGTATGCAATGAATGAATATGGCTACCCGCCAGCGGAAGTTTCATCGTATTATCCACGCGCATCTCCACCCGATTCACTTCTCCCTGCTTCACCAGAGAGGTAACATCCCACTTCTGTTGATTCACCAGACTATCCTGCTGCCCGGCATACTGTCCATTGATCCAGAGATGCGTTGTCCATCGGACACCTTCCAATCTGAATACATAGTGACATCCGGGATCGTCTGATGGAACATGCACATCCTGAGCATACCAGGCTGAGCCTTCATACTCGCGTACCTTGGTCCAGGTATCGAGCCTTTCGTATTCAGGCTCATCTCCGTATCCTTGCTCTTCCCATGAACCAGGAATCTGAATGGTCTCCCATGATGTATTTTCACACTGTGATGGCGGTAATATCTCTTGTTCAACGAGTATATCGGACTCCAGATCCAAACAAAACTGCCATGTTCCATTTAAGTTCAATGGTTGACGTACAGCGCCTATATCAGACAATTTCATATCGTATAGCCATCCCTTCATCTGGATTCTTGTAAATCCAGTCTAAAATGTGAAGCATCCCGTGACCATTGCTTATCATGGGAAGTGCATGGACAATATGATGAATCTGGAAATTTCTCAGGAATATCGAAAACGTTTTACACAATAGGCAAGGGCAAGGCCCAGCACTCCATACTTATTCCTCGTTTATATCCGTAGCGGTTCCTTTAATTGATGATTGGGTTCTGGCCTGTTTGTATGCGGAAGGGGATTCCCCTACATATTTCTTGAACTTACCGTGGAAGTAGTCCACATTAGCATACCCCACTCTCGCCGCAACCTGATGGACCTTCAGTCCTTCGTCCAACAATTCCTTGGCCTTTTCCATACGAACCTTGTCCAGAAATGCATTGAAATATTCTCCAGTATGATTCTTGAACAACTTACCCAAGTAACTGCTGTTATAGTTAAACACTTCTGCCAGCACTTCGAGTTTGAGATTTTCGCCAGGGTTACGCTGGATAAATTCAATCATCTGTTTCAATACAGTATCCTTGCTTCCCCCACCCATACGTTGAATAAGTCGATTCAAATGTTCCGATGCCATGACTTTGAGATCAGACATCGTAAATTGATGATAGACTTCATTAATCAGAACCGAATGTTCCTGCATAATGGAGTGCATATGTTGATTCGTCGCTGCAAGTTTGTTGAACGCCAGGGAAAATACCTGTGAGAACGCCGTCTTGATCGCTTGCTCTGTTCGGTGATATGGAACCAGGCGCTCTTCCATCTCACCCAGCACCCGCATAACGGACTCACTACTGCGGATGTCTAACGCATAATACAGCTTGTCCGCGAGTTCGTCCTCAACTGGCTCATGTGCTCCGTCCACAGCTTCAACTTCTGGTTTAACAACGCTTTGGCCTTCGCTGCCTTCAGTCCACAGAATGATGCGTTGCTCCGTGAACAAGAAGCGTTCCCCGAGTAAACGATTCGCCTGCGTGTATGACTGCGCAATTTCAGAAGTGGAATGTACGGGTTCTCCTGCAGCACCATACATGTGAACCTCCCATTCTCCCAGCAGTCCTTCCAGCTCATCATACAGATTTCTTGCAGATGACTCGGATGTGATTATTTCCTTACTTAACAGTCCCAGACCAGAATGGAACGAGAATACAATGCCTCGGTCTTTATGGTCAAATGCTTCAATCAGTTTGCGTTTCATAACACTTCCCCGTTGCAGGTCGGGGGTTACATGCATCTCAAGCAGCACAATCTGATAGTGAGGCCAATGCAGCCCCAGACTATCTTCTTCCATGCTGCCCGCACCCTCCAGACTGTCAAAAAGCAAAGCCTCGATCTGATGCTCCCGAAAGACGATATCTTCACCAGCATGACGTGCCATTGTCTCCCGTTCACGGGTCAGGATTGTAGCAATACGCTCCAGTTCACCAATAATCTCTTCTTCATCCACCGGTTTGAGCAGATAACCATCCACACCAAAACTGATGGCTTTTTTGGCATAATCAAAATCTGCGTAACCACTCAATATCAAAAAGTGCGAATCCGGATGATTCCGGCGCACTTCTTCAATCACATCCAGCCCGGTCATACCGGGCATGCGAATATCAATAATCGTCAGATCAGGCTCCAATTCCTCAAACCGGGAGATGGCCTCACGCCCGCTGGCAGCTGTAGCGATAACCTGGAATCCGTATTTTTCCCACTCGATAATGGTTGTCAGTCCCTCACGTATGCTCGGTTCGTCATCCACCAAAAACACTTTATACATGTTGGTCCCCTCCTGCTGGCAAAGTGAAAGAAACCTCTGTTCCTTCCCCATATACACTCGTAATCTGTAACCCATATGGCTCCCCGTACGTCAAGGTTAAGCGTTGATGTACATTACGCATCCCGATCCGACTCTTCTCCTGTTCCTCCGGTCCACAGATAAACTGCATCACCTCAGCCAGTCGTTCTGGCGTTATGCCAGCACCATTGTCATCCACACGGATCTGCACAATGTTCTCTACTAAACGAATACTTATATGAACACGGACTGTGCCCTCTTTGTTCTCCAGACCATGGACAATCGCATTCTCAACCAAAGGTTGAATAATTAGAGGCGGAATGTACATCTTCTCCACCTCAGGATCGATATGGATCTGGAATGCAAGGCGGTCGCCGTAACGAAATTTCTGAATTTCCAAATAGGAACGTACCATTTCAAGTTCAGCCCGGAAGGTTGTTTTTCCACTGCCAATCTCCAGACTCTTGCGCATTAGCTTGCCCAACAGCCTGACGATGTTGGCAATCTCTGCTTCTCCCTTGATATGCGCTTTCATCCGAATGGACTCCAGTGCATTAAACAAGAAATGGGGATTGATCTGGCTCGCCATCATTTTCAATTTAATCTCTTTTTGGGCGATTTCCAATTGATTGTTCTGTTCGGTCGCTTCTACCACCTGCGTCATGAGTTCATTGATACTTTTCACCATATAGTTGAACTGTCGTGACAGTTGTCCAATCTCATCGTTTCCATCAATCCGTGAAGTCACGTTCAGGTCTCCTAATGCAAGCTTGTTGAGGTGTTTACTCAGCCGGAGCAATCGGTTCGAAGTGAGGAACGAGATGATATATACGAATAATAGGGCGATAACCAGCACAAGGATAATAAAAATCATGCCAATCAAGCTGACGGTGTTAGCGTCTTTGACGATATTTTTGGTGGCAAAAACCGAAATCACCTTCAGGCTGTTCATACTCGATCCAGGGCCCAGCTCATCAATAACAATATTAGATGGTTCCCCTCGGAAATCCCCCTCTATGGTGCCTTTCGCCTGATTCTGCAGATCAACGCCAAAATCAAGCTCATCCAGCGTTTTACCCACCAGCTCGGTATTCTTGGCCGCAACCACATACCCCTGCTCGTCCGTAATCATCGTCTCAAACTGTTCCTGACGCAACAATCCATTCAGCTCATCCTGATTGATCACAATCATCAACACGCCCTCGGTCCGATACTCGGCAAAAGGTACTTTGCGCACCAGGCTGAGCTTGTGTACAGGATTATCTTCCTTGTCCGGAATGTAGAACCACCCGATGCTGGTTGTTTTCAGTGCCTGTTGGTACCAGTAGCTCTCTTCCGTCTGCTTGTCTACCGGGATGAATTCGAGGTTGTTGATCAATGTTGGGTTAGTTGAGTAAAAACGAATGCCTGCTATCTCACGGTACAAACGCCTGTACTCCTGAAAGTCTTTGTATGCAAGATACGCTGAGGTTAGCTCTACAACGCTCTTGTACCGTTTATTCACGATCTCCTTGAGATCCGCATTAAACATTAATAGATTGGATATATCGGTTGGTACACGAAGCATGGTTGCCGTCTGGCTCTTGATTTTGTCCACATTGATGATCGTCTGTCCTATCGCATTGTCCAGGGCTTGCTGGCGAAAATAACTGGTCACAGCAAGACCAACAATCAGGACCGGAATCATGACAACCAGTACATAGGAAATGAGCAATTTATGCTTTAATTTGAGATTATTAGTGGTTCGTATTAACCTTTTCAACATGTCTGCACCTTCCGTCATCTGTATAAGCGCTTACATATAAACAGCAGGATCAGGATGTTCTGTCCTCAGAATTAATCATACCACATAACCGTCAGAATTCGGATTGTCATTGCAATGGGTACTATATTGCCAGGCTGTAAGCCAACCTACCTCTAGTAGAAGAGGCCGCCATTAACATGGCGGCCGGGCTTACCGAATTATTTTCTACTGACAGAAGTTTAGTGACTCCTAAATGGGCGGAATCCCTGTTGAAGTGTTGGAAAAGCCAAAAAAGGCACTCCCACGATTGGAAGTGCCTTCTCAGTATCAGAGATTTACTCATATGCTGTTAAGGACGAGGTGTACTTACCCCATTGAGGATCAGTTTAGGATGAATATCGGCGCTCAGCGAAGCGGAAACTGCACAATATTTTTCCTCAGCCATCTGGATGGCTTTCCAGATGCGATAATCCGGGATATCGCCATCGACTTTGAAGATCAGATCAATGGATGTGAAGCCTTTGGGCATCTCTTCACTGCGTGTGCCTTGCGCTTCAATCTCAATCGACTCAATTTTGTCCAGGAAAGCGTCCAGAATCATCGTAATATCGATTCCCATACAGCCCCCGAGACCCGCCAGTAACAATTCCATCGGGGTCGCACCCTTGCTGTCACCACCATAAGCAGCAGTGGCATCCATGCCAACCGCGTAGCCAGAGGGTCCTTCGGAAGTAAACGCACGTTTGCCTTTCCATACGGTTGTTACATTCATGATGTTATCCTTCTTTCTCACAATAGTTTACGATTTGCAGAACTCCGTTCCGGGTACGGCTCGTTCTTCCGATCGCTGTTGTCTCCAAATATTTTTGATTTTTATTCACAAAGGACAATATTCGGAGACAAAGGCGAGCGCTACGCTTCTTCAGAATCGATTCCGTCCCCTTCACTCAGCAGCTTATCTCTGTAATCATCGTATCAATCAGTATAAATTGTAGTAATGTAATTAGAATTCAGTAATTTGTTGCAAGAAACGGCGGGTGCGTTCTTGCGTTGGATGTTCAAAAAAGGCTTGTGGACTTGCTTCTTCCACAATTGACCCGTCCGCCATAAAGACGATTTTGTTTGCCACATTACGGGCAAACTTCAATTCATGTGTCACAACCAGCATCGTCATGCCTTCCTCTGCCAGTTCCTTCATGACGGAAAGTACCTCTCCGACCAGTTCAGGATCAAGAGCTGAAGTTGGCTCATCAAACAGCATCACTTCCGGCTCCATCGCGAGTGCACGCGCAATGGCGACCCGCTGCTGTTGTCCACCGGACAATCGGGATGGATACGCATCCTGCTTGTCCGACAAGCCGACCCGATCCAGAAGAATCCGGCCGCGTTCAGCCGCCTCGTCCCTTTTGATTTTTTTCACCGTAACAAGACCTTCTATCACATTACCCAGCACTGTCTTGTGCGGATACAGATTAAATTGCTGGAATACCATGCCGGTCTGGCGACGAATCTCCAGTACCCGGGCACGTTGGACTCGCAGCGGATCTGCGCTGTTAACCACAATGCCGTTCACTTCGATCTGTCCTCCGGACAACTCTTCGAGTCCATTCAGACAGCGCAGCAAGGTACTCTTGCCTGAACCACTTGGGCCGAGCAATACAACAATATCTTTGGCATCGACATGAAGATCGATGTTCGTAAGTACTTCATTTTGCTGAAAACGTTTGGTAAGTCCAGTTGTTGTAATCATCGGTTCTCTCCTCCCATCAGTAAGCCCGGGCCAACCGGCGCTCCACTTGTTCCAGAATGGCCGAGAAGCCGATACTCATAATCCAGTAGATCACACCAATAGCCAGATAAAAAGGCATATTCAATGCATATTGCGATACCAGCAGTTGTGCTGAACGCAACAACTCGGTAACACCAATCGCCGCCACAAGTGATGTTTCCTTCAACATGCCAATAAACGTGTTCCCCATCGGCGGGATGGCAATGCGCACAGCCTGCGGGAAGATAATGCGTCTCATCGCTTGAGCCGGTGTCATTCCCGTTGCATATGCAGCTTCTGTCTGTCCTTTAGGCACAGCCTGAATGGCTCCACGGAACGTCTCCGACAGAAATGCACCTGCATTCAGACTCAATCCCAGACATGCAGCCGTGAGTGATCCCAAGGTCACTCCATAATCGACCAATCCGTAATAAATAACGAATAATTGCACCAGCAGCGGGGTCCCCCGCATGATGGATACATAAAACCTTGCGATCAACCTAAGCCACATCGGTCCCTTCAGACGAGCAATCGCAACAAGCACCCCGATGATGAACGCAAAAAACATGGAGATCACAGTTACATACAGCGTATAATAAGCCCCCTTCAGAAAGAAGGGGATATTCTCAAATACCAGTTCCATGGGTCAAATCTTCCCTTCGCCTTGCAGGTTCATTATTGCGCAGGCTCTTCACCAAACCATTTTTTGAAAATGGTATTGTACGTGCCATCATCTTTCATGCCTTTGAGAGCATCATTCAGTGCTGCTACGAGTTCCGGATTGTCTTTGCGAACAGCAATACCTGCCTGGTCACTCTTAATAGCTTCACCTACAGCTTTGATATTCAATCCGTTGGCATCCACAATCGGTTTCAGAGCGTACATATTGTTGATTGTTGCATCAATCCGCCCAGCATTCAGATCTTTGAGTGAAGAGATGACATCGTCATAGGTTTTGATCGTGAAGTCTCCCACTTTTGGCAACACTTCATTACGCAGATATGATTCATCATTTGTACCCAGACCTACGCCAATCGTTTTACCTTTGAAGTCTTCCAGTTTGGTAATATCGTTATTGTCTTCTTTTACAATAATTTTAACTTGGTTCGTAATATACGGATCACTGAAATCCAGTACTTTCTTACGATCATCGGTAATCGTCATTTGGCTGATAATGGCATCAAGCTTCTTCGCTTGCAGACTTGGTGTCAAACCGGAGAACTCTTGGGATACAAATTCAACCTCAACCCCAAGACGCTTCGCAACTTCACGTGCGATATCGGCATCGTAGCCGTCCATTTCTTTCTTATCGTTCAGGAAGTTGTACGGTGCGTATGTGCCCATCATGCCCACTTTGATAACGCCAGCCGACTTGATCTGTTCCAGTTCATTACTTGCCTGTGCACCATTTGTGCTTCCACCATCTGTTGCCTTACTTCCACAAGCACTAAGTACCAGCACGGTCATCAGCAGAATTGCTGTCAAAGACCAGCCTTTACGAGTTTTCGATCCATATGTGTTGTTCATTACGTTAACTTCCTCTCAGTCGTGTATTAATCTGGATGTACATTGGGTTACTTTATTGTGACTAAACCGCAGTTGTACCCATTATTCCCTGCTATTTGTTTAATCATGTGAATCTTATGTGCCCAATAGTCCGTAAAACTCAAAGCTTGCTGCTTCAGTTGCCAGCGATGAAGCTGTCATGGCTGAGAACTTGCTGTGTAACTCATCGGAACCGAACAACCAGCGTGATATCATGCCTTCAATCATGCTTACCAATAGCGCTGCTCGAAGTGGAACATCCATGCCCTTAGGCAACATGCCGAGTTCGATGGCACGTTCCATATTGTGACGAAAAGCAGTTTCCACGGCATTACGTGTCTCTTCGACCAGGCGTTGTACGGACTCTTCCGTCACGATGCCTTTGAGTAACAGTTCCATAAAATAACGATTCTGCGCGGCAAACAAAAACAAGTCAGTGAACAGCCTTTCCGATGCTTTCACCATATCCTCTACTGATCCGGCATCCTTGCGGTACCCTTGTCCAATCGACTCAAGTAACTCCTCCTTGCCTGTTAAGACAATCTCCGAAGCAATGGCTTCTTTACTCTTGAAGTGCCAGTAGAATGTCCCTTGCGCCACACCAGCCTCGCGGACGATATCGGAAATTTTCGTCTGATGGTAACCTTGGGTTGCAAAACGCTCCATCGCTATGCGTATTATTTGGTCCCGTCGTTCTTCACCGGGTTCCAAACCGTTAATTTTGGTCATTCATGTAACCCTCCCGATTGATCAGTCAGTCAGTTAAGTTATATCCTATGGGATAACTAGGTTTTTGTCAATATAGTTTTAAACAAATGGTTACAAGCATAAGTTGAAGTTGAGTGCATTTGTGATCATAATAGGTGATAGCCTTGTTCAAATGAACAGGCATGGTCAAGCAGGACAGCCTGTGCTGTCACCTGCATTTCAAGGAGGAAGAGAATTGGACATTATATCATCCATTATTATGGGCATCATCGAAGGTTTGACTGAGTTTTTGCCCGTGTCCTCTACTGGACACATGATTCTGACTGCCCACTTGCTGGGTTTATCGGAGGACAACGAGTCAGTCAAAACGTTTGAGGTGGTTGTTCAACTCGGAGCTGTACTTGCTGTTGTTGTACTGTACTGGAACAAATTCATTGATATGTTCCGCTTCACCGGAGGGAGCAGACCTTACTCCCGCCGCCTCAATCTGGGACATATCTTCCTGGCGATGGTTCCTGCCGTAGTCATCGGACTTGTATTCCGCGACTGGATCAAAGCACATTTGTTTGGTCCGGAAACAGTGCTGTACAGCCTCGTTATAGGTGGTATATTGATGATCGTAGCCGAACGTTGGAGCCGGAAGAGTGGGCGGATTACTACCCATGATGTCGATGATATTTCCTACAAACAGGCATTCGCGGTGGGTATATTTCAGATCTTGGCGTTGTGGCCAGGTTTCTCCCGTTCCGGGTCAACGATCTCAGGTGGTCTCTTTGCAGGGGTAAGCCGTGTAGCCGCTGCGGAGTTCACATTCCTCGTGTCTGTGCCAATTATGATTGGTGCTACGGGATATGACCTGTACAAAAGTATCGATCACCTGAACGGCAGTGATTTCCCAATCTTTGCGATTGGATTCATCGCTGCTTTCATCGTCGCCATGCTTGCGATCAAGACGTTCCTGTCCATTTTGAAAAAATTGAGCCTGACCGTCTTTGCTGTATATCGCTTTGTCTTGGCAGCCGTGTTCTTTATTATTTTGATGTAATCATTACAATTCAAGTAATTAGACAGGCAAAATCAATGGCGGCCTCACGTTCCCTTGGGAAGCGAGGCCGCCATATTTTATATTGCTATACTTCCGTTACTTCATGTTTCTGTTGCTTCACGATTCTGTTGCTGCTTCAGAGACAGGAATTTCTGTAATTAGAAGAAGTTTGACTCTTCATTACTTCCTTCTTTGCTGGGTTGGTTCACTTGTGATGCCGACTAGGTTTACTATGTATCATGGACAACCATATTTATGTTCACTTCTGAAAAGCAGCCTGTCTAATACCACTCTTTTACTTGAAAGTTCCGGTGTTTCTTTCGACTCTTCAATCTCTCACGCAGATTATATCTATTCTCCTTTTGTTCCTGTAGCAATTGCTTCACCCCGATCATCAACAATCGGTATCTTCGGTCATCATTGTGACTTAATTGGTGCATTTCTTCAAAAATTTCATTCTTCATACGGATCTTGTTCACTCCAAATATTCAGTTTGTTCTCACAGTATACATGGGAGCACTGAACAAATTCTAAACAAGCGTTGTTTCTCAACTTCAGTTATTCAAATGCACATTTGAATTCACATCATGCGGGCTGGAATGAAACAGAAAAACCCCTTCCTGTCGCAGGACAAGAAGAGGTCTCCTTAGCTAAATTAATTAGACAAACTGCTGAGTCTCGTACGCTTAAACTTTGGATTCAAGCGTCTCCAGATACTCGGAGATTTGAGCAGGTGTTTTAGCCCATTTGCTATGCAGATGTGCGATTTTCTTGCCGTTCTGGAAGACGAGCAGGCTTGGAATGCCGCGTACACCATTCTCTTCGGCAAACGGCTGGAACTTTTCTGCATCCAGGGCATAGAAGGTTTTGTCCGTATGTTGGTCGATAACATCCCCGATAAACCGATCCAGGTTTTTGCAATCCGGACACCAGGTTGTATCAAATTTAATGACGGTAAAACCATCAGAGTTAATTGTATCCAAATATTGCTGTTCACTTTGAATTCTTTCCATATGTCTTCTCTCCCTTATATGTTCCTTTTTTGGCTGATCTTCATTGTACCTCGTATAGTTACAATTGAAAATAGGCTTAATGGAGTTAACGATGCTGCTTGTACAGATTAGCGGGACTGAGTTCTCGTATTTCCTGAATTTCCGCAGGGGTGAGTTCAGGCGAATTCGAAGCAGCAATATTATGCAACAACTGTTCTCTTGAACTGGCACCAGGGACAACAGCTGCTACGGCAGGATGGGATAACGCGTAGCGAATAGCCGTCTGAGCCATACTGCGTTGGTCTGTAACAAGACGACTTAGCCCTTGCCGAATGGTATTTAGTTGCTCTGGCGTATAGTCCAGATAACCTTTGTCTGCCTTGGCAGATCCGGAATCGGCAAGCACACCGCTAGCTACTGGTCCACGGGCAATTACGCTGATCCCCTTTTGTTCCAATAAAGGCAGCACTTCTTCTTCCGCTCTGCGGTCAGCAATGCTGTACTGGTTCATCACACTGACGATGGCTGCCCTCTTTACATACTCCCGAATCACATTGGGACGAATGGAGGAAATTCCGTAATATCGGATAAGTCCTTCCTTCTTCAGTTCCTCAAACGCTTCGATCGTCTCTTCGATGGGGTCGTCCAAGGTCCCGCCATGTAGCTGATACAGATCGATGTAATCGGTCTGCAGACGCTTCAGACTTTCATGTACAGCCTGCTTAATGTAGGCTTTGGACGGGTCCCATGACCAGCCCTCTTTGCCAGGCAGACGACGATTACCTACTTTGGTCGCCACAATGACTTGGTCCCGACGCCCTTTAATAGCTTGTCCTACAATCTCTTCATTACGCCCTGCGTCGTACAGATCGGCTGTATCCAGCAGATTGACCCCATGATCCAGAGCTTCATGAACCAGGCCCACAGCGTGCTCCATTTCAGTTCCAAGTGACATACATCCCAGCCCAATCTCAGACACCATCAGTTCGGATGTACCCAGACGATTTTTCTTCATATGTGCATCTCCCTCCATACGTTCTGCAAGTATCCATTGTATCATTCTTACTGGCAAAAATCGCATGCCTCACCGAAACATAAGGTAGTTTTCAACTGCACAAAAAAACCTGGAACGACTTCATCTCCAGGTTTATCATGATCATCATTTAAATTCAATCGATAAACGAACTATCGCAATCTATTTCACTTCCACACGTGGTCTGGTTTTACTTGTTCCATTGGACGAATTGGAGTTTTTCATCATACCCGAGACAGTGTTAAACAGTTTATCTCTTGCTTGTTTGTTCCTCATCAGATAAGTCACACCTGCGCCGATAGCCGTCATGATAATTCCTCTTCTTTTAGACATGTGCTTCTCCTCCTTCAGGATAAATGTACATCGTGTCTTGTTTGACAATTACCCTGTGGGAGCAAAACGAAACGAAGTACAGGCTTGATCGCAGAAAAAAAGATGACCTCCGAATTCAATTCAGCGGTCATCTTCCAATCGTCCTGTTGAAACATCAACCGAACGAGATAAATCATACAAGCTTTCGTACAATCAAGACAAACGTCCATGTCCAATTAATCAGATGGCGTTGCCACATGGGTCATTTCTTCATGTTTGTAGGTCGAACCATCCGCTGTCAGATAAAAGTGTCCGATGGGATGCAGATCTTCATCCAATTCGTAGACAAGCGGAATGCCTGTCGGGATATTGAGCGCCATCACGTCTGCTTCGGACAATTGGTCCAGATGCATGACGAGTGAACGGAGCGTGTTCCCATGCGCAGAGATCAGCACTCTTTTGCCAGCAGACACCATCGGTTTAATCTCCCCATTCCAGTAATCCAGTACACGCTTCGAGGTATCCATCAGGTTCTCCGTAAACGGGATGGTGCATCCGAGCCGCTTGTACTTGTCCAGATCCTGCACATATCGGTCATCGGTTTCGTCCAGTGCCGGGGGAGATACGTTCACGGATCGTCTCCATTCCTTTACTTGGTCTTCCCCATACTTCAGAGCAGTCTGCTGTTTATTCAGTCCTTGCAGCGCACCATAATGGCGTTCATTCAGCTTCCAAGTCTTCGCAATGGGAATCCACATGAGGTCCATTTCATCCAGCGCAATATCGAGTGTTCGGATAGAACGTTTCAGCACGGATGCATAGGCGTAATCAAAATCAAATCCCTGTTCCTTCATGATCTTCCCTGCTTTACGTGCTTCTGCGTAACCATCCGTCGTCAGATCCACATCAGTCCATCCGGTAAAACGATTCTCTACATTCCACATGCTCTGTCCATGGCGAATCAAAACAACTCTGTACATAAACGTGAACCCTCCTTCCATGGAAACATTACCCACAAGTCAAACTAATTAGCACAGTGAAACGTTCATCATATTAATAATATGGTGCCATCATCAGGTATACCACGACACCTGTAGAACTGACGTACAGCCAGATTGGCATCGTCCAACGTGCAATTTTGCGGTGTTTCTTCAATTGATTCGTCCAACCCCATACCAGTGTGAACAACGCCAATGGAACAATCAGGGCTGCCAGTATACTATGGGTAATCAGAATGAAGAAATAGATCGAACGAATGATGCCCTCGCCGTCGTATTTGGACGTCTCTGGTGAGAGGTAATGAAACGTCAGATAGGTCACGAGGAATAACAGTGTTGTTGAGAATGCAGCAAGAATAAATCGTTTGTGCAGCTTCACATTCCGCTTAATAATAGCAATAAGCGCTGCGAGCAGGAATATGAAGGTAAAGCTGTTAAACACGGCATTAAACCGCGGCAACACCGTAATATCAAAGGTTACATCACCTTTGTAACCAATCGACGGTGCGAAGAACAATAATAAAATAATGACATTAGCGAGAATGGAAATCGTGATAATGATGCCTGCGAAATTTTTATTACTCGTCGGGGATGGAATGTTCGGCTCCCCTTTGTTATTTTTGCCCAATGCAAAATCCTCCTCATATCCTAACTTCTATGTTCTATATCATTATATCTCGCCAATTCCGGGCTGTTAAGTGACAACACTCTGAACAAAAGCCGCTACACTTCCCTATAAAATGCCCCTTTATGGCCTTTTTCAATCAAATCCAAACCGGCTCCCATTTACCCGAGTCTACATTTGTGGTATAATTAATGCAATTAATCACATACGCGTTGAAACTGGAGGAGCCTGTCACCAAGGGCCCCTCTTTGTCTTTTTCAGGCACAGAACGGCACTCTGCTAATGCCGTTCTGTGCCTTTTTGTCTGTTTGAAGCGGAGGATGGATCGCCCTTGGGCTGGTTAACCTATAGACGCTACTACTGGAGGGGAGTACACCTATGGAATTTATTTTAGTTCTTGCACTTATTTTAATCTTTACCAAACTTGCTGGTGATTTATCCGTAAGATTGGGTCAGCCATCGGTTCTGGGGAAACTGATTGTCGGTGTCATCCTCGGACCTGCGCTGCTCGGTTGGGTGGAGAAGACGGATTTCGTTCATTATATGGCCGAGATCGGGGTACTGTTGTTGATGTTCATCGCCGGATTGGAAACGGATCTGGAGCAGTTGAAGAAAAACTGGAAGGCGGCCTTTGCCGTAGCGGTCGGCGGTGTTATTTTACCTTTTATCGGAGGATACGGTTCGGCCATAGCATTTGGTATGTCGCAGACACACGCGCTGTTCTTTGGACTTTTATTCTGTGCAACGTCAGTGAGTATCTCAGTGCAAACGTTGAAGGATATGAATCAACTGAGTTCACGGGAGGGTACCACCATACTGGGTGCAGCCGTTGTGGATGATGTGCTCGTTGTGGTTCTGCTCGCCGTGATGATGAGCTTGCTCGGCACAGGTGCAGGGGATGTCTCTATTGGATTGTTGATTGGTAAGAAACTTCTGTTCTTTGTCATCATCTTTGCAGCAGGCTGGTGGCTTGTGCCACGGGTCATGAAATGGATGGCCCCACTGCGGGTCACGGAAACCGTGATTACGACAGGACTCATTATCTGTTTCCTCTTCTCATACTTTGCAGAGTGGATGGGTGTTGCTGGAATCATAGGTGCATTTGCCGCTGGTATCGCCATCTCCCAAACCAAATTCAAACATGAGGTTGAAACTAAAATCGAGCCGATTGCTTACGGAATATTTGTCCCAGTTTTCTTTGTCAGTATCGGCTTAAATGTCACTTTTGATGGTGTGGGTTCACAGATTTGGTTTATTGTTGTTATAAGCCTCATCGCTATTGTTACCAAACTTATCGGTGGTGGAGCTGGTGCCCGGCTGACCGGGTTCGACCGTTCCTCTTCTATTGCTATTGGTGCAGGCATGATCTCCAGAGGGGAAGTTGCTCTAATTATTGCTTCGACCGGACTTGCTTCGGGCTTGCTTGATTCGGAGTATTTTACCAGCGTTGTGATCATGGTTATTGTGACTACACTGGTTACTCCGCCACTCCTCAAAATCACCTTTGCACGTAAAAAAGGGGAGCAGCGGGTTGAAAAAGGAATTGAAGATTCTCATTTGAACGGGTGAGGTATGTCTCAGTTCAAAACTTAACAATAAAGATTCCATTGTGGCACTCTGAACTCTAGACTTCAGTTGTGTCCCTAGAATTACTATGAGTGTCTTGCGACTCAGGTAAGCTGTGTCTTGATGATATGCTGCACTTTTAGCTTTTCGCATTTGGCACACCCAAGGCATCCAGTCGTCACACATACTAACACTGTCTTGAAGCATCAACGGGCGTAAAATTCCTGAAATGTAGGCCGGCTGCGCCTTAAGAATAACCCTTCATTTTTTCTAAGGAACCCAGTACGTCTTATTTGGTCCTCTGGCTCTCTTTTTCAATTGTAAGAAACATCAGACACCTTATTTCCCAAATTTTCATAACAAAACGCTGAAAATGGCTGTACATTCCGAAATAACGTTTCTCAGATTCCTTAGCTCTTATTGCCCGCTCTACGCTTCTTTCCAAGCATGAGCAAGAGAAGACGCATACCCGCGGTACGAAGAACTTAATTTAAATGTAAACAGCCTTGAAGGCGAGAATAATCTACTTTTACAGCGTCTATATCGCTTACTCGCACATTAAGGGACGCGTTCTCGCACATTTAAAGTGTAGCACCTACTAGCTCGGAATACGTCCAGTCTCGTTCTGGCATTCAGACCTTGGCTTGAGATATCCTCTATTGGAAAAGGTATTGAAATCATTCCATATTTAAAGCTATACTTGATCTAGAAATGTAACATATTGGTCGTGAAGCACACGCCGCTTTGATCCATTCTCCCCTTCAACGCGAAGGTTGGAAATGGTCAGAGCGGCTTTTTGTATTTTGACATGACGACCTGAAGCCTGTTCACGTTCGTTTATTTTATTTTTAGAGGAGATGAAGACGATGAGCATTGATTTTGAGGAGGCTTACGAAGTTTGGATGCACTCCCTTCTGGAGAAGGAAACGAACCCCAGAGTGCTGTCCAGACTAGAAAATGGACTTGAACATGGCACGTTGGAATTTTTGCGTACAGTCTGGTTTCCGGTGATGAAAAACTTTAACCATTTGCAACCCGAATGGGAAGTTCGAGACTTTCATAACGGCTATCGGTATCTGGATCTGGCTTATCTGCCAGGTAACGGCGTTAAAGGAGGTATTGAGATTCAGGGATACGGGCCACATGCCCGTGATCTGGATGTACGGCGCTTTAAAGATTTATGCTGGCGGCATTGTCTGCTAACGCTTGATGATTGGATTTTTCTGCCGATCGCTTATCTCTCCATTAAAGACGAACCGAAACGGTGCCAACAGCTTGTGCTCTCTTTTATGGGAAAATTCATTGCTACGGATGTTCCGACATCCTTAAATTGGCTTGAAGCCGAGACTCTTCGTTATGCCAGACGCATCATTCGTCCATTTGCCCCCTCGGAACTAGCAACACACCTGCGAATCACGGATCAGCATGCTCGAAGAGTTCTTCACAGCCTGATTGATCAACAAGTATTACATGTCGCTAGTGGCGCTCAACGATATCGAACGTATATCTTACGAACATGAGACACTCTATTTCGCCGATATCGTACATATCCATTTTTTAACGAACTCAGGACATCTTATTGTGATGATATGAAGTAGATCAGGGCACTTTTTCGGGCCTTTTCGTGAAATAAGTTTGCTGGGATTCGTTAGAATTCCAACATGCCTCTTATCTCGATAATAAGCTCAACTGAGTTCGTTAGAATTTTAGAAATGACTCCGAAACTTTTGGAGTTATTATTATAACTTTTGGAGTTACTACTATTAAACCTAATTGCGAACCACTTTAGATACTGGAGTGTCAGATACTTTCATCAATATCGAGTTTACATGGAGATTTACACGGAGGAATAGCTCTGAGCTAGAATTTACTTGAAATAGCTTGCGGGGGAGCCTACAGTTCCAGGGGTAAGTAACTTGTAGTCGATTAAATCACTTAAAATGAGGTCTCCGACCATATATAGAAAAACAAAAAAAGACCACCTTACACTCAAGAGGTCTTCCATCCTTGCCTGTTGTTACAACAGGCTGTCCTATTTTAAGTTAACACGCCAACATAAAAACCAATCGAGATAAAGACAACACACCAGACGAATGCACCAATGCCCGATACAACTACGTACCTGCCGATGGCCATCTTGCTAATTCCGGAGAAACAACACATCAGATGACGAATGCCTGGAATGAAGTAACCCAGGATGATGGACCAATACCCATATTTGAGGAACCACGACTCCACCCTGCTGAATCGTTTGGCATTAACGCCGACCCACTTGCCGTATTTTTCAACCAGCGGCCTGCCCGCTTTTTTGCCAATCATGTAGCTAAGTAGCCCTCCGGTAAATGCGCCACCAAAACTGACGGCGATGGATACGGAGTAATTCAATACCGAGATGGAGGCGAGATAACCGACAAAAGTCATCATCACCTCATCCGGAATCGGCATGCCAATAACGCCAAGAGCCAGTAGTCCGTATATTGCGAAATAACCATATTGACCAATAAATTCTTTTGCAAATTCCATACTGACTCGCTCCTTATTTCGGTTCCACAATATCCTTCTCATGTGAGGCTAACACTTGTTTTAGAGACGGGAATCGGATTTGGCTCACCATGAGACCGGATAATACAATAATGACAAGATAGGCTACACCATGTGTGAAATAAGGACTCCAGAGTGCGAAAAAGGACATCAGACCTCCCGCAAATGTAATCGGCATTCCGACAAAACCACTGCTTGCTGTCTTCTGACAGTTATAACGGGCCAGACGCAAAGCACCGCAAATCGGAAACAATGCAGTCAGTGCCATCCCCAGCACACTCACTTCAATCATGGAATTCAGGTACAGAATCAGCACGGGTGCTGTTCCGAATGAAACTACATCCGCAAGCGAGTCCAAGGACTTGCCGAACTCACCCTCACAATGCAATTTACGAGCCGCATACCCGTCAAACAGATCAAAGAACATCGCTACCCATATCATCATCACAGCCAGGGCAAATTCACCATGAATAGCCATAATGACTGCCAGCATGCCTGAACTTAGATTCCCCAAGGTTAAAATCGATGGTAAAGACTTCATAATATTTGACTCCCTTTCGTACTAGGCTTTAGGAAAAATAATATAAAAACGGACTCCATCCGGTGTATTCTCCACTCCATAACTGCACCCATGCAGATCAAGAATCTGCTTCGCAATGGCCAGACCAAGCCCGGTCCCCCCCATTTTACGATTACGGGAGCGCTCTACCCGATAGAACCTCTCCCATATATACTGCCGCTCAGCTTCAGCAATGTGCTCACCCTTGTTTTCAATGGAAATATGGACAAAACCTTCACGCCTGCTAATCTCAATAGTTATATCGGTATGTGGTATCGCATGACGTATAGCATTCATCATGATATTAAAAATAACTTGCTCCAGCTTGCTTCGGTCACCCTCAACCGTCTGTTCTGTTGTGGATACAAGCACCACATCCAATCCTTTGTCCTTTAGTTGCGGACCCAGACGGCCAGCGATATCTTCAATCATGTCAGCCAGTGCAACAGCATCCGTATTCAATTGAACCGCTGAGGATTCCAGTCGCACCAGATCCAGCATCTCTTCAACCATCGTTTCCATTTTGATCGTCTCATCGGCAATGATCTCAATGTAACGCTCCCGTTTGCTCTCACTGACGCCATCCTTCAACCCTTCAGAATATCCCTTAATAATGCTGATTGGTGTCTTAAGTTCATGTGATGCATCGGCAAAAAACTTGCGCTGACGCTGTTCAATCTCCTGCTTCATTTCCATATCTGTACGCATCTGCGTGTTGGCCTGCCTCAGCTCTTCCAGTGTCTGACCCAAGGTTCCCGATAAGGCATTGAGGCTGTTAGACAGACTCCCGATCTCATCATTACGCCGGATGGGTGATTTCACCGTGAAATCCAGCGTAGACATTTTCTTGGCGACATGGTTCAAGGCCAAAAGCGGCTTCGTTATAATTCGGGACAGGAGCAACGCCAGCAACAGAATCAATATAAATGCCCCTATGCCAAAATACGCATAGAACAAACGTGTTGCCTCATTCGCTTCCCTCATCTCCTGTAGAGAGGTGAGCGAAAAGATCAGTTGTTGCTCGGGTCCGGAACGATGCACTGGAGCAATGGTGATGACATTGCGAACACCGCTCCAGCTATCCATCCATTCTTCATTGAGCATTTTGCCATTCGCCAACGTAAGTTGGTCTTCGGTGGACAACGGGAACCGGCTATCCAGTGCTTGCACCAGCAGTCCCTGCCTTTGACTCCACGTTGCCAGATTGGGAAGAACGACCTCGGTCAATACGCCTGACCATTCCTTTACCGGTTCAATCGATTCCTGAAAACTTTCTGTTCCCCATGCGGCAGAAGTGGCATCCTGGATTTTGAATGGATAGACCATGGATTCGCTGGCCGGACCTTTCACCGTCAATTCTTGCCCATATTTCAGATGGGATGTGATCCAGCCAGCATTCTCACTATTGATAAACAAGGACAAGGACACTTTCATGTGACTTCCATCCTCTTGAAGCAACGTAATGTGGAACGGGTCATTAACCAATCTTCCGGTATTCGTCAAAATGACCAGATGTGATTGATTCTGACGCATGAACTTCCCGGTCTCCTTGGCTAGCTGTAAATCACTCCAATGCCCATTGGAGTATTGCTGTTCGAACTTGGACAGCTTTTTCTTCATACTGCTGACCTTTTGATGCTGATAGAAGTCGGGGAACCAGACCAACTGGGCAAAAACCGTCGTCCCATATAAAAGAACAAGACATCCTGCCATGACCAGGAAAAGCTTCATCGTTACGCCATTTCTTCTCATGCTTCTGCCTCGAATCGATATCCAGTGCCAATCACCGTCCGGATACACTTGGCTTCATCACCCAATTTACTGCGCAGCTTCTTGATGTGGGTATCCACAACACGTGAGTCCCCTTCAAAATCAAATCCCCAGATCCGATTCAAAATGGCATCCCGGGACAAAACAATGCCTGCATTACGTACCAGATAAAGCAACAGATCATATTCCTTTGGTGCAAGTTCCACTTCAATTCCGTCCTTCTCCAGGCGTCTGGCCCACGGATCAAGGGTTACCTGTCCGAAGCGAATTACACCCTGCTCTCGCCCAAATGCACCTTCAACACGCTTCATTAATGTCTCTGCACGTGCAACCAGCACACGTGGACTAAACGGCTTGGTAACGTAATCGTCTACGCCCAGCTGAAATCCATGAATTTTATCGTCATCCTCGGACCGTGCAGTCAGCATGATAATAGGTACGGTGGATTGGGATCGAATATGCCCACATAACGTCCATCCATCCATTTCAGGCATCAAAACATCCAGAATAACCAAATCCACCTCATGCAGAGCCAACAGTTCCAGTGCCTGTACTCCATGTTCTGCTTCTATGACGTTCCATTGTTCTTTTATGAAATAATCGGCCACAATCTCACGAATGCGGCTTTCATCTTCCACCAGAAGCACTGTTCTGATCATGGCCGACTCTCCTTTTAGATTTCTGATGATAACATACCTATTCCATGTGTCGTTCATGTGTCCACACATGTTTTGGAATGCTCCCATGATATATACGATTAATATAAGCCAAAAGTTACTAGTTTTTATAAAAATTCGCATAAAAAAGAAGCCATCAACGAGCAAGCTCCTGCTCATTGACAGCTACTTGAATGAAATCGAAGTGTGTTATCCAGAATTGATGCGCTACTGCGCGCTCCCTGGCAACACTTAACGTTGTTGCTCCAGACGGTGTGCCACATGCAGTGTCGGGCCAACAAAACGGTTTAGCGGGAATCCGCCGGCAATCGCTTTGGTCACGAAGGCTTTACCTTCACGAACAGCCTCTTTCACTGAAAGACCACGAGCCAATCCTGCGGTAATCGCCGCAGACGTTGTGCAGCCCGCACCATGAGTATATCCGGAGCCGACAACATCGGCTTCAAACCATTCGTAGTTGGTTCCATCATAGAGTAGATCCATTGCTTTACCCGGGCTAATGACACCTCTGTCCTTGATCAGAACATGTTTCGAGCCATGGGCATGAATTGCTGCTGCCGCTGCTTCCATTTGTTCCTTGGAGCGAATAGGTCCGCTCTTCGCCAGTTGGGATGCTTCGAACAGATTAGGTGTAACCAGATCAGCACCTGGCAACAGGAATTCGATCATCGCTTCCGTATTTTCCGGTTGCAGTACTTCGTCTGTACCTTTGCAGACCATTACCGGATCGATAACGATCTGTGGCAGACCGCTGCGGCGAATATGTTTTGCTACCAGTTCAATAATATCTACAGAACCGAGCATACCTGTCTTCATTGCATCGAAACCGATGCCGTCCAGAACCGTGCGAAGCTGCGCTTCAACCACATTTAATTCAACAGGAAAGACCTGGTGATCCCATGTTTCGGGCTCCATTGCCACAACCGTAGTCAGTACGGTCATGCCATACACACCCAGCTCCTGAAAAGTTTTCAAATCAGCTTGAATACCTGCACCGCCGCTCGTGTCCGAACCAGCTATTGTTAATGTTTTTGGAATCGTCATGGTAGTTGCATTCTCCTTCGTGTCTCAGTTGACATTATCCTATCCCTTGTACGAGCGGATGTCAATGGCATCTGAAGCCATACAGAGCATGGTTTTCCGAATGATTCAGTTCACATCTTTTGTCTCCAGACGAACCATGGACATCGAAGCAATCCATATCCCTATTGCTCCAAGGGTCAAAGGAATAATAATAAGAGAATGAATGGAAACTTCCGACCCGTTGAATCCGGAGCAGACAATCGAAACCAGCAAAATGGACGAGACCATTGTAGTTGTAACAGAATGCTTACGCATACCGAAGAATAGGGGAATGAGTGCCATACACGCAGCCGATAAAGAACTTATACTGTACTTCACCAGAAGTCCCAATATATCCCGATTCGTCAGTGATTCAGGAATGAAGGAGTAGAATTGATTAACAATCAACAATAGTGAGCCCATGAACAGATCGTTAACCATAATCATCACAAATGTAAAACCAAACACGATAATCAATTTGGCAGCGATGATTTTATGACGTTGGATGGGATAGGTGAACATGACGTTCATCGTTTTATTTCTATACTCACTGATCACCAGCTTGGATAATAAAGCTCCTGCAAATATGATAAAGGTCGCTCTCACAAACGTATCAATAATCATAAAGGCGGTCTGGTAATCGGCATAGGCATAATCTTCTGCTCCCACATCCACGAATCCAATCATGATCAGGAAAAGAAGAATGGCTATACTGGCAATACCTGCCCCTGCAAAATTACGTGCAAAACGGTGCTTCCGCATCTCAAGTCTGATTAGTTTAAGCAACGTCTTCATCCCCTTTCACAAGCTTCATGAAGTGTTCTTCCAGGGAATGAGCCCGTTTGGATATCGATTCGATCTCAATGCCGTGTTGGATCAGCTTGGTGTTCAGTTCCGATGGAATGATTCCCGGATCATAGATGCGTAACGTTTGGTCATCAACCAGTTTATAATTACTCAAACCAAGCTGGTGTTCAATGACATAGGTCGCTTTGCGGATATCCACCGCCTGTAACTCGATGTACTCATTTTGACTTCCACGAATGCTCTCCATCGATACTTCCTCCACCAAGCGACCGCCGCGAATGACACCAACTGTGTCAGCAATCTGCTCTATCTCGCCAAGAATGTGACTGGAGACCAGCAGGGTAATGCGATACTCATTGCTAAGGCGCTTGAACAAATCTCGCATCTCCCGGATCCCTACAGGGTCCAATCCGTTAATCGGTTCATCCAGAATGAGCAGTTCAGGTGTGGTTATAAGTGCACGAGCCAGTCCCAGCCTCTGCTTCATGCCCAAGGAGAAGTCTTTGACCGGTTTCTTGCCCGTATCCTTCAGCCCTACCATTTCCATCGTGTTGTCGATGATCTTTTTGTTGTGAAACCCCATGTATTCACAGTGAAGCTCCAGATTCTCGCGAGCAGACAGCCTATCGTAGAAAAAAGGATATTCAATAATGCTGCCCATTCGCTTCAGCACTTCATAAGAGGTCGGCGTAAGCTTCTCCCCAAACAGTTCGATCTCCCCTGTGGTTGGTTTGACGAGATTGGTGAGCATCTTCATGATGGTTGTTTTACCAGCACCATTTGGACCGAGGAATCCATAGATCTCACCTTGCTTAATATTCATATTGACGTTGGATACAACCTCCACCCCTTCATATACTTTAGTCACATCTATTGTTCGTGCGATATAATTCATCGTCCTTGTTCTCCTTTACGTCCCCTGTCCGGGTTCCTATATCTATATTGTAAAGAGAAAAGTCTTCTTTTTTATTAATCAAATCTTACAAAAACCTTAAGTCTGACCGGACACGCCAACGCAGGGTCTACCAAGCCTTTAAGGTAACCGAGAATACAGTCCGTTGATGTGGCACACTATGCAAGTGAATACTTCCACCCATCCGCTCAACTAGCCGTTTCGTAATGGTCAGACCCAGGCCACTGCCTTGATAGAGTCGATTGCGGGAATCCTCCAGTGTATACATGCGTTCAAACACACGACTATGCTCGCTCTCAGGAATCCCTTTTCCTTGGTCCCAGATCTGTAGCGTCACAGGTCCACCTATCGAATGATCAAGTGAAAGTCCCAGTACCTTACCCTCTGCTCCATATTTCATTCCATTGGTAATGAGATTATCCAGTACACGGTCCAATGCTTCTTCATTCGCTTGCACGAAGAGATCACCCGCAGGTATCTCTAGCTCCACATGCAATCCCAGATTCGTCAACATCTCATAAAAGGAAAGCATCTTTAACCGGCATAATTCACTTAAATTCACCCGACTAAGTACTAGCTCCGTGTCTCCAGATTCCAGCTTTGCCAGATCAAAAAAGGAATGGATCAAACGCAGCACTTCCTGCGCCTTATCTTGTATTTTCTCCGTCATCATCTTCCGTTCCTGATCGGTCAATGATGGGCTGTGCAGTAAGGTCTCACTATAACCCAGCACAACGGTGAGTGGCGTTTTCAGATCATGCGAAATGTTGGAGAGCATATTACGCATCTCCTTCTCCTGGTTAGCATAACCGGCCTTAGCATGGTGCGCATGATCCAGCAGCTGGTTCATGTCTTTCAAAAGCTGACTGACTTGGTCATCACTATTGAATACAAGTAAACGCTCAAAGGTGCCTTGATCCAGAATAGCGGATATTTTCTGATGAATATAAGACAGGTGTTGGGTGCGTTTCCGCAAGCTCATCCACAATCCAATGACGGCAATGGCCAAAATAGCTGTTGTAGTGGCAAAAATCAGTGTCATCCCTGCTCCGCCTCCAGCTTATACCCGATGCCCCAGAGTGTCTTGATATACTGGGGAGCCGAAGGGTCTGCCTCCAGTTTCTCACGCAGACGACGCATATGTACGTTAATGATATTTTCGTCTCCATAATAATGATCGTTCCAGACGGAAGCGTAGATCTGAGCCTTGGTGAACACTTTGCCAGGATGGGTAACCAACAGCTTCAGAATTCCAAATTCCTTGGATGTCAGCTTGACGGGTGTACCTTCACGTTCCACCTCGTACGTCTCCATGTCAACTACGAGTCCTCCAATGTGAATACGTTGATCTTTAGCCACTTCAGCCACAGGCTGAGTAGTATAATTGGCGCGGCGAATCGCAGCTTTGATGCGGGCAGTCAGTTCTATTAACGAGAAAGGTTTGCTCAAGTAATCATCTGCACCGAACCCCAGACCTAATGCTTTGTCCACCTCCCCATCCTTCGCAGACAGAATGAGCACAGGTACCAGACTGACTGCCCGAATGGTTTGCAGCACATCCATCCCACTTTTGCGGGGCAGCATCAGATCCAGAATAACCAGATCATACCCGGGTTGTGACTGGCTGAACTGACGTTCTGCCTCTAAGCCGTCATATGCATAAGTGACGTCGTAGCCCTCTTTTTCCAAGTACGGCCCGACCATCTCACTAATTGAACGATCATCTTCAACAAGCAACAAGCGGTGACTTAACACATGCTTCCCTCCAACATGAACAGTTTTCTTTATTACCTCACAGTTTGTTTGAATTGGCAATGACATACGAAAAAACCTGACAGGAGCACCACTTTGGTATAAGTGTGTTTCCTGCCAGGTCTATGAGTGCCTGTAGATCAATGCTGGTGCTTCTAGTCTCTATATCCGTTCTCGCTGTGTATCCAGCACAGTCCAATGGTTCCTGCACCTGCATGAATACTCACCACAGGGATAAAAGGCATGATTTCGGTCTTTAATTTAGGGAGCAGATTGGCAATCTGCTTCTTGATCGTGACGGCTTCTTCCTGATTGTTCGCATGCATAATGCACACATGCTTTACTTTCTCCACATCCAGCTTGAGCATATCCAGCATGCGCTCTTTTGTCCGCTTGAACGTGCGAATCTTCTCATTCACAACCACTTTGCCCTCTTCAAATCGAAGCAGCAGATGGATCTTGAGCAGTTGACTGATGATCAGCTGTGTGCCCGACACCCGGCCACTGCGGTGAAGATGCTGAAGACTGGCCGGAATGAGGTAAAAGGACATGTTATCAATCATCTGTTCAATGTTTACTTTGATCTCGGCAGCTGAACATCCCTGCTTCTGCCATTCCAGTCCTTGCATAATCATCTCACGGTGAGGATAGGCACCTGCCTTCGAATCAATTGCGGTCACCGTCACTCCTGCAATCTCTGCAGCCTGCATGGACGTATGCAGCGTTCCGCTAAGCTCTGTAGAGCAATGAATCGTAATAATCTCATCGTACTTGTCTTTGAGCGACTCATACAGTTCAATGAATTCGCCAATGGGTGGCTGCGAACTGCTCGCACGTGAAGCCTCCGCAAGTTTCTCATAGAACATTTCAGATGTAATGTCATCGGTTTCCCGGTAACATTCCTCTCCAAATACGATGCGCAGCGGTACGATGTAGATATGATTTTGCTCCGCAAAAACGGGATCCAGTGTACTGGTACTATCGGTGACCCATGCAATTTTCTTCATGACATCCTTCTCTCTTGCCGGATTGTTCGTTCTGTATCCTCAATCGTCAAGCACAAGCCCGGCGGTTTATTTAAAATTTGAATATTTCACATTGTAAACGTTTGCGATACTACCTCTCAATTATAAATGAACGGACAGACCGTTGTCTTGTGGCGCAATCATGAACACCCCTGTTAATACCATTATTAGCTAAAAAAATGTCTTGCCTGTGAAGGAATAAATTGGTATGCTGTTGTCCTTCTCTCTTTTTCGCCTTGACTGAAGTGAACGGAAACGCCGTTCAATCCACTTATCGGAGGTGTCACATGCTTTATTTCACTCTGGCTTCCAAAGCCTACTCCCGGAATCTGCAATACCGCGGGGCACACATGGTACATAACTTGGCAAGCGCCATGTTTGGTTACATGTATGCCTGCCTCTGGATCGGCATCGGGGCCGACCATACTCTCGGAGAATATGGGACACAGGGAATGATCAGTTACATTGCGTTCACGCAATCCTCTCTCTGGATCTCGGGTTTTCTCACGAACGGATTGGGTATTCCCTTATCCGTCAGGACAGGGCAGATCGCACTGGATCTGATGAGGCCTGTTCATCTGTTCACCCACCTGATGGCACGCGAATGGGGGCAGATTGCCTACCAGTTCGTGTACAAAAGTATTCCGATCTACCTGCTCTTCTCCATTGTCTTTTCCCTGCATTGGCCCTCAGACGTTTCAACACTATTCTATGCCGCACTTGGTCTTGCCGGCGCCGCATACTTATCCATCTGTATGAACTACATCATTGGTGCTACGTCGATGTGGACCACGGAGTCCTCTTGGCTTCACTGGGGCAATCACGCGATGATGAATCTGCTGGCTGGTTTTTTCATTCCGCTGGAATGGCTACCGAACTGGCTTGAACAACTTGCCTGGATATCACCCTACCCTTTCCTGCTCTATGTACCTACCCGAATCTATCTTGGTTTCGAAGATGGCTCCTTGTTATGGGGAACCTTGCTTTGGTGTGTCTTTATGACGTTGATCTGTCTTGCCATCACCCAAGTGTTACGTCGTAAAGTGGAGGTACAAGGCGGATGAAGCGAACTTCCTGGTTCAATTTATATAAAATGCTCATTCGAACAAGCATCCGCAGTCGGATGCAATACAAGTTCAATTTCATCATGGCGTCCGTACTGGCCGCTTTAATTCAGATCTCCGAGTTTCTGATGGTTGCGCTCGTGCTGCACAAATTCGGAGCAATTAAAGGCTGGACCCTCCATGAGATCGGTTATCTCTTTGCCATCATGACGTTATCCAAAACACTGTATCGAACGTTCGGAAACGAAGTTCACCATCTGGAAAAATATCTGGTTAATGGTGAGCTTGATCAACTGTTAACACGTCCCATGCCCGTATTGCTGGCACTGCTGCCGCAAAACTTCCGCATCATGGCTGGGGAAGTCCTGCAAGGCGGGTTCATTCTCTGCTGGTCATTGGCAGGCATGATGCATAGCGGACAGATTGGCTGGATAGCCATTCCCTCCTCCCTGTTCATTATCCTGACCGGTGCAGTCATTCTCTTTTCCATCGGACTTGCTACCGCCACACTGGGATTCTGGACCACACGTATCGAGGAATTACAGACGATCACTGAAGATGCCGCTCGAACGGCTGCCCAATATCCGCTAACGTTATATCCCAAATGGATGTCTGGCATTCTGTTAACGGTGATTCCGGTAGGATTCGTCAACTACATTCCGTCACTTTACCTGTTACGGGGTGAAGGAGGAGCGTGGATTCTTGTTGCTGTTGCGGCGGTTGCCGTACTGAGTTTGGCTACAAGTCTGCGTTTCTGGCAATTCGGCATGACCAAATATCAAAGTACAGGTAGCTAAGGAGGCGTAACGAATCATGAACATGATCACAGCACGGCATCTGCAAAAGGAATTCAAAACTCCTGTTATTCGCGAAGGACGTTTCTCCGGTCTACGTACGTTATTTTCACGTGAGTATGTGTCCAAGGAAGCGGTACGCGATATCAGTTTTGATATCGGCCCAGGGGAATTTGTGGGTTACATCGGTCCGAACGGGGCTGGCAAGTCTACCACGATTAAAATGCTGACAGGTATTCTTCACCCAACCTCGGGTGAGGTAAGGCTTGACGGTATGAACCCTCATCAGGACAGGCGCAGGACCGTTGGTCGACTGGGCGTTGTGTTTGGACAGCGCAGTCAGCTCTGGTGGGATCTGCCCGTGAAAGATTCATATGATATTCTGGCCGAGATGTACGGTGTCCGTGCCGAGGATAAAAAGAAACGGCTGTCCCAGTTCGCCGAGCTGCTGGACCTTGAATCGTTCTGGGCCACGCCTGTCCGCAAGCTCTCGCTTGGGCAACGCATGCGTGCCGATCTCGCAGCTTCCATGCTGCATGATCCCGAACTGCTTTTTCTCGATGAACCAACGATTGGACTGGATGTGAACGCAAAGCGGAACATTCGTCAATTTCTACGTACACTAAATGAAACGTTTGGCAAAACGATTCTGTTGACCACACATGATATGGACGACATTGAGCAGTTATGCAGCCGGGTCATGGTGATTAACCATGGTCAACTGACATATGACGGCACGATCTCGTCACTTCGCGAAACCATCGGACTACCTACGCTGATTCGGGTAACGTTCCGAGGAGCGTTTCACATCCCGGATGTTGTGTCGTCCGCGATACATATTACAGGAGTGGAAGGGCAAATTGTCACCGTGGAAGTGAACCGGAAGGAATGGAGCACAATGGACATTCTGAAACAGTTGGAGCACTGGGGTGAGATTGAAGATGTTGAGATGAAAGAACCCGATTTTGAAGATATCATTCATCGGGTGTATTAATCGGCCCATTTTGTGAGGAAATAGGATGAAGACCTGTTCTTACGCCGTTACATGAAAGAGGGACATGGCGTACTGTAATAACGGAGGTGAAGCGTCATGCTTGTAACCAAACATGTCCTTCTAGCATCCACCGTACACGCTACTCCCTACTTCATTGTACGTGGCATGATGCCGGGACCCGTGATATTCATTACATCCGGGGTTCACGGGAATGAAACGGCGAGTAAGGCCGCTGCGCAAAAACTCGCAGATGATATTGCGACAGGTCGTCACGCCATTCAGCGAGGGCTGTTAATTATCGTGCCACGCGTGAACCAGCAAGCCTACGCAAAGAAAATCAGAGGCAAGCCAGATCTGAATCGTACGTTTCCACGCCGTAAGTCAGGCAAGGCCAAGCATCCGCTCGCTGCGGCAGTTTTTCAACTGGCGCGTGAACATCGGGCCGACTGGTGGCTTGATCTGCATGAAGCTAACGGTCTGTCTCAACTGAGTTCACGAGTGCTTGGACAGACGTTGATCACCAATCCCGGCAGTCGGACGATTCCAGCTTGCAGAAGAGTTATCGAACGGATGAATCGGTCGATTGCCATTCGTGATCGTCATTTTAACCTCAAGCAGCATGAATTGCCGGGATCTGCCCGTACAGCAGCTTCAAGACTATTACAAGCCCGTTCCGTCACAGTGGAGACCTGTTGGAGTCTGAAACGCTCGACCCGTATCAAGTATCAGACGAAGATTGTGCACCATTTTCTGCGTGAAGCGGGCATGTCATGAGTGAGATCATTAAGATAGAAATAAAAAACCTCGAACAGAGAGAGCCCGAAGTACATCCCTAGGTGCTCTCTGTTCGAGGTGTTACACTTCTGCGTTTATCTCTGCATCATGGCTTCCAGTATTTTATTACCCACAGGGTCCAGCGGCATGAGTGGATAAAGGTCTTTTTTAGTTATAAACTTGAATATCGCATCCAGATACTCATCCACAATTGAGGCTGATCCAAAACAATAATTGGACAATAATACGATGCCTATACCCTGTTCCTTGTTTAAGGCTAAATAACTGCTAAAACCAAATGTCCCCCCGTTATGCCAGAGAATATTCTGATCTAAGAGCTTATCCTTATGCCATCCTAAATATAAGTCCGAATCTCCAATCATTATAGGAACATGACTTTTTTGTATTGCAGAGGCTATCGGATGATCATCATTAAGGTTGGCCTGAACAAATAAACTCATATCGTGAACAGATGACTTGATCGCCCCAGCCCCTGCATGTACACTAAGATCCCAGTGAGGCATCTTTTTCCCCGTTGACGTATGTCCATCTACAAATCTGCCATTCTGTTCTGCATTCAGCATAGCTGCTGTCTCCGTCATGTTTAATGGACCTGTGATATATTTTTTCAGCAGATCGTCATATGTACTGCCTGATACTTTACATAGGATATAGCCCAGTAAGCCCACGCCGGTATTGGAATACTCAAATGAACCCATCTGATCCGCAAAGTCAGCATCCGATAAAAAAGCAAGTAAATCATCTTCGGTATAATCTGAATACGGATTCAATCGGTTTTTCGTGGGGTTCAGATTTGTGGCAAGTCTAGGCAATCCAGAGGTATGCGTAGCAAGACTTTTTAAGGTAACCTTATTCAAATAATCGTTTTTAGCGTTGTATATGTACTTGCCAACCGTGTCATCCGTAGAAAGCTGCTGTTCACGTTCCAATTCTAACAGAAGGATCGATGTAAAAACTTTGGTTACAGAGCCGATTTCGAACAACCTGTGTTCAGGAGAAGCCACGCTCTTCTTTTTGGGATTGCCTAATGAATGATATTCGATATCTTCCTTCGTAATAACGCCAATCTCAAGATGCAGATGTTTCTTTCCTTTGATGTAATCGGATACAAAACCTTGTAAATCTATCATAGAAAATGTTACTCCTTTTGTGGTGTGAATTTCATTATTGAAATTATCGAAATCACGTTAACCACCATTATGTATTGGCAAACTACACTATGTATTCTTTCTAAATCTCCGATTCCCTGCTCAGTAGTCCACGCCTGTTTTCTCCTAAACAGGAAAAGAGCCGCGATTACGGCTCTTTCTTCTGCACCCTGAACGATTGAATATAATTATCGATATCATCCTCCGGTGTATGCAACAGTCGTGCCAGATGAATCTGCATCTGTTCCAGATGGTCAATATGTGTCTGAATGTCAGCGATGCGTTCGCGTACAAGGGTTTTTAACGTATCCTTTTCCATGTCTTCCTGGCTGAGTAGTTGCAGAGTCTCTTGTATCTCCTTTAAGGAGTAACCCAGCAACTGGGCATCCTTAATGAACTTAATTTTGACCAGATAATCCTCGGTATACACCCGATATCCGTTGGAGGAACGACGGGGAGCAGGCAGAATTCCACTATCTTCGTAATAACGGAGGGTTGCCATACTTACACCGGTACGCTTGGCCAACATTCCTCTTGTCATGGTTTCCATGCCTACTCCTCCACCTTTCTGCGGACTTATTGCGTTTGTTCGTTGCGTATCTTAGTATATGTGGCATCATAGGTGGCCTCGGGAAATTGTGCTGAAGATCCTTGCAGCAATGGCTGCTCTTTCCCTTTCAGATAACGGTCAAAGAATGCCAGCGCATAGGATCTGGTTATATCCACATTATGTTCTGGCGTCATGCCTCTGGCAAATAGTTTCGGTGAGATTAATGAAATATCCGTAAAGCTTTGATGGAACAAATTTTCCACTGTCAGATAATAGGTATCATTAATACTATTTGACATCACCCGATTCAAATCAGGCTCAAACTCGGGATAAAATACTTTATCCTTGGCAGTGGCATCCGGGTCCAGACTTTTGGCTGTCCCACCCGACATGATATACATAAACGGCTGTTTCAACGATGTTGTGGATACTTTACCCCAGAAACCGCCTTCCAAACTAAGTCCTGCTTTGAAACGGTCATCCTGAGCCAGCGCTTCCGCCGTGGTTGCACCGCCGTAGGAGTGACCAAAGATACCGACAGAATCCAGATCAAGCCTGCCTTCGAGCAATTGATTCGGATCATGTGAATTCCACTGTGTGAGAGTGTCCAGTACAAAGCTAGCATCCTCTGCACGAATACCTATACCTTTTATATTATATTGATATAGTTCTTTGGAGGTTGGGAAGTCAGGGTCCGGCTGATAAGAAGCGACATCGCCATCCGAGAATGTAACTTGTGCAGATGTATACGGATGGTCGATACCAACCACAATGTAGCCGTTGCTCACAAGTTCCTCAATCGCGGTCATACTTTGAAAGCGAGTAGAACGTATCCCTGGTGAAAACAGTAAAACAGGATACTTGCTCTGTGCGGCAGATACCTCGGCACCTTTAACAACATGCGTCGGAATCGTGTCAAGGTAACTGAATACCACTGGTGGAATACCAAATACCAGGCTGATCGCCTCTCCCAATTCGGCAGGATAATGCTCTAGCGGCAATCCTTTGGCTGTTTCCTGATCTACAGGATACCAGACATTGATCATGAGTTCCCGCTTGTCGCCCGGTTCAACCGATTTCGTTTCTTCCCGGGAATCATCCGTTAACTGCTGCGAAAAGGTTCCTATGGCAAATGAACCCGTCGATTCGGGCATCGTGAATGCAGGGAATAACGACGTCAACACCATTGTACCTGCACTAAGAGCCAGCACCAGAATGGATGCCAAAATGGTTTTGAACCACGATCGACGTTTCTGTTTCTGTGTATTCTGAATATTGCGCCGTGACTTCCATAATTGAACGGACAATACAATCAGTAAAACAAAGGCCACGATATAGGTAGGCATCAACTGCAAACGAAAATGATCCATTCCCCCATGCAAAAGGATAGCCAGTGCCAGTGCCGACAACGTACCGCCCCCCACTACCCGATGTTTGGGAGCCACCCAAATAACCACTGCGCTAATAACTGTCACGATTACCAAAATCCATTCTAAAATTCTCATTATTCAGCCTCCAATGTTTCTTGATAAAAAAAGAATAAACCTTGAAGTATACTTCAAGGTCAAGGCTGTATTTTAGAAAAGATTTTATCGAGGAATTCGTAAATCCCATTTCCGAAGTTCGGTCAACGTGCACATTCCGGACGAGAAAGCCTTAATACCTGTTGAGTTCGGCCCAGGATAGATCCGTCCTGTCATCACTTGCTCCCCCTGCTGAATGAACACCTCAATGGAGCTGACATCCATAAAGATATGAAGTTCCAGTTTCCCGTCAAGCAGTTCCACTGTTGCAGCTCGTTCTCCGCCCGGCCCTTGTCCGGCCTGCTCGCGATTCAAGCATAAACGACGCTGCTCTACATCATAGGAAATCACGGTTTCTTCATCCTCACCCGTGCGCAGCTTTAACCCAAAGTGTTGTGCCTGTTCCGCTTCGAATACAGCATACAGTTCGTAACGGTCTCCACTGATTCCAAGATCAAAATCATGTTCATCACCATTTAAATGTATACCATACTGCTCGGTGCCTTCCGACCTGTACTGTATAAGTTCGGAAAGAGGCTGGAATATCAATCGTTCTCCACTACGAATCAATTGTCTTGGCAACGTCATCGCTCCAGCCCAGGCATGGGACTGTTGTGTCGGGATTTCCGTTTCCCACGTATCCATCCAAGCCACCATGATTCGTCGTCCCTGTGCATCCTCCATCGTCTGAGGTGCGTAAAAGTCGAAGCCACAGTCCAACGGAACGTACTGCTCGTACTTCAACACACCCTGGTCTTCATCCAGCGTTCCCATCATATAAACGGTCGAATGCAAGTTGCGATAGTTATCTCCCTGAGTAGGCATGCGTTGCGGAGACATGATCAGAATATCTCGGCCATCCAATGTGAACAGATCGGGACATTCCCAATTGTCGCCAAGCGTCCCGTCACTCTGGGCCATAATGTTGACATAACTCCAATCCAGCAAGTCCGTTGAGCGGTATAACAGAATGACACCTTTGCCCGCAGCATCATTCGATCCAAGGACGCAATAGTACACACTGTTTCGTTCAAACACTTTCGGATCACGGAAGTCCTTCGTACTCGTATGCTCCGGAATCTGATCCAGCCGAATGACCGGATTCATCGTGCTTTTGACAAAATCAATCCCATTGTCCGAGACAGCGATATTCTGTGTCTGCAAGTAATCGTTATCCTTGTCAGGTCCAGTCACGACATGTCCCGTGTACATCAGCACCAACTTGTCATCCTGCACGATTGCACTTCCGGAGAAACAGCCTCCACTGTCGTAGCTCTGATCGGGCGCCAGTGCAACAGGCAGGTAAGACCACGTAACCAAATCACGGCTCACCGCATGGCCCCAGTGCATCGGCCCCCATACCGGTTCATAGGGATAATGCTGATAGAACAAATGATACATCCCACCGAAGTATATGAAGCCGTTGGGATCATTCATCCAGCCCACCTCTGGCATCAAATGATAGGCCATTCGATAGGTTGGATCAACCTGATGTCGATGCTCCTTGATATATGCGTTGGCCCGGGCGAGTGTATACCTCTCCTTTGTTTGAGCCGAAGAACTCGTCAGTCCAAGGTCTGTCTCTTGCCTTGTGTCTATTTCCTGCTTCTCGTGTCGTTCCTGGTTCATATGTCCTTCACTCCTGTCTCTCTCTATATCACCCGACTGAACTTATTTGATTGCCCCTTGCATGACCCCCTGAATAATGTACTTCTGCGCAAACAGATAAACGATCAGGACAGGCAGCAGGGTCAACACCAGACCAGCCATCAATGGACCGTAATCCACGGTGTATGTCCCATAAAAATAAAACGTGGACAGCGGCAGTGTACGCTGCTCGGATGAAGTCAGCACCAAGGATGGCAGCAAAAAATCATTCCATATCCACAATACATTCAGTACGCTAATCGTTACGGTTGTTGGCAGTAACACCGGCAGTACGATACGGAAAAAGGTCTGCACTCTGCCGCAGCCATCCATGAGAGCCGCTTCTTCAAGTTCCAGAGGAATACTTTTGATAAAGCCATGGTAGATAAATACGGCGAGCGGACTGCCAAAGCCAATATACATGTAGATCAGCGACCACTTGTTATCCAGCAGGCTGAGCGAGCCGTATATTTTAACCAGTGGAATCATAATGGCCTGGAACGGAATAATCATCGCAGCTACCATCAGGAAAAAGAGATACTGATTCACCTTGCTTTTGTGACGAACAAAGTAATGGGCTGTCATCGCCGCAAAAAGAGCAATCAGTAATACACCTGCAATGGTAATGAGCAACGAATTGCTGAATGCGGATACATATCCCATTTTGTCAAACGCATTGACATAATTATCGAATTGAAAGGAGCTTGGCAAGCCCAGCGGATCGGAGGTAATTGCCTGGTTAGCCTTGAACGAATTGACGATTAGAAGCACAAACGGAAATACAAACAAAATCATCACAATGATTAATGCAATAAACTTCATCCAGTTGAGAATGCGCGATTGTCCAGCCATCATGCCTCGACCTCCAGTTTTTTGCTGAAATAGACCTGGAGCAATGTAATGGCGGCTACAAGGATAAACAGAACAAAGGCTTCTGCCTGACCCAATCCGTAGTCACGAGCAAGAAAGGCCTGCTCATAAACATGCATGGATACCATCTCTGTGCTCTTGAAGGGCCCGCCACTGGTCAAAGAGACGTTCAGATCATACACCATGAATCCCCGTTGCAGTGACAAAAAGATGCATACAATAAACGAAGGAACCATCAGTGGCAATACAATGCGCGCCAGCATTTTGCGATTACTTGCCCCATCAATACTGGCTGCCTCCATAACATCCTTCGGCACATTCATCAGTCCTGCAATGTAGATAACCATCATATAACCGGCATACTGCCAAACGGTCACCACAACGAGAGCCCAGAACGCTTTATCCGGATCAGCTAACCAAGAGGTGGAGAACAGCGTGAGATTCATTTTTTGTCCTGCAAAGACGAGTACCTGATTAAAAATAAACTGCCAGATGAAACCAAGCACGATTCCGCCGACCAGATTTGGCAGGAAAAATCCAGCCCGAAACCAGCCCTGTGCCTTCATTCCCCGAGTTACAACGTAAGCGAGCAGGAAGGCAACCGCATTGGTCAGCACAACGGTAATAAATACGTACTCCAGCGTCATCCCAAATGATTTCCAGAACACGGTGTCCTTGAACACACCGATGTAATTATCCCAGCCAACAAAGTTTTGATCGATGGCAATGCCATCCCAGTTCGTAAACGTCAAATAAATACCATACAAAAATGGAATAATCATCACCGTAGCAAACGCAAATAATGTCGGGCCAGTAAAGATCAGGCGGGTGCGCAGACGTGTCCATAATCCTTTTTCGGTCAGCATTGTCAACCTCCACTCTATCCAAATGATTAGCCTGGCGGTTATACCGGAAACAAGTCGAACAGACCTCGTGTGGAAGCTGTATGTTCACCATCTCCGGCGTACCGCAAGTCTCTCTCTATGTGCTGCACAGGGCTATGATTAATTCCTTTATTTCACGTTGCTCCAGTATGCCTGAATTTCACTGGCAAGTCCGGCACGGTCAATGACGTCAGCCAAATATTTCTGCATGGATGCACCCAGTTTGGACCAGTGATCCGCAGGAAGTGTGCTCATTGATTCCTCGATTTTGCCTGCCTTGATGTATTCACTAATGGATTTGCCAAGTGGATCGGTTGGCTCCAATGTAATGTTGCTGAATGCCGGAATAATACTGGCTTGATTCACCAGGAAATCCTGACCTTTTTCGTTATAAACGATCCAGTCCAAAAATTTCTTCGCTGCTTCCTGCTGCGCTGGTGTGCTCTTTTCCTTATCCAGCAATATTCGTTTGGATACGGCAGCAGAGATTTGCGTATTACCGAAATCATCTGGATTATTGCTCACAGGTACCGGGAGGAAGCCATATTTTCCATCTGCTGTATCAAAGCTTGAAATTTGTGGCCATGCCCAGTTGCCCTGGAACCAGATACCTACCTCACCCTTGCCAAGCACCTCCGGTCCACGCTCATAGGTTCCGGACAGTGGAGAAGCCTTGTCAATATTGTAGGTTTTCATCAGATCAAATGTATCTAATAAGCCATTAAACACGGCATTGGAAGCAAGGTCCACTTGACCTGCCTTCAGATCAGTAATGAATTGATCCACCTTCGCACGGTCTGAAGACTGCCCACCATATGCAAGCCCCAGATAATGCGCACCAAGCGACCAATCCATCGGAGATACAATCAAAGGTGATTTTCCAGTAGCAGCGATCTTTTGGAACAACTCATCAAGCTGTGCAGTGGTCTGTACAGACTTTGGATCGAATGTCCCACCTACCGCCTGATCCAAGACATTCTGGTTATAGATGAATCCATATCCTTCAATAGAGAACGGGAAGGCATAATTTTTGCCATCAAACGTTGTAGCCGCTGTACTGTTCTCCACAGCATCCTTCATCCAAGACTCGGATGTGAGATCCAGAACACGATCCTTGAATTTCTCGACATCTCCTGTATCCAGCATCATCATCGTTGTAGGGCTGCCGGAGGCATACAGAGCAGACGCTTTTTCAAACGGAGACTGTCCACTGCCTACAGGTACAATTTCGAGTGTTATATTTGGATTTTCGGCATGGAAGTCTTTAGCTGCTTGTTCCAACTGACTGTTAATTTCCGACTTGGAATTAAGCAAGGTGATTTTTACACTCTCACTGTTGCTACCCTCTGAGGAGGAGTTGGACTCCGTCGCTGCTTTACTTCCACATGCCGACAATACAAGCATCATAATCAATGACAATACCGATAATTTCATCCATCTCTGTTCTCTTTTCATCTTGTTATGGCCCCCGATCAATAGTTTAAAAGGAAACGCTTACAAATCGAATTATAATGTCAAAGGTTTGACATGTCAATCGTTTGACATACCATTCAAAAAAAATTTTCTCGACTTCATTTCTTCGTGGCAAAAGGACGAATAGGAAAAAACGACCCGTATCAGGTCGTCTCTCTCTCCACGATGTTAACTGGCAAAATATGCTCCATTCCGATCTTCTCTTCCGCGAGCTGGCGCCGAATCAGATCAATCGCCAGCTTAGCCATGGCCTCCACCGGCTGCCTGATCGTTGTAATGCCAGGCACCGTATACGCTGCCGCACGACTGTCATCATAACCTATAATAGCAATATCGTCGGGTACCTTGCGCCCACCTAACACGATCTGCTTCAGCGCATGCACCGCCATCAGATCACTCGTTACAAAGAGCCCATCCACCTCGGGGTGTTGTGCAAGCAGCTTATCCACCAATTCCGTATACTGATGCTGATCAAACACATTCAGATCGGTTTCATGAATCATGACCGGTTTGACTCCATGAGCCTGCAATGTATCAACGAAACCTGTCGTCCGGCGATTGGACAGCATTTGCAATTCCAAATTACCGCAGATATGTGCCAGATGTCGTCTGTTCTTCGAGAGCAACAATTCAGCAGCCATAACCCCTCCCTGATAGTTATCAGATGAGATAAACGGGATGTCTTCACCGATCTTACGATCAAAGGTCACGATTGGGGAATGCAGATTCATATACTCATCAACTTCCAGTGTATGACTTCCCATAATAATGCCATCCACGCGATTACCCTTGAGCATTTCCACATATTCACGCTCTTTGGAAGGGTCCATGTGGGAATTGCATAACATAATTTTAAATCCATTCTGGTAAGCATGATACTCAACATAGCTAGCCAGTTCTCCAAAAAACGGATGGGATACATCGGGAATAATCAAGCCTATCACATTGGATTGCTTACGCAGAAGAGAACGGGCAATTTCGTTGGGTCGATAGTTCAGTTCGTCCATGGTTTGATACACTTTGTCCCGAGTCTTCTGACTGATATATCCCCGGTTGTTTAATACACGCGAGACGGTAGTTACAGAAACTCCTGCCCTGAGTGCAACATCATGAATAGTTGCCATAACAGCCTCTTTTCCTACAACATTCTTCATACCTTTAACATTATAAACCTATTGTTAAACCTGAACCAAAGCCTTGGTACCCGCCTGCTGCTTCATTCCGCTACAATTCTCGCTCTCGGCATGCTATGCATAGCTCCGTGCGTAACATGGACCTGTACCACATACGTACCTGGTTCTTCAAAGGTATGCTGGATTTCATACTGCCCTTCCTCTGCCTCCTTGGCAGTTATAGCCCCCTGATTCTCCAGTTCGTCCGCTGTCATCATACCTTGTTCCGGAGATACAGAAGGCGGATCATCAAGCTCATTCCAGATCTGGAATTGCACATGGTCAGCATGACTTAACGGTGCATCTCCCTGTGTAAGCTTCACCTGCAACCGTGTTGGTTCATGAAGAGAAGCTTTCTCTGGAACGTCAAGTTTCACTTTGATCATCTCCGGCATCTCGCCCGATTGTGACTGTTCTTCATAAGAGCATCCCACCGTCAGGAGGAGCAGAATAACGAAGGGCATGAACCAACGAGCTTGTCCGCTCATCACCATCTATCCTTTCTTATTAAGAAGATTTTGGTGTTTTGCCGATACCCCACAACATCACGATGATGATAATAAAGGCGATCAGTGCCAGTAATGGAATCGTGATAAAACCAAACCAGTTCAAATAGTCGGTATAACATGGAACCTTACCGCACGCGACGGCATTACCTGTAGCCGAAAAAATACGCTGGATTGTTACATGATATAACGAAATGCCGCCACCGACGAAACTAAGCGGGAGTACGTATTTGGTGATGCCCACGTCATCCTTAAAGTAGGCAATGCCCAGCAAAATCGTTAGTGGATACATGAATATGCGCTGGTACCAGCACAGATCACATGGAAGAAAGCCCTTGATCTCACTGAAATAGAGACTCCCCCCTGTTGCGATAACGGAAACGGCCCAAGCGACAAATAACCGGGTATCCACATTTCTCGCTGGACGCTCCGATTTTGATGATGTACTCATTCCTCTGTCCCCCTCTTCATTTTGCTTATACCAAATTATCATACATCATTCTAGACTCCATCGGCTATTCAAGCTGTTATGTAGGTCATTACTCGATGATTATACCAAATATTTGAACTTTTGGGTGAATACAAAAAAGCTGCCGTATGGGGCAGCTCTTTTTGTTTTAATCTTGTTTCACTCTACTATTACATTGATTTAGTCAGCGTAATGGAACCATCTTTTTGTGCCCATTTCACGTCCCAGTTCAGAAGTTCAGCAATGAAGCGCAGAGGCACTTGCGTACGTCCATCTTTATTTACAAATACCGTTGCACCCACGTTTTTCTTCACACCGTTCACTTCCATAACGTTGTTGTTCACCCAGAATTCAAGGGTATCATCGCCAGCCATTACCGTTACTTGTTGTGCTTTTTTGTCCCATTTCACCGTTGCACCGATACCTTCACTCAGGAAACGCAATGGAATGTATGTTGTGTTTTTCCAAAGCACTGGTGTGGTATCCATGTTGGTTGTTTTATCGTTAATTTTCAGCATTTTGCTGTTCAGTTGCATCCACACCGTTGTCATATCTGGCGCTGGTGCTGGTGTTGCTGGCTCTTGGAATTTGTCGTTGAATTGAGTCACGATGGCGTTACCCAGAGCTTGACCTACACCAAACATCACTTTGAAGCCTTCACGATTTGTTGTGTACGAAGCATCATAGTTACCTGCTGCATATTGATTCAATACGTTTTGTACTTGATTTTCATGCGTTGTCAGCGCTTGTTGTCCTGCTGCTTTTGGCAGATTGCCAGCTGTTGCTGAATCCAGGAATGTAGCAAATTCTGTTGTAAATCCATCAATACGTTTCTCTACTGCTGCACGAGCCGCAGCATCGTTGTTTTTAACAGCTTTTACATAGTCGCTTTGTGCGTTAACGTGGTTCGTTACCCAAATTTTCTCGAAAGCATTGGCACCATCGTTACCGTAAACGGAAGCAATCGCTGCTTTGAAGTCAGCTGTGTTTCCAGCTTCAGCTGTAACCAGTGCGTTGGAAGCTGCTGTGCGTCCATCGAATTCCTCTTGCATTTGCAGAGCCGAAAGTGCAAAGTGTTCGGAAGCCAAGTGGTTAAGTGCAGATCTCAGATCAGCTGCTTTTGTATCCGCTTTGGTATTTTCGAATTTCTCAGGCATTTGTGTCGTAATTGCTGTGGAGAGTGCTTTACTTACGTCGAACATTTCTTTGAAACCTTCACGGTAAGCCTTGTATGCATCAGCGTAATCTCCAGCTACATACTCATCAAATACTTTTTGCACGAGATCTTCATGTACTTTCAGCGCCTGTTTGGCTGCTGCTTTTGGCAACTTGCCTTCGGTAGCTGTGCTCAGGAATGTGGAGAACTCATCCACGAAACCGTTGATGTTTGCTTGTGCTTGTTTGATTCCAGCCTGGTTGCCCATTTTGGTTGCTTTCACCAGATCATCTGTGTATTTGTTATGAGCGCGGAAGATGCGTTCGAATTCTTTGGCACCTGCGTCACCGTATAGGGAAGCGATTGCTGGTTGCATATCCAGTGCATTCTGGTCGAGTGCTTTGTAGGCTGCATCTGCATCTTTTGCTCCGTCATATGCTTTGGCCATTGCCGTTACTGCGAGTGCAAAGTGCTCGGACAACAGGTGGTCCAGGTTTGCTCTCAGGTCAGCCGCAGGTGTGTTCACGGATGCTTTCATCATGGTCATTGGTGTCTGTGGTGCGGCAGCTGCTCCAGCGATCCCCGGCATCAACAGTGTCAAGCTAAGTACAGGTGCGATAAACTTCTTCATCTTCATTTTCATTACGTGTTCACTCCTCGATTATGTTGTGTGTATAATTTCTTTCCTTGTCGTCGTCTTCATAGGGTGTAACGCAGGGTTCTCTATTCTGGATCACTCTGTGGACAAAAAAAATTCACAGCCTTCAGTGAAGAAAGCTGCGAACGCCTGTTATATCAAGGTTTTTTTGAATTAAAAAAATATAAAATTGTAGTGATCTTTCCGATCCAAGACCACATACATACTGTAATATAGATACTTCATTTTCCTTTATTTCTCAACTAAAGCTTACATCAAGGGTTATCCTGAAGTACAATAAGGACATATCATATTATTCGCGAAGGAGGTCCTTTCATGACCTGGTTGCCTTATGTTTTAATTGTGGGTATCGCCTTGTTTGGAGGTATTGCTACCATGATCATCGGAAATTCCAAAGCCAATCAGACCAGCAACCCCGAATATGACCGCCGCACAAAGCAAAACCTAAGCAAACTTTCCTATGTATACGTTGGTGCGATTGTCCTTGGTTTTGGCGGACTAATCCTCTATCTTTTTAACTAAAATGTTTCGATTCGGCAAAGAATACGTTCAAACACGCCAAGCAACTTCAGTTTTTGTTCTACATTCTCCGTATATATACACATGTTTACAAGTTGGAGATAATTCAGAATTATTCTGGATATGTTCGGGGTTTAATATAAAGCCATAAGGGACAGCGAGCCCATTAAACAAAACTAACCCCCAACTTGAAGGAGAGATATATGATGAAAAAAAACATGAAGAAATCCGTAGCAACGATGATGGTACTGGGCATGACATTAACAGGAGCAACGGGTGTATTTGCCGGAACGCAACTGGAGAAAATCTCTGCATACCTTAACCATGGAATCAGCTTTAATGTCGATGGCGCGGCTTACTCACCAACGGATGGCAATGGCAACAAACTTGCGCCAATTACTTATAACAACTCTACTTATCTGCCCGTACGAGCGCTTGCCGATGCACTGCATGTGCCTGTATCCTATGACGGCAAAAAAGGACAGGTCATTATCGGCCAAGCAACAAGCAATCCATCAGCTTTGACAAATGTAACGTATAGCGCAGCACAAAAAGAGGCGATTCAAAAAGCTTTTGCACAATTCGATGGGTTCGAGACCGCTTATGCCCCTCAGCAGATGATCGCAGGTGACACGTTCAAAAGTGTAGGTGTGGGTGGCGACGGCGTCAGTTTTGTTTTCAACCATATGAAAGTGGATGTGTCTCCAAGAGATTATTCGGACGGTTATACGAGCAAAGACGTGAAACTCTCCAATGGTGTTATTGCCAAATGGTACACACCAGATCAAACGGGCATGCTCAGATTCCAACTGGATGATCGCTACGTTACCCTTAGCTCACCGGATCATAAGCTGAGCCAAGCTCAGTTGCAACAAGTCGCTGTCTCTGTTCAAAAAGCCAACAGCAACAATGATCAAGGGATCACTGCATTTGCAGATGTGAACTATAGCAAACAACAATTGGATAACATTCGCAAAGCATTTGCGAAGTTTGACGGGTTCACAACAGCCTATGCCCCACAACATATGGTTGCTGGAGATACGTTCAAAAGCGTAGGTGCGGGTGGTGATGGTGTAAACTTTGTTTTTAATCGTATGAATGTAACGGTATCCCCTAAAGATTACTCGTTCAGCTATGATGGCAAAACGGTAAAACTGCCTAATGGCGTATCAGCCAAATGGTATACACCAGACCAAACGGATATGCTCACATTCAAGCTGGATGATCGTTATGTAACCATCAGCTCGCCGAATAACCAATTGACTCACACTCAACTGGAGCAAATGGCGGTATCTGTACAAAAAGTGAAATAAACAAAAATAAACACACATCATTTCGGTCCCGCTCCATGAGCTGGGGCTGATTTGATGTGTGTTTTGTATGCTCAAGCTCTGCTACAAAGATCTCTTCCTGTTCTTCTGTCCCTAATCTGCAATTAACTCTCTGCCTTATTAATGACCTGGCGAAGCCAGTAATACCGATGCAAGTCCATGATAAAATGAAATACCACAAAAGCCAGCATAATGTATACACACATTAGCACAACAGCCACAGTCTGCTGTGTAACAAAGGCCAGTGAAATATTGGCCAGAAGATATGCTCCGCCCGTAATCATCGTAATTGTGGCAACAGGCACACCCGTGCTTTTATCCCCTTTTTTACGCTGAGGGGGCTGCTTAAGCTTACGCAAATGAAACTTCACGTACTGGAACAAGGCAAAACCATATACCACAAATGATCCAATGGCGTACCAAGGTGTAGATAGACCAAGTATCCCGTAGGCAAACTTCTGTATAATCACCATAAATCCCACAGAACAAACAATGCCAAATACGCCTCGGAACAATACATAATTCAGTTGGAGTCTGCGTGGGGCAGCAATCAGGGCAAACGCCCATATATTCATAAAGGCTAGCGGTGGCAAGAGAATATACGCATACAGCGATTGGAACGGGACACTGAACACGGGAATAAGCAGAAATACGTTAAGAAAAAACAGGACAAGTATGCCTGCACTCAGCCGAATACCATCTACTGCATAGATGACATAAGGTGAATCCTCATACGGATTTGAACGTTTATTGTTCGCCATTATAACTCTTCCTTGATAGATACGTTTCGTCATGACTACAATGCCAGTTCAGCCAAACGAACAACCCTGCGATAGAGCATCGCATCCATCAAATCCTCCCAGTCAAGTTCACTGGCATTAACGTCTCGATAATAGACCGTAGCAGCAGGCAAGAAACCAACCAGCGGTCCTGTACCGCCACATATCAGGCTACCGCCGTCTCCGCCTTTGGGCATCACATCTCCAACCGAATCCAGTGTAAGCTCATACTTGTAGGGATCACCGGCAAATTGCACTCCGAAGAAATTTGGCAGTTCCAGATCATAAGGACAATCATCCTTTTCTTCAACCCGTGAAGAGGCCGTCTCTGCCAATCCATCCACAATTTCATCCACGCCTTCCAGACTTCCAAAGTGCTTCAATCTCATCGTATAGTCGAAGCTGTCACCCCAGGGAAATAACGTGCGACAACCGCCGCCATAGATATACTCCCATTCGTCTTCGGTTAGTAAACCAAAACCCGCTGCAGCTTCCTCCCTCACAACGTCTTCCAACTCTATTCCCTCGTTGAACCACAGGATTCGGACTTCATTCTCACTTTGGCGAATCAGACGAAACTGTTGATGCAGTTCATATTCACGGATCTCCGACTGCTTAAACTGCTCCAATGCTGCGGGGAAATCAGGATTTTCCTGTGCAAATGCTTCCTCCTTGGACACTTCAATCCAGCCAAGTGAGATCAGTTCGCATTCAACAAGCATCGGCGCAATGTTGACCGTTCTTACAGGTGACATTTGACTCGCTAGAAACGAATCCACGTCCTCCACACCATACTCACTGACCGTTTCATGCAGGTCGGCTGAGGTCTCTTCGTTCATACCATGCTGCCAACGATCCCAGCCGAGTGTTACTTGATCCCCAGGCACAAACACAAATCTCAGCCCATCCTCCGTAAATACACCTGTCTCCATCCACTGACCGAATCGTTCAAATGTCTCGAGACCCTCATATACCATACCGTCTGGTAACTGACGAACAAGCTTACGCATCCAAGCCTCTTTGTCCTGAGCATTCAACGCCTGCCACATGTCTCGTCTCAATGCCTCCACAACTTCCCCCACCTTTCCTTATGCACTTTCACTTCTCTGAAATGCTTTACTTACACAGCAATCTCACTTGTCTTGTTTACATTTTTATTTCCCTGCGGCCTGCAACAGTTCCAGTAATAATTCCTTCCGTCTTCCCTCCGCTTTGCGAGCAAGCGTTGAGAGCTTCTCCACCTTGCCAAAGATCGGATAGAGTACACGTTCCGCTTCATAATACTCAAGTTTTTGAATCTGCCTAACCAACAGTTCGAGTATTTCATCATTCTCCAGCTCGGGCTGAATCTTCAACTTCAGACTATCGGTCGAACGACGCAAGCTGGCGACTAACGCAGGTATGGATTGAGCCGTTACACCCTGTTGTTCTACAAATGCCGCAATGAACTTATCCTGAATCAACTGATGCTCATCATCCACTTCGCCCATGTAATATTCAACCAGCGGGAAATACCGCTCATCCACGAGCCCCAGTCCAAAGGTTGCATAACTGCCCGGCATACAGCTTTTCTCTCCCTCGGTATCCTCATAAAACTCAAACTCCTGGATAGCCTCACGCGCATACTCTTCCAGAAGCGGATGCAGCTCCGGGTACTCCAGTGCATTGGCAAAGAATCGGTAGGTATCCGACTTCGCGAGTCCCTTGATCGGCAAATACTGCTTTACGCTGGACTTGAGCTTGATCTTATAACTTTTCGGAAAGCCCTGTTTCAATAAACGAGTGATAAAGGTAAGTGCCTGTTGATAGGCACCAGCCTCTTCCTTACGAATGTGAATGGTCATCAAAGCAAATACATCATTTGCTTTGCATTCCACTTCTTCCGTTCTCACATGAATATCGTCCTTCGCATACGTTCCGCTACCTTCTGTCATCATACGTGCAGCACGTTTGCTACCGAGTTGCTTCGCGAGCTCCAGAAAAGTCACACCTTTGGATTTACTATAACTCGGCTCAAAACGTAGAATCATGACCGCCGCGTATAATAGCAGATCGATTGGTTGAGTTTCGGATGTTTGCGCCTTCCCAGGCTCGTCCAAATGTTGGCCTGCCTGTGTCTCAACGTTCGACTCCAGCGTTGCTCCGGGCTTTAGTGAATACTCATTGGTACGATAAGGCGAAGACTGAACATCATAATACTGTGGCAAAAACTGATTCTCCGCCCATGCCGTCACCGCACGAGTTATCTCACCACGATGTTCCGCAAGTGCCTCCGGACGCCCCTGATTCAACTCTTGTATCCGGTCATACAGCCTGATGGTCCATGCTACATCCAACTCCGGGAACAGCTTTGGATCGAGCAGATGACTCGTCAAAAAGAAGGATTCCAATGGCTTCGTTGGATACGTACTGTTCTCCAGCCTCTTGTCTACATAGGTATGAATACGCTCAAGGAGCAGCTGTCTTTTCTCTTCGTTTATCCATTCCAATAAAGTCAGTTGCAGCTTGCCTTCAGTTGTTGGGAATTTCCCTCGCAAGGTGAAGCGGTAGTCAACCAACGGAGTATCTGCCAGCTTGTCCAATCTTTCCTGAACAACCTCTGCAAGCTTAGGCCCGATCTCGTTCCGTACCTGTTCCTCGGTAAAGGCTCCTGCCTGCTTTAATTTTACATCATCATCATCCAAACCCAGATCCAGGCTGTCTACCGTGGTCCGTCCAGGTCTGTAATCCAGTACAATATCATTAAAAATACCCATTTGCAGTGTAGTTCGCTTCACAACACTTTCCAAGTCATCCCGCTTTTCCTGTTCATCAAACCATTCATGGATCGTCGTCATCATCTCTTCCATCGCCTGATCATAAAGTGTACTCATCTGATCTCCTGCCTTCCCATGCATCTTATGATGTTCATCAACCACACTTGAACCTCTATGAATCCCGGATTAATCCGGGGCATCTATGTTATAAATACGTATTGATGTTCGTATATTACCTATTATTTTACTCTCTCAAGTACACCCGGAACAATAAGGCTTATGCACGGTTGTTTGCTGGTCAAAGAGATCTACGGATTCCTTTTTTTTCATAACTATGTACGCTCTCGGTATGCCCTCGCTATCATCATCCCCACGTTGTATAATCATTGTATTCCTTTTCAGGAGGTCTGACTAAATGAGCTACAGCAAATACTTCCCCTTGGAAAACTATTTGAATCAAGTTTCAATCACCCTTACATATGCAGAGCTTGAGGAGATTCTTGGATTTACGTTACCCCCTACAGCGTATAATCGCGAACAATGGTGGGTGAATAATTCCAATAATCATACACAGGCACTATCCTGGTTAAATGCCGGATGGAAGGTTGAGAATGTGATTCTAGGAAAACAAGTAACTTTTGTCCGCTGCGAGTCATAATCGATCTGTACGATATAGATTAATAGTTATAACTCCAAAGGTTCTATTTTTCCATAAATGTTATTCGAGACAAAAAAAGCAGGGTAGACTGATGAATTCATCAGTTCTCCCCTGCTTTTTAAATTAATTGACTGTCTTATACCACTCGTTCACTTCGGCGGTAATATCATCCCCGCCCATGGATTTCCACTTTGTCACAAACGCATCAAATTCCTCAATGCCTACCTGACCATAGATGATCTTGCTGAACGTATCTTTCTCCAACTTGTCGATTGCGTCCTTCTTCATTTTCATCGTCTCGGTTGGTGCCCCGGTGAACTTGTTCTTGATCGCATTATCTTTATTTGCAACGACCACCTCAGCGGCTACAAATACTTCCGGTTTGTTGGCAATCTTCGTATTTTTCTCAAAAGGAGTCTCCGGTTCCTTGCCCTTCGCAAGTTCCGCCAGTGTATCCATCATGAGATTCGGAATCCGTGCACCATCATACGTAATCGTATATTTGAGTGGTGATACGCCGTCCTTCACTTCAGCTTCACCAACGACTTTGCCATCCACGATGTCATAATCATATCCTTGTGCGAAGCCATGTTCGAACTCGCTTCCCACTTCCGGATTAGCAAAGTTGTCGAACAGATAATTTTGGTACGTGAAGAAAATCTCCGGGTTCGCCATGTCTTTGTTAATCAGTACAACGCCGTTACTTGCACCAGAACCATGCTGGTGGCTCTCACCTGTTGGTCCTGTAGGTAAAGCAATGGCCTTGTACGTGGCACCGTCCACATTTTTCTTCACATCATCAATCGGCCAGTTTGGCATCCAATGTGGTCCCACAATAATGCCTGCTTTACCTGCGGTGAACAATTCTGCTGCCTTGATCTCGTCATAGACACCCGCTTCTTTGGGCAGGTAACCTTTGGACAACCAATCTTTCATCGTTGCAAGGCCTTCCTTCACACCTGGCTGAATGGAGCCATATTGCAGTGTTCCGTCTCCGGCATCATTCCACTGTCCAGGCATCGTGTTGTACATGCCGAAGATCCAGCCGGATTCCGTCATCCAGGTATTGAGCGCATTTTTCATGCCCACGGTCAGACCATACGTATCTTTCTTACCGTTCCCATCCGGGTCCTGATTTGTAAAAGCATCCATGACCGTAACCAGTTCATCCATGGTTTTTGGTTCTTCCAGTCCCAGCTTCTTCAGCCAGTCTTCCCGGATAAACATGACCGAATCGCCGTTGTAGGCATAATCGAAGATCGGAATACCGTAACGCTCGCCCTCATACATGTATGGATACCATTCCTCGGATGCTGATTCGGATGCCTGTTTCCATGTGTCCGAAGCGTATTTGTCAAACAACTCGCCTGCATTCGCAAATTTGCCGGACTCAATTAATTCCCGGACCAGATTGTAGTCTCCCCGAATGGAGACGATATCAGGCAATTCTTCGTTAGCGGACAGAGACAAGCGTAATTTCGTGTAAAATGCATCATTGGTGACCGATACAGCCCATGGCGTAGTCAGATCGATGCCAAGTCGTTCCTTAGCCCATTTGGTATGCACATTGTTCTGTGCCGTTTCCCCATTCTTGAACTTCGTGTCATCATTCCAGGCCCGCAAATAACTCATCTGTACCGCCGGTTCATACTTCCCATCTTGCAGAGCAAGTGGTGCAGCGGCTTCCTTCGCCGGTTCTTCCTTGGCCCCCGAACTACATGCCGTTACAGCAACCATCGTGATTGCGAGCAATGCCGTCATCATTTTTCTATACATGAACTAACCCCTCCTCAGGTAACTTGGATACCCTTATGTGCCAAATGCACCTTACATGAAAAGGATAGTGCAGCCGGGGAGGCAAACATATATCACAATTTCAATGTTCATATCGATTTGTTAACCGTTCCGAAAATCTTGCGGGGTCAGTCCATAATGTTTGCGGAACACCTGAATGAAATAAGGCGTGTTATTGTACCCCACTTCCTGACCAACTTCATAGATCTTCATCGCCGTATGCTTCAGCAAATGAACCGCACGTTCCATTCTGGAACGGATAATATAATCACTAATGCCTTCACCTGTGGATTGTTTGTACATTTTCGACAGATATACCGGGTGCAAATGCACCTCTCCGGCAATGACCTGCAACGATAGATCCTCACCCAGATGATGGTCAATCCATTGCTGCACCTGCCGAATCAGCGTTGATCCGGCATCCTGTCCCGCATCGCTTGTGCTCTCTTCCCACTGCTTCATCACACATCTGGTCCACGTTTCCAGACTACGCAGCGAGATACCATATCCATCCTTGAGCAGCTGCTGGTATTGCTCGCCAAGCACTTCGGTTAACTGCCTTCCTTCCCGATGAGCCATATAGGAGAATGCTGCCGCCAGATAATGAAAAGCCACATACACATGCTCCGGGAACACACTGTTCGACAGTTCGGTAAAGATCTGATCAATCTTACGGTGTGCATCATCCATGCGCCCCGCTTCCAGTAACGTCGTTAGACCCGGTGGTTCATACAGCGCTGCAAGAGACTTCAACGTGGCCCCATTGGTTCCCGCCGCCGCATTCAAATGTAATCCTTTGCCTGCCTCGGCCTGCTTGCGAAGTGCACTCACAGCTTGATGATATAGCTGCGGCACCTGATCTGGGAAACGCCCCATACGACTAACGGACAGGGAAATGGTCGCGTTCAGATACTGCCTCACACTGTGGATCAACCGCTCTCCAAGTCGGCCCATTAACATTTCTGGTTCGGCCTGAGTTTGTTTGGGACTGGCCATGAAGACCAGATCATCATAGGCATCATCCGTATGGCAGAGATGATAGGTACTGCCGTAGATCTCTTCCACCACATTTGAGATGGCGTACTTCATCAATCGAAACGCTTTATGTGTGGGTTGATGGTCATCATACCGGATGAGCAGCAGTTGCATTTTATCCTGTGGACGGAACTCAATCTCCAATTGCTCCAGCTTGCCTTGGAGTTCATCATCCGCAAATTTATGCCCTAACAATACATCCTTCATCAGTTCCGCCCGCTTCTCGGGCAGATGTTCCCTCACGGAATACATGGCCCGCTGATGCAGCATTTGTTTCTCACCCTCCAGGCGAATCTGCACTGCGGCCTGCTGCACGGATTCGATCAGTTCCTCGTCCCGGACCGGCTTGAGCAGATAACTGACTGTCCCATGTTTGAGCGCCTGCTTCGCATAATCGAAGGAAGCATGCCCCGATAAAATAATACATTTCGTCTGTTCCCACTTTTGGCGGATGTGACTGACCAGATCCAGACCGGACATACCCGGCATACGGATATCCGTGATAATAATATGGACCTGATGTGATGCCATATGTTCCAAGGCTTCTTTGACAGAATAGGCTTTGAATACCTGACCAATCCCGTGTTCTCTCCACGGTATCGAGACAGCGATCGACTCTACTGCGGAATGTTCATCATCCACGACCATCAGATTCATCATGCGGTTGTTCCTCCTCAAACCATCGAATTTCTACACTAAGTCCACCATAGGGAATCGCTCCAAAATGAAGCCCCGACGACAGCCCATATCGCGTAACGAGACGCTGGTGCACATTCCATGTGCCTGTTCCAATCTCCTCACCCATCGGTTCATTGATCTCCCGTTCCAATTCCGCAATCTCTTCCGCTGTCAGCGTGACACCGTCATTGTCTACAAACAGGCTATATCTTGTATATTTTCGTCCCTCAATATGTTCGGGTACCGCCATCCCCGTTACGACGACATGCCCACTGCCTTCCATCGGCTCAATGCCATGGATCACCGCATTCTCTACGATCGGCTGAATGAGCAATCGCGGAATGTGGAGCTGCATCAGTTGCTGCGGTACGGCGATCTCGTAGGTCAGTCGGTTGGTCCGCATCTGTTGAATGGACAGATAATGGTCCAGCAGCCGAATTTCTTCTTCCACTGTTGTCATGTCATTCTCGCCCCGCGTAATGTAGCGATAGTAGTCTCCCAGACTTAGCGACATGGCAATAACCGCTTCCCGGTTGCCAAGCTGGGTCATATTTTTGATATAAAACAGGCAGTTGTAAAGGAAATGCGGATTGATCTGTGACTGTAGATGTTTCAATGTGACTTCCCTTGAACGGATACGTTCCTCGTATACCTTCTCGATCAGTTCCTGAATCTGCTCTGCCATATGGTTGAAGCTCTGGGTGAGATACGCGAATTCATCCCGAGAGTGATCGACCGGAATCCGTGTGGACAGCTGCCCTTTGCGAATCTGTTGTAGCCCTCTCATCAAGCGATGGATGGGCACCTGAACTTTTCGATACAAAAGCAGTGCGGCCCCGATACTCAGCACGAGCAGTAACAGAATGGAGGTAATAAACATATTTCGGCTCTTGTCCATTGGGGTCAGCAAATCATCTAATACCACAGGGTTCACGTATACCGCTTGCAGTTGTTTGGAGTGCACGTAACTGACCAGATATTGTTTACCGCCCACCTCCAATTGATGATTGCCTTCCCTCTCCGGCCCGTTAAAAGGCATATCACGCATGATCGCTTCGACCAATTCGGGGTCCGCCGTACGGTTCAACAACGGATCGTTACCTGGTACCAGCAAGAAGGGATCTCCGCCCTGTGTCTCTTTGAAATCATCCAACATGGCAACCACGTTCATCGGGTCAAAATTAATCTCCATCACCGTTCGTACGCCTGTATTCACCGGTTTTTCATTCCACTCGTAGTTATCCGTGAAAAAGTAGGTGAAACTCCCCTTCTCCAGCTGCCATTGGCCAGGTTGCGGGAACGTCAACATCTTCTCATCGTAGACCGTCCGGCTGGACATGGTGGATAACACAAGTTCCGCTTGTGGCAGGACAATGGTAATATCGTTCTTCCAGCGGCTGGTGGACTGGTACAACGATAATTTGTCGAGAATATCCAGATAGATACTGTTCTTCTCATATTGGCTGGTGGAGTCCGTCATGTAACGGTAATGCAGGATACTCGGATCTCGCAGCAATGTCAGGCCATACAGCGAGAGCTGCTCGATATTTTTATCCACCTGCGAACTGAAATAATTGAACTGGTTCAGACTCGACTGTTGTTTCTCTTCAACGACCATATCCACATTTGCCTGGTTCGCGTATGTATACAGCAGCAGAATGGGTACGAGCAGGCAGATTAAGAGAATGACCGTCTTCGCAAATACTGTGAATTTCATCGTTTCACCCTGTCCCTGAATTTGAAGTCGTTCTACACCGAAGTCCTATTTTATATTGAAAGCCCTTACAATTCTATATGATTTTTTGTTCTCCCGTTTTCCTGTGACTTGAAGACCTCTGTTTCCTCAACAAGTTAATATTTCAACATCCGCATTGAAATGTTGTTCTATAGTCCGCCCTTTTCCGTTGCTATAATTCAGTTGCTCCACTCTGCGCAGAGGCTTGCTCGCCTCATGTTGTCAGGGCTGGACGAGATAAAGGAGGGACCCTGATGGCTATGGAACAACCGTTAACAACCAATACGCCGGTGCGAAAAATGACACCCCATCCACGCAAACGTACCCGCTGGAATTTCAAACGCACATGGCCGCTGCATCTGATGCTGCTGCCTGCTGTACTGCTCACTTTACTGTTCGCCTATGTGCCCATGGGCGGCATTATTATTGCTTTTCAAGATTTCAAACCGTGGCTGGGATTCACTGGCTCCAAATGGGTGGGCTGGGACAACTTCCGGTTCATGTTCGAATATCCCGACAGTGTTCAGGTCATCTGGAACACGGTGCTGATCGCTTCGATGAAAATTGTGGCCGGACTTGTGGCCCCCGTGGTATTCGCCATTTTGCTTAATGAAGTTCGGAACTCTACGTTCAAACGTTTCTCACAGACCTTGGTGTATCTGCCCCATTTCCTGTCCTGGGTTGTCCTGGGCGGCATTCTGCTCGATATGTTATCACCGGAAGGTGGGCTGGTAAACCAGGTTTTAGCCGCGGCTGGTGTTGAACCGATCTTTTTTCTGGGAGATGGCGACTGGTTCCGTGTAACGGTGGTTGTCAGTGATGTATGGAAGGAGTTTGGATTCGGAACGATTGTATTTCTGGCAGCACTTGCGGGTATTAACCCGGCATTGTATGAGGCTTCAGAGGTGGATGGGGCAACACGACTCAGACAGACACTGCACATTACCCTGCCTGCACTCGTACCGATGATTATCGTGGTAGGTACGTTATCGCTGGGCAACATCCTGAATGCAGGTTTTGACCAGATCTTTAACCTGTACAATCCGCTGGTATATGAGAAAGGCGATATTATCGATACCTTTGTCTACCGGATGGGAATTCTGAATGGCAAAATGAGCTTTGCGACCGCTGTTGGACTATTCAAATCATTTGTCGCGATGTTCCTGGTCATCTCTGCGTACCGGATGGCGTACAAAATCGCCAATTACCGTATTTTTTAAGAAGCATTTTGCATAAATCCAGACAGCGACTTTCAATAAGAAAGATAGAGATCGAAATGGTTCAGTTCGTCTATATCTTGTACACGCGAGCGATTCAAATCGAATTATGCAAAATGCAGAGGAGGAATCAAGGTGTATCACAAAACAACCGGGTACCGTATATTTAATGGCTTCAACCTGATATTCATCGCGGCCGTCTCAATCCTGTGCATCCTGCCGCTGGTCCATATTCTGGCGGTTTCCTTCAGTGGTAAAGCGGCAGCATCCGCCAATCTGGTAACACTGTGGCCGATTGATTTTACGGTGGACGCCTATACCAAAACATTTGGTAACAGTAACTTTCTCAGCGCACTCTGGATTTCAGTCCAGCGTACTGTTCTGGGAACACTGCTCAGTATGACACTTGCTTTCCTGACGGCTTATCCGTTATCCAAGGAGAGTCTGCACTTTAAAGGACGTTCATTATATGCGTGGTTTTTCATCTTCACGATGCTGTTCAGCGGGGGATTGATTCCGTCCTATATTTTGATCCAGAAGCTTGGACTGATTAATACGATGTGGGCTCTCATTTTGCCGGGAGCGGTGGCTGTCTGGAACCTGATTCTCATGATGAACTTCTTCCGTAACGTGCCAAAAGAGCTGGAAGAAGCGGCATTTATCGATGGAGCCAACCATATTACAACCCTGTTCAAAATCTATCTGCCTGTATCCATGCCCGCCATTGCGACGATCTCTTTATTCACGATGGTAGGTCAATGGAATTCCTGGTTCGACGGGCTGATCTATATGAATGATGCTTCCAAATATCCACTCGCTACGTTAATGCAGACCATAATTGTACAGCAGGATTTCTCCAACATGAATGTGGATGCAACGCAGCTCCAGAACATGTCTCAACGTACGGTGAACGCGGCTCAGATCTTTATTGGCGCTCTGCCGATTCTGCTCGTATATCCGTTCTTGCAGCGTTTCTTCGTAAAGGGAATTGTGCTCGGGGCGGTAAAAGAGTAAGGCAAACACACGGAATCCCCTCTTGGAATTCTTTGTTCAGAAAGATCATGATTTCAGTTGATTCGAGATCGTTCTCCCGCGAGTTGCATTGTTATATTCATTAATTAACTCATCCAGCACCATGGATTGGCGAATAACCTCCGGATGCCATAGTTCCGGGTATTGAGCTGCAATCTGGTAGAGCCTTTGCCGTGCATGTTCGATACATTCCTGAATGGTTTCCGGATTATGTACCATACTCCCGCCCCCTGTTGTCCTTGAATATCATCATCCAAAAAAGACCATCTAATATAATATTCGGAACAAGAGGGGATTTGGATTACCCCAAAATTAAAATTTTGGTTATTTTTTCTTGTAAAAGTTATGATTAGCGTGGATCACATGAGTTGATGTGCATATATGTTCAATACAAATAAACCGGATCGGCTGCGCCTGTCCGGTTTTATTCCTGCTGAGTTTTTCAATTTTCTCTATCATGCTCCATTCATCTTAATCCAACATCCTTAAAACGATTGCCTATCGTCTCTGGAAAGACATGTTTAATGGCATCAATGGCACGTTGTTCCGTAGCCCCTGCCTTCCGGATAAGCTCAATTACTCTTTGCACACATTCCGGTTCTCTCGAATCCCAAGAGATGGAGTTGTCTATTTCCTCAATGATCATTGTGTACAGGTTTGCGAGTAGCTCATACTCGTCTATGACCTGGTCCATTTGAATGGACAGATGCTTAAGTCCTGCAACATAAGAGGCAATATCCAATCTTGATTTGGCATAATAGCGAAGTACAGTTGCCGTTTGTTCAGCGTCATATGTTCCTGACTGCAAAGCAGCAGCAATAGCGGCATACGCAGCCGCCCCACAGGCATAATCTTGGGGCGGCAACATATAGTCATGAGTTTCCCATTTGTATACGGCCTGGATTAACGATTCCTTGCAGACTTCCCATAAATCGATAGGTGCACAGTCTTCCAGAACCTGATAATACCAGTAGGGTGTACTGTTCCTCCCAAACGAATCATAGGGCAGACGAATGATTTCATTACCTTTACTTTCACAGATGAATAAGACCCGTTCCACATCATCATATCCAGTAACAATGACAAATTGATCGTGCCAGAGAATCGCACCTACGCCCCGGTCAATGGAAGCTTTGATATCCAGCAGAGCCTGCTTCTGATAGAGCGGAAAAGTCGGTTCAAATGAAAATCCACCATGTTGTCCCGTTGTCACACCAATGAAGTCTGCTGCGACAAAGTTCTCTGCCATCCAATTGTATGCGGAGATTGACTCTGACGTCAGACGCCGATCCACCACTAATCGGAATGCACTTGCTGTCATACCTGCAATCATGTGGTGTGGGAAAACCGTCCACTGTTTATGTAATAAAATGCGATACAACGCATCTGTATATGCGCTCACACCGCTCCATGATCTATATTCATCAGCAAAACTCACAGCTTGCGGGGATTGAATCCAGTCCTGCAATACTACTTTTGTCGCCATCATCCTTCACTCCCTTCCCCTCTCATCCTATCGTGCGGAATGTGCTCCCCACCGTGGTATAGTGGACCTTTTACGGTCAGGATACTTCCTGGATATCACTCGAAAATAATCAATGGCCTGCTCCTCCAGTGCTTTCGCCTTCACGAGTACTTGTGCTAAATCTTCTGTGGTGTCTGGTCGCAAGACATGTCTATTCTCCTGCTGAACCATATATCCTTTCATTTGGTCAATTAACGTCCCAAGCTGTTCATAACATGCACAAGCCTGATCCAGTTCGTTCCATATCCCTCGAACACCCTGCAAATACATCCTTATTTCGGTTCGCGAATGGCAGAAGGATTCCAAAATATAACCTGCACCGGTTTCATCGAAATCCCCACTCCGCAGGGCCTCCACCCACACATCATATGCCTTTCTACCTGAAGTAATATTCTGATCAGGTAACAGACGATGGGGAATATCCCAATCCTCAATCGCCAGTCGCAGGGATTCCAGCAGCATCTGCTGTTCAGGGATGCGGACCTGATCACCAAACACCTGACAATACCAAAATCCGGTAAAGTTTAAGCCGAAATTGTCATACAACAAAATCTGCGGTTCCTTGCTCCACCCGTCTTGCACATAAAAGATGCGGTCACTGTCATCATATCCATGAATAACACCAAACTCAGGAATCCAGTAAACCACACCAGTGCCTTCATCAATACTCCGTCTCACCCAATTCACTGCATCCTGCTGATAATAACTGAACGTAGAATGACGTGTACGTCCCCCATCCCAAATCGTGAATATCCCCAGGTTATCGACTCCGGGACGATGTGCTTCCCCCCATTGTCCATACGCTGTAACCGACATGGGAAGTAGTCTGCGATGTACCGACAGCTTGAAAGCCATGCCCGTATATCCGGCAAGTACAACCTTGGAACCTTGAAACTGGCCTGTATGGGTTAGTATCGCATGCAGACTATCCACGTACGATTTGGACTCCCGCTTCATGATGAGGTTATCTAAAATGTTCTCAGCCAAGGATGGATCTTCTCCTCTCTACACTGGTTTATTCCACGTTTTGCTTACCTTGTATCGCGAGCCTGTCAATTAATCCTTCTGCGCTTTGCTGAAGCTTGCGTCTAAGCCACCCAGGAGACAAAAGTTCCTCCCATTCACTAACAAACAAATGCTGTAAGAAAGCGTCCGTGTCATAAAATTCAATTGAATAAATCTGATCTTGCCTAGCCCGAATACGATACCCTTCCCATAGGTCCATTTGCTGCAATTCCTTCAAGCGAATCTCAGCTACAAACGGTTTACGCACAGGCAGTGGTTCTTCCCATCCACCTAGGAGGGTATCTGACCTGTACTCAAATCTCTCATCCAAGATCGATACATGAACAATGCCCTCCAAGCGAATGGCCACTTGCTGTACAGGGTCTGCTTCATAACCCACCACGTAATCGGCGTTAAACTGGGATATCATCTTTAATGGACACAAGGAAAACTGCCGTTCTCCATCGTGATCCCTGTAATGAATATGTACTCTGCGCAAGTCAGTTATGGCATGGGACAATAATTCAAAGAATTGCAGTTGCTTCGGTTGCGCCGAAAATACCGGAAGCTCGCTACTTCCCATCTGCTGTTCTTCCAACGTAAAACGCTCCAGCAAATGTGCTACACGTTTCACCGCGTCCGATTGATCATAATCGTAATGTCGATAGCGATGGGCCAGATATTTCAGCACACGCTGCTCTTCTACGGTCATATACAAATGGGGCAATCGAAAAGTCTGATCCTCATAACAATAGCCCCGATATTTTGCCATATACACCAAAGGGGCTCGCAGGGAACTTGCCATATATTCAATATCACGCTGAGCCTGGCGACGGGAGATTTCAAACTCACGGGCAAGCAAGCTGCTATTCGGAAAACGTCCACCCCGAATCTGTTCGTCAAACCAGTGAATCCGATGCATGTTACTCATCTTCCCGCCCCCATCTCATCCATTCATAATATATTCGATTATATCAAAAGACATGGCCCGTTCCGAAGAACAGGCCAGTTATGTTATACATGTGCCTTATCCACTCTGGATTGCACGGCTTTGAAACATTTCTTGCATACTTTCAGACTTGTACCGTCTGTTTTTGTTTGCGTATACAACAATTTAATTCGGGTACTGCTACACACCGGGCATGTTCCCCGGCCTCTGGAAGGAAGACTCCACAAAACGCGTCCTCTTTTAGTTTTTGCCAATGGTTGTGAACCTCTTTTCGATATGGTTTGTGTGTTCACCGTTATTATATAGGGCATGGTACGACACAGAATGTCGCATCAGTTTTAGAAGTATTTCAAAAGAAAATAAAAATGTCCCCTCTTCGACCTGAAGAAAGGACAAAATTTAGGAAGGATCTGTGCTCGACTGAGCTGCGGCCTGCAATAACGGTTGCAGGAGTCCTGGAAAGCGCGTTTCCAGATCATCGGATCGCAGGGTGAGAAAATGCTGTGTGCCCTGCACTCTGACCCGAATAACTCCGGCTTCCCGCAGAGTGCGAATGTGATGCGACATCGTTGACTTCACAACAGGTGCATGAAAATGACTGCACGGTTGCTCCCCACTTCTGGCAGCTTCGGCAACAATCCCAAGACGGGTCGGGTCGCTTAATGCATACAATACGGAGGAAAGTTCAATATCTGACACCTGTGGATGATGTAAAATTTTCATACTGTAGTCCCCTTTTCTCAGACTATCCATTGTATTTTAACACAGATCCATGATATATTTCTAATGTTCGACACCAATCGAACTTTAATGATTTCGTTATGTAACCCCTGCTGTTAGGCACGGGATTGACATCATACTACATTTTGCAAATGTTACACACCGTTTCTGAAATGTTGCGAAATACACATCACTTTAGGAGGTTTTTATGAACAACACCGCAACCGCATCATCAGGGGAACGGACCGGAATACAGGAAGGATTAATTGTAAGCTTGCTTGGCTTCACCGTTGTACTCGTTGTTATGAATACAATGATGTTTAATCTGGCCCTGCCCAAAATTGCAGCCGAATTTATGCTTACATCCGTCGCTTCCTCATGGATTGTTACAGGGTATTCCATTGTATTTGCCATTTCCTCGATTACATTCTCACGTCTATCCGATTTCATACCTATTCGTACATTATTCACGACCGGGCTTACGTTACTTGGTGCGGCATCCGTTCTCGGGTTCTTCAGTAATCATTTCATCATTTTGCTCATTGCACGTCTGATCCAGGCTGCGGGTGCTGCATCGGTTCCGGGGCTTGCCATTGTACTGATTACCCGGTACATTCCACATGATCGCCGGGGTAAATCGATGGCTGTAATCATGTCCGCGAGTTCACTGGGCCTTGGACTTGGTCCCGTCATCGGCGGAAGTATTACTCAGTTTCTGGGATGGCATGATCTGTTTATCGTTACGGGATTAACATTATTCTTGATTCCTGTATTCTTCAAACTGCTCCCGCGGGAAACACCGCAAAAAGGTTCATTTGACCTGCTGGGTGCCTTGCTTCTTGCCATCGGTACTACCGGTGTGCTGTTATTCCTGACTTCCCGTCAGTGGTACACACTTGTTATCGGTGCTGCGGCACTGCTTCTGTTCTGGCTCCGAATTCGGCGCGCGGCAGATCCATTTGTTCAACCTGCTTTGTTCAAAGACAAAAAATATATGATGCTCAGCTCGCTGGGGATTGTATCGTACATTAATAACTTCTCAACGTTGTTCCTGTTACCTCAAATTTTGGCGCATCTATATGGACTGACCCCTGCTCAATCGGGACTCGTCATCTTCCCTGGTGCAGTCGTGTCCATGCTGCTGTCCAACCGGATCGGCCGTATGATTGACCGACATGGCAATACGTTGCTGCTGAAGTTTGCACCATGGCTACTACTGGCAGCTGCCGGACTATTCGCCTTATTTGCAGACAATAACATCTACGCCATTATGGCTGTCTATGTCTTGCTCAGCGTAGGCTTCTCTTCCCTAACCACCAGCGTGTCCAATGAATTGTCTGGAAATCTGACTATGGATCAGGTGGGCGCAGGTATGGGGCTGTTCCAACTCAGTCAGTTCTTCAGCGGTGCTTTCAGTGTTGCTGTTACCGGCGTAGCATTAACAGCGATGCAAAACATGCCACTGTCCTCAGCGTACACCAATATTTTCTGGGGCATGACTGTGGTCGCACTGGCATCCGTTATTTTCTCTCAGGTGTATCTGAGAATGCAGTCACGGAAAGTCACGAAAACAAGTCATCAGATCTAGAATTTCATCCTAACCTGTTATATCGCTATCAAACACAAGAAACCAGGTAAGGGCCACGACGGTCCAGACCTGGTTTTTCAATGTATATCAAAAAGGATCGTCAGCATTTCTGCAACGATCCGTATTGTCACTCCTCTAGTTGACAACAGCTCTGCTAATCAATCTGACCGGCTTCCTTCTTGTCTTTTATTGAACTAGTACTCAATACGTCGCTTTTGGAGCAAACTGACCTTGATTCTTTAGAGCATAGTCAAAAAAACGAAGGATGAGTTCATTTTGAGTTTCAATCGCGTAATATTTATCTATATTTGCTTTTCTGCCTACATGCAACAGGTCTGCCAATATAGGCGAGAATAAAGGTAGATCGGTTAAACTTAAATGTTTTGCGCCTTTAAAATGAACGTTGTATGCATCTTTAAAATTTTCATTCGAAATACGATTCGCGATATACGGAGGACTGCTGTAGAGCTGTATCCACACATCATCCGAATAAACGTTTAGAAGCGGGATGGTGAAAGCTTCGGATTTTGCATTTATTTCGTTCGTAACTTTATCATACACAAGCTCGCTAAAGAACGGAGCATCTATATTTACTACGGCGTTAATGTCATCGCGTTCTCTGCTCAGTGCCACGCTTGCTGCACCCCCCATAGAATGACCGAAGACACCTATTTTCTGTGTATCGATGCGTCCATATACAGAATCTTTCTTTTGCTCGGCTTGTTCCAGAATCGTATCCATGACAAAACTCATATCATCCGTTCTCAATTTCATCCATTTTTGAGTAAGCTCGTAAAACTCACCAAGTGAATAAACCCCATCTTTATTTGCATTGTTGACTTCTTGCATGTATTCGGGATTAATCGTCACGACTTTTCCATCCTCGGAAACGGTATAAAATGAATGATAGGGATGGTCAATCGAAACGACGAAATAACCATGGCTCGCAAGTTCTGTAAAGGTAGAAGTGTTGCTTGCTTTAATACCGAATGCTCCATGGGAGAACACAAGCAAAGGATAGGTTCCGTCTGCCTGTTCAGGATACCAAAATTCCACGTTAACAGACCGCTTGTCTTTCTGATCCGTAAATTCTTCGATTCGATTCTTGTCCATATAGCTGTATGTGGCAGTAGTCACTACATACGGACCTGTCACTCGCGGCAACCTAAACTGTGGAAAAAGTAAAACAGGAACAAGGGTAACAACTACGGTCAGTGTTAACAGAAGGGACTTCCATATCGTAGAGAACGCTTTGTAACGTGCTGGGTTTGTTTGTTTGCGCAGAAGTGCAACTATTTCCTTGAACGCTAATATAAAGAGCAAGCATGCAAACAGCCCCCAAGTGTACTCCCATACGACAACCTTCCCCAAGCTTAGCATCATGAATCCTATAAACATTGCGATTCTCGTCCAACTCTTTATCTTGCTGCGGCTTTGCTTGGTTGCAATGGAATAAACCGCAATTGCCAGCTCAGAGACCAAAGTAACGACAAGTATTAAAATCTCCATAAGGCTTCTCTACTCCTCCTCCAACTTTTTATGAGTTCATCATAATAAATGGCAGAGCAGGTGTATACGCATAAACGATAAGCTGTAGCTGAGAGCCAATAAGTTGTAAAAACAACGCAATGAAGTGTACTTACGCTGCAAATACGACTTTATTTAGGAGCAGTTTGTGTATATCTTCTAAACCTTATTTTTAAATGTTTGTAGTCTTTCATTGATCTTTTCAGCTTCCTTTTTGTCATTCTTATACGTTAGTAGGCGAAGGATAGCGTATACTGTGGCAATTTGCAAAGCCAATAATAGTATACTGAAAGTACCGTTTACAAGATTCAATATGACAGCCAGAGAAATTAATAGGGCTTCCAGAAAAAAGAAATGTAAAATCACTCGGAGGCGCATTTTATTCTCGCTAATCGCATGCGGCGTATATAAAATAATTCCGGTCAAAGTACCCAGAAAAGAGAAAGCCATAATTGTAAAAATAGTCTGTAATTCGAAACTTGCATCAGGAGCATAGATTTGCCGTAAAATAGCGATGATTATCATTATAGAAGCGAATATAATTAAGAAATCTCTAATCATTTCTTTTATGAGCTCGGAATACTTCATATAGGTCCCCTTTTATAATCCAAGTATGTGTTTAAGCGTTGGCACATACTGCCGTGATATGACTACCTGCTCCCCATTATCCAATATTGCTTGAAAACGGCCACTGATGGACGGATGAACACTGGAAATCTTAGCTATATTTAGAATGGTGGATTTGGAGGCCCGAAAACAATGTTTCTCTTGGCAAAGTTCCTCCAGTTCATAAAGCTTTTGTTTGACCTCATGAACGGTGTTCTTACAATACGCAAACACTTTTCCGTCAACAGCTTCAAAATAATAAATATCACTAATTTTGATGCGGCTAATCTTATCTTCATGATAGCCAAGTATCATGAGCGTTTCGGTTTTTACTTTATTAACGAGCTCATGTATTTTTTCGTCTACTTGGTGACACCTGATGCGGATCTCCTCTTCTTCTGTGTGGTCTATTACTTCAATGAAAATTTTTATAAATATCACCCTCGAAAATTCGAATTAAAACTTGTTAACATTTATAACGTGAATCATATAACGAAAAAGCGTAAGCTTCCACTTAAATAACTTAATTCCATACATAGGACATTTCCCAGTGGAAGATGACGAACTACGAAGCCCAATTGGTCGAGAGCCCGTCTGGGAGCGCGCCTTCTAGGGCTCGTCGCCCTTTGTATTCATTCCACTGACCTTTCACACAGAAGCAAAATACAAAACAACCCCAAGGACGCATCATCGTACTCCTTAGGGCTTCTATTAGTAATAATTTTTTCTTCTCTAATAATTTATCTACTATTCAAACAGGTCCAAACGAAGACGTTTCAGACTTGTATGTTTGATGTACCACTGACCGTCGATTTTGACAAAAGTCTCGTGGTAGTGCCCAAACCCGTGGAAAGATTTGTTCTCATTGCCCTCCGGAAACGTGACCCAATCTTCCATTGGGGAGATGACCTTTGCTTCGTTCTCAGATACAAATTCAACTTCGGCGCTATGTACATGATGCACGGTTACGGCAACATCCACCAGATCACGGAATACTTGTACGATCATATCACGGCCTGTTAATACCGGAATTGGATTGCCTTCCGTGCTGAAATCGGCCACTGCATCCGGAGCAAACACATCGCCCAAAGTATCCCACTGCTTCGTATCAATATAGCGGCAATAACGTGCCTTGGTGTTCCTAATGTTTTCAAGCGCGAGCAATTGTTCCAGTCCTGTGATCGTTGATTGGCTCATGTGTTGTCCCTCCAGAGATGTAAAATGTGATGTAAGATTAGGATCATGTATGTATGCATACTATACCTTCCTTATTGTACCATTCGCCTTCTATTAGGTACAACGATACAAAAAAATCTTTCCTTACCTCTCACGAGGTTGGGGAAAGATCACTTCTAGTGCAAGTTACAGGGAATGTGCACCCTTCATCTGGGAAGCCAGTTCCGACATTTTTTTATTGTTCAAAAAACTTTCCATCTCTTCTTCCGCCTGCACCATCACCTGCTGGATCAAACAGCCTGCGTTATGATTCTGGGAACATTCGAACAGGGACGCTTGACCTTCAATCGCATGAATGATCTCCAGGAAAGAAGGATCTGGATTTTTACGACTAAGCCGGTAACCACCATTGGCGCCAGAAGTCGATTCGATCATGCCCGCCTTAACCAATTTGGTCAAAATTTTGGACAGATATGTTGGTGATACCTTCTGCAATTCTGCAAGTTGGTGTACACTAACAAGCTGCTCAGGGGCAGTACTTACAAGATGAAGCATCGTATGCAAAGCATAATTTGTCGCTTTTGAATATTTCATGAGGGCACCTCATTATATACGGATTTAATTTATCCATAATAGACTTGATTGAGCTCTGTGTCAAACCACTATACCTCAAGCGCTGGCAACATCGAAAGGATAAGGGTTAATTGTGATACAATCCGCGGTAATCCGTAGGTGTCATCCCCTCATGAGCCATGAACTGGCGGTTAAAATAACTGGCATTGGGATACCCCGCTTCCTCCGCGATTTGTCCAATGTTGGCCGTAGGCCGTTCGAGTAACCATTGCTTCGCCATCTGTAGTCGTGAACGAGTGATAAATTCCATGGGCGTCATCTCCACAGCACTCTTGAACATTTTGCAAAAGTAATACGAACTCACACCTGCGAGATCCGCCCAATCCTGTAACAGGAAAGGTTGACAGGCCTCCTGCTGCATCTGTGGAAGAAGTGCAAGAACCCGATTCTCCGCCTTACTTGTGGTACGTGTGCTCTTTAAAGGTACTGCATGCTGCACGAACTCGGCAAGTACGGCATAGGTCAGTGTGGATAGCTGAGCTGGACGCAGCATGGTGTTCTGTTCCGCTTCAGTGAGCAAGGCCAGATGAGCCTCTTCCCAAGAGCTACGTTGCCGCAGTGTCCACAATAGATTGCGATGTAACCCCCGCTCGATCATATAATCATGCAGACGTTCACCGTAAAAATGAACCCATCGTACATCCCATGGATCATCTTCACTACTATAATAATGCTGCCGCTGTTGCGGAAAATAGAGAAACGCCTGACCTGCGCGAAGCTCATGCACCACCCCGTCCACTTCCACATATCCCTTGCCCGAAGCGACGTAGTGAATATTAAAGTTGTTCAGTGCGCCGGCCTCACGCAACACGGCATGCTGGACGTGGTCCATATAATGTCCAACGGACTCGGGATAACAAAAATATGGAATATCCTGCAGAGTAAGCAATACGGTTTGTCTCATCATAGCCGGTTCTCCTCGATCAACAATATTGTGTTAACTAACTTCAATATATTATCATTTTAATTCATTGATCTATTCTTTATAATCACAATATACATTCATAAACGGGAGGATACAACACATGAATTCAGTTCAAAAATTGCGTTGGGGCATTCTTGGTAGCGCTAGCATTGCTGTGGAATCCGTCATTCCAGGCCTGCAGCAATCCGAGTTAAATGAAGTAACCGCGATTGCCAGTCGAGACGAAGATAAAGCCAAACAGACGGCCGAGAAACTTGGGATCGACAAGGCTTATGGCAGTTATGAAGCTTTGCTCGCTGATGATTCCATTGATGCCGTATATATCCCACTGCCGAATCATCTTCATCGGGAATGGACGATCCGGGCTGCTGAAGCAGGCAAACATATTTTGTGCGAAAAACCACTGGCTCTGACAGAACAGGAAGCTCAGGAGATGGTTCAAGCTTGTGCAGATGCAGGTGTGCATCTGGCTGAAGCATTCATGTACCGCCATCATCCAAGATATGAGCAGATCCTAGATATCATTGCCAGCGGTGAGATTGGTGAGATCCGTGGTATGCACAGCACATTTTCATTTAATAACTCCAATGCATCCGGCAATGTCCGCTTTCGGCGGGATTGGGGCGGAGGTGCACTGTATGATATCGGATGTTATTCCATCAGTGTAGCACGTCTGCTGCTTGGTCAAGAACCAAGTGCAGCCACTGTTATTGGCATGTTCTCCCCACAGCATGATCAAGTCGATATGATGGCTTCCGGACTGCTGGAATTCGATAATCACGTTGGCGTGACGTTTGACAGCAGCATGTGGGCAGCCTTCCGCAACACGCTGGAGGTATTGGGATCCGACGGGATTATTGAAGTCCCTTCGGCATTTATCAGCGGACAGGACCGCAGTTCCAACTTCTATGTAACGGCTGGTGGTGAACGCAGAGAGATTGAAGTCCCGCAAGTGAACCACTACTCTCTACAGGGAGATGATATGGCACGTGCTGTACTTCAGGGCCAGGATCTGCGCTTCGCCCCTTCCGATGCGGTAGCTAATATGAAAGTACTGGAAGCTTGCCTTCGTTCAGCGGAAGAACGTACACGAATTACACTATAATTGAGAGGATGAACAGACTTATGGAATATATCGAAATTGCTGGTGCAGGTAAACGTGTCTCCCGATTGATTAAAGGAACCGATTATTTCGTGCATAATGCCTACGATAAAGCAGCTACGAACATGGATGCTTTTCTGTCGATTGGCGGTAACACTGTAGATACAGCACATATCTATTGTGGTGGACAGAGTGAAGAAGTCCTTGGTCGTTACATGAAGGAACGTGGTAACCGCGACCAGATCGTCATTCTCACCAAAGGCGCGCATCATGACCAGAATGGGCCACGTGTGAATGCTGATGCCATCCGCAGTGACTTGATGGAAAGTCTGGAGCGTCTTCAGACAGATCACGTAGAGATGTATGCCTTGCACCGGGATGATCCCAATACCCCTGTCAGTGTTATTCTTGAAGCACTGAACGAACATATTGAATCCGGCAAAATCGGCGCAATTGGCGCATCCAACTGGACCTGGCAGCGGCTCGAGGAAGCCAATGCATACGCTGCGGCAAATGGCCTGAAGGGCTTCACATTCAGCAGTCCAAATCTCAGTCTCGCCAAAGCAAACGAACCTTTCTGGGAAGGCTGTGTGTCAGCAGATGCAGAGACGCTGGCATGGCATGAGCAAACCAAACTACCATTGCTATCCTGGTCCTCCCAAGCACGTGGTTTCTTCACTGGAAGATTCACACCTGAAGTTCGGGATAACGAAGATCTGGTGCGTGTATTCTACAGTGATGATAACTGGGAACGGTTGCATCGGGCTGAACAATTGGCTAATTCCAAGAAAACAACACCAATCCAGATTGCACTTGCTTATGTATTGAATCAGACGTTCCCAACCTGTGCGCTGATCGGTGCCCAGAATCAGGCGGAGCTGCTGTCCTGTGACGAGGGGTCCCGCATCACGCTGACTCCTGCTGAAATCGCATGGTTGGATCTGGGCAGTGATGTACCGGCTGGCATCTAAAGAAAATTAATCATTCCATCATTAATTTTGATGACTCTAAAGAGCTGATATTACGCGATAGGGCGTAATATCAGCCTTTTCTGTTGTGTAAAAGCGATCAGATGCTTTAACCTTGTTGCACAAATTACCATATATACTGTTCACTTTTCCCCACTTGTCTGGGAACAAATAAAGAAGGACTTACCCCAGAACACTTCTCTGAAGATAAGTCCCTTATATCATAGATTAAGCCATTTAGAATGTTAGGAATTGCACTGTCATTTGTATGGATTACAGTTTAACGATCTGACCTGTTTTCTCGGATTCGAATGCTGCCAAGATCACTTGCAGTGAACGCAAGCCCTCTTCCCCGGAAATCGCTGGAGGTGTTTTGGTTACAATCGACTCTACAAATGCGTCAATTACACCACTCGGTACTTGTTTCTCGTTGGTAGCCATGGCACCAACTTTGTACGTCTCAACTGTACCATTGGTCAGCTCAACGATAACTTCATCGCCTTCCACTGTTCCGATCTTCATAACACCATTCTCGCACCACAGCACTGTACTGTTGTCTCCAGCTCTGTATTGTGTCCAGCTTGCTACGAGCGTTCCGATCGCTCCGCTCTTCATACGCAGCAAACAAGTTGCGTTATCGTCAACCTTAGTGCCTTCTTTGTGCAGTGTGCTGATGAAACCAGCCACTTCAGATACCTCATCATTCAGCAGATAACGGATGAAGTCGGATTTGTGCACGCCCAGGTCGCCCATTGCGCCCATAATCGCTTCTTCTTTACGGAAGAACCAGCTTTCAGCTCCGTCCACACTCCAGCCTTCCGGACCCGGGTGACCAAATGATGTACGGAAATTCAGGACTTTACCGAGTTTGCCGGATTCGAGAATTTCTTTTGCTTTTACGTGAGGAGGCATCAAACGTTGGTTGTGTCCAACCATCAAATACACGCCATTTTTCTTGGCAGCTTCGATCATTTGCTCGCCTTCTTCAGTGGATACTGCCATTGGTTTCTCAACCAATACATGCTTGCCTGCATTTGCAGCAGCAATCGCCATTGGCGCATGCAGATAGTTTGGTGTACACACACTAACGGCATCCACTGTTTCGTTTGCAAGCAATTCTTCGTAACTGGAATACGCTTTACCGCCGTAAGTCTCGGCCATCTTCTCCGCACGCTCCACAACCGGATCGGCAAAAGCGACAAGTTCTACGTTCTCATTGGCAGCGTACTCTGGAATATGTCTGCGCTCGGCAATGGCTCCACAGCCGAATACAGCAACTTTAATTTTACTCATGTACATAAGTCTCCTTTGACAAATAGATTAGCATTTTTCATGGTTCGATGGTCCATTAGAATTGATTCAAGTAGTTTTCTTTCAACCAGTTGTAGCTATTGGATACGCTCTCAAGCGGAGGATTCTGACATACGTCTTGTTCCACGATCAGCCATTCCACGCCTGCATTCGTAGCGCCTTCAATAACAGCTGGCAGGTCAACCGAACCTTGTCCCAATTCCAGTGTTTTCATCTGGCCCTGTTCGTCTTTGCTGAAGTCCTTCAGATGAAGCAGCGGCAAGCGACCCGCATATTTATTAATATACTCGATCGGATTTTGTCCCGCAAATTGTACCCAACATACGTCCATTTCCACTTTTACCGCTTCCGGTGATGTTTGAGCGAACATGGCATCAAAGGCATTCGCATCGCCAACCTGGCCGTGGAATTCAAAGTCATGGTTATGGTAACCGAAGATCAACCCTTGTTTCGCTGCTTCAGCTCCATATTGTTGTAACTCAGCGAATAGCTTGGTCCAACCTTCTGCATTCTCAGGACGATCTTCTGGCATCAGGTAAGGACAAATGATATATTGTGCACCAATTGTTTTCAGGTAATCGATTTGTTTTTGCAAGTCTTCGCGCATTGCATGTAGTGAAACGTGGCTGCTGAATCCTTTCAGTCCAAGTTCATCTAGTAGCGCTTTCATTTCCTCAGCTGGAATATCGCCATATCCGGCAAACTCCACACCTTCATATCCAAGGGCCGCTACCTTACGCAACGTACCACGAAAATCTGCTGCAGTTTCATCACGGAGTGTAAACAATTGCAAACCAATATTAAGTTTTTTCATGTAGGATACACCTCTGTTCTCAAATTTGCTTTCATTGCTCTATCTGGTATCATCCTAACGCAAAACAGGCTAGAATGAACATATACAATATAGTCAGAACATGAACTATCTGATCAAATTTTATTTCCATCATTTTGCATCAATTGAATGTAGCCCATTTGAATGCATGCAGGATGTACATATTGGGGGATTTTATCTTTGGATACGTTAGAGACATCTGTACTGATCTGTGACTACTCATACCACTATAAGGCGTTCACTCATAATATGAAGGGCGAGTTGCAAACCTACCTGTTCCGTCTGCAGACCGAAGGCTCGTGCAAAGTGTATGTACAGGATGAGGAATTCAGGATGACTAGCGGGGACTTGCTGCTCTTGAAGCCTGGTGACGACTATCATCTCGTTGTAGATGAACCACATAAGGAAGGACGTTTGTCCAGCGGAGATTATTATCTGTTCTGCGAGGGCAGCTGGATCGAGAACTGGTGGAAACGGCAGCATCGATCTACAGTGAGCCGGATTGGACTTGATGACAAGCTCATCAGCCTGTGGAGAAATATGTTACTTGAGAAACGTCGCGGACCTCTTGAGGAAAATGCGGAGCTAAAGGATGCGTTACTACGCGGATTATGTCTTTATATCGACCGGGCAATTAAAGAGAATATTCAGACCGATCGGGCAGTTTCCTCTGCGCTGAAGTTAAAACGTTTTATTGAGGAGCATGCCACGGTTACGTTCAAGCTTGATGAAGCGGCTCGTTATGCGGGCCTCAGCCTGTCACGTGCAGTTCGTTTATTTAAGGAGCACTACAATCAGACCATGATTCAATATGCGATTGAGATCCGTCTGAATGCGGCGCTGGAACGAATGAAATACAGTGAAATGACACTGGAGCATATTGCCGAATCCTGCGGTTTTGCGAGCTACTCCTATTTCCACCGGGTATTCCGGGCACACTTTGGTGTGTCTCCGGCGGAATATCTCAAATCCAAGCAGCATGAGCCTATCGATGACCTGGAGCATGTATGATGTTCAGTATCAGAAACCCATGACCTTAAAGAGGTTCATGGGTTATTTTGATACATTGAACTTTGATCAACTCTCAGTACGACTGGAAGTCAGAACGTTTTTTATAAGAATGAAGTTCACTTCAATATTTTTTCATGTGACTCCCACAGAACAAGACTGTACAATTATAGAGACAGTTTTTTTACAAATTCATACATATCCATTAAATTCACATCTATCATACTGGAGCGATACATATGCTAACCCACCAGCGCAAAGTCCTCATCATTGAGGATGAATCAGATATTTCGCGCATTCTGCGAGATTATTTAACCAAAAATCAATATGAAGCCGCCGTGGCAGCCACTGGACAAGATGGACTTCAGATTATGGAGCTTATTCAACCAGACTATATCATTCTGGACATTATGCTTCCGGACATGGACGGGATCGAGGTCTGTCGAGAGATCAGAAGGCGCAACAATATCCCCATCCTCATTCTAAGTGCCAGAGGCAGTGATACCGATAAGGTACTTGGTCTTGGCTTTGGAGCAGACGACTATATGACCAAGCCCTTCTCGCTGAGCGAATTGTTAGCACGAATTAATGCCCACTTCAGGCGTTATGACAGTATGACATCCGTTGGAGACAGGACAGATCTGCTGCATCTTGGAAACCTGGTGATTGATAAAAAAGCCTATAAAGTTACATTAAACGGATTGGAAGTTTCTCTGTCTGCCAAGGAATTCGAATTACTTCATTACTTGGCAAGCCATAAGAATCAGGTATTCTCCAAAGCCCAGTTGCTCGACGCCATCTGGGGATATGCAACCTACGGTGATGAAAATACCGTAACCGTATACATTCGCAGACTGCGTGAAAAAATCGAGGCAGATGCCTCGCATCCGACCGTTCTGAAGACGGTATGGGGTGTCGGTTACAAATTCAATTACGAATAAGTGAGATTGGAGGCTCCCACATGTCATTGAACAGCTGGTCCAAACGCTGGTTGTTAACAACACTTGGGCTTCTCATTATTATCGTTTTAAGTATCCTTGCACTGTCGATGATGTTGTTACAAGATCGAAATTCAGGCGAATCCAATCTATCCTTGAATCAGGTTCGACTCAAGGTCAATCCGATCTTACTCGCTTTGGAGCAAAATCATCAGCATCTTAATGAACAAAATATTCGTGGAGTCATACGTTCCACCGCCAGAGAGACCGGGGTTCTGCTTACCTATCTAAACTTGGATGGAAAAGTCATTCTGTCCTCCGACCCCACCTCTGAAGGGACGCAAGTTAATCTGCGTTCAGCTCTCCATTATGATCTGCATCATGCCACGCAGGCCGCGGACGGTAACGATATGCTTGATATCGCGTTTCCCGTGATGGACGGACCGATGGGAAGTCAGATCGGCAATGCTATCTTTTCCATCCCCCAAGCCATGGTTACGGTTCAGCAACCGATGAATTTTCCGGTTATATTGATTAGCGCACTCATGCTCCTATCACTGATTCTGAGCTTATTTCTATTCTGGATGAAACAAAAACTGGACAAACACCTGCTCTCTCCCATCCATCAATTGAAGCAACATGCGGAATCCATGCTTAAAGGCAATTATGAAGAAAAAATCCAGTACAACCGGAACGATGAATTGCTCGAAGTATATGCTATGTTTGATCTAATGCGCACGGAGATTAAACATTTGAGCGAGCAGCGTATTCAGCAGGAACAAGCACAAAAGGAACTCATCACCAATATATCTCATGATATTAAAACACCAATTACCACAATAAAAGCATACATAGAAGCTATTGAGGAAGGACTATGCAACGATCAGGAGACGCTGATGGAATATATGGGAGTGATGCGAACCCATACGGATAAAACAGCCCGCCTTGTGGAGGATCTGCTAGTTCATGCACTTCAGGAATTGGGGCAAATTTCGGTGGAAACCCGTGAGTTGTACAGTGGGCCTATACTGGAGACGATGTTGAAACCTATTGAACATGTTGTCCTAACAAAGGGGCTTATCTATAAAGGACCCAACTACATCCCCAATGTGTTAATCGCTATCGACCCCACTCGAATTGAACAGGTGATCTCCAATCTTGCCGCCAATGCCCTCAAGCATACAGCTCCAGGAGACACGATACGTATAGATATGGAACTGGAATCTGAGCATTTGAATGTGACGATCGCCGATTCGGGTCAGGGAATACGTGTACAGGACATGCCGTTTGTTTTTCAGCGTTACTTCAGAGGCCAGGCGAGTCATGCAGAACAACGTGTTCAGGAAGGTACAGGGCTGGGCCTTTCTATCTGCCAAAGCATTATTGAAGCACATGGAGGCCATATTTCCTTTACTAGTAAAGAAGGACAAGGTACAACCTTCCGGTTCTATCTGCCGATCTGCTGAGCCCACACTCAACAGCTGTAATACTTTATTCATAATTTGATAAGGCTTCCTCAACATCCCTCCTCTAGAATAAATCCTATATTACACTCGGGAGTGATTCGAATTGTCCAAAAAGGTGATTATCCGTGCACAGAATCTGTGCAAAACGTACAACAGCGGAAGTGAACAACATCATGCCATCCGTAATGTTGATCTTGATATCTATGAAGGGGAATTCACGGTCATCATGGGTAACTCTGGTTCTGGCAAATCAACCCTCTTATATCTGCTAAGCGGACTGGATCAGATTACAGCAGGTGAGGTCTATTTTCGCGACCAGCGGATTGACGCTTACAGTGAACGTCAAATGTCCGATTTCCGCACCCGCCGGATCGGTTATATCTATCAAAGTATCAATCTGGTCCCAGACCTTTCCATCAAAGAGAACATTGCTTTACCGGGATATATTGCAGGAAACAAAAAGAAGGACATCCTATCCCGCGCTGCTGAGCTGATGAATGCCATGGATATTGATGGACAGCGTAACCGCCTCCCATCCCAAACTTCCGGAGGACAGCAGCAACGAGCTGCGATTGCACGGGCTTTGATCAATTCGCCGGATATCATTTTTGCGGATGAACCGACCGGAAGCTTAAATATGGAACATGGCACAGCCGTTCTCGATATCCTTACAGATATTCATCGAAAAGGACAGTCTGTTGTTATGGTGACGCATGATATCAAGGCCGCCTGTCGGGCAGATCGCCTGATCTATATTCAAGACGGCAAGATTGGCGGAATCCTTGAGTTTGACACCTATGACGAACATCAAATTCAGGATCGTGAAGCGATTATCTTCGCTTTGGTTATGGGGAAGGAATAACGATGGCAGTCATATTTAAACTTAGCTTGTCGTATCTGAGTAGGAACAAAATACAAAATGCGTTGATTGCGCTGCTCCTGCTTCTCTCGACACTTCTTGTATCTACAGCTACTGTCATTCTGGCGAACACCGGCAATCAGTTTTATGAAATGCATACCCGAACCCATGGATCTCATCAGATCCTGACGTTTGAAAAAGGACTGAATGACCCTGACGCTGTGCACAACTGGTGGGCTTCTCAGGATGGAGTTCAGGTGTCCCCTTTGCTAACGTATCGTACATTTTCAGGCATCATTTTGAATGAAACTCACATCCCTAACATCTACCTGTACATGTTTAATACGCCTCCACCGCCATGGGGTGTGGATGAACTGATTTTCTCAAGCGGGACGCCCGACACAGTTCCCGAACAAGGCTCCGTCTGGATTCCAACGTCCATGGCGAATGCTTATCATATCTCGGTAGGTGATACCATTGGCTTCAAAACCGGCTCAAGCACACTTGAATTGAATGTATCGGGCATTGTCATCGATGTACCATACGGGGCACCCTTCTCCAATACAGCACGGGTCTGGATGAATCCTGCCGATTATCAACATGATCTCGCTACACTTGCTGGCAACGAGAATCGTATGATGGGCATCCATTTTAACGATTACAGCATGAATTCGGTGTATTGGGAACGGTACAATCGTGAGACAGGTATTCCGTTTCTGGAATCCAAAATGGAGTTCGAGGCCATTGCCTCTTTTTATCTGATCATCAATCAGGTTATTGGATTCATCATGATATTCATGGGTGTTGTCATGCTCTCTATCGCCCTGATGACCATCGGATTTACGATTGCGGATGCCATCCTGGCCAATTACAGAACGATAGGAATCCTCAAATCACTAGGTCTGACTTCCCGAAAAACGATAGGCACCTATGTTATTCAATATGCATTGATATCCATCGTAGCCATTATCCCAGGACTTGCACTCAGTATATGGATATCCAAATGGATCATTAATATTTCTGTATCCTCTCTTCGAGTGGGGAATCAGAACATTCCAGTTCAAGGATTGGATGCGGCCATACTGGCCGGCGTACTACTATTTACTCTAGTGATTCTGTTCACTGTGTTACATGCCAAAAAGGCACGCAGCATACAGCCCGTGCAGGCTATTCGTTATGGTATGTCGGAGACAGATCACAGCCGGATGGCTGGCAAAATGAATTCGCCATTGGCGCACTGGATCGGGTTCACACGACTGCCTGTGACTGCCGTGCTTGGATTCCGACATGTGTTCAAAAACACCAAAAGCTCTGTTCTAACAATCCTGCTGACTACCATGGCTTCCTCCGTACTAGTTTTGGGGTATGTTCTGCTGACCAGTATAAACGGAATTGAACAGACCGCAGCTAAATGGGGGTATGACAATGCCAATATCGCAGCAGTCGTAGTGAACAAAAGTAACTTCCCCAAGGCTGAACTAAAGCACGTGTTAGCGCAGGATTCGAGGATCAGCAATGTAGGCTGGCAAGGGAACACAACGGGTGTAATTAGCCCGGAGTCTTTGGCAGCAGTAGAGGGCCAATCCATCAGTCTCAACTTGAGTGTACTGGACGGGAGTTATCAGGAACTTGGATTCGAAACGTTAAAAGGGGTTAACCCACAACATGCGAATGAAATTGCCATTGGTGTAAGTGTAGCCAAAACATCAAATAAAGATCTCGGTGATCTTATCGATATCTATATTGAAGGAGAAAAGCGTACATTCCTCATCACAGGCATCTATCAGGCGTTCGCCAACATGTCTGTTTCAGGCAGAATCACCATTGATGCCATGAGAAGTGTGAACCCGGATTATAGTGAATTTGATGTTATCTTCATCAATGTGAACGATATGGCACAAGCGGGTAAGGTTGCCTCTGAATTAAATGAGCAATTTAAAGATTTTGCTTCGGTATTCACTCAGAAGACTTTGCTTGATTCGGTTTACGCGGAAGCCGCTAACATCCTGATCTATCCGATGAGCCTGATCGGATTGCTGTTTATCATTGTGACGTTCATCATTATTTTCAGTACCTGTAGAATCAATATCCGTAAAGAAAGCAGAACGTACGGGATATACAAATCGCTGGGAATGACATCTCGTCAAATCCGGTTGTCGCTCACCATGGGAATGTTCATACTGTCCTCCGTGGGAGCCATACTGGGTATTTTCGTCGGCGTATACCTGCTGCCTCTTCTACTCGAAATGGTCCTTTCCGGTTATGGTATCGTACAGCTTCCACTGATCCTGCATTGGGGTGGAATGGTACTGTTCACCTGTCTAAGCATCATTGCAGCCAGTCTTGGCTCGTGGTTCTCTTCGAGAATCATTCGGGAAGCATCGCCACGTATACTGGTTATCGAATAATGTAATCAGAATGCCTTAACACAATAAAACAAGCCCTTCCATACCTCTATAGGATGTGGAAGGGCTTGTTATCATGATATGAACTAATTCCGCCATTTCTTCGCAAGTGCACCAATCTGATGTGGCGTTGTTCGGCAGCAGCCGCCAATAATTTTCGCGCCCGCAGCAACCCACTGCTCCGAAGCATCACTCATGCTGCCACAGGTACCCTGTCCGCTCCACGTCTTCGTTGCTGCATCATATACTTCTCCCGAGTTCGGATACACAATAACAGGTTTATCGCTGGTACGGCTCAAAATACCCACTGCTTCCGTCACCACTTCCATCGGAGCACAGTTCAGGCCAATCGCCGCAACCTGCGGCTCGGAGCCAAACTTCTGTGCACATACCTCAAGCGGTGTGCCCTCGCTGATGCTTGTCCCGTCTTTTAAAGAAAAAGATAACCAAGCATACGCATGAGGGAACTCCTTGAGTACATCAACCAGCACCTGTGCTTCCTGCAGGGAAGGAATCGTCTCAAACGCCAGAATATCAGCACCTGCTTCAAGCAGCGCCGCCATACGTGGACGGTGAAATGCGGCCAGCGTCTCATCCGACACGCCGTAATGTCCCACATACTCTGAACCATCCGCCAGATAGGCGCCGTACGGACCAACGGACCCGGCAATAATTGGACGTGGACGAGAACTGTCCCCATCGCGATCTACTGTACGATCTGTTATATGCTCCTCATTCTCCACGTTCTCGGAACATACCGAAGGAGCTTCTACAAGCTGACTTATCGAGCTTTCTCTCCCTACTAAACTACTCTGCACTTCTGCCCACACGTCATCTCTCGCCTGTATAGCCAGTTCCACCGTCTTGCGGATCAGCTCCAGTGCTGCCTGTTCATCGATCCCTCTCTTGCGGAAACCATCTACCGTCGCCTGATAACTGGATGTAATTGCACAGTCGGCTCCTGCTCGAAAATAATCTGCATGGACCTGAACGATAACATCCGGATTCTCAAGCAACACACGAGCAGACCATAGTGGATCATCGAGATCACATCCATGCTGTTCGAGTTCCGTAGCCAACGCTCCATCCAGAATCATGACCGGATGTTCACGAAGGATCTGTTCTATGGGGTTAGTCTGTTGTTCTTGCGTCATGTACTTGTCCTCTTTTCTTATTCACACGTTCTGTCAGATAATAAGCAACGTAACATACTGCGATAAACGGAACCCCACAATACAGCGCAATCCGCTGTGTCGGGTCAAAGGCAATACCTATGCATGAAGCCAGGCATAATATAAATGAAACAATTGGTACCACCGGATACAGTGGTGTGCGGTAGACCAGATCTTTGACCGCATGTCCTTCCCGGATATATTGTCTGCGGAACATGTATTGGGAAGCGCTGATGCTCATCCATACCGCAACGACAGCCAGACCTGAAATGGAAACCAGCGTAATATACACCGTACCTGGCGCAATGATGCTGGACAGCAAGGCCAGCGCACCACCCACCATACTAATCAGAAGTGCATTCAGCGGTACTCCGCTTTTGGTCAATTTGGCAAACCACGGAGAGATCGTTCTTTTGTCAGCCAGAGACCAGAGCATACGTGAAGATGCATATAGGCCTGAATTGGCAGCAGAGAGAATCGCCGTCAGAATAACAAAGTTCATAATATCTGCTGCATAGGGTACACCCACCCGCTCCATTACCGCTACAAATGGACTTTCCAGTACACTGGCATCCGACATGGGTAGCAAGGCCGACAAGATAACAATCGTTCCGATGAAGAAAATAACCAAACGCCACAGCGTTGTATGAATAGCCTTTGGTATCGTCTTTTCCGGGTTCTCCGTCTCACCGGCGGCAATCCCGATTAACTCGGTGCCTGAGAAGGCAAAGTTTACAGCAAGCATGGTCATCAATATCGCTGTAGCCCCATGAGGGAACCACCCGGATGCGGTAATATTCGATAGAAATGGAGCCGGTTCAGAATCCGCCATGGGAATGAACCCAAACATGGCTGCGCCACCGATAATAATGAAGATTACGATAGTCACTACTTTTACAGATGAGAACCAGAACTCGGATTCCGCAAATAATTTCACCGTTAGAGCGTTAAACAGAAAGATCATTAGTGCAAAAACCGCGCTCCATATCCATACGTTTACCGATGGGAACCAGCGCTGCATAAGCAATCCAGCGGCTGTGAATTCGGAGCCAAGCGCAACAGTCCAGGTTAACCAGTATAACCAAGCCACCGTGTAACCTGTTGCCGGTCCGATATATTTGGCTGCATAACTATGAAATGCTCCCGTCTCTGGCATATGAACAGACAGTTCACCAAGACAGAGCATCACCAGATACACAACGATGGCTCCAATCAGATAGGACAGAATGGTTCCCAGTGGTCCCGCCTGCTGAATGGTGTAACCTGAGCTGAGGAATAATCCCGTTCCAATGACTCCTCCGAGAGAGAGCATGACCACATGCCGTGCCTGCATTTTCCGCTGAAAATGCCCTTTGTCGTTGTTGTTCTCCATACCTGCTGCTCCCCTACTTCTTCATCCAGAAAAAACAAAAAAGACCCACTCTGCCTAAAGAGTGCGCCGTTACTGACAAATAAAAACAAACGCTCCTATCTATCAGGCTTTCACCCGCTGGAATTAGCACAGTATCCTTCAGATCTGTTGCTGAGGTTTCTAAGGGCCAGTCCCTCCACCTCTCTGGATAAGAAAATGATTTTTTACTAATATAGCGATCTATCATGAATGTGTCAACAATTAAATAATATATGGCACACCTCGCTATTCGGTGGAAGACCCCGGATTCGTGATGGTGGTCTTTACCTCATAGGTGATCGGCACGGTGCTAAAAATTTTATCCCAATCGTCTTTGACTTTTTTCCATGTTTTAGGTTCTTTAATACGCAAGCTATCCCGAAAATCCGCAACATCTACTTTATAGGTATGCTGCAGTTTGTATAACAACTGTCGAATCTGTTGTTTGGCAAGTTCAGCAAATTCTTTTTCCAATTCACTGAGATACGCACCTTTTTCCTCTTCCTCGGGAGCACGCCAATCCTCCATCAACCAGCCTTCGGATTCAGTTTTCACATGGAATGAAATATCATCGCCAACCACTTTTGGAATTATTGTTGTTTTTTTCTTCTTCATTTCATATACAACAGTGAACCCCTCTTTATTGTATGTCTTCAAGATACCTCCTTTTTCTTTAGGTCTAAGCCAAGATAGCCCTTCTAGATCCGTTTGGCTGAGTTCCCCGATGAATTTGGTTGTTTTCCCATCAAAGATACTGGCACCGGAGAACTTGTCCTCTCCATTGAAGTTCAGTACATTCTGGAGCAAAAAGCTGGAACCGGATTGCATTTGTGCATCTAATTTGGAGAGTAGAACGGGGTCCAGGATTTTATTGGACAAGTATGAATTACCGGTAATACCTGTAAGATAAAATGCTGGAATCCGGGAAGGATCATCTGAAGTCAGTACATCAACAGCGCGATGATGGCTAATCAACACCAGACAGTTAGGACGAATATCGTTATCCCGAAGTACAAAATCCAGCAGCTGGTCCAGACCATACTTTTTGGCGATATCCTTGGACACAACGATAACCTTCAGATGATGTCCGATGAGCGGATGATCTCGTCTCAGTGCAAACTGACGAAAGATTTGCAGCAAGGAATCTCCGGTAAGCTGTTCATTGGAATAGGACGTTTTACCAGAAGCAGGCGAACCGGATTGTTGGCTCTTCTGACTGCTGGAATTACCGGGAGCAATCTGTACCGTGGCTGTCACATTGTTCTGCTTGGAATACCCTCCTCCCTGATTGGCGATGTTCTCCTCAAATTCCGTCTCTTTGCCGATATCGATCCCAAGACCAACGTAGACACTTAGATCCTCTATCTCTCGACTGCTCCAACATCCGGATATCGTTAAGAGAATGCATAATACAGTGGCTAAGCGTAACAACATGCGGAATGTAATCATGCATGCTTGCCTCCTTTTTTGCGAATCAGACTTAACAACAGTAGTACCAGAGGTAAAATGCCAAACAAAAATACGGACACATTGCCTAGCATATCTCCTAGTACGAAGGTATCATCCACTGTTTTGGGTATCATTGCTGTCAGATAAATGAACGGCAGCAGGCCGTACATGATGCCTTTGATTTTTTTGGAACGAAACAAATCACGAATACCCACCGAAGCGCAGTAATGTGTAATTGCTGTAGTCGAAAAGATTTGCATAATCCAGATGACCAGCAATAAGGATTCAAAACGCTCGAATATCAGACCCTGGATTTCGAAGCTTCTTACCAAATCCAGCGTTGGCCAGGTTCGAGTTTTGATGCCATCGAGCGATAAACTGCCTATAACCATCACCACCGTGATCAAGTAGATAATAGTGGATATGAGTATCCCCCAGGTCATCGCTTTATTGCTCTTCTTCGGATTTTTCATATAGGCAGTCATGATTAACATCACCTCATAGCCCGTATAAGATAATAGTGAAGGCTTCAACCCTTGGAAAACGGGCATAATCCCATCACCGAGGACGGGTCTCAGATTGCCAATCTCGAATAGCTGATTACTAAGCAAAATTTCAATCACAAATATAATAATCGTAATCGGAAGGATGATCTCAAACACACGTACGATAACGCCAAGCCCGCCTGAAATCATATATACACCGATCCACATGAAGACCATCACAATCGCCCAGGTGGGGGTGCGTTCGAGCAGATACATCCCAGTCACTTCAGCCATAACTCTGATTTCGAATGCGGCAATAACTATGAAATACATAATCATAGACAATCCCAGTATGTAAGCAATCCAGCTGCCCGTAATCTCACGGGTGAACTGGAAGACGGTTTTCTCCGGAAATCTGCGACACAGGGTAACCAGAATTATTCCCACACCTATGATAATGAATCCAGATAGGATAATGGAAATCCAGACATCCGGTGTTCCGACAGCTTTGCTGGTCGTTCGAGGTAGTGTCAATATCCCGGCACCAAGCATGTAATTGACAATAATTACAAATGCCTGTGTCGTGGTTAGCTTTCCTTGGGAGCCATTCACTTAGTTCACCTCCAGACCTTCAGTAGATGGAATTCCATTTATTTTTTCCGATCATCATCGATCGGATTAGTCATTTTGGGACGCATTCTCATCATATTTAGCGGTGCACGGATAACAAAATCCTTCCATTCATTCATGTGATAGGGAACGGCTGGTGCAACATAAGGTACGCCAAAGCTTGAGAGTCGTGCCAGATGTGTACACACAAGCAGAAAGAACATAACCACGCCAAACAATCCGAGTACGGCTGCGCTGAACATAGCGGCAAATCGTAGAATCCTTAGCGTTAATCCCGCACTATAGACCGGAATCGTAAAGGAAGAGATGGCTGTTACCGCAACGACAATGACCAGAAATTGGCTTATTATTCCCGCTTGCACGGCTGCTTGGCCAATAATCAGACCTCCTACGATACCCATCGCTGGCGCAATCGGTTTGGGCAAGCGTATCCCGGCCTCCCTCAAGATTTCAATTGAAAGCTCCATGATGAGTACCTCAATAATTGAGGGGAATGGCACTCCAGTACGCGTTTCAATAATCGTCAATACTAGCTTGGTTGGAATAAGACCCGGATGAAACGAGATAAACGAGATATAGAGCGCAGGAGCAAGCAATGCCAGCATCGCGGCCATAAAACGCAGCACTCGCAAAAATGTTCCAGGAATCCAGCGTTCATAATAGTCCTCTGGAGACTGAAGCAACATGCTAAAGGTCACCGGTACAATTAATACAAATGGCGTTCCATCCAACAAAATTGCCACTCGGCCTTCCAGAAGGGCACCCATCACTCGGTCAGGTCTTTCCGTATTCAGTACCTGCTGAAAAGGACTCAGCGTATTATCTTCGATGAGTTGTTCCACATAACCTGATTCGAGCATTGAATCCATATCCATCTCTTCGATTCGCTTGCATACTTCTGCAACGAGATTTGGATCGGCAATATCCTGAATATAGGCTATCGCCAAATCTTTTTTGATCCGTGAACCCACTTCATACTTCTTAATAAACAGGCTCTGATCACTTCCATAACGACGTAAAATGCCTGTATTATCGCTTAATTGCTCTGTAAAACCAATACGAGGCCCACGAAGCAGTCCCTCTGACAAGGGTTCATTCATACCTCTTGTTTTGATCTTATGAGCTCCAATTAATAAAGCACCTGGCAAACCATCAACCAGCAGTGCATTTTTCCCAAACAACACACCAACTGCGAGTTCTTGGAGGGACTTCGTCTCCTCAACCAGACTGACAGGAAGTAATTGATCTTGCAGATATGCCGACAGTAAGTGTGCGTTGTCTGGATGAAGGAAACCCTCCTGCTTAAGTAGGGGAACACCTTCGAACATCAACGGTGTAATCAAGTGATCATCAACTAAGTCTTGATCTACCAGGCCTTCGGTATAAATGACCGCAGCCCGTGTATTCGTTCCCCTAATAATAAATTCCCGAATATGCACGTCTGCATTGAGTCCAAAGCTTTCTTTCACACTCGTCAGATTTATGCTGTACTTTTCGGTTAATTTAATATTGGCATAGTGGCCTGTTTCGGTCCCTTCACCCTGCCCTTTGGCTGCTGGCGAGATATCCTTCGAGGATATGGACGATGGCTTCGAACGAGAGAAGCTTCCGCGCTTAATGGCAGCATTGATCCAGCGCATGCTCAATGTAATACCAATTGGAATGATGAAGACCAAGAATGCCTGAATCCATATGGACCAATCCGGCACGTAGGATACAATTGTTGACCACATGTTCCCACCCCAACATTTCTCTGCATGACATAGCTGCAGGTATTCCCAAGTATTGTGTCCCCGTTTGATCACAATAATTCCCGTTTTTTTGAGTACTGAACGACAAAAAAACGGTTCCTGTGAAAGGAACCGCTATTACTATATATTGTTATACGATTCTGGTCACATGCTCCGCTTTGGCATCCAACAAGTGAGCTGAAGCAGCAATTGCTGTAAAATCATTCAATGCGATCTCAATCTGCTTCTGGCTCTGCTCCACATATTCTTCTACTTTTTTGGTTCCACCTGTGATATTGCCAATTTCCTTGGTTATTCCAGTCACGCTATCTCGAATCTCATTAATCGAACTCTCCACCATTGCGGATAGTTTCTTAACTTCCTTGGCCACGATATCGAATCCTCGTCCGTATTCTCCTGCATGTGCAGCCTCAATGGCAGCATTCAACGCGAGCAGTTGCGTCTGAGACGAAATCTCGCGTATCGTTCGTACCACGCCCTGAATCGATCCGGCCTGTTCCTGCAAATGAGTCAGCGTTGCACGGTTAGAAGTTGACACCTCTGAGATATAGGAGATACTGGACATCAATTCCTGACTGCGTTCAATACCTACATCTGCCTGCCCATTCAGTTCATGAGACATCGTTTTCAGCTCATTCACTACGACAGAAATGTTGTTCTGACGGTTGGTAATGTTGGTGGCGATTTTGGAGACACCCAGTATCTTCTGATTCGTCTCATCGTACACCGGCATATATGTCGCTTCAAGCCATACAGAATTCCCCTTTGCATCCTTGCGTTCAACCTTGTCCTGGAAGCTGACACCATTAAATATGCTATTCCAAAAAGCATCATATTCCGGAGTATTTGCAAATTGACCGAAGCACAGTTGCTGATGCTTCATGCCGTACATCTCATCTACCGTATATCCCATCGTTTGGGCAAAGACTTCATTCACGTAGGTTACCCGGCGATCCAGATCGAATCGAATGATAGCAAGACTTTTCTCCATCGCCTTGATGACCATTGCATCGGTGACAACATCTTTCTTTTCCATATCTAATATAGACACTTGATAACCCCCACAGTTCATTCCATAATAGACAGCCTTTAACTAGCAAAAAACAATCATAACAACATATGTATCCATCAGGTTCTAGATGGCTCTACTATGGATACCCGATTTGCAGCATTTTGGATCACCTGTTGTTATTTATTTTTATTGCAACCCTGTGAAGTCAAAATATATAGTTGTTCCTTCGTTTCAATGCTTCTTCAATATCCTGGATAAAAAGGTTCCATCAACATACTTTCGGAGCATATTCATCGTCCAGAAAAGAGACGTTATAACTTATCTTATCCGTAAAATATCTCTGTATCTACTAGTACGTATCGTAACATAAGGCAAAGAGGTATACACTTCTGTATTTGTAACGTATTTGTAACATAATTTCTGATTTTTAGTAACCGTTTAACCCCTATATACAAGAAAAACAGAACGATTTGTCATGCGTCGTTCTGTTTCTTATCCAGTCTCATCTTTATTATTTTTTTCGTGGTGTCCAGCGCTTTGTTTCACTGTGATTCGGATACTGAATGCCCGCAGGATAAGAGATCAGCTCGATCAGCATCCCCCAAGGTGCTCTTCCATACACAAACTGATTGCCTTCCCCACCTTCAATATGACCGGTCAACGCCCCAGGCTCTGTTAGCAACACCCCGATTCCTTGAAGTGTCGTGTAGCTTCTTGCATATCGTCCACATACAATGCCATATGCTGCAAACCATAATCCGATGCCCTAACTGGCTCTGATTGCGCTGTATTCGCGTACTGAAATAACTCTATACTAGCGCTCTCCCCGAGCGATAACATCCGAATATGAATAACCTTTGCTCCTGAACGCAGTCCTAATTTAAGCTCTGCCTCGGGTCCTTCCTGTGGGGGATCATCCGGCGTTATATGGTCATAGGCAAGTTGAGCTCCAAACGCCTGTTGTAGAAATAGTGTCGCCTGCTCCATGTCCGGTACAGTTATTCCAATATGGTCAATTCCTCTCGTAATCATGTTATCCCTTCTTTCCTTTATCCATTGAACTTGCTTGTACACAGCGACATCCGTACCTATATGATTTACACGAAAAGGGGTCCGCTATAACCATCGGTTGCTCGAACAACCTTGTATAGAAACCGAAGAAAGAAGAGCGCATGATATCCATGGCTCTTCTTTTTTGATGTTTTTAAGTTAGTTACAGGTTTACATATCGAGTGCTTAACCGGGGGCCTGAACTCATTTTAAAAATCGTGTACAGTTACACATAGCTGAATCGCAATGCCAAATGGGTCCCGTACAATACCGTATCCTGGGCTGAATTCATTTTGTTCATACGGTACCAGTATCTTCACACCCTCATGTTGCATCAGAGAATGATACAGTTGATCGATTGTATCTTTATCCTTGGATTGAATACATAGTGACGTGCTGTTCCCCAGCTGCCATGCTCTCTCCGTGTCCATTGCTTCTTCCGCAATCATGACTTTGTTAACCCCAATCTCCAGCACCGAATGTGTAATATACTCATCTTGATCAGCAGGGTACTCGAAACCTGGGTTCATTTCCTTCATCTCTTTATAACTTTTCTTGAATATCACCTTGGCGCCCAGAAACTCTTCATAAAAAGCAATGGCTGCCGCCGCATCCCCATTCATCGACAAAAATGGTATCACTTCAAAATTCATTATATTGCCTCCTTGTTCCTATTGGATTACACTTATCACTATAACAACTAAAGGTGCCAATCTATGACACCATTAAGAGGGTTTGATATGAAAAAATCAGAACGTATGAACCAGATGCTGCGCTTTATTAACCAAAAACAACAGTTCACCCTGCAAGATCTCATGCAGGAGTTCCAGATATCCAAACGAACCGCGTTAAGAGATATCGCTTCATTGGAAGAGTTAGGTGCGCCCATCTATGTCGAATATGGACGCTACGGCGGATATCGACTGTTGCAACAGATGCAGCTGCCTCCCATTTCGTTTAATACGGGGGAGCTTCATGCCCTTTATTTTGCGATGCAGGCTCTCCGCAGCTTCTCCAGTTTACCCTTTCAAGTCTCTTTCCAGACCATTCATGAGAAATTTATGAGCGCGTTATCCGACAAGCAACGACAGGATATTGAGAACATCCAACACCGGGTTTACTTCCAACATACCGAGCAGATCCGCGACAGTGCACATTTGGAGTTTCTGTTGATGGCTGCTGTTCAGAATATAGTGATCCAGATTACGTACGCTAATCAGCGTAGATCCTCTGATCAAAGGCCATCTTCTGCAAACACTAATATCCGCACCATTCAACCCATCGCGCTCTATGCCAGGAAAGGCTATTGGTATTGTCAGGCCTATGATCTGCATAAACAAGCTTATCGTGTATTCCGCTGCGACCGCATCATTTCAGCCGAAACAACGGAGATTGAACCTTTAACTCATGTAAAGGAACTCTATTCACAGGATGCCCAATCTCTATGGAAACCATCGGAACAAGCAATTCCATTCAAATGCCTGATTGATGAAGCCGGGATGGAGCTATTCCAGCAAGAACATTTCCCATCTATGCAGATCATCGAGAAGATGGGACACATGTATCTTGTTGGTTCGTATGAACCTCACGAGCTTGATTTCATAGTGAGATATCTTGCAGGCTATGGTAAATCGATTAAGATTATGGAGCCCGTCATCTTACAGAAAGCATTAAGGCAGTACTATCTGGACTTGTTGGATCATGTATAAAGATCATCATATTTCTATATCCATTTTACTTTACATGCCTTTTAGCTCTGCTCCTGGCTAACTTTTAAACTTTTTTTATTACCAATAGCCAATTGAACGATAATCTGCAACACGATGATGATAGCCAAACCATAAAATGCTTGCACAAAGCTGCCTGTTAGATCGCGGAGCCAACCAATCGCCAGCGGCCCAAGTGCTCCAAGAATGTAGCCACCAGATTGAGTCATAGCGGACCAGCTACTCGCTTCCTGAGCATTGTTTGTCTCATCAATCGGCAACATAAGTGCAATCGGGAACAGTCCACCTGCACCAATACCGAGCGGAATCGCCGCGAGCCACGGACTGACAGAGAGATTCAGCATCAGGACACCTATTAACTCCAACATCGCACATCCAACAAGCCAGAAGACACGTTTTTGGTACCGATGTACAAGCATGGGAATGAATAACGTTGAGGGCAGTGATATCAATGTAAATAACGTTTGGATGTTGCCAGCAGTCTCTTGGCTATACCCATGGCTCTGAATGGCTGGCGCAAGCCAGGCGGTTAATGAATAGAAGATCGCGGCCATCAATCCAAAGAACAGTGTCAGCACCCATGCACGCCTGTTCTTCACCGGAAGTGGTGCATGGACTACAGCCGAAGTTTGTCCGGATTGCCGCTCTGTACGCGCAGACCAAGCTAATTTTAACCAGATTGGCAATGCAATGGCTGCGAGTAATGCCCATGTAGCCAAAGAACCTCTCCAAGATCCACCCAGCGTATGCTGGAGCGGAACCGATAACCCCACACTAATGCTGGCCCCCATCACCATTGCTGTAGAGTAGATGCCGACCATGGCTGCCACTCGGTTAGGGAAATACTGCTTAATGAAGCTGGACAACAGCGGCCCTGCCAATGCAATCCCTACACCTGACAGAAAAGAAGTGAACATCATCAACGGAGTTGCGCCTACGAACAATCGTAATCCCGTACCTATCCCAATAAGGATTAAAGCCAGCACAATGGCTCCTTCGTTCCCCCACCTCCTACTTAGTCTTACAGAGAATGGAGCGAATATACCCATACATAATACCGGTAGTGTAGTTAACAGACTGGCGGTCATGCCGCTCAAACCCAGATCATTCTGTATGGTACTCATCAGAGGAGAAATGGAAGTAATCGGTGGTCTTAAGTTCAGTGAAGCCAGAATAAGCGCCAATACAATATAAAAAAGTTTCATTATGAATCACCTCATGGGAGTAGTCTCGTTGCCTTCACCAAAGATCCTATTCTTTAATGACAAGATCTTCGAGTGGTGCACGAATTAAGTATAGAATCATTATAATGATTGAACAATACTATTGTTTCTATTAAAATGATTAATAAAACCAATGATTAGAGGTGAATTCATGGAGATTCGTCAAATGGAAAACTTTATTACAGTGTGTGAGGAGCTTCATTTTACACGGGCAGCTGAGAAACTTGGCATATCTCAACCTACGTTGAGTCAACAAATACGTGGGTTGGAAGATGAACTTGGTGTTCCTTTGTTTGACCGCGTCGGCAAAAAGATTGTGATGACCCAGGCAGGTACTCTGTTTCTGGAGCACTGTGTACAGATGATCCGGCATTTACAGAATACCCAGGATGCGCTAGCTGAATTTCGGAATGATCAGCGGGGACGATTGGTTATTGGTGTTCTTCCGTCGGATTTGGATTACCGTATCACTCCGTTACTCGTTGATTTTCATGCCCGATTCCCCAAGGTGCAATTGAAGGTTATCTCTTCGATCTATGTCGTAAATCAAGTGTTGGAAAATGAAGTCGACATCGGCATCGAGATCACGTCTGCCCCGGATAGGCGGCTTGTACGTATTCCTTTGTGCAGTGAAGAATATGTACTCGTCGTATCCGAGAATCATGATTGGGCTGAACGAAGCACAATTGAAATTCAGGAGTTACGTGATATCCAAACGGTGATGTTCCCCGAAGGATTTACAGGCAGAGAATTGGTCGATGGCTATTGCCGTAAACATGGATTCACCCTAAATACAATCATGGAGACCAGTTCGGCAACCTCCATCATTAGCCTGGTCAAAGCCAACGTCGGAGGAACACTGCTGCCTTATCCTCTGATCAAAGCCATGAATGAGCCTACGCTACGTTGCATCCGAATTACAGACGATCCGCCATACCGGCACTTTGAGATCATCCATCGGTCCGACCGTTACCTGACGCAATCGGCCAAGGCATTTATTGAGAAAACAATCGAGTATTTCAATCAAAGGTGAGATTAAAAGGAGGATGTTGAAATGATAATAAGAGAAGTTGGTTTGTTGACACATCAGGTCGAGGCCATAAAAGAGTTTTACGGTACACTACTGGAACTGGATCTTGTGGAGGATAATGCAACATGCGTTTCATTCCGTGCGGGGAACTCGGTCCTCTCTTTCAAGAAGGCGCCAGAACAAGAGAAGCCCTGCTATCATGTAGCATTTACGATTCCAACGAATAAACTTGCTGATGCAAAAAGATGGGCTCAAGACCGTAACATTTCATTGCTATCCAAAGATGGACAAGATGAATTTTATTTCCCCTACTGGGATGCAACAGCCTTCTATTTCTATGATCCAAGCGGCAACTTGATGGAATTTATCGCTCACCATTCACTCGATAATGCAGTTGATGAAGCTTTTGAAGCGAAGCATCTGTTATGCATTAGTGAAATCGGTCTGCCTGTCGATGATGTTCCTGAGACGATGAACACATTGAATGAGCATTATCAACTTGAACCATTTGCCGGAGACGGAAAACAATTCTCCCCCACGGGTGATGCAGAAGGCATGTTTATTGTCATTGACAAACAGATGCCCTGGTTCCCAGACGGACGTATGCCTGGTGTATTTGTTACAGAGGTGAAGGTGGAAACTGGGCAGCCCGGTAATCTGCGTATACAGGACGATATGTACTCGATTGAATCGATATGATGTAAGAACGTACTGAATGAAAACCTTAAGAGGGACTTCCGGCTTAATACTTACCAAAACCATCCTCACACGTGATATCCGATTTAAGAATTTCGTACAGATTTTGTTTGGAATTCTCTAATTTATTTTGTATTTCTTCAATTTCTGATATTTTCGCTTGGATAACGCTTGCTTGATCATTACTCGAAAACCCATGTTTAGAGATCATAGATTGGATCTCATGGATCGTAAAACCAACAGCTAAACATTGTTTGACCACTTCCAGATGCTGAATAATGCTCTGCGCATATATTCGATAGTTATTATGATCTCTCAGCATATGTTCATCCGGGATCATACCTATTTTCTCGTAGTAACGAATCGTGGATATCGGAAGGTTTACATGGTTCGCTACTTCACTAATCTTCATATGTATTTCCCCCGTTTCTTCTTCTTGCTATAAAGTATACTTCATAGTTTACAATCCTCATAGTGAGACAGATGGAGATATAATTTATACCCTACTCTCACCAATATAGATATGAGGAGAGATTTCAATATGAACACAATTACCGGTCAATTCAACAAAACAAATGATTTTGATAACATCGTTTTGGAGCGCCATTCCGTTAAAGCCTACGACCCTGAAGTGAAGATCAGCCGGGATGAGATGACCGAAATACTGGCGAAAGCTTCACGTGCCCCTTCGGCCATTAACATGCAACCTTGGCGTTTTCTTGTTATCGACAGTGCCGAAGGCAAAGAGAAGCTTGCACCGCTGGCCTCTTTTAACCAGACACAGGCACTAACGTCTTCCGCTGTCATTGCCGTGTTTTACGATGCCAACAACGTTGATTACATGGAAGAGATTTTCAGCAAATCAGTGGAACTTGGGTACATGCCCCAAGACATCATGGATATGCAGATGCAGCAGGTAAAACCTTATTATGCGAACATAAACGCATCCGAATTGCGTGACATGAACCTCATTGACTCAGGCCTCATATCCATGCAACTCATGCTCGTTGCCCGTGCCCATGGTTATGATACCAACCCTATGGCCGGTTATGACAAAGGTCAAATCGCCGAAGCGTTCGGCATGGATAAAGAACGGTTCCAGCCCGTGATGTTGATCTCCATAGGTAAAGCAGCCAAAGATGGCTATCCTTCCTATCGTCTCCCGGTTGAAACGATTACAACTTGGGCATAATCAACAGCTACTCTCAAGACTAAAATGACTATGGATGATGCTATAGTAAATACTAAGTCTGAAAAATAGATGGAAATCACTGTGCATCCCATAATACCAGAGTACTCATCCTATATCAGTTAAAGGCTTTCATTATAATAGCCTCATACTGATTTGGACATAAGAACATTAATTATACGTTCATAAACAAAGGGTCCTGATGACAACTGTCATCAGGACCCTTTGTTACATAACTTAAATACTTTTGTCAGGTGATAAAAAAGTCGTGAAACCACCACAAATTTTCATTACCACTTCCTCAATATACCGAATGTCGCATATAACGTGCTTAAATGATCCATTTTCACCCAAGCCGTGTAAAGGATTAGAAAATAATATCAATAGCCTCTAGCTCATCTTGCTCCTGTTCGGATTGCCCGTTCAGGGAAATATCCTTGAGCAGCACCGAAGGCTGTTCGCCAATTTGGGTGATGATCACGAGCAGGTCCTGAGCGAAATTGTCGATCAGATTGCGCGTAAACAACTTCGTTGCATATTCAAACTGCCCGTTCATTCCCTCATCCAGCAACGAAATGACCAAGGTAAGGTCAAATTGGGAAACCGCATGCGTTTCCGGATAAGATTCGATCTGGATATCCCCGAAGTTTTGAACGTTATCTTCCTTCGTTTCCAGCGCAAACATGACATCAAATACAGGATTGCGGCTTTGATCTCGCGGCACCTGCAGCTTTTTCACAAGCTCTTCAAACGGATAATCCTGGTGGTCGTAGGCCCCCAGCATCGTTTCTTTGACTTCGTTCAAGTAAACAAGGAACGTCTTCTCCCCGGATGGATAATGACGAATCGCCAACGTGTTGACAAACATTCCGATGAGCGGCTCCAGGTCGGCATGTGTGCGGCCTGAAACCGGTGTGCCTACAATGAAGTCTTCTTGTCCCGAGTACTTGCTGAGCAGGATTGAATAGGCCGCCGATAACACCATATATAGGGTAGCACCGTTCTCATCGGCAATGCGCTGCAAGTTGTCCGTCATCTGCTTGTCGATACTGAAAGGCAACACATCTCCCTCAAAGCTGCGAGCGGCAGGTCTGACAAAGTCCGTAGGTAGCTCAAGCGTTGGCAGTTCACCTTCCAGCATGTCCAGCCAGTAGGCTTCCTGGCGTTTCAGCCGTTCTTTTACAGGTTCGGACTGCTGCCAAGTGGCAAATTCCTTGTATTGAATCCGAAGCGGTTCCAGCGTCTCACCGTTATACAGGCGTAGCAGCTCTTCGATGAAGATACCCATCGACATGCCATCCGTGACGATATGATGAATGTCCAGCATAAGCAGATGACGTTCCGCTTCCCATTCAACTAAGCCCACACGCAGCAGCGGCGGCCGCTCCAAATCAAAGACACGTACAAAGGCATCCGCAATGCTTTTCGTTTCACTTTCCGTCGCCTTTGTATACTCGACGGCAAACTCCAAGTCCGAATAAATCCGTTGTACCGGTTCGCCGTCGACCATTTCGAAGCCGGTTCGCAAAACTTCGTGACGAGCGATTAATCCTTTGAGCGCCGCCTCGAATTGATTCCGCTCCAAGCGCCCGACCAGAACCGTCATGCCGGACATGTTGTAACTAAGCTCGGCCCCTTCCATCTGCTGCTGGATATACAGCCGCTTTTGCACAGAGGAAAGCGGATAATACTCCCTTTTATCCAGAACCGGAATGGAAAGAAACTCCTGCTGCTCCAATCGGCTAATCACTTCAGCCATCGCTTCAATAGTCGAGTACCGGAATACATCGCGCAGTGGCAGGTCCACGTGCAGCTCCTTGTGCACCTTGCTGACCAGCGTCGTCGCCCGCAGCGAGTGACCACCGAGGTCGAAGAAGTTGTCCGTCACACCAATCGTAACTGACCCAAGCACGTCCTGCCAGATGGAGACCAGTTTCGTCTCCAGATCGGTGCGCGGCGCCACGTATTCGCGCCCTGCACTTGCTCCCTCTTCCGGCGCCGGCAGCGCTTTCCGGTCGATTTTCCCGTTTGGTGTCAGAGGTAAATGCTCCAGCTCCACAAAGTACGACGGGATCATGTAACCTGGCAGCTCGCTGGAGATCGCTCGTTTCAGGTCGGCCGCCGTCAGTTCGATATCCGTTGTGTAGTAGGCGCACAGCGCCTTTTGACCGCTCGCATCACTTCGAACCAGCACCACCGCTTCGCGTATACCTACCACCCGCAGCAGCTGCGACTCAATCTCACCCGTTTCGATCCGGTAGCCCCGGATTTTCGCTTGATTGTCGATCCGGCCGATGAAATCCACGTTTCCGTCCTCCATCCACCTCGCCAAATCTCCCGTGCGATATAACCGCTCACCCGCGGTGAAAGGGCTGTCTACAAACTTCTCTTCCGTCAGCTCTGGACGGTTCAAGTACCCACGTGCTACGCCAACGCCGCCGATGACCAGCTCGCCCAGCACACCGACGGGTACGGGATTCAGATGTGCATCCACGATGTAAAACTTCGCATTCAACCACGCTTTGCCAATCGGCACATGGCCTGTCTGCGGCAGTTTCGCCAATTCTTCGTCATAGAAACTGGAGTCGATTGCCGCTTCCGTCACACCATAGGCGTTAATGATGCGGAACGACGAGCCAAACCGCTCCTGCAAGGTACGGTAATCCGCTACACTGCAGCTGTCCGAGCTTGTGATCAACAGCTCCATACCGCTTAACTTTAGCCCCTGCTCATGCACGTATTCCATAAACGGCACGATCAGTGCTGGTGTTGATTCAAAGATCGTCACTTGCTCCTGCTCTATCCAGTGGTGCAGACGAGACGGATCAATCCGGTCGTCCTTCGGTACAATGACCATGGTGCCTCCGTTATACAACGTGCGTGCGATATCGCCCACGAAAACATCAAACGAGAAGCTTGCGAGTTGCAGCAGTCGCACCGGGAACTGATCCAACCGGTATTCCCGTCGGTAGCCCGCTGCCGTGTTCACTAGGCTGCGATGCTCGATCATCACGCCTTTTGGCTTGCCCGTCGTTCCCGACGTGTAGATGACGTACGCCAGATCCTCCGGACGGGCTTCATGGAAGCTGTCCATACCGACAACATCAACATCATTTGGATGACTCTCGCCACCACCGTTCACAGCCCCCGTTAGCTTGCCGTTGACTCGATCGGGAGCACTGTTGGAGCCTTGGCCAAAGTCCATTGGCACATTGCTTCGTTCCTCGCTGTATGACGTTTCGTCGTCGAGATACAGCACCGTCGCCAGTGCCAGTTCCTCTTCACCGAGCCAGGCTTCGGCACGCTCTCGCAGCGGCGTTTGCGTCAGCAGCACCTTCGCTCCGCTGTCTTCGAGCATGAACCGCACACGGTCTGCCGGATAATCCGGGTCGAGGGGTACATACGCCCCGCCTGCTTTCCAGACGGCCAGCACGGCCACCAACAGGTCCACCGAACGCTCGGCGAGAATGCCAACAATCTCCTCCCGGCCGATTCCACTTGCGCGTAGCATCGCCGACAGGCGGTTCGCCCGCTCGTTCAGCTCCACATACGTCAGCCGATCGTTTTCGTAAACGACAGCTTCAGCTTCCGGCGTGTGTTCCACCTGTTCCTCGAACAGTCGATGGAACGCTGCCATAGGAGCCTGTTCCGGTTGCGCAGGGTTAAACGCGCCGACAATCTGCTCTTTTTCCTCTGCCGTTAACAAGTTCAGCTCGGCAATAGTCGCCGACGGGTTGCAGAGAATGGATTCAAGCAGCTGCAAGTAGTGAACAGCCAATTTCTCCACCGTTTCGGTTTTGTATAGAGCTGTGGCGTATTCAAACAGATATTCCAAGCCGTCCTCAATCTCGGTGACGTCCAAGCTGAGATCGAATTTGGAAACAATTTCTTCGCTGGCATACGTCGACAGATGCAGTCCCGGAAGCTGAATTTCCACATTTTCTGTATTCTGCAAAGCAAACATCGTATCAAACAGTGGATGACGGCGTAGATCACGAGCCACGTTTACCTTATCCACCAGTTCCTCAAACGGATAATTCTGATGTTCAAAAGCACCAAGCGTTGTCTCCTTGATTTCCTTCAAGTAGTCAAGGAACGTTTTACCGGCAGCCGGGTAACTGCGGATGGCCAATGTATTAACGAACATCCCGATCAGCGGTTGAACGTCGCTGTGATTTCTGCCCGCAATCGGCGTACCAACCACCACGTCTTCCTGACCTGAATATTTATGCAGAAGCACGTTATACGCCGCAAGCAGAACCATGTAAAGCGTTGCGCCGTTTTCAGCTGCAAGCCGTTTCAGACCTTCGCTTTTCTCAATATTCATAAACAATTGCAGCGTACGGCCCTCGTAGCTCTGCATAGCCGGGCGCGGATAGTCCGTTGGCATTTCCAGAACTGGCAGTTCTCCGCTGAACATGTCAATCCAGTAGGCTTCCTGCTTGGCAAGCTGCGTTTTCTGCTCGTCCGATTGCTGCCATACTGCATAATCTTTGTACTGAATGCGGAGTGGCTTGAGCGGCTCCCCGCTGTACAAGTGCACAAACTCTTCGATCAGTACGTCCATTGAAACGCCGTCCGATACGATATGATGTGTATCGAACATCAGGATGTGCCGGTCCGGCGCCAGTTCGGCAATGCCCACCCGCAGAAGTGGTGGCTTGGCTAGATCAAACGCACGAACGAATTGGCGCACCGTTTCTTCCGCCTGCTCCCCGCTGATCTGCACATATTCCACCTGGAAGGTGACTTCTTCGTAAATCCGCTGAACCGCTTCACCTTCAACCATCTCAAAGCTGGTACGCAGCGTTTCATGACGAGCTACAAGCTCGCGGAACGCTTCTTCAAACCGCTGCCGGTTGAGCTGCCCTTCGAGCAGCATAGCTCCCGGTATATTGTAGCTCAGCTCGCCTCCTTCCAGCTGGTTCAAGATATAGAGACGTTTCTGCGCAGAAGAGAGCGGATAATACTCGCTAGGTTCCGCAGCCGGAATAGCCATAAACGAGCCGATCTCCAAATGCTCCATAGCCACAGCCATTTCCTCAACTGTCGAGTAGCGGAATACGTCGCGAAGCGGGAATTGGGCGCCCAGCTCCTTATGCATTTTGCTGACAAGTGTTGTCGCCCGTAGGGAGTGTCCTCCGAGGTCGAAGAAGTTGTCCGTTACGCCTACCGCCTTATCCCGAACAAGTACCTCCTGCCAAATGGCGGCCAGTTTTGCCTCCAGTTCGGTGCGCGGCGCCACGTATTCGCAGCCTCCGCCTGCTCCCCCTTCCGGCGCTGGCAGCGCCTTCCGGTCAATTTTCCCATTTGGCGTTAGAGGCAATTGCTCCAGTTCGACGAAATACGACGGAATCATGTATCCCGGTAGCTCGCTGGAGATCGCCCGTTTCAAATCTGCCGCCGTCAAGCCTTCTTCCACTGTATAATAAGCGCACAACGCTTTCTGCCCTTCTTGATCTTCCCTGACAACAACGACCGCTTCCTTCACGCCACCTACACTCAGCAGCTTTGCTTCGACTTCGCCCGTCTCGATCCGGTAACCCCGGATTTTTGCCTGGTTATCGATCCGGCCGATGAAGTCCACGTTGCCGTCCTCCATCCACCGCGCCAAATCTCCCGTGCGATACAACCGCTCACCCGCGGTGAAAGGGCTGTCTACAAACTTCTCTTCCGTCAGCTCTGGGCGGTTCAAGTACCCGCGCGCCACACCGACTCCGCCGATAACCAATTCGCCCAGCACGCCGACTGGCACCGGGTTCAGATGTGCATCCACGATGTAAAACTTCGCATTCAACCACGCTTTGCCAATCGGCACATGGCCTGTCTGCGGCAGCTTCGCCAACTCCTCGTCATAGAAACTGGAGTCAATTGCCGCTTCCGTCACGCCGTAGGCGTTGATGATGCGGAACGACGAACCAAACCGTTCCTGCAAGGTCCGGTAATCTGCCACACTGCAGCTGTCCGAGCTTGTAATCAACAGCTCCATGCTGCTTAACTCTAGTCCATGCTCATGCACGTATTCCATGAACGGCACGATCAGTGCCGGCGTTGATTCAAAGATCGTCACTTGCTCCCGCTCTAACCAGTAGTGCAGACGAGACGGATCAATCCGATCGTCCTTCGGTACAATGACCATCGTGCCGCCGTTGTACAACGTCCGCGCGATATCGCCCACGAATACGTCAAACGAGAAGCTGGCGAGCTGCAACAGCCTTACCGGGAACTGATCCAACCGGTATTCCCGCCGGTAACCCGCTGCCGTGTTCACCAGGCTGCGGTGCTCGATCATCACGCCTTTTGGTTTGCCCGTCGTTCCCGACGTGTAGATGACATACGCCAAGTCCTCCGGACGGGCTTCATGGAAGCTGTCCATGCCCACAACTTTTGGATGGCTCTCATTACGGTCGTTCACAGCACCCGTCAGCTCGCTGGAGATCAGACCTGAAACCATGCTGGAGCCTTGGTCGAAGTCCATTGGTGCATTCGCTCGATCTTCGCTGTATGACGTTTCGTCATCGAGATACAGCACCTTCTCCAGTGCTAGTTCCTCTTCGCCGAGCCAGGATTCGGCACGCTCTCGCAGCAGCATTTGTGTCAGCAGTACCTTCGCTCCGCTGTCTTCCAGCATGAACCGCACGCGGTCCGCCGGATAATCCGGGTCAAGCGGTACATACGCCCCTCCCGCTTTCCAGACGGCCATCACGGCCACCAGCAAATCGACCGAACGCTCGGCGAGAATGCCAACGATGGTCTCCCGGCCTATTCCGCTTGCACGTAGCGTGGTCGACAGGCGGTTCGCCCGCTCGTTCAGCTCCGCATACGTCAGCCGATCGTTCTCGTATACGATGGCCTCCGCTTCCGGCGTGCGTTCCGCCTGTTCCTCGAACAGTCGATGGAACGCTGCCACAGGAGCCACTTCCGGCTGCACCGGATTAAACACGCCGACAATTTCTTCTTTTTCCGCCGCCGTTAAAAGCTCTAACTCATGTACACGAACATTCGGATTAGCCGCAACCTGCTCCAATGCACGGGCAAAATGACCGTGGATCTGCCTGATGTCTTGCTCTCTGAATGTCAGTGTATTGTACGTAAACCGCAGCAAAATATGCTCTTCCGGAATGACGGTAATGTCCAGATCGTAGTTCGTTTGTTCCGGCGATTGGATATTAGCGATTTTCAGCGCTTCTTGTCCTCCGCCGACAACCTGCTCAATCTGTTCTTCCATCGGATAATTTTCAAAGACCATAATATGGTTGATCAAGTCGCTCTTTTGCTCGCTCAGCGACTGAATTTCGAACAGCGGGAACGTTTCGTAAGCTCCCGATGTCAGCGCTTGATCCTGGGTTTTTCTCAAAATATCGGCTACCGTCTCCTCGGCTTTGCCTTGAATACGGACGGGGATCGTATTAATAAACAGACCGATCATGCTTTCGATACCCGGAATCTCTGCTGGACGCCCGGATACGACGGAGCCAAATACAACATCTTCGCTGTTGTTGTATACCTGCAGAACCAGTCCCCATACGGTCTGCATGAATGTATTAAGCGTCACCTGATGCTGGCGCGCCACCCGCTCGATTTGCCCAGTCAGTTCCTTGCTGAGTTCCACATCGATCTCAGCTGCTTCAAAAGCGCCCTGCTTCAGCCCTGTTTTCTCCCGAGGCAGCTTGGTCTGCTGATCATAACCCGCCAAATACTCGGACCAGTAACGCGAAGCTTTCGCGGCATCTTGAGCTTCCAGCCATTCGATATACCGAGAGTACGAGGTAACCGGAGGAAGCTCCAGCGTCCGTTGCTCCTGGAACGCGAAGTAGGTGTCGAACACTTCCTTGATCATTAAGGACATGCACCAGCCGTCCAACAAAATGTGATGGTGACTCCAGATCACTTGGTAGGACTCGTCGCCCGTACGCAAAACTGTAACGCGCATCAGAGAGCCTTGGGCCAAATCGAACTTGTTCGCTTTATCCGCGCTGACAAAATCTGCCATTGTCTTCTCCGGGTGTTCATCTCTTGCCGAGCGAATATCTTCAAAGTACACTTCACACTTCCGCTCGCGGAATACCACTTGAATAGGCTCGTCTCTCCAGCCGGTAATAAAATTGGTCCGCAGCGCCTCATTTCGCTGTACCAGCGTATCCAATCCGCGGGTGAAGGCTTCCACATTCAGGCTTCCATACAGATCGAAGGTCACCTGTTCGAAGTAAGCTTCCGAATCGGCATCCAGCAAGCTGTGGAACAACATCCCTTTTTGCAGCGGAGTCAGGGTGTATACATTCTCCAGTTGGCCGAGTGCCGCCGTATGTTCGGACAGCCGCTCCAGTTCCTCCACCGTCACATCTTGAAGCAGTACGTCACTAGGCGTAAGCTCCGGCCGCTCTTTCGATACGCAATGGCTGATGACTTCACGCAAACTCGATTGAAGTAGGGTGCCCAGGCGCTCAACCGTCTCCCGTTGATACTGGGTTTCCCCATAACGGATCGTAAGTTCCAACACGCCTTCCGATACCACACCGTTGATATCGAGGACATAATTCATCACAGCATTCGGGCTTGAATCGGAGCCCGGACTGAACGGAGACGGCTGCGAGCCGCTGCTTTCGTAATCCTGGTCGAACTGACCCAGATAGTTGAAACTGATCTCCGGCTCTAAAGCAAAGCGCTCGCCGTCATGCGGCGCCGACAAATAACGCAGGATGCCGTAGCCGATTCCTTTGTTCGGAATGCGGCGCAAGCTTTCTTTCACCTGTTTCACCTGATGACCGAGAGCCTGGACGTGACCCGGCTCCAGAACGACAGGGAATTGGCTTGTAAACCAGCCTACCGTCCGCGTAATGTCCACATCCGGCAAAAGTTCTTCCCGACCGTGGCCTTCGAGATTCACCAGCACGCGTTCCCGACAGCTCCAAGCTTGTACCGCGAGGCCAAGCGCGGCAAGCAGCAAATCGTTCATTTCCGTATGGTAAGCACGGTGTGCCTGCTTCAGCAGCTGTTCGGTTTCCTCCGCCGTCCAGCGGACGGTCACGAGCCTGCTGTCCTTCAGCTTGGATGTGCCTTGTTCAAAATCTTTCGGAAGCGGCTCATAGGTCAATTGCTCGATATGCTGCCAATACGCTCTCTCGCTTTCCATCGCCGGACCGTTCGCATAATCAGCGAGCTGTTTCGCCCACGTTTGGAATGAGTCCGTTTTGAGCGGCAGACGGATCAGCTTCCCTTGCAGCGCCTGCTCATAGCCGGCAGCAAAATCCTCAAGCAGAATCCGCCAGGATACGCCGTCTACGACCAAGTGGTGGATCGCGATCAGCAGATGATCTCCATCCGCACAACGGAACAAGCCGAGCTTCAGCAAAGGCCCTGCCTGCAGGTCAACGCTGCGCTGAAGCTCGTTCGCCTTGGCTTCGATCGCCTGCGCGCAGTCCTTCATTTTGCGGAAATCGATCACTTCTAGGCTGTAGAGCTCGCCGTCGCTTTCCGCGATGCCCCGGTTCCATGCCGCATACCCGCTCTCGGTCCGGCGGAAGACGAGGCGCAGCGCATCGTGATGCTCGGCCAGCTTCCGCACGGCCTGACGAAGCGCCGCTTCGTCATAGCCTTCCTCCCGGTACAGCATCACCGCCTGGTTAAAGTGGTGCAGCTCGGCGAACGACTGCTCGAAGAACCAGCGCTGAATCGGCGTCAGCCCCGTCTCTCCCGTAGCTGCCCCCTGATCGGCGCGTCTTAAGACCGACTGGAGATACGGGCTTAATTCCGCTACGGTCGGATATTTGAACAAATGCTTAATTTCCAGCTTGTACCCGGCCTGATATAGCCTGGACGACACCTGGATCGATTTAATTGAATCCCCGCCGAGCTCGAAGAAATTGTCCATCACGCCGATCGGACGACCCGTTCCCAGCACTTTTTGCCACACCGCAACCAACGTCTGCTCCGCCGCCGTCCGGGGCGCCACGTATTCCGTTCCAACGAGCATACTGCTTTCCGGTGCTGGCAGCGCCTTGCGGTCGAGCTTCCCGCTGTGTGTGAGGGGCATCCGCTCCAGCTGCACGAAGTAGGACGGAATCATGTACGCAGGCAGATCCTCCGCCAGCGCGCTTCGCAGCTCGCTCGCCGCAAGCGGCTTGTCCGCCACGAAGTACGCGCAGAGCTGCTTCTGACCGGCTTCGTCCTCTCTGGCGATGACAACCCCCTCTTGTACGGACGCCGCTTTCAGGACCTGCGCCTCCACCTCGCCGAGTTCGATCCGGTACCCGCGGATTTTCACCTGATGGTCGATCCGGCCCATATACTCGATGTTGCCGTCCGGCAGCCATCTGGCCAGATCGCCCGTCCGGTACATCCGCCCGCCCGGCGCGAACGGACACTCTACGAATTTCTCCGCGGTCAGCTCGGGACGGTTCAAGTAGCCTCTAGCCAGACCTTCGCCCGCGATGCACAACTCGCCCGGCACGCCGATCGGCTGCAGCGCTGTCGTCCCTTCCTTGACAATATGCAGCCGGATGTTCGAGATCGGCTTGCCGATCGGCACCGATACATACGCCTCTTCCGGTCCGCAATCGTAGTACGAGACATCAACCGTCGCTTCCGTAGGCCCATAAAGGTTGATCAGCTGCGCTTGATTCACGGATGACGAAATCCACTGCCAGAACCGGCTCACATGCGACGTCGCCAGCGCTTCCCCGCTTGCAAACACCCGTTTCAGCGAAGACAGCTTGTTACCCAGATCTTCGCTCGGCTGACGCTCGACATATTCGAGGAAGGCGTGCAGCATCGACGGCACGAAGTGCATCGTGGTGACGGCTTGCCGTTCGATCGTATCCAGAATCGTCTCGGGATTCTTCTCTCCGCCCGGCGGCAGCAAGCAAACTTTGGCCCCCGTCCAAGCCCACCAAAACAGCTCCCACACGGAAACGTCGAAGGTGATCGCCGTCTTTTGCAGAATCGTATCCCTGGAGTCGATCGGGTATGCATTCTGCATCCACAGCAGCCGATTGATCACCGGACGGTGCTCCACCATGACGCCTTTGGGCTTGCCTGTCGAGCCCGATGTGTAAATGACGTAGGCCAGATGCTCCGGTCCGCTGGCCAGCTCCAGATTCGAGCCGTCTTCGTCATACGCGGATGGATCGTTCAGATCGACGAGCGATAGATCACCAAGTGGCTCGGTCCCAGCAAATGACGCGCTTTCCCGCAAATGGCTTTGAATCAGCAGCAGCCTAGCGCACGAATCTTCGAGCATGTAGCGGATACGCTCCTGCGGGAATTGCGGGTCGATCGGCACGTAGGCGCCCCCGGCCTTCAAGATCGCATAGATGCCAACAATCATCTCCAGCGAGCGCTCGGCCATGATCGCGATCGGCTGATCGGCCTGCGCGCCAGAGGCACGCAAGGATCGCGCCAGCCGGTTCGCCCGCTCGTTCAACTCCCGGTAAGTCAGGCGGCTGTCCTCATAGACAACGGCCACCTGCTCCGGCGTTCGCTCTGCTTGCTCCTCGAACAGCTCGTGGATCGTTCTCTCTCTCCACGACTCATCCGCTTCCAAGCCTGGACCCTCTGAGGCGGATTGCTTCGCCAGAGCCGAAGACGACACGGCAAACCCGACCAGTAAATCATGCTTTTCGCTGTCCTTCAAGATGTTCAAATCCGAGATCCTCGCACCCGGCTGAGCTAGGATCGATGCCAAAAGCTGCTCGTAATGACCCGCCAGCCGTACCATCGTTTCCTGTCTAAACAACGAGGTAGCGTACTCGATCTTGCAAACCAGCTTGTTACCCTCTTCCACGATATCCAGGCTAAGATCAAACTTTGCTCTCTTTTCCTCGATGTCAAACAGCGACCATTGCAAGCCTTCCAGGGCTAAATCCAGGCTTTCGTGCTTTTGCAAAGAAAACATGGTGTCAAATAGCGGATTCCGGCTTAAATTCCGGCTCACCTGAAGAGCTTCTACCAGCTCCTCGAACGGATAGTCCTGGTGCTCGTAAGCTCCAAGCGTCGTTTCCTTCACATCCTGCAAGTAATCCAGGAACGTCTGCTCTGCCGTCGGACCCAAGCGAAGGGCCAGCGTATTTACAAACATGCCGATAATCGGTTGCAGGTCGGCGTGAGAACGAGCGGCAATCGGAGTGCCGACTACGATATCTTCCTGTCCCGCGTATTTATGAAGCAATACGGAGTATGCAGCCAGCAGAAGCATGTACAGCGTCGCCCCCGAATCTCCGGCAAGCCGTTTTAGAGCTTCGCTTTTCTCCGCATCCAGCGCAAACGTGAGCGTTTGACCGTCAAACTGCCGGACGGCTGGGCGGGAAAAGTCAAGAGGCAGCTCAAGAACCGGAAGCTCGGAGCTGAATACCCCGCGCCAGTATTCCTCCTGCCGTTTGATACGCTGACATTGCTCGTCGGATTGCTGCCAAACGGCGTAATCCTTGTATTGAATCCGTAGCTCCGGCAATTCTTCCCCATTGTAAAGCCCCACAAATTCGCGTAGCAGCACGTCCATGGAAAGACCGTCCGAACCAATATGATGCATATCCAGCGCCAGCAGGAATTTCTCTTTCTCAAGTATGATCAGCAGGGCGCGCAGCAAAGGCGGCTGGGTCAAGTCAAAAGGCTGAATGAAACCTTCCAGAATGGCCGCGACCTGATCTTTGCTTGCTTGAAGCTTCTCGACCTTGAAATCTACGAGCGGATGAATACGCTGAACCGGCTCTCCATTCACGATTTCAAAACCCGTGCGCAACATATCGTGCCGGGCCACCAAAGTAGTCAGCGCCTTTTCCACTTTGGCCTCGTTCAAATTCCCTTTCAATTGCAAGGCGCTCGGAATGTTGTAATTCAGCTCCGAGCTATCTAGCTGGTGCAGGACATACAGCCTTTTTTGCGCAGAGGAAACTGGATAGTACGCTTTCTCTTCCGCTTTTGGAATCGAGCTGTGCTGCGATTCTTTCAAGCTGGCAATAGCTTCTGCCATCGATTCTACCGTCATATAGCGGAACACATCGCGCAGCGGAAGTTCAACGTTCATTTCCTTCCGAATCTTGCTGACAAGGTTTGTCGCCCGCAAGGAATGCCCTCCGAGCTCAAAGAAATTGTCCAGGACTCCAATGCCGGAGTTGCCCAGCACTTCCTCCCAGATCTTCACAAGCTGGGACTCCGTAAGGTTACGAGGGGCTACGTATTCGACGCCCGTTTGCAGGCTACCTTGCGGCTCCGGCAGCGCTTTGCGGTCCACTTTGCCGTTAGACGTCAGCGGCATGCGCTCCAGCTGCACGAAATACGACGGGATCATGTATCCCGGCATTCCCTGTGCCAGCGAGGTTCTCATTTCGCTGACTGTCAGCATCCGGTCTGCAACAAAGTAGGCAACAAGTGCCTTCTCTCTTTCGTTGTCCTGACGGGCGAGCACCACCGCTTCTTCCACGCCCTCCACGTTCAGAAGTTGCGTCTCGATTTCGTCCAGCTCAATCCGGTACCCGCGGATTTTGACCTGATGGTCGATCCGGCCGAGGTATTCAATGTTGCCGTCCGGTAGCCAGGCCGCCAAGTCACCCGAACGGTACAGTTTTCCCCCCTCCGCAAACGGGGAATCAACGAACTTTTCCGCCGTCAAATCCGGTCGATTCAGGTATCCTCTTGCCAGGCCTTCACCGGCCACGTACATTTCGCCTGCTACGCCGATCGGAACAGGACGACGGTTTTCATCCAGAACATACACGCTCAGCGTCGGGATCGGCTTGCCGATATTACTCTTTGCCGCCTCCATCTCGATCCATGTAATTTCCTTATACGTCACGTGAACTGTCGTCTCGGTAATACCGTACATATTGATCAGCTTTGTCTCCGGGTACTTCGTCTTGAAACCCTTGAGCAACAGCGGGCTGAGTGCTTCGCCGCCGAAGATGACGTTGCGAATCCGCAAATTGTACGGATGGTCCGCTAAAACCTCACGCAGCAGTTGGTAGAAATATGTTGGCGTCTGGTTCAAAATCGTGACCCGTTCGCGGCTCAGCAGTGCCAAGAACTCGGCTGGATTTTTCGCCGTAAGCGGCGGTACGATAACCAGCTTTCCTCCATTCAGAAGTGCTCCGTACATCTCCCAGACGGAGAAATCGAAGCAGAACGAGTGGAATAACGTCCACGTGTCGGACGGCCCAAAGTCGAACAGGTTCTTGTCGTTGAACAAAAGGCGCACGACGTTTTTATGCTCAATCAACGTGCCTTTGGGTTTGCCGGTCGTTCCCGATGTGTAGATGACATAAGCCAAGTTACCCGGGCCAGAAATTGGTTCCAGATTCGAAGCGTCCAGTGCATCAGCGGAGTCCGCCCCTTTGTCGCCCCAAACGAAATCGTCCAATTCAAGGCGCGTTCCTGCGAAATTGGTCTTCTCATGCAAATGCTTTTGAATCAGCAATAACGGTGCGCCCGAATCCTCAATCATGAAGCGGATGCGTTCCTCCGGGTAGTCGGGATCGACAGGCACGTAGGCTCCGCCCGCTTTGAGAATCGCCAGAATGCCGACGACCATATCAAGTGAACGTTCGGCCAGAATCGCTACCAACTGATCCGCTTCGACTCCTGTCTCCCGCAGCTTACGCGCAAGGCGGTTGGATCGCTCGTTCAGTTCGTGGTAGCTCAGCTGCCGCTCATTCATGACGGCGGCCACGTTATCCGGGTAAAGCTTCGCCTGCTCTTCGAACAAGCCATGAATCGTCTGCTGACGCGGGTAGTCTGCCTCCGAATCATTAAAACCGTGCACCAGTTCACGGATTTCCTGCTCGGTTAGCATTTCCAGCGAAGCAATATCCCCTTCCGGCGCTGCTGCGATAGTTTCGAGTAGGTTGTCATAATGTCTGGCGAACCGCTCCGCGGTCTCCTGTTTATACAAAGCCGTAGCGTACTCCAACCGGCATTCGAGCTGGCCATCCAGTTCCGAAATGTCCAGAAGCAGCTCGAACTTAGACGTTCGGTTTTCCAACGGATAAAACGATTGCTCCAGCCCCTCGATGACAATTTGCTCATTCTCCGTATTTTGCAGGGAGAAGAACGTATCAAAGAGCGGATTCCGGCCGGTCGCGCGCGGAATATGAAGACTTTCCACCAAATCTTCGAACAAATAATTTTGGTGTTCAAAAGCCCCGAGTGTGATTTCCTTCATTTCTTCCAGGTACTTAAGGTACGGCTTGGAACGCTCCGGATGGCTGCGAATGGCAAGCGTGTTGATAAACATACCTACGATTGGCTGCACTTCTTCTTGCGTTCTTCCGGCAATCGGCGTTCCCACGATCAGTTCTTCCTGACCCGAATATTTATGCATAAGGATCGAGTAAGCTGACAACAGCACCATGTACAGGGTCGTGCCCGTCCGTGCGGCCAGTTCTTTCAGCTTCTCCGTCCGTTCTTTCCCAATATCAAACTTCACGGTCCGGCCGTCAAAACTTTGCACCGCAGGCCGCGGGAAGTCCGTCGGAAGTTCCAATACAGGCAGCTCGCCCGACAGCTGTTCCAGCCAGTACTCCTTCTGCGGCTGGATCAACTGCCCGTAGGCTTCGGAATGCTGCCAAACGGCATAATCTTTGTATTGAATACGCAACGGAGCCAGCTCCTCACCACGATACAGGCGGCTGAACTCGTCGAAAAGCAATGCTGTCGAGATGCCATCCGAGACGATGTGATGCATATCGAACAACAGGATGTGGCGATCCTCGGCGACTTCGATCAGGCCGATGCGAAGAAGTGGCGGCTTAGTCAGATCAAACGGGTGATAGTATGCTTCCACCACATGGTCCACTTCTAGCTCGCTCGCCTGGAAATAATCTACAGCAAACTCCACCTCGTCATAGATGCGCTGCACAAGCTCGCCTTGAACCTGCTCGATCCCGGTACGCAGCGTCTCATGGCGCTGAATCAACGCCCGGAATGCGTACTCTACGCGCGTGCGGTCCAGCTTGCCTTCGAGAAGAATCGCCGCCGACATATTGTAGCTACGCTCGGCCGCGTCAAGCTGGCGCAGGACGTACAGACGCTTTTGCTCGGATGAAACCGGATAGTACTCGGTCTCTGCCGCCTTTGTAATCTCATAGGTTTCCTGCTGCTTTAAACCGCTAATTCTTTGGGCAAGCTGTTCGATCGTGGTGTAGCGGAAAACGTCCCGCAGCGGAACCTCGACTTGTAGCTCTTTTCGAATCTTGGAAACAAGCGCGGAGGCCCGCAAGGAATGACCACCCAGGTCAAAGAAATCGTCTTGGACTCCAACTCGCGCAATACCCAGCACCTGCTGCCAAATAAGAGCAAGTCTTGTTTCCAGCGTTGTGCGAGGAGCCACATACTCACGGCCGGCTTCTATCTCTCCGGTCGGCTCAGGTAGCGCTTTACGGTCAATCTTGCCGTTCGGTGTGAGCGGAAGCTGATCAAGAGACACCAACCGGGCCGGAACCATATGCGCAGGCAGCTCTTGTTTCAATTGGGACAGCAGATCGCTCAGTTGCAAGGAAACATCCCCCGCCACGTAACCGCACAAATACTTTTGCCCCTGCTCATCCGTACGGTCAGTCACCACAGCCTGCTTGACCCCCGGGAAGCTGAGCAGGGCCGTTTCAATTTCGCCGAGTTCGATCCGGAACCCGCGAATTTTCACCTGATAGTCGATCCGGCCGATGAAGTCAACGTTGCCGTCTTCCAGCCAGCGGGCCAAATCTCCTGTCCGATACAGACGTTCTCCAGGCACAAACGGGCTGTCTGCAAACTTCTCGCTGGTTAGGTCCGGACGGTTCCAATACCCGCGCGCCACCCCGGCGCCGCCGATGACAAGCTCCCCCGGAATCCCTACAGGAACCGGCTTTAACCCGGCATCTACAATGTAAAACCGGGCGTTCAGCCAGGCTTTGCCGATCGGCACATGACCCAACGATGGCAACTTGTCCAGCGGCTCATCGTAAAAGCTGCTGTCAATGGCCGCTTCGGTAACGCCGTAGCTGTTGATGATGCGGAATTGTCCGCCGAATCTTTCCTGTAGCAATCGGTAATCGGTGACACTGCAAGCATCCGAGCTGGTAATCAGCAAATGCATGGAGCTGACGTCCAGCCCTTCTTCATAAATATGCTGCATGAACGGTAGGATGAGCGCAGGTGTCGATTCAAATACCGTAATGTTTTGGTCCCGAATCCAGCCGTATAAGCGGTTCGGATCAAGCCGGTCATCCTTTGGCACAATTACCATCGTTCCTCCGTTATACAGCGTCCGCGCGACGTCTCCAACGAACACGTCAAACGAGAAGCTCGCCAGTTGCAACAACCGCACCGGGAACTGATCCAACCGGTACTCACGGCGGTACGCATCCGCCGTATTCACGAGACTACCATGCTCGATCATGACGCCTTTTGGCCGTCCCGTCGTACCGGAGGTGTAAATCACATAAGCCAAGTCTTGTGGGGCACTGTCAGCGGATTCAAATTCCACGGCTGAGGTATCCCCGTTATACATCTGTTCATCGTCCATCGCATAGACAGCTTGAAGCTTCAGCCGGTCATCGGCCAGCCAACCTTCGGCCCCCTCCAACAGATGACGCTGCGTAAGCAGCACCGATGCTTCGCTGTCGCTGAGCATGTACTCAATCCGCTCCGCTGGATAATCGGGGTCCAGCGGTACATAAGCTCCGCCGGCTTTCCATACGGCGAGCACACCGACCAGAAGTTCCACCGAACGCTCTGCCCAGATCCCCGTAATCGTCTCCCTTCCCACTCCCTGTTCACGTAGGAGCGCAGCCAGCCGCTCAGCGCGTTTGTTCAATTCGCCGTAAGTCAGCTTTTTGTCCATGTAAACAACTGCCAGGTGATCCGGAATGTCTCGGGCAAACTTTTCGACATACCGATGAAACGCTATTCCCTCGCTCAGTGCTGCCACCGGCGGGTTAAACACGTCCAGAATACGGTGTCTCTCCTCATCGCTCAACAGAGAAATCTCGCGCACCCGCAGTTCGGGAGTCTCAAGAAACTGGTCCAAAACGGTTACATACTGTTCCATAATGCGATCAATCTCAGTCGTCTCGAACAGGCCGGTACGATAGGAAGCATGGAGAATGACATGGCCTTCATTCAGCATATGGTCGAAGCGCAGCAGTAGATCGTCCATCTCGTGTCTAGCAAAGTGAGCCTCCAGACGTACCTTGATTTCTTCGTACTCCACGATTTTCAAAGGTAGATATTCCAGAGACGTGCGGAACAACTCCGAAAGATCGTTGCGACCGTGTTGTTCGCGTAAATCCTGAATCAATTGGTTATAAGGATATTTCTGATGCCGCAGATCCGCCGTATTTTCCTTGGAAACCGTTTGGATCAAGGAAAGCACGGACCCAACTGGATTCAGACTAATCCGCGTAGCCACGGTGCTGACGAACATACCGATCGTTTCTTTTTCCTTCTTGCTCGTGCGATTGGCAAACACCGTGCCGACTGGAACATCGGTGCTGTCGGTCAGCTTATACAATAAGACGTACATGGCGGACAAAAATAACGTATATAAACTAACCTGATATTGTTCGCTAAAAGCCAGAATGCGGTCATAGCGGGAACCATCCAAAGTGATGGAACGTTTATTCGATTCGCTGCCAATCGAGAATGGCGGAACCGCTTTAATCCCGCTCGTTTCAGGCAAAGTATTGTACTTGGTCAGCCAGTATTCCTTGCCTTTTTGATAACGCTGCGATTGCTCATATTCATGCTCAGTTGAAATATAATCCAGATAGGATGGGGCCTGGTAACTGCTGAAGATGCCATTGCGCAGTTCCAGGTATTTTTCCATCACCGCATGCAACAAAGCAGTGACGGACAAGCCATCGGCGATGATATGATTTATAGTCAAATTAAGCCATACTTGGCCGTTCGCAAAATGGATCATCGTAAATTGATAGAGGTGTTCGTCGAACACACTCGCCGGTTTTTCGGTTACTTCTTTCACCCAAGCATAGAATTGTTCGGTTGTGCCTATTTCGAGGTGGCTTATCCTGGTTTGGACATTCTCCAGCTCTTCGAACCACTGCGTTGGATTTTGCATATCCCCGCTAATGCGGATTCGGAAAGCGTCATAGGTTTTGACAATCTCTGCCGCCGCTTGCTCAAGCAGCTTGGTGTCGATCTCGCCCGTAATCTGGTAGGTCGCGGAAAGCATCGTGATGGATGTGCCCGGATTCATAATTTCCATGAACCATATCCGGCGCTGGGCTTGCGTTAATCCATATTGCTTGTTCGTATTCTCTCTCACATCGACACACTCCCGTATTAGAGATTGTTTGTAGATAGGCTTTATACCTGAATATCAGCAGGAAGCCGCCCGCCGAAAAGCGGGTCTAGCCGTACAGCCGCGCGTAGTAACCTCCGAGCGCCAGCAGTTCCTGATGGCGGCCCCGTTCCACGACCGTTCCTTGATTCATGACCGTAATCAAATCCGCATGTTCCACAGTGCTGAGACGGTGGGCAATCAGAATGGTGGTGCGCCCCTTCATCAATACGTTCAGAGCTTGCTGTACCCAATGCTGGGATTCGTTATCCAATGCAGAAGTCGCTTCGTCCAGCAGTAGAATCGGGGCGTTTTTGAGAATCGCCCGGGCGATCGCAATTCGCTGCCTTTGTCCACCTGACAATGACGCTCCCCTCTCTCCCACCGGCGTTTTATACTGTTCAGGAAGTTCCTGAATAAAATGGTGAGCGTACGCCGCTTTGGCCGCTTCAACCACTTCTTCATCCGTTGCATCCGGGTTGCCATAGCGGATATTTTCCTCAATCGTGCCGGTAAACAAAAACGGTTCCTGCGGAACGTATGCAATCTGCCTGCGGATTTCTTCCAGCGTGTAATGGCCGAAAGGTTTACCCTGAAGCAGGATATCTCCGCTGTCCACAGGATAAAAGCCGAGCAACAGCTTAATCAGCGTACTTTTACCGCTGCCGCTGGCTCCTACAATCGCAGCGACCTGACCAGGAAACACTTGCATGGACATGTCGACAAGTACCTTTTTATCCGCCTGATAGGAAAATTCCACATCGCGAAACTCCACCGCAGCCTCCGATACAAGCTCGCTACGAGAAGATCCCAAACGCTCCGGTTCCTCTTCCTCACTTAGTACCTCTTGAATCCGGTGAGCGCCCGCGAGCGAATTTTGGGTCATCGACAGAACCATCCCCAGGTTCAACAAGGCGTGCGTCAGATTCACTTGCAAAACTGCCAGAGCGGCGACACTTCCCATTCCCATCAATCCGTAAGCATAAAGAAGACTGCCGATGACGATGATGCCGCAGAACGTGACGTAGCTGATAAAATGGTTCACCGCAGCCTGCATACCGTTCTTTTTCGCCGTTTGCCGAAGCGTTTGCGTCATTTGCTCGTTCAACGCCTCGTACTGGCCGTAAATCGTGCGGATGCGAAACAGCTTCACAATTTGAATGCCGCCCATAAAATCTTTAAATTTTTCGGTCATTTTACCGAGCGTACGCAAGCCTTGTTCGGACAAAGCGCGGATATCCCGTGCAAATTTCAGGCTGACCAGAGAGGACAGCAGCAGAATGACGAAGGATACGCCAGCAAACCGCCAATCAATCACCGCCATAGAGACAATGGAGCCGATGCAGAAGACAACTTGAAGCAGCAAAACGAAGTAAACCTGCGAGAATGTAAACTCAACGGTCGTTACGTCGTTGTTCACTCGCGACAGCAAGTCCCCATGGTGGTTCTGCTCCAGGAATCTCGGCCGCACCCGGCACAGCTTGTCATAAAGACGTTTGCGGATATTCAGCACAGTCAGCTCGACACTGCGCTGGTATAAGTAAATGAACCAGGGAGAAATTATATTTTCCAGGAACAGGGCCGCGCCCAAAATAACAAAAGCTTCTACCATCAGGGACGTATCTCGGGACACGGCGAAATCAACCAAGTTATGTACGACCAAGCTGAAGGCGATCAGAAACAATGTCTGGGTGAGCGCCGTTACAGCAAGGCCAATCGCGTACTGAGTTTTGCGCTTGCGGTTCATAAACGTCAGCAAGTAGCCGAGTTCTTTCACTTGTGATAGCCTTCCGCCCTTTTTCATGTGTACGACACCTCCCTGCGTTCGGCAGACTCGGTAAACTCCTGGTAATATGACTGGGCGTACAGTCCCTTCCTCTCGAGCAATTGTTCATGAGTGCCCTTTTCGACAATACTTCCTTGTTCCATAACCCAAATTTCATCGGCGTTTTGTACCGTAGAGAGCCGGTGGGCAATAACCATGGTCGTTCTCTTCTTCATCAATACGCCCAACGCTTCCTGAACCGCGCTTTCCGACTCCGGATCAAGTGCCGATGTGGGCTCGTCCAACAGCAGAACGGGAGCATCCTTCAGAAACGCCCGAGCCATTGCAATGCGCTGGCGTTGCCCACCGGACAAAAACCCGCCGCGCTCTCCGACATACGTCTGGTAACCGTCCTCAAGCTGCATAATGAAAGAATGAGCCTGAGCGGCTTTGGCGGCTTCGATAATCTCGTCCATCGACGCTTCTTCCCGCCCATAGCCGATATTTTCGGCGATCGTACCGCTAAACAAATATGAATCTTGGGTTACCACGGAAAAATGTGACCGAAGCTGCTCCGGATCTGCACCGTGGATCAGGCTTCCGAACACGCGGATCTCGCCCTGATCCTCCGGAAGTGGATAAAAGCCGCATACCAGCTTAAACACCGTACTCTTCCCTCCACCACTCGCTCCGACAAGTGCAATCGTCTTGCCTTCCGGCACCGAGAAGCTAACATTCCGCAGAATCGGGGAACTCTCTTCATACCCGAAGGTTACGTTCTGAAACTGGATGGGGGCGGCGCTCGCTTTTGGAAGCAAACGGCCATTTTCCGTTTCGGTCGGCTGCTCGACGATTTCGGAGACCCTTCTCAGGGCACCGGTCATTTCGAACGTGCGCGTGATGAGCTCGGGAATATGCTCCAGCGGCTCCAGACACAGATTAAGCAAGTACAGGAAGGCGATCAGTTCTCCCGCGCCTAGCTGCCCGTTGTAGATCAAATAGCTTCCGTAACTGACGGCGAAAATGATCGGGCTAATCATCAGCGTAGAAAGCAGCGGGTTGACCCAGGCTTCCCGCTTTTTCACGGCCAGCTTTTTTTGAGCCGTCAATTGTAGCAGCACTTGGTAGGAGCGAGATAACATACCGGATAGCAGGTAGCTTTTTACAATAGGCATCCCCCCAAGCGTATCCTGGAGGTTGACGTTCATTCGGCCCATGTTCGCCTGGGCTTCCTCCGTCAACTGTTCCAACTGCTTGCCGATCCATTGGGAAACCAGCAGTGCTACGGGAAATAACAGCAGGCTGTACAGCATCAGCTCCCATTGGAGATACATCAAATAAGCGAAACAGCCGATAAATAATAGCGGATGATAAAACCACTGGGCGAGGTCCCGAATCATAAATTGCTGGATGAGCTGCAGATCGTTGTTGATCCGCGACAACACGTCGCCGGAGTGCTGCTTTTCCAAATAGGGGACCGGGAGTTTGCCGATATGACGCATGACATGGTTGCGGATATCCTGCACCGCAGAGGCACTGCTTCGCTCCACACCAAAGCTCATGAAAAACTTCGCCGGCACACCGATCAAGATGACCACAAAGACCGTGTACACTATCTGCAGAACGATAGGCCCCGCCCCATTCTCGGCCTGTGTGGTCAGCTGCTCGACCAAACGTCCCGTCCATATCTCAATAACCGCGGCGGCAATTGCGGACAGGATACCGACGATCATCCAGCCTTTGTGACGGCTTACATAGGACATCAGCCAGCGGAACGCTTTCCAGGTGGCATAAGCGGTTCGGCGCTTGGAAGGCGCCGCTGTGCCTTGTCCTTGAACAGACGTCTGCTGGTCAGCTCCCATGCAGGACCCCTGCCTCCGCTTCGATCTGCTGCTTGATTTGCACTAAGATGTCACGGATGACAACGGCCGTTTCGTCCACGCGCGCGAGTTCCAGTAACTCCTCGTGTGCGCCCTCCAGCCGGTAATCGGCGTAAGCTTGCGTCGTTGCCCTCTGCCAAGACGGCAACTGGTGCTCCAGGCGGAACGCTTCACTGTCCTTCGCAATCAGTTCGTAAATCCGGGCAGTTATCGTTCCTGAATTAATAAGCTGCGCTTCGTACGTCAATGTGGCTTTGATCTTCCGATGAACACGCTCCCGTACGAGCGGATTGCTCATTAATTCCTTCTCTTCTTCGTCGAAATCCGCAAGCATCTCTTCAAGCTCTTTCTCAGACGTTTCATAAGGTGTGAGTGTGTCCTTAATCCACGAGTCCACCATGAGCATGTCCGTTACGGAGTACCCTCTTCTTTCCATCGATTTGGCTACCTCGAACGTCAGGTTGCCTCCGAAGCAGTAACCGAGCAACACGTAAGGTCCTTCAGGCTGGATACGAACAATCTCATCCACATAACGGTTCAGCATGGCCTCGTAATCGATGACATCGTCGATAAAATCAATGCCGTAAAGCACGAATCGGCCGTCTAGTCTGCTTGCAAGCTCTCGGTAACCGATGCCGAAGCCGCTGCCTGGAGGGAAGCAGAACACGTTCAGATCCCCTGTTTTATTTAGCTTAATGAAGGAGTCTCCCCCTTTATCCAGACCCAGATCCTCCTCTCCAAAAGCCATGGCTTCAACGGTTACATGATGGAATTGGCGATTCAGCGGTATCTCGATGCCCGTTTCATCGTAAACGGCTTGAACAAGCCTAATCAGACTTAAGGAATTGCCTCCCAGCTCAAAAAAGTTATCCTTTACGCCAACCTGTGGAATGCCCAGTGTATCCTGCCAGACACGGACAATCTTCATCTCGAGCAGCGTTCTCGGCGCGACATATTCCGTTCTTCCAGTGGCGGCTTCCTCTGGCGCGGGTAGCGCTTTGCGGTCGATTTTCCCGTTCGGAGTCAGCGGCATCCGCGAAAGCTGCACGAGGTACGAAGGAATCATATATCTCGGAAGCTGCTTGGCGAGCTGCTCCTTGAGTTCATGCGCCGCCAGCCTCGTTTCCGCAACGTAATAAGCAACAAGCTGCTTATGGCCGTTTGCGTCGTCGCGGGCGAGCACCACCGTTTCTTGCATGGCGGCGATCTTCAGCAGCTGCTCTTCAATCTCGCCGATTTCGATCCGGTAGCCGCGGATTTTCACCTGATGATCGATCCGCCCCCGGTATTCGATGTTGCCGTCCGGCAGCCAGCGGGCGAGATCTCCCGTCCGGTAAAGGCGTTCTCCCGGCGCAAACGGATGTTCCACAAACTTCTCTGCCGTCAGCTCCGGTTGGTTCAGGTAACCTCTCGCAAGCCCCACGCCTGCCACGCACAGCTCTCCGTCCACTCCAGGAGGCACAAGCTGCAGGTGGGCATCCAAAATGAAAATCCGGTGATTGGACAGCGGGCGCCCGATCGGAATAACTCTGCGCTCCGGCTGCTGCTCAACCGCATCCCAAAGCGTCGTAACAATCGAAGCTTCGGTAGGCCCGTAAGCATTGAAATAGTGGACCTTCTCCTTCCACTGCTGTACAAATTCGGCCGATACCGCCGAACCTCCCGTTACAAGCTTCGTTAAGCTGGGAAGGCGGTCCGGGTTCAAATATGCGCTGTACGTCGGAGGCAAAATCGCCGCCGTAATCGCATGCTCGTTCATATAACTCTCGAACAGGCGGTTGTCGAGAATCGTCTCGGCCGTCGGGATGTACAAAGTCGCGCCAAAATAGAGCGCTTTGAACACTTCCCAGCAGGACGCGTCGAATGACAGGCTGGCGAATTGAACGATCCGGTCATGCTCCGTGATGCCCAGTCTGTCCGCGAACATCAGCTTCAAGCTGACCAAACCACGATGCTCCAGCATGACCCCTTTGGGTTTGCCCGTCGTACCTGATGTATAGATGACATAAGCCAGATCATTCGGACCGCTGGCCGGCTCCAGATTCGAAGCATCCAGCACACCAGTGGATTCCGCCCCGCTATCGCCCCAAACAAAATCGTCTAATTCAAGGCGTGTTCCTTCAAAGTCGGTTTTCTCGTGCAGATGTTTTTGAGTCAGCAATAACGGTGCGCCTGAATCCTCGATCATGAAGCGGATGCGCTCCTCCGGGTAGTCGGGATCGACAGGCACGAAGGCTCCGCCCGCTTTAAGAATTGCCAGAATGCCGACGACCATATCAAGCGAGCGTTCGACCAGAATTGCTACCAGCTGATCTGCTTCTACTCCTTTTTCCCGCAGCTTCCGCGCAAGGCGGTTGGATCGCTCGTTCAGCTCGCGGTAGGTCAATTGCCGCTCGTTCATGACGACGGCCACGTTATCCGGGCGATGCTCCGCCTGTTCTTCGAACAAGCCATGAATCGTTTTCCCCCGCTCGAACTCGGTTTCGGTGTCATTAAATCCCTTGAGCAGCATCTCCCTCTCGACTGGGAACAGCATATCGACTTGTCCAAACTCCAGATCTGGCTGAAATAAAAGCATGGACAGCAAACGAACAAGATGGTCGGCCGCCTGCTCCATAAATGCCCGCTCGTACCGCTGTCCGTCAAAGCTTATTTCCAGCTCGATGGAGTGGTTTTGGCGGTCGAAGCGAAAAACGGTATCAGCCGCCACACGGTTACCCAGCGGTCCCGGATGAATCGGGGCGAAGGATGCGATGGTGTTGACGACCGGGAGGCCATGCCCCGTATAGTCCAAATGGAGCGGCTCCACCATTTTTCGAAAAGGCAGGTGCTGATGCTCCAGCGCCTCGCCGATGGAGCCTTTGATGCCCCCAAGCAGCGTTTTCAGCGTAGTCTGGCTGCTTACCGATGTCTTGATCACCAAGATGTCATGCGGCGGCGTCTCGCCCTGATCTGCGCTATACGAAGGCATGCCGACAAGCACTTGGTCCCGCCCGGTATATTTGAACAGCAGGCTTTTGACTCCTGCCAAAACAATCATGTACAGAGCCAAATCCGAACCGCTGGCGAGGCCAATGATTCTCTCCGAGAGTTCGCTCGGCAGAGTACGGTGAAGCAAGTCCGGCTCAGCCGCAGATTCACCGCCCTCGAATAATTTGGAGGATTGACTGTATGGAAGGAAGCTCAGGCTATCATCTGCGTCAAACTTGCCGCTCCAGTACCGTTCTTCCTTTTCAAATAAAGATTTCATTCGTACCTCCCCTAAAAATGAAGTGACCGCATACCCCGACGCAGGTCTGGAAAGGCTTGCTTTCGACCTGCGCGTTTACGGGCTTGCATGTTGTTCGCGTCTTCCTTGGGATACACGCGCTGTCGCTTGATGACGGAAGCGCGCTTGTAACATTAGAATGCGAATTCGATCGTATCAACAGCACTCTTTGCGCCTGCCGCCGGTTTATGACATTCAATTCGGCTTAGCTCGAGTTGTGGATTTTCCGCAATTTGAGACAGTACCCGCAGGTAATCCTCAGTCAAGGTGCGGATCATCGTTTCTTTGAACAGCTTGGTGGCGTAGAAGAAGCCCCCGCTCAACGCCCCTTCGTTTTCATACATAAACAGCGTCAGATCAAACTTCGCTTCTTCCAATGGGTCAAGCTCGTAATTCTTCAGGCTGACCCCTTCCAGTTCGGCGTCTCGTTCTTCAATATTTTGCAAGTCGAAAACGGCATCGAACAACGGGAAGCGGCCCGGCTCCCGTTTCACATTCAAACGTTCCACGAGATCTTCGAATGGATAATCCTGGTTCTCAAAAGCACCCAAAGCCGTTTCCTTCACTTCTTCCAGGTAGGACAAGAACGTTTTGTCGCCAGACGGACGATTGCGGAGCGCCAGCGTATTAACAAACATGCCGATGACCCGCTCCAAATCGGCGTTAGTTCTTCCAGCCACCGGGGTGCCCACGATCAAGTCTTCCTGACCGCTGTACTTGGACAGCAACACAGTATAGGCCGCAAGCAGCACCATGAACAGTGTGCTTTCACACTCGGCAGCCAATTCGCGTAACTGCGCAGAGAGAGAAGCTTCGACGTCGAACTCCACATGCGCGCCTTCGTAGCTACGAACGGCAGACCGTTCGTAGTCCATCGGCAGGTCCGCCGTGGGCAACTCGCCTTCGAAGGTTTGTAGCCAGTACGCTTCCTGCCGCCCGATTCGCTCTCGGTGGGCCTTCGACTGCTGCCAAACGGCATAATCCTTGTAATGAATGCGCAGGGGTGGCAGCTGTTCTCCGGCGTAGAAACTCGAGAACTCCTCCATCACAATCGCCATCGATACACCGTCGGACACGATATGGTGCATATCGAAAAGGAGAATACGCAGGTGCGGCTCCAGCTCGATGACCCCGGCGCGCAGCAGCGGCGGTTGGCCGAGATCAAACGGACGAACGAAGTTGCGAACGATCTGCTCGATTTGATCTGAATCCTCTGTATCCGCTTGATGGTACTCGATAGCAAAATCGACCTGTGGGTATATCCGCTGAACCACTTCGCCCTTCATCATTTCAAAACCGGTGCGCAGCGATTCATGCCGTGTTATCAATTTCCGCAAGGCGGCTTCCAACCGGTCTAAATCAAACTCACCTTCCACCTGCACCAGTTCCGGCATGTTGTAAAGCTGATCTGCTCCATCCAGCGTGTGCTGAATGAACAGCCGTTTCTGCGCGGAGGACAGAGGGTAATACTCTCTCTGCTCCGCTTGAGGAATGGCCTCATGCTCCCGCCGTTCCATCCGGGCGATCGCCTTGGCCATCGCCGCAATCGTCGAGTGGCGGAATACGTCGCGCAGCGGGAGGTTGACGTTTAGTTCCTTAAATACCTTGCCTGCCAGTGACGTCGCTCGCAGGGAGTGACCGCCGATGTCGAAGAAGTTGTCGTGAACGCCAATCTGCTTCGCAAGCCCCAGCACCTCCTGCCAAATCACCGCCAGCTTCATTTCCAGCTCATTGCGCGGTGCGACATACTCCGTTCCACTTCCCGCTTCCCCTTCCGGCGCTGGCAGCGCCCTCCGGTCTATTTTCCCGTTCGGTGTCAGAGGCAGACGCTCCAGCTCCACGAAGTACGACGGGATCATGTAACCCGGCAGCTCCTGTGCCAGGGCACTGCGCAGATCGTTCACTGCCAGCTTCGCTCCAGTATCCGGCGTGTAATACGCACAGAGCACCTTCTGCCCATTCGCATCACTTCCAACCAGCACCACCGCTTCGCGCACACCTTCCACACGCAACAGCTGCGACTCGATCTCACCCGTCTCGATCCGGTAGCCCCGGATTTTTGCCTGGTTATCGATCCGCCCGATGAAGTCCACGTTGCCGTCTTCCATCCACCGCGCCAAATCTCCCGTGCGGTACAACCGCTCGCCCACAGCGAACGGACTGTCTACGAACTTCTCTTCCGTCAGCTCCGGTTGGTTCAAGTACCCACGCGCCACGCCGACGCCGCCGATGACCAGTTCGCCCAGCACGCCGACTGGTACGGGATTCAGATGTGCGTCCACGATGTGAAATTTCGCATTCAACCACGCTTTGCCGATCGGCACATGGCCTGTATGCGGCAGCTTCGTCAGCGCTTCGTCATAGAAACTGGAGTCGATCGCCGCTTCCGTCACACCGTAAGCGTTAATGATGCGGAACGACGAGCCGAAGCGTTCCTGCAAGGTTCGGTAATCCGCCACACTGCAGCTGTCCGAGCTTGTAATCAACAGCTCCATCCCGCTGAACTCCAACCCCTGTTCATGTACGTATTCCATAAACGGCACGATCAGCGCCGGTGTTGATTCGAAGATCGTCACTCGCTCCCGCACTATCCAGTAGTGCAGACGAGAAGGATCGATCCGGTCGTCCTTCGGCACAATCACCATCGTGCCTCCGTTGTACAGCGTCCGGGCAATGTCGCCCACGAACACGTCAAACGAGAAGCTGGCGAGTTGCAGCAACCGCACCGGGAACTGATCTAATCGGTATTCCCGCCGGTAACCCGCCGCCGTGTTCACCAGGTTGCGGTGCTCGATCATCACACCTTTCGGCTTGCCCGTCGTTCCCGATGTGTAGATCACGTACGCCAGATCCTCTGGGCGGGCTTCATGGAAGCTGTCCATGCCAACAACATCAACATCAACATCATCCACAACATCCAGATGGTTCCGATCCGCACCGTTCACAGCCCCCGTTAGTTTGCCAGAGACCTGGCTGGAAGCCATGTTGGAGCCTTGATCAAAGCACATCCGGGCATTTGCCCGATCTTCGCTGTACGACGCTTCGTCATCGAGGTACAGCACCGACATCAGCGCCAGCTCCTCTTCGCGGAGCCAGGCCTCGGCACGTTCTCGCAGCGGCGTTTGTGTCAGCAGTACCTTCGCTCCGCTGTCTTCGAGCATAAACCGCACGCGGTCCGCCGGATAATCCGGGTCGAGGGGGACATACGCCCCGCCGGCTTTCCAGACGGCCAGCACGGCCACCAGCAAGTCCACCGAACGCTCGGCGAGAATGCCAACGATTGACTCCCGGCCGATGCCATTTGCACGCAGCGTGAGCGCTAAGCGGTTCGCTCGCTCGTTCAGCTCCACATACGTTAGGCGTTTATTTTCATACACAACGGCCTCCGCTTCCGGCGTACGCTCTGCCTGTTTCTCAAACAGACGGTGGAACGTAGCCGCAGGAGCCGCTTCTAGCTGCGCTGGATTAAACGCACTGAGAACTTGTTCTTTTTCCTCTGCTGTCAGCAAGTTCAGCTCGGCAATCTTCGCATCTGGACGGTTTACAATTGTCAGGAGCAACTGCTCGTAATGTTTTGCCAGCCGTTCAATCGTCTCCCTTTTGTAAAGAGCTGTCGCATATTCAAAGCTGTAATCCAAGCCGCCGTTCTCCTCGCCCACATCCAAGCTGATATCAAACTTCGCAGTATCAAGTACGCTCGGATAAGGAATCAGGCGAAGCCCTTCCAGCTCAAATTGCTCGTTCTCCGTATTTTGCATCGTAAACATCGTGTCGAACAGCGGATTACGGCTTAAGTCACGGGTGACTTGCACCTTGTCCACCAATTGTTCGAACGGATAGTTTTGATGCTCAAAGGCACGCAGCGTTGTTTCTTTGACTTCGTTCAGATATGACAGGAAGGTTTTCTCCGAAGACGGATAACTGCGAATCGCCAGCGTGTTTAGGAAAATCCCGATCAACGGCTGCACATCTCCATGATTCCTTCCGGCAATCGGCGTACCAACGATTACGTCTTCCTGACCTGAATATTTATGCAAAAGCACGTTATACGCCGCAAGCAGCACCATAAACAGCGTCGTGCCCGTTTCCGAAGCCAGCTGTTTCAGGCCGCCGGTTTTTGAAGCGTCGAAGGAAAACTCCAGCGTTTGACCTTCGTAGCTCTGTACAGCCGGACGTGGATAGTCGGTCGGCATTTCCAGCACTGGAAGCTCGCCCTGGAACATGTCCAGCCAATACGCCCCCTGATGCTGAAGCCGTTCCTGCTGCTCCTGCGAATGCTGCCAAACGGTGTAGTCTTTGTACTGAATGCGTAGCGGCTCCAATTGCTCTCCACCATACAAACGTACGAATTCTTCAACAAAGATTTCCATTGAAACGCCGTCAGAAATAATATGATGCATGTCGTACATCAGAATATGGCGTTCCGGAGCCAGCTCAACAAGGCCTACCCTCAACAGCGGTGGCTTAGCCAAGTCAAACGGACGGACGAAACCGTGAACCACCGCTTCGACCTCTTGCTCATCCGCTTGATAGAACTCCACCGCAAAATTCACGTCCTGGTAAACCCGCTGTGATGCTTCTCCATCCACCATTTCAAACCCGGTGCGCAACATTTCATGCCGCGCCACGAGCTTACGGAACGTTTCTTCGAACCTTGCCCGGTCCAAAGCACCCTCCAGCAGCATCGCTTCCGGCATGTTGTAGCTAAGCTCCGCAACTTCCAGCTGATTCAGAATAAAGAGACGTTTTTGAGCAAAAGATTGCGGGTACACCTCTCGGCCATCCGTCACCGGAATGGAAACAAATATCTGCTGATCCAGCCGAGAAATGGCGGTAGCCATGCTCTCGATCGTGGAATGGCGGAACACGTCGCGCAGTGGTAGATCCACGTTCAACTCTTTATGAATCTTGCTGACCAACGTTGTCGCGCGCAGGGAGTGGCCACCGATGTCGAAGAAGTTATCGTGAACACCAATCTCCTTCGCAAGCCCCAGCACCTCCTGCCAAATCGCCGCCAGCTTCGTTTCCAGCTCATTGCGCGGTGCGACGTACTCCGTTCCGCTTCCCGCTTCCCCTTCCGGCGCTGGCAGCACCTTCCGGTCTATCTTTCCGTTCGGTGTCAGAGGTAGACGCTCCAGCTCCACAAAGTACGACGGGATCATGTACCCAGGCAACTCCTGTGCCAGCGCCCTGCGCAGATCGTTCACTACCAGCTCAACTCCGGTATCCGGCGTGTAATACGCGCATAGCGCCTTCTGCCCGTTCGCGTCACTTCGAACCAGCACCACCGCTTCGCGCACACCTTCCACACGCAACAGCTGCGACTCGATCTCACCCGTCTCGATCCGGTAGCCCCGGATTTTTGCCTGGTTATCGATCCGGCCGATGAAGTCCACGTTGCCGTCTTCCATCCACCGCGCCAAGTCTCCCGTGCGATACAACCGCTCACCAGCGGTGAAAGGACTGTCTACAAACTTCTCTTCCGTCAGCTCTGGACGGTTCAAGTACCCACGTGCTACCCCAACTCCGCCGATAACCAATTCGCCTAGCACGCCGACTGGAACAGGGTTCAGATGTGCATCCACGATGTAAAACTTCGCATTCAACCACGCTTTGCCAATCGGAACATGGCCTGTCTGCGGCAGCTTCGCCAACTCCTCCTCATAGAAACTGGAGTCGATCGCCGCTTCCGTCACGCCGTAGGCGTTGATGATCCGGAACGACGAGCCGAACCGTTCCTGTAAGGTTCGGTAATCCGCCACACTGCAACTGTCCGAGCTTGTGATCAACAGCTCCATCCCGCTCAACTCCAGCCCTTGCTCGTGCACGTATTCCATAAACGGTACGATCAGTGCTGGTGTTGATTCAAAGATCGTCACTTGCTCCCGCTCTATCCAGTGGTGCAGGCGAGACGGATCAATCCGATCATCCTTCGGTACAATGACCATGGTGCCTCCGTTATACAACGTGCGTGCGATATCACCCACGAACACGTCAAACGAGAAGCTGGCGAGTTGCAGTAGCCGGACTGGGAACTGATCCAACCGGTATTCCCGCCGGTAGCCCGCTGCCGTGTTCACCAAGCTGCGGTGCTCAATCATTACACCCTTCGGCTTGCCTGTTGTCCCCGACGTGTAGATCACGTACGCTAGGTCCTCAGGACGAGCTTCATGGAAGCTGTCCAAGCCAGCAACCTTCAGATGACTCGGATCATCGCTGTTCACAGCACCCGTCAGCTCGCCCGAGACTTTACCGGAAACCATGCTGGAGCCAAGCGGTGCATTCTCCCGGTTTTCGCTGTATGACATTTCGTCGTCGAGGTACAACACCTTTGCAAGTGCCAGTTCCTCTTGGCTGAGCCAGGCTTCAGCACGCTCTCTCAGCAGCGTTTGTGTCAGCAGCACCTTCGCTCCGCTGTCTTCAAGCATAAACCGCACGCGGTCCGCCGGATAATCCGGGTCAAGCGGTACATATGCCCCGCCTGCTTTCCAGACGGCCAGCACGGCCACCAGCAGGTCCACCGAGCGCTCGGCGAGAATGCCAACAATCTCCTCCCGGCCGATTCCACTTGCGCGCAGCGTGGCCGCTAAGCCGTTCGCCCGTACGTTCAGCTCCGCATACGTCAGCCGAACGTTCTCGTAGACAACGGCTTCCGCTTCCGGTGTACGTTCCGCCTGTTCCTCGAACAGTCGGTGGAACGCGGCCGCCGGAGCCGCTTCCGGCTGCGCCGGGTTAAACGCGCCGAGAATTTGTTCTTTTTCCTCTTCCGTCAGCAAGTCCAGCTCAGCGATCTTTGCATTCGGATGGCTTACAATCGCCGCTAGCAAATGTCCAAAATGAATCGATAGCCGCCGGATCGTGCTTTCTTTATAAAGAGCCGTTGCGAATTCAAAGTTGCACTCCAGTCCGCCATTTTCTTCCGTAACATCCACACTCAGGTCGAACTTGGCCATACCATATTCGCTAGGGTACGGGGACAATTTCAGCCCTTCCAGCTCAAACTCTGACTCCTCCAGGTTTTGCAGGGAGAACATCGTGTCAAATAGCGGGTTGCGGCTCAAATCCCGGCTAACCTGCACTTTATCGACGAGTTCTTCGAACGGATAATTCTGATGCTCGTAAGCGCCTAAAGTCGTTTCTTTCACTTCTTCCAAATACGACAGGAAGGTCTTCTCCGAAGCCGGATAATTGCGGATCGCCAGCGTGTTGACGAACATTCCGATCAAAGGCTGCGTGTCGCCGTGCGTTCTGCCCGCAATCGACGTTCCGACGATCAAATCGTCCTGACCTGTGTATTTATGCAAAAGCACGGTATATGCGGCAAGCAACACCATATATAGCGTCGTTCCTCTTTGAGCGGCCAGCTGTTTCAAGCCTTCGTTCGTTGCCTCGTCCACGAAGGACGTCAGCGTATGTCCCTCATAGCTCTGTACAGCAGGACGCGGATAGTCCGTTGGCATTTCCAGAACCGGCAGCTCGCCCCGGTAACGGTCCAGCCAGTAAGCCTCCTCGCGTTTCAATTGCACTTTTTGCTCGTCCGATTGCTGCCATACCGCATAGTCCTTGTACTGAATGTGCAAAGGCTCTAATGACTCACCGCCATACAGACGAACGAGTTCCTCAACGAACACGTCCATCGAAACCCCGTCGGAGATGATATGGTGCATGTCAAACATCAGTAAATAACGATCGGCTGCCAGCTCTACGAGCTCGGCACGCAGTAGCGGTGGCTTCGCCAAGTCGAAAGGTCTGATAAAAGCCTGCACGACTGCAGGCGCTTCTTCCTCGTTCGCATGTCGACACACGACGGAAAAATCAACGCTCTCGTAAATACGCTGTACCGCTTCGCCTTGTACGACCTCAAATCCGGTTCGCAACGTTTCATGACGTTGGATCAGTCCGCGGAAAGCTTTCTCCAGCAGGCTATGGTCAATTGATCCTTCGAGTAGCAGCACACCCGGCATGTTATAGCTCTGCTCGGCTCCTTCCAGCTGATTCAGGATAAACAGCCGCTTCTGAGCTGAGGAAAGTGGATAATACGCTCTTGCGCCTACCAGCGGAATCGACGAGAACGAATGTTCTTCGATCCGGGAGAGGGCGAGAGCCATCTGTTCGATCGTTGAGTAGCGGAATACGTCGCGCAGAGGCAACTCGACGTTCAACTCCTGATGCACCTTGCTCACCAGTGTCGTTGCCCGCAGGGAATGGCCGCCCAAGTCAAAGAAGTTGTCATGAACCCCGATGTGCTCCAATCCAAGCACGCTTTTCCATATTTCAGCCAAGTTGGCTTCGAGCGGAGTCCGAGGCGGAGTATGTCCTTCGCCTGGCTGCAAGCTCTCCTCAGGTGCCGGGAGGGAGCGGCGGTCAACCTTGCCATTCGTCGTCAGCGGGAGACGCTCCAACTGGATCAGGTACGTCGGGATCATATAGGCCGGCAGTTCCTGAGACAGCACGCTCTTCAGCTCGGCCGCCGGAAGCTCACAGTCCGCTTCATAATAGGCGCAAAGCTGCTTTTCGCCGGACACGTTTTCCCGCGCAAATACTGTCGTTTTCCGAATTCCCTCCACTTTCTGAAGCTGAGTTTCGATCTCGCCCAGCTCTATGCGGAAGCCACGGATTTTCACTTGGTCGTCCGTTCGTCCCACATATTCAATCGTGCCGTCCGGTAGCCATTTCGCCAAATCCCCCGTCCGGTACATGCGCTCTCCTGACGTAAAAGGATTGTGCACAAATTTCTCCGCCGTCAGTTCCGGCCGGTTATTGTAGCCCCTTACCAAACCTTCTCCGCCGACACATAGCTCCCCGACCACGCCGATCGGCAGCAGCTTATTCCGGCTGTCGACGATATACACCGTCGTATTGCTGATTGGTCGTCCGATAGGAACGGTAAGCGCCGACTCATCAACGAAGTCGACCGGAAGGTACGTGGTAAATATCGTGCTTTCCGTCGGTCCGTAAACATGGTTGAGCCTACCCGCTCCAAGATGGGCGAGTGCTTTACGTACATGACCAACCGAGACACGCTCTCCTCCAAACAAAATCGCCCGGACATCCCGAAAACAATTGACATTCACATCTACAAGCACGTTGAAGAAAGCCGTCGTAATAAACATGACCGATATGCGCTGGCGCTGGATGAGATCCGCCAGTAGACCAATTTCCAGCAACGTCTCGCGGGGAACCAGCACCAGCCGCGCCCCGTTGGTCAAAGCACCAAAAATATCGAAAATCGCTCCGTCGAACGAATAGCTCGAAAGCTGGAGGACATGATCGCGATTGGTGATGTCGATATAATTTGTATTTTGCACAACGCGCACGATGTTGCGGTGCGAAACAAGGTTTCCTTTTGGCTTGCCCGTCGTGCCTGACGTATAGATCACGCAGGCCAGATCTGTCGCTTCAATCCCTTGATTTAGGTTTGTTCCGTCCTCGTGATAGAAAGACTCGTCATCCAGTAAGATCACCGAGTCCAAACCCGCCAGTCGCTCGCGCAAGCGGCTTTGTGTCAGCATGACCTGCGCTCCTGAATCCTCTATCAAGAAACGGATACGCTCCTCTGGATATTCCGGATCAATCGGTACGTAAGCGGCTCCGGCTTTGTGTGCTGCCAGTATACCTATAACCATTTCGATGGAACGCTCAGCCATAATGGCGACCAGACGTCCTTGGGATATCCCGTGGCTGCGCAAGGTACGGGCAAGGCGGTTGACACGTTCGTTCAGCTCCCTGTAAGTCATCTCTTGCTCATTCATGGAGATGGCGGTTGCATCCGGGATGTACTCCGCCTGCTCTTCGAACAATTGAATGAGCGTCTGCCCGCGCGGAAATTCCGTCGTGGTGTCGTTAAAACGTCCGAGAAGGTCGGCCTTTTCTGCCTCCGTCACAAGTTCCAGCTCGCCCACAGTAATTTCCGGGTTATCCGTTACCTGCTCCAGCAGATGCACGAGATGCCCCTTGAGCCGCTCGATGCTGTCTTTATCGAACACTTCGGCGTTAAAGTCGAATCGAATTTCGATCTCGGTTCCCGGCATCACAGTCACGTTGAAGTTATAGTTCGTCTGCTCCTCCATCTGAACGTCAGCAATTGTCAGGCCGCCGTGCTGCTGGTCCCCCGCCTGCTCCATCTGCTCGTCCACCGGATAGTTCTCGAAAGCGATGATATGGTTGATCAGATTCTGCTTTTGCACGCTACGAGCTTGAATTTCATACAGCGGATAGTAATCATAACGCCCGGAATCCAGCGCCCGCTCTTGGAGCTTCGCCATCAGGTCGGCGAACACGGTGTCCACTTCGCTATTGACGCGGACCGGCACCGTATTGATGAACAGCCCGATCATAGACTCAATGCCCGGGATTTCCGCTGGTCTTCCGGCAACGACACTGCCGAATACGGCATCGTTTGTTCCGTTATATTTTTGCAACATCACGCCCCAAACGGCTTGCAACAGCGTATTGACTGTAACCAGGTGCTGTTTCGCCACCCGGTCCATCCGTTTGCTCAAGTCCTTGCCTAGTTCGGCGGTGACGTGATCAGCCGTAAATCTGCCGCTCGGCGCTGGTTCCTTTTGCCCCGGAAGTACGGTTTGCCCTTCGTAGCCTGCCAGGAACGCTGTCCAATAGCCGGATGCCGCCTGATCGTCCTGTTTCTCCAACCATTCGATATAATCGCCATAATCCGATCCTTTACCTCCCGCTGGCTGCTTCCCAGAGGTCAGGGCCGAGTATATCTCAAACAACTCCTGCGTCAGCTGAGCCAGGCACCAGCCGTCCATTAAAATATGCTGGAAACTCCACAGAACGTGATAACTTTGCTCTTCGGTGCGCAGAATCGTAAACCGAACGAGCGCATCATGTTCCATGTCGAAGCCACGAAGCTTGTCCTCCTCGGCCTTTTCATCCAAGTAAGCTTGTTTCTCGTGTACCTGCAAATGAAGCAGCTCTTCATATTCAAAGCCGACTGGCTTATCGCGGTATATGATTTGCAGCGGCTCGCCCGCTGGTCCATTCACAAAATTCGCCCGCAGCACCAGATGACGTTTTGCAAGCTCCATCCAGCTCCTCTCAAAAAGCTGGACGTCGAGCGCTCCCCGCATCGTAAACCGTGTCTGCTCAAAGTAAGCTGCCGTTTGCCGGTCAAGCGCGCTGTGGAACCACATACCCTTTTGCATCGGCGTCAGCGAGTAAATATTTTCGATTTCCCCGAGATGACTCGAGCGCTGGGCGATTTGCTCCAATTCTGTGATGGTCAAGCCTTTAAATTGCACGTCGCTTGGCGTCATTTCGGTGTTCTCTTTGCCTGCGCAGTGGGTAATGAGCTCTCGGAGACTTTGCTCAAGCCGCTGAGCGAAGGCTTCCATCGTTTCCTTCCGATACTGCTTCCGGCTGTAGCTGAGATCGAGCGATAAAGCACCGTCCAGCACCATACCGTTGATATCCAGCACAAAGCTGCGGGCCTGCCGGTCGCTAGCCGGGCTGCCACTGGAATAAGAAGATATGCCGATCTCGCCCTGGTTGACATCATCGTCGAACTGGCCGAGGTAGTTAAAATTAATTTCCGGCTCTGCGCCCCAAACCAAGCCTTCCTCCGATTTCGAAAGATAGCGGCATATGCCGTACCCAAGCCCCTTGTTCGGAATGCGGCGCAAGTTTTCCTTGACCTGTTTAATCTGATAGGTCAAATCCCGGTCAGTTTCCGGCTCTAGGACGACCGGAAACTTGGTCGTAAACCAGCCGACTGTACGCGTGATATCGATATCCGTTCCGATCGATTCACGTCCGTGTCCTTCGAGATTGATCCGCACCCGTTCGTGCCCCGTCCATTTGCGTAAGGCTATGCCGAGCGCCGTTACCAAAATATCATTCATTTCGGTGTTGAAGGCACGGTGAACCCGCTTCAGTAGCAGCTCCGTTTCTTCGGGAGCCAAACGGACAAACAGCGATTCGCTGTCCTGCTGCGTCGTAACGTCCGCCTCCATATCCTTCGGCACGGCAGGAACCTCCATTTGATCCACGGCCTGCCAATAGGCCCGTTCCTTCTCCATCTCCGGGCTTTGCGCGTAAGCAGCCAACTGCTCGGACCAAGTGCGGTACGCATCTGTTTTCGCCGGGAAACGAATTTCTTCGCTTTTGCCAGTCTGCTCGTAACCTAGAGCGAAATCCTCCATTAAAATGCGCCAAGACACGCCATCTACCACAGCATGATGAACCCCGAGCAGCAAATGATCACCGTCCGCGCACTGGAACAGTCCCGCCTTCATGAGGGGCCCGTTCTCCAGATCGATGCCCGCTTGAATGTCCGTTGCCTTCGCTTCCACAGTCTGCGTGGGATTCTCCGCATCTTTGAAGTCGAACACGTCCAGCGTGAACATCTCGTCTTCCTGAATCGCGCGGTTCCGTGCGCTAAACCCTTGTTCCGTTTTGCGGAACACCATCCGTAAGGCGTCATGATGCTCGGCCAGCTTTTGCAGCACCTGACGCACCATCTCTTCGTCGAAGCGTTCCTTCCGGTACAGCATCACCGACTGGTTGAAATGATGCGGGTCCGCAAAGGAGCTCTCGAAAAACCAATGCTGAATCGGCGTCAGCGCCGTTTCACCCGTAATTTCGCCTTGATCAATGGTACGTCCGATCGGTATCACATGCAGGCTAAGCTGTGAGATCGTCGGATATTTGAACAAATCCCGAATTTCCAGCTTGTACCCGGCTTGATGAAGCCGCGAAGATACTTGAATGGACTTGATCGAATCTCCGCCCAGCTCGAAGAAATGATCCGTTACCCCAACGCGATCGGCGTTCAATACCGCCTGCCACACATCGGCAAGTGTCCGCTCGGCTTCATTGCGTGGAGCTACGTACTCGCCGCCGGTCAGTGCGTTTCCTTCCGGTGCAGGCAAAGCCTTGCGGTCGATTTTGTCGTTCGGGGTGAGCGGCATCTGCGGAAGCTGAACAAAATGTGCCGGAATCATGTAATTCGGCAATTTTTGCGCCAGCGCGCTTCTCAGCTCGCCGAGCGTAAGAGGGAGACTAGCCACCAGGTAAGCGCACAGTTCTTGCCCACTTTTGCCTTCCCGCGCAATCACAATCGTCTCCTGCACCGAGTCGATCTTCAGAAGTTGCTCTTCAATCTCACCGACCTCGATTCGGAATCCACGGATTTTCACCTGATGGTCGATCCGGCCCAAATACTCCATATTACCGTCCGGCAGCCAGCGGGCGAGATCTCCTGTCCGGTAAAGGCGTTCTCCTGGCGCAAACGGATGTTCCACAAATTTCTCTGCCGTCAGCTCCGGCTGGTTCAGGTAACCTCTCGCAAGCCCCACGCCTGCAACGCATAACTCGCCGTCCACTCCTGGAGGCACAAGCTGCAGGTGGGCATCCAAAATGAAAATCCGGTGATTGGAAAGCGGACGCCCGATCGGAATGACTCTGCGCTCCGGCTGCTGCTCATCCGCATCCCAAAGCGTCGTAACAATCGAAGCTTCGGTAGGCCCGTAAGCATTGAAATAGTGGACCTTCTCCTTCCACTGCTGCACAAATTCGGCCGATACCGCCGAACCTCCCGTTACAAGCTTTGTTAAGCTGGGAAGGCGGTCCGGGTTCAAATGAGCGCTGTACGTCGGGGGCAGAATCGCCGCCGTAATCGCATGCTCGTTCATATAACTCTCGAACAGACGAGTGTCGAGAATTGTCTCGGCCGTCGGGATGTACAAAGCCGCGCCAAAATAGAGTGCTTTGAACACTTCCCAGCAGGATGCGTCGAAGGACAAGCTCGCAAATTGAACGATCCGGTCATGCTCCGTAATGCCCAGCCTATCTGCGAACATCAACTTCAAGCTGACCAAACCACGATGCTCCAGCATGACCCCTTTGGGTTTGCCCGTTGTACCTGACGTATAAATGACATAAGCAAGATCATGTGGACCACTGGCCGCCTCCAGGTTCGAGCCATCGTCGCTATAGGCCTGCTTGTCATCTAGCGCCAATACGGTCCCTTCGAACGGGACTTGCTGTAAAAGCTCTCTTTGAGTCAGCAGCAGCTGCGCGTTCGAGTTCTCCAGAATGTAGCGAATACGTTCTTCCGGGTACTCCGGGTCGATCGGCACGTAGGCACCGCCAGCTTTCAGAACCGCCAAAATGCCAATGACCGTCTCCAGCGATCTCCTAACCATCAAGCCTACCAACTGATTGGGCAGCACACCGACCGATCGTAGCGTACGCGCCAGCTGGTTCGCCCGTTCGTTCAACTCTGCGTATGAAAGCCGCTGCCCCTCAAAGACAACCGCCGTCGCCTCGGGCACACGCTTCGCTTGCTCCTCCACAAGCTGATGAATCGTCCGATCACGAGGATAGTCCTTCTCGGTATCGTTGAAGCTTTGTATTAATTGATATTTTTCGTCCTCCGACAGCATGTCCGCTCGTACGATGTCCAGCTCCAACTCATGAAGCCCCACGGACAGTAGGCGATTCAGATGGCCGACGACCCGATTCATGAACTCGGAGTCATATAAGTGCTCGTTATATGACAGCGCTAGCTGTATCGTCCCGCCGGCTAAACTGAATTCGAAGGAACAGTCCGTGACCACGTTTTGCCCAATTTCGTCCAGATGCAACTCCTTAAGGGATACTAGCGTATGGACGAAGGGTATCCCTTCTGCATATTGCAGATCCAGCTTCTCCGTCATTTTCAAGAACGGAATATGTTGATGCTGAATGGCTTCCGGCAAGGAAGTCCTCAGTTCGCTCAGAAGCGTCTTAAAAGTTGCCCCCACCGAAAGCGAGTTTTTCAAAATGACCGTATGATTAACGGATCGACGCGTCTCCCCCTTTTTCGGCACAACCGGCATGCCAACCAGAATGTCTGAAGCACCTGTATATTTATGCAAGAGTGCCTGAACACCTGCGAGCAAAATCATAAAAGCAGCTAGCGGAGCACCCTTGCTCATTTGAAGGACCCGCTGCGCAGCTTCCTCCGAAAGCGAACCGCCAACGGTTTTCACATTGGGCACCAGGGAGTTTGGAGCTTTGTTGTAAGGCAACCGCGTCAAGGTATAATCGTCACTACCGAATTTTTCGTTCCAAAACAACGTTTCTTTTTCAAAAGCCATCTGGATCGTTCCCCTCTCTTCATCGGTAAAAGCAATCCGGCAGAGCATATGCCGAAGCAACGCTCCCCTCCTTTTCAAACATCTGATAACAATATCAATGGCTTACGCCATGTCACCGCTTGGATTGCCCGGTTGATCGCATACGGCAATCCTCTGCCTAGCAGCTGTACCGCTTGGCTCCCATGCGTAGAGGACAACAAACATCGTTCTACGCAAGAGATGCGGCTACTTTGGACTCCTCTGCTTCAATAAGATTGCTGCGGACGAGCCACCCGAAGACGGGATTTGGTTTAACTTGGGGTTCGGAATTGGATTTGGGGATAGACGACAAGGAATGTTCCTCCTGTCGATGTAAGGCTTGCCGCAGGGTTCCGGCCGTCCAGCAGGAAGTCGATCGTACCTCCTGATTTGGTACCCGAGCTACCTTTGACGAAGCCTATGTTTAAGGGGTATTGATACACTCTATGTACGATTTGATTATTCCCCCACAGCCCTGGTGTGGATAAGTAAAGATTCGGCTGCGGGGTAGTGAGCTTTTCCTGACGATTAAATTTAACGAGGGTACTGCATGAGGCTCAAAGAATGCTCCGTATGGCACGAACGGGACTGCGCTTGGATTGCCGGAGAATTCCATGCTGATTGACGTTACCGCAGGTAGCATGAGATGAAAGCGCTACCTTAACATCAAGTCCGCACGCCCTCCGGAAGGCACTTTCGTGCCTCTTGCCGGGGGCGACCATCGGCTTGGCCAAGCTTAGGTCGTTACTAGTAAATCCTTGGTCTCCTGAGAGATCACCTGCTGCATACTGGACTTGATAATGTCGCAGCCGGCGGCCAGATGCTCCATCGAGACGGTCAGCGGAGGCATGATCTTCAGCACACAATCTCCTCTGCCGGCTCTTTCAATGATGAGCCCGTTCTCGAAGCTGATATCCGCCACCCGCTTCGCCCCGGTTTCATCCATGAACCCCGAGACGTCAATGCCCCAGATCAGGCCGAGTCCGCGGATGGCGATGGACGGATGTAGAGGCTTAATTTCTTGATCAAGGAACGAGCGCACATATTCTTCCTTCTGCTTCACCTGAGCTTCCAGTTCGGTTCTGTCCCGTAACTCGAGAGCAGCCTTCGCGGCCACAAAAGCCAGCTGGTTGCCGCGGAAGGTGCCGTTGTGCTCGCCCGGCGTCCAGATATCCAGTTCGGGCTTCAGCAGCAGGAGGGACATTGGCAGGCCGTACCCGCTGATCGACTTCGACAGGGTAATGAGATCCGGCTCGATCCCCGCACGTTCGAAGGAGAAGAATTCGCCTGTCCGGCCGCATCCTACTTGAATCTCGTCTGTAATGAGCAGAATATCGTGCCTGCGGCAAATCTGCTGCAGCTCACGTAGCCACTGCGCGTCGACAACGTGAATTCCGCCTTCGGCTTGTACCGTTTCAAGCAGAATCGCGGCCGGCTTGTCGATTCCGGAGTGCGAATCAGTCAGGATATTCTCGATATAACCGAGCGTATCCATTTCTGCGAAAGCCCCGCTCGGGTGCGGCATGAACGTAACTCCGTCCAGAGGAAGCCCCGCCCCTTCTCTCATGGACTTGGAGCTTGTCGCCGACAGACTGCCAAGCGACATGCCGTGGAAGCCACCCATGAATGCGAATATTCCACTTCTCTTCTTCGCCTTGCGTGCGAGCTTCAGGGCCGCTTCCACCGCATTCGTCCCTGTTGGACCGCAGAATTGAAGCTTGTAATTCAGCTTCTTCGGCTCCAGGATCCGCTCGGAGAAGCTCTGGATGAATTCACGCTTGGCCATTGTATACATATCCAGACCGTGCATAATCCGGTCGGAGGTCAAGTAATCGAGAACCCGGTCTTTAATATAATCGTTGTTATGGCCGTAATTGAGTGCCCCGGCACCTGCAAAGAAATCAATATATGCTCTTCCGTCCTCAGAATATAAAAGGTCTCCCTTGGCCCGGTCGAATACCACCGGAAAGCTTCTGCAGTAAGATCTTACGTTGGATTCCAGCTTTTCAAAAATGCTCACTCGCTTCATCCTCCATCGGAATTGGGATAAGGTTGGCTCTATCTTTCCGAACCTTCCTTTCTAAACCTTCTGACGTCATGGAGCAACATATTCTAGGCTGTCATTTTCCACAATTGTTGGTCCCCACATGCCGGCTTGTTGGTAAGCCAGTATACTGGTCTCTCGCACACAGCTTGGATGGGTATAAAAAACCCTACAATTCCATTTATTAGAATAATAGGGAATAAGACCTAGGTTGAATTATATCAAAATTTACAAGAATGTATAGTGAAATTTTTGTTAAATATAGTCATTATATTGTTAAATTTGGTTTATAAAACATTATGTGTTAACATTTTTCGTTAAAAATAGTGAATGGAGAAGAAACGTTGGGCATGATTTGACATCAATCAAGGAATTCGACGAGTGTTGACATTCAGTCATTTAACAGGTAAATTTGGTATATATTCCCTTTAAATATTCTTTGCCGGTGTTCCGATTCCTTGCACTTTGTAATTTTCAACATGATTACCTGACCAATTTCTGAAAGCCTGGCTGGAAACTGGTCACAGCGTCCGCACGGATGGTAGCCGACATCGTTTTGTATCACGCCTTCTTCTCTACGCCTCTGTTAGAGTAAAGGGTAAATATATTCTGCTCCTCCTCGTCAAACCGTAGGTGAGGTTTTCCCTTATACGCTTTCCGATGTCCTTCACTCATTTACATGCAGATTACAATCGCGTTCTGAGTCCGAATTGAACGGTCAATAATTTTACTTCGCGTAATAAGCTTCTTCATCGAGCGCATTGTTGCTTCTTGGCATACCATTTTGTGAGTTGCTGAAAGATGTACCCGTCACGTTCAGTCATCTTCCTTTACCATTCAAATGATCTTTTATGCCGATCCGCATCCTTCTTGGGGATATATTTGCACTTACGAGTTGCGAAGGTTAATGATTCTCTTTAAGAAGTTGATTACATTCGTGCACGAAGAATATTTCAAATGTGAGAATTACAAAAGGATACTCTTCCTAAGATACTTTATAATCTGATGGATTTTCGTCCAATGAATGACCGCAATTTACAATGAAAAAACACAAATAAGGTGGTTCTAATATTTAGAACCACCCTCCTGAAACATCAAAAAAGTCCTGATGACTTAGAGTCATCAGGACCATTATTTTGTCCATACTTTATTAGTTTACTGAATCTATTGATCAACCCGTTATCCATGTCATCCGACAATAAACTAATTTGTACAGAATACCTTACTCAACCGTTACACTTTTCGCCAGGTTACGTGGTTTATCTACATCATGACCCAGTGCCAGGGAAGCATAGTATGCCAGCAATTGCAGCGCAACTACAGACAAAGCAGGGCTAAGCAGTGGCAGCGTCTTAGGAATCGCAAACGCTTGGTCTACGGATTTCAGCAATGGTGCTACGTGCTCTTCATACGTAATTGCCAATACATCTGCGCCACGTGCTTTTACTTCCTTAATGTTGCTCACTGTTTTCTCAAGTACGTTTTCCTGCGTTGCCAGGGCAATAACAGGGATACCGTCTTCGATCAATGCAAGCGTACCATGTTTCAACTCACCCGCAGCATACGCCTCGGAGTGAATATAAGAGATCTCTTTCAGCTTCAAAGATCCTTCTTGAGCTACTGCATAGTCAAGACCACGGCCAATGAAGAAGAGATGTTCATGTTTGGAGATTTGCTCTGCATATCCTTTGATTGCTTCCGCTTGCTCCAACATGGATTCCACTTGCTCAGGCAATGCTTGCATTGCTGCCAGCGTGTGTTCAATCTCTTCTGCAGATTGAGTACCACGAACTTGTGCAAGGTACAGACCCAGCAAGTTAAACGCGATCAATTGCGAAGTATACGCTTTGGTAGAAGCTACTGCAATTTCAGGACCTGCCAATGTTGCGATAACATCATCTGCATCACGTGCAATGGAGCTACCCACTACGTTTGTGATTGCCAGTACATGTGCACCATTGGATTGTGCTTCACGCAATGCAGCAAGCGTATCGGCAGTTTCACCGGATTGGCTCACTACGATTACAAGTGTATCTTTGTGCACGATTGGGGAACGGTAACGGTACTCGGAAGCCACATCTGTTTCAACCGGAATACGCACCAATTGCTCAATCACTGTACGTCCAACTAGACCTGCATGGTACGCTGTACCACATGCAATGATTTGAACGTTACGGATATTTTTGATTTGTTCTTCAGTCATTTTCAACTCAGGAAGTTGAACTTTTTTGCCTTCATTATCGATGCGACCCAGCATAGTATCACGATATGCTTTGGGTTGCTCATGAATTTCTTTCAGCATGAAGTGCTCGAATCCGCCTTTTTCTGCGGTTACAGCATCCCAATCGACACGAATCATTTCCCGAGAAATAAAGTTACCTTCAATCGTCATCAATTCGACAGCATCATGTGTCAATACAGCCATTTCACCATCATTCAGAATGTACACGTTACGTGTATGTTCCAGAATTGCCGGGATGTCGGAACCAATGAAGTTCTCGCCTTCACCAATACCAATAATCAATGGGCTTGCTTGACGCACTGCTACGAGTTTCTCTGGCTCATGCTCTGTCAATACACCCAGTGCAAATGCGCCACGCAACAACGTGATCACTTTTTGTACTGTTTTGACGATATCACCATTGTATTCACGTGCGATCAGGTGAGAGATAACCTCAGTATCTGTCTCGGAAGTGAACGTGTGACCTTGAGCCATCAATTCGTCCTTCAGATCCAGGTAGTTCTCAATAATACCGTTATGCACAACAGAGAATTTCTGGCTTCCATCTGTGTGTGGATGAGAGTTCTCATCCGATGGTTTACCATGAGTTGCCCAACGTGTGTGTCCGATTCCGGCATTACCTACCAGTGGTGCACCATCCAGCTTGGCTTCAAGGTTCGCAAGACGACCAAGAGCTTTCGTGATTTGCAGACCTTCCGGTGTGAATACTGCGATACCTGCAGAATCATAACCACGATACTCGAGTTTCTTCAATCCTTCGACCAATACCGACTGAGTGTTCTTATTACCAATATATCCAACAATACCGCACATAATTTATTTCCTCCGTTTGTATATGAATACTGTGTCACGAAGAGAAACAGGCAGAGGCGGCATATCGGAAAAATGAGTGATTGCCTAGCGTTTCATGAATACTTGGTACTTATTCAATTATCAATGATCAGAGCGACCTCGTGTCGCCCCGCTGTCATCATAAGCTGTAATGAATGCAATCATGAATGTACATCATTTTCCCGTCCGCGTACTGTTTACGCTCTTCACGCACATTCATTTGAATTTTTAGTTTAACTCTTGCACCTGCACCGGCGCGTTGTGTGGACAGTCACCTATCCATTTTCCGCAATCCGGTTTACGGCTCTGGTGCTTCACCGGGAGGTCCCCGCCGAACAATCCGAACACCTCCACCTCGTCAGCTTGATTGCCGTTTGATCTTAATCAGCGTTCTTCAACCTAGAAGAAATCCTGATCAACATCATCCCGCGCAACTCCAAGCTCTGGCGCTTGTATAACTGTAACCTTACGTTCCTCACTTTCTGTGTCTGAATGACGACTCCACTCATTATATGCACGTCAGGTCCATTTTGCAATGGAGCAAAGTACCTGTGACAATTTTAGCATATTTACCTACAATCCCGACCGGATAAACGGACCTATGGTCTCATCAGGCCGGGATGCAGGAATATCCATGCATAAGTCCTAAATCATGTTATATTAAGCCTCTTACATCTTCCAGTCCTATACCAGCTCTTTTTGCACCACATCTGCGATTTGAGACACAAATTGTTCAAGTTCGTCTTTATCTGGTCCTTCCGCCATAACACGGATCAGAGATTCAGTACCTGAAGCCCGAACGAGTACACGTCCATTATCGCCGAGTTGCTGTTCTACTGTAGCAATAGCTTGCTCGATTGCAGCATTGCCCTCGTATTTGCTCTTATCTTCAACACGCACATTCACCAATACTTGTGGGTACTGGGTCATTAGCGCTTTTAGTTCACTCAGTTTTTTACCGGAAGCCTTGAGCGTATCCACGAGTTGAATCGCAGTCAGCATACCGTCTCCAGTTGTATTGTAATCCAGGAAAATAACATGGCCAGATTGTTCTCCACCCAAGTTGTAACCGCCGCGACGCATTTCCTCCATCACATAACGATCACCTACTGCCGTTTTAGCTGTTTTCAGTGCAAGTTTCTCTGTTGCTTTGTAGAATCCGATGTTACTCATAACGGTCGATACAACAGTACTGTCCTTCAACTTGCCTGCACGATTCATCGCATCACCACAGATACACAGAATGAAGTCTCCATCCACCTCAGCGCCTGTCTCATCAATAGCAATCAGACGATCTGCATCCCCGTCAAAAGCAAGACCCAGATCTGCTTTATGTTTGAGCACTTCTTGTTTCAGGTTCTCTGGATGAGTTGATCCACATTGCTCATTAATATTCAGGCCGTTAGGCTCAGCGCCAATGGCAATGACTTCTGCACCTAGTTCACTGAACAATTTTGGTGCCAGTTCATAAGCTGCTCCGTTTGCACAGTCCAAAACAATTTTAAGTCCAGAGAACGATTCATTTACAGTCGTTTTCAGGAAATCAAGGTAACGATAACGGGATTCTTCATCTGTCGTTACAGTACCCAGCCCGCCACCAACTGGCCGTGGCAATTGATCTGTCTCCGCATCCATCAGTTCTTCAATCCGGTTCTCTGTTTCATCAGACAGCTTGAAGCCATCTCCACCAAAGAACTTGATTCCGTTATCCTCAACTGGATTGTGGGAAGCCGAGATCATCACGCCCGCGTCAGCTTTCAACAAACGTGCAATATACGCCACTCCCGGAGTGGATACCACTCCCAGACGGATCACATCAGCGCCAATGGACAACAGACCTGCAACCAGTGCGGATTCCAACATCAATCCCGAGATACGAGTATCCATGCCGATAACCACTTTTGGTCTTTCCACACCACCTGCAAGCACGTAACCACCACAACGTCCAATGCTGTAAGCCAGCTCTGCCGTTAACTCTTTATTGGCAACCCCTCTTACACCATCTGTACCAAAATATTTCCCCATGATTTAACTCCTTCTATTCGCATCATATACGAGCACTATTATTATTTTTTTGAGAATTTTAAAATTAGAACGTTTACGGATTCGCGCCACTTTTACTGCCAGTACCGCTGTTATTATTATTTAAATTACCTCGACTGCTTGTGCTCCCCTGTTGACCCTGATCCTGAGTATCCGTATTCGATTCCGTTTCTTCTTCATCAGGAACAGGCTCTGTTTCCCCATTTTCAACCTCTGCTGGTGTTGGGTCAGGTGCTACCGTTCCCTCGTCCGTCGGTTCTTCGCCAGGAGTGGTCGTGGTATCTTCAGCCTTTTCGCTAATTTTGACCGTCGCACTCAATGCAGTGGATGATTCATCCAGTTTGGCATAACGGGGCAGGTCGGCTTCAAGCTTGATCTCATGCGTTCCGACCGCAAGTCCAGCAAGATCCCCAGTTAACGTGAGATCATCACTACTCAGACCCTCAAGCATACTTGCTGAGCCTGTAAGTGTGAGGTTCAGACCGCCGCTTCGAGGCGTAACCAGCGTCCCTTCCAGTCCATTCCCCGCACCGGTAAGTGTGATGGGGACGTTCGGAAAGACTTTGGTTGTCTCCTCTGCCTCGTCAAATGGTGATATGGTTACCTTGATCTGAATCGAACTAGGCTCGATTTTCTCAAAACCGGAAGGCGGCGTCAAGTCCACGTTAACTGTCGATGTACCCGACTGATCAAACTGTGTAAGATCAAGGGTTACTTGGTCGTAGGACTGTATACCTGCAAGCGCATCCTCTGATCCATAAACCGAGACTTCTTTCACGTTTGGCTCTACCGTGGAGAGTACCAGGCCTTCCGGAAGCTGTCCCGAATATTTGATTCTTAAGGGTACAGATGTATAGGGCTGATTGACCGGAACTCGGACTTCAACCGTTTGAGGCGTTATAATCGCATTTTCAAGGACCTTACCTTCAGCATCGTATGCTTGAAGTTTCACTTTTTTCTGTATGACATCTTCCTTGGCATCTTTCACGCTCACACTGCCCTGGACCTTCGCTACAGCCTCGAGTTGCCCTTCGGGCAGAGTTACCTTAACCGGCGTCGAAGGTTCAGTTACGGGCGTTCCAGCGCTGTATCCGGCGGATGGTTCCCCTTCGGGTACAATATTCACATTGAAGGATTTGGTGCCCAATTTTTCTACGTTCACCGTAACCATGGAAGGTTCCATGCTGACCACTTCTACCCCGGAAGGCAAATCAGGTACAAGTGGCAGTGTATTGGACCCATCTTTCACCTGACTCAGATCGACCAGTACCTTGTAATCGTCATTCGTAAAAATCGATGTTAGCATCGAGCGCTGTCCTTTAATCTCCAGCCGGACCTCATCCGTACTTAATGAAGTGAGCACATAGCTGTTGCTGTCTAATCCATAAGGTTGAACAGGCACCGTACGTTCCACAACCTTGTTGGTTGTCCCTGTTGTAATCGTAGGGGTGGTTGGTACTTCATCCAGATGAATCATGAACCAGAGCAACAGGCTCACCGCAAGCGCAAGTATTTTGGCAAAGTTATTATTGTTAAACCACTTATCCATTGTTACGTCCTCCCTTCCGTTTCCAGAAGGTTGTCCAGCCATTCTTTTTCAGATTGGATGTAGGGCGCAACTCCTCATACAGTTTGGCAATCAGCGATTCTTCCTTAATATCACGAACGACCTGTCCATTCATTGCAAGTGACACTTGTCCAGTCTCCTCGGAGACAACCAAACAGATCGCATCTGCAACTTCGGTAATCCCGATTGCTGCACGGTGACGTGTTCCCAATTCCTTACTGATAAAAGGATTCTCTGATAATGGCAAATAACAAGCTGCCGCCGAAATCTGTTTTCCCTGTATAATAACGGCTCCATCATGGAGCGGTGTATTTGGAATAAAGATGTTAATCATCAGCTCCGAGCTGACCAGAGAGTGCATCTTAATGCCCGATTCCGTGTAATCGTTCAGACCTGTTTCACGTTCAAATACGACCAAAGCGCCAATTTTACGCCGTGACAAATAATTAACTGACTTAATAATCTCACCAATTAACACGGTTAGTTCTTCATCACTCGCTGCCGCTGAACGTCCAAACAGCTTACCGCGTCCCAATTGCTCCAGACCACGACGTAGTTCCGGCTGAAAGATAATGAAGACCGCAACGACACCAAACGTAAACATCTGGTTCATTAACCATTTGAGCGTATACAAGTTTAGCCACGTACTTAATGCCCAGATCAGCACAAGGAACAGAATCCCTTTTAGGAGCTGAACCGCACGTGTCCCCCGCACAAGCAAAATCAGTTTGTACATAATATAGGTAACGATCAATATATCGATAACGTCCTTAATGGACTCTGTCCACGTTAAGTCAGCAAAATAATTCATAAGCCAGCCCCCGCTATCCCCATTGATGAGTAAACCCTGATCTCATATTAACCCATTAGGATTTTATATAATCCTTTGTCTCCGCATTTTTGCATTATTTGATTTGTGCAAAATGCTTATCTATATGTAGTAGTATGTTCTCTTTAGTATCTAGGTTATAACGTTAACGTTCAGGTTGCAAGTTACGGCAGTCTCAAACTGCACATAAACATCACATTTACCATGAATTACAAAGTTTGCGTATAAAAAAAGAGTACCCCATGCAATCTGGAGGTACCCTGCTTGGTATATACCATTGAAGAATTTTACCCTGTTCTAGCGATAAGCCACTTCATTTACCATATTGGTTATTTTGTACCAGAACCAGTCCAGCGCCTGATCAATACTTTTCACCTGACCTGAAATATGCGCCGTTGAAGCCTGAAACAGTTGTCCGTCGATAACCGTCAGATTGCCGTTCACATCACCATATACTTGTGCGGTTCCATTTTCTATCGTAAGATCGCCAGCAATTGACTTACCTTCAGGAACAATAACCGTGTTACCCTGAATCACGATCTGGTCCAGATTATTTCCCTTAACAACCATTTCGTTATTCTGATTCCAGAAATTCAAGGCGCTAAAGAGCATCACGACCAAAAAGAAGGCTGCCGCCGTCAGCGCGGGATGTCCTTTGACCCATTTGAGCCATGCTTGCTGTCTCTTGGGCTGGGGCAGAGCATTCATAATTCGATTGGTCAGCTCATCAGAGGCAGACGGTGAATAGTGTTTCATGGCAAAGAGTAACATTTCCGTCTGTTCCAACTCTTTAAAGCGCATGCGACAATCCGGACAGATCACAAGGTGACTTTTCAGTTCAACCTTCTGGGCCGGGGACAACGACTCATCCAAACATTCATGCATTAAAGAGACGGCCGAGTTGCAATCCATATGAGAGCCAATCCTTTCTTAAATCACTTAGTCCATGTGCCATTAAAAAGCACGCATAAGACTTGCATACATTACATACGCATCCGTTTCGGATATGTTTCAAATAATTTCGCCCATATTTAAAGGCGCTTAACATTTATAACTTATACTCCAATTTTTTACGTAGAAAATCACGGCCCCGATGAACTCGTGTCTTGATCGTTGTTACGGGCATACCTGTCACATCACTGATTTCCTGTAGCGACAAGTCCTGTAAATATCTCAGAATCATAACGGACTTATACTTGGCTGGCAAACTGTCAATGGCCTCACGAATGAGTGTCTGCGTTTCTGACAGGAGCGCTTCACTCTCCGGTGTACGATCATCACTCGGGAGCATCGCATAACCATCAGATCCTTCCTGATCATTCAGTTCAGCATCCAATGAGTATGAAGGTTTCTTTCTGCGCAGTCGGTCAATACACAGATTCGTTGCGATCCGGTAGATCCAGGTTGAAAACTTCTGGTTCGGATCGTACTTCTCCATATTACGAAACACACGCAAAAACGTCTCCTGCACAACGTCTTCAGCTTCATGACGATTGTTCAGCATCCGATATGCCAAATGAAATAGCTTGTCCTTATATAGTTCAACGATTTCTGCAAAGGCTCTCTGGTCGCCCTTGAGCACCAGTTTAATAAGCCTGTTCTCCAAATTGTCCACCCTTATTCCCCCAGACATGCTGATGGGTCTTCCGTCTTCTGATACCCGTCCACACTTGTAATTCACCAATCAAATCGTAAATCAACTTTGGTCAAAAATCAAGACTGTATGACAAATATCCGCCAAAAACAGTAAAAACGGGAACTCCCGCAGGAGTCCCGTTTCATCTCTTACTCCGTAGAGCAGAGAATGGAGCTTTTTAGTTAACAAAGTAATGGGCACTTTGTTACATATAATCATCATTCACAACAAATTGATAATCAACCTGTATTACGAAGTCCTGCAGCGATTCCATTGATTGTCAGCAACACTTCTCTAAGCAGTTCCGTATCATCCTCACCACGTTCACGCATATCTCTGAGCTCGCTCAGAAGTTGAACCTGCATGTAGGACAACGGATCCACATAAGGGTTACGAAGGCGAATGGATTCTTGAATAACCGGTACATCATCCAGAATTTCAGCTTCTCCCGTAATTTTCAGAATCAGCTCTTTTGTGAGCTTGAATTCGGCTTCAATCTGACCGTAGATGCGATCACGGGCTTCCTTGTTCGAAGTCATGGCTGAATATTCTTTGGCAATGACCAGATCTGCCTTGGCTACGGCCATCTGTACCGTATCAATTAATGTACGGAAGAATGGGAAGCTTGCATACATTTCTTTCAGGACAACCAGATTTTCCTCTTTATCCTGATAGTAACTTTGCAATCCTGTTCCTGCCGCATACCATGCCGGAAGCAGATAACGACTTTGCGTCCAAGCAAATACCCAAGGAATTGCTCTCAGATCTTCGAACTTGTCGCTACCCTTCCGCTTGGACGGACGTGAACCAATATTCAGTTCACCCACCTCTGGAAGCGGTGTGGATTCCTTGAAGAAGGTGAAGAAGTCCGGATCACGGAAAATCAAATCCTGATATTTCGTCAGAGATACTTCCGAAATCTCTTTGATGATGCTGTCCCAATGACGTTCGGATGCTGACTCTTGCGGCTCAAGCCCATTAAGTGCTGCTGTGATTAGAGCCGAAGTTGCCTGCTCCAGACTGCGGTATGCAATCCCCTGAAGGGAATAACGGGAAGAAATAACCTCTCCCTGCTCCGTAATCTTGATGCCCCCACCAATCGTATGTGGTGGTTGAGCAAGAATACTGCGGTTGAGTGGCATGCCGCCACGTCCAAGAGCCCCGCCACGTCCATGGAAGAACTTCAGCTTAACGCCGTGTTCATTACCTACAGCCGTGATGGCATTCATCGCTACGCGCAGTTCCCAGTTGGCAGTAACCACGCCGCCATCCTTGTTACTGTCTGAATAACCAAGCATGATTTCATGCAGTTCATTCCGTCCTTTTACGCTTGCGCGGTATACAGGAAGGTTGAACAGCTTCTGCATAATGTCCGAAGCCGCATGTAGATCATCAATCGTTTCAAACAGCGGTACCGCTTGAAGTGTAGATACAACGTCACCATTGTGTCCTTTGGTGAATAATCCCACTTCCTTGGCAAATACCATAACCTCCAGCAAATCACTTGCGCCCTGCGTCATACTGATCAGGTAACTTGTGATACAGCCGTTCCCAAATTCGTTCTGGGCACGCTTAATGGTACGGAAGACATCCAGACATTCTTTGGTTCCCTCCGTGTATTGATGATAAGGAGAAGTAAGCGGACGTGGATCATCCAGCAAACGAGCAAGCAGATCGATTTTACCGTCTTCAGTCAGACGTGCATAATCCTCTACAATGTTCATTTTCGCCAAAATCTCCGACATCGCATTTTCATGTTCCTTACTGTGCTGACGCACATCCAATGCTGCGGTATGGAAACCAAACAACTCGACTTGACGAATCATTTTGCGAATGGTCGTATCTGCTACGTAATCCGCAAAATGATGGCGCAGACTTCGATCAATAATCATCAGTTCATCAATCAAATCCTGTGCGCTATGATAACGGTCAGGCTGACCTAATTTGTTTTCATCCAGTACATTGTTCAGCTTGGCAATCATATAAGCCAATTTGATGCGGTATGGCTCTTTTTCATTCCGCCAGATATCTACTTTTTTCAATGTAACAGAATTGCGATCCTGCTCAATCGACTGCACCAGCTCATCCGATACATGAATGATGTTTGTGCTGAAGCTGAGATGACCCATAAGTTCAATCATAATCCGTTGGTATTCACGCAAAGCGAGCTTGCGTTGCATCAACAACGTCTGCCATGTTACATCTGAAGTTACCGAAGGATTTCCATCCCGGTCTCCACCGATCCAGGAACCGAACCGCAAATACGTCGGCACATGCCAGTCATGGTCAGGATAAAATTTGTTCAGGCAACGTTCCAGCTCCTGATATACATCCGGAAGTACGTGGAACAACGTTTCGTGAAAGTAGTACATCCCGTTCCGCACTTCATCGAGTACAGTCGGTTTGCGGTCGCGAAGTTCATCTGTCTGCCAGAGTGTAATAACCTCATTCAGCAGTTTCTCACGCAACTGTTCACGTTCACGCAACGTCAGCGTAGGATTATCAAGAAGCATGACATCTTCAGATATCCGTTTATGGATGTCCAGAATAACCCGGCGCATGGCTTCGGTTGGGTGAGCTGTCATAACGAGTTCCAACGACAAATCGTCGAGAATCTCTTCCACCTCTGTATGAGACAATCCACGTTCCTTAAGATCCTGTACTGCTTTCTCAATCGATCCTGGCTGCACAGCGTTCCCTGCAGAACGTTCATAATCCCGTTTACGCCGGATCCGATGGTTTTGTTCAGCAATATTAACTAATTGAAAATAAATAGCGAAAGCCCGAATAACCTGATGACGATTGTCCGAGTCTAATTCCTGGATCATCGTTTTGAACTCTGCATACAGTTCTGGCAAAAATTCTGCACGTAACGATTTGCTCGTTTCCCGAATCTTCTCAACGATATCTAGAAGCTCCGTGCCGCCTTGATGGACAAGAACTTCTCCGAGTATATTGCCCAGGAACCGCACGTCTCTACGAAGCAGGTTGTTGGATTGGCTTTTGCTGGCGGTTACCATAGTTTCAGTCATGCTTATCCTCCCATCTGATCGTTCCATTCGTACACGTAAATTTGACACCTTCATAACATCATACAATAAAATGGTACGAAAATCTTTATTTTTCTACTAGAAAAAATGGGGATTATCCCCGATTTACAGCATAAAAACACGCTTTTTTATTCATTTTCTTGTTCTGCTTCATTTAATGGTCATATGCTGTCGCATGATACCTTTTTCACGTACTTTACATAAATCATATGTCTCATACCTATACTTAAAAATTCATAAATATACAGTTCTTTTAGATATGATCCCATGTACCTGATATTAAGGTTAAACCGCATAATTTCATTGTTTGAGAACAGATGATATACAAAGAAACATGACCGGCAAAGCAAGCTTTTGTATACTTTACCACAGTGACGCAATAAATTAAAGATGTAATTATAATTTTCTTCCCACTACAGTCTGCTTACTAGGCAAGTTTCTTATGTATGTTGTTATTCGATTGGACTCAAAGGTATATCTTAACAGACTATTTCTACATATTGTCCTTGTCTTCTTGGGCAGATTAATCTGTAGCTCTAACCAAAAAGGAGGAATTCAAATGATGAAGAAAGGTACTACAATTATTGCTTCCGTGCTTCTGGTGGCCGCGATGGCTGGCCCTGCTGCTGCTGATGGTCATATGTCCAAAGGAATGGATACAACCGGCTCACGTGTCCGGTCTTATCAGGACACCAACTACATGGACCGCACAAACACTAATTCCAACATGAATATGAACATGGATGGAAACTACCGCAACAATGGTGACTATCGTACCAACAATGTTCGGGCAAACGCCACAACAACCGACCGTGACAACGGCATGGATTGGGGCTGGCTTGGTTTGTTGGGACTGCTTGGATTAGCTGGCATGCGTAAAAGAGTAACGGACCATAACGAACGTTAAATTGTGCGCTCTTCACTATACAATAGCTGCTGCGTCTTAGAGGCAGCTCATCCACAGAGATAAACAGAAGAGCCAAGACCCCTTTACTATTGAAATAGGGAGGTCTTGGCTCTTTTTTTAAATAAACCTGTATTATACTTTACATAAATTATTATATAAAATAACTGCTGATTATTTCGTTAAATAAAATAAAAAAGCCTCTGCATCTGCAAAGGCTCTTTCATTATATTCTGTAAGCGGGTGATGGGAATCGAACCCACGCTATTAGCTTGGAAGGCTAAAGTTCTACCATTGAACTACACCCGCGTAAACAAAAATCGGGATGACACGATTTGAACATGCGACCCCCTGGTCCCAAACCAGGTGCTCTACCAAGCTGAGCTACATCCCGATACTTATGAGAATAATGGCGCGCCCTGAGAGATTCGAACTCCCGGCCTTTTGATTCGTAGTCAAACGCTCTATCCAGCTGAGCTAAGGGCGCAAAATATTGGAGCGGAAGACGGGAATCGAACCCGCGACCCTCGCCTTGGCAAGGCGATGCTCTACCGCTGAGCCACTTCCGCAAATAAAGGATGCGCGTGGAGGGACTTGAACCCCCACGTCAAAGACGCTAGATCCTAAGTCTAGTGCGTCTGCCAATTCCGCCACACGCGCATATAATGGTGAGTCATGAAGGGCTCGAACCTTCGACACCCTGATTAAAAGTCAGGTGCTCTACCAACTGAGCTAATGACTCATACTAAAATGGCTGGGGATATAGGATTTGAACCTATGCATGACGGAGTCAAAGTCCGTTGCCTTACCGCTTGGCTAATCCCCA